>OASD01000023.1_pt1 | contig 131281 bp, 127 predicted proteins | sample 1475531 | NCBI WGS metagenome assembly OASD01 (sample SAMEA3360668, study PRJEB22359) | human gut metagenome | biome: ENVO:urban biome; feature: ENVO:human-associated habitat; material: ENVO:feces | place: Bangladesh | collected 2011
GGTAACTACGCTCTGTAGGGATTTTCACCCCAGCATTAAAACATGCCCGTCATACAGAAAAAAAGACCGACATAAGTCGATCTTTTAAATACTAACAAGGTGTTTCTTCAGCCATAAATCCTGCTTTAGCAAGAACTTTTTTAGCTGCATCAAGTTTTGAGCTGTTAACCATAACAACCGGTCCTGTACAACCCATTCCGCTAGATGCAAAGATGCCTTCTTTCCAAAGAGCTTGAACAGCATCTTCCATTTCAAGAATGTCGATTCCACCGATAGAACCGTCTGTTATTTCTTCAGCCGGAGCCTTGACTTCTTCCTTAGGACCGGAAGTCTTCTTTGAAGCTTCTTCCAAGTCACTAATAACTTTTTCAAGTCCCGCCTTGTTTGCTTTTTTATATTCATCTTTAATAAGATTTTTTATATCTCCGCGTACACATTCTGCCGCATATTTTATAGCGTTTGCAATTACAGGGTAACCGCTTGCACGTGAAATGATGTAGATAAGTCTTTCGTATCCACTACCGATTCCAGGGCCATAGCCGTATCCATGAGCTTCGAAACTGCCGCCTGTTACATAACTTGAGAAAACTTTCATCAACAGGTTTCCTGTCAAAGTATCAGTAACCATGATATCAGGAGTTCCCATCAACAAGTCGTTTCCTCTCATCACGCAACCACCGTCTGCTCTTGCAGATTCAGCGAAATGAATTTTGTATCCGCCTTTATCAATTTCTTTAAGTGCTCTTTCAACTTGTCTTGCTCCATCGACATTAAGAATTCCAAGAGTTGGTTCAGGATTGCCCATTGCCTTTGCAGTGATAATTCCTGCGATTGCATTTAATACCATTGCTTCAACTCTGTGCGGAGAAGATGTACCTGTAGTTGTTGCAAGTGTCATTTCAGAACCCATTGCAGGTGTAACAACACGTCCAACTGTACTTACTCCGATTGGGAAACTATAGTGCATTGTAACACATGCATCAATTTCACCACTGTCGAGAAGTTCTTCCATTACTTTATAGCCTTCTTCATCAGATTCAACATTGTATTGTTTTAATTTAGAATCGCATTTGTGTCCAATCAGTACAACTTCTATTGAAGGATCTTTTTCTTGTGCAATTTCAGCACCTTTGATGACATTTTCTTCACCATGTTCAGAACCGATAGTTGTTACACCAACTCTAACTTTTTTTGCGAATCCACCTGTTTCAATACCTGTTGCAATATCTTCAAAAACATCAGCTATCATCTTTTTGATATTTTGTTCAGACATGAATTCCCCTCCTATTCAGCTTTAAAAGAAGCCGCAAAATCTCTCATAGCTTCTGCTACATACTTCTTAATAGTATCTTCAGAAACTCCTTGTGACTCTTCTCCCTTCTTGCCGTCGTTTGCTTCAATAACAATTGAAACACCGTCGAATAGGTTTGTCATTCTTCCTAGGAACAAGCTTCCTTTACCGATAATCATACTCCTCTTAATTTTTCCGGAAAGCATATCTTCTCTCATATATCCGAGTGCCGGAACCCCTGAAGGGATATGTCCTTGTGTAGGGGCCCATCCTCTCCAGCCGTGATCTTTAGAGAAAGTTTTTAATTCTGATTTTTCCATGTCGCCTTTTCTTACAGCAAGTGCTGCAATCATCTTGTAGTTAGCTTCAGGAACGTCTCCTGCTCCAGCCGGTTTTGTAATATCCGGATTTTGCATTTCAGGAGCAAATTTATCGACATCTGTAACTTTTAATCCGGCTGCATCAAGCGGATTTGTTACAAGTGATTGAATAACAGCTTGAGGTGCAGAACCTGTTCCAACTGTGTGACGTCCAACAATGTCGTTTCTCATGATTGGATTCTTTCCATCATTTTCCCCGATAATAGTTGCAAAACCACCAATACAATCCTCGATAATTGGAAGTCCTTTATTTACGTGGTCCTTACCGTTCATACCGAGTTTTGCTGTACATCCTCCTGCTACAACAAGAATATTTTTAAATGTTCCTGCTGCTACAAGTGAACTTGCAGCGAGTAATGAGTGTGAAGGTGCAGCACAGAATCCTCTTATATCGGAACCTGTTGCATTTTCAAGTCCTGCGAATTCAGCAATAGATTTAGCAAAGTTTCCTCCGCCTCTTTGGTTCATATCTCCGCAAGCTTCTTCAGAGCATTCGATAACATAATCGATTTCCTTAGGGTCAAATCCGCTCTTATCAATACAGTTTAAAGCTGCCATAACACCTGAAGCCTTTGCTACAAGGTTTTCAAAAATGATATGAGCTGTCAAGTTAACGTCAACGTCATGAGCACGTTTTACACAACCGACAAGTTTGTTGTTGTCCATCAAAGGTTCAGCGCCGTGATTCTTAACAAGATCTTCAATTTCTTCAATGTCCGCACCATCCTTTAATCTTTCAGCATGCTTATTGTCGATTAATGGGTGGTCAAGGATTGCTTGTTTACAATGATTTGAGAATTCATGTTCAAGTCTTACAAGATCAAATACGTCGACCATCTTGATAAGTCCGATAAATTCATGTTGAGGCATGATTTCACCGAATTTACCATGTCTGTCGGCATTTTCAACCTTATAATCTGTCCATGGTTCCGGAATTTCATCTAAATCTTCCGGTCTTTTGTTTCCAATATAAACTTGGTTTGGAAGATATGCAACGCAATCGTCAAATGATCTTAAATGTTCCGGTAATTTCTTTAAATATTCGCTTTCTGGATTAACTACCATTTCTGTGGTTTGTGTTGTACCGTTATGAAGAACCATATCCGGTGCTTGAATAAGAACATAACCACTACCTTTGTTTACTGAGTAACTCAAATTACACCTCCATAAAAATATGACCGGGGACTAATGCCCCCGGTCTAAAATAATTAGTCAAATACTTTTTGTCCGTCAACTTCTGTTGTTAGGGCTTCGAGTGCTTTGCTAACAAGTTTCTTTCTAAGTGCATATTCTTCCGATTTATCCAATTTTGGATCTCCGAGCGGGTGAGGAATAGCAATTGTAGGAACAATTCTATTTGCACCAACTGTAAGAGAAATAGGAACAACAGTACACATATGAACAACTGGGAGTCCAGCACGTTCAATTTCCTTTACCATCGTTGCACCGCAACGTGTACAGGTGCCTCAGGTAGAGGTCATTATAACTGCATCTACTCCGTCAGCTTTTAATTTCTTAGCATATTCAGCAGCAAATTTCTTTGCACTTGCAACAGCTGTACCATTACCGACTGTAGTGTAGAATTTGTTGTGAAGTGAACCAATAATTCCTTCTTTTTCAAATTCTCTCATAACGTCAACCGGTAAAACTCTGTCAGGGTCTTCATTTGCATACACAGGGTCATAACCGCCGTGTGCTGTTTCATATGTTTCTTCCGTCAAGTCATTAACACCTGTGATATCATATTCACCGTATTTACTTGCTGATGAAGATTCAATATGATCAGGGTTTCCCTTAGGAACAATACCACCTGATGTGCAAAGAGCAATCTTTGCGTGAGCAAGATCTTTAACAGCAGGATTTGGATCAACTCTGTCGAAATTTGGCATTGGATATTCTGTTACGAATTCTTCGCCTCTTAATTTCTTTAAGAGCATATCAACAGCTCTTTCAGCACCTCTCTTGTCGCTGAACATGTTGTATCTAATACCTCTTGGCATATATCCTTCTGTGTCCGGATCTCCAATTTCTTCGCCCTTGGCATGTTTAAGTCCAAGTGCTGCCATCTTAGGAACTGCTTTACCCATAGCTGCTGCAGAGTTTCCTGTAGCAACGATATATACAGATTTCTTAAACATATCTGCACCAGGGTTTTCAACATACATTCCTGTTACTGATGGGATTCCTAATTCATTTTGCACTGCATCTGCGATAGTAGCACAAGCTACACCGTAACGTCCGGCGTTAAAAGCAGGACCTGCAACGAATAAATCAGGTTTTATTTCTTCTACAATAGAGAGAATTTCTTTTTTAGCTTCTTCTATATTTTCACCAAAGTATGAGTCTCCGCAGATGATTGTTTTTACAATGTCTGCTTGTCCTTTGAATGCGCCTTTGAGTGCATTACCTGGACCAACTGCTCCATCTCTTACTTCAGGTTTAATGTCGGCTTTTTCTTCGCCTCCGATACCTGCAAAGAATTGGTTGATATAGTGAACTACTCTAATTACATCTCCCATATTCTTACCCCCTTTCTTTAAGGTTTTTATAATCTATAGATATTGACAATGTTCGTCTCTCATCGCTTTAATTTCAGCGTTGATAGCATCCCCATCGAGAACCATTTCCATCATTCCGATTTGTTCATCGTAAACGTCAGGATCGATTTCAGCTTTTACATCTTCTTCTAATACGTGGTACACCTTGAGTCCCAACGAGACTCCAGCGAGCGGACCTGCCCATGTAGGGTCACCGGCTGTAACTGTTTCAGCAGCTAATCCTGCTGTTTCAGCTTCTGCCCCACCTAGTAAAACTAAAACGTTTTCTGCGCCGTATTTTTCTGCGGCTTCTTTAACTCTGTTTTGGTTTTCCAAGTCCATAGCTCCTGCGGCGGTTCAGACGAAGCATTCTGTAGCACTAAATACTACTTCAGCCGGAGTCGTCTTGATGCATTCTTCCATAGCTGGACCTGGGATACCATCTCTGTCACCAATGATGATGACCTTTGTGCTATCTGTAAATAACATATGGTTTCCTCCTTAAAATATTTATAGTGTTTTTCCTTTCAATTTAATGAATGAAATGGTTAGAGGTTTCCCTCTAGTTTTTATTTTGAATTATACTATTTTCCTCTTGCGGTTAAATAGTTAAATCCGGTTTCATTTGTAGCGCCGGTTATTGCTTGGATTTCAACTTCGATAGAACCGTCTTCTCTAAGTGATCCATCAAAGCCACCTGCAATAATGTCTACATATTGAGTGTCTCCGATTACTGTGTCCATTGGCGGCAAATCAATTACTTGGTTTGCGTTACCACCTGTAACAACAGCATCTGCCAAAGGATCTGCGTCAGCAAGTGATTGGCTTCCGCCATCTCTTCCTGCGTATTCGTCAGTAATAATAACTGTCTTTACTCCTTGCTTTTCAATCTTCTTGCAATTCATAATCAAGTCAGTATCAGGGTTTCCGAAACCTTCTTGTGATACGATTACTCCGTCCAAGTCAAGCATTCTGCATAACTTAGCTGTCCAGTTAGATGATCTTTCCTTGTCAGCTAAATAGACGTTTTCATTTGTAATGATCATACCGACGAAGTTGATGTCCTTACCATGAACTTTATATAAGTTTTTAACAACTTGATTGTTCATGTGAACATATGTCGGGTTCTTATCACAACTTGATACACAGTTACCACTGATGATTGCACCGTCAAATAATTCTGTCGGGTACAAAATTGTAGGAACGATTTGCTTAGCATCTACTCCATAAACATATGTGTCGTGGAGCAATCCTTGTGATTGAAGCATTTGTACATAAGCTACTCTCGGTAGTCCTTTGAACTTTTCTGCTCCTTCCATGAATGGGAGTGTTTCATACACTTCTGTCTCATCCGGCTCTAAATTTCTTCCGGCTTCTGCTAGATAAGCAGCTGTTTTAAAACCTGCATATCTGAGAGCTTTTTCATGTTCGTGTTGTTTTAGTCCATCGATTGGATCTGCTTTTAGAACAATATTTAGAGTTTTTGAGAACGGTGTATATTGTGCTCCCGGACCTGTCATGTCAACGATTCCTTCTTGGAATCCGACGATCTTACCGGTTGTCATAACTGCACAACCTTTCAGTACGTGAGTTTTACCGCTTCCGACGATGTCAACTTTTGACAAGACGCCCGGGAAAACTCCGCCTGGACCTTCTACTTTTACGCGTGGTTCAACAACATCCTTAACAGGTGTAATTCTTACACTTTCACCCGGACGTGCTAAAAATACATCAGCACATTTGATGTGTTCATCCTCTAAAACCAAGTCGATGATTTCTTGTTTGTTAACAAAAAGTGTACCATCTTTTACCTCGGTTTTATCACCGAATTGAATATCTTTAATAATGATATTACCAATTTCGAGACGCATAAACTCACCTCCTTAAAAAACTTAATTTATATTTGAACCGCCTGAACGTATCTCACAAACAGGCAGTTAAATATGTCAATTTCCTTGCGGTTAATGCCGCACCATTCTATAGATTATATCACTTATGTGTTAGGGCGCCCCATAAGGGAATAGTTCAGGTTCCCGTAAGGGCTTTTCGACTTTTGGTCTCCCCCTTTTCTCCGGGGTCGTGAGTTTATTTAAAAGACTATTTTGTCTTTTCTAGCATTTCGCGTACAGCTTCTTTAGTTGCTTCTTCTTTGTCTAATCTGTAAACTTGTTCACCATCTTTGTAGATAGCAATAACAGGGAGTCCTAAAACTTTTTCTCCGATTGCAACTCTTCTGCCTGTTCCGATATCGAATGAGCAGAATTTTACATTAGGGAAATCTTCTTCCATTGCGTGAACATGTGGCATAAGTGCCTTACATGGTTCGCATGCTTGTGACCAAAAGTCAACTAGGATAAATCCTTCACTTTTTTTAACTTCTTGTTCAAAATTGTCTTTTGTTACTTCTAACATCTTGAAACCTCCTTATTATTCAAAGTGTTCGTTTATATATTTTTCAGCTTGTGTTGCGGCAATAGCGCCGTCTGCAGTAGCTGTAACTACCTGTCTTAATTCTTTCTTACGGTTGTCTCCTGCTGCGAATACTCCCGGAATATTTGTGTGCATGTTTTCATCTGTAACAACATATCCGTTTTCCATATCGAGAATTCCTTCAACCAATTCGTTCTTAGGAATATATCCGACGAATACGAATAGACCGAATGTTCCGTCGTTTTCATCAGCGAAGATTTCGCGTTTTTCATGTGTGTTTGTATCTTCAAGAACAATGCTTGTTAAAATTCCATCACCTTTTACTTCTACAACATTTGCGTTCCAAATGTAATCAAGTTTCGGGTTTTTGAAAGCTTTTTCCTTGATACTTTCAGCAGCGCGAGCTTCTTCTTTACCTTTTCTATAAACGAGTGTAACCTTTCTTGCAAATTTAGAAAGATACATCGCTTCTTCGAAAGCAGAGTCTCCGCCGCCGACAACATAAACTTCCATATCTTCAAAGAAGTTAGCGTCACATGTTGCGCAATAACTTACGCCTCTTCCTGTGAATTCAACTTCTCCCGGACAGCCAATTTTTCTTGGTGTTGCACCTGTTGCAACAATTACTGTCTTTCCTTCATATGTGTTGTCTTTACCGATTACTTTTTTAACTTTACCTTCAAGTTCAACTTTTTGAACTGAATCTAAAACGAATTCAGCACCGAAGTTATCAACTTGGTCTTTCATTCTTTTGATTAGGCTTGGACCCGAAGCATTTTCAACTGAACCCGGATAGTTTTCAACATCATCCGTAATAACAATTTGTCCACCAGCCTTTTCTTTTTCAAGAATAAGTGTCTTAAGTCTAGCTCTTGAAGCATAGAGTCCTGCTGCAAGTCCTGCAGGACCCGCACCAATAACGATCACGTCGTACATAATATTCCTCCTTAATACGATTACCTATTATACATATACCCTTTGTGGCATATAATAAACAATTCTTAAACATTGTTACTACACTGTAACAACTTCGAAAGTTAACAAGCTTTTCAACAATAAAATACAGAACCTATTTTGGCTCTGTATCTTTTACCTGAGAGATTCTCAAATTTTATATCGATTGCTCCTTCGGCGAATAAATTCCTTTCCAGAGGTCTGTCCCTCAAACGGTCCTTTTGCCTGAGTCCTTCTAAGACGTTCTTATTATACCTTCGGCGCCACTATATATTGCGGTCTCTCCCGTTTGAAATCAACCAGTCGTTATTAGCTTGTACTTACATTGTATCATTTATGCGCTAAGAATGCAATAGCTTTTTCAAATATTTTTAATTTTTTTTATAAATATTTCCTATACGTTTTCCCTATTGACAACGTATGTGGCGATATTATTGCTGTGGTCGCTGACTCTTTCGAGATTTGATATGCAATCCAAAAATATAATTCCCGGCGGTGCGTCAGTGTACTTGTTTGAAAGTCTTCTTATGTGATTTTGTCTATATTCCTCTTCCATATCGTCAACATGGTCTTCTATCTTAAATACTTCTCTTGCAAGGTCCGCATCTCTTCCTACAAATGCTTTTATTGACGTTTCGAATGAAAGAGAACACTCATCGAACATATTTTTCATTTGCTCTCTTAGTACATCGTCAAATTTTATAGAGTCTTTATCTATGTCGTCTATAAGCTCCGCAATGTTTTTTATGTGGTCTCCACATCTTTCAATATCGCTTATCATATAAAATAGGTCATCAACATCTTTATGCTGTTCATCTGAAAGCGGAGAGTGGCTAAGCTCTATAAGGTATGCCGTTATCTCTCTTTGCATTTTATTTATTATTGACTCCCTTTCCATTATGGTGTCAAACTTCGTTCTGTCGCCATAAACTATTAAATTTTCCGCCTCACGGAGTGAAGTTTTGACCATATCGCTCATCCTTTCCATTTCTTTTATAGCCTGTCCAAGAGCAATTGCCGGTGTCTGTAAAATACGGTCGTCAAGATAAATTGAAACTTGTTCTTGATCCTTGTCAACCCCCGGTATAATCTTTTCAGTCACTTTTACAAGTCCATTGATAAACGGAAGAAAAAGTATTGTATTTATAAGGTTGAATGCAAGATGAGACATTGCTATTTGAGTTGGAAGACTTGAGACATTCGCCTCCATAAAAGCAACATACCACGGTTTTATTATTATGAATATTATCATAAAAATTATAGAACCTATAAAGTTAAACAAAAAGTGAATAAGCGCAGCTCTTTTCGCAGTTTTATGTGCTCCAAGCGAGCTTATAATTGCCGTTGTTGTACTTCCGATATTTGTACCCAAAAGCATTGGAAATGCCGCTCCTATGTGCATGAGTCCTTGCATCCCGAGAGCCTGCATAATTCCTACAGTTGCAGATGAGCTTTGTAGTATTGTTGTTGCAATAATACCTATAAGTAAACCTAAAAACGGTGAATTCAATTGCTGCATGAAATTTGAGAATAGTTGATTGTTGCTCAAAGGTTCCAACCCTTGCTCAAGCATCATAATTCCAAGAAATAAAAGACCGAATCCCAAAAACGATTCACCGAGAGACTTTGTAGATTTTGTTTTGCCTATAAGATAAAAAAGAGTTCCGACTCCCACCAAAATAGGTGAATACTGTCCCAAATTAAGAGCAATGATAAACGATGTTATTGTCGTTCCGATGTTTGCACCCATAATAACTCCAACTGCTTGATTCAAAGTCATTATGTTTGCATTTACAAAACCGACAACCATAACAGTTGTTGCGCTACTTGATTGAATTAAACATGTAACCAGTGCACCTACAAGTATTCCTCTGAATGTGGATTGAGTAAGAGCACCTACAATGGCTTTAAGTTTACTTCCTGCAGCTTTTTGAAGTCCTTCGCCCATAAGGGTCATGCCATACATAAAAAGACCCAAGCCGCAGATAACTTTCATAGCAATATCCATATTATCTCCTTAAAAATAAACTACACCTAAATAATATCATAAAAAAATAATTATTAAAAGTAATTTAAAGCACTTTTAAATTTCTATAAACTAGTGAACAAATGGAAAATCAAGTTGTCTAAGCGCTTCATACAAAATTATATTTGCCGAATTTGCGAGATTCAAACTTCTTTTTAACTCCGGTATCATAGGTATAGTTATTAAAGTATCATGATTTTCTTCCATTATTTCCGACGGAAGACCTGACGTTTCACGTCCAAACATTATAAAGTCTTCATCTTTAAATTTCACATCCGAATATCTGGTTTGCCCCTTTGTTGTCGCGCAATATAAAGTTACCCCCGGATTTTTGGATTTAAAATCTTCATAATTTTCATATACATGCAAATCAACAAGTGGCCAATAGTCAAGCCCCGCACGTCTAACCGCCTTATCGTCAATCGAAAAACTTAGCGGCTTTATAAGGTGAAGCCTCGTGTCTGTAAGTGCGCAAGTTCTCGCAATAGCACCTGTGTTATACGGAATTTCCGGTTCAAAAAATACTATATTTAACAATTTAAATTAAACTCCTTAATAAGTGCATTGGCAACACCCTCTTCATCATTGTCGCCAACTACAGTCGCCCTACTCTCTTTTTTTATTTCATCCGTTGCATTTCCCATAATAAAAGGATGCCCTGCAAGATGAAGCATCGGCAGATCATTTTCGTTGTCTCCGAAAGCCCAAACGTCGTCCCAACTGATTTCGAGATTTTTAAGCATAGCTTCTACGCCATACTTTTTCGTGCCCTTAAATGATGTGATTTCGATATTGTTGTGCCACGAAGAGGAGTTGAATATCCCTTCTTTATCGAGAAGTTCTCTGAACTTAAGTCTCGCTTCGTTGTCATCCGTGATAATTATAATCTTATAAATATCGTCATCTATATTATAAAGTTCATCATAAGGAAGAATCACACGGCGCATTTTATCTTCATAGCCCTCAGGCATTCTACCATGAATCTCCGAGAGCGGATTGCTCGAATTTTCTTCGCTTGTAATAAGACCGTCAATCGGATAGAGATGAAAATAAAAACCGGTGTCCTTAAGTAAATCAAGAACTTTATTGACAGTTTCCTTGTCGATCTTCGCCTCATATATTACATTGCCATTTTTATCTACAACATGAGAGCCGTTTGTCGCCGCAATCATCAAATCCAGTCCGTGAACTTTTGCATAATAATATGGGCTTACATATACTCTTCCTGTGATAAAAGCGAGTTCCACACCCTGTTTTTGAAGTTCCTTTAATACTTTTTCCGTTTTTGGTGTTATCTCCTTTTTATCATTTAAAAGAGTTCCGTCCATATCAAAAGCCGCCAATTTTATTTTATTTGTCGCCATTATTTCCTCTTTCTTCTATCATCTTCTTCAGCTCATCATAAAAACTTTGAGTATCTTTAAAACTTCTATATACACTTGCAAATCTGACATAGCTTATTTCATCGACATCTTTCAATCTGTCCATTACCATCTCGCCGATTTTCTTGCTTTTAATTTGCCTTGCCATTGAGTTTGACAGTTCTTTCTCAATTGAGTCGACAATTTCGTTCATCGCTTCAATTGAAACAGGTCTTTTTTCAGCAGCTCTTATAATTCCTTTAAGTATTTTTTCTCTATCGAACTCTTCAGTTGTACCGTCCTTCTTTTGTACAACTAAAGGAGTTTCCTCGTATCTTTCATATGTCGTAAATCTATGCTTGCATTTAAGGCATTCGCGTCTTCTTCTGATAGTTTTCCTATCCTCACTTTGTCTTGAGTCGACAACTTTAGAATCTATATATCCACATTTAGGACAATACATATAAACCTCCTTATGCGCTAAAAAAAGGTCCGCCAAACTAAATTAATTAATTTGTACGGACCTATTGTTATTGTCTTCTAATCGAAATTAGTTCTTAAGAAACGGCGGGATATCTAAGTCCCAAGGTAAACCCTTTGATGATGTGGAAGCTGATTTATCTTCTTCCTTTTCTTCTTTTTCAGAAGTCTTTTCTTCTCCGTTCTTTTCCTTCTTTTCACCGAATTCGGTAGCAATAACGGTAATCTTGATTGAATCTCCGAGAGACTCGTCAATTCCTGCACCGAGAATGATATTTGCATCCGGATCAACCGCTTGTCTGATGAAGTCGGCAGCTTCGTTAAGTTCGAGCATTCCAAGGTCTTCTCCGCCTGTGATATTAATAAGAACACTCTTTGCACCTTCAATTGAAGTTTCAAGAAGCGGACTTTCGATTGCTTCCTTAGCAGCTTCGCAAGCTCTGTTGTCGCCTTGGGCGTAACCGATACCCATGTGAGCAATTCCTTGATCTGCCATGATTGTCTTGACGTCAGCAAAGTCAAGGTTGATGAGGTTAGGAACCGAAATCAAATCGGAAATACCTTGAATACCTTGTTTTAAAACATCGTCTGCCATCATGAAAGCTTCTTTCATTGTTGTTTTCTTTTCGGCAATTTGTAAAAGCTTATCATTTGGAATTGTAACCAATGTGTCGACCTTCATTTTGAGTTCGTTAATTCCGGTCTCTGCATTTTTCATTCTTTGTCTGCCTTCAAATGTGAATGGTTTTGTAACAACCCCGACAGTGAGAATACCCATATCCTTTGCAAGCTCAGCAACAACAGGAGCAGCTCCTGTTCCTGTGCCTCCACCCATACCACTTGCAATGAAAACCATGTCGGCTCCTTGCAAATGCTCAATTATTTCATCTTTGTTTTCAAGTGCAGCTTGTGCTCCAATGCTTGGATTTGCACCTGCGCCAAGTCCTTTAGTAATCTTTTCGCCGAGTTGAACTCTTGATTCTGCTTTACTTGTTTGTAATGCTTGTCTGTCGGTATTGAGCGCAATAAATTCAACGCCCTTTACCCCGCATTCAATCATTCTATTCACGGCGTTGTTTCCGCCTCCGCCAACACCAATTACTTTAATCTTGGCAAACTTATCAACGTCCATATCAAAATCAATCATATTAATCCTCCATATATTTATTTATATTATATCATACTTTTTCTTTTTTTTCTAATTTTTTTATCAAAATTCTTCTTATTTCAGCAAAGTTGTTAAAAATACGTGTCCCAAACACAACTATTGTGGCATAATAAATCGGAACTCCGACTCTATCTCCAAAATATGTTAAAAAAACAGCGATAAAAGTGTTCCCGATTAAACCGGACATAAATATCTTTGTATCAAATTTATTTTGTAGATCCGCATTAAGTCCTCCCAAAATAGAATCGAGCGAAGCTAATATTATAACCGACACATAAAGGCTGTAAACAGTATTGTATGTGTACGGAATAAAAATTCCGATTATAATACCGATTAAAATTCCAACAAGTACAATTGACACAACTAAATCCTCCTATCACTTTTCGGAATTACTATATTCTTATCTTTCTCTATTTTTACATCCATATAATATGTCGACTCCAAAAGTTTTAAATACGAATTTTTGTCGTTCATCATATTATAAATCATCTCCATATCTCCAACCGCTTTTATTATAAACGGCGTTGCTTTAGAATGTCCGTCAACTCGAACTGTCGGTCCCATACATTTAATTTCGCTCTCGCCCATAACTCGTATGTCATTAATGCTTATCGCATCAACGCCCGCGCATTTGAGTTCATTTAAAATTATCATTATATCTATGTCATGAATAACACCGAGATTTGTATTTTTAAAATCTTCATCTTTTGAGTCATCGATTTCGATAATAACTCCCTCACCTTTTATATCATATTTGCCGGATAAAATTTTCAGCTCCTTGAGCTCATTTTGAAGGCTTAATTTCATCTCCTCCAGGTACCCCGGACTGCTTTTTTCTTCGATTGAAGATTTAATGTGAGAAATAATTTCTCTGTCTACATTTATTTGATTTTCAATCACGCTAAGTTCTCTGTTGTAATTTTCTATTTTTTCAATAGACATTGGACTCATTATCTCCGACTTTTCCTTGACGCTCATAGAAATTAAAACTCCTAAAATTACCGAAAGCGCTCCAAACAAAATGTTTTTCATAACATCATTTGTCATCCGTCTTCACTTCCGTCGTAAAATGAATATCAGGCATTTTTTGAAGCTTCTCGACTTCAACATCCTCTTTTACCGTCAAATCTACAACTAAACCAAGTGCATTAAGTGTATCAACCACTCCCGACTTAATCTTTAGAGCCGACTTTAGTGTATCTGAATCGCCAATTGCTTTAACTATATATGGCGAAGCGACTGCAACTCCGTTAATTTGAAGAAAATTGCCGGCTCTTTCGACTTCGGATGTAGATGTTATTCTCTGTCCGTTTATAGAAATTGCCTCCGCGTCCGCTGCGTTTAATGCGCTGATAAGCTTTAAAAGAGTTTCCGGGTTGTCCGCAATAACATCTTCCGTTACATTCGACACATTCGAAGGAACCGAAATTTTAAGTTCAATCCCGCGTCCCTTTACATCTGTTAGCCCTGCAATTATTTTAAGCTTTTCTATTTCGTCGTAAAGCTCGCTGTTCGAATTATCTTTTGTTTTTAACTTGTTTTCATATTCGTATAACTTTTTATTAAGCTCTTGAATCTCTTCTTTTTGTCGGTCCCGTTCTTCTTGAGATTTCTTCAAAAGATCCGCAAGCTCTTTCGCTCGAAGAGTGCTCCCGTCTTTTTTCTGTGAAGTATTTAAATTTATAGTTCTTATTTGAAGCCCGATTAAAAGCCCCAAAAGAATTGCAATTATCGCAAGCCCAAGCTTATTCTTCAACTTTCTCACCGTCCTTTAAAAACGTTACCGGCGGATCCATATTGAGTTTTATAAGCGTTGTCGTTTTTCCCTTTGCCTCCAAAGACTCTAATGTTTTTTCAATAAAATTAAACTTGTTTTTAATTCTTTCGCTCTTCCCAAAATCAATCTTTATATTTCCAACTCTTGTAAGACCGAATTCCTTGTTTTTTTGTAAACGAATCTCGAGATATTTATCAATTATATCCATATCGATTGCGGTGGTTATAATATCTCTTAGAGGTTCAATATCTTCATTTTCTTCAAAAATATTAAGCCCCAAATCCGAATCGTTTACATCAATTCCCTTAACAATCGGATAAACACTTGTAGTTTTACTCTTTGCAAGTATTCTTCCGTCTCTGTCACATGTGAATATCACTCCGTTTGAAAGAATGCTGAAAACCTCTTCCCTTTCAACGACAGTAATTCTTATTGTGTTCTTCTTTTCTCTCGTAACACTCGCCGTTTTCACATACGGAAGTTTAAGTAAATTCTCTTCAGCTTCTTTTGTGCTTACTTTAAAAATATTTTCACCGAAACGAATGCCGCTACCGTTTATAAGGTCACTCGATGATGTCTTGTGATTTCCGGAAGTTTCAATGTTTTGTATATTAAAAATGCTTCCAATATACAAAAAAGCAAGCAAAATTATGGACAAAAACAAACTTATTGTTATGCCCAAATTTCTTGCTTGTCTGATTCTTCTTCTTTCTTTTCCGGAAACTCTTTTCATCTATCTCTTCAAATCCTCGTAAATATTTTTTGCAATAATGTCCGCTGAGTCCTTTACAAAAAGGTGTCCCGCATTTTCTCCCATAGCTCGAAGCTTTTCTCTGTCGTTCATTAGTTTGTCGACAACCTCGAGCAAAATATTTTTGTTTAAATCCGTTTCCTTTATGAGGACTCCGGCATTTTCATCTTCATATTTCTTTGCATTGAAATATTGATGATTTTTTACAACATTCATCTTAGGAATCAGCACTGACGGTTTTTTCATAGCGCTCACTTCGTTCAAAGTTTGTGCGCCGCATCCGCAAATTACTAAATCCGCTTTTTTCATCAGTTCATAAAATTCATGATAATAAGTATAAACCGTCGCGTATTCAGGTAATTCAGGAACTAATTCATGAAACTCCTTCTCCCAATTTCTGCCGCAAATGTGTATCCAATCATATTTAAAATCGTTGTATTCGTTAAATATTCCACCTACTGCCTCGTTCAAAGACTTTTGACCTCCGCTTCCGCCGAAAGACAAAACAGTGAGTTTATGATTTTCATCTTTAATTTCCATATTGAATTGACTTCTTATGGGAGTGCCCGCAACAACTTTATTTTTTTTGTTTTTAAAATTTTCTTTCACACTTTCATACGGAAGAAATGTGATTCTTGAAAATCTATCCAAAAAATTTGTAGTTATGCCGGGATATGCATTTGATTCGTGAATGTACAGCGGAACTTTCTTAAGCTTTGCAGCGTATCCTATCGGTCCCGAAACATATCCGCCGGTACATATTATTGCGTCCGGCTTGTATTTATCAATATATTTCTTTGATGTTTTTACACCTTTAACAAACGAATTAAAACTCTTTACAGCTTTGACCGACGGTTTTAAAATGAGCGGCATAGAAGTTACCGGCAAAAATTCATATCCTTCTTTTTGCGCGATTTCTTCTTCAAGCTTCCCTTTAATTCCGACATAATAAAATTTTGCATTTTCATCTATTTTTCGAATTGAATCGGCAATTGAGATTGCAGGATAAATATGTCCCGCAGTTCCTCCACCGCTTATAAAATATATCATTTAAGCTCCCTTCTCGGACAATGGTTTAAAATATTAAAAGCAAGTCCAACCATAGTGAAATATGCCAAAATCGAGGTTCCACCGTAACTAATAAACGGAAGCGTTATACCGGTCGACGGGACCGCATTAACAACAACTCCCATATGAACTAAACTTTGAAATCCGATATATGTTCCAACTGCAATCAAAAATGTGGATGTGAATGTGTCCATCATTCTTAGTCCGTATGTTATAAATTTAAAAGATATAAAAACATAACAAAGTAGAATCAATGCTGCTCTCACAAATCCAAGCTCTTCGACAACTATTGCAAACGCATAGTCGGAGTACGCAGCGTATACATAAAAGTATTTTTGAATCGAATTTCCTATGCCGGCGCCCCAGAGTCCTCCGTTTGCGACCGCGTACATTCCTTGAATCGTGTGCCATCCGACATTTAAACTGTCTGAGAACGGATCCAAAAACGCCTTTATTCTGTTCGATCTAAATCCCTTGTTTGCTACATAAAATACCCCTACAGGGACAGCCATTGCATAAACCATTGCTTCGCCTATTTTCATAGTAGTCACAAAATACATTACGAATAGCGCCGCTGCAATTACAAGCGCGGTTGAAAGGTCTCTTTGAAGATATACAAGTCCCACATTAAGCCCTATAAATCCCAAAGAAAAAACAAGTCTCTCAACATCTGACTTTCTCGTCCTCGACAAAATTACCGGAAAATGTAGTGCTGCCGAAACTTTTAATAAGTCCGACGGCTGCAACGTAAATTTATTAAAAACATTTATCCATCTGTATGTGTTTTCAATCGGCGGAGAGAAGAACGGTATAATACATAGTCCAACTGTCATAAGCCAAATAAATCCACTGTATTTTCTGAGTGTCTTTAATGGAAAAACCATTGCAACAAACATCGCTATCGTTCCAATAAGGATAAAGACCAAATGTCTCATGAAAAAATATGTGCCGTTATTTTTTTCTTTTATCCCGATTGGATAGCTCGATGAATAAACCATCAAAATTCCGATAAGAACAAGCGCCCATATAGATAAAAACAAAACATAATCAAATTTTGATCTTATTCTATATACGTTTGATTGTTCCATCTTTTAATTCCCTTACAAGTTCTTTAAAATAATCTCCTCTTTCTTCGTAGCCTTTAAACTCATCAAAGCTTGACGCGCCCGGGCTAAGAAGAACAGTATCTCCCGGCTCTGAAATTTCCACCGCTTTTGTAAATGCATCTATTAATTTGTCCGCCATAAAATAGTTCATAACTTCCAGTTTATCAGCAGTTTCTTTAAGTTTTCCATTTATATCGCCGAAGAAAATCATACTTTTAACTTTTTCCCCGCCAAGTTTTATCAAATCCGTAAAATCTGTCTTTTTATCAAAACCGCCGAGAAGAAGTGTTGTGTTTTCCGGCGTGCTCATTATAGCCGAAACTGTCGCAGACGGATTTGTAGCTTTTGAGTCGTCAATAAATGTTACTCCGCTTACCTCATCGACAAATTCGACTCGGTGATAATCAAGTCTAAAAGTACCCAGAAAATCATCGAGCATTTCGTCCGTGAGTTCGTAAAAGCTTGCAGCCAAAACCGCAGCCATAAAGTTTATAATATTGTGCTTTTCTTTATATCTGAGCTTTAAAATCGGAACTCTTTTTTTGAAATCATTTATATCAAAAACGACGTCGTCGCCGTCCAAATATGCATTCATGCCTTCCTTTTTGTCAAGAGAGAGTTTGTATATATCTGCATCTGTGTGAATTTCCGATTCGTTAATGTGATCCGCACTTATTATAATTGCATCTCCCGGACGTTGATTTTTGAAGATTTTGTACTTTGCCTTTTTGTAATTTTCAAAACTTCCGTGCCAATCGAGATGATCTTCTTCAATATTTAACAAAACTGCAACTCTCGGCCTGAACGTGTCGGTGTTTTCAAGTTGAAAACTCGAAAGTTCGAACACATAAATATCGTCCCTGTCTCTGTCCATGTCATTACTAAAAATTGTCATTCCGATATTTCCGGCGAGCACAGGTTCTCTTTTTTTCAAAAGTTCATACACCATCTCTGTCGTAGTTGTTTTTCCGTTTGTGCCCGTTATCGCAATTATATTTTTCGGCTTAAATTCCATATAAAAGAATTCAACGTCTGAAATCACGCGAATACCCTTTGATTTAAAATATTTTATATGCGGCTCATAAGGAGGTATTCCCGGGCTTTTTACAACAAGGTCGATCGAACGATCTGTAATCGGTTCGTCGTCTTTGTATGTCGTTATCCCCAAAACTTCATATCTTAAAAGAACTTCTTCTTTTTTGTCATAAACGCAGTACGGTCTATCTTTTTTTGTAAGATAGTCCGTGATACTTTGTCCCGTTTTTTGTAAACCCATAACCAGAATCATAATATACCGTTCCTTGTAAAAATAATATAAATTACTGCAATAACAAAAGTTATTATTACAAATGCCGTGACTATATCTTTCTCATGATGTCCCTTCATTTCAAAGTGATGGTGAATCGGTGCCATCTTGAAAAATCTCTTTCCCGTTTTTTTGAAATATAAAACTTGAATTATTACAGAAAGTGTTTCAATTACATAAACCAATCCAAGTATAACAAGATGAATCGGTTGCTTCATAAGCATAAATGCCGTCGCCAAATATCCTCCAAGAAATAGAGAACCCGTGTCTCCCATAAAAACTTTTGCAGGATATATATTGTAAACCAAAAATCCAAGGAGCGCCCCTGAAAGAATGTGCGACATATACTCCACTTCAAACTGCGGCATATGACGCGACACAATTCCAAGAGCCACAAGCACAACTGCACTTACTCCGCCGCATAATCCGTCGAGTCCGTCAGTCAAATTGACCGCATTTGTTGAACCCGTTATAACTAAAATCATAAACGGAAAATAAAATATCCCGATATCAACTGTTTTTTTCATAAACGGAATATATATATCCGTGTCGAATTTGAGTACAAATCTCGCATAAAGAGTCATTGCAAATGAGAATACTATTTGTAGAACGAGTTTTTGTTTTGCGGTTAGCCCCAAATTGTTTTTCTTCGCAATCTTTTCGTAGTCGTCCAAAAAACCGATTCCTGCGAAAAGTAGCGGCGCAACCAATAGAAATATCGCAACTTTAATATCGCATTCTTTAAATATCATAAAAACAATCGATAAAATCACATAGGCGGCAATAAAAAATATTCCGCCCATCGTAGGAGTTCCCGCCTTCACATAGTGACTCTTCGGTCCCTCTTCTCTTATCTCCTGTCCCATTTTCAGTTTTCTCAAATAAGCAACAGTCCATTCACCCAAAAATACAGATACAACAAATGCTGCTATAAGATAAAAATAATCCATTCTATTCCTCTTCAAATACTAAATCTATTCTCATGTCATCTTTAATTTCACTTCCCGGCTCAGCAGTTTGTTTTACGCACTTGCCCTTGCCTGAAGTATTAATCTTTATTCCACGACTCTTTGCCAATTCCTTCGCTTCGTCAATAGTGAGTCCCTTAAAATTCGGAACTTCTTCCTCAGGTTTTAAATTTTTAACCTCGATAAGCACTATATCGTCTTTAGCGATATACGAACCTACCGCCGGATTGACTTCTTCTACAATTGAATTTTCTTTAATGTCGTCTTGGTCAAGTCTAAATTTAACTTTGCTTTCATTTAAAAGCTTTGCTGCATCTTTAAGACTCATGCCCATAATGTCCGGAACCGAAAGCACTTCTTCCTTTTCTTCAGTTGTTTCTGTGCTTGGCTTTATTCCCAAAATCGGGAAAATGTCTGACATAATCCTCGAGCTGACAGGTCCGGCAATCGTTCCTCCGTAAGGAATCCCATTTCCCGGTTCCTCAACGGAAACAAAAACCAAAACTTTCGGGTCATCAATCGGTGCAACACCCACAAATGAAGCAATATATTTATCCTTTAAATATTTTCCTTTGTCCGGAACCATAGCCGTTCCCGATTTGCCGCCGACTCTGAAGCCCTCAACACGTCCAAGTTTATTGTTTTCATTTACTGTCACTTCCATAATTTCCCTCATCTTGTCAGATGTTCTCTTGGAAATAACTTTTCTTCTGATTTCCACAGGAAATCTTTTTATAACTTCTCCGTTTGAGCGAATTTCTTTCACAATTCTCGGTTTTAAGAGATATCCTCCGTTAACGGCAGCTGCCATCGCCATACAAGTTTGTATATTTGTGCTCGCAATTCCTTGTCCATAGCTTACTGTTGCAAGTGTTGCCGGTGTCATATCTAAAACAGTTTGCGGTATAATACCGCTTTGTTCACCGTTCAAATCAACGCCGCTCTTTTCTCCAAAGCCATACGCTTTTATATACTTAAGAAATTTTTCACGTCCAAGTTTTCTTGCGATTTGTATAAATGCAACGTTACAGCTTTCGGAATATGCATGCGTGATGTCAAGTTTCCCGTGCGGATTTTGCCACCTAACACATCTTAACACAATTCCCGGAATATCAGTAACGGCACCATTACAATAAAGGTCTGTAGAATCGTCTGCAAGTCCTTCTTCTATTGCCGCAGATAAAGTGACCGTCTTAAAAGTGGAGCCCGGCTCATAAAGAACATTCACATTTAAATTGTTCCAATTCTTTTGCCACTCCCCGATCATTTCATCATTAGTTTTATCTTTCCACTCTTCCGCCTGCGCTTCATCTCTTGGAGCTCGCGGATTGTTATTGTCATATTTATTTGTGTCGGTCATCGCAAGAATGTCCCCGTTCGTCGGGTCCATAACAATTACTGAAACACTCTTAGCATTGTTTTCTTCTTTCGCTCTTAATGCTTCTCTGTCCGCAATTCGTTGAATTTTATCCGAAACTGTTAAAATGACGTCCCCTCTTCCGTCGCCGCCAAATGTCTTTACTTCCGAAAACGGCAATATCTTGTTATACATGTCCGTCATCTTTATAACCCTTTGCGGTTCACCGAAAAGGCTGTCGTTCATCGTGAGTTCAACTCCGGAAAGACCGTTTTGGTCAATGTCCGTAAAACCTAAAATATGGTCATACATAAATCCGTCCGGATAAAAGCGTCTTTCTCTTTCCTCTATTTCAAGACCTTTCGTATCAAAGTCTTCCAAATTTCTTATTTCTTCTACATTTGTTTCCGGCGCCCATTGAACAATTTTAGTTCTTTTTTCGCCTTCAAGAATTTTTAAAATGTCTTCCGTGTCCAAATCAAAAACTTCAGCAACTTCCTGAACAAATTTTTCCTTGTTCTTGTTTCCGCCGGAGCCGTCCTCTGCAGTTCCCTTGTAAGTATTTGGATTTAGCCAAACTGTGTATGCTGGAATATTAAAAGCAAGTCTGGTTCCTTCCGAATCCAAAATTTCCCCACGAGTATTATTTATACTGTAGCTTTTTGTCCATTGGGAAAGTGCATCTTTTTTTAATGCCGCCCCTTTTATGATAGCAACATCAAAAAGTTTAAACAAAACATATATAGCTAATAAAGAAATTCCAAAAACCACAAACAAAACTCTACCGTTTCTAAGTTTGTTTGTTTTTTTAATCCTTTTATTTCTTTTATTCTTCATTATCTGAATAATGCTCCAAAGATTGTATCAAAAGTCTTCTTTTTTACTAAAACTTTTTCTTGTGTTTCTTGTGAATTTATATAAATCTTGTCTTTTTCTCCCGGATAAATCATTCCAAGAAGAGTTTGAGCTTGTTCTTCGACCAATTTTGAGGAACAAATTTTTTCAAGCTTTGCTTCTTTCAAATCAATTTCCTTTTGAACTGTGGCAATATTTGTTTTTATGTGATTTACTTCGGATTGCAATTTTGATACTCCGGCTCTGCCGTTTATATAAGAAAACGCAAAGGAAATAATCACAAATAATGCAAGTGAAGCATCTCTCATCAACTTTCTTTTAAGCGCTTTTTCGTTCTTCTTTTTTACTGCAAAAGCCTTTTTGCGCTTTGAATCCAAATCTTCATTTTTAATTTCATATGCTAAATTTGTCATATTTCCTCCTTATATTTTTTCTATTATTCTGAGCTTCGCACTGTGAGCTCTACTGTTTTCCTTAAGTTCATTTTTAGAAGCTGTTATCGGCTTTCTCGTAATAACATTCCCCGTTTTTTCTTTGTCGCATGTGCAAACGGGTTGCTTCGGATCGCAGATACAATCGAGTTCGTAATATCTGAATGCGTTTTTTACGATTCTGTCTTCGAGCGAATGAAACGATATGATTGCAAGTCGTCCACCGCTTTTTAAAAGAAAGAACGCATCCTCTATTGCCGATTGAAGTGCATTTAATTCATCATTTACTTCAATTCTAAGAGCTTGATAAATTCTTAAAAGCGACTTCGTCTTTTTGTCCGGTGCTCCAAAAACCGATTTTTTTATTATGTCATTTAATTGATTTGTGCTTGTGATTCTTCCGTTTAATCTTTCTTCTACAATATTTTGAGCGATCTTTTTTGAAAATCTTTCTTCGCCGTATTCAAAGAAAATTTTTGTAAGATCTTCAAGACTGTACTCATTTACGATTTCTTCAGCTGTGAGAGACTGTCTTCTGTCCATTCTCATATCGAGTGGAGCGTCATCCCTAATTGTAAACCCTCTTGATTTTTCGTCAATTTGATATGAACTTACTCCGATATCAAGCATTATTCCGTCAAATCCGAATAATCCATATGGCATCAAAAGTTCTTTCATGTTTTTGAAATTGCCTCTTATAAAAGTTGTCTTATCTACATACTCTTTAAGTTTCTTCTTTGCCGCCCTAAGAGCATCCTCATCTTGGTCGATGCAGACAAGACGACCCGTTGTAAGTCTTTTTGCAATTTCATAACTATGTCCGCCACCGCCGACAGTTCCGTCCAAATATAATCCGTCAGGCTTTATGTTTAAACCGTCAATCGTCTCATTTAAGAGTACACTTTTGTGGCTAAATGTCTCCATCAAGACCACCTCCGAAATTAAACTTTTCCATAACTTCTTCAAGTGCGTCTTCGCTGTCTTCAAAATCGTTGTAATCTTCGTATCTTTCCTTGGACCATATTTCAACTCTGTTTGCAAGTCCAAGTAAAATAACATCTTTGTCAAGTCCGGCATATTCTCGCAGCTTTGCCGGAATAAGTATTCTTCCCTGTTTGTCCGTTGTAACGTCTGCAGCCATTGAGAAGAAGCTTCTTTGCAAACGTCTTGCATCTTTTTTGGAGAGTGGAAGCGATGAAATATGATTTTGGAATTTTATCCAATTTTCTTCATTATACGCAAATAAACAGTGATCAAGTCCTATTGTTACAAAGAACCTTTCACCGAGCGAGCTTCTCAGCTTTGACGGAATTATAAGTCTGCCTTTTCCGTCAACAGTGTGTTCATATGAGCCCAACATGCTATTTTCAATTGAAGCAAAATCTAAATCAGCCATATCTCCACTTAGTGCCACTTGGCACCACTTCCCTCCACTTACTTATATTTTACCGTAAAGAATGGCGATTTACCACTAATTATTACCGTTTTATGACAATAAAAAAAAGTAATAAAAAAAACGGGCATTATAACCCCGTTTTTATCCTATTACTTCCTAATTTTGCGTAAGTATTGAACTTGATTTGCTTGCTCCAATTCTTGTTGCTCCGGCTTCAATTAGATCCATTGCGAACTTTTTATCTCTTATTCCACCTGCGGCTTTTATCCCGCATTCCCCACTTACAACACTTTTTATAAGCAATATGTCATGAACCGATGCACCTCTTGTTGAAAAACCTGTTGAAGTTTTAACAAAATCCGCCCCCGATTCCATAACAATCTTTGATGCCGAAAGAATTTCTTCATCTGTTAAAAGTGCAGTTTCGATTATGCACTTTAAAACCCTTTCTCCGCAAACTTTTTTTATATTCTTAATTTCATTTAGAACATATTCCGTATCACCCTGAATAAGTTTTCCCACATTTATTACCATGTCAATTTCATCCGCACCGTTTTCGATTGCATCTTTTGTTTCAAAAACTTTTGTCTCAGTTGTATTTTGTCCGAGCGGAAAACCGACGACCGTGCAAACCTCAACATCGCTGTCTTTTAAGAGTTCGTGAGACAATTTTACAAACGATGGATTTACGCAAACGCTTTTAACATTCAGCTTTTTCGCTTCATCCACAAGTTTTATTATATCACTTTCAACAGCATTCGGATTCAAATTCGTGTGATCAAAATATTTACTTAGTTCCATAAGAAGCCTTCTCCTCTCTTTTTGAAAAAAATCTAAAACATAGAACTGCAACCAAGACTATAATGAAATAAACAATTATAGTCATCATCGATATCGAATAAAATATTTTCTCCGGCAACAAATTAATCATTAGAGAATATCTCGGGTCCATGAGCCAAAGATCATTAGAAAATAAAACCTTATGAAATGTTGTCCAAAACTTTTCAAAATTTATAATCGCCGGTGCAAAAATTAAAACCGGGAAAACTATAAACAAATACCATCTTCTCGAAATATCGATTGATGAAATACACTTTTTATTTTTAATTATAATAAACGCCGCCGCAAAAAAGCTTAAAATACAAACAATTCTTACCATTCGAAAAAGCCTATAGACATCTTTCATGTGGCTGACCTCATCTTCGCTATAGACCGAATCAATCAAACTCGAATCTTCTCTCGTATTAAAAAGATATCCCTTAAGTCTGTCTATTTCCCCAAGATACTCCTCTTCGGTAAATCCGCTGAATTCCTTTATATTTTCATCGCTCCTGTAAACAGATTTATAAATTCTTTTGTTAAACGACGAAACGAGTACGGAAAAAATCAGTGCAAATATAAATATTAAAAATATAAGCCCGTACGTAACGGGCTTTAGTTTAGTTTTCATATTTATTAATCAGCCAAATTGTGATAAACTTCTTGAACGTCATCGAGTTCTTCAAGCGAATCTATGAGTCTTTCGATCTTTGCACGCTTTTCTTCTTCAACTTCAATTTCCGTGTCCGGAATGAATGTAACTTCAGATGCAGCAATTGCATAGCCTTTGTTTTCAAGGGCAGTCTTTACAGCGTCATAGTCTTTTGGATCTGTATATATTTCAATAACATCGTCTTCAGCTTGAACATCTTCTGCGCCGGCATCAATTGCTTCCAGCATAATTTCGTCAACATCAATCGGATTATCTTCATCTTGTTCAATTGCAATATAGCCCTTCATATTAAACATATATGAAACAGAACCGGTTGTTCCTAGATTTCCGCCGCATTTATCAAAAACGTGACGTACATCTGCTGCTGTTCTATTTCTGTTGTCGGTCAAACAGTGTGCCATAATTGCAACCCCTTCTCCGCCATATCCTTCATAAGTTATTTCTTCATAGCTTACACCGTCGAGTTCCCCAGCACCTTTTTTAACAGCTCTGTCAATGTTATCTGCAGGCATGTTTACAGCTTTAGCTTTATCTATTGCAGCCTTTAGTGAAGGGTTGAAATCAGGATTTGAACCCCCTTCTTTAACAGCAACCATTATATATTTCGCGATTTTTGTAAAAGCTTGTGCTCTTTTTGCGTCTTCTTTACCTTTTTTGTTTTTAATATTGTTCCATTTTGAATGTCCTGACATATTATTCTTCCTCTCTTTTATAAAATATAGGTACACATCTTTTGTGCTCTGTTTTTTTAATCATTGATTCTATTTTTTGTTTTTGTTTTTCATCTATTTTTTCGCCCGACAAATATCCGTCAAGCTCAGCATATGAAATTCCCATTTCATCTTCATCAGTCTGTCCTTCGAAAAGTCCTGCCGACGGTGGCTTTTTTAAAATCGCATCGGGGACTTCAAGAAGTTCTCCCATTTTGTAAATCTCGCTCTTTATATATTCCCTTAGTGGCATAACGTCAACTCCGCTGTCGCCATGCTTTGTAAAATATCCGGTCAGATATTCACTCTTATTTGTCGCTCCGCAAACCAATAAATTGTTTGTCTGTGCAACCTGATATAAAGTCGTCATTCTGAGCCTAGGTTTCAGATTCGTGTTTGCAAGCGCGCTACCTGTATCCGGAAGCACTTTTATAAACTCATCATAGATATCGCTTAAATCTATTCTGAAAATATCTCTATCCGAATCCTTTGTAAGTAAATCCGCATCAATTTCGTCGTTTTTAAGCGAGTGAATCGGCATCTTTATCGCAATAAATTTAAGCGGCAAAGGCTCCAGAATTTTAAACATAACAGACGAGTCGAGTCCCCCTGAAATTCCAAGCACATATCCATCCGTGTGTGTTTCCTTGGAGTAGTTCAAAAGAAATTCTCTTATTTTATTTATTTCACAATTAAAATCAATCACTATCTTAAAACCTCTTTAATAATTTCCGTTTTTGCAGTGCCTGATGTGAGATCTGCTATATCGGAAATAAATTTATCTTTCGATTTTTCCGGAACTGTCACAACGACTTTTATGTCCTCATAAAATTCCGTATCCAAAATCTGAATTGCGGCATTATTTATATAATTCAAAATAATGTCATATAAATCATAACCCACATTTATTATTATATCATAAAAAGTCTTAAAACTCCTAATTCCCGCTTCTTCAATTACACCTGTCGCAGAAGACATATATGCCCTTGTAAGCCCACCGGCTCCAAGTTTTATCCCTCCAAAATATCTCGTAACGACAATCATACAGTTTTGAAGCTCATTCATTTTTAAAGCCTTTAAAATCGGAAGTCCCGCAGTGCCCGACGGTTCTCCGTCATCTTCCGCCTTTTCCCGAAGTCCGCCCACATCGAAAGTGTAAGCGTAACAGTGGTGTGTAGCCTTTGGATGCTTCTCTTTAACATGGTTTATAAATTCTATCGCATCTTCTTCGGATTGAATCATTCTAGCTTCCGCTAAAAATATCGACTTCTTTATCTCATATCTGAATTCCTCGGTCGATTGAACCGACTTAAAAGGTTTTATATCCATATCATAAACCCCTCTTCAAATATTTTATATATGTTACCTCTGTGCCTTCGTCGGAATATTTCTTGGAAATAATTCTGTTCTTTTCCATAAACAAACTGAGTTCTTTCGCCTCGCTGTAAGGAAAAAACTTTGTTTCCTCCACCGCTTCTCCATAGAGTTCGAGCTCAATTGCAGTCAATAAACCTAAAACGTCATCGTCATTATATGCGCTTATAACCATATCCGCATCCGCATAAATATGTTTATCTGTAACTTTGTCGGCTTTATTATAAACTTTTATTATTTTTTTGTCGCCAAGCCCAAGCTCTTTAATGAGCTCTTCGGTTGTTTCAATTTCAACATCCAAATTTTTATTTGAAATATCCAGAACCTGAACAAGAAGATCCGCACTCTTTATTTCCGAAAGAGTTGAGCGAAACGCATCTACAAGTTGATGTGGAAGATCACTGATAAGCCCGACCGTATCCGTCAAAATAATTTCGCCCCCGTGCGGAAGTTCTATTCTTCTGGCATGCGTGTCGAGCGTTGCAAAAAGCCGGTCGTCTGCATAAACCCTTTTCTCTTCGTCGGCTCCGGAGAGCTCGATAATTCTATTCAAAAGTGTCGACTTTCCCGTGTTAGAATATCCGATTAACGAAACAATTGGAATGCTGCTTTCAGTCCTCATCTTCGACTTCGTATCGAGAACTACTTGTGCCGCCTTAACATCCTCTTTGAGTTTATCTATTCGCTTTCTTAAAACACGTCTGTCGAGCTCAAGTTTTTGTTCGCCGGCCCCTCTCATACCCATGACTCCGAATTGTCTGTCCATGTCTTTTCGCATGCCACGAAGTCTCGGATACATATAAGAGAGTGTTGCAAGTTCGACTTGCAGTTTTCCGAACGCCGTCGTCGCCCTTTGGTTAAAAAGTTCAAGTATAAGTTGATTTCTATCTATAACGAGCATATCAAACTCGTCCTTAACATTTTGAAGTTGCCTTGGACTCAACTCCTCACAAACAACAACGAAGTCCGCTTTCAGTTCGCTCGAAATATTTGAAAAATATTCAATTTTTCCACTCCCGAAATAGTATTTCGGATTTATTCTTTGAATATTTTGAATCAAAACCGAAATAACTTCCGCACCTAGACTTTTTACAAGTTCAATATTCTCCTTTTGGCGCGGAGAATCTTCGGAAATGTCGTTTGCGATTATAATCGCTTTTTTATCTTTAAAATCCAAGCATGTTCACCCACTACATTATACAGTATTTGAGCGAACTTGACAAGTAAAGGTCGATTTGAAATCGACCCTTTGACTTATTTATATTTTATTACCTCTGCTGATTCAATAACTACAGGTTCAACCGGTTTGTCCATTTCACCGGTCTTTGTGTTTGCAATTTTATCAACAACGTCGATACCTTCAACAACTTGACCGAAAACAGTGTGATGTCCGTCGAGATGCGGTGTTCCTCCGAAGACTGTGTACATCTTCTTCCATGTGTCATTTACATATGAAGGATCCACATATGCTTCATATTGAGGCATTGCTTCAGCCGGTATATTGCTGTTTTGAACGATGAAAAATTGACTTCCGTTTGACATAGGTTGTCCTGTATTCGCCATTGAAAGCGCACCTCTGATATTAATTAAATTCGGTACAAATTCGTCTTCAAAACCTTCGCCGTAAATGCTTTCTCCGCCCATACCTGTTCCGTCAGGGTCTCCGCCTTGAATCATAAAGTCCTTTATAACTCTGTGGAATGTAACGCCATCATAGTATTTGTCTTCGATATGCTTTGTGAGATTTTCAACCGTCTTCGGTGTCAAATCTCTGAAAAGCTTAATTTTAATATCGCCCATATTTGTGTGGAAAATTGCAATTTCATCGCCTTCCTTAAGCGGTTGAAGTTGCGGCATATTCTTTATTTCTTCTTCTGTAAAATTCTTCTTGATTGATTCTTCAGTCATATATTCATCCTCCGTAATTCCGTTCTTGCCATCTTTTGCTACATTTCCTTTGTCTGTGTTTTGTTTTTGGCATCCTATTGAAAAGAAAGCCAACACTATCATAAGTTTTAATAAATGTTTCATATTTTCCTCCGTTTAATTCGATATTTTTCTTTGAGATATAAAATTTATCCCTGTATTTCCCAAGTTTTCTATAACAACTTCGTTTGCCCCTATAGGTGGCTCAAGTGTTATACTTTTCAAGAGCTCCTTGCACTTTTCTTTTTCGAGCTCGTCGAGTTCTCTGTCCGACTTGACACTCAAGTGCCCTTTTGACGAATTGATTACATTTACCTGCGTATAAAAAATAGATTTTTCCTCGTAATTTTTATACGACAATCCGCGAGCGCACTTGTTTCCATAAACTTCTCCGTCTTTCACCACAAGATGGCAACCGACCGGACAGTTTTTACAAACCACTTCCAAGATTTAACCTCCTGTGTTTAAATATATTGAACCAAGTGAATGATACTATTCCTTTTAAAATACTTGTTGCACTTACGGCTATCCAAATGCCCGCAATTCCAAAATGTGGAATAAGCGCATAGCTGAGAGGTATTCTTAAAAGATTTCCCGTAATTCCGATTAAAGACGGCGGTTTTGTCATAGAAATACCATTAAAAGCCCCTTCCGTCACTATTTCAATACACATAAAAAGTTGGCTGAACGAAAGCACCATCAAATACATAGCACCATATTTTATTGCTTCCGGTTCATGCAAAAACAGTTTTATAATCGGATATCTTCCGAAATATAGAAGTGCATTCGCAAAAAGACCGACACAAATCATTATTCTCAAACTCGTAAAGTAAGCTTTGTTCGCTCTTTCGTGTTTTTCTGCACCGAAATTTTGTCCTATAAAGGTCGCATTCGCCGTACTGAAGCCCCCTGCTGTCATCCATGAAATACTTTCAATTTCCGTTCCGATGGACTGTCCTGCAACAGGTGCCGCACCGAAGGCGTTCACCATTTTATTCAAATACATCGAAATAAAACAGTGCATGCCCGATTGAAGAGCCGGTGGAATACCGAGGCTTAGAATTCTTCTTACCTTTTTCGGCTCCCACTTTTTTAAATAATCGACCTGTGCATATAAAAATTCATGCTTCTTTCCAAAATGTATAAATACAAAGAATACAAAAAGTTGTGAAATCGTAGTTGCAAGCGCCGCTCCAAACACTCCCCAATCAAAGAAATGAATAAAAAGCGGGTCAAGAACCATATTCACAAAAACCCCCGTTCCATTTACTATAAATGTCGCACGTGAATTGCCCGTCGAATTTAAAATTACAGACATAATCGGATTCATAAACAAAAATAAAAATCCGACACTTATGGTTCTAAGATATGTGTATGCATTCTGTAATGTGTTCGGGTCGATAATATTAAAAAATGACAAAAGCTCTTTGTAAAAGAAAAAAACAATTGACGAGAATGTGATTGCTATTATCGCATTTAGTTTTACTCCCGAATTGATATATCCGTGAACCGCATCAATATCTTTTCTTCCGAAGTTTTGGCTGACCGTGACTGCAAGACCGACTTGTGCAATCAGTGAAAAACTTTGAACCAGCCACCAAAAGAGTCCGCAAATTCCAACCGCCGCAACAGCCGATGTGTCAATAGTGCCGACCCAATAAAGGTCTGTCAAATTGTATGCCATTGTTAAAAAGCTGGTTCCCATAAGAGGTATTGCCAGCTTCAACATTTTTTGGGAAATCTTTCCCTCGGTCAGATCTACAACTCTAGCCATCTAAGCCCTCATCAGTCAAAATCCGCACGCCGTCACTTGTAACAGCCATTGTGTGCTCGTATTGACATGAAAGCTTGCCGTCCTTTGTCCTCGACGTCCAGCCGTTTTTATCCATTTTCATTTGCCATGTTCCGATATTAATCATCGGCTCAATGGTAAAAACCATGCCTTCTCTCATTCTCGCTCCGCGAATCCCTGTATTGTAGTGAAAAACTTGCGGATCTTCGTGCATCTTTCTTCCGATACCGTGTCCGATAAAGTCCTTCACAACCGAAAAGCCGAACTTTGAAACATATTCTTCTATAACAACTCCGATGTCACCGAAATGTGCTCCCGGTTTTACAACTTCAATTCCCTTGTAAAGAGCTTCCTTTGTGACATCCATCAACAGTTTCGCTTCATCACTGATTTCTCCGACAGCATAGCTCCAGGCGGAATCGGAAAGATATCCGTCTTTGTTCACAACCATATCGATTGTAACAATATCTCCGTCTTTAAGCTCTCTACTCGATGGAAATCCGTGACATATTTCATCGTTCACACTTGCGCAGGTTGCAAAAGGAAATCCCATATATCCTTTTTGCTCAGGCGTTGCTCCGTGTTCTTCCAAATACTTTTCTACAAATGAGTCTATTTCAAGTGTAGTTATGCCCGGAACGATAATCTTGCTCAAATTTTCGTGTACAGAACGGAGGAGTCTTCCCGACTCTTTCATTCCTTCTATCATTCTAGGCGTCTTTATTGATATCATTTTATCACCTATTCCTTATAGGTAATATTATAAGATAATATTTTAGATTTTTCAACTTTTATTTATTACAAATTCAATTTATTGCGAGGTATTTTACAATTCAATAATTCTTATTATGTAAAACTTGAAATTTAATATTTATTAAATTAAAATTAATATTAGAGGTGATTATTTGTTTTTATTAAAAGATATAAAATTTAAGAATATACTCGATATAGAAAATCTTGAAATAAATGAAAATGTCGTGACAGTTGTTAAGGGTGAAAGTGGTTCCGGCAAATCCACAATGCTTAAACTATTAAATAATATAATTTCTCCGGACAGCGGCGTCGTTATGTATAACGGAGTCGACGTGAACAATATAAATCCTATAACTCTTCGAAGAGAGGTTATAATGCAGTCGCAATTTCCGACCATATTTCCCGGAAATGTGAGAGAAAATTTAAATATTATTTTTACTATCTGCGGCGAGGAAGGTCTTGGCGACGAAAAACTTTTAAAAGCGATGGAAATTGTAAATCTGAAAAATGATTTAAACGATGACGCCCAAAATTTAAGCGGCGGAGAAAAGACAAGACTCTCAATCGCGAGACTTTTTTTGGTTAGTCCGGAAGTTTTTCTTCTTGACGAACCGGGCGCATCTCTCGATTCAAAGACTGAAGAAATATTGATGAACAATGTCATTGCCGAAATAAAAAAGAGGAATAAAACTTTAATCTTTATTTCACACTCAGAAAATCCGGAAATCATTTCCGATGAAATTATTACTCTGAAAGACGGAAGGGTTTTAAGTCATGAACGTCAGTGATATCAGTTTATACAATCTTATTTATGCTTTTATCTTCATCGCATTTATGATTTTGGTTTTTAATATCAAAAAAATTCGACTGAGTAAAATTCTTGCATATTCAACTTTTAGAATGACCTTGCAACTGATACTCGTCGGATATATTTTGAGTTATATCTTCGATAAACCAAGTCCATATATTACTCTTTTGATTCTCGGTATAATCGAAATTTTCGCAATTTTAAATGCTATAAAACGTTTGAAAATAAAAAGCAAAATGATGAAAAAGCTTACCGCTGTTTCAATCCTCGTGGGTTCAATTACAGTCTTGTTTTACTTTTTATTGATTGTTATAAAAATAACCCCGTGGTACAATCCACAATTTTTCATCCCTATTTCCGGAATGGTCATTGGAAACACAATGACCGGTGTGACGCTTGCACTAAAAACATATATGACCGGATTTAAGGACAACAAAGAGCTCGTAAATGGCAGCCTTATGATTGGTGCTTCACCGAAAGCCGCTACACAATTTATTGCAAAAGAAGCAATTGACAACGCACTCCTCCCTTCGCTCAATAAAATGTTCGGCATGGGAATAGTATTTTTGCCGGGCATGATGACCGGTCAAATTCTTTCCGGAATAAGTCCTAACACAGCAATAATATACCAAATTGTAATTATGCTCGCCTCGTTTTCGAGTAATGCAATCAGCGTAATTTTGGTTTCTGAAATAGCACACATGGCATTTTTTAACAACAGAGCACAAATTATCGATATAGAGTAAAATAAAACCCTCCACTTTTCTTGTGGAGGGAATTTCTTAGTTACCATAATCTCTAAATCTATTTTTTGTAACTCTTATTGCCTCTTTTATATTTTCATCCGGCGCATCGTTCGGCGCATTGCATCCGAAAGCCATCATAAAGTTGTCATACGGCTCCATCTTGTCTAAAAGCTCAGTCGTCTTTTTGTTTACTTCTTCAGGCGTGCCCTTTCCGATAAGTCTTATCGGGTCTAGATTGCCAACCAAAATTTTGTCGTTCGGGAAATGTTTAATAACCTCTTCCATATTCATTATTTGGTCGAGGCTTATCGCGTCAGTGTTCGTTTCAATCATCATGTCCAAAAACTTCCACGTGTCACCGCAAATGTGAAGTTGTTTCCAACAATCCACCGAATCATATACATAATTTAATCTCGGAAGCACGAGCTCTCTGAAATTTTCAGGGCTGAGAGTAACACTTGCCGGTTCTGCAATCGACATATATTTTACTCCCGCCTTGACAACCGCCTTCGCATATTCGCGAACAGCGTTTTTTGTGTATTCCAAAATTTCAATTACAAAGTCTTTATTTTTTATAATTTCGCGCAAGAGATGTGTCGCACCCGCAAGTTGAACTGCAAGTGTGAACGGTCCGAAAATCGAAACATATAAAGGTTTATCAATGTTTGAGCTGATTAGATTTTGGCTCTTTAAATTTGTCGGCATTCTTTTTAAGCTGTATGGGTCTGGAATTTCTAGATTTCTAATGCTTTCAATTGTCGTGAACTTATGTTCAAGTGGACTTGGGAAATCGTAATCCGGCTTTAAGAGTTTCACCCCAAGCGATTCACTTATAATATTTCCGTCGCTCAAAGGATAGATAAAATCTCCCGGAAACTCCTCGTCCAACCTTTCCGCCATCTTAAGTTGCGTTTCCGGCGAATTGTACACCTCATAAACTTTCTTGTCGACAAATTTTAAACCGTTTGTTCCCAAATCCGTCAAGAAAAATCTTCTGTTTTCGCTTTTTATATATTCCATTAAAGTCATATTATGCCAATTCACGTTTCATCAACTCCTTTACAAGTTCCACGGCTTCAACCGCATTTTTTGAAAAACCGTCAGCGTTGATTTCTTTTCTGAATTCTTCGGAAACCGGTCCGCCGCCGATGATAATAAGCGGTTTGTTTTTATTGTTGTTTAGCTTTACAACCTCTCCCATATTCGGCATTGTTGTAGTCATCATTGTGCTAAGCCCGATAAAATCCGCATTAACTTCTTCCGCTTTTTTTATAAATTCATCCGCTTTGACATTTTGCCCAAGGTCGATAACTTTAAAACCTGCAGCCCCGAACATTATCTTAACAATATTTTTTCCTATTTCGTGCAAATCCCCTTCAACAACTCCAAGAACAATGGTCGGTCCGTCCGATTCCATCTTGTGGCTGCTCTTTTGTTGAAGATAATTTATCGCCATATTTAAAGTGTCTGCACAAACAATTACCTCTGAGACATAATACTCCTCTTCTTCAAAAAGATGTGTCACTCGAAGCATCCCTTGGCTCAGTGCAACATTATAGATATCGTCTTCTGAAACCCCGGCAGCGAGTGCTTCATCTATATAAGTTAAAATACTGTCTTCATCCATTTCAACAATTGCATTTGCAATCTTTTCAATATATTCGTTCATATTATAAACTCCCTTTCATTTCGCACTTTGCTTCGCATCCATCGCACGGAGAAAATTCCTTTAAACCCTCACTCTTTTGGAGCAGCGCTCTTATTGCGACAGATTTAACCGGGTACAGTTGATTGTATTCGTTAATCTTAACCGTATCAATCCCGACATTTTCGTAGATTTCTTTTTGAAAACTAACGGGATGCGTCTTTGTTCCCGGATATACGTATCTTTTTACGGAAAGCCCCGAGATTTCATAAATCTCTTTCATAATATGTTTTCTGTACATATCGAGTGTTACAATCCCTACTTTGTCCAAAACCATCGCCGGAAATGCCATCCCGCTTTCAATCAACTTTTCGATTTCTTTTTCAAAATCTTCACCGATTGTGTAGACGATGTCCGCATACATCTCGTCTTCGTTTAAACGATATCCATAACTCAAATTTATATATTTTTCAAAATCCAGAAGACCCTTATCAATTTTTTTCATCATAACAGGTCTCGGTTCTCTGTCTTTAAATCCCAAAAATTTTATAACAGTGTCCTTTTTTGCTTTTACGTCTCTTACGACTTCTTCTCTATAATCTTTCATAATACCTCTAATAATTTTACTCTATAATTTGATTTTAGCATATTGATATATAAAAATCAAATAAAAAGAGGTTGAAAATTCAACCTCTAAACTCTATTTTGCACATTTATTATTGAGAAGCGCAATCAATACACATACGAGACTTAGTCCAACGTCAGCAAGAACCGCAAGATACATTCCGTTCTTTGCCCCGAGATAAATCACCGTCAAAACACAAATCTTTGTTAATAGCGACAATGCAACGATGAATTTTACATTTTTTAAAATCCTTCTCGATGCTCTTATTGTCATTGGAATCTTTCTAATATCATCGTCCATAATGACAACATCACTCGATGTAATTGCCGCGTCCGAGCCCATCTTTCCCATCGAAATTCCGACATTCGCCGCTTCAAGTACCGCGCTGTCGTTTATTCCGTCGCCGACAAAACTCATATGTCCGTTTTCTCTTTTTTCAAGCATATATTCAAGCTTATCCGACGGACTCATTTCGGCTTTGTAATGTTCAAATCCCAAAATGTCTGAAAGGGCCTTTACCTTTGATACATTGTCGCCCGAGACAAGCACCGGCTCAATATTTAAATCTTTAATCTCTCTTATAACATCCATTGCGGAGTCTTTAAGTTTTTCTTCAAGATAAAATTCCCCAATCAACTTATTTTCTTCGAAAAGATGGATGACAAGACTTTCTCCGCCGCCTCTTATTTCATAACTCTTGTTTTGATATTTAAAATCTATTCCCGCTCCCGGAATTTCTGAAAGTTCCTCAGGCTCCGGCACATTTTCCATTTTAAAAGCGGTTGCAATCGGGTGAGTTGACCTCTTTTCTCCAATCGCCATTAAAAGTTTCAAATCTTCTTCGCTCACATCAGCCTTTTTTACAACCTTTACAAGCGACAACTTATTTTCAGTAACCGTTCCGGTTTTATCAAATCCGATTGTCTTTATATGGCTCGTAGCATCGATAAATTCAGAGCCTTTAACAAGAATACCTTGTCTTGAAAGAGCTCCAAGTCCAACGGCATAGCTGAGTGGAACACCGAGCACAACCGAGCATGGACAGGACGTTACCAAAAATGCAAGACTCTTTTTTATCGCCTCGTTGAAATCGCCCTTTGTTATAAGCGGTACAACCGCAATTAAAACCGCAAGACCGACAACTATCGGAGTGTAAATTCTAGCAAAAACAGTCAAGAATTTTTCCTGTTTACTCTTCTTTTTCGCAGCTTCTCTTACAAGATCGTCCATTTGTTTTAAGAGCGAATGATCGGAATCCTTATAAACTTCAAGCGTTGCTTTTTTACCAACGACAATCGAACCCGCCGAAATAATTTCGCCCTTATTAAATATTCTAGGTTCCGATTCTCCTGTAAATGAAGATGTGTCAATTGATGCATACTCGTCAAGCAATATTGAGTCAAGCGTTACCATTTCGAACGGTTCAACCTCAATTTTTGAACCGATCTTGACATCGCTTGCAAATTTTTCAACTGTGGAGCCGTCTTCAAGAACAACTCTTGCTCGTCTTTCCTTCTTAGTTACAGTGTTTCTCAAATCTCTCGTTGCGCGTTCAACTGCAAGATCCGTTAAAAATTCTCCAACTCTATAAAGAACGATAACCGCCGCGCCTTCCCTCGCTTCCCCGATTAAAACGGCACCGACTGAAGAAACCATCATTAAAACTTGTTCATCGAGTCCATTTCCTTTCATAAGAACCTTTATTGCGTTTTTATAAACAACAAATCCGGAAATAACAAGGGATGCAATCGCGATATAATTATTTTTAAACACAAACGATAAAATGAGAAGAACTCCGCCGAATAAAATACTTAAAAATTCAAAACTTTTAAAATCAATTCCTTCCTCTTCTTCCATATATTCTGCCGCTTGACTCGAATCTTCCGCATGTTTTACATCTACTAAAACCACATCCGGCTCGATCGACTGAACAATCTCCAAAACTTCATTTTTCTTTAAATCTCCGTCGACTTCCAAACTTCTGTCGATATAATTTAGAGTTGCACTCTTGACCGATTCGTGCTTATTTAGTTTGTCCTCAATCTTCCTTGCACAATTCGGACACAACTCACCTTTTAAAATATACTCTGTCATATTGACCTCCTTAATCCAATAAAGATAATCATTTTCAAAATGATAAGTTATTGAAAAGTTTTTCAATTCTTTTTCAATTTAATATTATTATACCCATATTCGAATTAAAAGTCAACAGAAAATATATGAATTTTTAAAATATTTTTATAACTTAATCAGTTTTCCATTCTCCATCCTATACTTTGTAAATAAATCCATTTCAAGATACTCTTTATCATGACTGATTAATATAACGCTTTTATTATTCTTTGCATAGTCTTTAATGAAAGTTTTTAGTTTTCCTTTCATAAGTAACGAGAGTGCATTAGTCGGCTCATCCATAAGAAGAATATCGGGTTCATTAGCAATTGCTCGTGCAATTGAGACTTTTTGTCTTTCTCCGCCGGATAGATATTTCACTTTCTTATTTACTATATTTTTTAATTCCAAAAATTCAATAACATCTTCAATTCTATTTTTCTTTTGTTTTAAATTGAATTTTTTTGAGTAATACAGAGGCACTGATATATTATCTCTGACTGTTTCATCTTCAATTAGAAAAAAATCTTGAAAAACAATTCCAAACATATTATTTCTCATATATGAATATTCTTTATTTTTCAAATCTTGAACATTAACTCCGTTAATATAATAATCCCCTGAATAATTTTTATCCATGAGTCCGATTATTTTAAAAAGAGTTGTTTTACCCGCTCCATTTTCTCCTGTAATAAGGACATTTTCTTCATCGCCGATTGTCAAATTACAATTTTTCAAAACCTCATATGTCTCTAAACTTCCATCTTTAAAAGTTTTTGATAAATTATTTATTTCAATCATTCTACTCTCCATTTAAATATTCTTCCAAATTCCCTTTTTAACATTATATAACTGATTGCTTTAAACACTAGCCAAATTATTAGAATAAGACTGTTCAAAAGTGTAAATCCATCTTTTTGAAAATGATTTAAATAGTTTACCAATATCCAACTTGCTACAATAACAGTATCAATAAATATTGAGTTTCTAATAAATAAAACCTTGAGTGTTGCTCCTGAGTAAATATGAACTAAATAAGTTTTCCTCATTTTTACAAAATATATATTATTATAAAAATAGAAAAATAAAATTATTTCCATAATAATAAGAATTATATACACAAAAATATATTTAATTAGAAATTCAATATCATCAGAACCGTTATATGAATTTTTAAGTATTGCAAATTTTCCCTCTTGTGACAAATTAACAAAATTATCTACTACTTTTTCATCAACATCTCTTGTGTCTATAACTAAATTTTCCATAAGACCGACTATATCTAAACCTTTTAAATCTGAATTTAAAGATTTGTATTTTGATGAAACAGGTTTAAGAAAAACAAATTCTTTTATATTATTTTCATCTATTCTAAATCTTTCTAAATCCTTTATATTCAGTTCAGAATAATCAATAACTTCAAAATCTTCACCAAATTCTTTAAAGATTTTATCCGAGTCTTTTTTATCAGCCATATATATAATTCTGTCTTCTTCTTTTTCAACAATATCCCCCATCAATACGGTGATATTTAGATTATCTATATCCTGAAAATCATTTATCATTATTGTTGTGTTTCCGTATTTTGATATAATGTCAAACATCTCGTTCTTTCTCTCATCATACTTATTTTTCGAATCCGACAAAGGAACGATATCGAACGTATATTTTGAAACAAAATCAAAATTATATTCATTAAAAACCCAACTTGAATAAGATGGACCGATTATCATAATCAGTGATGTCACTCCAAAGAATAGTGCTAAGAACTGAATTTTATTTTTAAATAAATCTTTAAATCCGTCAATTATATACCTAAAAAACATTTTACCACCTCATATTTCTTCTAATATAATTATTAAATCGATAAATGTTTATATATACCGAAATAATCATGCTTAAATAGTAACATAACTCAATAACTATAATTTGATTTAATACAAGGTCAAGTTTATTAAAACCCTTTAGATAAAAAATTGTTAAAAGCAAGGAGAACAATATAGTTATTAATATTACTATATTATTTCTTATTGACAGATTTAAAATATCTTTATTGGTTGCGCCATTTATTACATGTATAAACATATTTTCTTTTTGACTGCTTAAATAGAAATTAAAAGTTGCGATAAACATTAAAAATACAGAAATTCCTATTTTTAGAAATCTTTTTGCATACGGCTTCATATTATCTAAACGTGAAAATGTCTTTATAAGAGACGTATTAGTGGAAATACTTATAAAACCGTTATCATTAAAAGATTGAACAAGAGTCTCTATTTCATTGTCTCGGGGCTTCGAAATATATATTTTTTCAACTCGACTACAAGGAATAGAAAAAATATTTTTTACTATTTTAGTATCAAAATTGCCTTCACAAACTAGAGAGAAAGGGTCAAAAATATTAATTATTTTTGTATTATATAACTTCTCGTTGTACTCTATGTCGGGTCTTCTATTTTCTTTAACAATATAGTCTATCGGATAAATTAAAATGCCTTTATTTATATTATTTTCAAAGTCCTTTTTTGAGAAATAATAATTATTATCCGAAATAATTTTCGTAGATTTTGGATAATAATAATATTGAGGATCATAAACTCCTAAAACTTCCGGTTTATCTGTCTCAAAAACGGCACGTACGTCTTCAAAATTCTTTAAAAATTCAAAACTTTGACTATCACCTAAACTATCATCCTTTTCATCTTTACTTACAAAAATTAAACCCTTTCCTATTCCATATTTATAATCAGTATAATCGCAACCTACCACGTAGTTTATTGTCATTAGAATTAATATATTTACAATAAAAATAAAAGTACAAATTGTAAAATGTTTTGAAATAAGTTTTTCTTTCATTCTATCACCACTTTCATTAAAGAAAAGTAAATTAAAAAATTGGAAAAAATCAACATTTGATTCTTTCCAATTCTATAATAAAATATATATGTTAAATTTACGTTAAATTTTAAAACATTATTTTGAAGACGGTGAATAGTTTGGTGATTCTTTTGTGATTGTGATGTCGTGCGGATGGCTTTCGATGAGAGATGCGCTTGTGATTTTTACATAGCGCGGTTTTACTTTGAGTTCATCGATGTCTTTGCATCCCAAATATCCCATTCCGGATTTTAGACCGCCCATGAGTTGGTAGATAACTTCGGAGACTTTTCCTTTGAAGTGAACTCTTCCTTCAACTCCTTCAGGAACGTATTTCTTTACGCCTTCTTGGAAATATCTGTCCTTTGAGCCGGCGCTCATTGCTCCCAAGCTTCCCATTCCTCTATATTCTTTATATCTTCTTCCTTCGTAGATAACTTCTTCTCCCGGAGATTCTTCAGTTCCTGCAAGAAGACTTCCAAGCATTACAACCGAACCGCCGGCTGCAATTGCCTTTGTAATATCTCCTGAGTATTTAATACCGCCGTCTGCGATGATAGGTCTACCGTATTCTTTTGAGGCTTTACTTGCATCCATGATTGCAGTGATTTGTGGAACACCTATTCCTGCAACAACACGAGTTGTACAAATTGAACCCGGTCCGATACCTACTTTAACGCAGTCTGCACCGGCTTCAAAAAGTGCACATGCTGCTTCATATGTTGCAACATTTCCTGCTATAACTTGAAGATCCGGATATGCTTCTTTTACTTTTTTAACCGATTCAATAACTCCGGCGCTGTGTCCGTGAGCTGTGTCCAAAACAACGCAGTCAACTTTTGCTTCGACAAGTGCCTTTACACGATCGAGCATATCAGCTGTAACACCGATTGCAGCACCTGCCAGGAGTCTTCCTTGTGCGTCTTTTGCACTGTTTGGATATTCGATTGATTTTTCAATATCTTTTATTGTAATTAAACCTTTTAATTTATAGTCATCGTCAACGATAGGCAATTTTTCAATTTTGTGTTTCATCAAAATTTCTTTTGCTTCGTCCATCGTAACGCCTTCTTTAGCTGTAATAAGACGTTCTTTTGTCATTACGTCGTCAATTTTTTTACTTAAATCGTCTTCGAATCTGATGTCGCGGTTTGTAATAATGCCAATAAGTGTCCCGTTTTCTTCAACTATTGGAACACCGCTGATTTTATATGTTCTCATCAAATCGTCGGCGTCTTTTAATGTATGGTCTTTTGAAAGATAGAACGGGTCCGTTATAACTCCATGTTCACTTCTTTTTACCTTGTCAACTTCATGAGCTTGTTCTTCAATAGTCATGTTTTTGTGGATGATTCCGATACCGCCTTCTCTTGCGATAGCAATTGCCATTTTTGATTCGGTAACAGTGTCCATTCCCGCTGACATAATTGGAATATTTAGTGTGATTTTGTTTGTCAATTTTGTTTTTGTTGCGACTTCTTTCGGTAATACGTGACTTTCTGCCGGAACAAGTAAAATGTCGTCGAAAGTCAGTGCTTCTTTGTAAAATTCCATAAACCCCTCCATGTGTAGTAATAATTAAATAGAAAAATCTATTTTTAGATATAATAAAGCTATTCTAATGAGTAGCTTTCTTCTTTACTTTATTATATAACATCCCCTCTTATAAAATCAAGCAATTAAATCACTATTTGTAAAAATGTGCAATATTTTTTTATTTGTAGTATAATAAGTCTAGACTTAAAAGTGCCATAATCGACACGGTATATAAGGAGGATAATATGGAAGTCTTATTTATAGTTTTAAATCACGAACAACACTTCGATGAAGTGCTTAGAGAGTTTTCCGCAGAAGGAATTCACGGCGGAACAATTTTGGAGAGTCAAGGACTCGCGGCTACTCTTGCGGAACATTCGGAAGTCGGTTATGATTTTTTCAGAAATCTTTTAAACGGTGGTAGACCTTACAACAAAACCATATTTTTAATTTTAAATGAAGAAGATGTCAAAAAGGCAAAAGAATGTGTAAGAAGAGTCGTTGGAAATATTGAAAAGGAAAATGTCGGAATTATGTTTTCCATCGACGTTAAGTCATTTGAAGGCTTGACAAAATAAGGAAGGATAATTTAATATGGAATCAATTTATGCAGTAGCAGTTCTCATTGCAAGCGGCCTTATTTTTTCGCGCCTTTTAGGAAAATTAAAATTTCCTGATGTCACAGGATATCTTATCGGCGGAATTTTAATAGGTCCTTCAGTATTGGGACTCTTATCACAAGATCAAGTTAACAGTTTGGAAGTATTAAGTACAATTGCCCTTAGTTTCATCGCTTTTTCAATAGGCTCTGAAATGGACTTGAGAGCAATAAAAAAAATGGGTTCAAAAATTATAATAGTAACAATTTTCGAAGCATTGGGTGCATTCATTTTTGTAACCGCAACAATGCTTTTGATATTTAAACAAGACTGGGCTTTTTCGCTCGCAATTGGGTCAATCTCATGCGCAACGGCTCCTGCCGCAACTCTGATGGTCATAAGACAATATAAAGCAAAAGGTCCTCTCGTAGACGTTTTAATCCCGGTTGTTGCATTGGACGACGCAGTTTGTATTGTCGCATTCGGAATCGCTTCATTTATGGCAAACGCTCTCATAAAGGGCGAAAGCTTAAATTTTGCAACAATGCTTGGAAAGCCGCTTTTGGAAATCTTGATGTCAATCGGACTCGGCGCAGTTGCAGGTTTCATTTATTCACTCATTGCAAAAAAAGTGAGAAACGACGGAGAAAATCTCTCCTTCACTTTGGCAATGATTTTCCTTGTAACCGCCGCAGCCTTGAAGCTAAATTTATCAGGACTTCTAACGCTTATGGTTATGGGAGTTGTAATTACAAATGTGGGTCATGTAAATAAACGTTATTTGACACTTGTAAATGCAATTACCCCGCCGATTTTTGTATGTTTCTTTGTTTTATCGGGTGCAGATTTAAATCTCGCAAACCTTAAATCCGTCGGAATTGTCGGAATCGGTTATGTAGTTTCAAGAGTCATCGGTAAATATATCGGTTCAATGATTTCTACAAAAATGACCGGCTTTGATGAAAGTGTTCAAAGAAATCTCGGTCTTACTCTTGTTCCTCAAGCAGGGGTTGCCCTCGGTCTAAGTCTCATCGCCGCAAATATTATTCACGGTGAACACGGACAATATATAAGAACCATCATTTTGGGAGCAACTATCGTATACGAACTTATAGGACCGCTTCTTGCGAAATTTGCGCTTAAACGTGCGGGTTGTATAGAAGAAAACGCATAATATTTGACAAGCAAAAAAAATAATGTTATAATTAAATTACTCATTAAGAGTGGTGGAGGGAATAGGCCCTTTGAAACCCGGCAACCCAGACGGTGCCAAATCCTACAGTTCGACTGAAAGATGAGTTTTTAAAGGACTATTTTGCAGTAGGTTTAGGATTGAACCTACTGTTTTTATTTGAAATAATTTTTATGTAAAGAAGGAGAAATATGATTAGATTTCACACATCGGAAAGCGTCACTGAAGGCCATCCGGACAAAGTATGCGACAAAATTTCAGACAGCATTTTAGACGCAATTTTAACAAAAGATCACGAAGCAAGGGTTGCATGCGAAACATTTGCAGCAACAGGTTACATCATTGTCGGCGGACAAATTTCAACAAATTGTTATGTTGACATTCCGGCAATCGTAAGAGAAGTTTTATCAGACATCGGTTACACTCGTGCAAAGTTCGGTTTTGACGCCGAAACATGCGGAGTTTTAACCTCACTTGAAGAACAAAGCCCTGACATTTGGATGGGAGTAAAAGAATCTCTCGAATCAAAAGAAGGTGCGAAAGATGAATTTGATGCAATCGGCGCCGGAGATCAAGGCATGATGTTCGGATATGCATCCGACGAAACTCCGGTTTATATGCCGCTTGCAATTCATTTGGCACACAAACTCACAAGAAGACTTGCAGAAGTGAGAAAAGAAGGAATTCTCGACTACATTTTACCTGACGGAAAAGCTCAAGTCACAGTTATGTACGAAGACGACAAACCGAAAAAGATAACCTCGCTCGTCGTTTCAACTCAACACCTTCCATCCGTCGATATCGACACTTTGAGACGCGATGTAAAAAAAGAAGTTATAGATGCTGTAATTCCGGCCGAACTTCTTGCAGATGACACAAAAATCTATATAAATCCGACCGGTCGCTTTGTTGTCGGCGGACCTAAGGGAGATGTCGGACTTACCGGAAGAAAGATTATTGTCGACACCTACGGCGGATATGCAAGACACGGCGGCGGAGCTTTCTCAGGAAAAGACCCAACGAAAGTTGACCGCTCAGCAGCATATGCAGCAAGATATGTTGCAAAAAATATTGTTGCCGCAGGACTTGCAAAGGAATGCGAAGTTGCACTATCCTATGCAATCGGCGTTGCAGCTCCAACATCGATCGATATCGATTGCAGAGGAACCGAAACAATTGATTTGGAAGAAATCAGAAGAAAAGTTTCAGGTGTCTTTGATCTTCGCCCTGCTGCAATAATAAAGAACTTCGATTTGAAGAGACCGATTTATTCGCAATGCACAAACTATGGACACTTCGGTCGAGATGATCTCGATTTGCCATGGGAAAAGCTCGACAAAGTTGAGGCGCTCAAAAATGCGTAATAAAAGACCGATTGATACAATGCTTTTAAGGGCACTTGCCGTCGGAGGAGTGTTGCTTCTCCTCTCGGCAATACTCTATTATAAAATTTTTATAGTCGGACTGGAATAAAAAAGAATCAATTTGATTTGCTCGAAATTCGAACATTTCAAATTGATTCTTTTTATTTATTATTTTTAGGAACGGTCACAATAAACTGTGTTCCAACTTTTTCCCCGTCTTTTACCTCAATCGTTCCCGAGTGAAGCTCGATGATCTGTTTCACAAGATGAAGACCAAGTCCGACGCCGTTTGATTCATTCGCCGTCCTTCTCTCCCGATAAAAGGCTTCAAAAATCTTTTTCTTCTCGGACTCTATTCCACGTCCCGAGTCTTCTATTTTAATGACAACATCATCCTCGTTTTCATTTATAAAAACATTTATATAACCACCGTCTACATTATATTTAATTGCATTTTCAATCAGATTGTAAAAAACTCTGTACATAAGTAGATCAGAGCCGATGATTTGCGCTCTATCCCCTTCTTCCGTCACGCTCAAATGCTTTTCGTCTATATAAATCGAAAGGTCCATAATAACCTCGTCAATGAGGTCGTATATATTAATCTCGTCTTTTCTTTCGACTGTTTGGCTTTCCTGAATTTGAAGAAGCATTTGAACCAAGTGCGACATCCGGTCATTGTATTCCGTGACCGACGCGAGCATTTTTTGGTAATCCTCAATTGTGTTGTTTTCGTTTTTCTTAAAAACATCGATTTTTGTTTTTAAGACAGCAAGAGGCGTCCTAAGCTCATGCGCCGCATTTTGCAAAAAGCTTTTCTCTTCGCCAAAAAGGCGCGAAAGTCTTATAATCATGTCATTAAAAGAAACCGTAATCTCTTCAATCTCGTCGCCCGTTTCCTTGACCTCGATTTGTTTTGAAAGATTTTGAACATTAACCTCTTTCATTCTGTTTTTCAAATCGGTTATAGGCTCCAAAAATTTGTCGACAAGTCTGTATGTCACAAAGCCCGCAATAACGACAACAATAAAAGTTATTCCGAAACTTTTGAGCCAAAATAGACTCTTGCCGTTGTAAAAAATTGACGAAAGGTCCGGAACAATCATAACTGCACCTTGTAGTTCATCCGGCTCAATATTATCCATATTTTCCATAACGGCACTTTGTATTTTGTTCATTTCGCTCACAGTTGTAATGCCGAGCAAAATATAAATGACAAAAGACGTCACGGCGACAATACTTGATGATAAAATTGTAAGTTTCCATTTTAAATTTAATTTCTTCATATCGCTATTTCAAAATATAACCTTGCCCCACTTTATTTACAATCGGGTCGTGCCCCATTTTTTCGCGCAGTTTTTTTCTTAGAGCGGAAATGTGCACTCTGATTGAATTTGAAAATTCATTCACTTCATTATTCCAAACATGCTCGATGATTTCTTCCTGACTTACAACCCTCTCCTGATTTAAGAGCAAATATTCGAGGATGCCCATTTCTTTTTTTGTAAGAAAAATTTCTTCGCCATTGTAATGAAGTCTTCTTGATTTCGTATCGAGTTCAAGCCCGTCAAAAGAAAGATAAATGCTTTTTTGCACAAATTTTCTTCTCGTAAGACTTCTGATTCTCGCCTCAAGCTCGCTGAAATCAAACGGTTTTGTGAGATAGTCGTTCGCCCCTCTGTCAAGACCTTCAACTTTGTCCTCGGTTTGAACTCTTGCCGACAGAATTAAAATCGGAACCAGTGCATTTTGGCTTCGGACCGATTGCAAAATTTCCATTCCGTCCATGTCCGGCAGCGTCAAATCGAGAAGAATCAAATCATAAGTCTCAACAGTCGCCATCTCTTCGCCGTCCAAGCCGTTGTAACAGGCATCGACTTCATATCCGTCAAGAATAAGCCCTTCCTTTATTGAATCGCATAATTCTTTTTCGTCTTCAATTACTAGAATTCGCATATTTCACCTCAACTAATTATACCAATTAAAAAACTATTTTTCCACCTGTGCCGTCATTTGTCTATTCGCTTCGACGCATTCGTCCTTTGTTCTAAATCCGCAGGAGATAGCTCCTGTCGGACAGATGTTTTTGCACTTGCCGCATCTTATACATTCAAGCGAATTTGCATTTTGAACAGGGTCTACCTGCATATTGCAGCATTTTTTGCAGAGACCGCACTTTACACATTTGTGTGAATCAACTCTGTATTTAAACACGGAAATCGGATTGAAAAATGAATAAATAGCTCCGAGCGGACAGATGTATTTGCAAAACGGCCTATAGATAATGACCGACAAAATTAAAAGTGCAATTAATATTGTGTTTTTCCATAAGTATAAAAATCCGATTGCGCCGCGCATCGACTTGTTTAAAAGAACCAGCGGCAGTCCCCCTTCAAGAGTTCCGACAGGACAAATGAGTTTGCAGAAAAACGGCGAACCTTGTCCCAACACGTCAACCACAAACATCGGAAGTATGATTACAAAAAGTCCAAGTATGATGTATTTAAGTTTTCTTAGTTTCTTATCGTATTTAAATGTTCCGATTTTTTTAAAGAATGGAATTTTATAAAGCAGATCCTGAACAAGTCCGAACGGACATAGATATCCACAGACAAATCTACCAAGCATTGCACCTATAAAAATTAAAAATCCGACAACATAAAACGAAAACTTATACTTATAACTTCCAATGACCGCTTGAAGCGCTCCAATCGGACAAGCGCCCTTTGCGCCCGGACAAGAATAGCAGTTCATGCCCGGAACGCAAAGTTTTTTCATATCGCCCGTATATATGTTTCCTTTAAAAAAGCCATTGAAATTGCTGTTTGTTGCAAGCGCCCACGCACTTTGAAACAAATGTCTTTTATATTCTTTACTTTTTTTCTTTAACTTATCCAATTCCAATACACTCCATACAAATCTTTACCGCTTTTTGTAAAACGGTGAGAGCTTCTCCGCGGTACACGCCAATTACCATAAAAATTATTCCGATAATTGAAACGGCAATTGAAAAGCTCTTTTTTCGAGTAATAGTCTTCACTATTTGCCTCCGTTTACTTGTGCCAATTTTTCTTCAACGATTTTCTTCCAGCCTTCGTAATCGTGGCTTCCACTTATAGCATCGCCCACAATTTTTCCTTCTTTATCGACAAAGAATGTTTCAGGAAGTGCGTAGATACCTTCAAGTCTACCGTTCATCATTGTCTTGTCAGGTTTAATCAAATCATATGTGATTCCGAGTTTCTTTTTAAGCGCCTGAGATTTTTCCATCGCTTCTTTGTTTTCGCCCGACGCATCTACAGTATCCATAATAACGCCCGCAATATTTAATCCCTTGTCTTTGTATTCTTCATAAATCTTTTCCAAATCAGGAATTTCTTGAATACATGCAGTGCACCATGTTGCAAATACATTAACTAAAGTCAAATCAGCTTTTTTAATATTTTCATCTCCAAATTTTTCACCGTCGAGATTTTCTGTTTCAAGTGGTAAAATCGAACTTCCGTTCATATCCTTTTTCGGTGGGTCAAATGCTGACATTCCGTTAAATTCACCTTTTTCAATAACTTCAAATTCGCTGTCCAAAAGTGCGTCTTGAAGTTCCTTGTCCGAAGAAGTATTTATTCCTTGATAATATAGATATTCACCGTCTTTTGATTCACCGAATTTTCTATTGTTGTCACACTTGGTTGTTTCTTCAATTTTATCTTCCAAAGCCTTTTCATAAACGCCGATTGAACCGACCTTTTCAAGGCTGTTTACCCAATTCATATACTCGTCGCCCATCTTACCGACTTCAGTTTCCCTTTGTTCATCTGTCAATTTGTAAAAATCAAATTGTGCATAGGAAATATCTGTGTATCCGTCCTTCAGCATTTCATTGCATAGCATAACCATTTCTTTGTTGTTTAGAGCCTTTTTGATTCTTTCAGAAAGTTTAAACTTAAGACCCATAGTTTCCATATTGTATTCATCCATAACCGGGTATGATGAATCACTTGCCTTTATCTTTTGATTCATAGCATCTTCCGAAACTTCCATTGACGTTCCGTTTTCATCAGCAACAATTGCCTTTGAACCTTCTGCATCGTTTTCCGTTGCAGGTTTCTCTTGACCTTTTTGGTCATTGCCTTTTGTGCAAGCAAACATAAATAATGTCATTGCTAAAATCAAAAATGTTATTAATTCTTTTTTAAAACTTGTTTTCATAAGAAATCCTCCTTTATCTTATACGTCTATGATAACAAATCGAATATAAAGATAGTGTTAAGAAAATAAAGTTTTTTAAAAAATTTTTTTAAATCTCTATTTTTGTACATCTTACAATACTAATTGAATTTATATAAATTAAAAGCCGCGATATATCTAAATCTCGGCTCATCTATCTTATCTTCTATTTACTATTTAATTTTATAAGTCAATTTCGTAAACTCTGTATGTCTTCGAAAGCTCTCCACCGACTTTAAGAATGTCGTTTATCATTGGAACATTATAATCCCAAATTGTACTTCCTTCGACTTCCTTATAACCCTTTTCAATCGCGGTTCTAAGCATCTTTAGATACATCGCTTGTGTGACACCTTTGTTTCTGTATTCCGGTATAACAAACAAAACAAAAAATCTTAAACGGTCGATTTTCTTTTTATAATATAAGAACTTAATAATTCCTGATAAATTCATCTTACCGTTCATGCGTTTAATGATTTGATTGTAGTCCGGCATTGTTATATTAAAAGCAATCGGCTCATCATTTTCATTTCTCGCGATATAAATGAGATCTGCATCTGCATAAGGTCTCAGTGCTGAAACGATATCGTTAATCTCTTCGTCTGACGGGGGCATCAAGTCCTGCCATTCTTCATTTTTAGGCATACCCATTTTAATTACATTGCTGATGTCATGCGCATCCTTTTTTATTCCCTCTTTGTCAAGTCGGATACTGTCAAGTCTGAACTTATATTTTTTCATAGCATATGGAATGACACGTTCATATCTTTCAATCATACTGTCCGTCGGCTTTGCAGAAAATGCAAAACAATCTCTATACTTCTTAAATCCGTAGTCTACAATATGATCGTTGTAATAAGGCTTATTGTAGACATTTTGAATATATGGATAATCGTCAAAATTGTCCAATAAAAATCCTCTGTTGTCATCTCCGCCCGGAAGACTCATCGGTCCTTTAAGTTTGTCTGCCCCGTGATTTTTCGCCCAATTAACGGCTGTATCGTAAAGAGCTTTTGAGACCTCTTTGTCGTCGATGGATTCAAATTGAGAAAAATATGCATCTTTAAGATTATGATACTCATTTAATTCATCATTCATTCCGACCAAAATTCGTCCAACCGGCTCTCCGTCCTTATAAGCAATATACATATTGCTCTTTCCGACTTCGTTCACAGCGGTAGTCTTTCCGGTGATATACTTTTTGTAATCCCCCTTCAAAGGCTTTATATAATAATCTTTATCATTGTAAATCTTGTTCGGCACGTCGATAAATGTATTGATATCTTTATCGCTGACAACCTCTCTAATTTCTATCATCAAATGCACCTCCCTTCTCTAAAATCTCAATTGTTGTTTGAGGCAAATATTTTTTAACCTCTTCCATATTCGTTAAATGTTCCCTAACAAAGGATGCCGAAATTGGCTCTCCGTCTATTTCCTTTCTAGGAACAACTTTGATTTTCAAATTTGTATCTTTTGCCCTTTCAATGAGAGCATCATTATACGAGCTTGTAAGTTCATCATTCGGCTCCTCACCGACATATCTGAACTTGAGCCCCAAATCCTTCGCAATTCTTCCAACAAAAAGATCCGCATCAAGTTTTGCAAACTCCTTCGAAATGTCATCACTCTTTTTTAGAAAATAACTTGGAAAAGTTGCTTCTGAAATTATAAACTTTCCGCCCGGCGCAACTTGAAGCCAAATGTCTTCAAGTCCCTTTTCGACCATTTTGTATCTGGTTTTAAAATCGAAGAAACTCTTTTCTTCCTCAACCACAAAAACTATAATATTTGTAATTTCACGCGCCGCGGTCTCAGCAAGATATCTATGTCCTTTTGTAAAAGGATTTGCATTCATAACAACACAGGCATTAAAATCGCCCAACTCTCTGATGCTTTGAATCCAATCCTCATATGCTTTTATATTGTCCGTTAAAAGTAGCATTTTGTCGGTAGATGCAAGTTCCGTATAGAAAAGCGAGGTGAAAACATTTTTGTATTCAGGCTTTGTGAAAATAAATGTTTCGGTTACTCCTTTTTTAAAAAGTAAATCCTTTAAAAAAGTCACAATTTTCGGAATATATCCCTCTTCTCTCTTTTCTTCAAGCACTGCAAAAAGTTTCAAAACATTTCCCTTGTACGCACCGGTTGCAACGATTTTACCATCTTCTCTTATTGCATATGCCTCATCGCATCCGTCAAAGGTGAGATTTTCTTTTTCCAAAAAATCTATAAATTCCTCTTTTTCAAAATCTAAATCCATATTAATTTTAGTAGGCATCGACTATCTCACCCCCGGTAATAACATAATCGCCGTCATAAACAACCATAGATTGCCCGACGGCAGGAGCTCTTACTCCTTTTTCAAACTCGCCGATTAAATACTTTCCGTCAAACCTTACTCTCGCCGGGTCGCCATGAAGCTTATATCTGGTTTTTACTTCATAAACCTTATCTTCAAGAAGATTTGCGTCCACCGTTTCCGGCATCTTAGCAACAACCGTTTTCTTGAAAAGATATGACTCATCTCCCAATGTCACGGTGTTGTTTTTTGTATCTATATCAATGACATAGGCTCTTGCACCAAGTGCAATATTGAGTCCTTTTCTTTGCCCGATTGTATAATTAAAAGTTCCCTCGTGTTTTCCGAGTACATTTCCATCTATATCAATAAAATTACCCTCAGCCGGGAGCTTCACATTTTCAGCATTTAAAAAGTCACGATAATTCGTGCTAATAAAACAAACCTCCTGAGAATCCTTTTTGTCCATAGTCTTGATTCCAATCTTGTGGGCAAGTTCTCTCGTTTCAGTTTTTGTAAAACCGCCGAGAGGGAAAATCACGCGGTCCAAATTTGACGCACCGTACATAAAATATGTTTGATCTTTTCTCTCGTCTTTCGCTTTTTTAAGTAAATATCTATCTCCAATTTTGCCGACATTCGCATAATGTCCGGTTGCCAACATATCATATCCATGCGAAAGTGCATATTCCATAAGAGTTCCGAACTTTAGTACACGGTTACAAATTATGCAAGGATTTGGAGTCTTTCCCGCAAGATATGCGTCAATAAATGGAGTGACAACATTTTTTCTAAAATAATCTTTATATTCCACAACGCTGTGGCCAAATCCCAAAGATTCCGCCACAGCTTTTGCATCCTCTACATCTTTTTTAAATTTTTCTCTCTCGGTCATCCCCGTATCAAATGTAACGCCATGGACTTCATAACCCATTTCCTGTAAGAGATAACCACATAGCGACGAATCAACTCCGCCACTCATAGCTAATAATACCTTCATTATAAATGTAACACCAATCCGCCTTCTTCGGCATAAGTGGTACTTAGACCCTTCATGCCCGTAATTTCTATAATTCTGTCAGGAAAATCTTTAAGAAGCATCTCCCTCACTTCTTTTGCCGCTTCAAGCGCATTCGCTTCGCTGATGACAATCGCCGTCTTTAAACTCTTGTCGCATATATCGAGCGCTTTATTTACTAAAGATTTTATCGAACGTTTCAAGCCTCTTTCAATTGAAACCGGCACGATTTTCCCATCTTTCGCTTTTCCAATCATTCTAATATTTAAAACTTTCGAAAGTTTTCCCGCAATTTTCGGAATTCTTCCGTTCTTCGCAAGGTTCGAAAGACTTGCAAGATTTATTATAGTCGATGAACGATTAATAACATCTTCCGTATCTGCGACCGTTTTCTCAAAAGACTTGCCTTCTTTTATGCATTTAACAAGATTTAGAAAAACGGCAGTCTCTCCGGCAACTGCACTTCTTGAGTCGAAAACGTGAACCTTTGCTCCCGGATATTCCTTTAAATACATTTCCTTTGCAATCATTGCCGATTGATAAGTTCCAGAAAGCTCGCTTGTTATAGTTACTACATAAACTATATCGCCTTCAAATTTATCAAAAAAATCCATCGGAGACGGACATGCCGTTTTAACCGGTTCTTTCGATTCTTCCATCTTAATTCTGAAATCCTCGATATTTAAATTTTCATCATCTAGAAAATCATTGCTGCCGATTGACAACTTGAATGGAACAAATGAAACATCAATGCCTTCCATCATATCCAAATTAAGTTCACAACAAGAATCCACAACAATTTTTATCATGTTATGCCTCCTTTTCTATTACATCTTTAAGAGTATTTGCCTCAGCTTTAAGCTCTTCCAAATCCGTTCCTTCAAGCATAATTCTTACAAATTTTTCAGTTCCCGAAGGTCTGATTAAAACTCTATAGTTCGGATGTCTCTCATGCATCTTTTCAATTGCAATTGAAATATTTTTATTTTCTCTGAAAGTTTTCTTTAAATTATCGTCCGCATTTGCGTTTACAAGCACTTGCGGATAATCTTTGTAGGCTTCGCCGATGACCGATGCTTTTTCGTTTCTTGCTGCGAGCATATCTGCAACAATTACCGCAGTTTGTACACCGTCCCCCATTGTGTTGTGGTCGAGAAAAATTATATGTCCGGATTTTTCACCGCCAATCACATAATCATGTTTTCTCATTCCCTCCATAACATATCTGTCGCCGACATCGGCTCTTTCGAGTTTTATATTATTTTCTTTCAAATATTCTTCGAAAGCCATATTGCTCATAGTTGTAGTGACAACACCGTCGTTTTTAAGTTTGCCTTCTTCGAGGTAATTCTTTGCAGAATACGCAATAATATGATCCCCGTCGAGCACATTCCCCTTCTCATCGGAGAATATAACTCTGTCGGCATCCCCGTCAAAACTGACTCCAAAGTCAAGCTTTTCTTTCAAAACAAGATCAGCAACCTTTTCCGGACATGTTGAACCGCTCTTTTCGTTTATGTGTCTTCCGTCGCCGTTTGAGAAAATCTTCTTAACATCGCATCCGAGTTCTGTGAAAATTCTTTCAGCATAATAACTCATAACTCCGTCGCCCGAATCGATACCGACTTTCAGTCCCTTTAAACTGTGCTTTGGAATTTCCAAAATATGTTTTACATAATCTTCTTTAAAATCAGTTCCGTCGCGGTATTCTCCAATTTCGTCGTAACTCTTTTCATCGCCTTCAATCGAATCGATAATGGACTCGATTCCTTCTTCGATTTCATCGGAAAGCTTGTAACCGTCGCCTCCGATAAGTTTCACGCCGTTGTATTCATACGGATTGTGGCTTGCGCTTATCATAACCGCAATATCGGCATTGTTTTTTCTCGCAATATATGCGACTGCCGGTGTCGGCACAATTCCCAAGTCGTAGACGATGCCCCCTTCGGCAATTACGCCCGACATCAAACTCATCTGAAGCATCTTACTCGAAATTCTTGTATCCATTCCAACGACAACAGTCGGTCTGTCCTTTTTTAAATATTTTACAATCGCTCTTCCCGTTTTATATAGAAACTCGTTTGTAAGCTCCTTATTAGCTATTCCACGAGCTCCGTCCGTACCAAAATATTTTTTCATATTACCTCCGGATTTCTTTATAAGAAATTTCAGCAAGATTAATTAGATGGTCATTCTCATTTTTCTCTCCAAACAATGTAGCTTCGAAAAGCTCATTTAAAATCTCGCCGATTTGGGCTCCTTTGAATCCAATTTTCATTAGGTCCTCGCCGTTTATATCGACCTCGTTAATCGAAGTTGGAATCAAACCCCTCTCTATATTATGAATGATTTTTGCCAATTTGTCAATTTTTTCACTCTCTTCGTCCGAAAGTCCCCACACAAATCGAATGAAATTTAAAACATCATATAAATCATAAAGTGTATCGATTCCATATTTCCCCAAAATTTTAACTAAAATATCCAAAAAACCATCTGACGAAATATAAAAATTAACAAGCGATTTAATTTTTAAAATCTCTTTGTTTGTAAAACCTATAAAGTCTAAAAATACTTCCATTTCGGTAATTTTCATTTTAATAATTAATGCAGTGACTAAAATGTCAAATTTTATATAGTTTTTTTCTAAAAATATTCGAATTAATTGTTCTCTATCTTGAAATTTACTTAAATAAAAATTTTTATATACCAATCCTTCTTTGCAAATCAGATTAAAAAATATATGATTTTGATTTAAAATAAATTTCTTAAAATTTTTAAATCTATATTCTTTATTTATATTTTTAACCAAATAAAAATATTTATCTATAGCATTATAAGTCTCTTTATCAAATTTCAAATTTAAAGACTCGGAGAATCTAATTGCTCTAATAATTCTCTTGGGGTCTTCGTGAATTCTTTTCTCGGCATCACCGATAAATCTAAGTTTATTATTATATAAATCCGATATACCATTTGAAAAATCAAGAATTTTTCCATTTCTATCCATATATAATGCATTAATAGTAAAATCTCGCCTTTTGTAATCAATCTCCGGTCTGTCCGTGAAAACTATTTTCGGTTTATTCCCTTTTCCATAAAACTCCTTTCGCATTGGCGTAAATTCAAACCTGAGCCCCGTCTTTTTGTCTGTAAACTTGAAAGCTTTATAACTCTTTTCATATCTTAAAAATTTGAATTCATTTTTAAAAAATCTATCTTTAAAAACGTCAATGGATTCCACATTTATCGCAACATCAAAATCAGAGGTGCTTCGATTTAGAAGAAAATCTCGAACCGCACCTCCAACCAAATATGCATCGTATCCCGACAACTCATATATTTTATTTAAAATATAAATTGCTCTTTTTAAATATCTTATTTCAATTTTTTTGTTCATGCCTTATTTATACCCGAATTTTATGTAATAAAAAAAGCCCCGAAGGGCTTTTGGTTTAATAGTAGTTAAATGGTTTTGTTGTTGCATTTACTTCTGTTGCAATATATTTTCCGTCTTTTAATTCAACCTTAACAACTGCTTCAAAGTAAACATTGTATGAACGATTTTCTATTGCTTGCATCATTTGAGTGATTGACATAGCTTTTCCATCCAAATAGAATTTTGTTTTATAATCGTCAAATGGAATTTGGTTTGGACCATTTTCAATCTTTGCATTGTCATAAGAATTGTAGTAATAGTTGCTTTTTACAGACGTATCTAAATCTATATATCCTTCGCGAGAATAGATTTGATATAATTCTCCAACATATGTTCCTGCCGGAATTCCGTCATATGTGTTGTTTAGAATTTCAATTGAGATTGCTACGCCATTCTTCATTTTGATATTAACAAGCATATCTCTTCTTAGATTTACCAAATCTAATCTCCTATTGCTATTGTATGCATAAACATCTGTATCTCTGTCAATGCTTATTGAAACATATTCATTTCTACGAGTGTCCTTGTATAGTTTCGGAGATACGTCTATTGTGGAGTAATTTCTTCGTACATCGTTATAAATATATCCGTAAATATTTCCATCTCTTACATTTCCATCAAAATCATAGTAGACGCCTGTGACAATATCATTTTTTCCTCTATAAAATTCGAAGCTTACAGGTTGACCTTTTGTGAAATAAGTGTTGCCGCCTCTTGATGTTAATGATCTTGCACTTACCCCTCTATTTGATTTATTTATATAAACATTGTCATCTAAAACATAGTATTCCGTTCTGCTTGAATTTGAATCAGGTCTATAATAAACTCTGTATTCTCTATTTCTTGAGTCATACTCAAATTTTTCAAAGAATCCTGCGAAGTTTATATTTTTCTTAGCTTCAACTTTCGTTGCTTTGTCTTCGCTATAAGTTACTTTTACTTCATATCCTTCTCTCAATTCATCGTATCTTGCAGTCTTACCGTCGAGTTTTATGTCGGCGTTTTTAAAGTCGAGAGTTATAGTTTTTGTGCTGTTGTTTTCCTTATATTCAATCTTTGCATCGTAATTGTTGCTTCTGATTTCTTTAATCGTTCCTTCAATATTCTTTATAGCGTCTTTAAATTCTCCCGAATAAACAGTTTCCCCTGAAATTGTAAGAACCGCTTCCATTCCTTCCTTAACATTTGAAGTAGTGCTTGTTCTTCCGTTAACTTTAATGTTTGCATTTGCCGGGAAGTTGTAAACTTTAAGCTCGTTATTCGGAGTATTTATTGTAATATAATTTTGTCCGCTACCCATTCCGAACATCGACTTTACTACACCCATAACATTCTCAAGATTTGAAGGTGCTGTCGGTGTTGCAGGAACCGGCGTCGGATTGTTATTCAATTTATTTCCGTTTGCTTGGATATATGAATTTGCAACATATAGCATTTTTGCAACTTCAGCTCTTGAAAGTGGATCTGTAGGTCTGAAGTTTCCATTTTCGTCGCCTTTCGGATTTAAAACTCCAACTTTTTGAAGCGCTCCAATATAAGGAATTACAGAAGTTTTAATCTTTTCGGTATCTTTATAAGTTAAATTTGTAGCAACCGGGTCAAGTCCCATGGCTCTACAGAATAACATTGTCGTGTCGCTTCTTGAAAACGGATATTGTGCGTTGTCCTTTATCATAGACGGCGAACCGCTCTTAGCAGCATTATTTAGCAAATCCACACTGATAACATTTTTTGAAAGACATTTTAAAAGATACGGTCTTACCCATGCTGTCGGTTTCAAACTGTTTAAAGTCGCCCCATATGTGCTTTCTGCAACTTGCATATCAGCTTCGGAAACATTTAAAAAGTTCGACAACATTTTAACGAGTTCCGTAAATCTTATCGGTGCATTCGGTTTAAAAGTTCCATCAGGGAATCCGTTTATAAATCCAAGGTCCGCACATTGTTCAATATAAGTCTTTGCCCAATGTTTATTTGTGATATCTTTAAAACTGGCAGCAAATGTCGAAACCGGTAGCATTAAAACGACCAGTGCTATCGCCGCAAATTTAGTAATCTTCTTGTTCATTTCCATCCTCCTTAAGTAAATTCATTCGAATCTATCTATAATTGTACACTTTAAACATTGAAATGTCAATCACATGAGTGTTACATTTATGTTTCACAATTGAAATATTAATTTCGTTATATTACATTTTCGTGACGTTTATACAAATTCTATTGAAAAAAGCCCCTATATAAAGTATCATATAAGTAGGTGCGGACGCACTTATTGTTTTTGTATAAACTTGAAAGGAGCTCACTGAGTTGAAGAGAATATTTAATTCGCTCTTTACTTTGTTTTTAGTCATTTTATTATGTATAAATTCAACTGTAAAAGCTTATCCAACTAAATATTATAACGAAGCGAAACTTCTTGAAAAAGCCGATATTATGAAAGGCGATACAAATGGCGATTTGATGCTCGACGAAACTCTTCAAAGGCAGGATCTTGTAATAATCATTGCAAGACTTTATTCAGAGGAAAAAAGAGCAAAGTCGATGACAGGAAAGCTTGAATTTAAAGATGTTGACAGCAAAGCTTACTACAGACCGTTCATTATCTGGGCTGCCGAAAAAGGAATTATGGAAGGAAAATCCGAAACAAAATTCGGCGTCGGCGACGATGTTACAGTTCTTCAGCTTGAAACAATCCTGCTTAGAATTTTGGGCTATGAAGAAGAAGCAAAGAATCCGGATTTAATCGTAACGCTTTCCGATTCGCTTGGTCTTGCTGAAGGCGTATCTGCAAAAGATGGCGACAGCATTAAGCGAGGCGAACTTTCAAAAATGATTATAAATGCACTTAATATAGAGAGAAAAGGTTCAACTCTAAAATTAAAAGACGTTTTGAATCTTGACATAAAATAACTCCCAATCGATTTTATTGAGAGTTATTTTTATTTATTCAACTTTTTTCATTGAGTAGAAATCATAGTCCACTAAAACTTTTACATATCCTCTTAGCATATCATTTACGTCTTCGTCTCCTGTATCGACTCTTAAAGGCCCACGGATGGAATTTAATTTTTTTCTCGTCGCAAGCACCGTTATATTTTCTTTTCCCACTTTTTTTATTACCTCAGGTGAAAACTGTTGATTGCCGCGACCGAAAATATAACCTTGTCCTCCAATAACCGTGACAATAATTTTACTATTTCCATATTTTTGAATGAGTTCCAATATTTCCTTTTCCGATAAATCTTTCCCGACAAGTTTTTTATTTAAAACCGCATCGACTCCCAAAAGAGAACCATCATATCCGCAAATCTCCGCAATCGGTTTTAAAGTTGAGCCCGTTCCTATAAAATAGAGCACGTCCTCTTCCATATTGTCGACGGCACAGTGACAAATCGTGTCGATGTCCGCCTGTCCCCCGGCAGTTGACGGACTCTTTAACGCCTGCATCAAATTCGAAACATATGGCACATACATATATCCGTAGAGCTTTACATTCAAAATTTCTTTTCTAAACGCTTCTTCGTCAATATCCATAACCTCTTCTAAAATCTTGTCGACTTTTTGTCCGTCCATCATTCTGTTTATTAGAAACGCAGCGGATTTCGGCGTGTTTGCAAAAACTGCCGAGTGCATTTTTGTACCGGCAGGAATCCCCACAACCGGAAGATTCTCTTTTACCGCGTCATATATATTTCTTGCCGTACCGTCTCCCCCGGCAAAAACAAGAAGGTCCACATTTTCTTTTAAAATTTCTTTCGCAATTTCAGTCGTGTCTTCGCCCGTCGTTTCATTTTTTATATGTCCGACAACTTTGTGAGGAATGTCTAGGCTCTCGAGCATTTCCGCTCCCATAACTCCCGGAGCCGAAACAATTTCAGGGAGACTGTTTTCGCTTTTTAAGATTTCAAACACTTCCCTTGCGCGATCATTTGCCTTCGGCTTCGCACCGCGCTCGAGTGCAAGCTTTTGAATTTCCTTGCCGTCACTTCCTTTAAGCGCCGCAGAGCCGCCGATTCCCGCCATCGGATTAACAATTAAACCTATCTTCACTTGTTCCCTCCTTCAAATCGTTATAAAGAACTTTTCCATCCTTTATTGTCATCAAAACCTTTCCAATCATCTTTCTGCCGAAAAGCGGTGTGTTTTTTGACTTGCTGTATGAATGGTCATAAATATATTCCGCGTCTTTGTCAAGCACGACCAAATCCGCCCTTTCGCCCGGTGCAATCGGGGAGTTTATTCCAAAGAGTGCACGCGGCTTTGTCGACAAACATCTTATAATTTCCCTCATCGACATTATATTTTTGTGATATATTTTTTCCATTGCAACCGAAAATGCCGTTTCAATCGATATAAGTCCGCTCTTCGACTTGAACTCGCCGAGTTTTTTATCCCCGGCAGTGTGTGGAGCGTGGTCTGTTGCTATCATATCAATAGTATCGTCTTTTAGACCCTCAATCAAAGCGACTCTGTCCTCTTCGGTTCTCACCGGCGGATTTACCTTTAAAAGCGTTCCGTACTTTTCGACCATATCCTTTGTAAAAAATAGATGAGTCGGCGTTACCTCGCACGTAAATTTCAATCCGCTTTTTTTTGCATCCCTTATAAGTTCAACGCTTTCTTTGCTCGAAAGATGTTGAATATTTATATGTCCGCCATATTTTTCCAAAAGCTTCAAATCTCTTTCTATAATTGAGATTTCCGCTTTTCTGTTTGCCGTGTCGTCGTATCCCGGATGTTCTATAAAACTCGGGTCCTCTTCGTGAAGACTCAAAATAAATCCATATTCTTGAGACAGCTTCAGCGCTTCAATCATTATATCCTCACGGACAATTGGAAAACCGTCATCGGTAATACATTTGACTCCGATTTTTTTAAGACTCTCGAAGTCCGTCAAATTCTCTCCTTTCATACCGATTGTCATATTTACCGCTTGATAAATATCTATGGGAATATTTTTTATCTTTTCTTGAACTTCTTCATATTTTGAAACGGAATCAATCGGAGGTTTCGAGTTTGCCATTGCACAAACATGAGTATAGCCGCCTCTTAGCGCAGCGTGCGCACCGGTTTCATATGTTTCCTTGTCCGATTCTTCGAAATCTCTGAAATGAACATGTGTATCAAAAAATGAAGGTGCAAGAATTTTTCCTTTTAAATCAAAAACCTCCTCATTTGAATCACAGTCCAAATTTCCCTCGAGAACTTTTTCTATATATCCGTTTTTTATCAGTACATCCCCTTCGAAATCTTTCTCCAAAGCAGGATCTATAACTTTAACATTTTTTAATAACAAATTAAACACCTCTCTTATGTTATACCCATAAAGATGACATTATTTTCAGAATCTGTTATAATAGTATTATAGAAAAGAAAGGAGATTTTTTATGGTTAGAAAAAATACATGGTTAAAGCTCGATGAAGCTGAAACAAAAGAAGTTTTTGACTACAACGATGACTACAAAAAATTCTTGGACATCGCAAGAACAGAAAGACTTGCAAATCAAGAAATTATCAAAAGAGCAAAAGAAAACGGTTTCAAGGACCTTGAAGAAGTGATTAAATCCGAAGGTAAACTTGAAAAAGGTGGAAAATATTTTGTAAACCACAAGAACAAATCAGTTGCTCTCATTGTTTACGGCTCAAAGCCTTTGAGTGAAGGTCTTCAAATTGTCGGAGCACACATTGACTCCCCGAGACTTGACCTCAAACCGAATCCGCTCTATGAAAACAACGGACTTGTAAAACTTAAAACTCACTATTACGGCGGAGTTAAAAAATATCAATATACAACAATTCCGCTCGCTATTCACGGAGTTGTTTACAATAAAGACGGCGAAAGAATTGAAATTGCAATCGGCGACGATATAAACGATCCTGTTTTCACAGTAACCGACCTTTTGATTCACCTTTCACGTGACCAACAATCAAAACCTATGCGCGAAGCAATTACAGGCGAACAACTTAATGTTCTTTTCGGCTCAATTCCTCTTAAAGACAAGGAAAAAGATGCTGTAAAAGAAAATATTTTAAAGCTTATTAAAGAAAAATACAATTTCGAAGAAGAAGATTTCCAAATCGCTGAACTCGAAGTTGTTCCTGCTTGCAAATCAAGAGATTTAGGTCTCGACAGAAGTATGGTTATCGCATACGGGCAAGATGACAGAGTTTGTGCATACGCAACAATGCGAGCAATCTTCGAAGTTGAAAATCCTGAAAAAACTGCTCTCGGTCTATTCATGGACAAAGAAGAAATCGGTTCAATGGGAAATACAGGTATGGCTTCATATTTCTGGGAAAACCTCGTTCACGAACTCGTAAACTTGGAAGGAAACTATTCCGCTCTTGACGTAAACAGAACTCTTAAAAATTCAAAAGTTCTTTCAGCAGACGTAACAGTCGGTTATGACCCTGACTTCGCAGATGCTGTTGAAGCACAAAACACCGCATATATAGGATGCGGAATCGTAGTTTCAAAATATTCAGGCTCCGGCGGAAAAGGCGGCTCATCAGACGCAAACGCTGAATTCCTACAAGAAGTCAGAAAATGTTTTGACGATAGCGATGTCACCTGGCAAACAGGAGAACTCGGAGCCGTTGACAAGGGTGGCGGAGGAACAATTGCTCTTCTACTTGCAAAATACGGCGCTGAAGTTGTAGACTGCGGACCTGCTGTTCTATGCATGCACGCACCTATGGAAGTTACAAGTAAAGCCGACACATATATGTGCTATAAAGCTTATAAAGCTTTTATGGCATAACTGTAAATTTATTATCCGCTCTTCGTTTTGGAGGGCGGATTATACTTAAGGAGGACAATTTTAATGGATGCAATCGAAAATCTTTTAACCAGAAGAGGCACGAGAAAATTTAAGGACAAAGAGCTCCCAAGAGAAGCTCTTGAGAAAATAGTAGAATGCGGAAAAGCATCTCCTACTGGCATGAATAAGCAACAAAGGCTTTTCACAGTCCTTACAAAAGAAGAAGACATTCAAAAACTCGCAAAGGCAATCGGCGATTCCCTCGAACTCCAAAACTACAGAATTTACGATGCAAAGGCGCTAATAATCGTCACGGTGCCAAAAGATTTGAGGCTCGGCGACGCCGACACCTCAACCGCAATGGAAAATATGTATCTAGCAAGCCACGCTCTCGGAATCGGTGCCGTCTGGATAAACCAGCTTCGAGAAAACAACAGCGAAATCGTAAGAAAAGTTCTAAATGATTTTAAAATCCCTGGAGATCATATCTCGTACGGAATGTTGGCACTCGGATACAGCGACGAAACTCCAAAAGAAAAAGAAAGAACTGAAAAAGTTGTATTTATATAGAAGAAAAAAGAGCCGCACAATTATTATGTGCAGCTCTTTTTATTTGTCCCTTGCTACGCTTTCAAGCTTTGCAAGTATATCGTCAAAATAAATATTCATTTTTACATCAGGCGAAAATTGTATAATTCCAAAAGTTGAAATATCTTTTTTTCGGAGTGATTCATTATTTTCGTAATTCCAAAGCATATTTAAACTTTCATCCGTTCTTCCCTGCAAAATATATACATATTGGCTTCTTTCAAAGTTCTCATCTCTTATTTGAATGAAATACTTACTTATAACCTCTTCCATATGTCCTTTTAAAATTGTATTTCTGGTTTGAAACTTTGAATCCAAAATCAAATAAGCATCTTTTTTTCCGCTTATTTTTAGAACAAAGTCCGGGCTATAGTAGTTCCCGGTCTTGTTATATGGCGTGTACATCACATCGCAACCGCTCGTTCTCAAAAGTCCGATTTCGTTTTCGTAGCGGTCGCCGTATATAACCGGTTGAAAATAAAGCGTGAGTTTCAAATCATCTCTTTTTCTATAAAATGTATTATACAAAAACTCTTCATTTTCAAAAAGCTCATTTGCCGTCTTGTAATTGTAGTTAATGTCCCTTTCCCTATCCGGCAAATAGCCGTTTGAGTCTATAAAATTTAGCAGCCTTGCAAGACAGTAGTATTCATAGAGCTTGTCAAGGGATTCAATGTTATAAAAAAATTTTTGATATGAAAGACTCATATTTCTGTTTTTTTGCCATATAAAAATCAAGTCATTTATTTCTTTAATTTTAAAATTTTTCTTAGGTCTGAAAGAATCCTTTGGAACGCGTCTGTTAAAAGAGCCCATAATCTCAAGAAGCCTTCTTAACTTCGCAATATTTCTCCTAAGTTTGTTGTATTCTTTGAAGCCTTTTTTTATTCTTAGCTCTTGAGTCGTTATTACAGGAGCCGAAAATCCGCTCGGAATATTTTTCTTTAAATCGCGAAATCTTTTTGTGTTTTTTAAAAGAATATCTTCAAACTCCTTTAAAATATTTGATGCATCATTATAAAGCATATTCAAAAATCTTATCAGTTGTACTCTTTCTTCGTCCGAGCCGGGCTCCATATTTTCTCTTTTTGTAAGAAAATTTACACGCCCCTGTCTGGTTGTTTTCGATGCACTGAAACCCATAGAGCTGTTTTGAGGAAAGAAATAAGATTTATATTTTTGAACCGCCATAAAAACTCTGTCGAAATAATTATTTATGCTGCTCACAATGAGTCCTGACTCTGAGCTCTCCGAGTTTATTTCTCTGTATAGTCCCTTATCGGAAGCGATATAATAAATCATATCATTAAGATTTTCTCTGTCGGTGTCATTTTTCGTCGTAACGAGAATTCTTTCGGATTGAAGATTCATCTCCTCATCGTCTTCGAATCTGATAAAAAGATTCATCCTTATCGAATCAATGAGCATCAAAAATGGATACGAGCGAACTCGACCGCCAGCCGGCGTCTGAAACAAAAATCTGTATTCATATCTATTGTCCTGTTTTTTTACAAACTCTATTTCCCCAATCGGCTCCGAATCAACAAAAAGAATACCTTCGTCAATCTCCTTGTCGGTGTATGTGATGTAATCGATACTATATAAACCGTTTTCAAAAACACAGCCCTTCAAAAAAGATGACTTCTTCTCTTCATCCATATCGATTACCAAATCGTTTTTTGGATAAATGCAGTGCAGTACGAGGTAACTTTTAATAGTATCACCTCCTAAAAATCAAGTCGGCTTTCAATATCTATTCTGTCTTTTGTAGCCTTTATATCCTTGAATCTGCTCTCCAATAGTTGCATATTTTTCAGCTCGTTTAAAATGCCTGAGAAAAATCTATCGTTCATCTTGTCAAGATTTAAATTCGGTAAAATAAATTGACTAATCGCAAGTTCAATAGGAAGGAATTTTTGCATAGGGGACGAAAGATCCATCATATCGTGAACTGATTCAATATAATTTCTCGCCTTTTCTTCCGACCTGGATGAAATATATGCTCCGTTCTTTCTAAAAATTGACATGAGCGAATTGAATTTTATTTCAAAATCATTTGGAAAAGATTTTCTTTCGTCAAAACGCATTAAATCGTTGTATGAAACGGCTCCCATATCTTCGATTTCCAAATTATTTAATTTATATACGCTTCTACCGTCGTAATTTTGTGTCGACGTTGCGGAATTGTCGTAGAATCTGTCGGATAATATGAAACCCGTGTGGTCATCCGTGATAGTTGTGAGAATTCTCAAACTCGGTTTTATTTCAAACTCTCTTCCGCCGCCTAAACTAATATTCATAGTCTCATCAATCTTTTTATCTATAAAACCTGAGAGATAGTGCTCCGGAATAGAGGAGTTCACATTGTCAAAAAGCACGCACGACATTACATTTTCAGCGTCTTTTTCCATCATTTCAAACAAATCATAAAGCCTTCTGTTATTCTTTACAATTTCACCGGTGTTCGGGTTGTAGAAGCCTACCAAATCTCTAACCGATCTGACATCAGGGTCAACATTTACACGAACAAAACGATTGTTTTGCGAATTTAATCCGATTGCATTTAAAAACGCCGTCGCCCTCGAAGTTTTTCCGCTTCCGGTTTTTCCGTCGAAGTTCACAATGAAATTTTGTGCAAAAAGTACCAAAAGATTTATAACACCGTTTCTTGAAATTCTGTGATTGTAAACCTTATTCATTCTATATAATACATAGTCTACTATTTCATCTTTCGAATCAAAATCTGCATATGAAACGCCTTCATAAGGTCTGTATTCAAAATTCTTTGTGCCTCTAACGGTCATAAGGATATCATTAAAGCCTTTTTCCTTAAGTGCAAGACCAATCACTCGTCCTGTGTTTTGAAACTCGTCAATGCCGTCTCTAAGTTCTTTTAAAATACCGTCGCGAGTTTGTGAGAGTTCATCTATTTGCGCTTCTCTTGCACTGATGTCGTTCTTTAAAGTAGAATCGACGGACGCAAGGTCATAGATTCCAATCAGCGCTTTTATTTCCCCATCAAGCTCATCACGCTTATTTTGCAGCTTTTCAATCTCTTCATTTAATTTATTTGAAAGTTCTTCATTTTCTTTTAAAATAAAACTTCTCGCATCGGAAACTTCGTTTCTTATAGTTTCCAAAGTGCTTTCCAGATTTGATTTCTCTCTATTTAACTCATCAAGTCTTTCTCTCACTTCAATAAATCTTGTAGAGCGTTCTTCAAGCTCGTCAAATCTGGTATCCAAAATCTTTCTTAAAACAAAATCTTGATTTTCTTCATCTTCCATAAGATAAAAAGAAATCTTCGAGAGAAAATCGTCTTGATATTCCGAAGTTCTAATCAGTTCCTTCAGTTTTATCAAACGTGTTTCTGTAATATTCGGATATTTTTCAGGGTCGATTTGCGTGAGTAATAGCTTTTTTAACTCTTTAATCTGATTTCTATCCGTCATTTTTCTCTCTTCAAAAATCGCGAGAATCTTATCCAAGAGTGTAGTATCGTTTATAAAATCATATGAATCCTTTAAATCCGCCGAATCCGACATGGATTTTGCCATAACTAAATCCACCCCGTTGTCTGCTCTGTCCCCTACTCTTAAAACTTCCTTTGAAATGATTGCAGGATTCGGTTTTAAAATATGATAGTCAAATTTTTCAGTTGCAAATAATTTAATTTGATTGTTTTCAACATAATAATCAAACGGACCGAAATAGCCCTCTTTGTTTTTTACAACGATATATTTTGTATAAATATTATCTAAAAAATAATCTATTGATTTTCTTTTTAATATATCTTCAATTGAAAGGTCTGTTTTGACAACTTGATAAAAATTGCTGTCCTTAAAACCTTCAAGCCATACTTCGCTTATTTCTTCGCTGTAAGTCGGGTTAAACTTTAATCTGTAGTGATTGTTTTGTTGGTCCGTATCTTCTTCCGGAATAATATTAAGTCTCGCCTTTACAAGATGTGAAAGTTTGTCAACCACATCCTCCGCCGAAAAGCCTCCCTGAATTCTAACCTCAAAACTTCCAAGCATCGGAAAATCCGCCGGATCAATCGGCACAACCGTCTCATCATCAACTAAAATATAGCGCGGATATACATAACATACTCTGTTAATAGCATTTGAATTTTCCCCATGAGTATAATTCTCATTGTAATAAATCCATCCTAATAGCGTCTTATCGACATAATTTTGAATTTCCATAAAAATCTCCTATCTCAAAATTAATATTCTTAATCGCCACAACAATAAAGCGATTATAGGAAAAATAAAATTTAAAGAACTGTTGTAGTTCTTTCTATTGTTGTTTTCATCATAAAAATAATAAAAAATTGGCGCAACAACCATACTTGCTCCCGGAATACAAATAGCAAAACTAAAAAGTGCCTGCTCCTTTCTATTCGGCTCGAGATAATTAAGAATGATAAATAAAATTCCTATAATTAATCCATAATCCACACCTATATTTATTGATATGAATATATATATCGCAGCTAAAGGAAGTCTCATAATCTTTTTAAAATCAAAATACTGCCAAGCAATTGTGAAAAATGCGCCGAGTAAAATTGCAAATAAAGGACTTTGAAATTTTATATCCATAAACTTATCAAAAGAATATAAATCATATATTATTTCAAATAAAACAGTCACTACAGTTAAATTTAAAATAAACTTTTTATCTGCTCTACGCGCACTTAAAAACACAAGAAAAGCTCCAAGCGGAATTGAAATTCTTGATATCATACTTAATATCAAATAAATAGTATTGTCGTCTGCACCAAAATTAGTTGCTCCCGATTTTATGTATCCGGAAACAACTAAATCAAAAACTACGATTTCGTTTACCATATATAGAATTGCAAGTAAAGAAAAAATAAAATATAATGCTTGATAAGAAAATATCTTTTTAGGCGGTTCGATAGGTTTTGAAGTATTATAATTTATCATATCCCACCACATATTCTAATAAAAATCTCATAATAAAGCTCCTTAACTATTATCTTAAAATAATATTTTAATTATAAATTCGCTAATTGATTTCTTATTTATAATCCTCTAATTTTATAAATATATTATTGTACTGTTTTTAATGATTTAACTAAATAAAAATTAAGGTAAAAAAATACCATATAGACTTGAGTCAACTATAAATGATTTTTTAAAAATAGTTAATTGCACTTGAATTTAAATATTAATATAACTTATAAAATCAATATAGTTTTATACATAAAATAATTTGAAATATAATTAAAATAAAATTCTATTTATAACTTTTTCGAATGTTCACCCAAAATATCCTTGAGTTCATCATAATTATTGTATCTGTTTTTTGTATTTCTTACATTTTCATAAAGCATGCTGATGTCCTTTTTAATCGATCTTTCAACTGCCTTCGCACAAATTAACATAATTAAAATCGAAACATGTGGCCATACTGTTCTATATGCATGCTCGGTAATTTTTCCGCTGAAATTGAGTAAATAGTCGGAATTAATTATAACCGAATATCCTCTTATGGAAATTATTATACATGAGATATATAAAACTACAGCAAGTACAACTTTGTACACTTTTCCACTAACCAGCGGGCTTGTCAAAAGTTTGAATGTACTTACAAATGCATAGCCCAAAAGCGCAAATAGAAAAACTATTAAATACTCATATATAGTTGAATATCGTGCAATTTTCGAAACCATTTCAGGAGTTAATTCCTTATCAGAAAGACGATTAACGTCCCCTCCTTCATAAAGAATCTCGATTGCAAAAATAGAAACTACAAAAAGTATTATAAAAGCCAGTGCAAGAAATTTAAAAATTTTATTTACCTTCATATACACCTCTAAAAAATTTAAAGGGCATTCACGTAGCCACAAATATCATAAATATAATAAATATCAATGAACTTTGTAGAAGTACGCGAGATGCCCCCTTATTTTATATTATTTTTATTGTAAGCTTTTTTTGTATTCTTCAAGTTCTTTATTGTTGCAGAAAATGAAGTGACCCGGCTTAATTTCAACCATAGTCGGCTTATCTTGTGAATAATCATGAATTGAAGGGTCATAAACCAAGTGCTTACGTCCTTTTTCAATTCTAGGGTCCGGAATAGGAATTGCGGATAACAATGCCTTTGTATATGGGTGAATTGGATTTCTGTATAATTCTTCAGCATCTGCTAATTCAACCAACTTACCATAATACATAACCCCGATTCTGTCGGAGAAGTATTTAACAACTGACAAGTCATGCGCGATAAACATAACTGTCAAACCAAGTTTTCTCTTTATCGAGTTCAAAAGATTCAATACTTGAGCTTGGATAGAAACGTCAAGTGCAGAAACCGGTTCGTCAGCGATAACAAAGTCAGGATTTGTGATGAGCGCTCTAGCTACACCGATTCTTTGTCTTTGTCCACCTGAGAATTCGTGCGGATATCTGTTTGCGTGTTCCTTTGTTAAACCAACTGTTTCAAGCATTTGATATACAAGTTTTTCAAGTTCTTCTTCACTCTTAACTAGATTGTTGATTCTAAGACCTTCGCCGATAATTTCCTTAACTGTCATTCTCGGGTTGATTGAAGCGATAGGGTCTTGGAAAATCATAGAAATTGATTGGTGAACTTCTCTTGCTTCTTCTTTTGTAAGTTTACCGGCAATATCTTTGCCCTTGTATATAATTTCTCCGTCTGTAGGTTTGTAAAGTCTGATGATTGTACGACCTGTTGTTGTCTTACCACATCCTGATTCTCCAACAAGTCCGAAGCTTTCGCCCCTATAAATGTCGAAAGAAACATTATCGACTGCTTTAACGACGATTTTATTTTTTCCACGTCCACTTGTGAAGTGTTGTTTAAGATTTCTAACACTTAATAGTGGTTCTTCCTTTTCTGTGTGGTGGTATTTAGAAACCGTTTGGTTCGAGAAGCTCTTTACCTTGTTCTTAAACGCATCAAGTTCTACATCCGGAGCATCCGGGTGCAATAACCATGTTGCAGCTTTGTGAGTTTCTGAAACATCAAAGAACGGCGGTTGTTGTTCAAGGTCTATTTGCATAGCGAATTGGTTTCTCGGTGCAAAAGCATCTCCAACAGGTGGATATAACATATTTGGTGGAGCCCCCGGAATTGTATACAATTCATAGTTGGAGTCTGTTTCAAGGTCAGGCATAGCTGCTAGAAGTGCCATAGTGTATGGATGTCTAGGTTTTTCATAAATTTCATAAACAGTACCATATTCTACAACTTTTCCGGCATACATAACTGCAACCTTGTCTGCCAAGTGTGCAACAACACCAAGGTCATGCGTGATGAAAATAACACCGATGTTTCTTTCATCTTGGATTTGTTTTATAAGTTCAAGAATCTTTGCTTGAACCGTAACGTCAAGAGCGGTTGTCGGTTCGTCGCAGATAAGAAGTTCAGGGTCACATGCAAGAGCTGTTGCGATAACAATTCTTTGTCTCATACCTCCTGAGAATTGGAAAGGAAATTGAGTGTATCTCACTTCCGGCTCAGGGATACCTACAGCCTTCATAAGGCTGAGCGCCTTAGCTTTTGCTTCCTCCTTTGTTGTATTTTTCTTCAAGACTGCAGCTTCGGTAATTTGTTTACCTATTCTCATAACAGGGTCAAGAGATGATAGCGGGTCTTGGAAGATCATAGCAAGTTCGTCTCCACGATACTTTGCCATTTCCTTCTCCGGTAATTTTAATAAGTCAACACCTTTGTATAAAACTTCTCCGTGTTCAATATTGGCATTCTTTGCAAGAATTCCCATAACTGCACGAGCAGTAACGGATTTGCCTGAGCCTGATTCACCAACGATAGCAAGTGTTTCTCCACTGTTGAGTTCAAAATTAACTCCACGTACAGCGTGAACTTTTCCTGAATAGGTGGTGAATGTTACATATAAATCTTTTACTTCAAGTAATTTATTTTCAGCCATTTTTTACCTCCTATTCTATACCACGTAATGTTGGGTCAAATGCGTCTCTTAAACCGTTACCCATCAAGTTGAACGCAATCATCATGATTGAGATAACAAATGCAGGGAAAATGGTTAAGTGCGGATATTGAAGCAATACTTTTTGTCCGTCTGCCAAAAGAACCCCGATTGAAGGTTCTGGAGCTTGGATACCAAGTCCGATATATGCAAGGAATGATTCCCCGAAAATTGCACCCGGAATTTCAAGAGCGGACATTGTAATGATAATACCTGCAGCATTAGGTAAAATGTGTCTGAAGATAAGAGTTCTATCGGAAGCACCAAGTGTTCTTGATGCGAGAACATATTCCATTTCTTTGTATTTTAAGAATTGAGCACGAATCATACGGCTCATTCCGATCCATCCTGTCATACACATAGCAAGTGCAATAGGAATGATACCAGGACCGTAGTAGAATACGAATAAGATAACGATAACCAAGTATGGAACACCACCGATAACTTCGATGAAACGTTGCATCAAAAGGTCAATCCATCCGCCGTAGTATCCTGAAATAGCACCGTAAATGATACCGATGAGGATGTTTACAGCCATAGCAATAAGAGAAATCAAGAAAGAAACTCTAAGACCTCTCCAAAGTCTTGTCCATAGGTCACGACCGAGGTTGTCGGAACCGAACCAATAATATACATCTGTTGCGTCGTTTTGTTTATACGGGTCCAATTTGATTTTGGACATTTCTGTTCCTTTTACAACACGTGTTGAAATAGTTCCGATATAAGCATCTTTGTACTTCTTTTCGATATTGTCTGTTCTAACTTCTTTTGTACTTGTGCCTGAGAAGAGTGAAAGGCCGCTTAGCCATGATACTCTCGGAGGCAAATTTTGTAATTTAACATTTTGATCAGCAAATCCATACTTACTCATTGACGGTCCGAAGATAGCCATGAATGCGAGGATTGCTATGATGATAAAGCTGACAAGAGCAGCTTTGTTTTTTCTGAATCTGATCATTGCGTCTTTGAAGAAACCGATTGCTTCTCCTTGAATTACTTCGTCGTGGAGTCTTGTATCGATTTGAACAAATTCAAATTTTTCCTTTGGAATACTATTTAGATTTGGAGTTGTGTTTTTTTCTGACATTAATCTCTACCTCCTAATCTGATTCTAGGGTCAATAATACCATAGCTCAAGTCAACAATAAGAATTGTTACAAGTGATAATAATGAGAACCAGAATAATACGCCGATTGCCAACGGAAAGTCGTAAGCGTTGATAGCGTCAACCATAATATTACCCATGCCCGGAATCGAGAAAATTCTTTCAATAACTAAAGAACCGCCCATGATTTGTAAGAACATCGGAATTATAATATTTGCAAGTGGAATAAATGAGTTTCTGAGAGCGTGGCGAACTGTTGCTTGAACTTGACTCAAACCTTTTGATTTAGCAAGTAGCATGTATTCTGAGTTAAGTGCTTCTGTAAGTTCAGCTCTTGTATATCTTGCAACACCCGCAATTGAACCGAAGGAAAGTGCTAAAATAGGTAAAATCATTGAATAGAATTTTGACCACGTTAATTTTGTACCAACCTCTGTGATGATCGGGAACCAACCAAGTTTGAATGCTAAGTAATATTGCATAAGTGATGCATAAACAAAACTTGGAACAGATATAAATAGAATAATTAAAATAGAAATAATTTGGTCATCTATCTTATTTTTTCTTATAGCTGCCCAGATACCAAGTATCATAGCTATAGGCATTGTGAAAATAAGAGAGAATATATTTAATTGCATTGATACCGGAATTTTTGTAGCTAATACTTCATTTACCGGAACTTTTGGTTGGATAACCAAGGAAATACCAAAGTCTCCCTTTGCGAAGTCTCTAATAAAATATCCATATTGTGTTGTTAACGGGTCGTTTAAGTGATACTTGTCAAGCATGGCTTTTTTTACGTCCGCAGGTAATTTGTTATTTTGAATAAAGTTACCCGGCATACTGTGCATAACAAAAAAGCTTATAGTTATAATTAAAAATAAGGTTATAGCCATCAAGACAAGTCTTTTAGCGATATATCTTGCCATTGTCTTTCTCCTTTCTGAGCATAATTTGGACAAAGAGGGGCCGTACCCCTCTTTGTCGAATTATATTTTATTATTGAAGCGGATCGATTTCTGCTTGCATTGGAGCAAAACCGACACCAATTACCCATTCTCTTGTTAGAAGGTGAATTCTGTCTTGATATAGACGTGCGTTTTCTGTTTGATACATTGGAACCATTGGAACGTTGTCTAACAACATTTTTTCCATTTCTCCAAGTGCTTCAAGTCTTTCTTGTGGTTTGAAGATCAAGTCGCCCTTGTTTGTTCTTCTGTATAATTCGTCGAATTCATCTGATCTGAATTGGTCACATTTGATACCGAATGTTTGTGTATAAACTTCCATACCACCCCATGGGTTGAAGATTCCGCCTGTCCAAGCGCCGAATCCCATGTCGTAGTCTCCGTTTTGCATGTTGTCGTAAGCGTTGTTCCATGGAACTGCTCTTAACTTAACATCGATTCTGTCTGCTCCGAACATGTTTTCATATTCTTGTTCAAGGAATTCTGCCATACCCTTCATTTGGTCAGAGTTATCAAAGTACATAATTTCAACAACCATTTGTTTGCCGAATTTTTCATATGCTTTGTCGAAGAATTCTTTAGCTTTTTCCGGATCATATCCTTCATTTTCAGGATAGTTTGCCTTACCTACTTCAGTTTCACGGAATGTGATACCTTTAAGTGGGTCAACTGTTCTTGTGTCAGCAATGATACATGGTTGTGGTATAGCTGTCTTGTAAATGTCTTTTGCAAGAGATTGTCTGTCCATACCCCAGTACATAGCTTTTCTGAAGTTGATATCTGTTAAGAATGCTTTTTCAGGATCTGTAGCTGTCATGTTGATGAACATTTGCCATACAGAGTCTGATTTTGAGAATACCAAACGTGGGTCTTCTTCATACTTATCGTAGTTAGCACCTCTTAAACCAACTGTATCTGTTTCATTGTTTTCAAACAATTGAAGTGCAGTGTTGTCGTCTTCAACAACTCTTTCAGTGATTTTTTCCGGTGTGTAAATGTCTCTCAAAGGAGATTTTTCATTTCTTTCATATGATCTGTATTGGTCTCTTACCCATTCTGTTAGGAGGTAAGGTCCTGTAAAGTCGATCTTAGAAATTTCTGTACCATAGTCTGTTTCAGTCTTGTCAGCGTTCATTCCGCCTTCATATAAGTCTTTTCTTACAGGAGAGTTTGATGAACCGCCAACGAATGCTAACCAGAAGTTTACTTCAGGAATTGCGTAATCAAGAGTAATTTCGATTGTATAGTCGTCAACAGCTTTAAAACCGACGTCTTCCCATTTAGCTCCGCCTTCTGCCAAGTCTTCTTCGTCAACAGAAATTCTGTGAGCATCGAGTTCTTCCATACGTTTGTCATATTCTTCTTGTTTCTTTGTCTTTTCGTCGCCGTCAGCCATGCCTTCGATTTCTTTGTTAAGTTCTTCAAGAGCTTTTTCTTCTTCTTGTTGAGCTTGAAGTTTAATATTATCTTCAGCAAAACCTGTCCAGTATTTCTTTGCGTTTACAACACTGAGGTCTCCTGTGAAGAAAGCTTCAGGTCCACGGAAGTTCTTGAGCTTAGGATCAAGAAGCATTTTCCATGAGTAGATGAAATCTTCAGCAGTGATCGGTGTTCCGTCAGGCCATTGTAGGTCTTCACGGAGTTTCCATGTCCATACTGTTCCGTCTTCGTTCTTTTCAGGAAGATCAACAGCTAAGTTTGGAGTAAAATCAAATGTACCTTTTTCTTCGTTATATGTTAATTCAAGCATATTTCCGAGAACCAAAGCAAGAACATCATTTTCTGCAGATGTTTCTGAAAGGTGTGGATTCAAAGTTTTGATTTTACCACCTGTCATTCTGAATACAACTTCACCTTTGTTTGCATCAGTTGTTTCATCAGCAGGTTCTGTTGTATCTGTTGTTTCGTCTTCTGTGTCTTTTGTTTCATCAGTTGTAGTAGTTTCATCCGGCTTCTTTTCGTCTGTTGGTGCATTGTCCTTTTTACATCCAGCAAAGAATGTTAGAGCCATGAATACTGCTACTAAGATTGCGATTAGTCTTTTTGACATATATCCTCCTTGTTTTTTGGGCTTAGCCCTTTATTCTGTGGATATTTACCACTACATACATTATACCACATCGTTACTTTTTTGTAAAGAGTTTATGTTAAATCAAATTTAAATCTCAATATCAGCATAAGTATAGCGGCTATAACTATGTAATTTAGCGGTTTTTATAAAAATGAAAAATAATACAAAAGAGTTACATCAATTTCCATTTGCGATTATCGTGCTCAATATTAGTGTATTAAAGTTAATTATTGAAAACGGTTTTGATAGTGTTTCTCAATTCTATTATAGTTCATCTTCTCCACCTACGAAAAATTATACCATAAACTTCTAATTATTACAATAGTATTACTAATTTTTTTTATTTTTTTGTAATTATTTTAAGATAAACGCGTTTATATTTCATATATATTTATATTATATGCATTTAAAGCAAATTGTAAAATTAATATTATTCAAAAGTATAATATATGTAAAAAGCTTCGACCTGAAATATCGAAGCTTTTATAACTATAAATTTATTTTTTTATCTAATATTAACCCGGTTAAATAAACATTTACTACTGTAAATATTAAGTTCATCAACACATAGTATATTTGATCCCCATCTCTTAATTCCACACCTAAAGGATAATAAAGAAGAGCCTGCCCCGGCAAAAGTTCCGTAATTCTAAGAGAAAATATATATGACTTAATATATGAATATGCGACTATAAGAACAATTAAAATCACTATCCACATCCAATTAAGTTTTTTGTATTTTATAGTTGTTTTTGAAATAGAGAGCGATAGATAAATAAGCGAAAGAGTCATTACTATATCAGTTATCAATATATAAAGCATTTCACTACCGATAACTTCAGAATAATCAAAATTTACGCTCGTCGTTGCACCTTCTATTATAGTTGAAAGGAGAATGTTAAAATATATTCCAACAATAAGATAAATAAAAGACCATACCCCCATAACAATTAGTTTAGATGCCACCATTTTCCACATTTTTTCAGGTGTTTGGAAAGTGAGATATCCCGTGTCCGAGTTTATCTCCCTGTTGAACGAATTTATTGCATACACTATAAACGATATTACAGTTACAACCGCAACTAAAATTCCCGCTCCGACTATTACATCTTTTAAATAGTAAGCTGTCGATGTGTTAATCCGATATTCAAGAGTTTTTGTATTAAGTGTTAACTGAACTATAATTGAAGCAATTAATCCTCCGAAAAGAAATCCCAATAGAGTTTTAAGGCTTCCCTTGATGTCGTATTTAATAAATTTTAGCATGTCACACCTCCGAAGCAATCCTTGAAATACTCTTCTACACTCATAGATTTTTCCATTCTTAAATTGTCCACCGTTTCATGAGCAAGAATCTTTCCTTCGTTCATAATCATAACCTCATCAAATATCGACTCAATATCTCTTACGAGCTGCGTCGAAACAATGAGTGTTTTATTTTGAAAGGCTTTGTCTATAATCGAATTTAGTATCATATCTCTTGCTACAGGGTCGACTCCTCCAATCGGTTCATCAAGTAGATACAAGCTTGCATCCCTTGAAAGTGTCAACGAAAGGTTCAGTTTCTCCTGCATCCCTTTTGAAAGTTCCTTAACTTTCATATCTTCACTAAGTTTCATTACTTCCAGCATTTCTCCAAATGTTTGAGCGTTAAAATTATAGAAGAAATCGTTGTAATATTCTTTTGCGTCTTTTATTTTCATCCATTTCGGCAAAAAATTTCTGTCCGGTAAGTAAGAGACCATACTTTTTGTCTCTACCCCGGGTTTTTTACCGCAAATTTCAACTCTTCCCGATGTTATTTGATGAAATGCGGAAAGTATTTTTATAAGCGTTGTTTTTCCGCTTCCGTTCGGACCCAATAGCCCCAAAACTTTTCCTTCTTCGAGCTTGAAGCTTATGTTGTCCAAAGCGATCTTTCTTCCGTATTTCTTCGTCAGATTATCTACTGTCACTATTGTCGCCATTGTCATTCTCCATTATCAATTTTACAAATTCATTTTTATCAATTCCCAAATTTTTAAATTCTTCCAAGGTGTTTTCAACCCTCTTTTTTATATATGAACGCCTTTTTTCTCTAATCTTGGCTTCATCGTCTATGACATATGTCCCCATTCTTCTTTTCACTTCGAAAAGACCGGTCCCCACAAGTTCGTCGATAGATCTTGTCACAGTGTTTGGGTTCACTTTATATGTCTTTGCTATTTCGCGAACCGACGGAAGTTTGTCCGATTTCTTAATCTCTCCCGAAACGAGTTCTTGAATAAATATTTCAGCCAACTGAAGAAAGATAGGCCTATCTTCATTGAAATTCATATTTGCCCCTAGTATCTTTTCCTTTTAATAACTAAATATCTTATTGCCGTTGCTAAAATAATATTTACAAATATCATTATTCCGAACCATTTTTCACTGAACGGATTTAAACCTATTTGAAATAAATTATCAAAAACCGGACCGTATTCAAGCGGGGAGAGTTTTGTAAACCAATCGGCAAGTCTTCCGAGCCATGAGTCAAGGCTTACAAGTCCCGTAGCTTTAAATATTATCGGTGCAAAGAAGTAATACAAAAAGCTTATTGCAACTGTTGCACCCTGTAAATTTGTGAGTTCATAAAAAAGATGAATTCCTCCAAGCATACAGATTATCATTGAGACAATTGTCAAAATGCTGTATATAAACATTTTCGGCGTTATATATATGTCAAATTTTTCCGCCGGCAAGTCTTTAAATGTATAAGAAAGAGCCACTGTAATTGCTGTAAAAATGAAAGCAAACACGACAGTTGTCAAAACTGAAACGAGATAGTCCCCGATGACCGGATTCAAACGGTTCATTCCCCTTTGGAAATAGTTTCTCATTTCCTCTCTTCTTTTAAATGAAGCTGTTGCAATCATAATCGCCATAAAAGGAACAACTTGTTGAACAATGCTGTAGACATTCGAAAGAAAAGTTGACGACGACTTGGTCGTTGAATATTTTGCAGTTACATAATAAGAAAGTCCAATTCCGACAAGTCCGAAAATCAAGAGGAGTATATTTGGCATCCTCTTTCTTGTTCTATAAAGTTCAGCTTTTAAATATGAAAACATTATTTGTTCCTCCCTTCCAAACGTCCGAGATAATATTCTTCAAGATTATCTTTTCTTCTTTCGAGTTCGACAATGCTGAGTCCATTTTCATAAACTTTTTTGAGCACCTTATCTATGTCAAAATCTCCGACAATAACTCCGTCTTTTGAAATTTCAATTTTGAACTCGTCTAAAATTTTCTTAAACTTATTGTCGTCACTAGTCTTTATAACAGTGTGATATCTTAGCTTTTTATCTTTCTTTGACTCTATTAAATCGACGACTTCGCCATTTTCAATTATACAAATTCTGTCACAAAGATGCTCGAGTTCGCTCAAAATGTGTGAACTGATTAAAATTGTCTTGCCTTTATTTGCAAGATCCTTCAATAGATTTCTTATTTCAACAATCCCCTCAGGGTCAATCCCGTTTATCGGTTCGTCAAGCACGAGAAAATCCGTATTTCCCAAAAGTGAAAATGCAATTCCAAGTCTTTGTTTCATACCGAGCGAATATGCCTTGAATTTTTTATCGCGTGCATCGGCAAGTTTTACATCTCTTAACAACTCTTCCAAATCTATTGAACTGTCAAGACCGTATGCCATTCTATAGTATTTAAGATTTTGATAGCCCGTCATATTTTCAAAAAATACCGGTGTCTCAATGAGCGCACCTATATTTTTTCTTCCATCGCTTAAACTTTCTGATTCAAAAAGTTTTAGCCCACCTTTGTGTCCCGGAAGAAGACCCAAAATAATTTTCATTAATGTTGTCTTCCCCGCTCCGTTTTTTCCAACCAAACCGTAAATTTCTCCGGCTTCTACCGACACATTAACATCGCTTAAAGCTTTTTTTGTGCCGTAATTCATACTTAAATCAGTAGTTTCCAGTACTTTCATTTTATCCTTCCTTTCTACCATCCCATACTCCATGTAAACATAATGACCAATATAGTCATGACAAGCATCGAAATTATTTGAATTGATTTTGAGAAGTTAAGTTCAACGACTTTGTTTTCCTCAAGTGTTTCCATCTTATTTATCTTTGATATTTTAATGGAATTATAAATATAATTGCCTGCAATTATTAAAAACAAAATAACTAGGCCTTTTGATGTACCATTCATATTTCTCTCCTTTCATAATCCATATCGTTGTACTAGTTATATAGTACACCATTTTTCTATCTATGTCAATATGTTTTTTAAAAAAAATAAAAAAAATCTCAATAATAATATCTTGTTCGATATTATCATTGAGACTAAATTTTATATTTATTTTTTATAATTCTCGTTAAAATAATTCTTCAGCTTATCGAGTGCACGTCTTCTATGACTTATTTCATTCTTTTCGCTCTCGCTCATTTCAGCAAATGTCTTCTGTTTGCCATGTGGAAGAAAGTACGGGTCATATCCAAATCCGTTTTCCCCTCTTCTCTCAAAAATTATCTCGCCTTCACATTCTCCTCTGAAGAAATGTTTTTCTCCTTCAGGAGTTATAAGACACAAAACCGAAACAAAATGAGCAGTTCGATCTTCTTTTTTAACATTTTCAAGTTTTTTTAGAAGTAGTGCATTGTTTTTTGCATCATCGTGTTCATCACCTGCATACCTTGCACTATGAACACCCGGTTCACCATTTAACATATCAACCATAAGCCCTGAGTCGTCCGACAAAATATATGAATCATTGAAAATTTTTCTTATAGCATTTGCTTTAATGGATGCATTGTCTTCAAATGTTTGACCGTTTTCATCCGGCTCATCATAATTTTTTTCAATCTCATATACACTTTTAACATCGAAATCAAGTTCCGAGAGCATGTGTTTAATTTCTGTAATTTTATGGTTGTTGCCACTTGCAACGACTATCCTCATTATCTATATTCCTCCAAGAAATCCTCTATTCCGTTAATAATGCCGTCGACAATCTTTGATTGATATTCCGGATCTAAAAGCTTTGCCCTTTCAGCCTCATTACTTAAAAAACCTGTTTCAATCAAAATTGCCGGCGCTTTTGTATTCTTTAAAACATAATATTTTTCCGATTTGAGTCCACGTGTTTTTTCTCCAATTGCTCTTTCTATTGCATCCACTACCATTTTACCGAATTCTTTTTGGTTCGGTTCCATTGACGCTGACGAATAATAATATACTGTAGCACCTTTTGCAGACCCATATTCTACGATATCCGCATGAATGGATATAAAAACGTCCGGCTTTAAATTGTTGGACATTTTCACTCTATCGGACAATTCTATATACGAGTCTTCCGTATCGTTCGTCTTTTGAACCCTGTATCCCATTGAAACAAGTCTGCTTTCCAAAAGCCTTTGAATCGGTTTTATAACGTCAACTTCTTTTACACCCGACGGAGTATGAATTGCGCCCGGATCGGTTCCGCCGTGTCCCGGGTCAAGCAAAATAAAGTAGTCGCTGTTATTTCCGGTCTTAATTCTTGAAATATTCAAAGTCATCTCAGGCGACCTCGAATCCACATTGACCGAAACCGCTCTCAAAAGATTTATAGTGAGAACTCCGTTTGTAACGTCCAGTTCTTTAATAAGGCTGTCGTTATATTTTATAGAACCGTCCGGAATTCTTGCCCCTACATCAATCGTGATTTTATTATTAGCAGAATCGTAATTAAACGGGACATCCGGAGTTAATCCTCTAATTGTAAGACTTCTTGTAGTACCTGTAGTTCTAAATTTAAAATTGTCATAAAGCGTTCTTTCCGGAGTAACAACAAGATCGTTACCCACAGTTTTTATAACAAGATTCGGATGTTCTACATCTTTTTCAATATCAAAAACAACCCTTACAATTCTGTCTGTTTTTTTATAGTTTTTATCCGGAATAAATTGGCTGCTTCTTATATATTTTACAAAGCCAAGCTCTATAGGAAACTCTTTGTAGTGACCCGATGCCATATTCGAGTCCATAAAATCCAGAATTATTCTTTTCGGATTTTCGAGAATCATCTTGTTATAATTTTGTTTTCCCATATTCTTTATTACAATACTTTCTTTCCCGTTCACATTCTCTCTTGTAATGTCCGAAAATAAAAAAGTATCAGTGACAATGATACTCCTACCATCGTCACTGTCATAAACTGTAATCTCGCCCTTAGTCTTGTTGAAAGATATTACAAGGTCATTACCTTGCTTTTGAATAATATATTTGTCTGAGTTTTGAATCATACTTTTGTCTTGACCGACAAGGGATTTGTTTACATCGGCGTTCTTTACAATTATAGTTGTGGAAGTTTCTCCAACCTTGATTTCATAATTCGGTTTTTCATTAAATGTAAATATAAGCTTTACCGTACTTGAATCATAATCCACATTTTTCGCTTGTAGCGTAACTTTTCCCGTAGTCTCTTCTTTTGGAGGCACGATTTCTTCAGTTGGCGGTGGATTTTTAATTTCCGGAGCATCAATCAAATCAGTCACTGTAGTATTTTCATTCGCATTTTCATCTGCAATCGTGACCGTTCTCGTCTTTTGAATCCAACCGACTTTTTTGCCCATATATTCGCTCAAATATCTGACCGGAACATATGTGGTTGCGTTTGCGCCTCCGTCAAGATTTATCAAAAGAGCCATTACGCCCTTCGGAGTTTCAACTCTTCCGTTTCCCATATTTACAAAATTCTTTCCAACCGGAAACCAAATAGTTTTGTCCCCGTGAATGCCTACAGTTGAAGTCTTGTGAATCCACTCGACCTTATACCCGAGCGTTTCAGACACAAATCTCACGGGCACATATGTAACCCCGTCAACGACAAAACTTGGAGCCGGACTTTGTTTATCCTCTCCATTTATGTTCAGCTTAACATCAACGGCCTCTTTCGTCTTGCCGTTTATATTAAGACTCCTTGCTTCTGTATTTATACTTAATATCGTTAATAAAAATAAAAATGATAAAACAAACTTCTTCATACTTGCCTCCACTTTTTTAATTGTAACATATGGGCAATTGTAAATCAAGGAAAAACCGGCTCATTTTAAATATGTAAAGTAACTGTAATCATAAAAATTAAATCCGGAAAAAATTTTTACACAAATAAAAAATCCCCGACCTTAAAGTCGGGGAAATATATTAATTCTTTTCGATTTCTTCTTTTAAAAGTTTATTAACAACACCCGGATTTGCCTTTCCTTTCGATTTTTTCATAACTTGTCCGACAAGGAATCCAAGCGCTCTGTCTTTTCCTTGTTTGATGTCTTCAATCGATTGAGGATTTTCCTTTATAACTTCAAGCACAATGTCCAAGATTGCACCTTCGTCACTTATTTGAATCAATCCGTCACGATTAATAATTTCCTTTGGACTTGTTCCTTCGTCAAACATTTCCTTGAAAACCTTTTTAGCCGTGTTGTTATTTATCTTTTCTTCTTTGATAAGACCTAATAAATACGAAAAATCATCCACGCCGAATTTCAAATCTTCAATAAGCGTTTCATCTTCGTTCAGTCTTCTTAAAAGTTCATTTATAATCCAATTTGATGTTAGAGATACGTCTCCCGTAACTTTTTGAACTTTTTCAAAATAGTCTGAAAGATTTTTATTTGAGCCGATGACATTTGTGTCATAATCGGTGAGATTATAATTCGTTTTAAGTCTTTCTCTTCGCTCATCCGGAAGTTCCGGAAGACTGTTTTTTATATTTTCTATGAATTCTTCTTCGAGTTCAAAAATCGGAATATCGCCTTCATATGCGAATCTATAGTCGTCCTTTGTCGTCTTTACACGCATAAGAACAGTTTCGCCTTTGGTTTCATCAAAACGTCTTGTGTCCTTTTGACCCTTTTCACGCTTTTCAAGCATCTTCTTATGTCTTTCTTCTTCGAAATTTAGAGCCGCTTCAACACTTCTCGTGGAGCCGATATTCTTTATTTCCGTGATTTCCGTTTTGAAATCTCCGTCGACAATATTGATATTACAATCGCATCTAAGGCTACCTTCCGCCATCTTACAGTCGGAAACTCCAAGCTCAGTCAAAGTTTCGCGAAGCTTTTCAATAAACGCTCTCGCTTCTTTCCCGCTTTCGATGTCCGGCTTCGTTACAATTTCAATGAGCGGAACTCCGGCACGATTGTAGTCCATAAGTGTTGTGTTGTCTTGCATGTGAAGAGCTTTTCCGGTGTCTTCTTCCATATGAATTCTTATGAGTCCAATCTTTTTTCTATTGCCGTCAACGTCGATTTCTACATATCCGTTTTGACAAATCGGCCTATCGTCTTGCGAAATTTGATAGCCCTTGACAAGGTCCGGATAAAAATAATTTTTTCTATCCATCTTTATAGTTCTGTCTATATCGCAGTTAAAAGCAAGTCCCGCCATAACTGCAAATTCAATCGCGCGATTGTTTATTCTAGGAAGCGCTCCCGGCATACCGAGACATGCAGGACAAGTGTTTACATTCGGGTCATCGCCGAATGCATTTTTACAATCGCAAAACATTTTTCTGTCCGTTTTTAATTCAACGTGAATTTCAAGTCCAATTAATGTTTTCATTATTTCACCAATCCTTCATAAGCACGAGCGATTCTTGCCAAGTTGTAGTCGCTTTTTTTCTTTCCTAAAAATTGCATTCCTGCATTTATAACATTCTCACTTGTCGACGGGACATTTATTCCCGGAATTCCGGCAAGATTTATTGCAACAGTAAGAAGGTCCCCTTCCATCATTTGTCTCGGATTCTTAACTTGCGAGCCGAGTTTAAACGGAAGAGTTGTAGCCGTCGGAGTTAGAATTGCATCCGCATTTTTAAAGATTCTATCGTAATCTTCCGCGATCTTTTCTCTTATTATAAGCGCCTTGTCATAATATGTTTCACGAAGATCGCTGCTCATTATATACATTCCCAAAAGAATTCTTCTTTTAACTTCGTCGCTGAACCCCGCAGTACGAACTTCTTTCATATAGTCGCTGAAATTTTTAACGTCGCTTTTTATTCCCGCATATCTTATACCGTCAAAGCGTGACAAATTGGAACTTGCTTCGCTGTCGATGATTGCATAATATGTGGCAACCGCATAATCCAAATGCTCAAATTCGGCTTCCACAATTTCCGCTCCTGCACCTTCAAGAAGTTTTAGCGTCTTGTCATAGCTTTCCTTTACTTCCGGTGCCAAATCAAAATCTTTAAGGTGACTTAAAATTGCAATTTTTTTACCCTTTAAATTTTCAATATCCTCTTCGATTGAAGTCTTCATTTCGGGCATGTCGACAGAAATTTTCGTCATATCGTTCGACGTATCTTTCGCCATTGCTCTCAAAAGAATATATGCATCTTCAACGCATCTTCCGAAAGTTCCGACGCTGTCGAATGTATTTGCAAGAGATGTAACTCCGTATCTCGAGACGAGACCATATGTCGGTTTAAAGCCTACAACGCTGCAGAATGAGCCCGGTTGTCTTATCGAGCCGCCCGTATCTGTGCCGACTGCAACGTCAACAAAACCCATCTTTGTTGCAGCTGCGGATCCGCCGCTTGAGCCGCCCGGTACAAGTGTGTGGTCAATCGGATTTTTTACAGGACCGAAATATGAAGTTTCGTTCGAACTTCCCATTGCAAACTCGTCCATATTGAGCTTTCCTATTACAACTCCGCCTTCAGATTCAATATTTTCTGCGCAATCGGCGTTGTAAACACTCTCAAAATTCTCAAGCATTTTCGATGCGCACGTGGTTTTAAGACCTTTGTAGTTTATGTTGTCCTTGAGTCCGACAACTGCCCCGTAAAGCTCGCCGCTCGGATTAATGTTTTTAACTCTTTCTCTTGCCCCGTCCAAATCGAGCGTGATAAAACTGTTTATATCCTTGTCTTTGTCAAGACCTGAAATTATATCTTCGAGATGTTCCTCAGGTGAGAGCTCGCCGGATTTTATTAATTTTAAAGTTTCATGTAAATATCTCATTAGTCTTCCCCCACATATTTTATAGTTTCGATAAATCCATATTTTTCAGAAACAGCATTTCTTGTCGCTTCTTCATTTGTGAGTGACGGCTTCGGCTCGTCTTTTGACGGATGTTTTTCAGCCGAGTTGACATTGTACATTTTTTCTCCCGTCTCTTTAAAATCTTCAATAGATTTTAATACATCCATACAGTCCACGAGTTTTTCATAAAATTCGTCGCCCTGATCTTTAAATTTTGCAAGGTCGAGCAAATTATAATAAGTTTCTTTATCCATTAATAACCTCCATTAGCTCATTTTCATTCATAATTTCGATTCCGAGTTCGTTTGCCTTGTCCAGTTTCGAGCCCGGATTTTCTCCAACTAAAACCAAATCCGTTTTTTTCGAAACGGAAGACGTCGCTTTACCGCCCTCTTTTTCAATATATGCCTTAATTTCATCGCGCTTCATCGAAGAAAAAGTCCCGGTAATGACTACCGTCTTGTCCGTGAAAAATCCTTCTTTCACTTCTTCGTCGTGCTCTATTGTATTTACTCCGAATTCCAGAAGTCTCTTTATGAGTTCCTGTTCCCCTTCATGATTGAAATAATTTAGAATATTATTCGCAATCACATCTCCGACTCCGTCTACCGATATAAGTTCCTCAAATGTCGCATTTCTAAAATTGTCAAAAGTCTTGAACCGCTTCGCCAAATCCGTCGCCGTTCTTACGCCGACCTCGTTTATCCCGAGTCCGAAAATAAAACGGTGAAGCTCTCTAAGCTTTGATTTTTGAAGCGCATTCATAAGATTGTCCGCCCTTTTGTCTCCAAACAGCGGCAGTTTCAGTAAATCTTCCTTTGTAAGCGTATATAGATCGCTCACATCGTTAATGCCGAGGTTTTGAACCATCGAGTCCACCGTTTTTTCATTAAGCCCTTCGATGTCCATCGCATTTCTCGACGCAAAGTGAGTTATTCTTGAAACAATTTGCGGATTGCAATATGTCTTGTTCGGACAGACAAGATATGCCCCCTCCATCACAAGCTCCGTACCGCACGAAGGACAAGTTTCTGGAATTTTCACTTCATCTGTGTCCGACGTGTCGCCGATTGTACCCATAATCTCCGGTATAACTTCGTTCGAGCGCCTTACAATTACCTGCGCTCCGATTCGAACCGCTTTTCTTTTTATATCGTCGATATTGTTTAGCGTTGCGGAACTTACCATCGCCCCTGCAATTTCAACCGGCTCAAGCTTTGCAACCGGAGTGACTTTGCCCGTTCTTCCGACTTGCCAAACCACATCGAGCACTTTTGTTTCAACTTCTTCCGCTTCGAACTTGAAAGCAATTGCCCATCTTGGAAATTTATTCGTATATCCCAAGACTGTTCTTGTCCTTATATCATTTATCTTTATAACCGCACCGTCGGTCAGGTAATTTAGCTCATGCCTTTTTTCTTTTACATATTCAATATTTTTTATAACTTCTTCTACGCTCCCCACGAGCGGATGAAAATCGTTGACCGGAAAACCTTCTTTTTTCAAAAAATCAAGCGTTTCCATGTGATTATTAAAATTAAAATCGTCCATATAGCCGATATTGTATGCAAACACTCTCAGATTCCTTTTTTCAGTTTCCCTCGTGTCGAGATTTCTAAGAGCCCCTGCCGCAGCATTTCTTGCATTTTTCAAAGGTATTTCCGTAGTTTTATTGTATCTTTCAAGCTCCGAAAGCGGCATATATGCCTCGCACTGAATCTCGATATGTCCGGTATAGTCAATCATTGTCGGAATATTTTTTATGGTTCTTGCCTGCGCTGTAATATTTTCTCCAACAACACCGTTTCCACGCGTTGCCGCAACTTTAAGATATCCCGCCTCATATGTGAGATTACATGTAAGTCCGTCAAATTTGAATTCCGTAACATACTGAATCGGCGGAAGTTTATCATCATGCGAATTGTTGTACTCCGCCCTCAGCTTCTCCGCTCTTTTTGCCCATTCAACAAGCTCTTCCGTCGATTGCGACTTTTGAAGGCTCCAAAGCGGTCTTTCGTGCGTATATTTTTCAAAACCTTTTAAAAGCTCCCCACCGACTCTTGTTGTCGGCGAATCTAAAAAGTTGAATTTATATTTATTTTCCATGTCGACAAGTTCCTGATACAATTTATCATACACCGCATCAACCACAATAGGGTCGTCCAAAGTATAGTAATGATAGTTGTATAAGTTCAGCTTATCGACAAGCTCCCTCATCTTTTCAAGCATTTTTCACCTACTTTTTTGTAAGCGGTGCGATTGAAGCTTTTAATTTTTTCAAGCCCTTTGACGGAAATGCTATTGTAATGTCGTCACCGACCAATGTCACAACCGTTCCTTCGCCCCACATTTTATGAATAACCTTGTCTCCGATATTAAAACTTCCCGATTTTTCTTTCTTTGCACCCAAACCGATTTTTCCAGTAAAATTCGTCGGTCTCGGAATCGGCTTTCCTTCCATTTTTGCTCTCGATTTCACGGTCTCATCCTCTATCTCAACAAAATCTTTGATTTCTTCAAGGAATCTGCTGTTCTTCGAATAAATAGTTTGACCGTAAATCATTCTGGAATCAGCGGAAGTAAGGAAAAGTCTGTCCCTTGCTCTTGTGAGCGCGACATAAAACAGTCGCCTTTCCTCTTCGACATCCTTTTCGTTTTCCATACTCATTCTGGACGGGAAGAGTCCTTCTTCAAGTCCGACAACGAAGACATTTCTAAACTCCAACCCCTTTGAAGAGTGGACCGTCATAAGCACAACTTTGTCCTCTTCTTTGGACTGATCGATGTCCGAAAGGAGTGAAATTTCATTTAACATTTCTGAAAGTTCCGACTCCGGATTTTTTTCTTCATATTCTTTTACATAACTTACAAATTCATAAACGTTTTGAACTCTCGACTCATCTTCCGGATTCTTTGAAACTTTAAGCTCTTTTAAATATTCCGATTTTTCAAGTACTATGTCCACAAGTTCGCTTAGAGGAACATCGTTCATCACTTCTCTGATTCTTATAAAATCCTCTCCGAATTTTTTTGCGGATTTTGTTCCAATATCGGAAAGTGTTTCAAAATAATCCTTGCCCGTGACCAGTCTGTATTCATTCAAATCGCCGAGAGTCTTCGGTCCGACCCCGCGTCTCGGAGTATTCACAATTCTCTCAAAACTTACAGAATCGAAAGGATTGTTTAAAAGTTTCAAATAAGCAAGTACGTCCTTGACTTCTTTTCTGTCATAGAACCTTATACCGCCGATAATTTCATACGGTACGGAATTTCTTACAAACACGTCTTCAAATGCTCTCGACTGATTGTTTGTTCTGTATAAAATCGCTATGTCGCTATATTTTTCCCCATCATCTTTCAATTTTTCAATGATTTCTAAAACCTTATACGCCTCGTCGTCTCCGGTCATGAGATTGTAGCACTTAACTTTTTCATCGTCAGCCTTCGTCGCAAGAAGTTCCCTTTTATATTTTTGCGGATTGTTTAAAATCAAATGATTTGCTGCATCCAAAATACTTTTGGTCGAGCGATAGTTTTGATTCAGATAAATAACTTTTGCACCCTTGAAATCCCTTTCAAAATTCAAAATGTTTTCAAGATTCGCACCTCTGAACGCATAAATACTTTGGTTCTCATCACCTACAACTGTTAAATTGTTGTGCACATGAGAAATTGCTTTAATGAATTTATATTGTATGTCGTTTACGTCTTGATATTCGTCGACAAATATATAGTCGAATTTTTTTGAATATTCTTCACAAACACTTGGATTTGCTTCAAAAAGTTTTACCGTTTTTAAAAGAAGGTCATCAAAATCGAGCGCATTCGCCTCTTTCATCGCCGCTTCATAATCAAAAAACACTTCTCCGACAATCTTTAAATAAAAATCGCTTCCGGCAAATTCTTGAAATTCTTTAACTCCCATACCCTTGTTTTTAAAATCCGAAATTCTGTTTTTTATCGACTTCGGTTTAAACTGGTCGCTGTCCAAATTTCTGTCCTTAACAATTCTTTTTATAAGATTTAAACTGTCCTGTGTATCATAAATTGTAAAATTAGAGGAATAATGTTTTCTTAAAATTCGTACGCAAATGCTGTGAAAAGTTCCAATCCACATTCCGTTTATAGATCTTTCGAGAAGCTCCTCAGCTCTTTCCTTCATCTCATTTGCGGCTTTATTTGTAAAAGTGATTGCTAAAATATTAAATGGATTTACACCAATTTCCTTTACAAGATAAGCTATTTTATATGTAACAACTCTCGTCTTTCCTGAGCCTGCCCCTGCAAGAACAAGCACCGGCCCCTCAGTGTTGACAACAGCTTCATATTGACTTTCGTTAAGTAAATTTTTAATATCCATAATTTTCCTCTCTTTAAATCTGCTCCTTCTATTATACATTTAATGCGGTTTATATTCAAGCTTATTACTCATAATTCCAAAAAAAGAAGATGACATCTAGTCATCTTCCCTCTCTGAAAATTCTTTAAGTTTTACATATAATTCGTCGCCGATTACATGTTCAAGCTTACAAGCTTCTTCATCAGCTTCTTCCTCATCGAGCCCCAACTTTTTTAGAATTTTAACCAAAACATTGTATCTTTCAAGTACAGAAAGTGCTTTCTCCTTACCTTTTTTTGTAAAGACAATTTCTCCGCCTTCGACAACCTCGATAAGTTTTTCACTTTTCATAAGCGAAACCGCACGCGAAACGCTGGCTTTAGAATATCCCAACTCATTTGCAACATCAACGCTTCTTGAGGTTTGATTTCCAAGGCGTAAAAGCAAAATTGTCTTGAGATACATCTCCTGTGATTCGCTTCCCGCCATAGTCTATTCCTTTGTTAAACCCAATTTTCTGAAGATTAAATTGTATCCGTCCGCACCATAATTCAAAGAACGGTTGATTCTTGAAATTGTTGCGGTTGACGCACCCGTTTCAGCCTCGATTTCATTGTAAGTCTTGTTTTCTCTCAATTGTTTTGCTACTTCTAATCTTTGTGCAATTGCTTGAATTTCTTTTATTGTGCATATGTCTTCAAAGAATCTGTAGCAATCGTCCATGGTGTCCAATGTCAGAATAGCTTCAAATAAAGCATCCGTTTGTTCACTCTTAAGTCTGGAATTATAAGCCATTTCTAATCCTCCTTAAAATTTATTCTAAAATAGTCCGACTATTTCGCCGTCCTCTTTTATATCGATATTGTTTGCGGCAGGAACTTTCGGTAATCCCGGCATTGTCATAATGTCGCCTGTAAGAGCTACAACAAATCCTGCGCCGTTTGAAATTCTTACATTTCTTACTGTAAGTTCAAAATCTTTCGGTGCTCCGAGTAGTTTCGGATCGTCGGAAAGTGAATATTGAGTCTTTGCCATACATACAGGAACCTTGTCCATTCCATTTTCAACAATTCTCTTGATGGATTTCTTTGCTTCTTTTGTAAAGATAACATCTTTTGCTCCGTAAATTTCCTTTGCAATCGTTGTGATTTTGTTTTCGATTGTATCATTTACATCGTAGAGCGGTTTGAAGTGTGACTCTTCTTCTTCGCAAACTCTGACAACTTCTTTTGCCAAATCGACAGCACCTTCGCCGCCTTTTGCGAATACTTGAGAAAGAACACATTTTCTTCCTTCTTTTTCAACAAGTTCTTTTAAGAGTTCAATTTCAGCTTCTGTGTCTGTTGGGAATTGATTTATTGCTACAACTGAAGGAACTCCGAATTTAGCAACATTTTCCATGTGCTTTTTCAAGTTTTCGAAACCATTTCTTAATGCGTCAAGATTTTCCTTGTCGTAATCTTCTTTTGTAACTCCCCCGTGATGTTTTAGAGCTCTTATTGTTGCGACAATAACAACTGCATTCGGATGTAAATCACCCAATCTGCATTTGATGTCGAAGAATTTTTCAGCTCCGAGGTCAGCACCGAATCCTGCTTCCGTTACAGTGTAATCAGCAAGTTTTAGAGCATATTTTGTTGCAAGAATCGAGTTACAACCGTGAGCAATATTTGCGAAAGGTCCACCGTGTAAAATTGCCGGTGTATTTTCGAGTGTTTGTACCAAGTTAGGTAAAATTGCATCCTTCATAAGAACCGTAACAGCACCTTGTGCGTTGATGTCCTTAACAAATACAGGTGATTTATCTCTTCTATATGCAATAACAATATTTGAAACTTTTTCTTTGAATTCTTCTAAGCTGTTTGACAAACATAAAATTGCCATAATTTCAGAAGCAACTGTAATATCAAATCCGTCTTCACGAGGATATCCGTTTGAAACTCCGCCAAGACCAACAACAACTTGTCTCAAAGCTCTGTCGTTCATATCGAGAACTCTCTTCCAAACAACTCTTCTTACGTCTATTTGTTGTTCGTTACCTTGGTGAATGTGGTTGTCGAGCATTGCGGCAATAAGATTGTTTGCAGCTGTAATTGCGTGGAAGTCACCTGTGAAGTGAAGATTGATATTTGTCATAGGAACAACTTGTGCATATCCTCCACCTGCTGCACCGCCTTTAACTCCGAAAGATGGTCCGAGTGAAGGTTCTCTTAATGCAGAAATTGCTTTCTTGCCGATTTTGTTAAGTCCCATTGAAAGACCGATATTAACAGTTGTCTTTCCTTCTCCTGCCGGTGTAGGTGAGATAGCTGTTACGAGAACGAGTTTTCCGTCCTTCTTATCTTTAAGTCTTTCATAAACCACCGGTTCAATCTTTGCCATATAGTGGCCGTATTGAAACAAATCTTCCTTTGCAATTCCCAATTGTTCCGCTATTTCGTCAATGTAAAGCATTTTTGCTTCTTGTGCAATCTGTACGTCTGTTTTCATATTCCATTCCTCCTCATTAATTAGTATTCCTTGTCTTATTATATCACATTAAGGTATAATAGTCAACACTTTAATTTGTAAAAGTTAAGTCTTATTATATAATCTTCTATCGTCGAATTAAATCATAAAAATAAAACCTACTAAATGGATACCCCATTTAATAGGTTTAAAACATTATTTCGAAATTTCATCAATAATTTCGCCGATATATTGTATAGTGTCTTTAAGTGCTTTACCGCCTTCAATTTGCACTCCGAGTTTCTTTGCCCAATCTTCAGGCGAGAGTTTTCCGCCCGTCTTCATTGTTTCTTTGTAATTTTCAATAATTTCTTTCTTTTCGCTGTCGGTGCTTGTTTGAAGTTTTCTGAAAAGCTCAGTTCCGATTGAAAGACCCGCTTGATATGTGAACGGATAAAGTCCCATAAAGTAATGCGGTTGGCGCATCCACGTGAGTTCGCTTCCCGGAAGAATTTCAACATCGTCGCCCCAGAATTCTTCGAGAGTGTTTCTAAAGATTTCATTCAGCTTGTCAGCATTAATGTTTTCGCCCTTGTCGATTCTTCTGTAGACTTCTCTTTGATAAATCGCTTCAATTCCGTGGGTTACAAAATTGTGGTAATATGTTCTTTCTATCATTTGAACTCTTACCCACTTTTTAAATTCTTCATCATCCGTGCTGTTGATCAAATAATTTGCAAGAAGCATTTCGTTGCAAGTAGACGGCATTTCGCTTATATACATTGAACTTTCAGTATTTATGATTGAATTGTCCATCGACGAATAACGTCCGTGTCCGGCGTGACCGAGTTCGTGAGCAAGCACGAAAACGTCTTCCATCTTGCCCATCCAGCTGATTAGAACATATGAGTGGAGTTGATAATAAGGGTCGCAGAATGCTCCCGTTGATTTTCCTTCATTTTGTGCAAAGTCAATCCACTTGTTGTCAATGTGTTTTAAAGTTTCATTAACATAGTCTTCGCCGAAAATTGCAAGTCCTTTCCTCAAATAATCCTTGCTGTCTTCAATTGAGATTTCTTTTTCAAACTCAGGCATAAGCGGCGCTTTAAGATCCGCATATGTCATTTTATCGAGACCATATTTTTCCTTGACAAGTTTTGCATATTTTCTCATATGTTTCGGAAGTTCTCTTTTCAGCGTATCAATATGATCCTCATAAACTTCCCGTCTGATGTCTTGAAGGTCCAGAAGATAATCGAATACACTTTCAAAACCATAGATTTCGCTGAGAGCTTTTTCCGCTTTCAGTTGCGTATTGTAGTTTAGAGCGAGAGTCGTTTGATACTTTCTCATAACACTCACAAATTCTTCGAAAGATTTTCTTCTGAGCTCCGTGTCCGATGAACCTTCATATTTATCTTCATAAAGACCGAAAGTCATCGGCACTTCTTTGTCGAGTTTCAAACTGTTAAATCTTACGTCGCCTGCAATCGCGCCTTCCCAAATTCCGTATGGAGCGTTAAATACAGGATTTAACTTTGTGAGAGCGTCAACAACTGCGAAAGGCGGCTTGTGTGCCTTATCTTTTTTGAGTCTTCTCAAATAAACAAGTGCAAAGTCAAGCTTTTCAAGCGCCTTATCCAAAACATCGTCCGAAAGTTCCATGATTTCATCGTCTAAAAATGACATATTTGCTGAAGAAACGGTGTCCGCTTTATCATATTCTTCCAAATAGCCATATGCCTTTGTATTTGTGCCGTCTTCTGAAAAATAAAGATTTGCAAAACCGCCGACAAGGCTGTCGACTTCAAGATATTTTTCATAAAGTTTCAAAACTTCTTCGAGCGTTTTTAAATCTTTTATTTTGCCCTTGAATTCAAAAATCTTTTTTGAAAGTGATACTTTTTCTTCAAGTTTCTTTTCAAAATCTTCGTCATCTTTTACGAGATCGGTCAAATCCCATTTTAATTTTTCGTCAACATCTTTTCTTAACATATTCCCCTCCTGTTGATATATAAATCATACCAAACCAAAAATACATAGTATGAGTAAAGTCTTCTATGATTTCTCTTAACGCCGTCCTTGTGCTCCTTGAGCATATCCAGAACTGCACTTCTGTCAAAAAAGTCATCGCAAAGTTCACTCGAAAGCACTTCGTAGAATTTATTATAAAAATTATCTTCCTTTAAAAAATCTCTGAAAGGAACCGGGAAGCCCTTCTTCGGTCTCGTGTACCATTCCTCAGGAAGCACTTCTTTTGCAGCTTCTCTTAGAGCAAACTTCGTGACATTTCCTCTCACTTTCAAACCGCTCGAAAGTCTTCTTGCGACACTCCAAACTTCGAGGTCCAAAAACGGAACCCTGAGTTCCAGACTGTGAGCCATACTCATTCTGTCTCCCTTTAAAAGTATGTCATATTGCATGAAACTGTTCAAATCGACAAGTTGTTTTCCGCTCAATTCATCCACATTTTTGAAAAATTTCGATGTGAATTGTCTTGCTTCCATTCCGTCTTTGTATCTATTACTTAAAATATCTCTAACTTCTGACGGCGAGCTTATATTTGCTTCACCAACAAATAAATCCTTCGGCTCAAGCGCTCCCTTTTCCATACGTCTTTTTAACGATGAATCCGGTAATATTTTCGAAGCACCTTTCAAACCTTTTCTCAAATTTTTCGGAAGTTTTAAATATTTCTCAATCGCACTGTCTTCGCGATAAAGGTCATATCCGCCGAAAAATTCATCCGCTCCTTCTCCGCTCAAAACAACAGTCGCATTTTCGCGCGCAAGTTTGGAGAGAAAATATAGAGGAATGCTCGACAAATTCGCCTGCGGTTCGTCGAGATGGTAAATTATGTCGTCCAAATTTTCCAAAACTTCATTTTTGTCGATTATAAGTCTATTGAGTTTTATCCCCAAAATTTCACACAGTTTTTTCGCAAGTCCGCTTTCGTCAAACTTGCCTTCCTCTTCGCTAAATCCTACACTAAAACTCATCTCAGGCTTTGTGAGCGCCGTGATATAGCTCGAGTCGATACCGCCCGACAAAAATGTTCCGACCTTAACATCCGCGTTTTTATGAAGTTCTACACTGTTGTGAACAGCTTTTCGTATCATATAAACTGCATCGTCAAGATTTGTAATCTTGTCGTTTGACATTTGAAATTGGAAATATTCTCCGGTAATCGGATATAGCGAGTCTTCAATATTTGAAATCTCCAAATAATGTCCGTTTTTAAGACGTTTAATGCCTTCAATCATCGTATCTTCGCCGCAAACATGTTGCAGTTCAAGATATGAAAAAAGTGAATTATTATTAAGTCTCGGTGAGAAAAATTTATTTGAAATGAGCGCCTTCAGCTCCGAGCCGAAAATAAATTCGCCCTTGTCGTTAAATCCATAATAAAGCGGCTTTATTCCAAAATGGTCGCGCGCCATAAAAACTCTATTCTTGTGGAATATTGCAAATGCAAACATTCCCCTCAATTTCGAAAGAATGCTCTTTCCGTATTTTAAATATCCCTTTAAAATAACTTCCGTGTCGGATGTCGTTTTAAATTTGACGCCGTTTCCTTGTAGGTCTTGTCGAAGTTCTTTGTAGTTGTAAACTTCGCCGTTAAAGACAATAACCGCTCCTGTTTCTTCGTCAATCATCGGTTGGTTGCTTCTCGAATCCAAATCAATTATTTGAAGTCTTGCAAAACCGAGATGCAGGTTCTCATTTTCATAAAACGAAAGATTGTCGGGTCCCCTGTGACGAATACTCTCAAGCATCGACCTGATTGAATCGTCATTGTATTCTTTTTTACTGATTATACCTGTAAATCCACACATATTATCCTCTATTTTATATTTTCTAAAATTATTTCCTTAGCCATTTTAATGACTTCTCTATAAATTTCCGAGCCCTCTTCCATGTTCAACTTGGAAAGCGCCTTTATTCCTTCCGGAACATCCCCTTGAAATCTTAAAATTTTTACAGTCTTAAAAAGCTGTCCGCCTTTTTCATAATCTTCCTTAAAAACACTGTCATAAAGAATATTCGCTTCTTCATCTTCATTGATTTTATAAAGAAGAAGTAGTTTATTTAAAACAGCATTTTTAAAATTCACTCTGTCGAAATCGTTCAGATTTAAAGCATCCAAATATTTTTTCCCGTCGACCTTGTCGCCTTGTGTTATATATGCTCCTGCAATATTTAACATAATCATATTTTTGATTGACGGAACTTTCGTTTCATTTAAAAGTTTTAATTGTTTGCTTATAAAAATTTCCGCATCTTGACTGAGTTTGTATTCATTTACGTGCGATTTCATCGAAGCAAAATCTTTTTTTATCTTTCTTAAATCGATAAAAGAGAGTAAAAGTACAACTCCCCCAACCAAAAGACCGCCTATGACGGGGTCCACCGTTCTCTTCGTGAGATAACAAAAAAGAGTGTATACAGGAATTGTTATGAGCGAATATAAAATATATTTTTTGTAATTAAGCATCGTCTTCCTCCCTAAAAACATATTTAAGTCCCTCGATAATGTCGCTTGCAATCATGGAACGCTTCGATATTTTTTGCGCCATAATATCCGCCGACAGTCCGTGAAAATAAACTCCAAGCTTTCCTGCCCTAAATGTGTCACAACCGTTTGCAAGAAAGGCGCCGATAATTCCGGTCAAAACATCGCCCGTTCCTGCCGTTGCAAGCCCGTTGTTGCCGGATTCATTTATATAATATTCTCCGTTTTTATTATAAACCAAGGAACCCTCTCCCTTTATTATAACATCACACGAGTATTTTTGCGATATCTCTTCGGCAGATTTTAATCTATTTTTCATAATATATGATACATCTTTTGAAAGAAGTCGCGCCGCTTCCATAGGATGCGGAGTGATTATAAGTTGGTTCATTCCGACGTTTCCGAATTTTTTTAAGTAATACAACCCGTCTGCATCGAGAACCGTTCTTATATTTCTTTCGGCGATATAAGAAAATAATTTTTTCATATATTCTTCCGATGAATATCCGATTCCCGGACCGACTGCGAGCGCGTCAATAGAGCAGAAAAATAAAATATCTTCTCTACCCATAATTATTTCTTCATCAAGACATATCTCAAGTGCGGTTTTATTCTCTTCTTCCGAAAAAAGATATACATATCCCGCTCCCGCTCTCATCGCCGCCCTTGACGAAAGCTTTGCGCATCCGATCATACCTTTTTGCCCCGCCACAATTCCAAGTCTTCCGAATGTCGCTTTGTTTGCATTTGACGGTCTTGTCGGAAGAAGTTTTAATAAATCTTTATCAACCATAATTTCACCATCCCCCGTAACAATTGCAATTGCATAGTCTCCGTCGTGCGAAATTGACAAATTGTATCTCAAATTCTCAAAAACGATTGACGGCTTTCCCTTCTCATCTTTTAAAATAATTGAATTTTCCAAAATGCTTTTATTTATGCCGCTACCCAATTGTTTTCCAAGAGCTTCCTTTGATGCAAAAATGCCCGCAAGAGTCTCGGGACTTTCCTCGCGGGTATTCAGCATATTTTGAACGAAGTCAAGACCTCGTCTTTCAATCAATTCAATTATTCTATTTATCTTAACAATATCTATTCCCGACATTATTTTTTAAGAAACCTGCTTCCGGGTTGAACCATCGGCACATTTTCTTTGCAAAGTGGGCAGTCTTCCGGTTCATAAATATCAGCTTCGAGTTTGATTGCAGCAAAAACAGGTAGCGGTGGAGTTTGTTTTGTTCTGTCGACAATTGCGCCGATTCCAAGAACTTCTCCGCCTTGTTCTTCGATTACTGCTGCTGTTTCAAGTGATGATTTTCCGGTCGTTACAACGTCTTCGCAAATCAAAACTTTTTCGCCTTTTTCAATTCTGAATCCTCTTCTAAGACACATATTACCTTCTTTTCTTTCGGCAAAAACAGATCTTACTCCGAGTGCTCTTGCGAGTTCGTAGCCGATGATAATCCCGCCCATTGCAGGACCCACAACAACATCCGGATGAATGTTATTTTCTTCAAGTTTTTCTTTTATTGCATGTGCGATTTTTTCAGCATCTTCAGCATACTCAGTTGCGAGTGCGCATTGAACATAAACATTTGAGTGCTTGCCGCTTGAAAGCCCGAAATGTCCGTGAAGTAGTGCTTCTCTCTTTTTTAATAATTCTACAATTTCAGATTCTCTTGTCATTTTTACCTCCAAATACAGCCTCTAATTTCTTCAATGTTTTTATCTATTTCTTTTTCCGCATATTTTTCCAATCCTTCGACGACATTTATCGCGGACGTCGGATTGTATAAATTTGCAGAACCTATTTCAACCAAAGTTGCACCTGCCATAATAAATTCAAGCGCATCCTTGTAATTTTCAATTCCGCCGATTCCGATAACCGGAATATTTACATTCTTTGAAACTTCATAAACCATTCTAAGTGCAATCGGTTTTATTGCAGGTCCCGAAAGACCGGCTGTCACATTGTTGAAGCGCGGCTTTCTCGTTCTTACATCAATTGCAAGAGCATTGAAAGTGTTTACAAGGGAAACTCCGTCGGCTCCGATTTCTTCCATAGTCTTTGCCAATGCAACAATATTTTCGGCATTCGGTGAAAGCTTTATTATGAGCGGTTTGTTCTTAACAGCTTTTCTAACTTCAGAAACAACTGTTCTTGCATCTTCGCATCTGATTCCAAAAGCCATTCCACCCGTTTTTACATTAGGACATGAAATATTAAGTTCAATCGCATCTGCAATCGATTCATCGAGAAGTTTTGCCCCTTCCACATAGTCTTCGATTGAGTTGCCGCCCATATTTGCAATGACATAGTCGTTCACCGTTTTCATCTTCGGAAGTTCGACTTCGATATAATGCTTAACTCCCGGATTTTCAAGCCCGATTGAGTTCATCATTCCCGAAGCGGTTTCCCAAACTCTTTGACCTTCGTTTCCTCTCTTTGGATTTAGAGTCAAACCTTTTCCGATAATTCCGCCAAGTCTTTTAACGTCATAGAATTGCTCGAAAACATCGCCGAATCCGAAAGTTCCGCTCGCCGTCAAGACCGGATTTTTTAATTTTGTTCCAAGAAACATCGTCTCTAATTTATTCATTAAAAATCAACTCCTTAGCCGAAAATACCGGACCCGCTTTGCAGATTCCCTTGCGACCGCCAATTGTATCGCAAAGACAGCTCATGCATGCTCCAAATCCGCAGCCCATATATGCTTCAAGGCTCACTTGCATATCCGCATCCGGGCATTTTTTAACTGTAGCTTTAACCATCGGCATCGGTCCGCAAACATAAATCATTTCATATTTTTCCGCATCGAGCAAATCGAGTGCATATCCTTTGTGACCCACGCTTCCGTCTTCCGTTGCAATGTAGATATTGTCCACATAGTCTTTAAATTCTTCAGTATAGTAACTTCCGCTTCTATAGCCGACATAAAGGTCAGGTTTTACAGAAAGTTTTTTTGCAAGATATAAAAGCGGTGCGATACCTGCAGTTCCTGCAAGCAACGCACATTTTCCTTCCACAGGTTTAAACCCGTTTCCGAGAGGCCCCATCATTAAAATTTCGTCTCCGGCTCTCTTTCTTGAAAAAATTTCCGTGCCTTTTCCCATAATTTGTATTAAAAAATATAATTCTCCGTCTTTATAATCGGAAACCGAGATTGGACGACCCATCATCGGATCTGTCGTGTCCGGTTCTCTAAGCATGAAAAATTGTCCCGGTTCAACAGTTACATCCGCTTCAACCGCCATAACAAAAATTTCATCGTTTAAATGTCTGATTTCGCTAATCTTATATGAATTATAACCCGACATTAAAATCCCTCCTCATTTTTAAAACAGCTTCACGGGTTGCTTCTTCGAAATCCTTGTCCGATTTTTCAAATGCTCTGATAATGCCTCTCGAAGAATTTGCAACTCCGCCGTTGCCGTCCTTAAGTAGACTCATCGCGTCCGCAGCTCCGCCGCCTTGTGCGCCGTAGCCCGGAATCAAAAAGAATGTGTCCGGGAAGCACTCTCTTATAAATTCAGCTTCGCCTGATGCTTTATTTGTCGCACCTATAACAAAACCGACTTTTCTGTAGCCGCATTCTCCTATCGTATTTCCCGCCATCTTTTGAATTTTATCGCCGACGATACTGTAAAAAGGTTTGCCGTCGACATCAATCTCCTCAAAATCGTGGCTGCCCGGATTTGAAGTCTTTATAATAACAAAAAGTCCCTTGTCATTCTTTTCGACATATTCCAAATATGGCTCAATTGAATCTAGCCCCATATATGGACTCAAAGTCATAATATCTCCTTCAAAATCTCCTGAGAAATACGCATCGGCATATCCCTTTGCAGTCAAAGAAATGTCTCCCCTCTTTACATCGTTTATAATTATTATACCACATTTTCTTATATATTCATTGGTGCTTTTTAAAGCTCTCATGCCTTCAATGCCCAGCGCTTCATAATATGCGGCTTGCGGCTTATAGCATGCGACCAAATCCTTTGTGGCGTCAATTATCATTTTGTTATAATTAAAAATTTTTTCGTAGATCGGCTTATCTTCCAAACATTTCGGCATATGTAAAGGATTCGGGTCCAATCCCACGCAAATCGGGCCCCTTTCCTCCACGCTCTTAAATAATCTATTTATAGACATCTTTTTTACTCATCAAATGGTCGCAGTAATCGCAACGATATGTGCCTGTTTCCGGGTTAACAAGAGTGAAGCTTTGTTTCATTCCTCTTTCAACGCTTGTGATACATCTTGGATTGTTGCATTCCAAAACGCCTTCAACATGTTCAGGGAGTTTAAGATTTATTTTCTTTACAATTTTTTCGTCTTCAATAACATTGACTGTGATTTCAGGGTCGATAAAACCTAGTGCCGATAAATCGATGTCTAAAACATTTTCAATTTTGATTATGTCTTTTTTCCCAATTCTTTCACTTTGTGCATTCATAATGAGCGCAACAGTAAAATCTGCATCTCTTAATCCCAAATAATCAAATATTTTTAGACCGAGACCGGCGTGAATGTGGTCGATAACTATTCCTCTTTTAATTGAATTTATACTAAGCATTCTTTTCTACCCCCAACAATTTCATAATAAGTGCCATTCTAACAAACATACCGTTCTTAACTTGTCTGAAATACCAAGCTCTTGGGTCCTCATCAACTTCGTATGCGATTTCATTTACACGTGGAAGCGGATGGAGAACTGCAAGATCTGATTTTGCATTTTTAAGTTTTTCCAAATCAAGTACATATGAATCCTTCAAACGTACATAATCGGCTTCGTTGAAGAATCTTTCCTTTTGAACTCTCGTCATATATAAAACATCAAGTTTGTCGATTACATCTTCGAGTTTTATGTGTTCTTCATATTCCAAATTGTTTGCATCGAGCACAGTTGCTTTGAAATAGTCCGGAACTTGAAGTTCTTCAGGAGAAATCAAAATGAATTTAATATTTTTGTGAATACTCATAGCTTTTATAAGGGAATGAACAGTTCTTCCGAATTTCAAGTCGCCGCAAAGACCGATTGTCAAATCGTCAAGTCTGCCCTTGCTTTCTCTTATTGTAAACAAGTCCGTAAGAGTTTGAGTCGGGTGTTGGTGTCCGCCGTCTCCTGCGTTAATGAGCGGAACATATGTGAATTCTGCAGCGAAATTCGGTGCACCTTCTTTTGGATGTCTCATTGTGATAATGTCGGAATATGAGCCTACTGTTCTTATTGTATCTCTCAAAGATTCGCCCTTCGCAACAGAAGATGAGCCCGGCTCCGAAAAACCAATAACTTCGCCGCCAAGTCTTAACATGGCTGCTTCAAATGAAAATCTGGTTCTCGTGCTGGGCTCATAAAATAGAGTTGCTAATAATTTGCCTTTACAAACGTCAAGGTAATCAACAGGGTTTTCTTTAATTTTTTTTGCCAAATCCATAACTTCGTCTAGCTCGGCCATACTGAAATTCGTAGGGTCGATATAATTTCTTCCTTTAAGCATAATACCTCCTCAAAACAAACAAAATTCTGTCTTTCAATTTAACTTTTCTATATATTTTACACGAACCGAAAAATTTTGTCAATAGAAAAATAGAAAAAATTCTTAATTTAAAAAATATTTTTCAGGCTTTTAAAAAATCGGAGCAGAAAATTCGCTCCGATTAAATCATTAACTTTCAACTTTTAAAACTTCAATATTGTTTCTCTTTAAAAGCAGAAGTGCATAGTCGTCAATTCTGTAACTGTTTTCATAAACAATTCTGTTTATACCCGCTTGAATGAGACTCTTCGTGCAATTTAGACATGGAAAATGCGTAACATAGGCGGTGCAACCTTTGACCGAAATGCCTTCCTTTGCACAATAAAGAAGCGCATTCATCTCGGCGTGAATAGTTGCAATGCAGTGGCCGTCTCTCATGGTGTGACCGACGTCAATACAGTGCGGATTCCCGCTAACACTTCCGTTGTATCCTGTCGAAACAATTCTATGGTCCGAATTTACAAGAACGCAACCGACAAATGCACGGTCGCATGTCGACCTTTCCGCGACTTTTCTTGTAATATCCATAAAATATTCATCCCAACTTTGTCTCATTTAAAGTCCTTCCGCGAAAGAAACAATTCTTTCGTCTGTTTGTTCATCCCAAGTGCCCGTTTCCATATTTATTGAAACAAACAAGTCCTTCGGATAAAATTTCACTCCAAGCATTGCCAAAATTCCCTTTAAATCCTTTTGCATTCTTGCAGTTCCGATAAATGAAAGTGATGCTCCGCAAACCGCTGCAGATTTGCCAACGATTGCAGGCTTATTGTCGCCATAAGGACGGCTCAGCCAGTCGATTGCATTTTTGAGAGTTCCCGGAACTGTGTAATTATATTCCGGGCTTACAAAGACAACTCTGTCCGCAGCAACTACTTTTTCTCTTAAATTGCTTACAACTTTCGGCGGATTTGCTTCAAGGTCTTCGTTCATAAAAACCATATCGTTTAAAACTATCACCTCTCCACCCGTCACTTCCTGCATTCTTTCAGCCAATTTTTTGTTGTACGAATCTTTTCTAAGTGAGCCTACAATATAAACAACTTTACTCATATTAAATCTCCCCTTTAAAAATTTCTCCGGTCTTAATATCGACAGTTATAATATCCCCGGTCTTAATATTCTTCGTCGCATCGGCGACACCGACAATTGTCGGCACTTTTAAATTAAGCCCGATTATTGCGCCGCTGCTTGTAAGCCCGCCCTCTTCTGTAACAATTGCACCGGCTCTTTCGGCAAATGAAACCATATCTCTTTCCATACCGATTGTAACAATAATATCTCCGTCTTTAAAATCGCTCAAAAGCTCTTCCGCAGAATTTGCAATTACTGCTCTTGCGGTAACCTTTCCGGTCCCGATTCCCATTCCTTTTCCTAACATCTTTGACAATATCTCGACTTTAAGCATATTGGTCGAGCCGCTTTTTCCAACCGGCAAACCTGCTGTTAAAACTACGAGATCTCCTTCCTTTAATATATTTCCCATGCATTTATTGATGCCTTCATCAAAAATTTTGTCCGCATCTTTATCTTCATTCACCAAAATCGGATATACTCCCCATTCGAGTGAAAGTTTTCTCAAAGCCCTTTCGCTCGGAGTTATTGCAATTATATCCGTCTGCGGTCTAAATTTCGAAATCGCTCTTGCAGTCCCGCCGCTTTTTGAAAGACTTATAATCGCACTCGCTCCCAAATTGTTCGCAATATTAACGGCGCTGTTTGCAATCGAGTTCGTAATGCTGAGCGAATGCTTTTCCGCAAACATTCCCGAAACTCTCCTGTATTCCTCGCCCTCTTCGGTCGAAATCGCAATTCTCGCCATCATATCTACCGATTTGTCCGGATATTTTCCCGCAGCCGTCTCGCCCGAAAGCATGACTGCGCTTGTTCCATCAATTATTGCATTTGCAACGTCCATCACTTCCGCTCTCGTCGGTCTCGGATTTCTTATCATCGAATCGAGCATCTGCGTCGCCGTGATTGAAATTTTTCCGGCTTCGTTGCATTTTTTTATGAGTTCTTTTTGAACGTGCGGGATTTCTTCCGGATTTATCTCGACTCCAAGGTCTCCCCTCGCAATCATTATCCCGTCGGAAACTTCGAGAATCGCATCCATATTGTGAACGCCTGCTCTGTTTTCGATTTTCGAAATCACTCCGATTTTATATCCGTCGTTCTCCTCGAGAATCCTCCTTATGGAAAGAACGTCTTCCCTCGTCCTTATAAAACTTGCGGCAATATAGTCGACGTCATTTTTTATTCCGAAAATTATATCGCTTATGTCCCCCGGCGTGAGAGCCGGAAGTTTCACCTTCGCATCCGGAATGTTAACTCCTTTTCTGTCCGAGAGTTCACCGCTGTTTACGGCGACCATATGCACATCCTTTTCGTCTTTATCTACAATCTTAAATTCGACAAGTCCGTCGTCAATCAAAACTCGACCACCGACAACCACATCATTTGAAATTTCTTTATATGAAACCGAAACTTTCGTCTCATCGCCTTCAACCGCTTCGGTTGTAAGTGTGAACTTTTGTCCCTGGTTGATAAATATTTTGCCGTTTTTAAAAACTCCGATTCTTATTTCCGGTCCCTTCGTGTCAAGCATTATCGCAACCGGCACATTTAGTTTTTCTCGAACTTTTTTTATCCTTTCGATTCGAAGAGCGTGTTCCTCGTGTGTGCCGTGAGAAAAATTAAGTCTCATAACATTCACTCCGAAATTTATAAGTCTTTCAAGCATCTCCTCCGAATCCGAAGCGGGCCCTATTGTTGCAACGATTTTTGTTTTTTTCAAAATACCCCTCCTATTTTAAATAGACAATATTTTTGCAATGTCGAGTAATTTCGAGTTAAAAATTTTCTTCTTTTGAAGCGCCTCTTCGACATCCATCTTAAAAATTTCATTCCCGTTCATTCCAAGCGAAAATCCCGACTCGCCGTTTTTTAAAAGCGTGACCGCTTCGTGTCCCATTCCGCTTCCCAAAATTCTATCAAAAACCGTCGGAGTTCCGCCTCGTTGGACGTGCCCCAAAACGGTGACCCTGGTTTCTATTCCTGTGCGTTCCTCAAAAGCGTCCCTCAACTTGTACGTGTCGGTCGAGCCTTCGGCAACCACAATAATATGGTGCCTTTTTCCACGTTTTTTTCCGCTTATCGCCTTTGAAACAAGTTCTTCAATATTCACGGGTTCTTCCGGAACGAAAATCGTTTCCGCACCGCCGGCAAGTCCGGAATAAAGCGCAATGTCTCCGCAGTTTCTTCCCATAACTTCGACAATATTTGCCCTTCCGTGCGCCGATGAAGTGTCCCGCAGTTTACTGATTGCGTCCGCAACTGTTTCAAGCGCCGTCATAAATCCGATTGTATAATTCGTATAGCCCAAATCGTTGTCTATAGTCGCCGGAATCGAAATCGTTTTTACGCCTAGTTTGTGAAGAGCAAGTGCCCCTCTCATACTTCCGTCTCCGCCGATTACAACAACGCCTTCAATCCCATTTTGTTTGAGCGTTTCGACCGCTTTTTGTTTTCCCTCGTCCGTCATAAACTCATCCGACCTTGCAGTGCCCAAAATTGTACCGCCTCTGTGAATTATATCCGCAACGCTCGAGAGCTCCATCTTGAATATGTCGCCGTTAATGAGACCGTTGTATCCCATCTTAACGCCGTAAATTTCTATATTGTTGTAAATAGCCGTTCTTACAACAGCTCTTATCGCGGCGTTCATGCCCGGTGCATCGCCGCCGCTCGTTAAAATTGCAATTCTTTTCATATCTATTCCGCGACCTTTACATTCGCCTCTCCCAATATTTTCTTTAAACTTTCGAGATTTTCCTTTGTCGCATTTAAATTCGCTGCCTCAGGAAAAACTCCGCTCTCGCCTGTTTCTTCAAAATAGAAAACAGCTTCCGACGTTCCCGGATTTCTTCTTATAAAATCCTTCGCCGTGTCGAGAACCGTGTCTCCGCACCCTTTTATTACCCTTATATAAACCTTGTCAATCAATGACAAAGGCTCGATATCGTTCACAATTATATTCGGCTCTCTAACATCACTGTAATTTATAGTTCCTCGAATCACAATCTTCGCGCCTGTTCTTATATATCTTTGAAGCTTTGCATACTGCGACGGGAAAACGACCGCTTCAATAAGCCCAGTTAAATCTTCAAAACTTATGATCGCCATCTTTTCATTCTTCTTTGTGAGTGTAAATCTACATTCCTTGATAAATCCGGCAAGACTAACTCTTGAAAACTTCATCGGCACGCCGTTTGAAAGATAATCTTCATAGCTTTCAAAAATATCGTTTCTCGTCGTCGAAGCAACTTTTTTAATCACATCTTCATATTGTCTAAGCGGATGACTTGAAACATAAACTCCGAGCACTTCTCTTTCTTTTGCAAGAAGCTCGTCGTCGTCAAATTCCTCGTAGTGTGCGGTTTGTTCTTTCGCACTTCCCGCTCCACCGAACATTGAAAACTGTCCCTCGATATTCGATTTTCTTTCAAGTGAAAGCGACGACAAAACTCCATCATATGTGTTAAGAGCAGTTCGTCTGTTTATGCCGAGAGTATCGAAAGCACCCGCATAAATAAGCGCCTCTATTGAACGTTTATTTAGTGCTGTTTTGTCAATCGAGTAAACTCTGTCAAACATTTCTTTCATACTTTCGAATTTACCTTTTTCGCGCGCCTTCATAATCGCACGAACTGTATTCACCCCGAGACCTTTAACTCCCTTTAGTCCGAATCTGACTCCGTCTCCTTCGGTTTTAAACACCCAATTTGACTCGTTAACAGACGGTTTTAAAATCGTCACTCCGAATTTTCTCGCTTCGTCTACATAAAGTTGCATCTTCGATTGGTCTCCTGCAATCGAGGTCAAAATACTTGCGAAAAATTCTTTCGGATAGTGCACCTTGAGCCATGCTGTTCTCCATGCGTCAAGACTGTAGACCGCCGAGTGCGATTTATTAAATGCATATTTTGCAAAGTCTATCATATCGTCATATATGCCGTTTGCAAGCTCGGCGCTGAAGCCTTTTTTAATTGCGCCGTCGACAAAAATCGGACGTTCTCTTTCCATCACATCCATTTTCTTTTTACTCATCGCACGCCTTATGTTGTCAGCCTGTCCAAGCGTGTAGCCTCCGACTTTTTCAACAATTGCCATAACCTGTTCTTGGAAAACGATGACCCCGTAGGTGTCCTTCAAAATTTCTTCCAAAATCGGGTGCCCGTAGTTTACTTTTTCCTCGCCGTTTTTTCTCCTGCAAAAATCCGGAATTGAGTTCATCGGTCCCGGTCTAAAAAGCGAGTTCGCCGCAATCAAATCTTCAAATCTCTCAACTTTTAGTTCCTTCAAAAAGTTTCGCATTCCCGGCGACTCAAATTGAAAAACGCCGATTGTGTCCACATCTCTGAAAAGTTTTATTGTTTCCGGATCCGTGAGGGACATATCTTTGAATGAAATTTCCCTGTTGTAGTTTTCTTCAATCATCTTGATTGCATCGTCAATCACCGTGAGCGTTCGAAGTCCTAAAAAGTCCATCTTCAAAAGTCCCAACTCTTCAAGTGTCGTCATGTCAAACTGTGTAACCAAAATGTCCGATGCTATTGCAAGCGGTGCATATTCAACGAGCGGATTTTTTGAAATAACAACTCCCGCCGCATGGGTCGAAATATGTCTTACATGTCCCTCAATACGCTTGCTGAAATTTATAAGTTTTTTTACATCTTCGTTCGTTTCATAAAATTCTTTCAGCTCCGGATTTTGCTCCAATGCTTTGTCGATTGTCATATCGAGCGCAAACGGCACCATCTTTGCAACCCTGTCCACAAAGTTGTAATTTAGACCGAGCACACGTCCCACATCGCGAATCGCACCCTTCGCCTGCATAGTTCCGAAAGTTGCAATTTGCGCAACTTGATTTTCTCCATATTTTTCCCTGACATATTCGATGACCTCGCCCCGTCTTTCGTAGCAGAAGTCGATGTCTATATCCGGCATTGTTACCCTTTCCGGATTTAAAAATCTTTCAAAATATAAATCATATTTTAACGGATCCATGTCGACGATGCCGAGCGCATAACAAACAATTGAACCGACGCTCGAACCGCGCCCCGGTCCGACCGGAATGCCTCTACTTTGTGCAAACAAAATAAAATCCTGCACAATAAGGAAGTAGTCGACAAATCCCATGCTCTTGATAATCCCGAGCTCATGCTCCATTCTCTCAAGAACCGGCTCCGGAATTTTTCCGTCAAATCCATATCTCTCCATCAAACCTTCAAGCGTCACTCTCTTCAAATATTCAAAGTGGTCCTCGCCGTTCGGCACTTCGAAATTCGGCAAGTGATAGTGTCCGAATTCAAATTCGACATTGCACTTCTCCGCAACTTCCTCGGTGTTTGTAATCGCTTCCGGAATATCCTCAAATCTTTCCAGCATCTCTTCTTCGCTCTTAAAATAAAACTCATCGGAGTCAAACTTCATCCTGTCCTCGTCCTGCAAAGTCTTTCCGGTCGCAATCGCCATAAGTATTTCCTGAATCATTGCGTCTTCTTTATTTAAATAGTGGCAGTCGTTAGTTGCAACAATTTTTGTGCCGGTGTTTTTCGAAAGCTCCATAAAAAACTTCTTTACATACGTTTCCTCCGGAATGCCGTGATTTTGTATTTCTAAATAAAAATCATCGCCGAAAATTCCTTTGTAAAATTCAAACGCTTCTCTTGCGCCCTTCAAATCGCGATTCAAATATTTTCTTTGAATCTCACCGCTAAGGCATGCAGAAAGTGCGACAAGTCCTTCGCTATGTTCTCTCAAAAATTCACGGCTCACTCTCGGTTTATAATAAAATCCGTTTTGCCAGCTTTCTGTCGAAATCTTAAACAGATTTTTCAGTCCCTCATTATTTTTGCATAACAAAATAAGGTGATAGTACTCCTTGTCCTCAGGAGTTTTGCTGTTGTGATCACCTTTTGATATATAAATCTCAGAGCCTATTATAGGCTTGATTCCCTCTTTTTTCAGTGCTTTGTAAAAATTGACCGCGCCGAACATATTGCCGTGGTCAGTTATAGCAACCGATTTCATATTAAGTTCTTTCGCCCTTTTAACCAAATCCTCAATCTTTATCTCGCCGTCAAGAAGCGAGTATTCTGTGTGAAGATGCAGATGAGTAAAAGCCATGATTGCCCCTTTTCTTATTTTTGTTTTCTGATTCTTATGCGTGAAATTGTACAGCCTGCAGCCCTTTCAACCACAAACTCATATCCGTCGGCATAATATACCTCGCCGCGTTTCGGAAATTTCCCGGCAAGTCCGATGACAAAACCCCCGATTGATTCGTAGTCCTCGCTTGTAAAATTGGTTCCCAGCGCATCGTTAACGTCTTCAAGGTCCATGTCGCCCTTAACGGAATATTGACCCTTTGAAATGCGTCTTAGCGGCGTGCTCACTTCGTCATATTCGTCGTCGATGTCACCCACAATTTCTTCAACGATGTCTTCAATGGTGACAAGTCCGGAAGTTCCGCCGTACTCGTCGACCAAAATCGCAATCGTACTCTTGTGTTTTTTCAAATCCGTTAAAAGCTTGTAACTCGAATTGGACTCAAACTGAAAATATGCCGGCCTCAAAATGCTCTTTAAATCAAAAGATTCCCTCTTTTGTCCGACCAAATCCTTAACATATAAAAGCCCTACAATGTCGTCTATATTTTCTCCGACAACCGGCAGTCTCGAGAAGTGTGTATCTTTCACCATGTCCAATAAATCGTCGTAACTGATAGCGATCGGCACTGCGACAATCGAAGTCCTCGGTGTCATAATGTCGCTTGCTTTTGAATCCGTTAAATCAAAAACATTTTCAATCATGTTCTTTTCGGATGATTCAACGATTCCTTCCTCGTGGCCTTCATTTAAAATTCCAATCAAATCGTCTTCTGTTATCTTTTCTCCCTCATCCTCTTTTATGAAAAACTTGGTAAGAGCTGTGAAAAATATATTTATAGGAGTTAAAATGACCACAAAAAACTTTATTATAGGCGCAACAAAAAGGCCGAATTTTAAACTGTTGTTGCTTGCAAATGTCTTCGGAACAATCTCTCCGAAAATCAAAAGAGTTATAGTCATTACAATCGTAGAATAAGTCACACCTCTAGATCCGAATTTCGAAACAAAATAGAGTGTCGAAATACTCGGCGCAATAATATTTACGATATTGTTTCCAATCAAAATTGCGGAAATAGTTTTTGCGGAATTCTCAATCAAATCATTGAATATAATTGCATTTCTGTTTCCTTCATCTATGTATTTTCTAAGCTTATATGACTTCGTCGACGTCACAACCGTTTCAGATGAAGAAAAAAATGCGCTGAATAAAATTAATATTATTATAAAAATCAGTTCCATAAATACTCCTTTAAATAAAAGTAATCTCTTTACTAAATTATATTATAAATCAGTTCTATTTTCAAGTGAAGAAACTATAGGTTCTCTACGTTTCGTCAATTGTAATAATAAATAAAATGTGTTAGAATAAAAAGTGTGTAAAACACTATTTCAAATTGGAGGTGCATGACAAAATTGACATTTAGAGACTTGGTCCAAAAAAGATATTCTTGCAGAGATTTTTTGGATACTGAAATTGATAAAAATATTTTAGAAGAAATTGCTGACGCAGCACGACTACAACCTTCTGCCGTCAACTCACAACAATAAGAGATACATATTTGCACTAAAAATGCGGCAAGACGTGTTTCAAAAGCGAGAGGTATGTACAACGGGTTCATAGATAATGTGCCTGCTTTTATTGTTATCACTGAAGACAGAAGAAATATTGCATTAAAAGCTATAAATCTCGCCCAATATAACGATTGGGTGCCGATAGATATAGGAATCGCCGTTTCCGCGATTTGTTACAGAGCTCTTGAGCTCGGAATTTCGAGTTGCATTCTCGGGCTCTACAAAGAAAAAGAGATTCAGGAAATTATCGGCGACAAAAACAAAGTTGCAATTGTAATCGCGCTGGGTTATCAAAAGGAGGAAAAAGATAGACCGAAAAAACGTCGCAGCTTCGACGAAATTTGTGTCTATCACGAAGAATAACTTACGCGAGGTTTTATGAAAAACATAAAAAAATACTATAACTTAATCAAAAAATACAGATATGCCCTCTTCTTTGCGCTCATTCTGAACATTTTGTCGTCTTATGGCTCAATTGTTCTTCCGAAGCTCATCGGAGAGATGGCGGACTTTGTAAAAAGCGGAACTTTGACAAAGGAGATTCTAATAAAAGATATATACATCCTCTCATTCATGTCGATATTTATCTATATTTCGAATGCAATATGGAATTATATAATCTTCAGAAACTACTACTATGTAAGCGCAAATCTCAAAAAAATGATTTTGAGTAAATCGCTTCTTCAAAGTCCGGTTTTTTTCAAAAGAAATACAATAAGCGAAATAATAAACAAGGCGACATCGGACACAATGCGCGTTGCGGATGTCGTCGGCTACGGATTTATGACCATCGTAGACGGTGCGATATTTCCGATATTGATTTTTATCTATATGGCGAAAATTTCAACTCTTTTGGCGCTCATTTCAATGGTTGCGCTCCCTGTTATGGTCTTTATAATCACAAAGATTTCAACGAGATATGACCCGACCTACGAAGCATATCAAAAGAGTTTGGACACTTTGAACCAAAAGACAATCGAGGATATGAGTGCGATAAAAGTAATCAAAGCATTCGTTGTCGGCAAAGTGAAGAAAGAGGATTATCTCAAATCTGTCGACGACAATTTGGCAAAAGACCTTCGACTCACAAAGCTCACAGCACTCTATATGCCAGTCACGGAAATAGGAATCGGATTTTTCTCAATCATCGCTTTCATTGTCGGAGCATCGCTCATAAAGCACGGAAATCTTTCATACGGTCAACTTGTAACCTTCTCACTCTATCTATACTTTCTCGAATGGCCTGCATTCGCGCTTTCGGATTTGATAGTTGTATTAAAAGAAGGAAATACATCTCTGAGAAGAATCGGCGAAATAATAGACTATGACGACGACTTCAAAGAATACAATGGTGATAATAAAATCGAATCAATAGATAAAATCGAAATGAATAATGTGTATTTCTCATATCCGGGAAATGACAGCTTTGGATTAAAAAATATAAATCTTTCATTTCAAAAAGGCAAGAGATATGGAATTGTCGGAAAAACCGGAAGCGGCAAGACGAGTTTGTTGCGTATTCTAATAAATGAATATCCGGATTTTCATGGAGATTTTAAAATAAACGGCTCGGACATCAAGGAAATTTCTCTCGACGGTTTAAAGAAAAACATCGGTTATGTCCCGCAAGAGCATTTTCTCTACTCGAAAACTATAAAAGAAAATATCGCTTTCTACAGAGAGGCGACCGATGCAGAAGTGAAAAATGCGATAAAAGTTTCCGACTTTGAAAAGGACATCGGCTCCCTTCCCCTCGGAGTGCACACACTCTCGGGCGAGATGGGCGTTTCCCTCTCGGGCGGACAAAAGCAACGCGTCAGTTTGTCACGTGCCGTTTTAAAAGACGTCGACATGCTTGTGCTTGACGACGTGCTTTCTGCGGTCGACAACAAGACCGAGCAAAATATTTTGGAGAATTTGAAAAAACTTATGGGCGACAAAATCGTCGTCATGTCGAGCCACAAAATAAGTGCAATAAAAGACTGCGACGAAATCATCGTGCTTGACGACGGAGCAATTTCCGAACTCGGAACTTATGACGAGCTCCTCGAAAATAAAGGCTGGTTCTATGAACAAGCCATGATTCAGGAGGTCAGCCATGAGTAAACTTTATAACGAAAAAACATTTAGAAAAGGTACACTGAAACTCATTTACAGAACATTTAAATCGGTCAAGTGGTCGCTCATGTTGGGCGTTGTTCTCTCAATCGGAACTACGGCTCTGACACTTGTCACTCCGCTCTTTTTGCAAAAATTAATCGACAAGGAAATCGACGCGACAGTCGGAATAAAAGATTCGAAAAGCTTTTTCACAACTGCGGTAATATATCTTTTGATGATACTCTTGAGCAATATAATCAGCTTTTTGAAACAATATCAACTCAAAAGAACTTCTAACAAAGCGAGCCATTTCTTGAGACGCGATCTATACGACCACGCTCTCAATCTTCCGCTCTCGTTCTTCGACAGAACGCCCGTCGGAAAAATAAGCGGACGTATTGTCGGAGACGTCGAAGAGATAAAAAATATGTTCTTTCTCGGATTTGACGGAATGTTCTCCGCAATCTCATTCATACTCGCCTCGATAATTTATGTGCTGACAATCGACTATAGAGCGGCGCTTATCTTGACACTGCCTATTCCGATTTTAATTCTTCTTATTTATGTCTACAACAAATTCAGCGCAAAATACAATATCGAATATCGAAAAGGCGAATCAAAAATCGTTGCGGACCTGAACGAACATCTTCACGGCTCGGATTTAATCCGTGCGTACGGAGTTTCGGACGGCGTGAACGAAGAATTTTCAAAGCTCAATCAAAAGCAATATAAAATCGGAACGAGAATGGAAATGTTTGACTCCTTCTTTTCGTTCAACATCTCAAACCTGCTTTCAAACATCTCTACTCTGTTAATCTTAATCATTTCCGGATATTCGTTTTTAAATGGTACAAATACTATTTCAATCGGATTTATGGTCGTTCTATTGAACTACAACGGAAAAATTTACGATATGATTCAGGGAGTTTTGAGACGAATAAACGTCATTGAAAAGGCGCTCGCTTCGAGTCACCACTTGGTTGAATTTATGGAAGAAGAGCATGAACTTGACGGCGAATTTGAAATTGACGACATAAAGGGCGACGTCGAACTTAAAGACATTTCGTTTTCATATATCAAGGACAATCCTGTCCTACACAATATCGACATAAGCGCACCGCACGGTTCAAAAACCGCAATCGTCGGCGACACCGGCTCGGGCAAGAGCTCGATTATAAACCTTATATTCCGCTTCTATAACCCTGATAGCGGCGTCATCTCGATTGACGATACTGATATATCAAAACTGTCAAAAGAATCTTTTAGAAAGGAAATGGCGCTTGTTCTACAAGACCCTTTTATCTTCAACGACACTCTAAGAAACAATGTCACACTCGGCGAAAAGTTTACAGACGATGAAATAATAAATGCGATGAATCTTGCGGGTGGTGAAATGATTCTAAAACGATTAAGAAAAGGTCTCGACACCCACTTAAACGGTGAAGGCGTCGGACTCTCCCTCGGAGAAAAACAAATCGTAACATTCGCACGCACAATCATTCGTGACCCGAAAATATTGGTGCTCGACGAAGCTACCGCATCAATCGACACCGAAACCGAAAAACATATTGAAGAAGGACTCAACCACCTTATGGAAGGAAGAACTTCATTCATCATCGCACATAGACTCTCAACTATAAGAAACTGCGACAATATAATTGTTCTTGAAAAAGGAAGAATTATAGAGGCGGGAACACACGATGAACTAATGGATAAAAAAGGAAAATACTTCTCTCTTGCAACAAAAGAGGAAGAAACCGAAAAAGAACCTGAGAATTAAATCTCAGGCTCTTTTTTCGTAATAAAAAATATATTAGGAGTTTAGGTATTTAGGTCAAAATTTACATAGGGAAAATAATTTAAATTTGAACGTATTAAAACTCCAAAAAGTGTTACTCCGCGAGTTTTCTACCGAGAGCGATACATTTTTCTATCGCCTCGTCGTCAGGATTGTCATATGCTGCAAGCGAACCGACAAGACTAATTCCGTCATTTGTACATTCTTCAGCCCAATCCACCATCCATTCGCCCGTGTTCCATTCATACGAGCCGAAAATTGCAACCGGTTTTGTTTTTAAAACAGGTTTTGCAGCGTCAAAAAATGGTCTGAACTCTTCTTCCTCAAGTTCTTCGGCACCCATTGCCGGGCAACCGAGCGCAATTCTGTCAGCCTCCGTCAAATCCTTTGCGTCAAAACCCGCAGAAAGATTTATAAGCTTTGTCTCTGCTCCCGCTTCGGCAGCACCTTTTTGAATTGCTTCTGCCATCCTTGCGGTGTTTCCTGTTCCCGACCAATAAATAATCGTTACTCTCATAATAGCCTCCTTAAACATCAGTTAGTCTTTGCTAACTATATTAAGTATAGCATATTTAAAAAAGGTTTTTTATATAATATCGCTTTCATAAAAATAATTTTATGAAATTTGTATTTAACTGTCAGAAAAAATACAGCACAATTATTTAAAATGCTCTTTATAAAACCCGGCAAAATAAAACTACTAAATTTTCAATAAAAAAGCACCCCTTTCGGGATGCCTATAATCTTATTTTGCCAATTTTTCTCCGAGTGCCTTGCATTCTTCAATAGCATCGTCGTCCGGATTGTCATATGCTTTCAATGCTTCGATAGGATTGATTCCATTTTCTTCCATTTCAGCTTTCCATGTTTCAATCCATTCGCCTTCGTTCCATGCATATGAACCGAAAATTGCAACTTTTTTATTTTTTAGTTCATCCATATTGTCTTCGAGATATGGTCTGAATGTTGTGTCTTCTATCTCTTCGTCACCTTTTGCAGGACATCCGAGTGCTACTGCATCTGCGCTTGTGATGTCTTCAGCTGTTGCATCATTTACATCTACCAAATTTGCTTCAGCTCCCGCATTTTCGATGCCTTCAACAATGGCATTTGCCATTGCTTCGGTGTTTCCTGTTTCTGTGTAATAAATTACGCTTACTTTCATAGTTTTCCTCCTTATATATCAATGAAATTGTTCATTCTTATTATATAATAGTTATACCCATTTCGCAACTCTATAAACATAAAATATTTTTAAAGTTAGCCCATCCTAACCTTGAAAAATTTTATCATCTAATATATAATATAAGTAAGAAAAAAGAAAGGAGGGTTTTATGTTATGAATTATTTGGCAATCAGTCAACTTTTAAGACCTGAGACATATTTCCTGTGCAAAGAAAAGCTGAACGAGGAATTGTCGAAAATTGACAGCGAAGAAGATTTAAGATTACATATAACGGAATTAAACACTTTCCTTTATACAACTTACATCATTAAATACCAAAAAAACTACAATCACACATTTATAAACAATAGGGAAAAAATATTAAATGCAAAAGGAGACGAAGCTCTTCGCGAAATTTCAAACGATATTCTCGATTCTTACAGGGACATATCCGTCGAAGTTCTTCAAAATAATGACGACAAGCTCATAAGAGAGGTCATAAATGAAATAAACGAAAATTATTTCAACAAGGTCACCTTGAAGCAAATATCCGACAATCACAATGTCACAGAAAACTATTTGTGCAGACTTTTCAGTGAAAAAACAGGTTACAGATTTTGCGAGTATCTGAACTCCTTGCGCGTAAAAAAAGCGAAGGAAATGCTTATAGAAGGCTCAAAGAGTCTCGACTATATAAGCGATGTGTGCGGCTTCAGCAGCCAATCGCATTTCTCCGTGACTTTCAAGAAATACTACAATATTTCTCCGGGAAAGTACAAACTCGCAATAAAAAATCAAAAGATGAAGCAAATACTCTAGAAGCCCGAAAGGCTTCTTTTTTTGGATTGTAAATTACATAAACACAACAAAAAAGACCCCACTTATTGTGGAGCCTTTTCTATTAAGCGTTAGTCGTTTCTTCCGCTTTTTCTTCTTTAGCTTTTTCAGCAGCTTGTTGTGCTTTTTTTGCTTTAAGTGCTTCGATTTCTTCCGGTGTCAAAACTTTCTTCGGTTTTTCCGGACGATCGTCGTGAATTGTCTTCATCGGGCAATTCTTGACACATGTCTTACAGTCGATACATCCTGAGTAGTCGATGTGAGCCAAGTTGTTTTCGAAGTTGATTGTTTGTTTCGGACATTTCTTTACACAGATTTGACATCCGATACAACCCACTTTACAATTTTCTCTTACAGTCTTGCCCTTGTCTTGTGAAGCACACTTGATAACGGTGTGTCTGTCATAAGGCATGAGTTCAATAATTTTCTTCGGACAAATCACAACACACTTGTTGCATGCTTTACATTTGTCTTTTATGATGTGAGCAACGCCGTCTACCATTTCGATTGCATCGAACGGGCAAACGTCTTTACATGTTCCACATCCCAAACATCCGTATGAGCAGGCTTTGTTTCCGCCGCCGATTTGTGCCATATATCTACAGTCTTTAATTCCGTAGTAGTTATATTTATCCTTTGCTAAATCGCATGTTCCGTTACATCTTACAACGGCAACTTGTCTTGCAACTTCTCCGGCTTCAGAGCCCAAAATTGCAGCAACTTTTTGTGCAACGGCATTTCCTCCGATAGGACATGCATTTGTCGGAGCTTTTCCTTCAGCAATTGCGTTTGCAAGTCCTTCGCATCCCGGAAATCCGCAAGCACCGCAGTTTGCTCCCGGTAAAACTCCGAGAATATTTCCGACGACCGGATTCATTTCAACTGCGAAAACTTTTGATGCAATAGAGAGCAATACGCCGAACAATAAGCCCAAAACTCCAAGAACTAAAACAGGTTTTAAAATTTCCATTATAAACCTCCTATACTAATCCTGCAAAGCCTGTGAAAGCGATACTCATAAGACCTGCAGCGATAAGTGCAAGCGGGAATCCCTTTAGCGGCTTTGGAACGTCGATAAGTTCAAGTCTCTCTCTAAGTGAACTGATAAGAATCAGTGCAAGTCCGAAACCGATTGAAGCGCCGAGTGCGTTTGCAACGGTTTTGAAAAGGCTGTAATCATTTTGAATGTTGATGATTGCAACACCGAGAACCATACAGTTTGTTGTGATGAGCGGTAAGAAAACACCCATTGCTTGATAAAGTGCAGGTGATAATTTCTTGATAACCATTTCTACAAATTGTACCAAACTTGCGATGACAAGGATGAATACGATTGTTTGTAGATATTGCAAGTTATATACGTCAAGTATTGCCTTTTGTATTCCCCATGTGATGACCGAAGCGATTGTAACAACGAATGTTACAGCTGCAGCCATACCTGTTGCGGTTTCAACTTTTGAAGAAACTCCGAGGAACGGACAGATTCCCAAAAATTGACTGAATACATAGTTATTTACAAATATTGTTGAAATAATAATTTGAAATGCGTTCATACTTATGCCTCTTTCCTTTGTTTAAATGCATTAAGTGCAAATATCATAAGTCCCAGAATGATGAATGCTCCCGGTGGCATTGAAAAAAGTTTCATCGGATTGAATCCCGGAAGAACTGTGTATCCCAAAAGTTTTCCCGAGCCGATTAATTCTCTGAAAAATGCAAGAATTACAATTGCAACCATATATCCGAGTCCGTTTGCGAATCCGTCAACGATTGACGGTAAAGGTGTGTTCTTCGATGCAAAGCTTTCAGCTCTTGCCAAAATCAAGCAGTTAACAACAATCAAAGGAATAAATAGTCCGAGTGATGCGTAAACTGAAGGAACATAAGCGTTCAAGAACATATCTACGAGTGTAACGAATGTTGCGATAACAACGATATAGATAGGAATTCTGATTTTACTTGGAACAATTTTTCTGATGAGAGAAATTGTTAAGTTGGAAAGTGTTGTAACAAATATAACAGCAAGTCCCATTGCGATTGCGTTTTGAATATTTATTGAAACAGCAAGAACTGAACATAAACCTATAAGTTGAATAAGAACAGGATTATTGTCAATAATGCCGTCTTTGATAATCTTTTTATAATTCATTTTCAATCTCCTTGTATGTGTCAATAGCTAAGTTTACAGCTGCGATAACGCCCTTGCTGCTGACGGTTGAACCCGTAATTTTTTCAACATCTTGAGCATCTTTTTTTGTTGCAACCAACTTAACATTTTCAGTAGCGCTTAAATCCTTAAATTCGGCTTGGAAATCTTCATTCTCAATTTTTGTACCGATATCAGGAGTTTCTTTGTGTTTTAAAACTTTTATAGCAACGATTTTGCCATCTTTAACACCTGTCATAATTGTGATGTCTCCGCCGTATCCACCGCCGTTTGTCGTGATTAAAACACCTACAGGTGTACCACCTTTTTCAGCTTTAACAATGTCGACAACTTTGTTGTTTGTCTTTTGAATTTCAGCCAATTTAGCAGCATCAAATTCTTTGAATTCGTCTGCATCTTCAATTATTTCTCTGTATGCTTTTTCAGTTTCTTCTTTTTCTCTTTGTTCAATTATTGGGCTTGTAACTTTATTTGTAAATCCAAGAATACCAGCCGCAAAAACAGAAAATAAAAGTAAAATAATACCTAATTTAACAGTTTCTTTCATTATTTTTTAGCCTCCCCGAAAATTCTTGGTCTTGTGAGTCTCTCGATTAAAGGAACAAATGTATTCATAATTAAAATTGAATAACTGACTCCTTCAGCCATACCGCCTCTAACTCTTATAAGTGCAGTGAGCACACCGCATCCGATTGCGAATATTGCTCTGCCCAAATTGCTTATCGGTGCAGTTGCGAAGTCGGTTGCCATAAAACATGCTCCCAAAATCAAACCGCCGCCGAGTAGATGATATAATAAAAATTCTCCTCTAATTCCTTGGATAAAGAGCATGCACATTGTGGATAGAATGTAGATGACGGTGATTTTCCAGTCTGCAATCTTTTTGATTGCAAGATAGAGGAAACCGATTAAAAGTAAAACTGTTGCAGTTTCACCGAGAACTCCGCCGATATTTCCGATGAGCATATCCTTTATGCTTGGAAGAGCGCCTTCGCTTCCCTTCATGATTTGAAGAGGTGTAGGTCCTGTAATTCCGTCAGGATTTGAGTAATTTGTCATAATTGTCGGCCAGCTTATCATGAGCGCTGCTCTTCCTGCGAGTGCAGGGTTTACAAAGTTTTGACCGATTCCGCCGAAGAATTCTTTTGCAATTACGATTGCGAAGAATCCGCCGACTATAGGAAGCCACCATGGTGCCGTTGCCGGTATATTAAATGCAAGAAGTATACCTGTTACAACTGCCGATAAATCGCCGATTAAAATCGGTTTTTTGAAGGCTTTTTGTGTTGCCGCTTCGAAAAATACACAACTTAAAACTGATAATCCTATTAAAAATGCTGCATTAAACCCAAATGCGTAAATTGAGTAGATAAGTTGCGGTGCCAAAGCAATGATTACGCTAAGCATAACCTTTTGTGTAGTATTGTTTGTTCTCAAGTGAGGTGCAAGGCTGACAGCCCATTTGTTGTCCCTTGCCTTGAAAGCTTCTTCAACTTCAAGTTCCTCGAGATTCATATCGTCAAATCCTTTAAGATTTTGGTTTTCCGGATCGTTGTTTTGAACTTTGTTGTCAACCGTTTCAGTAGCCGTAATAACTTTCGGTCCGTTTGCGCCGCCGGCATTTTTGTTAATGCCCGCAGTTTCTTTTTGCTCTTTTTCACGGATAACTTCGGCATTTACGTCCGTTTTATTAATATTTTCTTTGATATCTTTATTTTCAGCCATAAATAACCTCCTATCTAGCCCTCTTTGCGCTCGCTCTAAGTTCGCGTTTAGAAGCCGTAACAAGCTCTGTAAGCGGTCTGTGTGCAGGACATATATATGAACATGAGCCGCAAGCGATACATGCGTTTGCGTGGTATTTAGCAGTGTCTTCAAATCTGCCTGCAAGTGCATATGCTGCAATATTTAAAGGCAATAGATGAACAGGACATGCGTGTACACACTTTGCACATCTGATGCAAGGTGAAACTTCGTATTCGGTTGCAGTGTCTTTGTGTAGAACGATGAGTCCGGATGTATTCTTTTGAACCGGTGTTGTTCCGTCAAATTGTGAATATCCCGTCATCGGTCCGCCCGCTACAATCGCTTTCGGTGAACCCTTAAATCCATCAGCCATCTTAATCAAATCGCTGATTTTTGTTCCGACACGCGCCAAAATATTTGTCGGTTTCTTTACCCCGTCTCCTGTAACAGTTACAACTCTTTCATATGAAGGAATGCCCCTTAGAGCTGCATCTGCAATAGCTGCTGCAGTTCCTACATTCGTTACGAGTGTATTTACATTACCGGTTCTTCCGCCTTCAGGAACTTTTCTGCCCAAAATGGAGTCAACCATTCTGTATGAGTCACCTTGCGGGAATTTCGTCTTGACAGATGCAACATGTAAATTCGGATAATTTTTTACAATATTTCTCAAATTTTCAATAGCATCCGGCTTGTTGTCTTCAATTCCGATATAGCCGTCCTTTGCACCTGTAACTTTCATAATGACTCTCAAACCTTCGACGATTTTTTCGCCCCATTCGAGCATCATTCTGTGGTCACATGTCAAATACGGTTCACATTCGGCCCCGTTTAAAATAATGGAATCCACGCCTGTTAATGCGCCGTTTAACTTTGAATGTGCAGGGAAAGCCGCTCCGCCCATACCGATAACGCCTGCTTCTTTAACCCTTTTAATAATTTCTTCTTTTGTTAAAGAGTCAAGACTGTCATTCAATACCTTGTATGCCGGCTCGTCTTTATGGTTGTTTTTAATATAAACACATGTAGCCTTGCTTCCGTCAAGTAAAAACCTTTCTTCAATCTTTGTGACTGTACCTGAAACGCTCGAATGAATCGGAGCGTAAAGATTAGCACTGCTGTCACCGATTTTTTGTCCCATCAATACCTCATCTCCAACCTTCACAAGCGCCTCGCACGGAGCACCTACATGTTGACTAAGAGGAATGATTACTTCTTCAACTTCCGACGGACTTGTAATTTTACATTTTTCCGATAATTCTTTAAATTCCGGAATGTGCAGTCCGCCCTTAAATGTTAAATTGTCTAACTTCAATAATATCACCCCTATGTAAAATTACATTTGTATCTACAGTATAACCCTTTTGAAACCCGTTGTCAATCTAAATATCGGGATTTTAACGATTTTGCTTACATATTTATAAATTTCTTCGTTAATAGTGATTACACTCACACAAAAATCGCAAATAAAAATTCTCGCATTTTATTGTGCCGAATTTCCAAAATTTCGCAAATAAAAAAGGCTGATAATTCAGCCCGAATTTATAAATTTATTCAGTTTTTGTTTCCTTCTTTTCGTCCGTCTTTACTTCCGGTTCATCAATTCCCTTTCCGTCGTGCTTTTCGGTGAAATATGCCCGCTTCAAAGACTTGTACGGAAAAATATTGTTCGATTCATATTCGGAAATAATTTGATTTGAATAAATCATAGCATTTTGATTGAAGAAAAGCGGCACAAAAACTTTTTTATTCATTACATATCTTTCAAGTTCCTTGTTTATTTGGAGCAAATCCCTCGAGTTTGTGGAATTTTTAATCTTTGAAATTATATGATTGAGCTCCTCGTCTTCGTATGGAAAAATTCCGCTGTTTAGAAAAATCGGATAGGTCGGAACTATGTCCGCATTCATTTGGGAAATCAAAATATCGTAGTTGCCGTCTTTCACCTTTTGGAGATATGTTTCAAAATCTTCGCCTTCTCCGTCTATTATATCGACTTCCGCTCCCGCGTTTTTAAGAGCAGCGGTGATATAGTTTGCAACCTCAATCTGCTCCTTGTCCCCCCAATAAAAATATAGTCTGAACGTCGGTTTCGCGTTTGAAAAAATCTGCTCCGCTTTTTCCAAATTCGTCTCGTCGTTCATCGAGTTCGAGTAATAGCTCTTCGGGTTCAAAAAGCTCGACGTCTTTACGCCTCTGTCCTTTACCGAATTCTTTATAAGCTCATCTTTATCAATCGCATATGAAACAGCTTTCCTCAAATTTTCATCCTCAAGCGGCCCCTTTGTATTTAAAAACATAAACGTGAGCTTGTTTCCCGGGAAAATATCCGCCGAAAATTTGTCGTTGTTGTAAAATCTCCCATATTCGCTCGTCCATGCGGTCGAAACATTTATCCTTCCCGTTTCCAGCGATGTGAAAATGAGGTCTTCATCTTCGTGAACAATCCCCGTCACCTTTGTAATCGAAGGCATTTCATCATAATAATATTCATATCTCGAAAGATAAACCGCTTTTTTGGTTTCGTATCTCTCGAACTTGAAAGGTCCCGTCCCGAGCGGCATCGATTGATTGTCGCCCTTATATTTTACAATCGGAAAAATCAGATATTCCAAAAGCATCGGACCCGGTCCGTCCCATGTGAACTTGACCGTCTTGCTGTCAAGCGCAGTGGCTTTAAGGCTCATCTCTCCGTTTATAGGATTTCTTATAAGGTCGAAATATGCGCCCGTGCCCGCATTTTTTATATGCTCAAGCGAGTTTATGACGTCCTCTGCGGCAAGAGTCGAGCCGTCGTGAAATGTGACGGCGTCCTTCAGTTTTAAAATGACCGAATGCCCCTCGATTTCTTCGCTCTCAACAAGCTCCCTCACCGGCTTGTAATTTTTATCAAGACTGTAAAGCCCGTCGTAAACAAGCCCGCAAAGATAAAAATAGCTCATATTCGAAGTTGTCAATGGGTCGAGCGAATCAAACGGCGTCAAAGGTATCGAAACCTCGCCGGACTCGGCGACCAAAAAGCCGTACTCGTCCTCGTCTTTTTTCACGCCCTCCGTCTTTCCGCATCCCGCAATAAAAAGAGCAAAACATATTAACAATAAAATTTTTCTATATCGCATTTATTACTCCATCCAAATATCCGGTAAACTTTTTAAGTGTATTTATCTTGTCCGTGCTTTTGTGCGCAAAATTTAAAACCACGTCGCTCAAAAATTTCGGAACTCTGTATTTATATTTTATGAGTTTCGCATAGTCTTCGCGCGACTTCAAAACTCTCTCCACATAATTTCTCGTTTCCATATATGGAATATTTTTGTAAGTCTCGTCATCTTTTGAAACTATTCCCTCTTCAACCCACTTTTTCGTAATCGTCGGCCCTGCATTATATGCCGCAACCGCAAGTCCCAAATCGCCGAACTTCTCGTATAACTCCGAAAAATAGAGCGTGCCGATTTTTATATTAAAATACGGGTCAAAATACTGCTCCGCATCCTCAATCGGAATACTGTATTTCGTCTTCACATACTCCGCCGTCTTCGGCATGATCTGCATAAGTCCGAACGCCCCCTTCGGCGAAAGACTGTAAAGATTGTATCTGCTTTCAGTTTTTATAAGCGCCAAAATAACAGCCTTGTCGACTCCCGTTTCTTTCGAAACGCTGTCCACAAAGTATTCATATTTTATTGGAACTCTATAAATCAAATATAAATTGAATACAAGAAAAATAAATCCCAAAAATATTATTGTCTTAATCAGCTTTTTTAATTTTCTCATCCAAAAATTTCCTCGTATTTTTTATAAGCGCTTCCATATCGTCGTCATTTTTTATAACATAGTCCGACATATTCTCTTTAAAATTCGCATCCAAAAAATACTTCTCTCTTTCTAAAATTTCACTCTTTGTCATCATTCTCACGCGTCGCATACGCCGATGCCTGATATTTTTACTTGCGGAGACATAAAGAACCCCGTCGGGAATAAATTTCGATTTTCTCGCCGCACCAATCGATTCAAAATATAAAGGAATCTCAAAAAATGCAGTCCTACAGTTTACACTCGAGAAAAATGTGTAGAGCCTTTTATAGACGACCTTGTCCACAAAATCTCGAAGCTCTTCATTTTTAAACATCTCCGCTTTGAACTCTTTTGTTCCGTAAGAAATCCCGAACTTTTCGAAAATCTCTCCCGAAATTTCCGGCGACCCCATAATTTTCTTTGCCCAAAAATCCGCATCGAAAACCGGATATCCGCTCTTTCTAATAAACTTCGAAACGGTCGACTTCCCCGATGCGATTTCTCCGGTGATGACAATTTTTCTATTTTGCATCAAACCAACTCTTGGCTCTGCTGCCCTCAACCTTGAGCTTTACGCCCACGTCGAAACTGTCCGTCATAATGTCCTTGATATCGTCCTTAATGAGATCGAACTCTTGGTCCGGAACCTCAAAAATGAGCTCGTCGTGAATTGTAAGAATGAGCTTCGTCTTGTAATCGTTTTCTCTCAGATATTCGTAGACCTTGACCATCGCAATTTTTATGATGTCCGCAGCGCTTCCTTGAATCGGAGTGTTAAGAGCGATTCTTTCGCCGAAACCTCTGATGTTGAAATTCTTGCTTCTAAGCTCCGGAACCATTCTGCGCCTTTTAAAAAGTGTTGTGACATATCCCTTGTCCTTCGCATCCTTCACAATTTCGTTCATATATTTTTTTATGTGCGGAAATTCTTCAAAATATTTGTCAATATATTCCTTCGCATTCTTTCTTGGAATGTCGAGTTGTCTCGAAAGACCGTAGTCGCTTATTCCATAAATAATGCCGAAATTCGTCGCCTTTGCGTGCGACCTTTGAAGAGCCGTAACGTCGTCGTATGGCACGTGGAAAACTTCAGAAGCGGTTCTCCTGTGAATGTCCATCTCGCCTTCAAACCCTTCAATCATCTTCGTTTCACCGCTTATCGCAGCCATGAGCCTGAGCTCGATTTGAGAATAGTCCAAATCGTAAAGCTCGGCGCCTTCTTTTGCAACAAAAACTTTTCGAAGCGCTCTCCCCTTTTCCGTTCTCGTCGGAATATTTTGCAGATTCGGCTCGGTCGAGCTGATTCGTCCCGTTGCGGTAATCGTTTGATTGAAAGTCGAACGGAGCCTTCTGTCGTCGTCAATCAAATCCAAAATCCCGTCGACATATGTGCTTTTGAGCTTTGTGTCCTCTCTATATTCGGTGATAAGTCTCGGAAGCTCGTGTTCTTCGGAAAGCTTGTCGAGCGTTTCCTTGTCCGTCGAATAACCGGTCTTCGTCTTTTTTACCGGTGGAAGTCCGAGCTTGTCAAACAAAATTTCGCCGAGCTGTTTCGGACTGTTTATATTAAACTCCTCGCCCGCAAGTTCGTAAATCTTCTCCTCCATGCTCTTCAAATTCAACTCAAACTCGTCGCCGAGACTCACAAGTTTTTCGCGGTCAATAAGCACCCCCGTCTTTTCCATATCGGCGAGCACAATCGTAAGCGGCATCTCGACGTCATACATGAGATGATCCATCTCAAGCATTTCAAGCTCCATATCGAGTTCCTCGTGGAGAACATCTAAAATATACAAAGTGTTTGAAACCGCCGCATAAAAATCGTCAGTCAAAAGCTTGTCCACATCCTTGATTCTCTTGTTCTTTTCCATATAAGTGTCGAAAGTCTCGATGGACTTGTGCTTTCTCGCAAAATACTGCGACAGCTTCGTCGTGTCCGTCGTCGGGTCCATAAGATACATCCCTAAAGAAACGTCGAACTTAAACGGCGACTTTGCCGGGTCGTCGAACAAAGTGTAGAGTTCTTCTTTTATATCAAATCCGACAAGATTTTTTTGCTTCATCAAAAAATCGCAAATCTTTTTGTAGTCCGTCGGCTCATTTATTATATACGACTTTTCTCCGTCATAAAACGCAAACACAATCGGCTCCGCGTGATGATAAGTGTCCCTGAAAAAGAGCTTTGCGGAAACCGCACCGCCGCCAAAATTTTCGAGCTCGTCTTCCGTTATAATCGAATATTCAATCGGCTTAAAATCGTCTTTTATATCAATTTCCTTAATAAAATCATTAAACTCGAGGGAGCGATAAATTTTATTCAATTCTTCCAAGTCCGGCTCTTTAATCTTAAACTCGTCCTCGTCCGGCATCTCTGCATCCGTCTTGATTTTGCCGAGTTTGTATGAAAGATATGCCAAATCCTTATTTTCTTCGAGCTTTTCCTTTCTCGACTTTCCGCTTATCTTGTCAATATTTTCATAAACACCGTCGAGAGAGCCGTACTCTGAAATAAGAGACTTGCCCGTCTTTATCCCGATGCCGGGAACCCCCGGAATATTGTCCGACTGATCGCCCATAAGCGCCTTCAAATCGACAAGCTTCTCCGGACCGAAACCGTACTCCTCGACCACCTGAGCTACATCATATGTAACCGTGTCGGAAATTCCCTTCTTTGTATAGAGCACATTCACCTTGTCGTCGACGAGTTGCAGATAATCTCTGTCGCCGGTAACAAGAAGCACATTGAACTTATCCTTGAACTTGTTTGCAAGCGAACCGGCGATATCGTCGGCTTCAAGTCCAACCTCCTCATAAGTCTTGATGCCTCGAGTCTCCAAAAGATTTATAAGAAGAGTAATTTGGAGTGAAAGCTCAGTCGGAAAACTGTCCCTCGTCCCCTTGTAATCCTTATAAAGCTCCTTTCTGAAATTCGGTCCCTTTGCATCAAAAAGAACCGCAAGACGTTGAGGCTCATAAGTATCTATCAATTTATCAAGCATCCTCACAAAACCGAAAATCGCATTCGTTTGAATACCCTTTTTATTGGAAAGCGGTGGCATCGCGTAAAAAGCACGATTAACCAAACTTGACCCATCTATTATTAAAAAATTATCCATAAAGTCCCCCTTACCGTCTATTATAAATGATAAGCGCCCCATTTTCAAGAAACGCGAAATTTATAAAGCAAATTTAAAATAATTTAAAAAATTTATAAAAAACACTTGCAATCGTAAAATTTATCTGTTATAATAAGAATGTTCACTCGATGAGCCGAAGTGGCGGAATTGGCAGACGCACTGGATTCAAAATCCAGCGATGGCAACATCGTAAGGGTTCAAGTCCCTTCTCCGGCACCAAAGAAAAAATAGACCCCGTGTGGGTCTATTTTTTTGTGTTTTTTATTTGCGGTTTGCAGTCGACGTCAACGACTCATTTCTCCTTTTCGTCGAAATGTCGTCGGACGTCTTTGCGGAAGACCTACCATCGTGTCTTTGATTTTTCAAATCAAAGAGCACGGGTTAGGGCTATCATTTTGCTATATATTTTGTAGAAAATAGCAAACGCCGCCGTAGCGGGACGGCACTGTGTGTCCTCCCGCCTAAAATGCGACGTACTTACCAGTACGTCTCACTCCTAAAATATTTCATCTAAGCGTTTCTCATCAAAATATCCTCGCAAATAACGTCGAGGTTTGGTGTTGAGATTTGGTATGGTTTTGTTTTCGTATGGGATTTTGGCTCGATGTTTTATATACTCGCCGTTGTTGGTGGATTTGTAAATTGCATAGGGGACATATATGGCGGCGCAATGGAATGCGCCGTTACGTTCCGGGAAACACACAATGATGGGTGGATTTATATATTGTAAAGGTTTTACACGCCGTAAATATAACAAGGTAAATATGAATATATTTATAGCTTTTTGTTTTGTATAAGATGACATAATTTGTAGCGTCGCATTATATTGCGACGCCCGGAGTATGAATTTATACACAATTATATCTAATGCAATTATATGATTAAATATACACCGCACGTAACGGCAGTCATACGTTGTGACGGAAGGAGCAACGATAGTACTGTCGCCATAAGAGAAAAACTTTACATAACCCCAATAAAAAAGCACACAATTGCGTGTGCTCAAAACTTTATTTAATATTCAACTCTCTCTTGAGTCCCTCTTGCAACACTTGAGAAAAATTTATATCATGCTCCATCGCCATTTCATTCATCCAAGCAGGCAATGTCAATGTTTTCTTGACAGCCATATTATTGATCCTATCTTTTATTGCTCCAACCGGAGATTCAACCAAAATGAGAAACTCCCCTTCTTCTAACTTTATATTTTCGACGGCAGCCGGTAAATCCATTTTATTTTTTAGCATAGTAAAAATAACGCCGTTTAAAACTTCTTTTGTATTCGCAAAAAGCTCATCAATGCTTTCTGCGTCTGTAAAGCAGGCGTTAAAATCCGGAAAATTTGCATAATAGATGTCATCTTCTTTTCGAACAACACAAGGATATATAAGCTTTTTCATAAAAACCTCCTTTTTTTAAGAGAGAGGGGCTAAAATTTTAGTACCGTAATCCTCTCAATACTTGTTAAAGTTCCCGAAGGGATATCCTTCTTGTTACATTTAACAGGACAAATGTAACCATCTTTGATGTAAATCTCGTGTGATCCCTCTGTATGGTCAAGCTTCCAGCCATTTGCTTTCATAACTTTAACAACTTTTCTGTAAGGCTTTGTTTTGGCCATAAACATTTCCTCCTTACACGTATATTATACACGTATAAATAAATTGTGTCAAATACATTTTAAAAATATTCACTCTTACCTTTCCCACGTAACTTTCTAAAAAAATCACCACTAAAACCGTTGACAAAACTTAACCCTTTATGTTATAATATCTCGTGGACTTAATTGTTCCTTGCAAGGGCAGACGCTCTTGCCGTAAGACCAAAAGGAGGTGTAATTATGAACGATTACGAAACAATGCTTGTTTTTCGTCCTGACATCGAAGACGAAAAGCGTGAAGCACTCATCGAAAGATTGAAAAGTGTTATCGGCGAAGGCAATCAATTCTCAGTAGATAATTGGGGATTAAGAAAGCTTGCTTATGAAATCAATGATTACCCGGAAGGATATTATTCATTACTCGAATTCAAATCCGAACCGGAAGCAATCAAAGAAATAACACGTGTATGTCGTATTTCCGACATCCTATTACGTTACATGACAATCGCAAAGGAAGACTAGAGGTGTAAGCTATGAATAATGTAGTTTTGATTGGAAGATTAACAAGAGACCCTGAGCTAAGATATTTGCCTAACACAAATACTGCCAACTGTACTTTCACACTTGCAGTTGACAAGGGACTCTCAAAAGATAAGAAACAAGAATATGAACAAAAGGGTTGGGCAACAGCTGATTTCATAAACATTGCCGTTTGGGGCAAGATGGCTGAAGTTGTCAACAATTTTGTTGGAAAAGGAAACCTTATCGCGATTAACGGTCGCCTCTCCGTAAGAAATTACGAAGATAAGCAAGGAAACAAAAGAACGTGGACAGAAGTTGTAGCTTCAAATGTCGACTTTATCGAATGGAAGGACAGAGACCAAAGTCATTCATCCGGAAATTCAGGTTTCAATGCACCGGCTGACGACGGCTTCGATGGTGGATATGATGATTTCAAAGGTTTCGAACCTAGAAATGATGAAAATATTCCATTCTAATTAAAGAAAGGAGAAAAACATGCAAAAGAGATTTCGTCCAAGAAAGAAAGTTTGCCAACTATGCGCAGACAAAAACGAAACAATCGATTATAAAGATGTGCAAAAGCTCAAGAAATATGTAACAGAACGTGGTAAAATTCTTCCACGCCGTGTAACAGGCGCTTGTGCTAAACACCAAAGAAAAATCTCACTTGCTATCAAAAGAGCAAGACAAGTGGCATTGTTGCCATATGTAGTAGACTAATAAAAAGGCTCCGGTTAAACCGGAGCTTTATTTTTTTGTTTGTTTGTACAATTGTATGTGTACGCTCCGTAACGGGACGGCAACGTTGTGACGTAAGGAGTAACGATATCCTGGCTCTATATTTGACTTTCGTTGTTATAACAACATACAACTTTCGGTGTGTTCATAAAATATCTTTCTAAAAATGCAACGTGCAGATATTTTCCGCGCTGATAAATTTTACAATTGTATTTATTCGCATACGCATTGTAGCGGGACGGCATACGTTGTGACGTAAGGAACAACGATGTCCTCCCGCCATATATGTCGTTTTTGAAATATACAACCCCACCAACAACGGTGTGCCAAGAAAATATATAACCCAAAGCCTCATACCATTTATAAACAAATCTTCGCTATGTATATCTTAAAAT
>OASD01000024.1_pt1 | contig 128663 bp, 106 predicted proteins | sample 1475531 | NCBI WGS metagenome assembly OASD01 (sample SAMEA3360668, study PRJEB22359) | human gut metagenome | biome: ENVO:urban biome; feature: ENVO:human-associated habitat; material: ENVO:feces | place: Bangladesh | collected 2011
TCAAGCATTTTGAAGAACAGGGAAAGACCACCAAAAGGTGTTATTTCCTTATTTACGAACTTTATGTCACAGTTTCGCATCGGAGTATATTCTTTTTTTTCGTGGTAAAGTTAGTAAATATTTATGAATCAAGCATATATAAAGCTGTTTTTCTAATGGCGGTCATTAGAAAATGACAAGAAGCTTTTTCTAATGACCGATTTGGGTTTAAGGCTTTCGCCCTAAAACATTTCCGCTATCATTATAATAAGAATGTGTTACATCTTTGATAAAAGAATAATACTCTTTTAACCTTTTCATATATAAAGAGTCTAAATAGTAAACCAATTCGTAAGAATATGGCATGGCAGAGATGAACCCGACCGACACGACCATCATAGAAAAGATGAAAACCAATCCCAATGACGGGATGAGGTTGCTCATGGACGAATACCAAGAGAGGCTCTATTGGCATGTTCGCAGGCTCGTGGTGTACGAGGACGACGCTGAGGACCTGTTGCAGGAAATCTTCATCAAGATATACTTGAAGTTTGATTCCTTCAAGGGCAACAGCTCGCTCTTCTCGTGGATTTACCGGTTGGCCACCAATGAGACATTGTCGTTTCTGAGAAAGAAGAAGGTGAACAAAGTGACACTGGACAACGCGCAGACGCAAGCCGCGGATTCTTTCTTCGAATATGGCGACAAGGAGGCATTGGCCTTGCACGACTCCATTCACGCCTTGCCGGCGAAGCAGCAGACGGTGTTCAACCTGCGATACTACGACGAGCTGAGCTTCAAGCAGATAGCGGAGATAACCTCTACGTCGGAGAATGCGGTCAAGGCGAACTATTGTTTCGCGAAACAGAAAATAATAGAACGAATGAAACTTCTGGAAGTATAAAAACATCTAACGCTCAAAACTTTTAGACATGACAAACAATGACGATAAACTGAAAAGCATTGGCAAGAGAACGCCTTACATCTTGCCCGCCGACCTGTTCGGGCGCATGCAGAAGCAAGTGATGAGGCGAATAGATGGCATCGAGAAGGCACGGCAGGCAAGGAAGCGCCGCCAAGCGCTCGTCATCAGGCTCTCGGTGGCGGCTACGGCCATTGCCGCGTCGGTAAGTCTCGTGGTCTTGTTGCGCCTCGGCAACATAAACGGAAGCGGCGACGACGGCATGCGCCAAGCCAATAGCACGGCCGTGGACAAGGCATACGAAAACTTGAGCCAGCAAGAGCGCGAGAACCTTCTTGCCGACTACAAGAACGACATATACATGAGCCTTCAATAAATAAATACATAAGCATGATGAACAACATGAGAAACCTTATGGTGGCGTGCGTCATGATGATGGCATCTATTTGTGTCGCCGTGGCACGACCGGAAACCAGCGAGGAAGGAAGAAGAAACCGCCCCAACATGGAGCAGTTCACAAGGGCGCAGGCCAACCGCATAGCGCGGCAACTGGACCTTGACGACGCGACGACCAAGAAGTTTGTCGACGCGTTCTGCAAATGCCGCAAAGAGATTGCCGCCACACGCATACCACGCCCAGCCAAGAAACCCGAAAACATGACCGACGCGGAAGTGGTGAGGGGCATAAAGGCGAGGTTCCAGCAAGGCCGCAAGATTCTGTACATACGTGAGAAATATTTCAAGGTGTATTCCAAGTTTCTGACGCCAAAGCAGATTCAGAGGGTCTACGACCTGGAGATGATGGATTTCCAGCACTTCCACAAAAGAGGCTTCAGGAAAGGGCCTCAAGACTGATAAAGACGTTCGCGACAGTCCTGTCTGCCATTATGCCGAAAAGGCATCGGCTTCCCAATCCTGGGAGGCCGATGCCTTTTCGGTTTTGCGGTGCGCTTTTTTTTTGACGTAAACGGTGCGGCAATGGCAAAAATAACCTATCTTTGCCGATAAAACCAACATAACTGAAAACCATGGAAGTGAGAGACGTTTTTGAGATGCGCAAGGAGGGTAGGCTCGAGGAGGCTTACAGTGCCATATTTAAGTTGTATGCCGTGCATCAGGGGCCACACACCAACCTGTGCATGTTTTGGTGTACCAACGACATGTTCAAGCTGCGTGCCCGGCAGAAACGCGTGGAGGAGGCACGCCGCCTGCTTTTCCAGCTCGTGAAGCTCTATCCGCAGACCAAGGACAGGATGGGGCAGGGCAACCGGGCCATCATCAACGCCGCGCTCTGCATGGACAAGCTCGCCGACGGTTTCAACCTGCTCTATTTCATGCCCTACTACAACCGCATGACCGAGGCCGACTGGCAGCCCTACGTGGCAGGTGGCCATAAAGTGCCGTCGCTGGGACAGCAAGTGGTGAACCACCTGCTCAAGGACCTGGACAAGCGCGACGCCGCGTACATCAACCAGGTGGCCGACCTCTTCAGGCTGGCTTTCCAGAAGTCGCCATATTATAAGGAGAACCTGCGCCACTTGGCTCAGATGCACAACCTTCTAGGCAATACCGGCAAGGCCGTGGACACCTACAAGAAGTTGCTCACGCGCCATCACGACAGCTATCTCTATGCCGAGCTCGCCAAGCTTCTCACCGACAACGGCCAGAAGATAGCGCTCTTGTGCCAAGCCGTCGTAAACCAGCGGCGCGACAAGTATGCCGCCAAGTACCATCTCGAATTGGCGTGGCTCATGCAGGCCACGCTGCCACGGCGCGCGGCCTACGAGCTTGGGAGGTACATGGAGATAAAACGCGGGGCCAACCAGCGCGTCGCCCCGTCTGCCATCAGGTTGCAAGAGAGGCTGGGGCAAGTGCGGCCCGTAACGGCCAAGGAGGAGCAGACGCTCTATGACAGGTCGGCGGAAGCCGTGAGAAGTATTCTCGCGGGTTAAAATGCTTTAATGCGATGCCGTGTCCCATAACGGCACGAATTATCGGGAAAGTTGGTGATAGTTAATAAATAAATGATTAACTTTGCAAGAATTAATGTGTAAATAGTCCCAATGGATGAAAAGAGATTTTCGCTGTTAAGCCATTTGCAATACCCGGCCGACTTGAGAAAGCTTGGCGTGAAGCAACTGCCCGAGGTGTGCGACGAGTTGCGGCAAGACATCATCGAGGAAGTGTCGGTCAACCCAGGCCACCTCGCCTCCAGTCTTGGCGTGGTAGAGCTCACCGTGGCGTTGCATTACGTGTTTGACACGCCCGACGACCGCATAGTGTGGGACGTGGGCCACCAAGCCTATGGCCACAAGATTCTCACGGGCCGGCGCGACAGCTTCTTCACCAACCGCAAGTTTGGCGGCGTACGCCCGTTTCCCACGCCGTTGGAGAGCGAATACGACACGTTCACGTGCGGCCACGCCTCCAACAGCATCTCGGCGGCACTCGGCATGGCCGTGGCGGCGAAGAAGACCGGAAACGCCAACAGGCACGTGGTGGCGGTGATAGGCGACGGCGCCATGAGCGGAGGCCTCGCCTTTGAGGGCCTCAACAACGTGTCGTCTACGCCAAACGACATCCTTATCATCCTCAACGACAACGACATGTCCATAGACCGTGCCGTGGGCGGAATGGAGAAATATCTCATAAACCTCGATGTCAACGAGACATATAATCGCTTGCGTTTCAAGGCGTCGCAATGGCTTCACGGCAAAGGCTATCTCAACGACGACAGGCGCAAGGGAATAATAAGGCTCAACAACGCCTTGAAGAGCGCGTTGACGCATCAGCAGAACATCTTTGAGGGCATGAACATACGCTACTTCGGGCCTTTCGACGGCAACGACGTGGAGGAGCTCGTGCGCGTGTTGAGGCAGGTGAAGGACATGAAAGGCCCCAAGCTGCTGCATCTGCATACCGTCAAGGGCAAGGGCTATGCCCCGGCTGAGAAGAACGCTACGGTGTGGCATGCGCCTGGGCGCTTCGACGCGGCCACGGGAGAGCGTATCTCCGACTCAAACGGCTGCCAGCCGATGAAATACCAGGACGTCTTCGGAAACACCTTGCTCGAACTGGCAAGGCAGAACCCGAGAATAGTAGGCGTCACGCCGGCCATGCCAACTGGCTGCTCAATGAACATCATGGCCAAGGAGATGCCCGACCGCGTGTTCGACGTGGGCATTGCCGAGGAGCATGCCGTGACCTTCTCAGGAGGCATGGCCAAGGATGGGATGCAGCCTTTCTGCAACATATACAGCGCCTTCGCCCAGCGCGCCTACGACAACATCATCCATGACCTCGCCATACTCAACCTGCCCGTGGTGCTCTGTCTCGACCGTGCCGGACTTGTAGGCCAGGACGGCCCGACACATCATGGGGCTTTCGACATGGCCGCCCTAAGGCCGGTGCCCAACCTCACCATAGCCTCGCCCATGGACGAGTGCGAGTTGCGCCGGCTGATGTACACGGCGCAGCTGCCAGGCAAGGGCACGTTCGTGATTCGCTATCCTCGCGGCAGGGGCGTCTACCCAGTGTCGGAAGAAAGCGACTGGCGTTGCCCGCTCACGGAGATAGCCGTGGGGACGGGCCGGCGCGTGCGCGAGGGTTCAGAAGTGGCCGTGATAACTATAGGGCCGATTGGCAACGACGTGGAAACCGTGATATCGGGCATGGACGAGGCCGAAGCCAGCAAGGTGGCGCATTACGACTTGCGCTTCCTGAAACCATTGGACGACAAGATGCTGACGGAGATTGGCGAGAAGTTTGACAAGATAATAACCGTGGAGGACGGCATTCGCATGGGCGGAATGGGCTCGGCCGTGCTCGAGTGGATGTCGGACCATGGTTATCAGCCCAGGATAAAACGCCTTGGCCTGCCCGACAACTTCGTGGAACATGGCACAGTGGACGAGCTGCGGAAGGTCTGTGGGCTTGACAACGACAACATGCGCAAGGTGATAGAAGAAACGCTATGAAGATTATCATAACAGGAGCTTATGCCATAGGAACGCATTTGGCACGATTGCTCTCACGCAACCAGGAAGAGATAACCATCATCGACGAAGACCAGGACCGTCTCGACAAGATAGGAGCCGACTACGACTTGCTCACGTTGTGCGGGTCGCCGTCGAGTGTCAAGACGCTGAACGAGGCAGGGGCGAGCAACGCCGACCTCTTCATCGCGGTGTCGCCTGACGAGAACGAGAACATTAACAGTTGCATCCTTGCTCATGCCCTTCATGCCAAGAAAACGGTGGCGAAGGTCAACGATGCCGAATACGTGGAAGAGGACATACGCCTGTTCTATAAGAACCTTGGCGTGGACGTGCTCATCTATCCTGAGATATTGGCGGCAAGGGAGATAATCAATGGCTTGAAGATGTCGTGGGTGCGCCAGAGATGGGACGTGCATGGCGGCGCCTTGGTAATGCTGGCTATAAAGCTTCGCGACGACTGCAAGATTCTCAACCAACCGCTCAAAGTGCTGTGCGGCCCCGATGACCCTTATCATGTGGTGGCGATAAAGCGCGGCATGGATACTATCATCCCAGGTGGCAACGACGAGCTGCATTGCTATGACCTCGTGTACTTCATGACCACCAAGCAGTATATCCCTTATATACGCCAGATTACGGGCAAGGAAGGCTATGCCGACGTGCGCAACGTGATTTTCATGGGAGGTGGCATGACCACGGTGCGAGCATTGCAGTCGATGCCAGAGTACATGAACACAAAGATAATAGAGATAGACCCCGACAGATGTGAGGAGCTGAACCAGATCGTGGAGGACAAGACGCTAATCATTCAAGGCGACGCGCGCGACACGTCGCTACTTGAGGATGAAGGCATCAAGAACACTCAGGCTTTCGTGGCGCTCACCGGAAACGCCGAGACCAACATCCTGGCTTGTCTCACCGCGAAACGCCTCGGAGTGCGCAAGACGGTGGCAGACGTGGAGAACCTCGACTACGCGTCGATGGCGGAAGGGCTCGACATTGGCACCATCATAAACAAGAAGGCCATAGCGGCCAGCAGGATATACCAACTCATGCTCGATGCCGACGTGCTCAACGTCACGTTCCTTATGTCGGCCAACGCCGACGTGGCTGAGTTCGTGGCGAAAAACGACTCCAAGGTCACCAAGCTGCCGGTGAAAGACCTAAAGTTGCCGTCCGACATAACGATAGGCGGACTCGTGAGGGGCGACGAGGGAATGCTGGTCAACGGTAACACGCGCATTGAGGCTGGCGACCACGTGGTGGTGTTCTGCCATGGAGTTAACATGAAGGCGCTGGAGAAATATTTCAATCCGCCCAAGAAAATATCAGCCATAGCCCGTGAGTTGTTGAATAAGTTGTCGCTATGATCAATTTCCGGATTATATACAAGATCCTTGGAGGCTTGCTTTTCCAAGAGGCCGCCTCCATGCTAATCTGCATGTGTGTGGCGTTGTGGTTTGGTGAAGACGACATCTTGCTCTTCGCCTCTTCCGCCATCATAACCATTTTCGTTGGCCTTGTGCTGAAGTTTTTAGGGCGCAATGCCACCAACGGCTTCTCGCGTCGCGATGCCTATCTCATGGTGACGCTCGTGTGGGTCGTGTATTCGCTCTTTGCCTCGTTGCCCTTTATGCTTGGCGGCTACATTCGCAGTTTCACGGATGCCTATTTTGAGGCGATGTCGGGATTCACCACGACGGGTGCCACTATCATCGACAATGTTGAGGCCTTGCCCCATGGCATACTCTTTTGGAGATCGCTTACCCAGTGGGTAGGAGGCTTGGGCATAGTGTTCACGGTGATAGCGTTCATACCTTCCATGGCTGGAAGCAGCGGCAGCATAAGGGTGTTTGGAGCCGAGGCCACAGGGCCGTTCAAGGCGAAGCTTCAGCCAAAGCTGTCCACGAGCATCCGTTTCATCTGGCTGGTATATCTCGTGATAAGCGTTTGGTGCTTCGTGAGCTACATGCTGTTTGGCATGAACTGGTTTGAGGCAGCCAACTACACCATGACAACGGTGGCCACGGGAGGCATGGGCGTCAACAACAGCTCTACGGAGCATTTCCAGTCGCCGGCGCTGGAATATGTCACCACGTTTTTTTGTTTTCTCTCCGGCACTAATTTCACGCTGCTCTATCTGACGATGTTCAAGGGCAAGGTGAAGTCATTGTTCCGTGACGCCGAGTTCCGGTTTTATATCTTGATGGTGGCTGCTTGCACGGCTTTCATCATGGTGGAACTCATCACGGTGAACCATTATGCCATAGAGCACGCTTTCCGTTCGGCAATATTCCAGGTGGTATCGTTCATCACGACTACGGGATTGTTCAACGACGACGCGGCGACGTGGCCTCATGTCACCTGGGTCGTGTTGGCGGTCTGCATGTTTTTCGGGGCTTGCTCCGGCTCCACCTCGGGAGGCTTGAAATGCGTGCGTTGCGTGATGATATTCAAGGTGCTCCGCAACGAGCTGATACAGCGCATACATCCTTCCGCCGTGTTGCCATTGAAGATAGGCGACACCAATGTGGCCAACAGGCAAAGGGTGTCGTTGCTGGCCTTTGTCACGGCTTATCTCATGCTGTTCTTCATATTTGCCTTTATCATCATAGCGGCAGGCGTGGACAACACCAATGCCATAACGATATGCTTGAGCTGCCTGAGCAACGTGGGACCAACGTTGGGCACGGAGATTGGCCCAACGATGTCGTGGTCGCAGTTGCCGGCTTTCATCAAGTGGTTCTGCTCGTTCATGATGCTTGTCGGCCGTTTGGAAATCTTCACGGTGTTGGTGGTGCTCACTCCGGCTTTTTGGAACAAGAGCAAGTAGACGATTTCTTGACTTTCCACCATGCGAACCAAACGCAGGCTATGGCGAAGACGGCTATGCCGAGGCCATAGCCAACCCAGTTTTGCAGTCCTAGAAACTGTTTGGAGACGAATATGTATGTTGAGCAAACTGTGGTCATGAACAGGGCCGGTATGAGGGTTATGGCATAACACTTTTTCCGCTTCACCAGATACACGGTTATGGTCCATAGCGTGAACACGCTGAGCGTTTGGTTGGCCCATCCGAAGTACTGCCAGATGATATTGAAGCCGTCTGGATTCTCCATTTGCCATAAAAGCAACAGTATGGCGGCGATGAACATTGGTATGCACACGTATAGGCGGCGACGTATGGAGTGCTGCTCGACACCGATGGTCTCGGCCACTATCAGGCGCGCGCTGCGGAAAGCGGTGTCGCCACTGGTGATGGGGGCCGCCACCACTCCGAGCAACGCCAGTACGCCACCGAACACGCCAAGCCAATTGGAACAAACAAACTGCACGACCTTGGGCGCCGTGAAGAATTGTACAAGCGACTTGCCTCCGTCGGTTTGGGCCATGAACTCCTTTACCACGTCGGCAGGCACAACCTCGCGCCAACCGCCATAATAGAAGAAATACATTGACACCGTGGCCCATATCAGCGCCACCACACCCTCGGTTATCATTGCCCCGTAGAATATCGGGCGGCCATGGCGCTCACTCTTCATGCAGCGTGCCATGAGCGGGCTTTGGGTGGCGTGGAAGCCGCTTATGGCTCCACAGGCAATGGTGAGGAAAAGGCAGGGGAAGAGAGGGTTCTTCGACATGTAGCTATCCGCGCCGAGCCAAGCGTGATTGCTGTTGAGGTTGCTCGCGCCAAGGTCGCTCCACAGTTCGGGAAGGTTAGGCATCTTGATGAACAAGCCTATCATCAACGCCACGGCCATGAACAACAGCGAGAAGGCGAAGAGGGGATATACCTTGCCAATGATCTTGTCGATGGGCAACATCGTGGCGATGATATAATAGATGAAGATGACCACGATCCACAGCATTTGCGACCCGCACATGCCATGAAGGATGATGGCGGGACTGTAGACGAAGACTACGCCGACCATCATCAGTAGCAGCACGGTGAACAAGAGCATGATGTCTTTAGTGGCCTTGCCCAAATACATGCCTACCAGCTCGGGCAGGCTCTTGCCGTCGTTGCGCAGCGAGAGCATGCCGCTAAGATAGTCGTGGGTGGCTCCGGCGAAGATGCAGCCAAACACTATCCACAAGTAAGCCACGGGACCGTACCAGGCTCCCATTATGGCTCCGAAGATAGGGCCCGTGCCCGCGATGTTGAGAAACTGGATCATGAAGATTTTCCAGCTGGGCAATACCACGTAGTCGATGCCGTCGCCATGTGCCACTGCTGGCGTGGGCCGGTCGTCGGGGCCGAAAACGTGTTCGACAAATCTTCCGTAGGCAAGAAAGCCCACAATCAATGCTATCAGACTGAGAACAAAAGATATCATGTGTTTGTTGTTATTTGTTTGTGTTTTACTTGTTTTCGTGTTGGTTCGATGCTATTTTAAGCTTGAAAGTTACGAATCGTCATGCAAAGGTACGTATTATAATTGAGAGAGGATAACAAAACGAGGCTAATTTGTGAAAAATGTGGTAAAAGTGCTAAAATAAAAAAAGACAACCCTGCTGGCAAGATGATTTGCCAATAGGGTTGCCTTTTTTATAGCTTTATCTTATACCTAAGCGGTTATTCCACTTCTTTTATCTTTTCGACGATTTGTTTCTCAATCTCCTCGCACAGTTCGGGGTTGTCTTTCAAGAGCTGGACAGCCGCGTCGCGACCTTGGCCAAGCTTTGAGCCATTGTATGAGAACCAGCTGCCGCTCTTGCCCACGATGTCGTTTTCCACGCCGAGGTCAAGAATCTCTCCCGCCTTGTTGATGCCTTGTCCGAACAGGATGTCAAACTCTGCCTTGCGGAATGGAGGCGCGACCTTGTTTTTCACCACTTTCACGCGGACGTGGTTGCCATACACGTTGTCGCCATCCTTGAGGCTCGTCACGCGGCGGATGTCTATGCGCACGCTTGAGTAGAACTTCAGCGCGTTGCCGCCAGTCGTGGTCTCGGGGTTGCCGAACATTACGCCAATCTTCTCGCGCAACTGGTTGATGAAGATGCAGCACGTGTTGGTCTTTGATATCGTGCCGGTGAGCTTGCGAAGGGCTTGGCTCATGAGGCGGGCCTGGAGTCCCACGGCAGAGTCGCCCATGTCGCCCTCAATCTCCTTTTTCGGCGTGAGCGCCGCCACGGAGTCGACCACGAGAATGTCTACCGCGGATGAAGAGATGAGCTGGTCGGCAATCTGCAAGGCCTGTTCTCCGTTGTCGGGTTGCGAGATCCAGAGGTTGTCAACGTCCACGCCGAGTTTCTCGGCATAGAAACGGTCGAAGGCGTGCTCCGCGTCGATGAACGCGGCGATGCCCCCACGCTTCTGCGCCTCTGCAATGGCGGTGATGGCGAGGGTCGTCTTTCCTGATGACTCCGGGCCGTATATCTCTATAATCCTGCCGCGAGGGTAGCCGCCCACGCCCAAGGCGAGGTCAAGGCCGATGGACCCCGTGGGTATCACTTCCACGTTCTCCACCTTCTCGTCGCCCATGCGCATGATGGAACCCTTGCCGAAGTCCTTCTCTATCTTTGTCATTGCGGCCTGCAAGGCTTTCATCTTGGCCTGCTTCTCCGCTTTCAGCTGCTCTGCCTGCTTGTCGGTCTGGTTGGCAGCGGTAGCTTGTTCTTCTGTCTTTGCCATAAATAGTCAAAAGTCTATAGTTCTATGTCTTTGTCAAACTCCTCGTGCCATGGCAAGCCTTGCTTGCCGAGCTCCTCAAGGAATGGGTCTGGGTCGAACTCCTCCACGTTGAACACGCCTGCCTTTTTCCAAATGCCCTTCAGGAACATCATGGCTCCTGTCATGGCCGGCACGCCAGTGGTGTAGCTCACGCCTTGCATGCCTGTCTCCTTGTAGGCATCCTGGTGCTTGCAGTTGTTATATATATAATATGTGTGTTCCTTGCCGTCTTTCAATCCGCGAATCCTGCAGCCGATGCTCGTCTCACCGTCGTAGTTCTCGCCAAGGTCTTGCGGATTAGGCAACACGGCCTTGAGGAATTGCAGCGGCACGATGCTCACCTTCACGGTCTTCGTGGGGTCGTCGGCGAGTGGCGCCTCGTAGGTGATGGGGTCGATGCGGCCCATGCCAGTGTCCTCGATTACGCGCAGGTGGGTGAGATACTCCTGTCCGAAAGTCATCCAGAAGCGTCCGCGCTTGATGGTGGGATAGTTCTTCACGAGGCTCTCCAGCTCCTCGTGGTGCATCAGGTAGCTGTCGCGGGGGCCGATGTTAGGATAGTTGATGTCGCGGTGCACGGCGAGAGGCGCCGTCTCTATCCATTTGCCGTCCTCATAGTAGAGGCCCTTTTGCGTTATCTCACGGATGTTGATTTCCGGATTGAAGTTGGTGGCGAAAGCCTTGTGGTGGTTGCCGGCGTTGCAGTCCACGATGTCGAGATATTGTATCTCGTCGAAATGATGCTTCGCGGCGTATGCCGTGAACACCTGCGACACACCCGGGTCGAAGCCGCAGCCGAGTATTGCCGTGAGGCCTGCCTTCTCGAAGCGGTCCTTGTAGGCCCACTGCCAAGAGTATTCGAAGTGTGCCTCGTCTTTTGGCTCATAGTTGGCCGTGTCGAGATAGTTGCAGCCGCAAGCCAGGCAAGCGTCCATGATGCTCAGGTCCTGATAGGGCAGGGCGAGGTTGATTACCAAGTCGGGCTTGTAGCTGTTGAACAGCTCCGTGAGTTGCTCAACACTGTCGGCGTCCACCTCGGCGGTCTTGATGTCCATCTTGTATCCCTTAGCGTGTATGGCGTCGACCAGGCGGTCACATTTCTCCTTGTGATGCGAGGCTATCATCAGTTCGCCAAACACGTCGGTGTTTTGTGCTATCTTGAAGGCGCATACCGTGGCTACGCCTCCAGCTCCGATCATTAAAACTCTATTGCTCATGTCTTATGCTTTGTTTTATGTTTATAGTTGCCGTTTCCAGTTCAAAGTCTGTGTTGTGGTTGGGTTTTATTGTCTTGTTTTTATCTCGTCACCCCTGATGCCCAAGGCGTTCATCAGCGAGTAGCCCAATATCTCTTGCCTGAAGTTGCCACCCGGCATTGGCTGCATGGCGAAGAGCGTTATGTGCTTGTCTTCCGGGGCGTTGCGCATGGCGTTGGCTATCTCCTCATAGATAGTGCCTTCCTCACCGTTGGGCACTATCATCAGGCGTTTCACCTCGTCGTGCCCGAGAATCATGCTGATGGTGTCGAGCATGTAGTCGTCCTTGCCGAACGTGTCGTTAGCCGCGTATGAATTGACAAGAAACTCTCCGAGGTTCTTGTCGTTGAAAGCCTGCCCGTTGAGTTCTGTCTCAAAGGTCGAGGGGTTGAAATTCTCCAGCCGTGCGGCGTGCTTCTCATGCACGAGCACGAGTTGCGTCTCGTGTGGCTTGCCGTCCGCTCTCAGTCCGCCGTCCAAGGCTATGTCCACGGCCCATTGGCTGAGGTCGGCCTTGCCTATGCGTCGGCCTATCATGCGCTCAAACTGCACCGAGAGTTGGAATGCCACATAGTCTATATAGTCGGCGTCGGCGAGGATGACGTTCTCGCTTAGCTTTACGTTGCTCGCTTCTTGTGGGTTCATCTTTATGGTTTATGTGTCTTGTGAGTATAAGGAAGAGCCTTATCTTGATGCAAAGATAATGAAAAGGACTTGAAGATTCAAACAAAAGGTGAATTTTATTTTGAAACGAACATTATCTTTAAAGTATAATTTGTAATTTTGTGCGATATTTAATTGAATATAACTAATAAATATTTCATTACGCTAATGTCAACACTATCTGTCGCGATTATTATCGTGTTTGTCGTGGGCTATCTGTTCATAGCCTTGGAGAGCGTGACAAAGGTCAACAAGGCTGCCGTGGCACTGCTCATGTTCGTGGTCGTGTGGACGCTCTACATGATCAACCCCGGTTATTTTGTCTCCCTGATACATCCCCAGTTCATGGATGTCCTTAGCTTGCAGCATCCGGGGCTTGGCAGCACCGTGAACCCTGTCATGGTTTTCGTGACCGACATCATCCAGGGCCATCTTGGCGACACGGGCACCACGCTTTTCTTCCTCATGGGAGCCATGACCATCGTAGAGGTGGTGGACCAGAACGGCGGTTTCGACTGGGTGCGCCGCGTGATGCACACCAAGAGCAAGCGTGTGCTGTTGTGGCGTATAGCGTTCATGACGTTCATCCTCTCCGCCATCCTCGACAACATGACCACCAGCATCGTGATGATCATGATCCTGCGCAAGCTTGTGTCCCAGCACAAGGATCGCGTCTTGTATGCCGCCTTGGTCATAATATCCGCCAACAGTGGTGGTGCGTTCTCGCCAATAGGCGACGTCACGACGATAATGCTGTGGAACAAGGGTCTCATCACCGCCGCCGGAGTGATAAGCGAGATATTGATTCCGTCGATAGTGTCGATGGTAGTGCCAGCCCTCATCATCCAGATGGCGCTCAAAGGCAACCTCGACGAAGACGCGACACAGGTCGCTGCCGTGGCCTTGCCCGAGCAGGAGCTTAGCGACTTCCAGCGCAAGGTGGTGTTCTGGGTCGGCGTGGGCGGCTTGGTGTTCGTGCCCATATTCAAGAGCTTGACCCATCTGCCGCCGTTCATGGGCATCTTGCTCGTGCTCAGCTTGCTGTGGATAGTCACCGAGGTGTTCTACGCTCATCTCAAGAGCGACAAGGGCGCGAGGAAAAAGCGCGTGGTGAGCCTTATCCGCAACATCGACATGAGCACCATACTCTTCTTCCTCGGCATTCTCATGGCTGTGAGCTGCCTTGAGGAGATTGGCGCCCTCACGTCGCTGGGCAAGGGCTTGAACGTGGCGTTCGACGGCAACCACTTCATGGTGACAGGCATCATTGGCGTGCTCTCGTCGATAGTAGACAACGTGCCCCTCGTGGCGGGATGCATGGGCATGTACCCCGTGCAGGCCGTGGGCGACTTCGCCACCGACGGCGTGTTCTGGCAGTTGCTGGCCTATTGCGCTGGCGTGGGCGGCTCAATGCTCATCATCGGCTCCGCCGCCGGCGTGGTGGTCATGGGCCTTGAGAAGATAACGTTCGGCTGGTATATGAAGCACGTGTCGTGGATAGCTTTCGTGGGATATATAGCAGGCATACTGTGCTACTATGTGTTTCGCGAGTATATCTTCACCACGCCGCTGTAAGAGATTGGAGAGATAAAAGGCGAACGCCTGGGCTTGATAGGATTCAAGCTCAGGCGTTCGTGTTTTTGTCATTGCCATGTCGGTAGACTAATGTTCGTGTGGCGTCTCGTGCCCGAGACCAAGGGCAAGACCCTTGAGGAGATAAGCATGTTCTGGAAAAAGCGCGGTTGCCGCTAAGCCTCGCTTGTCAGGGCCGTTTGTTTTGAGCGCTTCCGTTTGATGGTCAACGTTATGAAGACCGCGACGACGGAAGCGCTTGCCGTTGCCACGAGGAGCAGCGCCTGAAGCGCGGCGGCCGTCAAGATGCTCATGTTGCCCATCAGCGCCACGAAGAAAGCCACGGGAGCCTCGATGATGGCTAAGCGCGACATGCGCTTGCTCACCTCCACGATGGCGGCGCGCAGGCTCCGGCGCGCAAAATAGTCGAGGGCCTGGCGCTGGGTGCAGCCGTTGCCCAGCAGGTAGTTGTAGAGCTGGCCATGGTGCACGAGGCTGTCGTTGTAGGCAATCATTGCCTTGGTGTTGGCGCCCGTGATGCTACCTGCCAACAGGCCCGTCACCGGCAGGAAGACGTTGATGGCGAACGGGTCGCGCGTCCCGAGGACGAGGAAGATGAAATAGAAGGCCACGATGATGACTCCCGCCAGCGAGCCTGCCGCTATCGGCAAGTAGTCGCGGCCTGGTTTCAGCCGTGCCTTCACTGTCGTCGTCAGGGCGGTGAAGAGGCCGATGATTATGGATATGGCTATGCTGAGCGTGATGCTCTGCGCCCACGTGGCGAGCGTCATCAGCGCGGCAAGCAAGCCCGTGGCCACCACCATGCGCACGAGCGACATCAGGAAACGGCGCGTCAGGTTCAGGCGGAAGCGAATGATGATGAAGACGGGGAGGGCAGCGAGCAGCACCCCGAAAAATATGCCAAGCGAAGATATGTTCATTGTTCCAAGTTTATGAGTTTATCACATGGTAGAGTGTCGTCCTCATGCGTGAATATCACCTCGGCCCCGTTCTCGGCAAGCTTGCACAAGAGCCCCTGGGTCTCGGGCGTGGCGAAGGCGTTGTCCACGAGCACCACTTCCCGCTTCATCTCCAGGGCCAAGCGCAGTAGCGTGGCCTGTAGGTCTTGCTGGCTGAACGACGACACGGGCTTGTCTTTCATGTCTTTCAGTTCGGCGGGGATGTCCAGGCGCAGGTATCGGCACAGTTCTCCAATCTTTATGTCCCCCTCCGGCATGTATTGCGGAATGTAGGCCATCATCTTCCTGAAATAGGGAGACGCCTCGTGGGTGATGAGCTCCCCGTCGAAGGTTATGAAGCCCGACTGCAGCGGGCACAACCCAAGAATGGAGAGGAGCACCTCGCTCTTCCCCGTGTGCTTCCCGCCATGTATGCACACCTGCTCGCCTTCCTCGGCTATCAGCGAGAAAGGAACCGACTGGTTGCCGTCGGGCAGTGAGACGCTAACATTCTTGAATTCAAGCATGGTGTTGTTTAATATTCGCGAATAAGGTTCTTTTGGCTGCAAATTTAGCCAAAATCCATGAATAACGAACCAATAGTCGTGAAAAGGTCATGAAAAAGTGGCCGTGTTAGGAAAAACAACACCATGCGTTAGCGTAGAATTGTAAAATATTATTGCCGAAATTTAACACTTGGAAACATGGGCAAATAGAGCGGAAAAATGGCTTCGAGGTGCCCCTTTGGCAGCGTCTCCAGTAGGTTTTTGGCCAAAAGGCGTTGCCGTTACAGTGTAATCGCGTCGCCATTTCACCGTAACGGCAACGCGATTACACCGTAACGGCATCGCGATTGCACTGTAACGGCGACGTAAAATCAGCGTTTTGGCAACGCTCTAAAACCGTAAAATTCATAAGTTTCTAATAATCAACGATTTATCAAAACGGCCCATAATCGCGTCATTTTCGACCAAGAGACAGCTCGATTGAAAAAAATCGATTCTCAGACGACCATTTGTAAAATATTTTAATATGCCAAGCATCACGCCAAATACCGTCCCCCTGTTTTGCCTATTATGGTATTGTTTTCGTCCATGTTTTTGCGACTGTTGCGATTTGCTCAAAAAATCGTAGTTTTCTTTATTGTTTTGCCAAAACAATAAAGAAAAATGTTTTTTATGGTCGCTTTTCAACAGAAATGATTACCTTTGAGTTGTTAATCTCTATGATGTAGGAACAAGATTGCTTAGAATATATATAGATATCCGATGAAGATAATATCCACAAGCGACTGGCACCTTGGCAACCTCTTCCATGGCAACGACCGTCTGCCCGAGCACCGCCATTTCCTCAACTGGCTGTTGGACCAGATTACGACGCGCCAACCAGACGCACTTCTCGTGGCTGGCGACATCTTCGACAACGGCAACCCCTCGGCCGCGGCACAACATGCCTATTATGAGTTTCTTGCCGAAGCGACACGGGCGTGTCAGGACATGACCGTCGTGATAACAGCCGGCAACCATGATTCGTCTAACCGACTTGAGGCCCCGCGTCCGCTGCTCGAACGCTATAATGTAGAGATACGCGGCAACGTGAGGCGTACGTGGGTGCCGTCGGACGACGAGGAAGGCGCGTCGGGCAGTTGGCAGACCGACTACGATGACCTCATCATACCCATACAAGGCCGTGGCGGCGACAGCATAGTGGTGCTTGCGGTGCCCTATCTGCGCTCAGATGTAGTGGCCGACGAGAGCTACTCGCATGGCGTGAACCGCTTTCTGCGGCAGCTCACCGACCGTGCCCGTCAGCTCTATCCCGACAAGCCGACGGTAATGATGGCGCACCTCTACGCCCATGGCACCGACATTGCCGATAACGACGCGAGCGAGAAGATAATCATCGGAGGACAGGAGGAGGTGAACATCGACAAGTGGGAAGGGCATCCCGACTACATGACCTGCGGACACATACACAAGCGCCAACGCGTCTGGGGCACCGACTGGGCACGCTATACGGGTAGCGCACTGCCAATGTCGTTTGCGGAGAAAGACTATCGGCACGGCGTGGACCTGCTGACCATAGGCCAGGACAGGCAACCAGAGGTGGAGTTCGTGGAATATCGTCCGCAGCATCCTCTGCGCGTGTTGCCTGAGGGCGATGAGGCCCTGCCACCCAAGAAACTGCAAAAGCTCATCGTCAAGCAGCTCGCCGACCGCCAGGGCGACAAGCCAAGCGAGGCGTTCGAGTATGTGGAGCTGCGCGTCTTGCTCGACAAGCCGGCGCCAGAAGCCATCCGGGAGCTGGAGAGCCTGATGGCCACCAAGGACGCCGTGCTGTGCAAGACGCAGAAGGTGATTCCGAAGCTCGACATCACAACCATCACCGACTCGCGGCGCATTGGCAGCATAGACGACATCTTGAACCGCGACCCCCTGGACACCCTGCGCGAGGCTTTCGCCATAAGGCACGGCTCGAAGATGTCGGAAGAGCAAGAGGAGATGATAAAGGAGGTAATGAACGAGCTGTCTGCCGACAACTGACAACACACACAATCGAACCATGAGATTTCTTAAACTTGAGATACTAAACCTCGCCTCGCTCGACCGTCAGGAAGGAGAGGTAATCGACTTTGAGCACGGGGCACTTGCCGACAGCACGATATTCAGCATCGTGGGACCTACGGGCAGCGGCAAGTCGACCCTGCTCGACGCCATCTGCCTTGCGCTCTACAACCGTGCCCCGCGCTATCCGCGCAGGAAGGGCGACCGCAACCAGAACATAGAGATATTCGGCAGTCCGGAGGAGGGCGAGAACAACCGGCTCGCGCCGACCGACAGCCGCAACATCCTGACACGTGGCAGAAAGTCGGGATACAGCAAGCTCACCTTCCTGGCCAATAACGGCATGGTGTATCGCGCCGAATGGCATGTCCGCTTCCTGCGCGTGAAATACGATAACGCCCAAACGTCGCTTTACCGTATTGGCGTGAAAGACGGCAAGCAGACGGAGGAGCCCGTGGACTGGAGCTCGCTGCCAGACATCATAGGCCTTGATTATGAGCAGTTCCTGCGGACGGTGCTCATTGCCCAAGGGTCGTTTGCCAACTTCCTCAATGCCAAGGAGGACGAACGCTATGAACTGCTGGAGAAGCTCATCGGAGACGACGGCACCTACACGCGTGTATCGGAGAAGATAGCAGAGCACCGTCGCGCCGCCGTAGAAAATCTCAACGAGATACGCGCGAAGCTCTCTGCCTATGAGCAAGACGACCTGACCGATGAGCAGTTGGCCGAGCTTAACGCGCGCATTGCCGAACTTGAGCAGCGTGCCGCGCAGAACCGTAAGGAGCTAAACAACATAAAAACGGCTCTCGACTGGTACGTGCGTGAGGATGACATCAGCAAGGACTTGAAAGATTGCGGCGAAAGCCTTGAACTTGCCAAAAAGGAGGTTGACGCCATGGCTGGGCAGAAGGCGCGACTCGAGCTGCACGATGCCACTACCGAAGCGGTGGACATTTACAAGGACATAAGGAAAACAGGGCGCGACATAGACAGGCTCAACGCCGACATCAAATCAGCCGAGGCGCAAATAGGGACGATTAAGGCAAATGTAGAAAAGGAGGCCGGCACGCTTAAACATCTGAAAGAGGCTCGCCAAGCCGCACTCGATGAGCATGACAAGCAGAAGCCGCACATAAACCGCGCGCGAGCCATAAAGGCGGAGCTGAAGGCCTCGGAAAAGGGCGTGGCTGAGAAAAAGGCCGAAGCAGACCGTGGCGAGCAAGCAGTCGTGGCGGCACAAAAGTCCCTTGATGGCAATTTAGCGGATATATCACGTGCGGAGAATGATGTAAAGACACGCGAAGATGCTTATGAGGCATCGGCTGCCGAGACAGAGAGCCAGACCAAGCGGCTCGCAGAGGCGGTGGCTTCCTTGACCGATGCTTATACGGCCGAGGCCGCAAAGGCAGACGGCTTGGATGTCGAGACCCTTCAAAACGCGAAGACGGAGGCTGACGCAAATCTTGGCGACATCAAGTCGGCCATAAAGACGCTGCAAGACCTTGATGATAAAAAGACGCGCCTCGAAAAGAACGTCATGGAGCTGGAGGTCCTGAAGAAGCGAAGTGAAGAGATAAAGGCGGCAATAGGCGGCATTGATACCGAAAGCCTGAAAAGAGAGTTGGACACCTTGCGCCGTACGCACACGCTCATGACAAGCGACGATTGGCAGGCTCACCGCCATGGCCTGCACGACGGCGAGCCGTGCCCGCTGTGTGGCGCCACTCATCATCCTTTTGTCGACGACGCCACACTTGCCCCCGTGATGTCGGAGCTTGACAGGCTCATACAGGACAAGGAAAAAGAGCTTGACAGGCAGACGCGAACCTTGACCGACCTGACAAAGGAGCAGGGAAGCATAGACGGGAGCATGAAGCAGATAGGGAAGGGCATAGCCTCTCTTGAGGCTGACGTAAAGCGGGCCGCCGCCGACTGGGACACCATGCACGGCAGGCATCCTGAATGGGAGGCCACGGATGAGGCTCTCGGCGAGTCGCTGCCCATCGTTGAGCGGAAGGCGCAAGAGGCAACTAAGGCCCTTGACAGCTACTACGCCTTGGTGAAGAGGGTTGAGAACGCGCGCAAGGCGAAAGAGCATGCCGAGAAAAAACTGAATGAATATAAGGAGGATTCAGACAAGCGGATGAAGTTGGCTGAACAGGCAAGGAATGTCGCCATGACGCAGCTTGCCACCGCCAAGGGCAAGACGGAGAACCTGCTGTCGCAACTCAAGGAAAAGAAGAACGCCCTGGCCACGGCCTTGAAAGTCTACAACGATGCCAAAGCCGCGGCGGAACGCTTGCACGGGGACATGAAAGCCGAGGTGGGTGACAAAGACCCTGACAAATATGAAGCACAACTTGCGGAGAAAGTGAAGCAAGCCGACAACAAGGTGACTGCCAAGACGGAAGAGATAGCAAAGCTAAGCAATAACCTCAGCGCGTTGTCGGGCAAGATGGAGGCTTGCAAGAAACAGTCGCGCTCGGCGGAAAAAACCGTAGGGCGGCGCACCGGCGAGCTTTCAGCGTGGGTTGCAGCCTACAACGAGAAGAATGGCGAAAACTCCATGACAGTGGCCGACATAGTCTCGCTCTATTCCGCTACCGACAACTGGGAACGGATGAGGAAATGCGTACAGGCGAAGGATGACGCGCTGACAAAGGCCCAAACGCTACTTGACAAGGCGGCCAAGGAGCACGCCGAACATCAGGCGACGAAGCCTGATGCCTCGCGCGACGACCTCGCAAGGCGCAAGGCAGAGCTGGAAGCGCAACCCGACACGGAACTCGTAGAGGCAAAATCGCGAAAGCAACGCTATGACCACGCGCGGCAGCAGATGGGCATCATGCACGACCGCAAGATGCAGGCGGAGAGGACGGCAGGCGAGTGGACTGCCATAACCGATGCCATTGGTACCGATGGACGCACGCTGCGCAAGATAGCGCAATGCTACACGCTGCGTTTCCTCATAGCTCATGCCAACGCGGAGATACGAAAGTTTAACACGCGCTACGAGCTGGTGCAGGTGAAACACTCGCTTGGCATAAGGGTTATTGACCACGATCGTGCCGACGACATACGCGACACGACGTCGCTGTCGGGCGGTGAGACATTCATCGTCAGTCTCGGACTGGCTCTTGGCTTGTCGGCACTCTCGTCGCGCAACATTTCCTTCGACAACCTTTTCATTGACGAGGGCTTTGGCACGCTTGATCCCGACACCCTTTCCACGGTCATCGACTCGCTCGCCATGCTGCAGTCGTCGCAAGGCAAGAAGGTGGGCGTGATAAGCCACACCGATACCATGAGCGAGCGCATAACCACGCAGATACGAATAATAAAGAACGGCAGTTCAGGCAGTAGTCATATTGAGGTGTATCCGTAAGGATAATGAGGATGTCGTGACTGTCAAAAGGGGGCACTCATTATCGATGAGTATGACGCCCCATTGCTTGACGTAGTGCACGAGGAGCAGAACCTTGCAGCCTTGCGCCGTATCATGCAGAATTTCTATTCGCCAATCAAGTCGCTTGACCCTTATCTCGAGTTAACGCTTTGCAGGGGCGGCTATGGATGGTTAGGGGCCGTCCACACCCCGGATGGCCCAATGCATCGTATTTGTTAATGCGTCAACGTTGGTTGTGGGCCGGCATAAGACCGGCCACCGCAAGGCGCAGACAAGAAAGCCTTGATTTGCCAAGCATGGGGCGCAAAGGATAAAATAGTGGCGCTTGGCAACCAACTATTTGCTTGATGAGCTTTGATTTTTAAGTGTTATTGCTTACTTTTGCATACAACAAATAAATAACATTCATGGCACAACCCGAATACACGCTCCCGGCAGAATGGGAGCCACAAGATGGCGTAATGCTCACTTGGCCAAACCCGGATACCGATTGGCGACCTTATATCGACGAGATAACGTCTACATACTTGACGCTCTCAAAGGTGATAGCCGCGCGTGAGCGGCTCGTCATTGCGGCAAAAGACGCAGCTTATGTCAAGACTCTGCTTAGTGATTCGCTGACGGAGGCGGAGATGGCACGTGTCACGGTGGTGGCGTGCGACATCAACGACACGTGGGCGCGCGACCACGGACCCATAACCTTGCGAAGCGGCAAGGATGGCAGCCTCAAGCTGCTCGACTTCAGGTTTAACGGCTGGGGCGAGAAGTTCAGCTGGCAAAAAGACAATGCCATCACTTCTGCGCTTCATGGCAAAGGCCTGTTCTCGGCCGCATTGGAGAGCCACGACGACTTCGTGCTTGAGGGCGGCTCAATAGAAAGCGACGGCAAGGGCACGGTGTTCACCACCGCCCAGTGTCTGCTCGCCCCGCGTCGCAACCAGCCTTTAAGCGAGGCGGAGATAGGCGAGAGGCTGAAGGGCGACCTTGGCGCCGACCGCGTGGTATGGCTGCGGCATGGCAACCTCGTGGGCGACGATACCGACGGCCACATCGACACCATTGTGAGGATATGCCCCGACGACACATTGTTATATGTGGGCTGCGACGATGAGGCTGATGAGCAATACGCCGACTTTAAGGCGCTGGAGACGGAGCTGCAAGCCTTGACAACCGTTGAGGGCAAGCCATACAGGTTGCTCAAGTTTCCCATGCCAGACGAGATGGTATTCGACGGCGAGCGGCTGCCCGCTACCTATGCCAACTTCCTTGTCATTAACGGCGCGGTCATCGTGCCAGTGTATGGGCAGCGGGAAAAAGACGAACAGGCGAAGGCTTTGGTGGCCGAGGCTTTCCCGGGCAGGGAAATCGTCGCCGTGGACGCGTCTGTCATAGTGCGTCAGCACGGCTCCATACACTGCCTCACGATGCAATTGCCCAAGGGCTTGATAAAAAACAACTTGTAAGTTAAAACCTTTACGAACATGAAATTGAAAGTAGGTATTATACAACAGCACAACACTGCCGACATTGACCAAAACAAGAAGCGCCTTGCCGACAAGTGCAGGCAGCTTGCCGGGAAGGGCGCGCGGCTCATAGTGTTGCAGGAACTTCACAACAGTCTTTATTTCTGCCAGACGGAGAACGTGGACCTCTTCGACCTTGCCGAGACCATCCCCGGGCCATCCACCGAGTTTTTCGGGCAACTGGCGCGCGAGCTTGGCGTGGTAATCGTCACCTCTCTCTTCGAGAAGCGTGCCGCTGGACTGTGTCACAACACTGCGGTGGTGATAGAAAGCGACGGCTCCATTGCCGGCAAATACCGTAAGATGCACATCCCAGATGACCCAGCCTATTACGAGAAGTTTTATTTCACGCCCGGCGACCTTGGCTTCCATCCCATCGACACCTCTGTGGGCCGCCTTGGCGTCTTGGTTTGCTGGGACCAGTGGTATCCTGAGGCAGCGCGCCTCATGGCGTTGCAAGGCGCTGAGATGCTCATCTATCCCACGGCGATAGGCTATGAGTCTTCTGACACCAAGGAGGAGCAGGAACGCCAGCGCGAGGCGTGGACAACGGTGCAGCGCGGCCATGCCGTGGCAAACGGCCTGCCCGTGATAACCGTAAACCGCGTGGGCTTCGAGCCAGACCCAAGCCATCAGACCGGTGGCATACAGTTTTGGGGTTCCAGTTTCGTGGCTGGGCCGCAGGGAGAGCTGGTGTTCCGTGCCGGCAACGACGACGAGTGTGAGCAAGTGGTGGAGATAGACCTTGCCCGCTCTGAGCAGGTGAGGCGTTGGTGGCCCTTCCTCAGGGATCGCAGGATAGACAAGTACGAAGATATATTGAGGCGATTCGTGGACTGACTTCGGTATTCATGGGTTCCAAATGCGTGATGGTGGGTGAAATCCAATTTTATCCAACATTATGTGCCAATTGTAGCAAAAATTTTTGGATGCTTTTTCTGTAAGTCCTTTCTCCTTTGTCTTCTTCTTTGTATAGCCCAATCTGTTTAGCCATTTTGACAATCTTTAGTGATATGGTATGAGGCTTTCACCATCACTACTATTCTGTTAAATTTCTCCAAGTTTGGAAATATTACACTAAAAGATTTTGGTTTTTCGGATTTTATTGGTATTTTTGCCATGTCTGATGAAGGTTTGCTTGATTTCTATTGCAACACTAAGTTGAGCGAATCTTTTGACATGGCAATATCCAACCAACGAATAGTTGCTTTGGATATTATACAAGATATAATTTGTAGTGTTGCGGAATTAAAGATCTATATTTATGGCTAATTCAAAATTTTACGTTGTCCCAGAAAAGAGGACTGTCACGTTAGGAATGAAAGAAAGTGGAAGTTACTTCTTGTGTCCTTCTAATACAGTAATGACAGGACGTTACCACAAAGGAGATGAAAATGGGCAAACCCAATATGAATATGCGACCCTCAAAGCAGTGGATGTAAATGGGAATCTTGTTTCTGGTGCTATTACTGTTGAAGATATTAGGTGGGATTCCTATATCAAAGAATCTTCTGGGAATGGTTATAGTGCCCCTGCAAATCGAGTTATAGTTGGGCGACAACACAAAGGAGACGAAAATGGGCAAACCCGATATGCAACTGCGGTTATTAAAATAGATGGCAAAACAACGACATTAGAGGAAGGCCTCAATTCATATTCCATCAAAGAGTCATCTGGAATTTGGTCCAAGGCAGACGAATATCGTGTAATGACAGGACGCCATCATAGCGGGGATGAAAATGGACAAACCTACTATACTTATGCAAAGGTAATGATTAACTATTCCTCTACGGAGCCGGCTCCTGAAGGTACAATTATAGTTCCCAGTGTGAGAACGGAAAGTGCTAATATGAAAGAAAATGGGAGCTCCTTTATGTGCCCTTCGGGAACGATAATGACAGGGCGCACGCACACAGGGGATGAAAATGGTGTAACTCAATACGAATATTCTACGTTGAAAGCAATTAACTCCCAAGGAGAGGTTATTGTCGGTTCCATAACCATTGAAGATATAGAATGGGATGTTGAATTTTGCGAATCTTCAGGAATGGGCTATGACGCTCCAAAAAACCGAGTTGTGGTTGGAAGGCAACATTTGGGAGATGAAAATGGCAGTACCAAGTATGCCACAGCTGTTGTAAAGTTTAATGGACACCCAACGGAAATAAGAAATTATGCAGTATCCGAAACCCGAAAAGAATCAGGTGGATGGAATTGGTTTAAAACTTCTGAAGAACAAGTTTTGACTGGTCGTCATCATTTTGGTGATGAAAATGGCAATACGTATTATTCCGTAGGAATAATTTCTTGCGATATAACGAAAAGGCCACAAGACAAGTTTGAAGTCGTATTAGCATTACATCCTAAAGACAAATGGTTTCCAATGAACCCCACAGACTTCATTACGCTGTCAAGATTTCGCAGACATAACGAGGGAAGTTCTGATGATGGATATAATAAAAATACCAAGGGGTTCGTGAATGGAAACAGTCATGGTGCAGAATACTACAATATTCTGGTAAATACAATAAACACTTATCATTTAACAGGTAGTGATGCTTTATACAATTTACGACCAAGAGATAAAAATAGCATTGGGAATAATGAAGTGTTTTTGCAACCAGATGATAATTTGAATGGCAATCTAAATCCAGATGGAACAGTTCCCGTCTTTACCTATTCTTCGTTTTATACAGATGTAAATTCTGGAGTAAAGGGAGAAAGAAGGGAATTTTGGGTGTTCTATGGATATGATGAGGCAGGAGCACTTGGAGCCAGTTTCTCTCATCAAGGAGATTGGGAAAGAATTATATTAGACATTGTGGACGGCAGCATTCAAGGGGCATGGCTTAGCCAACACAAAGACCTAATATATTATCCAGCTGGACAACTCGAAATATCGAAATCCAATGGAATTCAGACATTAAAGGTTTACAGTGCCATAGGTTCTCATGCACACTATAATAAAGTTGGAGAACACCCTAGATATGACATTTTGGGGAAAGTCATTGCCAAAGATTATGCTAAAGATGGCGGTTATCAATGGAATATTACAAAGAATGTTCTGCCCCTCGAACAACAAGAATGGAAAGATTATGCTGGAGCATGGGGTGAAATTGGTACAGGCTTACAACCATGGGGTGATGCAACAAGCGGTCCGCTTGGTCCTTGGTATAAAATATGGGACTTTGGCACACAGAACGATGAGCATATTCCACTATCATCTTTAATATCTTCCAATCAAATTTTATTGGTTCCTGATGTCAGATATGAATCAAAAGAAATAAAGGAAAGTAGTGGGATCGCTTTTGAAGCCCCAATGAATATGTTGGTTACAGGAAGAAAGCACTCTGAAGACGAAAATGGCTACACGCAATATCAATATGCGTCATTAAAAGCTATTGATTCTTCTGGCAAACAAATAAATGGTGTTGTCACCATTTCCGATTTACAATGGAGTGAAGAACATAAAGAGAGTGATTCTGCTAAATTCTTCCAGGCATTAAATGGAAGAGTTATAACAGGACGTCAACACTTTGGGGATGAGAATGGTAATACTAGATATCAGACGGGAGTGGTTCTTTTCAATGGTAAACAAACAACGGTTTTATCTGCTTCTACTCTGTTGGCGAATGTAAACCTAAAAGAATCAGGTGGAATATTCTTCAGATCTGCCTCAAAATTCATTCTTTTAGGTAGAACGCACACTGGAGATGAGAATGGAAAAACCACCTATTATCAAGGATATATCCGAATAGATAAATAATCCGAATAGATAAATAAAACAATATAGTGGGGTGGAAATCCCCACTATCTAATTTTCAATCCAGCTATGCGATACATATATACTCTTATGTTCTTGTTTTGTGCGCTATTGGCAAATGCGAAAGAATATGAATCGTATTCTGTAAGATGTTTGTCATCTCCCTTTCCAATGTATAAAGATGTGGCAAAGATAAACTCTCAAAAGGGGTATGAACATACTATTTATTGGAAAAGGTACAAGAAGCTCAAAACGTGTGCATTTACTACACTTGGAGTGGGTCTTTGTGGTACAATAGTCGGTTTGATAGGAGATGTGGGTAACAATCCGGACACTAATATTAATTGGAAAGATGACGGGAAAGCATGGGATGCAGTTTTAGGGATTAGTATAGGCTTAACCATCTCCAGTATTCCACTATTTGTTATCTCGCATAAGAACAAAAAAAAGGCTAAGGAAAGCGTTGAGTTTTCGTTAAGGGGTTCAAATGTATATTTGGATTTGCCAAATGGCATGAAACAAACACGACACGCCGTAGGAGTTTGCGTAAACTTTTAAGTAAACTTCACAACAGTATTTATTTCTGCCAGACGGAGAACGTGGACCTATTCGACCTTGCCGAGACCATTCCCGGGCCATCCACCGAGCTTTTCGGGCAACAGGCGCGCGAGCTTGGCGTGGTCATCGTCACCTCGCTCTTTGAGAAACGTGCCGCGGGACTGTATCACAACACGGCGGTGGTGATAGAAAGCGATGGCTCCATAGCCGGCAAATACCGTAAGATGCATATCCCCGACGCCCCAGCCTATTACGAGAAGTTTTACTTCACGCCCGGCGACCTGGGCTTCCATCCCATCGACACCTCTGTGGGTCGACTTGGCGTGCTCGTGTGTTGTGGGACCAGTGGTATCCAGAGGCAGCGCGACTCATGTTGGGATTCACGTGCTACCATGCCTTGACGCTCATGTCTTCGAGGCATGGCAGTGCGCTAAATTGTTGTTTTTGTCACTTTAATTAGTCAAAAAATTCTTTTGTTAGGGAAATAAAGCCTAACTTTGCATGCCTAAGTTTTATAAACCAACACCAAAGTTTTATTTATGAAAAACGCATGGCGCGACTTCCATGGCACACAATGGAAGGAAGAAATCAATCTTAGGGATTTTATTCAGAATAACTACACCCAATACGATGGCGACGAGAGTTTCCTTGTAGGGCCCACTGAAGCTACTGACACCCTTTGGGGCGAACTGCAGCAATTGCAGAAGGAGGAGCGAGCCAAGAACGGCGTACTCGACATGGAGACGGAAGTGGTCTCAGGTCTTACGGCCTATGGCCCCGGTTACATCAACGACAAGACGAAAGACCTGGAGAAGGTGGTAGGCCTGCAGACCGACAAGCCTCTCAAGCGTGCCTTTATGCCCTATGGCGGCATTAAGATGGCCGAACAGGCTTGCACCACCTACGGCTACCAACCCTCGGAGAAGCTGCATGACATATTCCATAACTATGTGAAGACCCACAACGACGGCGTGTTTGACGCTTACACCCCGGAGATGAAGCGCGTGCGCCACAACCATATCCTCACTGGCCTGCCCGACACCTACGGGCGCGGTCGCATCGTGGGCGACTACCGTCGCGTGGCACTCTATGGCATCGACTTCCTGATCCAGGAGAAGCACAACGACCTCTTGAACATGGGCGAGCGCGAGATGATAGACGACGTGATACGCTTGCGCGAGGAAGTGGCCATGCAGATAAAGGCCCTCAAGGGACTGAAAGACATGGCGGCGCTCTATGGCTTCGACATCTCTAAGCCCGCGACAAACGCGCGCGAGGCCGTGCAATGGCTCTACTTCGGTTACCTCGGCGCGGTGAAGACCCAAAACGGCGCGGCCATGTCGGTGGGACGTGTCTCCACTTTCCTCGACATATACATACAGCGCGATTTCAACGAGGGCACCCTGACAGAGCAGGACGCCCAGGAGCTCATCGACCACTTGGTGATGAAGTTCCGCATGGTGAAGTTCGCCCGCATACCATCCTACAACCAGCTCTTCTCCGGCGACCCCGTTTGGGCCACGTTGGAGGTGGGCGGCATAGGCCAGGACGGTCGCCACATGGTCACCAAGAACGATTTTCGCTTCCTCCACACGTTGGAGAACATGGGGCCGTCGCCCGAACCTAACCTCACGGTGCTTTACAGCAGCCGCCTGCCAAAGTCGTTTAAGCAGTATGCGGCACTCATCTCCGTGAAGACCAGCAGCATACAGTATGAGAACGACGACGTGATGCGTCCTGTATGGGGAGACGACTACAGCATCTGCTGTTGCGTGAGCGCTACCCAGACGGGCAAGGAGATGCAGTTCTTCGGCGCGCGCGCCAACCTCGCCAAGTGCTTGACCTATGCCATAAGCGGTGGTGTGGACAGCAAGACGCGCGAGCAGGTGGGCCCGGCATACCGTCCGATAGAGGGCGACGTGCTGACCTACGAGGAGTTCATGCCAAGGTTCATGGACATGATGGAGTGGCTCGCTGCCGTTTACGTGAAGACGCTCAACCTCATCCACTACATGCACGACAAGTATTTCTACGAGGCCGCGGAGATGGCCCTCATCGATACCGACGTGCGCCGCACCTTCGCCACGGGCATAGCGGGCTTCTCGCATGTGGTCGACTCTATCTCGGCAATCAAGTATGCCAAGGTGAACATCGTGCGCGACGAGACCGGCTTCCCGTTGGAGTTCAAGGCCGAGGGCGACTTCCCGCGCTACGGCAACGACGACGACCGTGCCGACGACATAGCCGTGTGGCTGCTCAAGACGTTTATCGGTATGGTGAAGAAGCACCACACCTACCGCGATTCTGAGCCAACGACCTCGATACTGACCATAACGTCGAACGTGGTCTATGGCAAGTACACGAGCAACATGCCCGACGGACGCAAGGCTGGCGCGCCTCTCGCGCCAGGGGCAAACCCAAGTTATGGCGCCGAGAAGAACGGCCTGCTGGCTTCGCTCAACTCGCTCGCGAAGTTGCCTTACAAGTATGCCCTCGACGGAATATCCAACACGCAGACCATCAGCCCAAGCGCATTGGGACACGACGACGCGCAGCGCGCCACGACACTCGTGGGCGTCATGGACGGCTATTTCAACAAGGGTGCCCACCACCTGAACGTCAACGTCTTCGGCGTGGACAAGCTCAAGGATGCCATGGAGCATCCGGAGAAGCCGGAATATGCCAACTTCACCATTCGCGTGAGTGGCTATGCGGTGAAGTTCATCGACCTCACCAGGGAGCAGCAACTTGATGTCATAGCGCGTCAGGCCCATGAGCGTCTCTAAGCTGAACGTACACTCGATAGAATCCTTTGGCTCGGTAGACGGGCCAGGGATTCGCTTTATCATATTCTTGAAAGGATGCCTCATGCGGTGTCGCTATTGCCACAACCCGGACACGTGGCGAATGGCGGATGGCGACGATGAGGCCGTGTCGGTCGATGAATTGCTCGACAAGGCCGAACGCTACCGTGCCTATTGGGGCGAGGATGGCGGCATCACCGTGAGCGGTGGCGAGGCGCTGTTGCAGATAGACGGCTTGATAGACCTCTTCGAGGAGGCCCATCGTCGTGGCATAAACACCTGCCTTGACACGGCCGCGCAACCGTTCTCGCGGACGGAGCCGTTCTTAGGAAAGTTCGTGAGACTGATGAAAGCCACTGATACCGTATTGCTCGACTTGAAGCATCTCGACAGCGACAGGCACAAGTGGCTTACGGGTCATGGCAACGAGAACATACTCGATTGCGCGCGTTGCTTGTCTGAGCTTGGCGTGCCGGTGTGGATCCGCCATGTGCTCGTGCCGGGCATCACCGACGATGAAGGCCATCTGCGCCGTATGAGATCGTTTATCGACTCGCTCGACAACGTGAAGCGCGTGGAGGTGTTGCCTTACCACACGCTTGGCGTTTACAAGTGGGAACAGCTCGGATTGAAATACACCCTTGGCGACGTGCAGCCGCCTTCGGCTGAGCAAGTGAAACGTGTCGAGGCCATTCTTTAATGGCCATCCGCAACCCGAATGGAACACCAACCGCGGTTGTGGACCATTGGCCCGTGAAGCGTAATGTCGGTGAGTGTTTTGGCGTAAAGCGCAGGCGCGTCGTGCGATTTGCTGACGGTCTGAGACTCCTTCTCGCGAAGGGCAGTTCTTATATCATGAAGCCAACCGACAGGCTGTGGAACTTTGGGCCGTATTCCGTGTCGAGGATGTCGCACGGGTTATACTTGACGTAGAAGTTGAGCCATGGCGTGATGATGGTTCCCATGATGTCCACGGTGACGGCGCTGGGGTGCAAGTCCTTGTACTTGTCCTTGTGCTTCTCGCCGTTGACTTTGTAACGCGTCTTTATTGAGGAGTGTGTGGTGCAGTTTATGACAGGCCCTAACGAGAAGCCCCAGTCAGATTGCTGATAACTGTACATGATGGGGAAGATGAGGCTGAAGGTCTTGATGCGCGAGAACTTGGGCTCCACGTTCTCTCCGAGAGGTTCCACCGTGACGTTGCCGTTGTCGGCTTTCACAAACTGCTTCCTTGATGTCATCCTGTAGTTTTTCCATTCCAAGCCTATGCCGGCCGAGAACCGGTGGCCGTCGCGCCAGGGGTGCACGCCCCAGTCTATGTATGTGCCGATGTTGATGCCCTGCCACATGTTGGTATTCACCACGTCGTCGTTGCCCGCCGCGCCGTTGAAGCCGAAGAAGACGTGCAGGTTGAAGTCGTAGCGAGGTTGGCGTTTCTTGTTCTTGCCAAACTTGTTGCCGATGCTGAAGTTGAACAGTTCGCCCATGGATGAGCTTTCATAGTTGCCATCGGTGTTGCGAAGCGTGGCCATATAGTGGAAACCGGGTTCGCCGTCCTTGCCATTCACTTCCACCTGAAGCAGGGAGTCGGAGTTTACGATTGTCACCTTGTGGGCGTTGTTCACGGTTATGGTGTCGTTAGGCTCTGAGGCGTAAGCGATGGAGGCGGTCATCATTGCCGCCAAGAGAATGAATTGTTTCATGCCTATCATGTTTTTTCTTATTTGTTTATCAGTTTGTTCAGTTCGTTGAGGCTCTTCACCGTTCCCTCCATGTAGATTAGGGTGATGCCGTATTGGTCATCGTCTTCCTTGTTGCATACCAAGGTTATGAACCGGTTGCTCGCGCCTTGAGGTCTTAGCATGAAGGCGATGGCCGTGTGCCTTTCAGACCGTTTCTGCGCCGTGGAGCCGCTGCCCATAGCCCTCATGTCTTGTTCCACCGCGTTGATGCACCTGTAACGTTCCTTCCGGCTCGCCACGAAGCGCGCGCTGCGATAGTAGTTGAGCCCGTACTTGCTGAGGGCGCGTCCCTTGACCTTGGTCACGACCATGCGTTCCAGCGGGATGACCTTGCCGGTGAATATCTGGTTGACTTTCAAGTTAGCCGACTGCGCGTTGACGGCTGTAGAGACCATCGTCAACAGTATGTAAATGAATAGCTTGAGTTTCATGTCATGTATATTGTTGTTTATTGAAATTGCTTGAATGCGTCTTTCAGTTCCGCCCCGACGTTTGGCGTGCCGCTTCGCGCGTCGTCCAGCGTCCGTTCCACTTCGCGCATCACGGCCTCGCGGTTGTCCTGTCGTTGTCCGTATGCCATCATCTCGTAGTCGTGGTCGTGTCGTGTCGTCCACATTGTTGCCGTGATGCCGACTGTTGCCACGACCGCGGCGGCTATTGCCACGCGTAGCCAGCGTTTCCGACGGTTGATGCTCACCACCTTTGCCTTTTGCGTTGGCTCAATGCCTTGCAGTTGGCTCATGTCGAGAAACATTTGTCGCAATGGCATGAGTTGCGGGTAGACCTTGCCCGAGAGGAAGTAAGCGTATAGCTCTTGCTCCTCGCCGAGAGTTGTCTCGCCATTGAAAAACCTGTCGGTCAGTTGTATAGCTTTATTGTCGTTCATGTCTATTCTTGATGATAACGTTTCAGATACATTTCCCTTACGGCCATTCGTGCCCTGCTGAGAGCCTTTCTCACGGCAGCCTCGCTCATGGCTAACGTGTTGGCTATGTCGGCCATCTCGCGTCCTTCGATATGGCGTAGCCTGAGCACCGTTTGTTGCACTACGGGCAGTTCGGTCACGATGTCCATCATGCGTTCCACGGCCTCGTGGCGCTGTGCTGTCTCCGTGTCGTCGGTGTTCCCTGTCAGTGCCACGTCGTCAACGTGTGGGTTGCGCCTCAGGAAGTCGAGGCAGAGGTTGCGCGTCACGACACGGGCCAATGGGGCCATGGGACTGTGCAGGTCTCCGCGCATCGTCCAAAGTCGCATGAGGCAGTCTTGCGCGATGTCCTCGGCTACGTCTTGTCGACGGACATATCGCAAGGCTTCGCCCAGCAAGTCGGGGCGCAGGCTGGTCGCTTCGTTTTGAAATTCCTCTGGCGTCATTTTTTTCTTGTTCAACTAATATACGCAAAGGTAGCTGGTTTGTGACAGGTTGACAAGCATTTTTTTCGTTTTAGCCTGAAAAGCTCGAATAAAAGTGGTAACTTTGCACATATTATAAGATGAAGATTGTTTTTACTGAATTTATGACCCGTTCATTCCATCATAGGACGACCCTTGGCGCCGTGTGTGGCATAGTGCTTTTCCTTTTGCTTGCCGTCTACGCTTTTTGGATTAAGAATGTCATCTTGGGACTTCTCATGGCATTTCTACTTATTGTCCTCACAGAGAGAACCTTGCATAGCGAATATGTCATTTCCGATGGAAAGCTCATTATAGATAATGGCAAGCTTTCAAGGAATAAGATTATAGAGATTGGGCAAATCAATTCGTGCCGCCCCATGACTTCGGTCTTTGGCCTTGTGCGCTACCTGCTCATTACTTATGGCTCTGATAATGTAATGGTGTCGGTGCAGCCCGCCAACGAGATCGCGTTCGTTGCCACGCTTAAAAAGGAAAAGGAGGCTTGCGATGCTTAATAAGCTGTATGCCTTGCTGCTCTTGCTGCTTTTCTCGGTCGTGCCTGTCATGGCGCAGACCGATGTCGTGGATGATAACGATGACAACGACACCACTCTTGTGGCCGATTCGGCTTGGGCTGACTCGCTTGTCCACCGAAGCGACACGCTTGCCTGGCCTAAGAACGTCCAGGCTGAGATTGAGCAACTGCTCAAGAGCGACATGTTCAAGACGTCACAAGTGGGCATCATGGTCTACGACCTCGATGCCGACTCCACCATATTCAAGCACAACGAGAGACAGCTGATGCGCCCCGCCTCTACCATGAAGACCATCACCGCCATCACGGCGCTCGACCGCCTCGGTGGCAGTTACCAGTTCAAGACGGAACTGTGCTATACAGGCAGGGTCGATTCCACGTCGCTCAACGGCGACGTGTATTGCGTGGGTGGCTTTGACCCGCGTTTCAACCGTGACGATATGCAGGCTTTTGCCGAGGCGTTGCGCAAGATGGGCGTCGACACCATTCGTGGAAACCTCTATGCCGACTGTTCCATGAAGGATGCCGACAGGCTTGGTGAAGGCTGGTGCTGGGACGATGACAACCCAGTGCTTTCGCCATTGGTGTTCCAGCGGAAGGACATTTTCATGGACAAGTTTCTCGAAGCCATACACCGTGCCGGCATTACGGTTCTCGGCAATGTGTCGGAGAAGCGTAAGCCGCACGACGTCAATTGCATCGTGAGCCGCTTCCATACCATCGACCAGGTATTGATGCGCATGCTAAAGCAAAGCGACAACCTGTATGCGGAGTCAATGTATTACCAGATAGCCGCGTCGACGGGCAACAGGCCGGCCACGGCGAAAGACGCGAAGAACATCGAACGCCAACTCATCACTCGTGTTGGGCTTAACGCCTCGCGCTATCGTCTCGCTGACGGCAGTGGATTGTCGCTCTACAACTATGTGTCGCCCGAGCTGGAAGTGAAGCTCTTGCGCTATGCCTTTGAGAATCAGAACATCTATAACCACCTGCTGCCGGCGCTTCCCATTGCCGGCGTTGACGGTACGCTGAAAAAGCGCATGCGTTCACAGTTCACGCGTGGCAATGTGCACGCCAAGACCGGAACGCTTGAAGGCATTGTGAGCCTCTGCGGTTATTGCACAACGGCCAATGGTCATCGTCTGTGTTTCTCCATTATCAACCAGGGTGTGATGCACGGCTCAAACGGAAGAAACTTCCAAGACAAGGTTTGCTATATTCTTTGCAAGCCATAAAGCCCATAAGCAGGTTTCTTGCAAGCCCATAAGCGCGTTTGATTTTTGCAAGCCATGATTCTATCCATCGCGACCATGACGCTAGTTCTTCGTGAATGATGAATGCGAGCTTCCGCATGGAGTCGTTCACTGGTAAAGCCGTGTGGTCTAGCGTTTGAGGGTTCACGGGTAAATCCGCGTGGTCTTGCATTTGAGGGTTCACAGGTAAAGCCGTATGGTCTTTATCCAGTCTTTCAATACGCCGCCGTATTGGTCTTGAGAGTCGGCCACGAGAACGAGGATCCGTGAGCCGTCTTTCAGTTTAGGGCCAAGGCACATGCCTTCATAGTTGGCTATGTTTCTTCTGGTGAGCGTGAGCGATGTGCGCCACTGGGCGAGAAGTTGCTTGTCGCCTTTGCCCGGGACGAGATGGAACAGCTTGCAGTTGACAAACGAGCCTATTTTCTTGTGGGGCACGTAAAACTCCCTTTCCAACAACAACAGCGAACCATCGTCGAGCGCGCAAATCGTGCCTATGCCGTGGGCGTAGAATTGTGCTTTTGCCCTGTTGGCGATGGGCTTGTCGAGCGTGTAGGCATAATGGTCTTGCGGCTTGAGGTCAGCGGTATAGTTTTGTATGCGTATTTCCCCACTCTCGTTGCAAGTCCATAGCAAGTGCGTGGCGTCGTTATAGCTCAAGGCCTCAAGGCCAAGATTCCCGGCAAGTTGTTGGAAAAATGTGGTAGGGGGAATCTCCCTGCCTGTCAGCTTGCCATCCAGAGAGTACTCCTTAATGTAATTATCCGTTTCCCCACTTATGAATATCGTGTTAGAGCTTGGGTTGAAGGCGATGCCCTCACTGTCGCGGTTAGGGCGAGAGGCAGAGCGGAATCCCTCGTTTTTGGCGGCTTTGACCTCACCGCTTACGGAGTCAATGTCCAATGTCCAGACGAAGAAACCGTCCTCAGCCGACTTGTCGCTGACCACGGCGTAGCTGTTGCCGCCCATCCAAGTGATGCCGCTGTAGTTGCCCGGCGGAATGCTCGAGAAATGATGTTGCGGAAGCAGTTGCGCCACGATAGAAAGAAGAAGAGATAATGCCCACATGTGAAGAAAACGGTAAATAGTGACGCCCTCTCCTGTCGACGAAAGGCTGGAGAGGGCGTCTTTATGAGATATTGATAAGCTTATCAGCAGATTCTGCGAGAGCCATCGCCTATTACCACATCGATGACTTGCGGCTCATGGCCGTATTTCTCGTTGAACTTTGCCTTCGCGTTCCCGATGAACTTGTCGTATACCTCTTCCTTGACGAGGTTTATGGTGCAACCACCGAAGCCACCGCCCATGATGCGGCTGCCCGTGACACCGTTCTCCTTTGCAAGGTCGTTGAGGTAGTCGAGCTCTTCGCAGCTCACCTCGTATTCCTTGCTGAGTCCGTAGTGGGTCTCATACATCTTCTGTCCCACGGTCTCGTAGTCGCCTTTCTGCAAAGCCTCGCTGACAGCCAGCACGCGGTCAACCTCACCGAGGACGAAGTGGGCGCGCTTGTAGTCTTCCGCGCTGACCTCACCCTTCACGGCCTCAAGGTCATCCCAGTTGGCGTCACGCAGCGTGTCGAAATGGCGGTCTGCGAACTTGGCGTTCAGTGCCTTTACCACGTTCTCGCATGAGTTGCGGCGGTCGTTGTAAGGAGAACCCTTCAGCTCGTGCTTAACCTTTGAGTTGAGCAACACGAGCTTGTAGCCCTTAGGTTCCCATGGGAAGTATTCAAACTCGCGGCTGCGGCAGTCAAGGCGCATGAGCTTGCCCTTCATTCCGAAGACAGAGGCAAACTGGTCCATGATGCCACAGTTCACGCCGATGTATTTGTGCTCGGTAGCCTGTCCTGCAAGGGCGAGATCCCACTTCGACACCTTGTTGTCGCCGAAGAGGTCGTTCAAGGCGAACGCGAAGCAGCTTTCCAAAGCCGCGCTCGACGACATTCCCGCTCCCAATGGCACGTCGCCAGCGAAAGCGGCGTTAAAAGGCTTCACGTCCACGCCACGCTCTATCATCTCACGGCAGATGCCGTAGATGTAGCGTGCCCATGTAGCGGAAGGGCCTTTGGGGTCGTCAAGAGTGAAGTGGGCCATGTCTTTCAAGTCGATGGAGTAGACGTTCACGCTCTTCTGCCCGTTGGGGCGTATCTCGGCCATGATGCCCTGCTCTACGGCTCCTGGGAACACGAATCCACCATTATAGTCAGTATGCTCACCAATGAGGTTGATGCGGCCTGGTGAGGCGTAGATGTTGCCTGTCTCCCCATCGAAATGTTTCAGGAAACGGCTTCTTACGAAATCTATCTGCATAGTTACGGTTAATTTAAAGTTATGGTTAAATGTTTTTAGTCAATGTTGAGTCAGTGAAAGCGATTATTTGCTAACACCAAACTTGTAAATGGTTGTCTGCTTGTATCTCTCTCCAGGGTTCAGCACTACCGACGGGAAGTAAGGACGGTTAGGAGAGTCGGGGAAGTGTTGGCACTCCAAGCAGAAAGCTGAGCGCTTAGGGTAAGTGGCTCCGTGAGTGCCCTTGAAGCCGGACAGGAAGTTGCCGGTGTAGAGTTGTACGCCAGGCTCGGTGGTATACACTTCGAGGGTGCGGCCGCTGACGGGCTCGTGTGCTTTGGCTGCCAATGAGAGCTCGCCTTCCTCGTTCTTGTTGAGCACGAAGTTGTGGTCAAAGCCTGTACCGTTTTTCACTTGCTCGTCGTCGGCGTTGATGTCGCGTCCTATTGGCTTCGCGGTCCTGAAATCGAAAGGAGTGCCTTCCACTTTTCTTATCTCGCCTGTGGGGATAGACACGTCGTCAATCGGGAGATAGAAGTCGGCGTTGACTTGCAGCTCAACGTTCTCAACCGAAGGTGTTGGGTCCGCGATGCCTGCCAAGGAGATGAAAGCGTGGTTTGTTAGATTGATGATGGTCTTCTTGTTTGTCGTGGCGAGATAGTCGATGTGCAGCTCGTTGTCGTCTGTCCAGGTGTACACCACCGTTACCTTCAGCTCGCCAGTGTAGCCTTCCTCGCCATAGGGTGAGACGTAGTTGAGCGCGAGGGCGTGGTCGTTCATCTGCTCAGGCGACCAGACCTTTACGTTGAATCCGTTTTTGCCGCCGTGCAAGGAGTTTGGCCCGTTGTTTACGGCCACCTGGTATTGCTTGCCGTGCAAGGTGAACTTTCCTTTGGCGATGCGGTTGCCGAAACGTCCGATTAGCCTTGATAGATATGGTTCGGGCGAGTTGATGACATCTTGAATATTGTCGTGCCCCATGATGACGTTGCCCATATTGCCGTCTTTGTCGGGAACCATGAGGGCCACGATAGCTCCGCCATAGTTGGTAATGGCAACTTCATTGCCCTTGCTGTTTCTCAAGACGAAGAGGTCCGTCTTCTTGCCATTCACTGTAGTCTGAAAGTCTTCACGCCTCAGACCGCATACATTTGGTGTTTCTTCAAAGTTTGCCATATGGATGTGTCTTTAGTTGTTGTTTCTTATAGTCTTTTGCAAAGTAAGTAAAAATAATTGAGAATGACAACTAAAATGCGAAATAATATAATACCCTCTGTGTTAAATATTATTTAAGGGACGTGTGTTCCTGGTTGTCCAAGGCGCTTTTCTTGCCGAAACCCTCGACAATGGTTATGCAATTTATTAACTTTGCATTACAAGTCTATTTACTTTACACTCAAATACATAGAAAATGAACAAACGTGAATACGCCAAGGCAAACCTCGATTGGCTTGCCGAGAAGTCCAAGGAAGAAGGCGTGAAGGCTCTTCCTTGTGGTATTTATTATAAGGTGTTGTCAGAGGGCAACGGCGACGGCAAGCATCCCACGCCGCGCAGCATAGTGACCGCCCACTACACAGGTCGCACTATCAACGGAAAGAAGTTCGACTCAAGTCGTGGCGGCGCGCCGTTGGCCATACGCCTCTGCGACCTGATTGAGGGTTGGATTATCGCCATGCAGCAGATGTGCGTTGGCGACAAGTGGGAGGTGTATATCCCTGCCAGCATGGGATACGGCAAGTTTTCGCAGCCAGGCATCCCTGCTGGCTCTACGCTGATATTCGAGATAGAGCTGCTTGGCATTGCTTAGGAAATTGTCGGTAGCTGAGCCGTGTGGCTTGGCTTGAGATCATGCTGGATAGACGCTTGATGTTATGTGAAGTCTTGGCGGGTGGTAATGGATTTACAGCGCGAGCAGGTCGGCCACTACATAGCTTGAACCGCCTATGAACACGAAGTCGTCGGGGGCGGCGTCTGCCATGGCTTTATGGTACGCGTTGGCCACTGATCCGCAGTTCGTGCCCTCCAGGTGGTGTCGCTTGCCCAGCTCTGCCACTTTGTCAGCCGGGAAAGCCCTTTTCGACGTGGGCTGTGCCCAATAATACACGGCGTTTTTGGGCAGCAGGCTCATCACGGTGTTTATGTCCTTGTCGTCTACCATGCCGAAGACTATTCTCAGGGTCTTGCAGGGTTGCCGCTTTATTTGCGGCGCGAGATATTGCCACCCCCCCACGTTGTGGCCCGTGTCGCAAACGGCATGAGGCTTCTCGCATAGCGTCTCCCACCTGCCGCGCAGGCCCGTGAGCTTGCAGACGTTGGCAAGGCCGCGCGTTATGTCCTCGTCGCTGATGGCGAACGTCTCTTTCAGGAAGCGCGTGGCGGTGAGCACCGTGTTCATGTTCTTCTCTTGGTAGTCGCCTCCCAAGTCGCCATGAATGTTGCCAAGAATAGTGGTCTGGTAGTCTCTGCCACCTTCCACGCGAGGTCTTGACGATGCCACCACTGGATGGTCTTTGGCGAAGACTATTGGCGCGCCACACTCGTCGGCTTTCCTTTGGAAGCACGGACGGGTCTCAGGCAGGTCCTCGCCGATGACCACGGGCACGTGAGGCTTTATTATTCCGGCCTTCTCTCCCGCTATCAGCGCGAGGGTGTTGCCGAGAAACTGTGTGTGGTCGAAACTGATGTTGGTGATTACCGACAGTTCGGGCGTGATGATGTTGGTGCAATCGAGCCTGCCGCCGAGGCCGACTTCTATTACCGCCACGTCGACCTTTTGCTCCTTGAAATAGAGAAACGCCAGCGCCGTGGTAAGCTCAAAAAAAGAAGGGTGGAGGGGTTCGAAGAACTCGCGCTCCTGCTCCACGAAGTCGATGACCCGCCGTTCGGGAATCATCTCCCCGTTGACGCGTATGCGCTCACGGAAGTCTACGAGATGGGGCGATGTGTACAGGCCGACCTTGTAGCCAGCCTCTTGCAGGATGGCCGCTATGCTGTGCGAGCACGAGCCCTTGCCATTGGTGCCGGCTATGTGTATGGTCTTGTAGGCGGTGTGTGGGTGGTTGAAATGCTCGTCCAGCGCCTTGGTGGTCTGGAGCCCAGGTTTATAAGCCGAAGCCCCTACGTGCTCGAACACTGGAGCTGAGTTGAAAAGATACGAAACCGTTTCCTGATAATTCATGTCACCCTTTCCTCTTATATAATAGCTTCCGTAAAAAGTAATGCCCAGGTTCAGCCTTGTCAGGCAAGCGTCCCGAACCGGATTTATGGGCCCTACGTGGGAATTTAACGACAATGGTGACAATAGAGATTGATTGTCGTCTGCAATTGTCACCATTGAAGTTGATATGAAAATAAGTAATGTTATCTGCTTGAGCGAAGCTTTCCCTATTGCTTCTCAACAAGCGTTGAAGCGCTCTTTCAGGCGTTCGAAGATGTTTTTCTTCGTAGAGTTGTCGCCCTTGAAGTTCTCACTGTCGCGCAGTTCCTCAATGGCCTTTTTCTCGTTCTTGCTCAAGGTCTTCGGCACGAACACGCTTATGTTCACCACGATGTCGCCCTTGCCCGAGCCATATCCTTGCACGGCCGGCAGGCCCTTGCCGCGCAGGCGCACTGTCTTGCCTGGCTGTGTGCCTGGCTCAATCTTCAATGTCACCTTCTTGCCGTCAATGGTCGGTACCTCAGCCTCGCCGCCGAGAGCCGCCGTCGGGAAGTCGAGCAGGAGATTATACACGAGGTCTTGCTTGTCGCGGATGAAGGTGTCGCACTTCTCCTCTTCTATGATGACCTGTATGTCGCCCGGCACGCCATTGTGTGGGCCGGCGTTGCCTTTGCCGTGCACGTTGAGCACCATGCCTTCCTCCACGCCGGCTGGGATGTTGATTTCCACCACTTTCTCGCCTTTCACGACGCCCGTGCCGCCGCAAGCCTTACACTTGTTTTTTATCACGGTGCCTTCGCCGTGGCATGTCGGGCATTCGCTTTGCGTCTGCATCATGCCGAACATGGAGCGCACGGTGCGCGTCACCATGCCCGAGCCATGACACGTTGGGCACGTCTCTGGCTTTGATCCGCCTTCGGCGCCCGTGCCGCCGCACTTGTCGCACGCCACGTCCTCGCGCACCTTGAACTTCTTGGTCACGCCGCTGGCTATGTCCTGCAGCGAGAGCTTCACCTTCAGTCGAAGGTCGGAGCCACGGTACACCCTTTGCGATCCGCCGCCGTTGCCGCCAAATCCGCCAAACCCTCCGAATCCGCCTCCGAAGCCACCACCGTGGCCACCGAAGATGTCGCCGAACGCGGAGAAGATGTCGTCCATGTTCATGCCTCCGCCCGAGAAGCCACCGCCGAAGCCGCCGCCAGGGGCGTTGAACCCGAACTGGTCGTATTGGCGACGCTTGTCGGCGTCGTGAAGCACCTCGTAAGCCTCGGCAGCCTCCTTGAACTTCTCTTCCGCCTCCTTGTTGCCAGGGTTGCGGTCGGGGTGATACTTGATGGCGAGCTTGCGGTAAGCCGCCTTTATCTCGTCTTCAGATGCGTTGCGGTCTACGCCCAGCACCTCATAATAGTCTCTTTTCTCAGCCATGATATTACTGTCCTACTGCTACTTTGGCGTGGCGTATCACTTTGTCGTTGAGTGTGTAACCTGTCTGCACGCAGTCTATGACCTTGCCCTTCTTGTCGTCGCCCATGCCAGGCACCATGGCCACGGCCTCGTGGAAGTCGGTGTCGAAGTCCTTGTCGGTGGTGTCTATCTTCTTCACGCCAAGGCTCTCCAAGGTCTTCACGAACTTGTTGAAAATCATGGTGACGCCATCCTTGATGGCCTTCGGGTCGTCGCTCTTGTCCTTGAGCGCGCGCTCAAAGTCGTCGAGCACGGGCAGCACGGCTTTCACGGTCTTCTCGCCGCCGTTGAGTATCAGCTCAGCCTTCTCCTTCAGCGTGCGCTTCTTGTAGTTGTCAAACTCGGCGAGCGTGCGGAGATACTTGTCTTTCAGTTCGGCAATCTCCTTGTTGGCCTTCTCTAAGGGGTCTTCCTCCTTCTTTTCCTCGGCCTTGGCGCCAGCCTCTTCAGCTTGCCCCTCGGCTTGTTTCTCCTTTTTGTCGGAATCTTTTGCCTCCTTGGTTTCAGCCTCAGGTTGTTGCGCCTGTGCTTTTATGTCTTTTTCCTTGTTTTCTTTCTCTGCCATAATGCTATAACCTTTTTGTTATTCAGAGGTAACAAAAACCGTGCCACGAGGTGGCTTATTCATACATCTTGGCCCTTTGCTCCTTGATGGTCTCGTCGTGGACGTATTCATCGTAAGGCATGAGCTTGTCGATGCATCCCTTCGGCGTGAGCTCGATGATGCGGTCGGAGACGGTCTCTATGAGCTCTGTGTCGTGTGAGGAGAACAGGATGTTGCCCTTGAACGCCACCAGGTTGTTGTTGAGAGCCTGGATAGACTCCAGGTCGAGGTGGTTGGTCGGCGTGTCGAATATCAGGCAGTTGGCGTTTTGCAGCTGCATGCGCGCTATCATGCACCTCATCTTCTCGCCACCAGACAGCACGTTGACCTTCTTGTCCACGTCCTCCTGGCGGAAGAGCATCCTGCCCAAGTATGATTTCATCACCACCTCGTTGCCGGGGCCGTATTGCGAGAGCCAGTCCACGAGGTTCAGGTCCGACTGGAAGAACTTGGTGTTGTCCAGCGGCAGGTATGCCGTGGTGATGGTCACGCCCCACTTGTAGGTGCCGGTCGCGGCCTCCTTGTTGCCGTTTATTATCTCGAAGAGGGCGGTCATGGCTTTGGGGTTATGGCTGAGGAACACCACCTTTTGACCTTTCTCGATGTTGAAGTTCACGTTGTCGAAGAGCACCGTTCCGTCCTCGTCGACGGCTTTCAGTCCCTCGACCTCAAGAATCTGGTTGCCCGGCTCGCGCTCCATCTGGAAGATGATGCCAGGATATTTGCGGCTCGACGGCTTGATTTCCTCCACGTTGAGCTTCTCCAGCATCTTCTTTCGGCTGGTTGTCTGGCGGCTCTTGGCCACGTTGGCGGAGAATCGGCGTATGAACTCCTCAAGCTGCTTCTTCTTCTCCTCGGCCTTTATCTTTTGGTTCTGCGCCTGGCGAAGGGCGAGCTGCGAGCTCTCGTACCAGAAGCTGTAGTTGCCGGCGAACACGGTCACCTTGCCGAAGTCGATGTCGATGGTCTGTGTGGACACGGCGTCGAGGAAGTGACGGTCGTGGCTTACCACGAGCACGGTCTGGTGCTCGTCTATCTCGCCGAGATAGTCCTCAAGCCACTCCACGGTGTCGAGGTCGAGGTCGTTGGTAGGCTCGTCGAGCAGCAAGTTGTCGGGCTTGCCGAAAAGGGCCTTGGCGAGCATCACGCGCACCTTCTCGTTGTTTGACAGTTGCGACATTTGCTTCTGGTGCAGGCTCTCGCCCACGCCAAGGTTCTGCAGCAGCTGCGCGGCGTTGCTCTCAGCCTCCCAGCCGTTCATCTCGGCGAACTTCTCTTCCAGTTCCGCGGCGCGGTTGCCGTCCTCCTCGGTCATCTCTGGCTTGGAGTAGAGCATGTCGCGCTCCTTCATGTTGTTCCAAAGGGTGTCGTAGCCCATGAGTACGGTGTCTATCACCTTGTAAGAGTCGTACTTGAAGTGGTCCTGCTCCAGCACGGAGTGGCGCTCGCCCGGACCAAGTTCCACGGTGCCCTTGTTGGGCTCCAAGTCGCCGCTGATGGCGCGCAGCAGGGTCGACTTGCCGGCGCCGTTGGCACCGATGACGCCATAGATGTTGCCACGGGTGAACTTGATGTTCACGTCTTTATAAAGCACACGTTTGCCAAACTGGATGGCAAGATTGGTAAGTGTTATCATAGTCGCAATTCGTATTTTTTTTGTTTGTTATTCTTAAATCGTGGAAGGCAATAACCAAAAAAAGACTGACCTCCATTTGAAGATCAGTCTTTCTTGGTGCGTCCTTAGGGATTCGAACCCTAGACCCACTGATTAAGAGTCAGTTGCTCTACCAGCTGAGCTAAGGACGCCCGCCTTTTTAATAAAGAAGAAGTGCGTCCTTAGGGATTCGAACCCTAGACCCACTGATTAAGAGTCAGTTGCTCTACCAGCTGAGCTAAGGACGCATTCTGTGAAAACATATTCAAGACCTAGACGACCTCTTTTCTGTTTTGCGGTTGCAAAGGTACTGCTTTTTGTGATTCTGACAAAACTTTCGTGAAGTTTTTTTTGAACAATTTATCTCGTGTCATTGGAATAATGCGGTTAAGTGGTTGATAGTTAGCTGTGTATGCAATAGTAACTTTTTTGCCTCGTCGTCGTGCCGGATTCGCGCGCTGACTTTCGCGTGTACATTATTATATAATAAAAGGGTCTTCCGGGATTTGGAGAGATGGCACAATGCCTCGTATTTCCCCATGCATCCACATTGGTTGCGGACGGCCCCTAACCATCCCTACCCGCACCCTGCAAAGCAGACGATGCACATCTGTTAAATCGGGTAATAACATTTTACAAATGGTCGTCTGAGAATCGATTTTTTTCAACCAAGCAGTCTCTTGGTCGAAAATAACGCGATTATGAGCCGTTTTGATAAACCGCTGATTATCAAAGGTTTGTGAGTTTTACGATATTTTAGCGTCGCCTTTTTGCGGATTTCGCGTTGCCGTTACGGTGCAATCGCGATGCCGTTACGGTGCAATCGCGTTGCCGTTACGGTGAAATGGCGACGCGATTACACTGTAACGGCAAGGGCTTTTGGCCAAAAACCGACTGATTATGCTGACAAAGGGGCACCTTTGAGCTGTTTTCCCGTTCTAAACGCGCTGGCTTTCAAGTGTTAAATTTCGGCAATAATATTTTACATTTTGCCATGAGCGAGCTTGTCACGCAACCATGTTGCAGGGGTGGGTAGGAATGGTCTGGGGTCGGGGGCGTGGCTGTCGTCGCGTCTTTGGTCGTAATGAGCGATAAGGCTCTTTGCGGCATAAATCGTTTGAGGGCGATTTGTCCAAGATTTTCATGTCACGACAATGGCGACGCGGCGGCATGCGAATCGCGCGCCAACCCTTTCCACACACGGCCTGTCACGGGCCTGGTCAATGGCGTGAGCGGTGAATGATGGCATAAATTCCAAGGAAATGTTAAAAAATATTATCCACGCGAAAATAATTTTTGGAAAAAGGGCAAAGTACATTATTTTTCATTATTTTTGCGAATGGAACTTAAATCAAATTGTGAATGACAAGACCTCTTTAGCTTATGGCAAAGTATAATATCACAGAGAAAAAGGAAAAGGATGCTGCTTATAGAGCTTTGGTGAACCCTAAACTTATGGATGAGCTTGAACGTCGTATAAATGATATAATAATTGTCCAGAAGAAATTTAGGGATAAAAGCTATTCGGCGAAACAGCTCGCGGAAGATCTCAACACCAACACGAGATACATTTCCGCGGTGGTAAACGTGCGGTTTCACATGAATTATACTTCTTATGTAAACAAGTTTCGCATCCAGGAGGCTATGTCCATGCTCGTGGACAAGCGTTATCAAGAACTTAACATGGAAGAGATTTCCGACTTGGTGGGCTTCTCCAACCGCCAGTCGTTCTACGCGGCGTTCTTCAGGTTGAACGGCGTCACGCCACGCGACTATCGCAAGACGAGAGTCGCCACATTGCCATCCCAAGACGGCAAGCCCAAGAAGAGAGGGCGGAAGACCGGGTCTAAAAACAAGCCCAAGGCCGTGACGCGGGAAGGCTGACAAAGAAGATTCTCATATTTTCAGATACTGATGGATAACACTTTTAATTATTCTGACGAGCGATTCGCGGACATACAGATGCTGAGATACCGCATAGACGGTTTCGACGAGCTGGACGCGAAGAGGAAAGCTTATGTGTATTACCTGGCCAAGGCCACGCTCGCGGGGCGCGACATCACCACCGATCAATATGGAAGGTTCAACCTCGTGATAAGGAAGACGCTTGAGAGCGTGGCGCGCCACCGCGCCGCCAACGATTCCGACGACTTCCGGCAGATGGAAGTGTACATGAAGCGAGTGTGGTTCTCCAATGGCATATATCATCATTATGGCTGCGAGAAGTTTGTCCCTGGCTTCTCCGAGGCATGGTTCCGCGAGGCTGTCGGCGCGTTGCCGTCGGGCTGCTTCCCCATCGGCGGATATGCCGACGCCACGTCGCTGCTTGCCGCCATTTGCCCCGTCATGTTCAATCCTGCCGTGCTGCCCAAGCGCGTCAACCAGGCCGATGGCGAGGACCTCGTGCTCACGTCGGCATGCAACTTCTATGATGGCGTGACGCAGGCCGAGGCGGAAAGCTTCTACGCCTCGAAGCGCGACCCGGAGGCGGGCGACTGCCAGCCGTCGTGGGGGCTTAACTCCAAGTTGGCACGAGTCGGCGGCGAGCTGAAAGAAGAAAAATACACCACGCGCGGGCTTTACGGCCCGGCGCTAAAAAAGATAGTCTATTGGCTGCAAAAGGCGAAAGGCGTGGCCGAGAACGACCTGCAGGCGAAGCTGATAGACCTGCTCACCGACTATTACACCACTGGCGACTTGCGACGTTTCGACGAGTTCAGCATGGAGTGGCTGAAGGAGCAGGAGGGCACTGTCGACTTCATCAACGGGTTCATAGAGGTCTATGGCGACCCACTCGGCTTGAAAGGCACGTGGGAGGGCATAGTGGAGCTGAAAGACGAGAACGCCACGCGCCGCACACGTGCCATCGCCGACAACGCGCAGTGGTTTGAGGACCATTCGCCCGTGGACCCGCGCTTCCGCAAGCCAAAGGTGAAGGGCGTGTCGGCCCACGTGGTGCAGGCGGCGATGCTTGGCGGCGAGGAATACCCGTCGTCGGCGATAGGCATCAACCTGCCCAACGCCGACTGGATAAGGGCGCGCTATGGCTCGAAGAGCGTCACGATAGGCAACCTTACCGACGCCTACAACAAGGCGGCGAGGGACAATGGCTTCAACGACGAGTTCGTGATAGACGAGGCCACGCGAGAGATGATAAGAGAATACGGCGACTTGTGCGACGACCTCCACACCGACCTTCACGAGTGTCTCGGCCATGGCAGTGGACAGTTGCTGCCCGGCGTGTCGCCCGACGCGCTGAAAGCCTACGGCAGTACCATAGAGGAAGCCCGTGCCGACTTGTTCGGCCTGTATTATCTTGCCGACCAAAAGCTCGTGGAGCTTGGCCTGGTGCCAGATGCCGAGGCTTACAAGAGTCAGTATTACCACTATCTGATGAACGGCCTGCTCACGCAGCTCGTGCGAATCAAGCCCGGCGACCAGATAGAGGAAGCCCACATGCGCAACAGGGCCATAATAGCACGGTGGTGCCTGGAACACGCTGAGGGAAGCGTGGAGCTCGTGGCGGTGGACGGCAAGACCTATGTGAGGGTGAACGACTACGCGCGCCTGCGCCAGGTCTTCGGCTCGCTGCTCGCCGAGATACAGCGCATCAAGAGCGAGGGCGACTACGAAGCGGCGAAGGCGATGGTGGAACGCTATGGCGTGAAGGTGGACGCCGACTTGCACAAGGAGATACTCGGCCGGTACGAGAAGCTGCACATCGCGCCCTACAAGGGCTTCATAAACCCGAGGATGAACCCCGTGGTGGATGCCGAGGGCAACATCGTGGACGTGACGCTCGACTACACTGAAGGCTATTCGCAACAGATGATGAGATACTCCGATGAATACGGCCTGTTGTGAGAAAAAATCCGTGTGAACAAGGATTATCGATAATCACGACAACAATATAAAACGACAATGACAAAAGAAGAAATAGAAAGCAAGATAAAAGAGCTGAAGCGTGGCTTCAGGTTGGTGATGAACGGCCCGGCCTCGCAGTCGATGCGCGAGAAGGGTCTCGACTATCGCCTCAATTGGGGCGTGCCGTTCATACAGCTGAAGCAGATGGCAGCCGACTTGCCCCACGACTACGACTTCGCCATAGCCTTGTGGAAAGAGGACATACGCGAGTGCAAGATTCTCGCCACGTTGCTCATGCCGCACGACAAGATGCCAGAGGAGGTGGCGGAGATATGGATGGAGCAGACCCACTCGCAGGAGATGGCGGAGATGCAGGCGTTCAACCTCTACCAGTATGTCAGCTACGCGCCAAAGCTCGCCTACCGTTGGATGGCACTCGACGACACGGTGAAGGAAATATGCGCATACGACATCTTGGGCCGCCTCTTCATGAAAGGGCAGGAACCCAACGAGCGAGGCATCAACGAGTTTATAGACCAGGCGGTTACGGCGCTGAAGTCGCCGTCGGCGGGGCTGCGCCATGCCGCCATGAACGCCTTGACCCGTTTCGCCGACTTGGGGCTCGTGTTCGAGCGTCTGGTGAAGGCCGCGCTCAAGCGTGAAGGCTTTGATTTACTGTAAGGTATGGCATGAGCTATGTCAAAACTTTCTTAAAATAAACGTCTTCATATCCTTTTTAATATTATTTAGGTCGCTCCGTTGCGCTTCTCGAAAAGAAATTTGTACTTTTGCGAATTGAAAAATTAATACAGAATATACAAAAGTCAAATTTCTCAATTATGGCAGAATCAGTAGATATTCGTGAACTGAACATCCTTATAGAGCAACAGAGCGGCTTTGTCAATGACTTGTCCATGGGCATGGGCAGGGTGATTATCGGCCAGTCGCACTTGGTCGACTCACTGCTCATCTCCCTTCTTAGCGATGGCCACATCCTCTTGGAGGGCGTGCCGGGCTTGGCCAAGACGTTGGCCATCAAGACCCTTTCGCAACTCGTTGACGCCGATTTCTCACGCATACAGTTTACGCCAGACCTCCTTCCTGCCGATGTCGTGGGCACGATGGTCTACTCGCAGAAAGACGAGAGCTTCCATGTGAAGAAAGGCCCCGTGTTCGCCAACTTCGTATTGGCGGATGAGATAAACCGCGCCCCGGCAAAGGTGCAGAGCGCGCTGCTCGAGGCCATGCAGGAGCATCAGGTCACCATCGGCGACCAGACCTTTGACCTGCCAAAGCCGTTCCTCGTGCTCGCCACCCAGAACCCCATCGAGCAAGAGGGTACCTACCAGTTGCCCGAGGCGCAGGTGGACCGTTTCATGCTGAAGGTGGTCATAGGCTATCCCACGATTGAGGAGGAGAAGAAAATCATCAGGGAGAACGTGCAAAAGACGTTCCCCAAGGTGCAGCCCGTGTGCACCGCCAACGACATTCTCAAGGCCCGCGAGGTGGTGGGACAGGTCTATATCGACGAGAAGATAGAGCAGTATATCGCCGACATAGTGTTCGCCTCGCGTTTCCCCGAGCGCTACGGCTTGTCGGAGCTGAAAAACATGATTACCTTCGGCGGTTCGCCCCGCGCGAGCATCAACCTCGCCAAGGCGTCGCGCGCCTACGCTTTCATCAAGCATCGCGGCTATGTGGTGCCGGAGGACGTGAGGGCCGTCGCCCACGACGTGATGCGCCATCGCGTAGGCTTGTCGTATGAGGCCGAGGCCGCCAACGTGACAAGTGAGGAAATAGTAAGTCAAATCATCAATAAGGTGGAGGTGCCTTAATGGATACTTCTGAGATTCTTGGAAAAGTAAGGAAGATAGAGATAAAGACCCGCGGGCTGAGCCAAAACATCTTCGCCGGGCAATACCACTCCGCCTTCAAGGGCAGGGGCATGGAGTTTGCCGAGGTGAGGGAGTACCAGTTTGGCGACGACGTTCGCGACATCGACTGGAATGTCACGGCGAGGCTGCACCGCCCTTACGTGAAGGTCTTTGAGGAGGAGCGTGAGCTTACGGTCATGCTCCTTGTCGACGTGTCAGGCTCGCTCGACTTCGGCACGGCAAGCCAGACGAAGCGCGACATGGCCACGGAGATAGCGGCCACGTTGGCCTTCTCCGCCATACAAAACAACGACAAGATAGGCGTGATCTTCTTTTCCGACCGAATTGAGAAGTACATCCCACCAAAGAAAGGACGGAAGCACATCCTTTACATCATAAGGGAGATGCTCGACTTCCATCCCGTGAGCCACAAGACCGACATAGCCGCCGCCACGGCTTACCTGACACGCGTGATGAAGCGGCGGTGCACATCGTTTATCATCAGCGACTTCTATGACGACAAGGACTTCGAGAAGGAGATGGAGATAGCCAATCGGAAGCACGACATGGTGGCCATACAGGTCTACGACCAGCGGGCAAAGACCTTGCCCGACATAGGCCTGCTGAAGGTGCGCGACGCCGAGACGGGCCACGAGATGTATATCGACACGTCGAGCAAGAAGCTGCGCCGCGCGCACACCGCCTATTGGCTGAAACGCGAGGAACAACTGAAGACGACGTTTGCCAAGAGCAAGGTCGACTGGGTGTCGGTGGCAACCAACGAGGACTTCGCCAAGTCGCTGATACTTCTCTTCAAGAAAAGAGCATAATTGACATTACGATGAACAGAAATGCTAAACATATATTGACGCTCTTGCTGCTGTTGCTGTCGGTGGGGTTGAAAGCCCAGGTGACGGTAGAGCAGACGGTAGACTCCGTGGCCATGCTCATAGGCGAGCAGACCAAGTTGAGGCTTACGGTCACCTTCCCCAAAGGCTCTACGCTGCAATGGCCAAGGTTGAAAGAACGCCAGCATGTAGTGCCTGGCGTGGAAGTGGTGGAATCGCCGCTCCCCGACACGTTGAGCTCAGGCAGCGAGATGAAGGTTGAGAAAGCCTACGTCATCACCTCGTTTGGAGAGCGCCTCTATGCCATACCTGCCTTGACGGTGAAAGTGAACGGCAAGCCCTACAAGGGCGGCACGTCGGCACTGAAGGTCATAACGGTAGACGTGGACACGTTGCACCCCAACCAGTTCTTCCCGCCAAAGGACGTGCAGGACAATCCGTTCCAATGGGCGGAGTGGAGCCCTTATTTCTGGCTCTCGGTGTTGATGCTGCTGATATTGGTTGGAGGTGCCTATCTGTTCGTGCGCTTGAAAGAGAACAAGCCTATCATCACTAAGGTGCGCATCGTGCGCCATGTGCCGCCTCACCAGCGCGCGTTGAGCAAGATAGAAAACATCAAGAAGGAGCATCTGCAGGTGAGCGATGACCAAAAGACGTATTACACGCAGCTTACCGATACCTTGCGCCAGTATATCAAGGAGCGCTTTGGCTTCAATGCCCTTGAGATGACCACCGACCAGATTATCGAGCACCTGCAAGCCGCCGGCGACCGGAAGATGATAGATGAGCTAAGGCAGCTGTTCCAGACGGCCGACCTCGTGAAGTTCGCTAAATACTCCACGCAGCTCAATGAGAACGACATGAACCTTGTCAAGGCTGTCAACTTCATCGACGAGACCAAACAGGAAGGCCAGGCCGTGGAGGAGAAGATAGTGCCGCAACTCTCAGACGACGACAAGAAGGTCAGGTCGAACCGCATCACCATCAAGACGCTGTTGTGGATTGGTGGAGTGGTGGCGGCCCTGCTCCTGGCTTACATTATATATAATGTGTATATGCTGTTGGTGTAGGCCTTGTGAGTGGCTATATATAATAATGTGAAAAATGGAATTCGCGAATAAAGAATATTTCTTGCTGCTGTTGCTGCTTATTCCTTACGTGTTGTGGTATTTCCTCGGTAGGAAGAAGAGTGAGCCCACGATGCGTATGAGCGACACCAGGGCGTATCTCAATGCCCCGAAAAGCTGGCGAGAGCATATCATGAACCTGCCAATGCTGCTGCGTTGCATCACGTTCACGCTCATTGTCATCGTCCTTGCACGCCCCCAAACACACAACTCGTGGGGAAGCAAGACCGTGGAAGGCATTGACATCATGCTTGCCATGGACGTGTCGACGTCGATGCTCGCCGAGGATTTGAAACCTAACCGCATAGAGGCGGCGAAGGATGTGGCGGCCGACTTCATATCAGGCAGGCCCGACGACAACATCGGGTTGACAATATTCGCCGGCGAGGCGTTCACACAGTGCCCCATGACCACGGATCACGCCTCATTGCTCAACTTGCTGCAAAACGTGAGGACCGACATAGCGGCAAGGGGGCTGATACAAGACGGAACCGCCATAGGAATGGGACTCGCCAACGCCATCTCGCGACTGAAAGGCTCGAAGGCGAAGAGCAAGGTCGTGATATTGCTTACCGACGGCTCTAACAACATGGGTGACATATCGCCAATGACATCGGCGCAGATAGCCAAGTCGCTTGGCATACGTGTCTACACCATCGCGGTGGGTACCAACAAGGTGGCGCCGTACCCGATGCCAGTGGGAGGAACGGTGCAGTATGTGAACATGCCGGTAGACATTGACACGAAGACGCTTGGCGACATTGCCGTCACGACCGACGGCAACTTCTACCGGGCCACGAACACGGCGCAATTGAAGAAGATATACAAAGACATCGACCAGCTGGAGAAGACCAAGATGGACGTGAAGAAGTTCTCGAAACGCTATGAGGCTTACCAGCCTTTCGCCCTTGCCGCGGTGCTTCTGCTCCTTTTGGAGATACTCCTCCGCAACACGGTGCTGAGGCGTCTGCCTTAGAGTGTGAAGGAAAATACCATCGTGTTTGGCTTCGTTTTATTTGAGAATTAAATATAGAGTAAGAACTTAACGATATGCTTCGATTTGAAGATCCTATATATCTGTGGCTGTTGTGGCTGATACCGGTGCTGGCATTGGTAAGGTTGGTGATGTGGCGACAGCGCAAGGCTAAGTTGCGGAAATTCGGCGACCCGGCCTTGGTGAAACAACTGATGCCAGACGTGTCGAAGTTTCGTCCGTCGGTGAAGTTTTGGCTGCTCAACTCTGCTCTCGCCGTGCTCATCGTCATGTTGGCACGCCCACAGATGGGCGCGAAAATATCGCATGAGTCGCGCAATGGCATCGAGGCGATAATCTGCATGGACATATCCAACTCGATGCTCGCCCAGGACGTGGCGCCAAGCCGTCTTGACAAGAGCAAGATGCTTGTGGAGAATCTTGTAGACCATTTCACCAACGACAAGGTAGGCTTGGTGGTGTTTGCCGGCGATGCTTTCGTGCAACTGCCTATAACGAGCGATTACGTGTCGGCCAAGATGTTCTTGCAGAACACTGACCCATCGCTTATCCAGACCCAAGGCACCGACATCGGCAGGGCCATCACCGTGGCCATGCACAGCTTTACCAAGCAAGACAAGGTGGGACGCGCCATAATCGTAATCACTGATGGCGAGGACCATGAGGGTGGCGCCGAGGAAGCCGCCGCGGCTGCCAAGAAGCAGGGCATCAACGTGTTTATCCTTGGTGTGGGAAGTCCTAAGGGCGCGCCAATACCATTGGGAGACGGCAACTACATGAAGGACGCCAGCGGGCAGACCGTGATGTCGGCCCTCAACGAGCAGATGTGCAAGGAGGTCGCGAAGGCGGGCAGCGGAACTTACATACATGTTGACAACACCGCCGACGCGCAGGAAGAACTGAACGACCAGATAACGAAATTGCAGAAAGGCGACACCGATTCCGTGATTTACAGTGAGTATAATGAGCAGTTCCAGGCTTTCGCCATATTGGCCTTGCTCATCCTTATCGTGGAGGTATGTGTGTTGGAGTCAAGGAACCCCAAGTTGAAAAACATCAAGCTGTTCAAGAAAAGAAAGTAATATGAGATTCTATAAATACATCTTGTTGTTGGTCATGTGCGTGTTGGCATTCGCGGATGCCAATGCTCAAAGCGACAGGCAGTTTATCAGGAATGGTAACCGGCTGTATCGCCAGCAAAACTATGCCAAGGCGGAGATAGAATACCGGAAGGCCCTGAGCAAGAATCCGTCGAACCCACAGGCTCTGTACAACTTGGGCACGGCATTGCTCATGCAGCAGAAGGACAGCGCGGCCGTGGCACAATTGCAAAACGCGGCAAAGTGTGAGACTTCCAAGCTCAGAAAGGCGAAGGTGTGGCATAACGTCGGCGTGGCCTGTCAGAAGCACAAGCTGTTCTCTGATGCCATTAAGGCATACGAGGAGAGCTTGAGAAATAATCCCTCGGACAACGAGACAAGGTATAACCTCGCCTTGTGCATGAGGCAGCAAAAGAACCAGAAGAATCAAGACAAGCGACAAAACAAGAACAAGGACAAGCAGAAACAGAAGCAAAAACAAAACAAGAACGATAAAAACAACAAGGACAAGAACCAAAACCAGCAACAACAGCAGAAGCAGCAGGAGAAGATGAGCAAGGACAACGCCGAGCAACTTCTCAACTATGCCGAGCAAGAGGAAAGGCAAACCCAGCAGAGGCTCAAGAAGCATGAGATGCAGCCACAGCGGAAACGCCTGGAAAAGAACTGGTGACGGCCCATGACCGCTTGTATGGATTCTAAGGAGTTAATGATCAAATAATATATGACGCAACGTTTACTCTTATATATCTCGTTTATCTTAGGCTTCCTGATAGGGGGCGTGGGCAATGCCAACGCGCAAATATCAGTGTCGGCGCCATCGAAAGTGTCGGCGGGTGAGAACTTCCGGATAGCTTATACCATCAATACCCAGGACGTGGATGATTTCCGCGCGGGGAACATTCCGTCGGGATTGGAGCTCATAGCTGGCCCGTACACATCGCAGCAGAGCAGCTACCAGATGATAAATGGCCATACGTCAAGTTCATCGTCAATCACGTTCACCTTCACGGTTTTCGCCGCGAGGAACGGTGTCTACACCATTCCGGCGGCGCACGCGCGTGTAAGGGGCCGCAACGTGGCTTCAAGGCCAGTGCGCATTGCCGTCAGCGGACGTGCCAGGAGCAATGGAGGCGCTCCGCAGATGCATCAAGATGGTGGAGGCCAACAGCCAAGGATGGCGCAGGCCGGCTCGGAAATCACGGGCAAGGACCTGTTTATCAAGGTGACAGCCAATAAGAGGAGGGTTCATGAGCAGGAGCCTGTGCTTCTCACGTATAAGGTTTACACTCTCGTGGACCTTACCCAGCTGGAAGGCAAGATGCCAGACTTGACGGGATTCCACAGCCAGGAGATACCACTGCCACAGCAAAAGAGCTTCCATGTGGAGAGAGTCAATGGCCGTCCATATCGTTGCGTCACGTGGAGCCAGTATCTGATGTATCCACAGATGACAGGCTCGCTACAGATACCATCCATTACCTTCAAGGGAATAGTGGTTCAGCAGAACCGTAATGTTGATCCTTTCGAGGCTTTCTTCAACGGTGGCTCAGGGTATGTGGAGGTGAAGCGCAATATCGTCGCGCCGGGCCTGACTGTCCAGGTTGACCCGTTGCCGGCAAAGCCTTTGGGTTTCTCAGGTGGCGTAGGCAAGTTTAACATCACCGCGAGCGTCAGCAGCAAGGAGGTAAAGGCTGGCTCTCCAATCACTCTTAGGGTTGTCGTGGGAGGCACGGGAAACCTGAAGCTCATAAAGCAGCCTGTAGTGGAGTTCCCGAAGGGATTCGACAGGTACGACCCGAAGGTGACGGACAAGACAAAACTCACCAATGCCGGAGTAGGTGGAAACATGGTATACGATTTCCTTGCCGTGCCTCGCAACCAAGGCAAGTACACCATTCCGTCGGTGTCGTTCATATATTATGATGTTGACGCCAACGCCTACAAGACGTTGCATACTCAGCCGTTTGTCGTCAACGTGACGCCTGGCGACGGCAAGGGGACAACAGAGAGCTTTGACAAGATAATCGACAACGACATACATTCCATAAAGAGTGGCGAGACAAGCAGTTCCGCTTCTGGCAAGGTCTTCTTTGACAGTGCGGCATATTGGATTTGCCTGTTGTTGCCTTTGTTGTCTTTCATCGTGCTTCTCATAGTGTTCCGTCGCCGCGCCATAGAGAATGGCGACGTGGTGAAGATGCGTGGCAAGCGAGCCAACAAGATAGCGAGAAAACGCTTGAAGAGGGCCAGCAAGCTGATGTTTGAGCACAACACCGCAGAGTTCTATGACGAGGTTCTCCGTACATTGTGGGGATATGTAAGCTATAAGCTGAACATGCCCGTGGAAAGTCTCTCGCGTGAGAACATAAAGGAAAAGCTTGCTCAACGAGAAGTCGACGACGACACAATAAGCAAGTTCATGTCTGCCCTTGAGGAGTGTGAGTTCGAGCGTTACGCCCCAGGCGACGAGGCCGGCAACATGGAGAAGACATTCCGTTCGGCCATGACAGCCATCGAGAACATAGAAGATGTAATGAAGAAAAGAAAATGATAAAGCACCATTTCAATATATTTGTCGTCACGCTATTGTTGGTGTTCCTTAATCCGCTATCGGGTTTCGCGCTCACCAAGGAGATTGCGGACAGTTGCTATCGGCAGGGCAATTACCAACAAGCCATATCGGATTACAAGGCTTTGTTGCGGCAGGGAGTGTCGTCAGACTTATACTATAATCTCGGCAATGCTTATTACCGTTCCGACAGCCTTGCCCAAGCCATCCTTAATTACGAGCGAGCTTACAGGCTTTCTCCGAGCGACGCCGACGTGAAGTTCAACCTCCAGTTCGCGCGCTCCAAGACAATAGACAAGATAACCCCTGAGTCAGACAATTTCTTCGTGGCGTTATACCGCGACGTGGTCACATTCGCCAATGTCGACACATGGGCGTCGTGGAGCATAGGCAGCATCGTGGTGGCGCTCGTCCTCATGCTTTGCTACCTTTTCGCCTCGCCGCTATGGCTGCGCAAGACTGGCTTCTTTGGCAGTGCCGCTTTCTTGGCGGTGTTCGTGTTTTCAACATTGTTTGCCTGGCAACAGAAATATTGGCTTCAGCATGGTTGCGGAGCCATCGTCATGTCACCTTCCATCAATGTCAAGGCCACTCCCGAGGACAAGAGTCCCGATGCTTTCGTCATCCACGAAGGCACGCGAGTGGACATCATAGATGATGGTCTGAAAGGCTGGAAGCAAGTGGAGCTTGGCGACGGAAGGGAAGGCTGGATAAAGTCGGGCATGATAGAAAAGATTTGACGATGCTTGAATGTATATTATCGGCAGACCTCTCGCTGTTGCGCTTCTTTAATAGCGGCAACTCCGTTTATTTTGACGCGTTAGTCCCGATGTTGACATCCGGGCTGACGTGGATTCCCCTTTATATTGCCTTGTTCTATCTTGTCGTGAAAAACCATGAGACCATGGCGCAGATAGGGCTTATCGTTGCCACGGCAGTGGTGTGCGTTTGTCTTGCCGGCGGCATTGGCGACTTCATCGTCAAGCCCATGGTCGGGAGGTTGCGTCCGTGCAACGACCCAATGGTCAAGGCGCAGTTGAACCTCGTGGCTGGCACGTTGAGCGAGAGCTACAGTTTCTTCTCGTCGCATGCCGCCAACACGTTCTCGTTGGCGATGTTTTTCAGTTTGCTTGTGCGAGACAGGCTTTTCACGATTGTAATGTTTCTTTGGGCGTTGCTCAACTGTTGGACGCGGCTTTACCTTGGCGTGCATTACCCGTCCGACATTCTTTGCGGCATGCTTTACGGCTCTTTAGTGGGAGTAGTTGTCTACTTGGCGTTCTACAAGTTGTTTTATAAGTTCAACATCAAATTCCAATACATATCTTCACAATACACGGCATCGGGCTATGCCAAGGCCGATATCGACGTTGTAGTGGCGACACTCGTGTTCACCATTGCCATCGTCGCGCTATTGGCGTTTGGTAACATCTCGATATGAATCAAAACACAGACATGGATACAAAACATATAAGAATAGACGATTATAACTATTGTCTTCCAGATGAGCGTATAGCAAAGTTCCCATTGAAGGAACGCGACCACAGCAAGTTGTTGGTATACAACAAGGGCAAGCTGTCGGATGATGTCTTCTATAATCTTCCGCAATATCTTCCCAAGGGCGCGCTTATGGTGTTCAACAACACGAGGGTCATCCAGGCGCGCATGCACTTCCGCAAGGAGACTGGCGCGCTGATAGAGGTCTTCCTCATGGAACCCGCGCAGCCCGTCGACTACGAGCAGATGTTCCAGTCGACGGCACGTTGCAGTTGGCTCTGCATGATAGGCAACCTGAAGAAATGGAAGGATGGCGCGCTGAAGCGTGACTTTGAGATAAAAGGCCACAAGCTCACCCTGTCGGCAACGATGGACAGGAGCAAGACCATAGAGAAGAGTGGGGGCACCAACTATTGGGTCGATTTCGAGTGGGACGCAGCCGAGGTCAACTTCGCCGAGATTCTTGACGCCGTGGGCGAGCTTCCCATTCCGCCATACCTCAACCGCAAGACCGAGGAGAGCGACAAGACCACTTACCAAACGGTTTATTCCAAGATTAAGGGCAGCGTGGCGGCTCCCACGGCAGGCTTGCACTTTACCGACAAGGTGCTGAAAGACATCGACGCCCATGGCATCACTCGCGACGAGGTGACGTTGCATGTAGGCGCCGGAACGTTCAAGCCGGTGAAGACGGAGGAGATAGAAGGCCACAAGATGCACTCTGAGTATATCGTGGTGCATCGCCACACCTTTGAGCGGCTGCTGCAACACGAAGGCAACGCAATAGCCGTGGGCACCACGAGCGTCCGCACGCTTGAGAGCCTGTACTATATCGGCGTGAAGATTCTTCGCAATCCCAATGCCACCGAGGAGGAACTGAGCGTGGAGCAGTGGGAGCCTTACGACTTGCCCCACGACGAGGCAGGCCTCGTCGTCGTGGACGGCAAGCCCGTGCAAGTGTGCGACTCGATAAAGGCGATACTCGACTATCTCGACCGTGATGGCCTTGAGGCGTTGCACACGTCCACGCGAATCATCATCGCTCCGGGATATGTCTACAAGATAGTGAAAATGCTTGTCACCAATTTCCACCAGCCCAAGAGCACGTTGCTCTTGTTGGTGAGCGCGTTCCTCAAGGGTGATTGGCGCGTGGTCTACGACTATGCGTTGTCACATGGCTTCCGCTTCTTGAGCTATGGCGACGCCAACCTGCTTATACCATAAAAAGAATAAAGAAAATCAGTATGAAGATAGGAGATAAAGTAAAGTTTCTTAGCGAGACCGGTGGTGGAAAGGTCGCCGGTTTCCAAGGCAAGAACATCGTGTTGGTGGAAGATGAGGACGGTTTCCAGATTCCCACTCCCGTCAATGAGGTGGTGGTGGTCGAGAGCGAGGACTACAGCACGGCCAATGTCATCAACCGTCGTGCCGAGGCCCAGGAGCAGAAGGCCGCCGAGACACCGCTGCTGCGTGGCCATCGCTCAGTGAAGGCGATGATGCAGGAGGGGCAAGACGAGGAGGTTGACATGTCGGCGCCCGACACGGTTGACCTCTCAAAGGATGTCACCTTCCGCCCCAAGGCTGAGGAACGCAAGGGCGGCAACCAGCTGTCAGCTTACATAGCCTTCGCCCCGACAAGCGACAGCAGCCTGGACACGCCACACTTTGAGTGCTATTTCGTCAACGACAGCAACTATTACCTCCGCTATGTCATCCTCTCGGTCGAGGGCAACAGCTGCTCCGTCAAGAACGAGGGCGAGGCAGAGCCCAACACCAAGGTGTTTATCGAGGAGATGAACGCCCAGGACATCAACCACGTGGGCAGGCTCGTGGTGCAGCTCCTGGCCTACAAGCGCGACAAGAACTTCATCGTGAAGGCCCCTGTCAACGTGGAGCTGAGGCTTGAGCCATTGAAGTTTTACAAGACCCACACCTTTGAGGACACGCCTTTCTTCGAGACCCCGGTGCTGCTTTACACCATCGTGGAGAACGACAAGGCCGTCCGCCCGCTTGTGGTGGATGCCAAGGAACTGAAGAAGGAGATGTACAGCCATGCCGACGCCCAGGGCCGGGACGAGGCTACCGCTGACCAGAGGAAGCAACTCGTGCGCCGCTACGAGGACAACCAGAGCAAGGGCAACGCCAAGAACGCGCCGTATGTGCGCAATCGCGGCCTCGACGACGCGCTTGTCGTCGACTTGCACGCCGAGACGCTGCTCGACACCACGCAGGGAATGCAGGCTGGCGACATTCTCGAATACCAGATGAAGGTGTTTCGCGACACCTTGAAACAATACGGTAACAAGAAAGGCCAGAAGCTCATCTTCATCCACGGCAAGGGTGCCGGGGTGTTGAGGCGAGCCCTCATCAACGAGCTGACCTATAAACACAAGTCTTACCAGTGGCAAGACGCGTCGTTCCAGGAATATGGATATGGCGCCACTCAGGTCACTATTAGATAAATGCCTATATGAAGTACGGATATGTTAAGGTGGCGTCGGCGGTACCCACTGTGAAGGTTGCCGACTGCGTGAGCAACATCAAGGAAATAGAGTCGCAAATAGCCATGGCAGAGGGGCAGGGCGCGGAGATTATAGTCTTCCCCGAGCTTTGCGTCACGGGTTATACCTGCCAGGACCTCTTCCGCCAGCAACTACTCTTGGACGCTACGGAGAACTGCGTGATGCAGCTGTTGGAGTTCAGCCGGCAGCTTGACATCATCTCCATCATCGGCGTGCCATTGGTCGCGGGCGACTTGCTGCTCAACTGCGCCGTCGTCATACAGCGTGGCAAGATTCTTGGCATAGTGCCCAAGACCTTCCTTCCCAATTACAGCGAGTTCTACGAGAAGCGGTGGTTCGCCTCGTCGCAAGACCTGCGCCCCCAAGAGATACGCTATGCCGGTCACCCAGTGTTTATCACCCCGGCCCCGCAACTGTTCCGTACTGGCGACGGCGTGTTGTTCGGCGTGGAGATTTGCGAGGACGTGTGGGCTCCCACGCCTCCGAGCAACCACCTTGCCTTGGCGGGCGCCGAAATCATCTTCAACCTCTCGGCGAGCGATGAGCTCATAGGCAAGCACGATTACCTGAAGAGCCTGCTCTGTCAGCAGAGCGCGCGCACCATTTGCGGTTACGTGTACAGTGGCGCGGGCTTTGGCGAGAGCACGCAGGACGTGGTCTACGGTGGCAACGCCTTGATATATGAGAACGGCCAGCTGCTTGCCGAAAGCGAGCGTTTCGCCATGGACAGCCAACTCGTCTTCGCGCAAATCGACGTGGAAAAGCTCAACGCCGACAGGCGGAGCAACACCACCTTCGTAAACGCCCAACGCCGCATGATAGGCGAGGAGATACACATAGGCCGTGCCGAGGCCGCCGCCGTGCCCCACGATTTCACGCTCGAGCGACATGTGGACCCTCACCCGTTCATACCTTCCGATGGCGACATGCAGAAGTCGTGCGACGAGATTTTCAACATCCAGGTGATGGGTCTCGCCAAACGCATACTGCACACTCATGCCAAGACGGTGGTGCTGGGCATCAGCGGCGGACTCGACTCCACTCTCGCGCTCCTTGTCTGCGTAAAGACTTTCGACAAGCTCAAGCTCGACCGCAAGGGCATCGTGGGCGTCACCATGCCAGGCTTTGGCACCACCGGGCGCACTCATCGCAATGCCGTGAGCTTGATGCAGAGCCTTGGCGTTGACATGCGCGAGGTGAACATATCCAAGAGCGTGATGCAGCATTTCGAGGACATCGGCCAAGACCCCGACGTGCACGACGTGACCTACGAGAACTCTCAGGCGCGAGAGCGCACGCAGATTCTCATGGACCTCGCCAACAAGCTCAACGGACTCGTGATAGGCACGGGCGACCTTTCAGAGCTCGCCCTCGGATGGGCCACCTACAATGGCGACCACATGTCGATGTATGGCGTCAACGCGTCAATACCGAAGACGCTGATTACCTACCTTGTGAAGTTCGTGGCGCAGACCGTCGACGACAAGTCGGCGTCGACACTCTACGATGTCATTGCCACGCCAATATCGCCAGAGCTGATACCTGCCGATGAAGAGGGAAACATACGGCAGAAGACGGAAGACCTTGTGGGCCCTTACGAGCTTCACGACTTCTTCCTCTATCATTTCCTTCGCAACGGCTTCAGTCCGCGAAAGATATTCGTGCTCGCCAAAAAGGCGTTTGGCAACGGCGTGGCCACCGACGATGGCGTGGGCCACTATTCCGACGATGTCATCCTGCATTGGCTTGGCACGTTCTGCCGCAGGTTTGTCAACCAGCAGTTCAAGCGCTCTTGCCTGCCCGACGGGCCAAAGGTCGGCTCCGTGTCGCTGTCGCCACGAGGCGATTGGCGCATGCCGTCTGACGCCATGGCCACGTTGTGGCTCGACGAGGTGGCCAAGCTCTCGGCTCCAGCCAACGGCGAGGTCGTCAACGAATAATATTACATCACATAAATCCTATTTGCCATGATTATTGATTTCGAGAAGATTGCTGAGGCTCATCTCACGGGTTTCAAGGGTGGAAAGGGCCATTTGGACACACGCAACCATGTGGACGACAACGTAAAGATAATGTATTCCACGCTTCGTCCGGGCGCATCGAGCGGTCTGCACGTCCACGAGGGCAACTCGGAGATTATCTTCGTCGTCAGCGGTACGTTGACTTTCCATTACGACGACACGGTGGAAGAGTGTCGTGCCGGTCAGTGCCACTACTGCCCCATGGGTCACAGCCACTACATGGAAAACCTCACCGACCACGACGCTGTCTACTTTGCCGTGGTGCCTGAGCACGAGAAGCGGAAATAAGAGCAAGAAATATCCCCCGGCGAGAAAACGTCTGCCGGGGGATATTGCAAGAAGGGATGTTACAAAATATTTTACAAATGGTCGTCTGAGAATCGATTTTTTTCAACTAAGTCGTCGCTTGCGTGGAAATGACGCGATTATGGGTAGTTTTTATAATCCACTGATTATCAAAAGTTTATAAGTTTTGCAGTTTTTAGGCGTTGCCAATGCGCTGATTTCGTGTCGCCGTTACAGTGCAATCGCGTCGTCGTTACGGTGTAATCGCGTCGCCGTTACGGTGTAATCGCGTTGCCGTTACGGTGTAACGGCGATGCGATTGCACCGTAACGGCAATGGTTTTTGGTCAAAAACCGGCTGATGGTGCTGCAAAAGGGTATCTTCAAGCCTTTTTCCCGCTCTATTTGCACCTGTTTCCAAGTGTTAAATTTCGACAATAATATTTTACATTTTAGCGTGGGTGCATGCTGCCTTTCAACCAAGATTCAACGTGGCTGAAATGTTGTTTCTCACCCGATGCCACCCATGTCTCAGGCAAAAAAACAGGGCAGGATTCCACTTCATTGTGAAGTGTGAATCCTGCCCTGTTAAAGTTTTAGCTGACGTTTTTCTCAGAAGCGGAAGTCGAGCTCGCAGTCGAACATGCTATAGTTGTGCTTGTCGGCCAAGGCCCTGTCGTTCACGAGCGCGTATTCCATGTTGAGTTGCAGGTTCTTTGAAAACACGTAGTTGGCGCCCACCTCATAGAACGTCTTTGCCGAGCTCCATTCTGCCGACTTGCGGTAAAGGTCGTAGCGTGCCTTGGCGTAGAGCTTATGCTTGACGACAGGCGCGATGCACAGGGCATACACGCCATCGGCCTTTGAGCCAAGACCCTCGTTGATGGTCACGTCGCTGCGGTCGGCCTTTGAGTTCTCGGTCTTTTTGAAAGCCCTGCCCGTGGAGTGGATATACTCAGAGCGCATTGTCCAGTCGTTGACCTTGTATTCTGCCGAGAGCGCGTAGCGGTGCTGTGGCAGCTTCACCACCACGTTGTTGGCGTCTTTCCTCGAGTAAGAGCCCTCCATGCCGAAGGCTCCTATGCGCATGCCTCTCACGGGCATTACCCACACGCCCCCGATGATGTCCTTTTGCTGGTCTACATCCTTTTGGTTGATGCCCTGGCCATTGTAGACGCCAATCTGGTAGTGCAACAGGTTGCGGTGGTTGGCATTCTTCAGGAAGTCGCCCTGGAACTGCACGCCTATGTCGCGGCCGTTGCTCGACGAGGCACCGTCGCGGTCGGAGAAGCCTGCCAGCTTGGTGATGCTTTGCGCATAGGCCATGAATCCTTGGTCGATGGGGTTCATTGGGTTCTCAAATGTGAAAGGGCGCTTGAACTGTCCGCCCTTGATGCGGAAAAACTCGTATTTCTGCCACTCGGCATACACGTCTACCACCTTCAGCGAGCTCGACAAGTCCGACGTGTTGCCATTGTATTGGAACTGCACCCTTGCCGTCCAGTCCTTGTGTGGCTTGGCATCGACGATCACACGTCCCAGCCTGATGTTGAAGCTGTTTGCCTTGGCGCCTTCCTGTCCGCTGTATTGATATTGGGTCATGCCGTAACCCGAAATCTTGAACATCTTCAGCCAGTCTGGCACCTCAGCGTTTACTGTGACGGCCATGCAGAGGGCAAGGCCAGCCATCAAAAATCCTTTTCTCATTTAATGATATGGTATAAGTTTATGTTTTTCTGTTTGCGTCGTTCGTTTTCATTGTTTGCAAAAGTAATAAATATTGCCCAATTGCGGCTAAATGCAACTTGAAAATTGGCTTATAATCGTGGAAAATCAGTTTTTATCGCAAAAATTGAAAGAAAATCATGAAAAAGTTTGGCCATGTGGTTTTTATTGCCTACCTTTGCACTCGCTTAAAAGAAATAAGCACGGGGTGTAGCGCAGTCCGGTAGCGCTCCTGGTTTGGGACCAGGTGGTCGCAGGTTCGAATCCTGTCGCCCCGACAAAAAAGACGCATTGGAAGTCTGATGACTTACGATGCGTCTTTTTGTATATTTAAAGTTGTCGGCTTGGCCGATTACACCCACTGAGGCCATTCGGGATGTGGACGGGCACATGGCCCGCCCCTGTAAAGTCATGGATTATTCACGGAATTTGCGTCCGCAGCACCCGTGAATACGCAATTACTCACCCACTGTGCAATCTGCCAAGCCCTTGTTGCCGTTTATGAAAGCTGAGGCTTCCATGCGTTTCTTTCCGGCGAGCTGGAGAGAGAGAATCTCCAACCATTCGTCGGCGCAAGCCATGTACAGAGCTTTCTTCGTGGTCTCGATGCTGCCCGGCTTTGCGTCGCCGACGGGCTTTCCTGTCTTCGCTGCCTTATAGATTTTCAGCTCCGTTGCCTTCTGGTCTTTGTGTAGCGTTGTCCATGCCCCAGGGTAAGGCGACAAGCCCCTTATGAAGTCGTAGACCGTCTTGGCTGGCTTGTCCCAGCATATCTGGCACGTCTCCTTGAAAATCTTTGGAGCCGGGTGCAGAGGCTCGGATGTCGGGATAAGGGCCTCCTGCTCTTGCGCCGGCACGTTGCCATCGTTGTCGAGCACCATGTCTACGGTCTCCACGGCAATGTCGGCCCCGAGTTTCATCAACCCGTCGTACACGTATTCCACGTCGGCATCGTCGGGTATGTCGAATGTCCTCTTCATGATGATCCTTCCCGTGTCGATGTCCTTGTCGATGAAGAACGTTGTCACGCCCGTTTGCGTCTCGCCGTTGATCACCGCCCAGTTTATAGGTGCCGCGCCACGATATTGCGGCAGGAGAGCGGCGTGGACGTTGAACGTGCCGAAGCGCGGCATGGCCCACACTATCTCCGGCAGCATCCTGAATGCCACCACCACTTGCAGGTCGGCCTTCAGGTCGGCCAGTCGCTCCACGAAGTCAGGGTCCTTCATCTTCACCGGTTGAAGCACGGGTATGGAGTGGGCGAGAGCGTATTGCTTAACCGCTGAGGCCTGAAGCTTGTCTTGATGCCTCCCCACAGGCTTGTCGGGTTGTGTCACCACGGCCACCACGTTGTAGCCGCCTTCCACAAGCCTGCTGAGCGTGCCCACGGCAAACTCAGGCGTGCCCATGAATATTATCCTAAGGTCTTTCTTTTCCATTCTTTGGTTTGATTAATTGTGACGGCAGTGAGTCAGAAGTTCCACCAGTGTTTTTTCTTTTTCTCTACCATCGTGCCATGTAGCAGCACGTCGCTGAGCGTCTTGTGCTGGCTTATGATGGCGTAGATCTGCCCCCAGTCGAGTAGTCCGCCGATGTTGCGGTCGTCGATGAAATAGTCGGCCTTTATCTTCCTGCTGTAATGTCTGTCAGAGGTTTTCTCTTCCGGGTAGTCGCTGTTGACCGCCCAGAAGTCTATGCCCCTCTCGTGGCACCATTCCACGGCCCGCCTCAGGGCCTCGCCCTCGCGCACGGTCCAGAGTATGAGTTGGTGGTGCTCCTGCTGCAGCATGCGCAGCGTGTCGGTGGCGAACGTTATCTCCGGGCCGATGTCGGGATAGCGGTCCTCCACGATGGTGCCGTCGAAATCGATAGCTATCTTAGCCATTACTATCCTTATTTCTTTATGGATTTGTCTTCCTTGTCGCCATAGTTGTCGTAGCCATAGCGGTAGCCGCCGTAGCCGTAGGAGTGGTGACCGTAGCCATAGTGTCCGTAGCCGTAATAATAGCCGTATCGCTTCTTCGACATGTCGATGCCGTTGATTACGATGCTCACGTTGTGGAGCCTGTCCTCGGCCGAGAGTGTGTTGATGATGTCGAAGTCGCGCTTCGGCGTGTAGTCGGCGCGGCAAACAAACACAGTGGCGTCGCTCACCCTGGCTATCGACACGGTGTCGGGCACGAGGCCGACTGGCGCTGAGTCGATAATCACGTAGTCGAAATGGGCCTTCGCCGTGCTTATGATGTTGTCGAGGCTCTTTCTCGCCAATATCTCGGTCGGGTTGGGCGGAATGGGTCCGCTAGGCATGACGAGGAGGTTGTCGTGCTTGCCCGATGGCATTATCTGGCCCTCAATCTCTTCCCATGAGGGGTTCTCCAGCTTGAGCAGGTTGGTGATGCCGACCTTCTGCTCGCCGAGGCTGAAGATGCCTTGCAGTCGGGGCTTGCGGATGTCGAGGCCCACGAGAAGCACCTTCTTGCCGAGGATGGCAAACGACATGGCGAGGTTGCTGGAAATGAACGTCTTGCCCTCGCCGGCTATGGATGAGGTGCACATGATGACGTTCTGCCCCTCCTTCAGCGTGAACAGCAAGTTGGAGCGCATGCCCCTGAAAATCTCTTCCATGGCGTTGTTGTGGTTCTCCCTGACCACGATCTCGCCGTCGCCCTTGGCGTGTTTCGACGCCGTGGCCACGTCGGATATGATGGGCAGCTTAGTGAGTCGCTCCACGTCGTCGCGTCCGCCAATCTTGTAGCGCAACAGGCCAATGATGTATATTATGGCGATAGGCAGTCCCAAGCCCGCCACGAATGCCACGCCCATGACGGAGCGGCTCTTGGTGCTCACCACGCCTTTGGTCTGCGGGTCGTCGATGATGCGGCCCTTGTCGGCGGTGGCGGCGAGCGAGATGGAATTCTCCTCACGCTTTTGCAGCAAGAGGAGGTAAAGTCCCGACTTCACTTCCTGCTGTCTTCCAATCTGTGTCAGCACGCGCTCTTGCTCAGGCGTCTGTCCCACCTCGCCTTGGTATTTGCCGTACTGCTGTCGCAGTCCGCTGCGCTGTATGTCCATGCTCCTCCTCACCTGTCGCAGGGTCTGGCTGATGGAGTTGTGCAGTTGGTCGAGCTGTGCTGTGAGCGGCGTTACCGCCGGTGAGTTCTCGCTGGCGCTCTGCAGGAGCAGGTTGCGCTTTTGCACCGTTTGGTTATAGTTGCTTATGAGCGATGTCACCGCCCCGTTTTCTATGCCTATGTTGTTTGGCAAGGGCTGGTACCTGTTGGCCGGGTTGTTGAGGAAAGCCGACATCTCGTCGAAGAGCGCTATCTGGGTATTGAAGTCGGCAAGCTTCTCCTCATAGTTGTTGGCCTGGGTGAAGGCTTGCGTGGCGTTGGTCTTCAGCTCCACCATGCCTCGGCTTCGCTTGTAGTTCTCTAAGTGTCCTTCGGTGCTTCCGAGCTCATCGTTGATTTTGGCTATGCGCTGGTTGATAAACTCCTCGGTCCTTCTTGCCACCTCGTTCTTGTCCTCGTTGGCCTGCGTGTTGTAGCAAGTCACCAGTTGGCGTAGGTAGTCGCTTGCGCGTTTGGGGTTCTCGTCGTTGAGCGATAGCACGGCAATTGAAGTGGTGCGCGAGTCGGAGACGGCGCTGAAGCGTCCCTGGAAGTCATAAGCGGCTTGGTCTGGCGACGTGATGACCGCTTTCATCTTCCAGTCTTGCGCTATCGCCGTGCCGTCGTTAACGGTGAGCGTCAGCCGGCATCCCCTGGCGTCGATTGTCGTAGGCAGGCTCTTCACCGTTACGTCGACATTCGGCGCGGTGATGTTGTATTCGCCGTTGGCGTGCTCCACCTCGACGGTGAACGCGCCCGTAAGCCTCTCGGCCTCGCCAATGCTCACGTTCACGTTGACGGGCTGGTCCTTGTAGACCAAGGTGCTCTTGAAATTTCCCACAGAGTAGTAAGACACGAAGAGGTTGAGGTCTCTCACGGCCTGCTTGGCAAGAGAGTGGGTGCTCAGTATCTCCAGCTCGTTGTCGAAACCGTCGGACATGGACACGAAGCCCATGGTCTGCGATTTGAGGCTGCTGACAGAATTGCTGCTGCCAGAATTGTTATTGCCAGTCTTGATGAGCACCTTCTCGTTGACGTTGTAAACGGTGTTGGTGTAGCGGACGTATGCCATGCCGATACCCAAGCACACGATGAGCGAGAGGGCGATCCATTTCCAGTTTATCAACATTGAGACAAGAAGCTGCTTCATACTGTCCGTCTCGGCCTGCGTGCCCTGCTTCTTGTCCAAGTTTTCTTCTGGGTTGTTAATGTTTCCAGATATCATTATCGTTGTAGTTTTTTGTAATGGTTGTTAAAGTGATGTTGTCGTGTCGCGGTTGGCGTGAGGCTCAGTCCTTCTTCCCTATCTCTTCCGCCAACCTTATCAAGTATTTGCCATAATCATTTTTCGCCATCGGCTTGGCGTCGTCAAGTAGCGTCTGGGCGTCTATCCAGCCTTGCTTGAAGGCAATCTCCTCCAGGCAAGCCACCTTGAGCCCCTGTCGCTTCTCTATGACCTCTATGAACGTGCTTGCCTCCGACAGGCTGTCGTGGGTGCCCGTGTCGAGCCACGCGAAGCCGCGTTGCAGGGGCTGCACCATCAGTTGTCCCTGCTTGAGATACTCCTGGTTTACCGATGTTATCTCAAGCTCGCCCCTCGCGCTTGGCTTGATGCCCTTGGCTATCTTCACCACGCTGTTAGGGTAGAAATACAGTCCCACGACCGCGTAGTTGCTCTTTGGCTTTTCGGGCTTCTCCTCGATGCTTACGCACTTTCCCGTGGCGTCGAACTCGGCGACGCCATATCGCTCGGGGTCGTTGACCCAATAGCCAAAGACCGACGCCGTGCCCTCGTCGGCGAGGCGGACGCTCTTCTCGAGCAGGCTGGTGAAGCCGGCACCGTAGAAGATGTTGTCGCCCAAGACGAGACACGCGCTGTCGTCGCCGATAAACTCCTCGCCGATGATGAACGCCTGGGCCAGGCCGTCGGGAGACGGCTGCACCGCGTAGGTGAAGCTCACGCCCATTTGCTTGCCGTCGCCAAGAAGCCTCTTGAAAGAGTCGATGTCTTGTGGGGTTGAAATGATGAGAATGTCGCGAATTCCGGCAAGCATGAGCACCGAGATGGGGTAGTAAATCATTGGCTTGTCGAAGATGGGGATCAGCTGCTTGCTGATGCCTTTTGTGATAGGGTAGAGGCGGGTTCCGGACCCTCCCGCCAGCACAATGCCTTTCATGGTTAATACATTTTTATATTTGAAGCAAAGGTACACATTATAGTTTTTATTATCCCAAATTTCTATAAATAAATAAGTATTAGGGGAAAAATAATGTTTTTCTCTTTGAATAATCGCATTATTGTCGTACATTTGCATTGATAATTTAATCTATGTGAATTAATATTTGATAAAATATGGGAATATTCTCAAAGATATTCAACAGGAAGCCACGCGAGGAGAAGGCTGGTGGCATGCAGGACTACATGACCCTTGTGAGGGTCTATTTCCAGGCATCGCTCGCCGCTCAGCTTGGCATAACCAATCTCGCCATGCTCCCAGACTTGCGCGTGTTCAAGTCGACGCTCCACGTGCCCACCCAGAACAACAAGCTCGGAGTGGGCGAGAGGTCGCATTGCCGCAAGATGATGCATGAGATTTATGGCACGGAAGACAGCTTCTTCAAGGAGATAGACCAGAGCATCCGTCGTAATTGCAGGAAGTTGCAAGACGTGCAGGTCTACCTCATACAGTTCCAGAGCTTCTCGCAGGAGCTGATGATGCTCACGGGCAACCTGATGAAGTTCAAGCTCCGCGTGCCTTCTTTCTTCAAGAAGACCATCTATGCCATGACGGAGAAGACGGTGAACGACATCTTCACGAAGAACAGCTATACCGACGCCAGCGTCATCAAGGCGGTCATGGCCGTGCGCAAGTTCAACCAGAGGCTGAACTTCTCGCAGAAGTGGGTCACCGACTTCGTCTACCAGGTGGTGATGCTCGCCAAGAAAGAGCCGGCGCCATCGCAGGAGGAGGCCAAGGAAGCCGAGAAAAAGCTGAAAGGCTGATGTCGCAGCTTGTCAAGCGTCGTTTTTAAGACCGGTTCGTGATATGGATGCCAAGACTGAAAACCTAAATGTCTTCACCACCAGGGTGAGGCAGCTCATGCTTAGCTATAAGGCGCAGAAGGAAGAGAATGAGGCGCTGAGGGGCAAGCTGCACGAGCGTGACGAGGAGATTGCGGGCTTGAAAGAGCTTGCCAATCGCCTTCAACACGACTACGACTTGCTGAAAGTGGCGCGCATGATGCAAATCACGGATGGCGACATAGAAGAGGCGCGGAAACGGCTCAATAAGCTCATAAAAAACGTCAACAGGAGCATCACGCTGCTCAACGGACAAGAGTAGGCGCGGGTTCCATTTAATGTTTTAATATGGAAGAAGAGCTCAAGCGAAATATCAAGCTTCGCATTTACGATACTTTCATCTCTGTCAGGGTGCCGCAGGATGAGGAACCGCTTTACAGGAAAGACGCGGACCTCATCAACGAGTTGCTGAACCTGTATTTCTCCAATTTCAAGGACAAGAAGCCCGACAAGGAGATAATCTATTATGCCATGATAGACCTGGGCCTTAGGTTGCAGAAGGAACTGAGGCGCAACGACTCTGAGCCTTACGAGAAAGTGATGAAAGAGCTCACGGGCGAGATGGAGAAGCTTTTGGAAGAGAAATAATAATATTTAAATACACGTTAATATAGTATAGGATGATAAACATTTTAATTGCCGCTGTCGTAGCCCTCATTGTTGGCTGTGTGGCGGGTTATTATATTTTCCGTTATGTGATAAAGGGAAAATACAACCGGATGATTGAGGCCGCCAACAAGGAGGCCGATGTCATAAAAGAAAAGAAACTTCTTGAGGTGAAAGAAAAGTTCCTCAATAAGAAAAGTGAACTCGACAAGGAGATTCAGGCCCATAACCAAAGAATGCAGGCTGGCGACAACAAGCTCAAGCAGCGCGAGATATCGCTCAACCAGAAGCAGCAAGAGCTTGCCAAGATACGTCAGGACATGGAGCGCGAGCAGCAGCGCATGGAAAATGAGAAGCAGCTCGTGGCGGCCAAGCAGCAGGAACTTGACAAGATGCAGAGCCAGGAGCGCGAGAAGTTGGAGGAAATATCCGGCATCTCGGCCGAGGAGGCCAAAAAACGTCTCGTGGAAAGCATGAAGGACAAGGCGAAGATGGATGCCGCGAGCTACATCAACGAGGTGGTTGACCAAGCTAAGCTCGACGCCAACATGAAGGCAAAGAAGATTGTTATCCAGACCATTCAGCGCGTGGCCACGGAGACGGCAATTGAAAACTCCGTCAGCGTGTTCCACATAGAGAACGATGAGGTGAAAGGCCGTATCATTGGCCGTGAGGGTCGCAACATTCGCGCTCTGGAGGCTGCTTGCGGCGTGGAGATTGTCGTTGACGACACTCCTGAGTCTATCGTCATCTCGGCCTTCGACCCAATACGCCGTGAGGTGTGCCGTCTGGCCCTTCACCAGCTTGTGGCCGATGGCCGTATTCACCCGGCCCGCATTGAGGAGGTCGTGGCAAAGGTGAAGAAGCAGCTCGACAACGAGATAATAGAGACCGGAAAGCGCACCGCTATCGACCTTGGCATACATGGCCTTCACCCTGAGTTGATACGTATCATCGGTAAGATGAAATATCGTTCAAGTTATGGCCAGAACCTTCTGCAGCATGCTCGTGAGACGGCCAACCTCTGTTCGGCCATGGCCGCCGAGCTCGGCTTGAACCCGAAGAAGGCAAAGCGTGCCGGCTTGCTCCACGACATTGGCAAGGTGCCCGACGAGGAGAGCGAGTTGCCGCACGCCTTGCTCGGCGCTAAGATGGCTGAGAAATACAATGAGAAGCCCGACATCGTGAACGCCATCGCCGCCCACCACGACGAGGCGGAGATGAAGACGCTGCTTGCGCCGATAGTGCAGGTTTGCGATGCCATATCAGGTGCTCGCCCAGGTGCTCGCCGTGAGATAGTGGAAGCCTACATCAAGCGTCTCAACGACCTTGAGGCCATCGCCATGAGCTATCCTGGCGTGACAAAGACATACGCCATCCAGGCAGGTCGCGAGTTGCGTGTCATTGTCGGTGCCGACAAGATGAACGACGAGGAGAGCAACAAGCTGTCGTCTGAAATAGCGGAGAAGATCCAAAACGAGATGACATATCCTGGCCAGGTGAAGATTACGGTCATCCGTGAGACTCGCTCAGTGGCTTACGCGAAGTAACAAGGAAATCATAATAATGCCTTCAAGGGTAAGACCTTGAAAGGCTAAAAATCAAGAGAACCGTAAAACGGCAAGGCTCGAAGCCTTGCCGTTTTACGGTTCTGCATATTTAAGTCCGAAGTAATATTTTATAGCCCCTTCCCAAACTCGAAGCCTTGCCGTTTTGTGGTTTAGCGTTTTGGGGAGAGGCGTTACATTATGAGATAATGTTGAAATGAGCGAACTTCAGCAGCAACTGCTTTGTGCCGGTCTGCTCAAACTTCACTGTCGCCTTCCTGTTCTCTCCCGTGCCTTCAATGTTCACGACCGTTCCCTTGCCGAAACGTTGGTGCTCAATTACGTTGCCGACATTCAATGAGGAAGCCTCTGCCGAAGGGCTCGCGCTGGCTGTCCTCCCGCCGTTTGCCATTGCCCTTGACACCCTCGACCATCTGCCAGTCTGCCTTAGTTTCCGCTCGAACGACTCAGAGAAAGGATTGACGGCTGTCTCGGCTTTGTGTGGTGTTGTCAACTTTGGCTTGGGGTCGGCCATGAACTGTCCAGCCACGGGCCTTGAGTTCTGCATCCGTCCACTGCGACGCGAGTAGCCGTCGCCCCAGTCGCTGAAACCGGTATAAGGCTTGTTTATCTCATAATCATCATCGCGGGAAGAACCCCATGACGTTCGTGCGGAAGAGTTTCCGCCCCACGACGAGAAACTGCCGGCGCTCCTGCCGCCTTCGACTTCGGTGCGCAGGTATTTCGGGTTAATCTCGGAGATGAAACGGCTTGGGTTGACGAAAGCGTCCAGCTTGCCATAACGCCAACGGGTGTGCGCCCATGTTAGATAACAATGCTTCTCGGCTCGCGTGATGGCTACGTAGAGAAGACGTCGCTCTTCCTCCAAGTCCTTTATGTTGTCAACCGACATCAAGCTTGGGAAGATGTTTTCCTCGAGTCCAACGACGAACACCGTGTTGAACTCCAGGCCCTTGGCGGCGTGAATGGTCATGAGCGTAACCTTGTCGTCAGAGCCCTCGTCGCTGTCCGCGTCGGTCATCAATGACACGGTCTGGAGATAATCCGTGAGGTGGATGTAATCGCCTTCCCCGTCCTCTTGTTGCGCTTGCACAAACGATGCCATGCCGGATATGAGCGACTCCACGTTCTCGCGCCTTGCGTCGCCCTCGGCCGATTGGTCCTTTCCGAGGTCGGCTTTTATTCCCGACCTTTTAATTATCTCTTGTCCGACCTTCAGGGCGTCTTTTTCCTTTGCCTCCTCTATGAATGAGGCGATAAGCGCGCGGAAGCCAAGGAGCTTGGTCATGGTGCCCTTGTTCACGTCGAGGGCGTGCTCGGAAGGGCGCGACACCACTTCCCATAGGCTGACGCCATCTTGCTCGGCAGCCGCCACTATTTTCATTATGGTGGTGTTGCCTATGCCGCGCGCGGGATAATTGATTATCCTTCTGAAAGCCTCTTCGTCGTCAGGGTTCACTATAAGCCTGAAGTAGGCTATGATGTCCTTGATTTCCTTGCGCTGATAGAAGCTCAGTCCGCCGTAGATGCGATAGTTGGCTCCCAGGCCCACTTCAGGCTTGCGCATCTCCTCCTCAAACGTGCGGCTTTGGGCGTTGGTGCGGTAGAGTATGGCTATGTCGCTGTATTTCAGGTGCTCCTCTTTGATTAGGCGTTTTATCTCCCTGCACACTATACTTGCCTCGCGCTTGTCTGATATGGTCTCGTAGACAGTCACCTTGTCGCCGTCGGCGTTCTCGCTGTACACGTCCTTGTCTATTTGGCTTCGGTTGTGCTTCATCAGCGAGTTGGCGGCCGATACGATATTCTTCGTTGAGCGATAGTTGCGTTCCAGCTTGAATAGTTTTGCCGTGGGGTAGACCTTGTTGAACTTCAATATGTTGGAGATGTTGGCGCCGCGGAAAGCGTAAATGCTCTGGTAGTCGTCGCCCACCACGCAAACGTGCGGGTTGTCCTTGGTGAGCAACTCCACTATCATTTGCTGCGCGTAGTTGGTGTCTTGGTACTCGTCCACCAATACATATTGAAACCTGTTGGCGTATTTCTGCCTTATTTCCTCATTCTCTTTCAGCAATCGATATGTCTCGGTGAGCAGGTCGTCGAAATCCATCGCGTTGGCTTGCCTCAGGCGTTGCTGGTATGCCATGAAAATCTTGTGCGTTTCCGGCATGTTGCGCCTCATGTCTCGTTGTAAGTTGTCCCCATCCGCTGCATACTGTGCCGGTCCGCAAAGGTGGTTCTTTGCCATGGAAATTGCCGCGTGCACGGTGGCAGGCTTGTAGGTCTTGTCGTCAAGCCCCATCTGCTTTAGGATGTTCTTTATAAGCGAGCGCGAGTCAGTCTCGTCGTAGATGGTGAAGTCTGAGTTGTAGCCTATGGCTTGGGCCTCCACCCGAAGGATATGCGAGAAGACGGAGTGAAACGTTCCCATTTGCAGGTATCTCGCCCTCTCTTCGCCCACGATGCTTGCTATGCGCTCCTTCATTTCCCTCGCCGCCTTGTTGGTGAACGTCAGCGCGAGAATGCTCCAAGGCTTTAGGTCGTAATGGTTGAGCAGGTAAGCAATTTTGAAGGTGAGCACTCTCGTCTTGCCAGAGCCTGCGCCAGCGATGACGAGCTGTGGCGAGTCGCAGTAGGTCACGGCTTGCTGTTGTGCGGTGTTGAGCTGAGAGAGGATGTTTTCGTCTGTCTGCATTTTGTATGAATGTTGGCCTTAATTGGATGATTTCGGCTTAAAAGATGAAACGTTGGCTTTAATGAAAAAGGAATCAGTGGTAGGTGCCACCTACCGCGGTGTTAGGGTCATAATCTTCGCCTTCCTTTGGGAAAGAAGGTATATAGCGCATGTTTGCCATGATTTGCCTTTGGCGCTTACGCATGTATTCGCTTGGGTATTTCGATGAGAATTTTCGCGGGTTGGGCAGCGTGGCGGCTATCAGCGCGCAGTCGGCCCTCGTCAGTTCGTCAGCCTTCTTGCCAAAGTTCAATTCCGCGCAAGCGTCAACCCCGTAGATGCTCGATCCCATCTCGATGGAGTTGAGGTACACCTCCATTATTCGTTGCTTGCTCCAAAATAGTTCCATTAGCGCGGTGAAATAGACCTCAAAGCCCTTTCTCACCCATGAGCGTCCTGGCCACAGGAATACGTTTTTCGCTGTCTGTTGCGATATGGTGCTGGCTCCGTGCTTCCTTCCGCCCTTGAGGTTGTTTTTTGCCGCTTGCCCTATGGCGTTGAAGTCGAAGCCATGGTGCAGGAGGAATCGCGAGTCCTCACTCGCCATGACAGCCACCGGCATGTGCGCCGACATCTTGTCGAGCGATATCCAATGGTGGTGAATGGTGAGCGAACCGTTCTGGAGACATCTTATCACCATCAATGGCGTGATGTAAACAGGAATGAAACGGTAGGCTATGACAGCAAGAATGGTGGAGGCAAAAAATGCCCCCACCACCCAACGTGTGATTATCTTAAAACGACGCATTATTGCAATGTGCCGTTGTTTGCGGCGTCAACCATTGCCTGTGAAGCGTAGAGATAAACCTCCACACGACGGCTTGCGGCGCGGTTCTCAGTGCCGTCAGCGTTGGTGATGAGGTTGGTCTCGCCATAGCCTACGGCGTTCTTGATTTGTGAAGAAGGCACGGCGCAGTTGTTCACGAGGAAGTTCTTCACGGCGTTGGCGCGGTTCTGCGAGAGCTTGAGGTTCAAGTCGTCAGAGCCGTCGGAAGAAGCGTAGCCCTGAATGTCGACAGAGCAAGTAGAGTTGTTCTTCAACACGTTGGAGAACTGTGCCAAGTCCTTTACGGCTCCGCTCTGCAGGTCGTATTTTCCGACCTTGAATAGGATGCCGTTGTCGAAAGTCACCTTCACGGCCTTCAAGCCGTTGGCGTCTGTCACGGTCTCCACCTTGGCGTTCTCCACCTGCTTGGCCTGCTCAGCCACCTTGTCCATGTGGCGGCCAATGAGCGTTCCGGCTCCAGCGCCGACGGCGGCTCCTATGGCAGTTCCGATGGCGGCACCTTTGCCATGGCCGATAAGACCGCCAACAAGAGCGCCTAAGGCTCCGCCGGCACCCGTGCCAACGAGTGTGCCCGTGCCTTGCTTCGTGGCACAGCTCGTGAAGGTGAATCCGCTAACCATTGTGAGCATGCACATTCCCAGTGCAATCGTCTTTGCGTTTTTCATGATAATTGGATATTATTTGAGTTCTTGTTTTTTATTCATGCAAAGGTAGCCTTTTTTTAGCAGTTAAGCCGTTTATGCTATCTTTTTTTATTAACTTTGCCGCAAAATTAAACATAAATAAAATTTGCGCATTCCGGAAATGCCTACATTGCTGTAGGGATTTCCCTATGATTGAAGAATTATGGCAAAAGAACTGAAACAATTGACCAAGCGCGCTGAGAATTACAGTCAGTGGTACAACGACTTGGTGATGAAGGCCGACCTGGCAGAGGTGGCACCAGTACGTGGTTGTATGATTATCAAGCCCTACGGCTATGCCATTTGGGAGAAGATGCAAGCCCAACTCGACAAGATGTTCAAGGAGACGGGTGTGCAGAACGCTTACTTCCCATTGCTCATACCTGTTAATTTCTTCGCCCGTGAGGCAGAACACGTGAAGGGTTTTGCCAAGGAAAGCGCCGTGGTGACCCACTACCGTCTCAAGGCGACCGATGATGGAAAGATCGTGGTGGACCAAGACGCCAAGCTCGATGAGCCTCTCGTCATACGTCCTACGTCGGAGACGATGATTTGGCACACTTACAAGAACTGGATTCACTCTTGGCGCGACCTGCCAATCATGTGCAACCAGTGGTGCAACGTCATGCGTTGGGAGATGCGAACGCGTCCGTTCCTCCGCACGTCGGAGTTTCTTTGGCAGGAGGGCCACACCGCCCATGCCACTAAGAAAGAGGCTGAGGCTGAGGCACAGAAGATGCTCCATGTCTATGCCGACTTCGTCGAGAACTGGATGGACGTTCCTGTGCTGCAGGGCGTGAAGAGCCCCACCGAGCGTTTCGCCGGCGCGCTGAACACATACACCATAGAGGCCATGATGCAGGACGGCAAGGCCTTGCAGAGCGGCACGAGCCATTTCCTTGGCCAGAACTTCGCCAAGAGCTTCGACGTGCAGTTCCTCAACAAGGACAACAAGCCTGAGTATGTCTGGGCTACGTCGTGGGGTGTTTCCACACGTCTCATGGGCGCGCTCATCATGGTCCACTCCGACGACAACGGTCTCGTGCTTCCTCCGCGTTTGGCTCCTATCCAGGTCGTCATCGTGCCAATAAGCAAGAATGCCGAGCAGCTCGCGGCTATCACGGCCAAGCTGCAGCCCGCGATAGACGGGTTGCGCGCGTTGGGCGTCAGCGTCAAGTACGACGATGCCGACAACAAGCGTCCGGGCTTCAAGTTCGCTGATTATGAGCTGAAAGGTGTCCCAGTGCGCCTTGTCATGGGTGGTCGTGACCTCGAGAACAACACCATTGAGATCATGCGCCGCGACACATTGGAGAAGGAGAACGTGAGCTTCGATGGCATTGTGGAGCGCGTGAAGAACACTCTCGACGACATGCAGAAGGCCATCTTCGAGAAGGCCAAGGCATATCGTGACGCTCATGTCTACGAGTGCGACAACTACGATGAGTTCAAGGAGCGCGTCACGGATGGCGGCTTCTTCCTCTGCCCATGGGATGGCACCGCCGAGACGGAGGCCAAGATCAAGGAAGACACCCAAGCCACCATACGTTGCATACCTTTCGCTTACGACCAGAACGTGGAAGGCATGAAGGACATGGTCAGCGGCGCTGACGCAAAATATAAAGTCATCATCGCTCGTGCCTACTAATACCGCGCCCCTTACCGTTTACAAGGCGAGCGCTGGATCGGGAAAGACTTTTACCCTTGCGGTAGAGTACATTAGGTTGCTCGTTGCCGACCCAATGAACTATTGCTACACTCTTGCCGTGACCTTTACCAACAAGGCCACGCAAGAGATGAAACTGCGCATCTTGTCGAAGCTCTATGGCATAGCCAACAGCCTGCCCGACGCTGACGACTATTATAAGAAGGTGAAAAAGTCGTTCCCAAACCTTACAGAGCGCGTCATCCGCAACAGGGCGGGTGACGCGCTCTCTTTGCTTGTCCACGACTATAGCCGTTTCCGTGTTGAGACCATCGACAGCTTCTTCCAGCGCGTGCTGCGAAACCTCGCGCGAGAGCTGGGACTGACGGCATGTCTCAAGGTCATGCTCAACGACAAGGAGGTTGAGAGCCAGGCCGTAGACAACATCATAAGCAACGTTGACAACGGCAAGGACCCATTGCTCACGTGGATAATGGATTTCATCAGTGAGCGGATGGAGGAGGACAAGAACTGGAACGTCGTGGCCAACATCAAGGACTTCGGGCAAAACATCTTCTCCGATTTCTACAAGAGCCACCAAGGGCAGCTGCGTCTCATCATGGACGACGCCGACTTCTTCAAGCGATACACGTCGCGCCTTCGAGCGTTGCGTGCGAAGGCCCTCGACGAAATGGCCGACTTCGCCAAGCGTTACGACGCGATAGCGTCTGAATATGGTATAGACGATTCGTGTTATTCGCGCGGCCACAGCAACGCGCCGGGTTATTTCGAGAATCTCGCGAAGGGCATACTCGTGAGCGATAAGCCAAAGATGCCCAATTCTTATGTCCTGGCCGGCCTGGAAGACCCCGACAAGTTCGTGAAGAAGGCCGACGTTGGCAAGCCTGTGTCCATTGCCATTCGCGAGCATGTCAAGCCGTTGATAGAGGAGGCCGAGGAGAAACGCGAGGCCGCTGCCGTCACGGTCAATTCTGTGACGCTCACCCTGCAGAACATCAATCAGTTGCGACTTCTCGGACGTATCGAGAAGGAGGTGAACCGAATCAACGCCGACAACAACGACTATCCCCTGTCGAATACCCAGAAACTCCTCAACGACCTCATCGACAAGCAAGACTCGCCATTCATATACGAGAAGATAGGCGGGCAGTTGCGCTATATAATGATAGATGAGTTCCAGGACACCTCAACCGTGCAATGGGCCAATTTCAAGGTGCTTCTCGACGACTGCATTTCCCATCAGGCTGGCAGCCTTATCGTGGGCGACGTCAAGCAGAGCATATATCGTTGGCGCAATGGCGACTGGCAGTTGCTGCAGGGGCTTAACGAGACCAACTATCCCGGCACGGTGCATGTGGAGAGCCTTGACACCAATTACCGTTCGCAGCGCAACGTTGTCGATTTCAACAACTGTTTCTTCAAAGCCGCCAAGTCGACCCTTTCCGTCGACGCGCCCATAATAGAGAAGGCTTATTCCGACGTGGTACAGGAGGTGCCCGACAGCAAGCCCGAGGCCGGCAAGGTGGTAGTCAAGCTTCTCCCGAGCAATGACTACGACGACCTGATGATTTCGCAGGTCGGGCAAATCATAGAGTCGCTTCTTTCCAATGGCGTTCAATGCGGCGACATCGCGATTATCGTGAGGAAGAACAAGCACATCCGCTTGATAGCCGACTATTTCCTGCACAACCCTGTGCTGGTGGATGGTGAGCCGCGCTTGCTCAAGATGGTGTCCGACGAGGCGTTCCGTCTCGACGCGTCGCAGGCTGTCAACACCATTGTCAATGCCATGCGCTATCTCGCCAACCCCGACGATGGACTCACCGAGGCGTTCCTCGCCAAGTCGTTTGCCGGCAAGGAGCTGGAGCCATCCGATGTCGCCCGTGAGACCGGGCCCGACGCCAAGCCGTCGGCCCCACGCCACGCTTATATGCCCATGCTTCCGCCTGAGTTCGTGGCCAGTCGCGCCGAGCTTCTCTCCATGCCCCTCATAGACCTTGCCGAGAGGCTTTATGGCCTTTTCCGTCTCGACAGGCTCTGCGACCAGAACGCCTACGTGTGCGCGTTCTTCGATCATCTGTCGGGCTATCTCAAGCGCCGCGTAGCCGGCATCACCGACTTCCTTGAAGAGTGGGACGAGAGCCTCTGCTCTAAGTCGATCCACAGCACCGAGGTCAACGGCATCAGGCTGCTCACGGTCCACAAGAGCAAGGGCCTGGAGTTTGACAACGTGATATTGCCTTATTGCGACTGGGCGTTGGAGACCAGCAACGACACGCTTTGGGTTGAGCCTTCCGTGGAGCCTTACAGCGACCTGCCCGTGGTGCCGGTCAAGCTCAACGCCAAGAAGTTGAAGACATCCATCTATGCCGCCGACTACGACGCGGAGCACATAAAAAACATTGTCGACAACGTAAACATCCTTTATGTAGCCTTTACCCGTGCCTCGCGCAACCTGTTTGTCCTTGGCAAGGCCGACAAGGCCGACTTCCCTTCCTCGCTCATAGCGAGCGTGGTGCCCAACTTGCCCAACGCCAAGCCTGAGAAGGACGCAGATGGCATCATAAGCTACAGTTTTGGCTCGCTGGCTTTCAAGCCTGTAGAGGAAAGCGGCAACCATGCCGGCGAGTGCCAGCCACGGATCAACATCTTTGAGCAGACCGAGCAAGGCGTGGCCATCAATATCGAGACAACCAAGTCGAGAGCCCATTTCCTGCAAAGCAACGACAGCGATGAGTTCATGACCCCTGCCGATGAGCTTGACGAGCGCCGCAAGCGTGACCAATACATCGACACGGGCAACATCATCCACCGCCTGTTCTCCACCATTCACGATTATACCGAGGTGGACGCGGCCATCGACCAGATGGAGTTCGACGGCGTGCTCTATGACCGTCCCATGACGCGCGCGCAGCTAAAGGAGTTTATCGAGGAGAAGCTTCGCGACCCACGCGTCAACGACTGGTTCTCGCCACGGTGGAAGGCTTTCAACGAGTGTTCCATGATTTATTTCGACCCAGAGGAGCAGCGCGTCAAGGAGCAGCGCCCAGACCGCGTGGTCTACGACGGGAAGAAGATGGTGGTAATCGACTTCAAGACCGGTCGCGAGCTGGAAAAGCACAAGCGGCAAGTCAGGGGCTATGTCCACCTGCTCCGCGACATGGGCTACCACGAGGTGGAAGGCTACTTGTGGTATATCCGCACTGGCGACATAGTGAAGGTATAATCCATGCTTTATCAAGCAAAGACACAAAATCCAAAGACATCTTATACACAAATGAGGACTTTTCTGCAAAACGTGGCCAAGGACATCCTCGCCAAGCATGGCGGGGACAATCTTGCCGACATTGCCGTGGTTTTCCCAAACAAGCGAGCCTCGCTCTTCCTTAACCAGGCCCTCTACGAGGAGACGGGTCATGCGGTATGGAGCCCGTCATATTTCACCATCAGCGACCTCTTCAGGAGCCATTCCTCTCTCGTCGTCGCCGACCAGATAGACCTCGTCTTCCGCCTTTACAAGGCTTATGTCAAGCTCACGGGCAGCGATGAGCCGCTCGACCATTTCTTCTCTTGGGGCCAGCTCATGCTTTCCGACTTCGATGACCTCGACAAGAATCTCGTGGATGCCGACAAGCTCTTCATCAGCCTTGAGGCGTGGCAGGAGATGCGCGACTTCTCCTTCCTCTCCGACCAGCAGCGCGAGAGCCTTGAGTCTTTCTTCGGAAAGGTGGAGACCGACACCGTGTTGCAACAACGGTTCAACGACATCTGGAAGACCCTCGGCCCGCTGTATCATGCCTTCCGCGATGACCTCCGGCGCGACGGCTTGGCCTATGAGGGCATGCTGTATCGCGACGTGGTGGAGCGCAAGGTGGCCGACTTCCGCTTCAAGCATTATGTCTTCGTGGGTTTCAACCTGCTCCAGAAGGTGGAACGGCGGCTCTTCCTGCAACTGAAAGACGCGGGCATGGCTGAGTTCTACTGGGACTATGACACCTATTTCATGGCAAATGGCCATGAGGCCGGTCGCTACATCCGCCGCTACCTCGACCGTTTGCCCAACGAGCTGTCGTCTGCCAGGGCTTCCGCGGGCATCGACACCGACACCATCTACGACAACCTGTCGAAACAGAAGGACATTGCCTACGTCTCAGCCCCCACCGAGGACATCCAGGCCCGCTACGTCACCACATGGCTTCGCGGCTTGGGCGACGTGGTGAGGACCAACCCGAGGTCGGTGGCTATCGTGCTGTGCGATGAGCGGCTTCTGCAAAACGTGGTGCATTGCCTGCCCGACACCGTGGGCGAGGTCAACATCACCGCCGGCTATCCCCTGTCGGCCACGCCGGCGGCCACGCTCGTGGGCGTGCTGCTCGCCTTGCGCCTGCAGGGCTTGTGCAAGGATGGCAAGACCTACCGCTTGGCTTACGTCAACCAGGTGTTGTGCCACCCTTATGCCAAGTACATCTCCGAAGACATCGCCGCTATCTATGATGACTTGACCACCCGCAAGACATTCTTCCCCACGGTGGAGCGACTTGTCGGGAACCGCGCCGAGGCGGCGCGGCGCGTCTTCACCCCTGTCGCGCCAAGCCTGCAGGGGCGTGACCTCATAGTCGGCTTGCTGCAATGGCTTGCCGACATACTGAAGTTCACGGGCGTGGGCTCACGCGCCGAGGAAGACCCGTTGATGCACGAGTCGGTCTTCCGCATGTACACCATCGTGAACCGCCTCAAGGAGGTCTTCGCCAAGACGGAGGTCGACTGCGCCACGGTGTTGCTGCAGCGCCTGCTGTCACAGCTCGTCGACTCCACCTCGGTGCCTTTCCATGGCGAGCCGGCGCTTGGCATACAAGTCATGGGCGTGCTGGAGACCCGCAACCTCGACTTCGACCACGTGCTCATGCTCTCCTGCAACGAGGGCAACATGCCCAAAGGCGTCAACGACGCGTCGTTCATTCCGCACTCGCTGCGAAGGGGCTATGAGATGACGACAATAGAAAACAAGGTGGCCATCTATTCCTATTATTTCCACTCGCTCTTGCAGCGCGCCTCCGATGTGACCATGACCTTCAACAACGCCGCCGATGATGGCCGGCAGGGAGAGATGAGCCGGTTCATGTTGCAGTTCATGGTGGAGAGCGGACAGGCACAGCATATCCGCAGGCTCACCTTGCAGTCGGGGCAGAACGTGTCGCCCGTCATGCGTGTGCCGATAGCGAAGACCGAGGCGGTGGCCAGGCGGTTGCGCGACATAAAGTCGTTGTCGCCATCGGCCATAAACCGCTACCTCCGTTGTCCGCTCATGTTCTATTATTCCACCGTGTGCCAGTTGCGCGAGGCTGACGACGACGAGCAGGAGATAGACAACGTCATCTTTGGCAACATCTTCCACCGTGCCGCTGAGCTTATCTACGACGACCTGTCCTGCCATGGCAAGAGGCCCGTCACGGCTGACATGATCGACGGTCTGGTGAAGGATGGCGCCAAGATGGAGGCGATCCTCGACCAGGCTTTCAGCGAGAAGCTGTTCAAGATAGACCGGGCAGGCTACCATCCGCGCTACAACGGCTTGCAACTGCTCAACCGCAACGTGCTGCTTATCTACCTGAGGCGGCTGTTGCGTATCGACAAGGCTAACGCCCCGTTCGACATATTAGCCTTGGAGACCGACTTCTACAAGGAGTTCTCCTTCGAGGTCAACGGCATCCGACGCGTCATCAGGCTTGGCGGACAAGTAGACCGCCTTGACCGCGTGGGCAGGCAGGTGCGCGTGGTCGACTATAAGACCGGACGGCCGTTGACATCGTCGGCCCCGAGCGTCGAGGAGATATTCAACCCCGACTATGTCGACTCCAAGCACACGGTGTATTACCTCCAGTCGTTTCTCTATTCCGACATCATCAGCAGGAGCCGTGAGGCGCAAGAGGCTTGCCGCATCGCGGGCGACCCCGTGGCCCCGGCGTTGCTCTTCATACGCCAGGCCAAGGACGAGACCTACAACCCAATACTGAAGGTCAAGGACGAGGGGCAAGAGGGTAAGCGTAAGGCCACGTTCTCCGAGGTCAACGACATAGCCAGTGTCCACGAGGCGTTCGCCAGCGGCTTGGGCACGCTGCTTGCCGACATCTTCGACGAGGGCAAGCCCTTTGAGCCTACCGTCCACAAGGACCGTTGCGAGACCTGCGTCTTCAAGGATATATGCGGATGAGGCTTGGGTAAAAGGCGAGGAAGTGGAAAATAAACTTCCCGGTCCGGGGCGGTCTCTCGCATAAAAACATTAACTTTGTGGCATGAAATCATTGAGGGAAATATTCCGTATCGGCAAGGGGCCGTCGTCGAGCCATACCATGGGCCCGCAAAAGGCGGCGCAAACATATCTGAAGGCGCATCCCGACGCGACGCGCTTCCACGTCACGCTGTATGGCAGCTTGGCCGCCACGGGCAAGGGCCACATGACCGACGTGGCCATCAAGGAGGTGCTCGAGCCCGTGGGCCCGGTGGAGATAGAGTGGAAACCAAGCGTGTTTCTGCCGTTCCACCCCAATGGCATGCGCATAAACGATTGGGTGGTGTATTCCGTTGGCGGTGGCGCGCTTTCCGAGGGCGACCACCCTACGGGGTTGTTGCCCGCGAGTCCCGACGTCTACGGCCTGCATTATCTCGCCGACATAAAGGGTTGGTGCGAGGACAACGGCTGTGCCTATTGGGAGTATGTGGACCGCTGCGAGAAATCTGACATATGGGATTACCTGCGCGAGGTGTGGACCGCCATGCAGGAGAGCGTGGAGCGTGGCATCAACCACGAGGGGCGGCTCCCCGGGCCGCTCAACCTCCAGCGCAAGGCTTCCACCTATTTCGTGAAGGCCAAGGGCTATAAGCCCAACCTCCAGACGCGCGCCCTCGTCTATGCTTACGCCCTTGCCGTGAGCGAGGAGAACGCCAGCGGCGGCACCATCGTCACGGCGCCCACATGTGGCAGTTGCGGCGTGATGCCGGGCGTGCTCTATCATCTCGCCACGGGTCACAATTTCTCTGAGGAGAAGATTCTCCATGCCATCGCCACCGCCGGCTTGATTGGCGACATCGTGAAGGAGAACGCTTCCATATCGGGTGCCGACGTGGGTTGCCAGGGCGAGGTCGGCGTGGCTTGCGCCATGGCTTCGGCGGCCGCTTGCCAGCTCTTTGGCGGCTCGCCCTCGCAGATAGAGTATGCCGCCGAGATGGGGCTTGAGCATCACCTCGGCATGACGTGCGACCCCGTGTGCGGACTGGTGCAGATACCGTGCATAGAGCGCAACGCCTTCGCCGCCACGCGCGCGCTCGACTGCAACCTCTATGCCGCCTTCTCCGACGGAAAGCACCGCGTGAGCTTCGACCGCGTGGTGGAAGTGATGAAACAAACGGGCCACGACCTGCCTTCGCTCTACAAGGAGACGGGTGAGGGCGGACTGGCCAAGATTGGCGTGTAAGGATAATGTTATTATGAGAAAGATTCTTTTTTTGTCATTCCTCGTGGCTGCCGCGGGATTGGTCCCCACGGCCTGCAAGATGGCACCGAACGATAACCCCGGCGACACCGTTGCCGCCTCGGTGTTCGCCCCTATAGACACGGCTGCTATAAACCGCCGCGCGCGCGCCAAGGCCGTCAAGCTCGCCCATGCCAAGGACAGCGTCGACATTTTCTATATTGGCTCAGGCAGTACCAAGCAGCGGCTGCAGCTCGTGAGCTATCCTTCGCGTCGCGACACCCTTGTGTATGGCAAGACGCGCCATATCAAGCGGAGTGGCAACACCGGCGTGGGCAGCGTCGTGCGCGTGGCCTTCTGGGTCTCAGGGGCCGACTCGCTGGTGAAGAGCGTGGAGCAGCTTTAGGCTTGCCGTTGCAAGCGATAATAATATTTTACAAATGGTCGTCTGAGAATCGATTTTTTTCAACCAAGCAGTCTCTTGGTTGGAAATGACGCGATTATGGGCGACTTTGATAAGTCTTTGATTATCAAAGACTTACGTATTTTGCGGTTTTTTGGCGGTGCTTTTGTGCTGAATTTGCGTCGCCGTTACGGTGCAATCGCGTCGCCGTTACGGTGTAATCGCACCGCCGTTACTGTACAATCGCGTTGCCGTTACACTGTAATGGCAACGCGATTGCACCGTAACGGCAATGGTTTTTGGCAAAAAAGCCGCCGACGGTGCTGAAAAGGGGCACCTTAGACCCTTTTTCCCGTTCTAAATGCACCTGTTTCCAAGTGTTAAATTTTGGCAATAATATTTTACATTTTGAGGCTGGAGAATGTCGTCGTTCATGCGCTACTTGTTAGCCTCGCCGAAATCGAAACGCCCATTGTCTATGCCATCGAAGACGAAGACCGATGACTTGGGCATCCTTACGGTTATTTCCTTGTCGATGTCGACAGGCTCATTGGCCTTTATGCCTTCAATGCCACCGTTGCCTATAATCTGGTCGGCGAAGGAGCTGCGCAATGTCACTGTCGTCTTGATGTATTCCGGAATGTCGAACACCTTGCGGAGCGTTGTGGTCATGGCCTGTGGCTTCACGTCCGGGTTGCGCAGGGTGAGAGTGACCTTCTTGCCATTCCATGCCGCCCAACCGTAGACGTTGGCATGCGCGCCATCCCAAGGATTGCCGCCCACCCAGTGGATGTCGGGCAGCACGTCGGCGTTGCGCTGTTGCCAATTCATGCAGTCGGCAAGTTGTCGCCACAGGGTGCCGGCTTCCCCATCGTGGTTCTTTATCTCGTCGAGCAACTTGTAGTCGGTGTAAAGCTCCACCATCGACGAGCCGCACCCGAAGCCACAGCGCATCTCACGCACGATGCCGTCGTAATCCATGGTCTTCGACACGGCCCCGAAACGGCTTAGTATTACTCCGTGCGTCATGAGCGTGTTGATGGGGCAGATAGGCGAGCGGTCCACGAAGTTTTGGTAAACGAGGCGGTCGCGATAGGTAATCCATTGCTCGCGGTCGTCGCCGACGCCCGTCTTGCCGAAGTCGCCCTCCTGTCGCCACACGGCATCGCTCACGTGGAACCAGAACGGTGAAGCCCAGGTGCCCACGGTGGTGTTATAGAATATGTCGCTGCGCTTCTTGCGCACGTCGTTCTCTATGCTTATTATGCCCTCGCAGTTCTCCAGTCCGGCGTCGGTCATGTCGGGGCCTACGGCAGAGAACTGCGCGCTGATGCCGTCGAACTTGAAGAAGCGGAAGTCGTACTTGTCTATCATGTCCGACGAGCACTTCACGAAGTAGTCGTAGTAGACGTGGTTGCTCAGCTGCATGCCGCCACGCCCGCGCCAGTAGTTGCGCCGGTATTCGCCACTCGCGCCATAGCCGCCCACGGGACCGAGCCACGCGCCGATGCCCGCGCCCATCTCGCGCGCCAGCTTGTCAACCTCCTTGAAGCCGTTGGGGAAGTTGGGGTTGAACGTCCACGTGCCGTAAGCGTCCCAGCCATCGTCGAAGACATAGGCCACGGGAGTCTTGCCATACACGTCGTAGAACTTTGCCTTCCAGTGGCGCACCACGTCCTCGCATTGCGCCGCCGTCATGTTGCCCGTGTAGTCGCCATTGAGGTTCTGCTTGTCGTTGGGGTCGTATATGCCACGGTTTCCGGGGGCGTTGTTGCGGTCTATGTTAAGCTCGTACCATGAGTTGTAGATGGTCATGGGGTGCCATGCTGCCGCGCGTTCACGCTCGCTGTAGGCAAGGAACGAGCGACGCTGTTGGCCCTTTGCCACCAGTCCCACCACGCTGCTCACCGTCCACGTCTTGCCAGCCTTCAATGTGGTGTGGCGCACCCAGTTGCCCTCCATCTTCACCATGTCGCGGCTGTTGATGTTGGCAATGTCGGCAGAGTCGAGGTTGTTGGTGTTTACGCCCATCGGCGTCTCCAGTCCGGCAAAGAGCTTGCTGCTCAGCAGCGCCGCGCCACGCGTGTTGCCCACGACCCGTGGCACCGACTTTGCCTTGCGCACGTCTACGGCGTAAATCATCGGCACGATATGATCCATCCGCACGTCCTTGCCCGACGAGATGCTCATCTCGGTGCGCAGGTAGTGGGAGCCGTCGCGCAGCACGGCACGCCACTCCACGCGCAGGTCGCCGCGCGTGAACACGGCCTTTACGCCCTTGCCGCGGAACCGCTCAGAGCCTTTGGCGGCCTTGGGGTCGGCGGCGTAGTTCTCTGTGGTCACGCTGGCGAGCTTCATGTCCTGCGACGAGAACTCAGTGCGGTCGGCAAGGCCTATGCGGAAAAGGTCTGCCGAGGGCATGAGGTCCATGGCCTTGCAGCCGTTGAATCGCAACGTGCCGTTGACGACGGAGTAGGATGCTTGCAGAAGGCTGTTGGCAAGGGTGAAGTTTTTAGCGTTACACTTCAGCGTAGCTACGCCTGCCTGTTTCTGCTGTGGAAACACGACCTTTTGTGCCTTGGCGGTTGTCGGCATTCCCGCGAACATGCAGCCGAGCACGGACCATACGATGATAGTTCTTAGGATTTTGTTCATTAGTTTAATTGTCACTTGTCTTATTTTAGAAAATTGTGTAAATGCTTTATCGTGTCGCGTTCAGCATGAAGTAAACCTCCCCCTTGCTCACGTCCTTGGGGCACAACTTCATGATGTCGTCCACGGCGGCGTGCTCCTCCACTGTCGACAGGGCGTGGCGAATGGCCCTCACGTGCTCTGCCGGTATTATCTTGTCGGCGCTCAGCTTGCCGGTTTTCACGTATTTTGCGAGGTGCGACATTATGGTGCCGGTGGTCAGTCCACGCTCCTTGGCTATCTGCTCTATGGCCATGCCCTTGCCGTACATCTCGAAGGTCTGGGCCTCCGATTCGCCCTTCTTCCTTGGCTTGGCCTTTGGCCTTTCCTCCTTGGTTTTCTGCTGCCTTGCCACGTGCGTCTCGTCGGCGTATGGGTTGTCTTGCGCCTTCCTTGCCTTGGGTCGCGCGCGCTTCGTGCCAGGGTCCACCACCTCCATCGAGTCGATGGTCGCCTCTTGCTTGGCTTGCAGGTACGTGGCCACCGTGAAAGGCTTGTCGGCCATGGTGTCGAGCATTTTCTCCTTGCAGAGATACTGCAACCAGAACTCCTTGTAGCGTTCTTCAAGCTGCTCCATGGCCTGCTTGCCCTTGCCGTTTGCCATCTTCGTCTTCTCCAGCAGGTCGGGCACGAGCTCTTTCAGCGTGGCGGCGAAATAGTCGGCAGAGCGACGCACCCTTTGCAGGAACGCCTCGCCGTGCAGGTCCTCACAGGAGGTCTGGCGGATGACGTTGAGCCACTTGTAGGCCACGTCCATCACCTTAGCCTTTACCTTCTCCAACACCGTGCGGTGGTAGTCGCACAGGCGCGGCAACGTCCTGAAAAACTCCACCATCGTGCGGTTGAGCATCTGCTCGGCGCCGAAGAGGCGGTTGAACGAGAACATGTCGAGAAGCAGCTCCTTGAAGTAAGCGTCCTTGAGCGACGGCAACTGCCTCACGCTCTCTTCAGCCATCTGCTGCTGATGGGAGATGTATTCGGTCACGCGCGAGTCGTTGAAGATGCTGCTCGACCCTATGCGCGAGACAAGCACCATGCCCTCAAGCGTCTTGCAGCGGCTCAGCGCCACGTAGACCTGTCCTGAGGCGAACGAGAAGCCGGCGTCGATGATGGCGTGCTCGAAGGTCAGGCCTTGGCTCTTGTGTATGGTTATGGCCCAGGCCAGGCGCAGCGGATACTGCTTGAACGTGCCCGCCACCTGCGGCTCTATGGTCTTTTTCTCGGGGTTGATGACGTATTTGGTGTTCTCCCATTCGTCTTGCTCCACCTTTATCACCTCGGTGTCGCCCGGACACTTCACCGTTATCTTCTCGGCGTCGATGTCCACCACGTGGCCAATCTTGCCGTTGTAGTATTTGTGGCCGCTGTCGTTCTTGATGAACATCACCTGCGCGCCTTGCTTCAGTTCCAGCGTCTCCTCGGCAGGATAGCTGGATGCCGGGAACTCGCCTTCCACCTCGGCCTTGAAGCGGTAGCGCTTGCCGCCCAGCTTCATCAGCTCGTTCTCGTTGTAGCTGTCGGCCATGCGGTTGTGGGTGGTCAGGCGTATGTATCCGTCTTCCGGCTTGGGAATGAAAGTGGGGTTGCAACGAGAGTTGAGCGTGTTGAGGTCGTCGGGAGTTGGATGGCCGTCGCGCACGTGGTTCAGGATGTTGATGAACTTAGGGTCTTGTTGGCGGTAGACCTTCGACAGCTGTATGGTAACATAGTTCACTTGCCGCAGCGTATTGCTGCCGAAGAAATAAGGCGTGTCGTAGTATTGGTTCAGTATGCCCTCTTCCTGTGCCGTCACCACGGGCGTGAGCTGTTGCAGGTCGCCAATCATGAGCAGCTGCACGCCGCCAAAAGGCCGCGTGGGGTCGCGGAAACGGCGGAGCACGGAGTCGACGGCATCGAGGAGGTCGGCCCTGACCATGCTTATCTCGTCTATTATCAGAAGGTCGAGCGACGCTATTATGCGGCGCTTGGCCTTGGAGAAGTCGTAGCGGTCGCGAATGGTAGAGCCAGGGATGAAAGGCGTGAAGGGCAGTTGGAAAAACGAGTGGATGGTCACGCCGCCGGCGTTGATGGCCGCCACGCCCGTTGGCGCCACCACGATTAATCGTTTCGACGACTTCTCGACCACCGTCTTCAGAAACGTGGTCTTGCCGGTGCCGGCCTTGCCCGTGAGGAATATGCTGGTGCCGGTGTACTCCACAAACTCCCACGCCTCGCGCAACTCTTCGTTTTTCTCCATCTCGTATGTGTTTATTATCCTACAAAATTAAGACAAAAGCTTGGATAAACCCACAAAATAAGCCTGTTTTTTGGTTCTATGTTTAATTTGCGTGGGCAGAATGTTGCCTTGTATACTTCCTTGCTGATTACTCACACCGATTAAAAAGATGGTTTTCCGGGATTCGGAGTGATGGCATGCGCTTTGCAGGGGCGGCCCCTGTGGAGGGCACTGAAAAAGTAAAATCCATTTTCAGATTGAAAGTTAATGACGGGAAAATCATAGTTTTTCTATTCTTTTTCTGTCTAATATAGCCTTACTAAGGCGATTTATGGAAAGAAAAGTTATAATTCGTAACAATTTTCCGTTTTTGTCCTTAAAAATAGGGACTTTGTCAGCAGCCTCCCCTTGTGGCCGTCCGCACCCCGAATGGCCCAATGCCAATGAAAAGTGGGAGAGGGGAAACGGCGACGCGGTTCAAGCATGAAGTCCGGCATCCAGCGTAATCGGCGTTTTTAGAGGGAATTTAAGTGAAAAAGTGTGTATTGTGCGGTTATGACATTAATAAACTTAAATAAAACAAGAATATTAAGGAAAATATTTGGATGTTATAAACAAACGATATTATCTTTGCAGTGTATTGCTTATGTAGTACACTAATATTGAAAACAATTAATCAGAAAACAGTAATATGATAGACATTAGAGATCTTGTATTTAGTTATCAAGGCAGCAAGCACCAAGTGTTCAGCCACTTCGACTTGAGTCTCAAGCCAGGTTGCGTTTACGGTCTCCTGGGCAAGAACGGCACGGGAAAGTCGACATTGCTTTACATCATAGCGGGTCTACTCTCGCCCAACCACGGCAGCGTGAAGGTAGACGGCATGGAAAGTCGCCTTCGCGACCCTGAACTGCTGAAGCGCGTTTTCATCGTCCCCGAGGAGTACGTGATGCCCGACATGACGTTCGACGCTTTCCGCTCCATGATGCGCTCGTTTTATCCCACGTTCAGCGACGAGTTGCTGGGCAAGTGCTTGGCCGACTTCGAGATGCCGGCAAGTCCCAACCTGAAAGAGCTCTCCATGGGCCAGAAGAAGAAGGTGTATATGAGCTTTGCCATCGCCACCGGCACCAGCCTGCTGATGATGGACGAGCCGACCAACGGTCTCGACATTCCCTCGAAGAGCCTCTTCCGCAGGGTGGTTGCCAACTACATGACCGACGACCGCACGCTAATAATATCTACCCATCAGGTCCACGACGTGGAGAACCTTCTCGACCACGTGGTCATAATGGACCAGAGCAAGGTACTGCTCGACAGCAGCATGGCCGACATATCCAAGAGATATGCCTTCCGCTACCTGTCCGCGCAGGAGATGGGCGACAGGGTGGTCTATTCGGAGCCGTCGCTGCAGGGCAACGCGTCAATGGTGTTGCGTGGCGACGACGAGGAGGAGACCCAAGTAGACCTCGAGCTGCTTTTCAACGCGGCCATGAGCGGAAAGAAACTATTTTAAGACAACTTACGTAAACAGAAAAACACACACATAACCATGAATAAAGACAGATTCCTGAACGTTCTCCGTTGGCAGCTCACGCTCTCAAAGCGTCAGCTCCTCATCTTCGGCCTGGTGATTTTTGCCATCATATCCATTCCCCAAGCCTTCGGCCTCTTGATTTCGCGCCATGCCGATACCGCTTCGGTTACCAGTATCAATGCCATGGTTGCCATTTCAGCCTATTTGGTTATGGGAGGCGTGAGCGTCTTCACCCATCTCAAGACACGCCAGCAGCGCATCAATGAGTTCATGTTGCCGGCTTCCAACAAGGAGAAGTTCCTGGCGCGTTACCTTGTCATGGTGGTGGCGATGACCTTTGCCGCCATGGTGGGATTCCTCGCTGGCGACCTTGTGCAGTGGCTCCTAACGCTTGCGTTTGGCAGTGCGGCGCCCACTTCGGCCACAGGCTGTCTGATAGAGAGCATTAAAGGCATGACGTTCGCCTTTAGCGGTGACGCTTTTACTTATGTGGTGCCCATGACGCTGTCGCTCGTGTCGCTCCATGCCCTGTTCCTCCTCTTGGGCAGCTTGTTCAACAAGCATGCGCTCGTTTTGTCCGTCTTTTCCTTCTTCGGGTTGAACACCGTCATCATGATGCTTATCGGCTTGGTCACGAAGGTGATGTTCAGTCTTGGCGAGGCTGGTTATGTCATAACGATATACGACGATTGGTGCGCCGTGGTGGCAAGCCTTGTCAATGTGGCTTTCATCATCGTGTGCTTCAGGCTCGCCTATCGCAGGTACACGAGGTTGCAGGTCATAAACAACAAGTGGATAAACAAGTGAGCCGATTACACATTATTATATATACAGTAACACATACAGAAAGAAGAAATAATAGATTATGAAAAAGGCAATAATTCTTTTCGTGGCTTTCATGGCCATCGTCTCCATGTCGTCGTGTCGCATAGAGAAAGTGTACGGCAGCAGCGACGACGTGTTGACACATAAGCTCAACCTCAAGGGCTTTACGTCGGTGAGCAACGCGGGCAGTTGCGATGTCCACTTTACCCAGTCGCCAACATACAAGGTCACGCTCAAGGCCTCGCAGAGGTGGTACGACAGCCATGCCATAAGCGTGGAGGACGGCACGCTCGTGATTCGTGGCAAGGGCAGCGGCCAAAAGCAGAAAGGCGTCAGTGTAATCAACATGACCGGCCATGATGGTAACGCGGAGATATGGATCAGCGCGCCAAGCCTTGAGGCAGTGTCGATGTCGGGCAGCGGCGACTTCACCCTCGACAGCAATTTCAAGGGCAAGGACCTGACGGTCAGCGTGCGTGGCAGCAGCGTCGTGAAGATGAAAGACATCACCCTCTCTGGCAATTTCGAATACACGGTTTCTGGCAGCGGCGACGTGGAGATGGGCACCGTCAAGGCAAACAACGCCAACATTGCCATCTTCGGCAGTGGCGACGTGGAAAGCAAGTTGGTCAACGTGGCGCAGACCAATGTGCACGTGTCAGGCTCTGGTGACGCCAATCTTGACTTCTCCGACTGTGGCGATGCTCAAGTGAGCGTGACTGGCAGTGGCGACATCACTCTTTCTGGGCAACTCCAGACTCTCTCTAAGCAGGTATCAGGCAGTGGCGACGTGAACACCATGAAACTGCGTTTGGGTAAATAATTAAACAACAATTAGACTATGGCATTCAGTAACGACAAGGCCATCTACCTGCAAATGGCCGACCGCCTGAGCGACGAGATCCTCGCCGGCACATACAAGGCGTTCGACCGCATACCAAGCGTGCGCGAGTATGCCGCGCGGCTTGGCGTGAACGCCAACACCGCTGTCAAGGCTTATGACCAGCTGTCGCAGGAAGGCGTGATATTCAACAAGCGCGGCCTCGGCTATTTCGTGGCGGAAGACGCACAACGAAATATCAAGGACACCAGGCGCAGGGTCTTCATGAAGACGGTTATCCCGGAGATGGTTAGGCAGATGAAGCTGCTCGACATAAGCCTGGAAGATGTAAAGGAAGCCTTCGCAAAGGCATGATAATAGATGCTAAGGTAAAATGAGAAAATCAGGCATAATGCTCTCCGGCGCTTTGCTCGCTTGCTCCCTGGGCGCGATGGCCCAAGTGGGCAACGCGGCAAGCGGCGCCGGCAAGGCCACCCAAGGCGGTGTGGGCCAGGGCGACTCGCTCAAAAACGATTCCATTTGGAAGGATGTTGACCTCGGCGCGGTGAGCGTGGTGGCGTCGAAGCCGCTCATCAAGATGGAGACCGACAAGATGACCTACAACGTGGCCGACGACGCCGAGGCGAAGGCCTCCACCGTGCTCGACATGCTGAGGAAGGTGCCAAGGGTGACCGTGGACGGACAGGACAACATCAGCGTGAACGGATCGTCGAGCTTCAAGGTCTATGTGGACGGCAAGCTCAACCCCATGTACACCAGCAACGCCTCGCAGATATTCAAGGTCATGCCCGCCACAATGGTGAAGAGCATTGAGGTCGTGACCAACCCCGGGGCGAAATACGATGCGGAAGGCACGGGTGGCGTGCTCAACATAGTGCTCAACAAGCGGCGCAGTGCCTCTGGCGGTGACGTGGCCAATGGCTACAACGGCAACGTGAGCGTGGCAGGCGGCAACCAGATACGGCGCGTGTCGGCGTTGGTAAACGGGCAGCAAGGCAAGCTGACCTACAGCGCCAACGGCATGCTCAACCACCAGCGCATGAACGGCACGACGATAGACTTCGACCGTGTGCAGAAGGTAAAGGCTGGTGCGGCGGAGGTCACGGGAGCCGATGCCGACAGCCACATGGCGTATCACCAAAAGTCGGACATGAAGCAGCCTTACGCCATGGGCAACATCAGCCTGAGCTATGACCTCGACTCGCTCAGCACCATTAGTGCCATGGCAGACTATGTCACTTTCAAGCAGAAGATAAACGGCCAGCCTACCACGCGGATGTATGGCGGAATATACGGAAAGGGATTCTCTTACATCAACGAGATGCGGCAGGAGACGGGCACGAAGGCGTTTTACGGCAGCGTGGACTACCAACGGTTCTGGAACGACGACCGCAAGAGCTACATGATATTGAGCTATCTCTTCAACAACTCGCTCGCGCACACCAACAACTACACTTTCTACGACAAGGCGAGCGGCGTGACGGGCGTGCAGCTCAACGACTTGCGCTCCAACAACGCGACGCGCGCCACTGAGCACACCTTGCAAGCCGACTTCACGCAGGCGCTCGGCACTAAGCACACTCTCAACTTCGGAGCCAAGTTCATCAACAGGCTCAACAAGGCCGACTCGAAGTATTACGACGTGGCCGGCGACCGCACGGAGACGTTCAACCCTGGCAACAGCGTGGAATACGAGAACACGCAGGGCATACTCGCCGCTTACGCTGAGTGGAAGGCGCAATGGGGAAAGCTTGGTTCGGTGATGGGAGGCAGGTATGAATACACCTGGGAGGACGTGAAATACAAGCTGGGCAGCGGCGACGACTTCAAGAAACACTATGGCGTGCTCGTGCCAAGCGCGAGCCTGAGCTATGGCCTCGCGGCGGGCATGAACATAGGCATGAACTACAGCATGAGGATAGAGCGACCGGGCATAAGCTATCTCAACCCTTACGTGGACCGCAGCAACCCGACTGCGCTATCGTATGGCAACTCCAACCTCGACACGGAGAAGTCGCACACCGTGAACATGGTGTACAACTACTATTCGGCAAAGTTCATGTTGAGCGCCACGGCGGGCTACACCTTCTGCGATAACCAGATAGAGCAATGCTCGTTTATCGACGACAACAACCTGCTGAACCAGACTTATGGCAACGTGGCCAAGAAGCGCGACGCGAGCCTAAACCTGTTCGTCAACTGGATGCTGGCTAAGAAGACGCGCCTGATAATGAACGCGCAATTGAGCTACGTGGACGTGAGAAGCCGTGCCGTGGGGCTGAAGAACAACGGGTGGAGCGGCAACGCGATGCTCAACTTGCAGCAGACCCTGCCATGGGACATACAGTGGACCCTTGGCGGCATTCTGACTGCCAAGACCTATAACCTGCAGGGCTATCAAGGCGGCATGACGATGGCTTATACCACGCTGTGGAAGCAACTCTTGAAAGACAAGCTCGACCTCAGCCTGACATTCCTCACGCCGATGAGCGACAAGCTCGACATAAAGACGAGGACACGCAGCTCCGACTACGTGCAGAACATGACCGTCAGGGTGCCCATCCGCCAAGCCATGCTCACATTGAACTGGAAGTTTGGCAACACGAAGAAGCAATTCAAGAAGGTGAAGACAAACATCACCAACGACTTCAAGGAAGACAAGGGCGGCATACAGACAGGCGGACTCACAGAACCGCACTGACATGCCGATGGCAAGGCATGATGCCCGAATGACAAGATAAAGAAAGTGGCGTTGCCCGGCTTGCGAGGCTTGTAGTCAATCCTCCAAGTTGGGCAACATCTGTTTTAAGTTATGTTAAAACTATATACGGGTCAAGAAAAAACAACTAACTTCGCAACAGCCAAAGACCGAAAAGAGGCTGAACCGTCATGTATGGGTTCAGCCTCTTTTTCGTGTTTATGTATTGTGCCTAAACAGATAGTCAGAACATCCGGCGCATTGGTGGGCGTCCGCCGCCCATTGGTGGTCTGCCACCCATTGGCGGGCGACCTCCACGGAAGCCGGGACCACCGTCAGGGCCGTGACCGTCGCGCCGTGCCTGCTTGCCACCGAAGAGGTTGAGGCGATAGTTGACGTGCAGCGTCACGTAGCTGTTGATGGAGTTGTATTCCGTGTCGGAGCGCATCGACGCGGTGATGCTTCGGCTCAGGTTGCTCTGCTGGTGCAAGATGTCGTAGAACTGCAGCATGACCGTGAGCGGACGCCCCTTGAGGAAGCTCTGCGACACTTGCGCGTTCCATACCAGCTCGTTGGTGTTGAGCGAGTTGTCGGCATATCCACGGCGCGAGTTCATGTTGAGGTCGGTAGACAGCGTGGTGCCCCATGGGGCCGTGGCGCTGATGCTGCCGCCATAGTTGTACTGCCACACGTCGGAGTTGGAGGCGGGCTGCAGCTTGTTGTTGGAGTGGCGGTAGTTGAACGCGCCGTTGAGCTCCACCTCAAGCCAACTGTTGCGGTAGCTGCCGGCGAGACGGTCGCCGACGGTCATGTCGCGCGTGGTGTTCTTTATGGAGTTGGCGTCGCGACTGAGCGATATGTAGCCCACGTTGTTGGAGTAGTTGAGGTCGGCGAAAGTGTTAATGTTCCAGAATCCGGCAGAGTCGAGCGGCGTGTTGAACATCAGCGCGGTGTTCACGTTCCAGTTGCCGTTGATGTTCTCCGGCCTCGTTATGCGTCCGCCGGTCGTCTCGTTGTAGGTCACCTTGTTGCTGATGCTGTTTCGCGTGTTGTTGAAGTCGACGAAAGTCATCACCGACTGTTTGGTCTTCTCGAAGTAGCTGTTGTAGAACAGGCGGAAGTTCTGGTTGAACGACGGTTTCAAGCCAGGGTTACCCGTGGAGATGTTGAGAGGGTCGGAGTCGTCGTAGATGTCGAGCAGTTGCGAGATGCTGGGTTGCGTGGTCGTGGCACGATAGTTGACGCGCAAGTTGCTCACCTTGTTGAACTTGTATCTGAAGTCGAGGGTAGGGGTGAAGTTGGTGACGTTGCGAGTGGTGTCCACGCTCACTCCCTGGTAGTTTTGCACGTAGTGTGACCGTTGCGGCTGCATCATCACGCCGGCGTTGAGTTGCCACTTTGTCCGTAGCATCCTGAACATCAGCTTGATGTTGTGGGTGTAGTTCTTGTATTCGGAATAGCGGCTCAGGTTCTTGTCGAGATAGTCGGTGTAGGGGCGCTCCAGGCGGTTGAGGTAACCGTCCCAGCTGCGGTAGGTGGGGTTGATGCCAGAGAAGAACTCCTCGCCGAGGTTGGAAAAGTCGTAGGTTGAGCGGTCGCTCTTGCTGTAGCTGTACTTGAACTGGTAGCGCAGTTGCAGGAAGGTGCCCTTCCACAGAGGCTCGCTGTATGTCGTCTGCAAGGTGTAGCTCCAGCTCTTCGACGGCGCGAGGTTGTAGCGGTTGGTCTGGTAAGTGGAATCCTGGCCCAGGGCATCCTTTAGTTGATACAGGTGCACGTTGTTGGTTGACAGTGAGTTTGACTTGGAGTCGGTATAGCTCACGTCGCCGCGCAGCGTCACGTTGCGTCCGCGGCTGTTGAGCTTGCGGTTGACTTGGAGCATCGCCCCCGTGCTGCTGCTCTTGGAATAGGAAATGCTGTTTGAGGTGTTGTGGTTGACGATGACGCCGTTTTGCGCCAAGGTCTTTAACGCTTCAGCCGTGAGAGGGTCGGTGGTGTAGTCGTAGGGGTCCTCGTTGAACGAGGCCGACGAGCCGTGGCTCAGTCCGTCGCTGTTGCTCAATGAGAGCGTTGGGCGGAACATGATGTTTGTCATGGAGTCAGGTGTCCACTCCACGCGCGCCTGGGCGTTGAAGTTGTTGCCGCGCGAGAACGACTGGTTCACGCTGTTGGAGAACGACCCCACGGTGCTGACGTAGTTCTCGGAGCTCGACTTGCTCCACACGTCGCCGTCGCTATGGTTCCATCTCACGCTGCCGTCAATCTTCAGCGTGTCCTTCTTTTCGTAGTTGAGGTTCACGCCAGCCATCTTCGAGGCGTTGAGCCCGTTGCGCCCTCTGCCGAAGAATCCGCCACGACCGCCAAATCCCATGTCGTTGACGTTGTTGGCGTTGCCCATGCCGAAGAGCTTGAGGTTGCCTTTCATGTAGCCGCCGAAGGCGCGGGCGCTATACCTGTCCTTGGTGCCAACGCCAGCGTCGGCATTGGCCATGACGCCCTTGTCCATTCCGGCCTTCACGCCGAAGTCGAGCACCGTCTGCTCCTCGCCGTCGTCGATGCCCGTCACCCTCGACAGGTCGCTCTTCTGGTCGTAGGCCTTCACCTTGTTAATGATAGACGTGGGGATGTTTTTCATGGCCGTCTTGGTGTCGCCAGTCATGAACTCCTTGCCGTCGATAAGTATTTTCTTCACCTCCTTGCCGTTGATGGTAATCTTGCCGTCGTCGCCCACTTGCGCGCCAGGCAAGCGCTTGACCAGTTCCTCGATGGTGGAGCCCTCCGGCGTGCGGTAAGCGTTGGCGTTATACTCGAACGTGTCTTCCTTCACCACCACCTTCTGGGCCTGTGCCGTCACGGTGGCTTCCTTCAGCATGATGGCGTCGGCGGAGAAGCGCAACGTGCCGAGGTTGACATTGGCACTCTGCTTAACGCTGACGGCGCGGCTGAGGGGCTTGTAGCCCACGCTCGAAAGTTTGAGGATGTAGTTTCCGTCGGCGGGAGCCTTGATGGTGAAGTGGCCCTTGTTGTCGGACAAGGCACCACCAACGAAGGTGGAATCAGACTTTAACAGTTGGACCGTGACCATGGATACGGCCTCCTTGGTTTGGGAGTCGAGAACTGTGCCCGACACTTCTCGCTTCTGCGCAAAGCCGACGACCGTCGTCATCGCCAATAGCGCAAGCAACAGCAACTTTTTCATTCTACTTTTATATCTCTTGCAATATTAACCTCTTCTTAGACGCGCGTTGATAAGAAAAGTAAAAAAAATATTGCAGTCAGCTAAAAAGAACGATAAGAACAATGTTGAGATGTAAAATATTATTGCCAAAATTTAACACTTGATAACTGGTGCTTTTAGAGCGGGAAAAAGGCTCGGAGGTGCCCTTTTGCAGCATCGCCAGCAGTTTTTTGGCCAAAAACCGTTGCCGTTACGGTGCAATCGCGTCGCGATTACACCGTAACGGCATCGCGATTACACCGTAACGGCATCGCGATTGCACCGTAACGGCGACGCGATTACACCGTAACGGCGACGCTTAATCAGCTTGTCGGCACCGCCTAAAAACCATAAAACTCACAAGTATTTGATAATCAAAGGTTTATCAAAATCGCCAATAATCGCGTCATTTGCGACCAAGAGACTGGTTGGTTGAAAAAAATCGATTCTCAGACGACCATTTGTAAAATATTTTATCCGATAAAAAATGATGTGCGTCGTATGCCATCACCTCAAATCCCGGAAGACCAAAAACGACACGGAGCGGCAGGCAAAACTGCACACGGCAGACGCAAAATGAGCAACGGCCATGCACGTTTTATTAAAAAAAAATAATTTATAGTGGCCGAGTGCCATAATATATGTTGTTAATGAGTATATTTGCAATTGAACGTTAAGTATGAGTATGATGAAACAAAGAGTGTTAATTACGCATCAACTTGCCACCGATTTGGCGAAGGCCATATCAGAATGTGAGCACGACCGCATTTTCGTGCTTACCGACGACACCACCAGGATGGAATGCTGGCCCGTGATAGAGTCGTTTATCTCCATGCGAGGAGCCCATGTGATAAGCATTGCCCCAGGCGACATACACAAGAACGTGGAGTCGCTCATCTATGTTTGGAGAGAGCTGGAGCGCGGCAGGGCCACGCGTCACTCATTGCTTGTCAACCTGGGAGGTGGCATGGTGACCGACCTCGGAGGGTTCGCCGCCTCCACGTTCAAGCGCGGCATCGACTTCATCAATATCCCCACGACGCTCCTCGCCATGGTAGACGCCTCGGTGGGAGGAAAGACAGGCATAAACCTCGACAGCTTCAAAAACGAGGTCGGCGTGTTCAACGAGTCGAAGTTCGTGTTGCTCGACACCGAGTTCCTGCGCACGCTCGACGGCAAGAACCTGCGCTCGGGATATGGAGAGATGATAAAGCATGGCCTCATATCCGACACGGAGACATGGGCCGAACTGCTCAACTTCGACCTCGGCAATCCCGACTTCAAGCTGTTGCTTACCATGCTCGCCAAATCGGTGAAAGTGAAGGAGCGTGTCGTGACAGAAGACCCGAAAGAGAAAGGCATACGCAAGGCGTTGAACTTCGGCCATACCTTCGGCCACGCCTTCGAGAGCTTCTCGCTCATCCATGATGGGGAAAAGGGCAAGGAGCCGATACTTCATGGCTACGCCGTGGCCTACGGATTGATTTGCGAGTTGTATCTCTCCGTGATGAAACAACAGTTCCCGACCGACAAGATGACGCAGACGGTGAGATATATCCGCGAGAGCTATGGCATGATGGACATAACCTGCGACGACTACGACGAGCTTGTCGACATCATGCGGCATGACAAGAAAAACACGTCGGGAATAATAAACTTCACCCTGCTTTCCGACATTGGCAACATACACATCAACCAGACGGCGACCGACGAGGAGATAAAACAATGTCTCGACTTCTTCAGGGAAGGTTGACAGAGCCGACACCGTAACCCCACACAGAGCAACGAATAGAAATGAAACAGGTTAGACCCAAGAAAAACCTCGGCCAGCACTTCCTGACCGACCTTAACATAGCCAAGCGCATCGCCGACACCGTGGACGCGTGCCCCGACATACCCGTGCTGGAGATAGGCCCGGGCATGGGCGTGCTGACACAGTTTCTAGTGGAGAAGCCACGCCAGGTAAAGGCGGTGGAAATAGACGACGAGAGCGTGAGATACCTTAACGAGAAGTTCCCGAAGTTGCGCGACAACATCATTGGCGACGATTTTCTCAAGATGGACTTGCGCCAGGTGTTCGACGGCAAGACGTTTGTGCTGACGGGCAACTACCCTTACGACATATCGTCGCAGATATTCTTCAAGATGCTCGACAACAAGGAGCTTATACCGTGCTGCACGGGAATGATACAGCGAGAGGTGGCGCTGCGCATAGCCTCAAAGCCAGGGTCGAGGCAGTATGGCATACTGAGCGTGATGATACAGGCATGGTACGACACGGAATATCTGTTCACGGTAGACGAGGACGTGTTCAACCCGCCACCAAAGGTGAAGAGCGCGGTGATACGCATGACGCGCAACGGCGTGCAAGACCTTGGGTGCGACGAGACACTGTTCAAGCGAGTGGTGAAAACGGTGTTCAACCAGCGTCGCAAGATGCTGCGCGTGTCGCTGAAGCCATTGTTCAACAAGGAGACAATGCCGTCGCCGGAATTCTTCGCCAACGACATGATGACGAAACGGCCGGAGCAACTCGCCGTGGCCGATTTCGTGGAACTGACAAACCGCGTGGCAAGCGTCATGGGCAAATAAGCATGGCGCTGATGGGCGGAAAGCGAGGTTTCTTGGCCTTTCAAGTAAAAAAACATGGCGAGAAGCTCGTTCTTATCGGAAAATTGCCTAAATTTGTAATCGAAAAAAATAATTAAACCTGTTTTCTTATGATAGACGTTAAAGAAGCCTTGAAAAGCGCCGAGGATAAAATGAAGAAGAGCGCCAACTTCCTTGAGGCAGAACTGTCGCGCATTCGTGCCGGCCGTGCCAACCTTGCCATTCTCGACTCCGTGAGAGTGATGTCGTATGGACAGCCCGTGCCATTGAACCAAGTGGCCGCCCTGCAGATTCCAGACGCGCGCACCATAACCATTCGCCCATGGGAGCGCAAGGCCATTAAGGATATAGAGAAGGGCATCATGGACTCGGATGTCGGCATCACGCCAGAGAACAATGGCGAGATGGTCATCCTGCGCTTGCCGCAACCGACAGAGCAGCGACGCAAGGAGCTCGTGAAGCAATGCAACAAGATTGGCGAGCAAGCCAAGGTGCAGGTGAGAAACGTGCGCGCCGACTATAAGGACAAACTGAAGAAAGCCATAAAGGACGGACTGTCCGAGGACCAGGAGAAAGACGCTGAAGACAGCTTGCAGAAACTTCACGACAAGTTCATCAAGCAAGTGGACGCCACTCTTGCCAACAAGCAGAAAGAGATAATGACCATTTGATGGCTTGTTGGGCTCAATGCATGGATTAGTAATCAAGAACACGGGATTTTGGTATACCGTGCTCACTGATGATGGGCGCACGGTAGACAGCAAGGTCAAGGGCAAGTTCAGGCTCAAGGGCATACGCTCTACCAATCCCGTGGCTGTGGGCGACGGCGTGGACATTGTCGTCAACGATGAAGGGCAGGGGCTTATCACCGCCATCGACGACCGTCGCAACTACATAATAAGGCGAGCCACCAACCTGTCGAAGCAGAGCAGCATAATAGCCTGCAACCTCGACCAGGCCTTGCTCGTCGTGACAATAGCGCACCCGGAGACATCCACGGTGTTCATTGACCGATTCCTCGCCTCGGCAGAGGCTTATTCGGTGCCTGTGGTGATGGTGTTCAATAAGACCGACCTGCTTACCGAGGAAGAGCTGCGCTACCAAAAGATGGTGGTGAACCTTTATGAGTCGTTGGGATACGCATGCCACGAAATATCAGCCGCGACGGGCGATGGCGTAGGGCCGTTGCTCAAGCTGCTGACCAACAAGGTGACCTTGCTCAGCGGCAACAGCGGAGTGGGGAAGTCGACACTGCTCAACCTCGTGGTGCCGAGCGCAGAGGCAAAGGTGGCCGACATAAGCGACGCCCACGACACGGGCATGCATACCACTACGTTCTCGGAGATGGTGCCGCTGGCCGATGGAGGTTGGCTGATAGACACGCCGGGCATCAAGGGCTTTGGCTCGTTCGACATGGAGCCAGAGGAGATAGGCAGCTATTTCCGAGAGATATTCAAGTTCTCCCACGACTGCCGTTTCTCCAACTGCACCCATACCCACGAGCCGGGTTGCGCCGTGCGCAAAGCCGTGGAAAACCATTATATAGCCGAGAGCAGGTATGCCAGCTATCTCTCCATGTTGCAAGACAAGGACGAGAATAAATATCGTGTTGATAACTATTAATTCCTAAAAAAGGCGTAACTTTGCAGGAAATATTAATTATCAGCATTTTATTTTTTTTAGTCAATGGATTTCATCAAGACATTGTTTGAGGGTTCACAAGCCTATTGGGCTGGTGGAGTCTCCCATTCCATTTTTATCCTTGCCTTGGTCATAACACTGGGTTTGGTCTTGGGAAAGATAAAAGTGAAGAACGTCTCTCTCGGACTTACGTGGGTGTTAATCGTTGGTATTGTTTTCGGTTATTTCAACCTTAACCTGAATGTGGAATTGCTCCACTTCCTTCGTGAGTTTGGTCTTGTGCTCTTCGTCTATTCCTTGGGCTTGCAGGTAGGCCCTGGCTTTTTCGCCTCGTTCAAGAAGGGCGGCCTTCAACTCAACATCCTCGTGCTTATCACCATCCTCATCAGCATTCTCACGGCTTGGGGAGTTTACTGTTTCACCGACACGCCATTTACGGCTATTGCCGGTATCCTTTCCGGTGCCGTGACCAACACGCCGGGAATGGGCGCGGCGCAGCAGGCGTTTTTTAGCATGAAGGGCGTAGAGAGCCCCGACATCGCCACTGGCTATGCCCTGGCTTACCCGTTGGGCGTGATAGGCGTCATATTGTCGTTTATCACGTTGCGTCTCATCCTTCGCATCAAGCCCGGAGAAGAGGAGAAGCAAGCCAATACAGGCGAGGGGCAACCAGAGTTGCTCGCGGTGCGCTCGGTGAGTCTTGAGATAACCAATGAGCGTATAGACAACCTCACCGTGGCTGAGGTTAAACACATCGTGGGCCGTCACTTCATGATCTCGCGTGTCATAGACCATGGCAATACATCCCATAATGCCATCGTGAACGGACAAACGAGATTGCGCCTCAACGACATAGTTCTCGTGGTAGTGGCCCCGCAAGACGTTGACAGCCTTATCGCCCTCTTCGGCAAGCAGGTGGAAGTGGATTGGAGCCAGTTTGAGCGTGAGCTTATCTCACGTCGCATCATCGTGACACGTCCTGAGCTGCAAGGCAAGACGCTTGTCTCAATCGACATCAATGGCAACTTCCAGGCCACTGTCACACGTGTCAACCGTAACGGCGTGGATCTCGTGGCGCATCCGCATCTCCGCTTGCAGCTTGGCGACCGCCTCACGGTAGTGGGTTCAGAGCTTGCGCTCAGTAAGGTTGACAAGGTGCTTGGCAACCAGATGAAGCGCCTCAACTACCCCAATCTCATACCAATATTCGTGGGCATAGCCCTCGGTTGCTTGCTTGCCACAGCCCCAATCGCCATACCGGGCATTCCCACGCCAGTGCGTCTCGGCCTTGCGGGTGGCCCGTTCGTCGTAGCTATCCTCATGGGATATTTTGGCCCGCGCTACCATCTCGTGACCTACAACACCATCTCGGCCAACATGATGTTGCGAGAGATGGGCATAAACATCTTCCTCGCCTGCGTTGGCTTGGGAGCCGGACAGGACTTCTTCCACACCCTTGTCAATGAGCAGGGATTGCAGTGGATTGGCTACGGACTGCTGATAACAATGCTGCCGATAATCATCGGCGGACTAATCGGAAGATACGCCTTCCACATCAATTACTACACGCTCATCGGCGTGCTGTCGGGTGGCAATACCAACCCGCCGGCGTTGGCCTATGCCAATGACCGCACGTCAAGCGACACGCCATCGGTGGGATATGCCACTGTTTATCCCCTTGCCATGCTGGTCCGCATTATTTCCATGCAAATTCTAATGATGATATTCTTGTCATAATCATGAGTAACGATTTTTTTAGTTTCCACAACAAGCCTACGGATAACGAGGGAGAGAATTTGATTGGTCTCGAGGAAGAGGAAAGCATCAACGACGAGACCAGGAACGATGAACACGCCAACTCCGTGCAGCTCCTTCGCCGCAAGCTCGACTTGCTTGTGCGCACGGGTGCCTTGCTCATGGCGAGCAATGCCGACTGCGCGCGAATAATGCGCAACATGAAGCGGTGTGAGGCTTATCTTGGACTGCCGGAGGAGTATATTCACATCTCCCTCAACTTCAATATCATAATGGTGAACCTCTCTGACGAGACCCACTCGTTTTCAAAATATCAGCGTGTGGATTCCCATTGCGTTGAGTTCACGGTCATATCCAAGATAAGCAAGATGCTTTGGACGGCCATACGCGAAGACTGGAGCCTTGACCGCTACGAGGCCGAGCTTGAAGCCTTGAACCATGTCCACAAGCAATACTCGCCCTGGATGATAGCCATTTGCGCCGGATTTGCCTGTGGAGGCTTCTGCGTGCAGTTCGGTTGCGACTGGCCGGCTTTCTTCTATGCTTCCATACCTGCCATCCTTGGCTTCCGTCTGAAGATGTACTTGGCAAAGCTCCATTGGAACACCTATGTCGGCATTGCGATAAGCGCGTTCGTGGCGACGCTCATATGTTGGCTCACCACGTTTATCAGCCTTGACCAAACATTGGTCTCGGCCTTGCCACCATTCCTCCACTCTGACACGCCCTACCATCCACTCATGGCATGCACGTTGTTCATAGTGCCAGGCGTGCCACTTATCAACTTTGTCACAGACATGGTGTCCAATTATGTGCAAGTCGGACTGACGCGTGCCATGATAACGCTAATGATGATCATTGCCATGTCGTTTGGAATAGTCTTCGCCATACAGATTTGCGGTATCGACAATTTCGTGAAAGACTTGTCAATGACGCCGCACAACAACTTCATCAACTATGCCATAGCGGCGGCTGTGTCCGCGATGGGCTTTGCCACGATTTACAACACGCCTAAGCGCATCATGCCGGTGCTCGCCATCACGGGAATCATTGCCGTGTGTACCCGCAACTTCGTGAACCTTGGCCCCTCAAACGGCAACATCGGCCTTGACCAAGGCATAATCATTGGCTCGTTTGTGGGCTCGGCTGTTGCCAGCATCATCGCTACACGCTCGCAGCATATACACCACATCCCCCATCAGATTATCGCGATACCGTCTGTCATTCCCATGATTCCGGGAGTGATGATGTATCGTTCCCTCTTTGGCTTCATACAGATGGATGGTGTCATCGGTGAGCTTACCTTCGCGTTCAACTGGGCTATCAAGGCCTCGCTCGTGATATTGTTTATCGCTCTTGGTGTTGCCATTCCCAACATTTTCATCCGACGCCTCATTATGCCAAAGCGTAAGGAGAAACTCCTCTATTTAGTGAAGGAGCGGCATGAGAAGCACCATGACATGGTGGACTTGAAAGAGATATAAGCTCCGCAAAAACACACGAACAAGCAGTCTCGTGGATATAAGCGCATTGCGGCGAATCAGTGGGCATTCAAGACGCCCGTCGATTCGCTGTCATATACAAAAAAGGGTGAGACCTTCATTGGTTTCACCCTTTTTTTGATATTCTACTTGATATTCTATTTGATATATTCTATCTTGCTCTCATCCCGTGGCCTTGCCTCCGGAACCTCGTCAGGGTAGCCGATGGCGAGAACATAGCATATCTCATAGTCCTTAGGCAGGTTGAGCTTGGCGAGATAAGGCTTGCATGCCTCGCTGTCTTGCAAGAAGCGGGCCGCGCTTCCCAAGCAGCAGGTGCCCAATCCCAACGCCTTGGCCGCTATCATCATGTTCTCTCCCAATAGGCCAGCGTTGAGCAGGCCCCAGCTGTCCCCCTTTGGAGTGGCGACTACAATGATGTTTGGGGCGTTGCGATACATGTTCTTGAAGTTGGCGTCGCGCTTGGCCTGTTCAGGCATCTCCTTCTTGAATATCTCAGTCGTCTCCTTTATGAAGTCTTGGTTCTCCACCACCCGCACGGCCCATGGTTGCTGGTTGAGGGCGTTTGGCGCGTTGATGCCGCACTTGGCGACAATAGCAAGCTTTTCGTGTTCCACGGGTTTGTTGAGGTAGTTGCGGATGGAACGCCGGGCCATGATGGTCTCAATCACGTCATTGCTCTTCTTGCGGCAGTCTTGAGCGTGCCCCATCAGTGGCAACATGATGAGGCCGCATGCCAACATGGTTGTAAGGTTCTTTATGTTCATGATATTATGTTTTTGGTAAATTCATGTGTCAAGCGCAAAATTAACCATTTTGTTTGAATAACATCCTGTTTTGATGTTATTTAATATCATAAGTGCGTAATGGAATCAGTAAGGCACATGAAGAGCCTTTTTGATTATTTACCCCCACACTTCTTTCGCTATTTTCACTACGAGATCCACTTTGGCCCATTGTTCTTTCTCGGTGAGCTTGTTGCCAATCTCGCATGACGCGAACCCGCATTGTGGGCTTAGGTAGAGACGGTCGAGAGGAATGTATTTCTCGGCTTCCTTGATTCGTGCTATTACAGCGTCTGGATTCTCCAATACGGGAGACTTGGTCGTGACAAGTCCCAATACCACATTCTTGTCGTCAGACACATATTTCAGCGGCTCAAAACTGCCGGAGCGCTCGTCATCGTATTCAAGGTAGTAGGTGCTCACGTTCTCCTTCGCGAAGAGATATGGTGCCACGGGATCGTATGCGCCCTTGGAGGCGTAGCATGAGTGGTAGTTGCCGCGACACACGTGGGTGTTGATTGTCAGTCCCTTTGGCTTGCCCTCAATGGCAAGGTTGTTAACCTTTAGATACTGCAATGCCTCGTGCTCGAGCGTGAACCCCGTACCGGCCATCGACTTCCAGAAGTCATCGTCCACGATCATGCCCCAAGTGCAATCGTCAAGTTGCAAGGTGCGGCATCCTGCCTCGTAAATCTCCTTGAAGAACGTTGCGTATGCCTTGGCGATGTCTTTTATCAGCTCTTCCGTGTTGGGATATACCTTGCGGGTGTTCTCGCCGTTCTTGCCACGGAACAGCTCTGCGAGAAACTGCGCCGGGGCGGGAATAGTTTGTTTCGCTTCTATGCCGTCTTCCTCAAATTGCTTCACAAACTTGAAGTCGTTGATGAATGGATGGTTCTCGCCTGATATCTTGCCTGTGAGCCTCAATGAGCCTTTCGTTGTCTCCTCGCCATGGAATTGATAGCCGTGGTCCAGCTCGATGTGCTCCACGCCGTTGAATCCCCACATGAAGTCGAGGTGCCAATAGCTGCGCCTGAACTCACCGTCGGTGATAAAGTGCAGTCCGTGTGTTTTCTGCTTGGCGATGAGGTCGGTGATAAGCCTATTCTCTACGTCGCGAAGGTCCTTGGCGGAAATCTGCCCATTGGCGAATTTTGCCCTTGCGTCTTTTAACTCTGTGGGACGAAGAAAACTTCCCACTACATCTGCCCTGAATTGTTTGCTCATTTTTCGTTTATTTTGTTTGTTATTGTTGTTGACGTTCTGATTGCTGACGACATTTTGTGTTGCCAACTGTGTTGCGGACGGCCACGAGGCCGCCCCTGCAAGTCGTTTGATTGCCATCTGTGTAATTTAACAGGAGCGGTCTTGCCGTTATTGTAGGCGCAAAGGTAATAGGAAGAATTTTTGTGGCCAAATATTCCTTGTTATTCGGGAAAATACACTAAATTTGCAGAATGAGATGGTAATACGCAGAATAATATTCTGCAAAACATTGAGGAATGGAACATGGCGACACAAGAAACTCTCGATGAAATAGATATCAAGTTGCTGAAGCTGCTACAGCAAAACTCGCGACTTACGATAAAGGAATTGGCGGCAAGGGTGCATTTGTCACCGTCGCCCACATTCGAGCGACAGAAGCGTTTGGAGCGTGAAGGCTACATCAAGCGCTATTCTGCCGTGGTTGACCATCACAAGCTTGGTAACCATGTCATTGTGCTTTGCAATATACGCTTGAAACAGCATACCCACGACTTGATACAACAATTCATGGACATCGTGCAGACCATAGACCAAGTGACGGAGTGCTATAATACCACTGGCGACTATGATTTTCTGATAAAGGTCTACGCGCGCGACATGAAGGCTTATCAAGACTTCATGCTCAACACCTTGGGCAACATCGATTGCATAGGAAGCCTTCACAGTATCATCGTGATTGGCGAGATAAAGGATTCGCATTGCATTCCCGTGGCGGAATAGCAATATCGTTGAACCATTAACGATAAAATGATATGTCTATAAAACTGAAACGCACCGACGAGGAGATGAAGTGGAAGACCCTCTCGTCAGAGTATGTGGTAAAGGAACCGTGGATGACGGTGAGAAAAGACAAGCTGTTGTTGCCCGACGGACGTGTCAAGGACGACTATTGGTCGCTCGAATACCCCGACTGGATCAACGTCATAGCCACGACAAAGGACGGCCATTATATCTTTGAGCGGCAATATCGTCATGGTTTGGACTGCGTGGCATGGGAGATACCTGCCGGCGTGATAGAGAAAGGCGAGGAACCGCTTGCTGCGGCACGGCGCGAGCTCATGGAGGAGACTGGCTTTGGAGGCGGCGAGTGGGAGCCGTTCATGGAGCTTAGTCCTAATCCGGGCACAAACAACAACATCGCCCACACGTTCCTTGCCCGTGGGGTGGAACGCGAGGGCGAGCAACATTTTGACGCCACTGAGGATATAGACGTCTATTTCCTTACGGCCGAGGAGGTGCGTGGCATCCTTGAGCGTGGCGAGGTCGTACAGTCTATGATGGCTGCCCCGCTTTGGCGTTTAGCAGCAACCCTTGGTCTGTGATGGTGATGAGGTGACGCTTGTAGAGGTCGCCAACGGCTTTCTTGAATACCTTTTTGCTCACTTGGAACGTGCGCTTTATGTCATCGGGCGCGCTCTTGTCGCCAAACGGGCATTTGCCTTCGTGGCTCTTGATCCATTCAAGAAGCGTGTCGGCGAAGTCAAGGGTCTGCCGTCTGCCAGTGGGCTGTAGCATGATGTCGAGCTTTCCGTCGGGGCGGACCTTCTCCACGTAGCCGTCGATGAGGTCGCCGGTCTGTACGTGTTGGAATATCTGGTCGAGGTAGACGAGCCCTTGGTATCGGTTGTTGACGATGACCTTGAATCCAAGGTCGGTCTTCTGCCATACCAGCAGTTTCACCTTCTGCCTCTCCTTCAGCTGTCCGGCCTTGGCTGGCTCTATATACTTGTCCACCTTTGCCGTAGCCACTATGCGGTAGCTCTCGTCGTCTACATGGATATAGACGACGTAAGACTCACCCATCTCCATTTTCTTCTTCTGCTCGCGGAACGGGCAGAAAAGGTCTTTCATCAATCCCCAGTTCAGGAAGGCGCCGTATTGGTTTACCCATGTACAGTCGAGGCACACGAAGTCGCCCACCTTTGCTATCGGGGTCTCGGTGGTCGCAATGAGCCGCTCTTCTTGGTCGAGATAAACGAAGCATCTCACTTCATCACCAACCTTGGTGTTCTCGGGCACGTATTTCTTGGGCATGAGAATGTCGCCTTCCCGTCCTCCATCGAGAAACACGCCGAAGGTCTCCTTGCCGCCTGTGGAATGTGGGTTATCGCGTTGTGCGAGACGAGTGACGGTGAGCGTGTTGAAGTCGCCAAGGCGCAGGGCTGTATGGTCTTTTTCCATGTTTTTTATTGTTTCTTTTGTTCGGGTTGAGCTGTTAAAGGCCGCTTTGCCGTTTATAATGTTATCTCGCCGGAGCCATAGCATTTGTGGTGGTCGGAGTCGTAGACCACGCAGAACTGTCCGGGTGCCACTCCGTGTATTGGGTCGTCGCTGTGAATGACAAACCCGTCGGCCGTGGCTTCCACGCTTGCCGGATGGCAGTCGGGTGTATGGCGTATCTTGAACGTGACGCGTTCTGGCAGCGAAGACACGCCCTCTGTGAGGAAGTCGAAACCGTGGATGGTGAACACGCTCTTGTAAGCCGTCTGAGGATCATAGCCGTGGCTGACGTATAGGATGTTTCTCTCTGCGTCTTTCTTCACCACGAACCAGGGGCCGCCTCCAAGGCCGAGACCCTTGCGTTGGCCAATGGTGTGAAACCAGTGGCCCTTGTGCTCGCCAATCTTCTTGCCGGTCTCCAGTTCTATCACGTCGCCCGTCTTCTCGCCCACATAGCGACGTATGTATTCGTCGTAATTGATGTTGCCGAGGAAGCAGATGCCTTGCGAGTCCTTGCGTTTGGCGTTGATGAGGTGTTCGCGTTCCGCTATCTCCCTGACCTCGTTTTTCACGTAGTGGCCAATGGGGAATATGGCTTTCTTCAGTTGCCATTGGTATATCTGCGCCAGGAAGTCGGTCTGGTCTTTCACGGGGTCCGGACTTGTCGTGAGCCATTTCTTGCCGTCTATCCACTCTGTTTGCGCGTAGTGGCCAGTGGCTATCAAGTCGTAGTCGCGCCCCATCTTCTCGTCGAACGCCCCAAACTTTATCAGCCTGTTGCACATCACGTCGGGGTTGGGCGTAAGTCCGGCCTTAACCTTTTCCATGGTGTAGCGGGTCACTTTCGACCAATACTCCTTGTGGCAGTCCACGACCTTCAGCTTGCAGCCGTATCGCGCGGCCACTGCCGTGGCCATTTCCAGGTCTTCCTCCGAGCTGCAGTCCCATTCTTCCTTTTCCTCAGGGCCTATCTTTATGTAAAAGCAATCGGGGTATAGGCCACGCGAGGCAAACTCATAGACCACCACCGATGAGTCCACTCCTCCGCTTAGCAGCACCGCGATGCGCTTGTCGCTTATCTTGTCGTAATCAATCATGGTTGTTGCTTTTCGTCTTTTTTCTTTCCCTTTCCTTGTCTCTCCGCTTCCAGTCGTTTCTCCTCAATGGCCTTGTTGTAAGCGTCCACTATCGGGTCGCCCGTGACATCCATTTCCTGGAACTTCTGCCTCACCGATTTCAAGTGCTTGCGGTCGCGCCTGCCACGGCGGTCTATGAGGTTGGCGAAGTCGAAGCTATAGCTTATGGCGGCGTTTGAGGGATTAGGCAGCGGATGGTTGCCAATTCCTTCCTTGACATTCTTATTGATGTTGTTCTTTCCCCAAACGGTAACCTCACTTATGGCCGAACCCGACGGAATGAGGGCCGTGGTGTCTTTCAGTTCCTTGGCTATCAGTCGCTCCGGGATATAGTTGTGCTTAAACACGGTCAGCGTGTCAAACTCTGCTGGCACATGGCATATGCCTCGCCAGTTGGTCGTGTCGCGATAGCCGTGCTTCGTGCTCACGATGACGCCCCGCATCGGCACCTTTGTCTCGATGTCGATGACCACGAGCTTCTTGCCTCGCGTCTCTTGGGCGTGGGCCTGGCAGAAAGCCAAGAGCAAAAAGAAAAGTGAAAGGATATATCTAAGCATAAGCAAGAAATGTTAAAAGAACCTCCCCACGCATCCCGCGGGGTTGTCATCCGGCAATCTTGTCCCAGTCGTCGAGCAGCTCGGTGAGCTTCTGATACAGCAGGTTCGGCTTCTCGCAGAGCAGGTCGCTGTCGGGCAGGGGACCGCTGTTTATGGCTATGGTGAAGCATCCTGCCGCCACGCCGCTTCTCACGCCCAGAGGCGCGTTCTCCACCACGATGCCCTCGCATGGCTTCAGGTCGCCCGCCTTTCTCAGTCCCGACAGGTAAGGGTCGGGTGCTGGCTTGCCGTGGTCCACGTCGAAGGCGGTGGTTATGTGGTCTGGCGCGAGCCATTGTCCGAAGTCGCGGTTTAGCCGCGCTATCAGAGGCTTCTGCGCGCTGCCCGTTACCACGTTGACGCTCATCCCGGCATCGGTGATACGCTGCATCAGCTCCTTTACACCATCGAATATCGGGGCCTCGGTCATGTTGTGGAAGATGTCGCTCTTCACCGAGTACATCTCCATGGCCTTCTCGTCGGATATGTCGATGCCCTTCTGCCTTTTGACGAGCATCTTCACGGTGTCGAATCCGCGTGCTCCCTCTGTGGCGTAAGAGTCGTGGGCCGTCATGTTGATGCCGAATCGCGCCATTGCCTCTTGCCAGGCTATGGCATGGTGGGGCATGGAGTCGTAGAGCACGCCGTCCATATCGAAAAGCACGGCCTTAGGGCGGAAGACCGCCCCTGAGGTCGTGTTATAGTCGGTGATGGCTTTTTGTATGTCCATCATTGTCGGTATAGTCAAAGTCAAGTTTACTTCTCAGCCTCCAAGCGTTTCTTGATGGCCTTTGTCTCCTCCTCGTAGCCAGGCTTGCCGAGCAGGGCGAACATGTTCTTCTTGTAAGCCTCCACACCGGGCTGGTTGAATGGGTTGACGCCCTCCAGCAAGCCGCTGATGCCGCAAGCCTTCTCGAAGAAGTAGATCACCTGTCCGAGATAATACTCGTCGAGCTTAGGCACGCTGACGCGGATGTTTGGCACGCCGCCGTCCACGTGGGCCAGGCGAGTGCCGAGCTCAGCCATCTTGTTCACGTCGTCCACGCGCTTGCCCTCAAGGAAGTTGAGGCCGTCGAGGTTCTCGTCGTCGTGCGGGAAGAGGAGCTCGCGTTTTGGATGCTCTACAGAGAGCACCGTCTCGAAGATTGAGCGCTCGCCCTGCTGGATCCACTGTCCCATGGAGTGCAGGTCGGTGGTGAAGTCGCAAGCGGCTGGGAAGATGCCCTTGTCGTCCTTGCCTTCGCTCTCTCCGTAGAGCTGCTTCCACCATTCGGCCATGAAGTGCAGCTTCGGCTGGAAGTCGGCGAGAATCTCTATCTTCTTGCCGGCCTGCGTGTAGAGGGCCTGACGCGTCGCGGCGTATTGCGCTGATATGTTCTGCTCGAAAGGCACGTCAGTGGCAGTGGCTTTCTCCATGTCTTGCGCGCCCTTCACGAGAGCCTTGATGTCGTAGCCTGCCACGGCGATGGGCAGCAAGCCTACCGGTGTGAGCACGGAGAAACGTCCGCCCACGTTGTCGGGGATGACGAAGGTCTTGTAGCCTTCCTTCTCGGCGGTCTTGCGCGCGGCACCCTTCACGGCGTCGGTTATGGCCACGATCACGTCCTTGGCCTCGTCCTTGCCACGCTGTGCCTCGCACTGCTTCTTCAGGAGGCGGAAGGTGAGGGCCGTCTCCGTGGTCGTGCCACTCTTGGAGATGTTGATGACACCAAACTTCTTGTCCTTCAGATACTCGGTCAGCTCAGCGAGATAGTCTTCTGAGATGCTGTTTCCGGCGAAGATGACGTTTGGCACTTTTGAGCCATCGTTGACGAGCCACTGCAGCGAGTTGCCCAGTGCTTCAATCACGGCGCGCGCTCCGAGATAGGAGCCGCCGATTCCGGCCACGACTACCGTGTCGCACTTTGAGCGGAGCAGTTCGGCGCAAGCCTCGATGTCGTTGAGGAAGTTGTCGGTGGTCTCCGTGGGGAGGTGCAGCCATCCCAAGAAATCATTACCTTCACAAGTGCCGTTCTCCAGAGCTTCCTGGGCGGCCTTCACCTTTGGCTCATAACCTTTCAGCGCGTCGGCGTTGAGGAAGGAGAGAGCTTTGGTGGTGTCTAATTTGATGTTCTCCATTTTTGTTTATGTTTTATACAAATATACAAATATTCTGACTTCTCCTTGCGTATGTTCAAGGACATACTTTTAAAGACTTATTAAAGGAATCAGTCAGTAGGTCCTTGTCTTCACGTCAGTCTTTCTGTCAAAGCAAGGATGGCCTCCGCAGGTGCCGCCTGTCTGTAGAGTATGTCATAGACGGTTTCGAGGATAGGCATATCGACATGATACTGCTTATTGAGTTCCATCATGCATTTCGTGCCATAGTATCCCTCCGCCACCATCTTCATCTCTAACTGAGCGCTCTCCACGCTGTATCCGCGCCCTATCATCGTTCCGAAGGTGCGGTTGCGTGAGAAGTTGGAGTAGCAAGTAACAGTGAGGTCTCCAAGGTAGGCGCTGTCGCAGATATTGCGTTTGGCGGGGTTGACGACGGAGAGGCACCGGTCCATTTCGCGGACACAGTTAGTGAGCAGAACCGCTAAAAAGTTGTCACCATAGCGCAGACCATTGCAGATACCCGCGCAGATGGCATAGACATTCTTCAGCACGGCAGCGTATTCTATACCCGTGATGTCTGCTGATGTCTCCACGCGCACGTAGTCACTGGCCAGAATGCTGGCAAACTGCCGTGCTGTCTTGACGTCGGTGCAGCCGATGGTGAGGTAGGTAAGCCTTCGCATGGCTATCTCCTCGGCATGGGAAGGTCCGCCAATGCAGAGCAGATGGTCGTAGGGCACGTTGTAGCGTGAGTGAAAATATTCCGAGACGACAACATCTTCTTCAGGGACGATGCCCTTGATAGCTGTGACGATGGTCTTTCCACTGATGTCTGTGGTGAGCTTAGCGAGATGCTGCTTGAGGTAGGGTGAGGGCATGACGAAGATGAGTGTGCCGTATCTCCGTGCGATGGCGTTGATGTCGGCAGAGAAAGAAATCTCGTCCGTGTCAAAACAGAGCCCTGTCAGATAGGCGGGGTTGTGGCCCAAGCGCTTGAAATCAGCGATGCGGTCGCTGCGCCTCATATACCACCCGATATGCCCCGTCTGTTCCACCACCATCTTGGCAATGGCGGTGGCCCAAGAGCCGCCGCCCATGATGGCGATGCCACCTTCAATGCCACCCCATGGCTTCATGGGGTGGAGCACCTTCTGCCACAGTTGTCTGACGAAACTCATGCTTGCTGTGCCTTGTCAATCCACGACTGAATTGTCTGAAGGTCGGGTTTGTCGTAGCCGAGCTTGTATTTCTTATTGATTTCCAGCATCTTCTGTTGCAGAGCCTGCGCCTTGACGTCCTTGATGTCGGATATGAGGTTGAAGCCTGCCTTGCGGAGCACGTACACCCAGTTCTCTGGCACGCCAATCTTCTCTTGCCAGTCTTTCACGCTTGTCTGCGGCATCTTTGTCTCAGGCTTCAGCTGCGGGAAGAGCATCACCTCCTGTATGTTCTCCTTGCCCGTCATGAGCATCACGAGGCGGTCTATGCCTATGCCGATACCGCTTGTTGGAGGCATGCCGTATTGCAGGGCGCGCAGGAAGTCGTGGTCGATGATCATGGCCTCGTCGTCGCCCTTTGCGGCGAGCTTCATCTGGTCGATGAAGCGCTGCTCCTGGTCTATCGGGTCGTTGAGCTCAGAGTAGGCGTTGGCCAGCTCCTTGCCGTTGACCATCAGCTCGAAGCGCTCTGTCAGTCCTGGCTTTGAACGGTGCATCTTGGTGAGCGGCGACATCTCCACGGGATAGTCGGTGATGAACGTGGGCTGGATGAACGTGCCCTCGCAGGTCTCGCCGAAAATCTCGTCGATGAGCTTGCCCTTGCCCGATGTCTCGTCCACGGTCTCAATCTTCAGCTTGTTGATGGCTATGTCGCGTATCTCCTCCTCGCTCAGGCCGTTGAGGTCGTAGCCTGTCTTCTCCTTGATGGCGTCGAGGATGGGCAGGCGCCTGAATGGGGCCTTGTAGCTGATGGTCTTGCCCTGGTATTCCACCTCGTCTTTTCCGTTGACGGCCACGCAGATGGTCTCCAGCAGGGTCTCGGTGAACTTCATCATCCAGTTGTAGTCCTTGTAAGGCACATACAGCTCCATGCAGGTGAACTCCGGGTTGTGGAACTTGTCCATGCCCTCGTTGCGGAAGTTCTTGCCTATCTCATACACGCCGTCGAATCCGCCCACGATGAGCCTCTTGAGGTAGAGCTCGGTGGCGATGCGCATGTACATGTCTATGTCGAGCGCGTTGAAATGGGTGATGAATGGGCGTGCCGACGCTCCGCCGGGTATGTTCTGCAGGATAGGTGTCTCCACCTCGGTGTATCCGTGCTCGTCGAAGAACTTGCGCATGGTGCGCAGCACGGTGGCACGCTTCACGAACGTGTCTTTCACGCCGTCGTTGACGATGAGGTCCACGTAGCGTTGGCGGGCGCGCATCTCAGGGTCGTCGAACTTGTCGTAGGCCACGCCGTCCTTGTATTTCACTATAGGCAGCGGCTTGAGGCTCTTCGAGAGGAGCGTCAGCTCTTGGGCGTGGACGGAGATCTCGCCGGTCTGTGTCTTGAAGACGAAACCGCGTATGCCGATGATGTCGCCAATGTCGAGCAGCTTCTTGAAGACCACGTTGTAAAGGTCCTTGTTGTCCTCGGGGCAGATGTCGTCACGGGTGACGTAGACCTGTATGCGGCCCTTGCCGTCTTGCAGCTCCACGAAGCTCGCCTTGCCCATGACGCGGCGGCTCATCATGCGTCCGGCGATGACGACCTCTGTCTTCTCGTCTTCCTTGAACGACTGCTTGATGTCCGTGCTGAACGCTGACACTGGGAACTCGGCGGCAGGGTAGGGGTTGATGCCCATCTCGCGCAACTGTTGCAGGCTTTGGCGGCGGCCAATCTCCTGCTCACTCAACTCTAATATATTCATGCTTGATCGAAAAATTTATTCTTGCCGATTCTTATTATATATGTGCAAAATTACGAAATTATATTAATATAACGAACTAATTGACATAATTTAGTCATAATGTGGGCCTTGTGGCGTAGGGCGTTAGCCTCTTCGGGGCAGGGCCATCGGCTTTCGGGCGTTGTCGGGTCACCATCCCGGTGCTATGCCGTGGTTATTATGGTGAAACGCAAAACGTTAAAAGACACGGCGTGTCTGCGGAAGGTGCTGACACGCCGTGTTGCTTGTATCGGAAAATGCCATGGATGGCACCGACAGGGTTACATCTTGAACTTGTAGCCAATGGTGAATTGCAGCACGTTGGTGTAGCCGTCGCCATGCTTTGGCACCTTGGTGACGCCGATGTTGTAGCGTCCGTCGATCACGAAGTTGCCATACTCGTATGACATGCCCACTGGCACCGCGAGGTCAAACGTGTTAACGTCGCCCACGTTGTCCTTGCTCACCATGAAGCCTGGCTGCAAGCCCGCCTTGAGCGCGAAGCCGCGCGATAAGTAATAGTTGAGCGTCACGGGGATGTTGATGTATCCGGGGTTCCAGGAGTAACCGTCGTTCTTGCCGCCCTGGAACGAATATAGCAAGCCGCCGGCGATGGCCACCTTACGGTCGAGCTGGTGTTGCAGTTCGGCTCCGAACACGAATCCGGCCTTCCAGTCGAGGTCTCCCACGGTAGACACGTTGAGGCCGATCTTTGGCTGTATGGTCGTGCTACCAACCCTGCGCTGCGCGAAGGTAAACACTGATGTCAAGGCTAAGACTGTCATTAACAATAGTTTTTTCATGGCGATAAGATTAAAGATTAAGTTATGAGTGAATACAATCTCCGCGTTGCCTGCAAGCAGGCTCCACGGATATTTACCGCAAAGCTAATGCAAACGAGCGCAATGAAAGCTTGCTTTCAAATTGCCGAGTGCAGCTTATTTTCTGCAAAGATAAGGAAAAATAATCAAAGTGGCGGTCTTTTGGCGTAAAATCAAACCCCATTTATGTTTTTTTATTATTGTTGTTGCGCAACCCGGAATAACCACACCTTGGATGGAATAACCATGACGAACGAAACATATCGAATCGCGGTCGTAGACGGCCCCTAACCATCCCTAACCATCCCTAGCCGCCCCTGCAAAGCGCCAAAGTTAAGCGATTTCATGGGGTAATAATATTTTACAAATGGCCGTCTGAGAATCGATTTTTTTCAACCAAGCAGTCTCTTGGCTCGAAATAACGCAATTATGGGCTGTTTTTATAAATCATTGAATATCAACGGGCTATGATTTTAACGACTTTTAGAAGCCGCCAATTCGCTAAAATGGCGTTGCCGTTACGGTGCAATCGCGTAGCCGTTACGGTGTAATCGCGTTGCCGTTACAGTGTAATCGCGTTGCCGTTACACTGAAATCGCGATGCGATTGCACCGTAACGGCGATGATTTTTAGCCAAAACCCGGTTTGCGGTGTTGAAGAGGGGCACCTCCGAGCCGTTTTTCCGCTCTAAATGCACCAGTTTCCAAGTGTTAAATTTTGGCAATAATAATTTACATTTTGCCCTGTGCATCCATGTTGCCGTGGATGCGATTCTTCGGCGTGTGCCTTTGCGTTGGGGGCGCAAGGCAAAGGCTGAAAACCTAAAAAAGCCGTAATCTTTCCGTCAGGCTTTTGCAAGGTCGAAAATTGTTCGTAACTTAGTGGCGTGAATATTGGTCGCAAGCACTGTAATGGGGCAACTGACCGACAATTATCAACCATGACAGCGATTGACCGTAAAAAAAAAACAGAAAGGAACAAGATTATGATTTTTTCCACGACTCCGACCCTTGAAGGGCATCCTATTCGCGAATATCGCGGTGTAGTGACCGGTGAGACTATCATCGGCACCAACTTCTTGAAAGACTTCATGGCAGGCCTGCGCGACTTCTTCGGCGGACGCAGCGGCTCCTACGAGAGAGTGCTTCGCGAGGCCAAGGACACGGCAATGGGCGAGATGGCGGAACGCGCCGAGAAGCTTGGGGCCAACGCCATAGTCGGCATCGACCTCGATTATGAGACCGTGGGCGAGAGTGGCTCCATGCTCATGGTGACGTGCAGCGGCACGGCAGTGGTGATTGGATGACAAGTTATTTGTGCAAGTAGCAGTCGGCCTCGTGAGAGTAAATCACCCCGATGGCTTGCAGATACGAATACGCGATGGTCGTGCCCATGAACTTCATGCCACGCCGTCGCAGGTCTCCCGACACGCTGTCGGACAAAGGCGAGGACGTCTTGCCGGTCTCGTAAATAATGCCGCCGCCGGTGAAATCATGTTTCCCATGTATCGTGTGCGTCGTGGCTTACAAGTCCCTGTGTATCACGGTGCCGTTGGCCTGATGCGTGGCGAGCACCAACACCTCCGCTATCTGCACGTGCTCAGGCGCGCTTGCCGCGTAGAAGGCCACGTCGGCTATGTCGTCGCCACGTAGCGGCTCTATGCCGCGGTACACGCTCTTGGCACGCTGGGAGTCGCCATGGAAGCGAATGTCGGAGAAGTGGGTCTCCACGAGTCCGGGCTTGATGTTAGTCACCCTCACCTTGGTGTGAGCCACGTCGATGCGCAGTCCGTCGCTCAGTGCCTTCACGGCCGCTTTGGTGGCGCAGTAGACACCGCCGCCGGCGTAAGCGGCATCGCCGGCCACGCTGCCGATGTTTATCACGTGGCCGTGGTCGCGTTCCACCATTCCAGGCGCGATGAGGCGTGTCATGTTGAGCAGTCCCTTGATGTTGGTGTCGATCATCTCGTCCCAGTCGGTGATGTCGCCATCGTATTCCGGCTCCAGGCCACGTGCCAGTCCCGCGTTGTTTATCAGCACGTCAACGGCCTGCCATTCCTCGCCGAGCGTCTCCACGGCCTCCTTGGTCTGCGCCCTGTCGCGCACGTCGAAGCAGAGCGTGAGCACGTCGGCTCCTTCCGCCTCCAGTTCCTTCTTCATCTCGTCGAGACGCTTGCGGTTGCGTCCCGTCACTATTATGTTGTATCCGCCCATGGCGAAACGGCGCGCGCAAGCCTCGCCAATGCCGCTCGTGGCTCCAGTGATAAGCGCGATTCTCTTTTTCATGTGCAATGTGTGTTTTGTTGTTGATAGTGTGCCGTAAAATTACTGCAAATGTCTGAGATGGCGAAATAATATGGTGGAAAATGCTTAATTGGCTATTATATTTAGACTCGTTTTTTCTTTGAGATGTCTGAAAATAATAGTAAGTTTGCAGAACAGTAAAAAACAAGATTCCATGAATATAGAAGAGCAAAAGAAAATCATAGAGTCGCAAGATGGATTGAGCCGCACGCTGGGCATGGAGTTCCTGTCCACGCCAGAAGACGACACCTGCATGGCTCGCATGAAAGTGAACAGCACCAACCGTCAGCCGTTTGGCTTCCTTTCGGGCGGCGCGACGTTGGCGTTGGCCGAGAACCTCGCCGGCGTTGGCTCCATGGCGCTTTGCCCGAAGAAAATACCCGTGGGCATAAACGTGAGCGGAAACCATGTGCTCGCCGTGAAGGAGGGCGACACGGTGACTGCCTACGGCAAGTTGCAGCACAAGGGCACCACCCTGCATGAGTGGCAGATAGACATAAAAAACTCGGAGGGCAAGCTCATCTCGACCGTTCACGTGACCAACTATATCATTTCGCCAAGGAAGAATGACTGAAGCAAGGCGCATGGACGAGGTGCTGTATCGCCTGCCCGACGCGACCGCGTGGCATCGACTGACGGGCAAGGCCATCGGGCTTGACGGCCTGGGCGACCTTCGTGGCAGGAGCGGGTTCGCCTTCGCTCCGTTTCATGCCGACGCGAAAGCGCCATTGGTCTTGCTTGACGTGGCAACGCATGAGGTGATGAACGTGGAGCCTGCGGCCACGGCGAAGCCTCACCACATTGTGGAGCAGGAGAGCCGGCAGGACTATCGGCGAGCCTTCGGCAGGATGCAGGCGAGGATGGCAGGCGCGGGCTTGAGAAAGGTGGTGCTGGCACGCAGGGCCGACATCACGCTTGACGAGCCGCTCGACGCCCACGGGGTGTTTGCCAAGGCGTGCGCGATGTACCCACACCAGATGGTGGCGCTCGTGAGCACCACGCTCTCGGGGACGTGGCTCATGGCAACGCCAGAGGTGCTGATAGAAAATCTGGGCGAGACGTGGACGACGATGGCGCTTGCGGGCACCATGGCGACACCAGGGCCGTGGAGCGAGAAAAACACGAGGGAGCAGCGCATAGTGGCAGAATACATACACGATTGCCTGAAGCGCGGTTGTCGCCTCGTGAGCCAGCAGCCCCCACGCACGGTGACCGCGGCAAGGCTTTTCCACTTGCGCACTGATTTCGAGTTCGCGCTTCGCGATGGAGTGGACATCGTGGACGTGCTCACGGACCTCTTCCCCACGCCCGCGGTGTGTGGCATGCCAAAACGTGAGGCAATGGAGGCGATACTCGACGACGAGGCACTGGACAGGCGATATTACAGTGGCTTTTGCGGGCCGTGGAACATGCCGATGCCAACCTCGCAGGCTTCTTCTGTGCAAGATGCCGCCACGGCGCTATACGTGTCGCTGCGTTGCATGGAGATGAGGGGCAAGAGCCTTAGCCTCTATGCCGGCGGCGGACTGCTCGACGAGAGCGAGGAGGCCACCGAATGGGAGGAGACGGAGAAAAAGATGCAAACGATGAAGGCGTTGCTCTGACATGTCGTGGACCGAAGATAAAAAACGATAAATGTATTCTGACAAGGAAAACATAAACATACTCACCGCCCTGCTGTTGGCCCATGGCGTGCGTCATGCCGTGGTGTGCCCCGGCTCACGCAACGCGCCAATAACCCACAACCTGTGTGAGGCACGTGAGATGACGTGCGTGTCGGTGACCGATGAGCGTTCGGCGGCTTTCGTGGCCTTGGGCAAGGCGCAAGCCCGTGGCGAGCCCGTGGTGGTGTGCGTCACGTCGGGCTCGGCACTGGTAAACACATTGCCGGCTGTGGTGGAGGCGTGGTATCAACACGTGCCAATAATAGTGGTGTCGGCAGACAGGCCGGCGGCGATGATAGGCCAGCTGCAAGGGCAGACCATGCCGCAGCAAAAGACCTTGGAAGCTTTTTGGGCAAAGGAGGTGAGCCTGCCAGAGCCCCACGACGACGTGGAGCGATGGTATTGCAACCGCTTGGCGAATGAGGCATTGTGCGCAATGAAGCAATCTGGCGGAGGACCGGTGCACATCAATGTGCCAATAAGCGAGCCGCTATTCAACTTCACTACGGCGGAACTACCCACGGAGCGACGCGTAAGCTTAATGGATAATCACTTATGGCCCAGTGAACTGACGGAGGAATTCCTCGTCAGCTCTCGCCCCATGTTGGTAGTGGGGCAGTTGCAATGCACAGTGGCGCGCCGAGTGAGCGGAGCCATAAGACGCTTGGAAGAAAGCGTGGTGGTGCTCAGCGAGCAGTTGGCCACATGTGGAAACGCGCCTTGCCATTTCGACGAGGCTCTCATTGGGATAGGAGAACAAGAGGCATACAAGCCCGACTACATTATATATATAGGCGACACCCTCGTCAGCAAGCGGGCGAAGCACTTCCTGCAACATTGCCATCCGAAGAGTTGTGTGGTGGTTAACGCTTCAGGGAAATTGACCGACGTGACCATGAACGTTACCGACGTGGTGGCTTGTCCAGTTGAGGACGCGTTGGATAGCCTTTGCGAGAAGCTGGAAAGCGGCAATGTGGCGTTGGGCAACGAGGCGTCGGCTTTCCGTGGGAGATGGGCCATGGCACTTGACAAATGGGCAATACGTTGCAAAGTGTTTGAGCCAGCCTATTCGCAGATGATGGCCGTGAGACGCCTATGCGAGCAAACCAACGGGCAGGAATGCCACATGCAGTTTGCCAACAGCAGCGCGGTGCGCCTCGGCCAGTTGTATTCATCCCATCACCTGTACGTGAACCGTGGCGTGAATGGCATAGAGGGCAGTCTGTCCACGGCCGTGGGCTTCGCCTCGGAAAAGGACGTGACGGTGTATTGCGTCATTGGCGACCTGAGCTTCTTCTACGACCAAAACGCGCTGTGGAACGGGGTAGGGAAGCGGCACCTGCGCATGGTGGTGCTCAACAATGGCGGTGGCGGCATCTTCCATCAGCTTCGTGGCCTTGAGCAAAGTCCGTACAGGGACAGTTTCGTGTCGGCGACTCACACGGCGTCAGCGAAAGGCGTGTGCGAAGCCACGGGCGTGACTTACAAGGCGGCAAGCAACGAGGAGGAACTGGCGGAAGGCATTAGCTGGATAACGCGCGGGCAAGCCACGGGGCCGCTCTTGCTGGAAGTGTTCACCAACGCCGAGATAGACGCGCGAGAATATAAAAAATATCTTGAAACAAAATAAACGACAATGACAAACAGGGAATGGAAAACAATAGAGGGGTTCGACTTCAAGGAGATACTCTTTGAGGAATACAACCACATAGCCAAGATAACCATAAACCGTCCACGCTACCGCAACGCCTTCACGCCGCTCACGGTATGGGAGATGAGCCAGGCGTTCACCTACTGTCGTGACCACCTCGACATTCGTGTGGTCATCCTGACGGGCGCTGGCGACAAGGCCTTCTGCTCAGGCGGCGACATGCACGTGAAGGGCAGGGGCGGATATGTAGGCAACGACGGCGTGCCGCGGCTCAACGTGCTCGACGTGCAGATGCAGATTCGCCGCATGCCGAAACCCGTGATAGCCATGGTAAACGGCTTCGCCATAGGGGGCGGTCATGTGCTGCATGTGGTGTGCGACCTGACCATAGCGTCGGAAAACGCGCGCTTCGGTCAAACGGGACCGAAGGTCGGCTCGTTTGACGCGGGACTGGGCGCGTCGTATCTCGCTCGCATAATAGGACAGAAGAAAGCACGCGAGATGTGGTATCTGTGCCAACAATACACGGCGCAAGAGGCTCTCGACATGGGACTCGTGAACAAGGTAGTGCCTCTCGACAAGCTTGAGGACACCACGGTGGAGTGGGCTGAGACGATGATGGAACGCTCGCCGTTGGCCTTGCGCATGATGAAGGCCGGATTCAACGCCGAGCTTGACGGACAGGCCGGAATACAGGAACTGGCGGGCGACGCGACCATGCTTTATTACACTCTCGACGAGGCGCAAGAGGGAGGAAGGGCCTTCCTCGAGAAGCGCAAGCCCGATTTCGATAAGTACCCACAGTTTCCTTAAACAACTTGATTGAGGGCTTATTTAGACTTGTGTGGGAAAAATAAATGCGTGAAAAAGATGATAAAGACTTTCGTTTCTTCAAGGCTCCTGCACTTCAAGCAGCCGGCTGGAACTTCGCGTGGCGTGTACACCACACACCTTTCTTATTATGTAACCCTTGAGAAAAATGGCGTGAGGGGAGTGGGCGAGTGCTCCGTGTTGCCCGACTTGAGTTGTGATGCTATGCCCACAGGCAGGTATGAGGCGTTGCTGCGCAAGGCGTGCCAATGGGTGGAGCAAACAGATGGCATTCCTTATGAGATGCTGAGGCCATACCCGTCCATTCTCTTCGGTTTGGAGATGGCGTTTGCCCAGCTTGACGCTAATGGCTCCACCGCGCTCTCGGAAACGCCGTTCGCCCAGGGAAAGGAAGGCATACCGATAAACGGACTCGTGTGGATGGGCAGCTTTGAGGAGATGTACGCGCGACTGGAGGAGAAGCTGCGGTTGGGCTTCCACTGCGTGAAACTGAAAATCGGGGCGATAGACTTCGAGCGTGAGCTGGAACTCGTGAGGCATATCCGTGAGCGTTTCACAAGGCAGCAGATAGAACTGCGCGTGGATGCCAACGGGGGATTCACGCCCGACAATGCCATGGAAAGGTTGACGGAACTCGCGAGATATGACATCCATTCCATAGAGCAACCCATAAAGCAACATCAGTGGAACGACATGGCGAGGCTTTGCCGGGAATCTCCATTGCCCATAGCTCTCGACGAGGAACTCATCGGCGTGAATGAGCTTGAGCAGAAAGCCAGGTTGCTCGACACCATACGCCCTGCCTACGTCGTGCTCAAGCCAAGTCTGCACGGCGGCATGATGGGTTGCAGGGAGTGGATAAGGCTGGCCGAGGAGCGTGGCATAGGCTCATGGATAACCTCGGCGCTGGAGAGCAATGTGGGGTTGAACGCCATAGCGCATTTCTGTGCCGAGGAGTTTGGCCCGCGCGTCGCCATGCCACAAGGATTGGGAACGGGCATGCTCTATACCGACAATGTGGAGATGCCGTTGAGGATAATAGGAGACAAGTTATGGTTCTTGAAGAATTCCTGAACGAATGGCGCAACGATAGCCCCACGGTGCTCGTGCATACGAGTGGGTCGACGGGCAAGCCCAAGCCGATGTGGGCGGAGAAAGAGAAGATGCTCAATTCGGCTCGCGTCACGTGCGACTTCCTCGGCTTGAAGCCCGGCGACACGGCCCTGTTATGCATGCCGCTCGATTATATAGCGGGCAAGATGGTGGTGGTGAGGGTGATAGAGCGACACTTGAGGCTCGTCAGCGTGAAGCCCTGTGGACATCCGCTGGCCTCTGTCGAACCCACCACATTTGCCGCCATGGTGCCTATGCAAGTGTACAACTCCATGAAGGTGGCGGAGGAACGGGCTAAGCTCATGCGCATAAAGCACCTTATAATAGGAGGTGGTGCTATCGACGCGGAGTTGGCAAGCGAGCTGCGGGGCTTCCCGAATCATGTATGGAGCACTTATGGCATGACCGAGACGCTTTCGCATATCGCCTTGCGGCGGCTCAACGGCAAGGAGGCGAGCGACTGGTACACGCCTTTTGACGGTGTGGAGATAGGCAGGGACGAGGACGACTGCCTGGTGATAGACGCGCCTTTGGTCCACGATGGCGTGTTGAAGACCAACGACAGGGTGGAGTTGCGCATGGATAGTCTCACGGGAAAGCGGCAGTTCAGAATCCTTGGCCGTAAGGATAATGTGATAGACTCTGGCGGCATAAAGATACAGATAGAAGACGTGGAGAATCGGCTCAGGCCATGCCTGCGCGTGCCGTTCATGATAACCAAGATGCCCGACCGCAAGTTTGGCGAGGCTGTCGTGCTTCTCTATGAAGACAAAGACGGCACGGTGTCAACCGACGGCCTTCTTGCCCTGTGCTCCAAGGCCTTGCCAGCTTATTGGGTGCCCAAGCGGTTTGTTAAAGTCGCTCGCCTGCCAATGACGGAAACGGGAAAGCCAGCAAGGGCTGAGGCGGAGAGCATGGCAAAGGTGTTGGCGCTTCAGTGAAAATACTTGGAATTTATCACCTTGATGTCAACAGCAATTCTTGATCAATAGTCCGTTAATTCTAGCGTAACTAATTGAAAATGAGATATTTATTTAATAAAATATAACTATTCAAAATTGGTTAAGTGGCTGATTATCAGAAACTTTATAGTTCTATAAGCTTAAAGTAAAATGACATCAGAACCAGTTGGACTTTTCCTACAACGCATCATTCGCATCACAGAATGTTGCGAAGGTGATGATGAAAGAAAATGGGCTGCCGTATTCCATGGCTTCTTTCAAGGAACTCATGGCGAGCACATACATCGCAAAATTAATTTTCGACAGGTGTCGGAACATGCCGAACAGAAAGTTAATTAGTCATACTGTCAAAGAACTCTTTGGCTGACAGCGCAAAGCCGCTTAGCCTTTATCCCCCCAAAATAACGAACTATTGGTTTAAAATATCAACATAAAAGTTCTTCGTATCTGCATTTTTAGTACTTTTGCAA
>OASD01000025.1_pt1 | contig 127506 bp, 107 predicted proteins | sample 1475531 | NCBI WGS metagenome assembly OASD01 (sample SAMEA3360668, study PRJEB22359) | human gut metagenome | biome: ENVO:urban biome; feature: ENVO:human-associated habitat; material: ENVO:feces | place: Bangladesh | collected 2011
TTGTGCAGAAAAGTGTGCAGGAACAGTCCAAAAAGCCAAAACGAAAAGGTTTCTTAGGCATATTCGGCAAAAAAGAGGAAACACAGCCAACGGAAACCACGTCCATGCTTTATTCACTCAATAGAAACGTAATCAACGAACAGAATACGCAAAGCTGCCGATTGTCAGAACAAGCCGATAGCCTTGCAGCTCGTAATGTTGAACTTAACAGGCAGCTGCAAGGATTGATATTCCAAATAGAAGAGAAAGTACAAACCGACCTGCAAAATAGGGAGACTGAAATAGCCGCTATGCGTGAAAAGTCTTTTATGCAGGTAGGCGGTTTAATGGGTTTTGTCCTTTTGCTGTTAGTCATCTCCTATATTATCATACACCGTGATGCAAATAGTATCAAACAATACAAGCGCAAGACAACGGATTTGATAGGGCAATTGGAACAGTCCGTGCAACAAAATGAGGTACTCATAACCTCCCGAAAGAAAGCGGTATATACTATTACCCACGAGTTGCGTACACCGCTGACGGCAATAACAGGCTATGCCGAACTGTTGCAAAAAGAGTGCAGCAATGGGAACAATGTGCATTTCCTTCAAAGCATACAACAATCCTCCGACCGTATGCGGGCTATGCTCAACACTCTGCTGGACTTCTTCCGCTTGGATAACGGCAAGGAACAGCCAAAAATGCAACCTTGCAGAATTTCAGCAATCACGCACATCCTTGAAACGGAGTTCATGCCCGTTGCCATGAACAAGGGACTGTCCTTGACCATGAAGAACGGGAATGATGCTGTTGTATTGACCGACAAAGAGCGAATAGTTCAAATCGGTAACAACCTGCTGTCAAACGCCATTAAGTTCACAGAGAAAGGTGGTGTGTCACTGACTTCCGACTATACCAACGGAGTGTTGACACTGACCGTCGAGGACACCGGTACGGGCATGACCGAAGAGGAACAGCACCATGTGTTCGACGCATTTGAACGCCTCTCAAATGCCGCCGCAAAGGACGGTTTCGGACTTGGACTTGCCATCGTTCATAATATCATGACGATGCTTCATGGAAAAATCAGACTGAACAGTGAAAAAGGGAAAGGAAGCCGTTTCACAGTAGAGATACCCATGCAGAAAGCCGAGGAACTGCCGGCGCAGACGATACACGACTATATCCACCCAAAGGAAAGAAACATATCAATGTCATCGCCATCGACAATGACGAAGTGTTGCTCCTGATGTTGAAAGAGATGTATGCACAGGAGGGAATACACTGCGATACTTGCACCGATACTGCGGAACTAATGGAGATACTACGCCGGAAAGAATATAATCTGCTGCTGACAGACTTGAATATGCCCGGTATAAACGGCTTCGAGTTGCTGGAACTGCTCCGCTCGTCTAACGTGGGCAATTCACAAACAATTCCGGTGGTCGTGGCAACCGCTTCGGGCAGTTGCGATGCGGAGGAACTTTTGGCAAAAGGCTTTGCCGGATGCCTGTTCAAGCCGTTCTCCATATCGGAACTGATGGAGGTTTCCGACAGGTGTGCCATAAAAGCGACACCGGACGGAAAGCCGGACTTTTCAGCCTTACTGTCTTACGGTAATGAAGCCGTCATGTTGGAGAAACTGATAACGGAAACTGAAAAGGAAATGCAATCGGTACGGGATGCAGCAGAAGAAAACGACCTGCAAGAACTTGATGCCTTGACACACCACCTGCGCAGCTCGTGGGAGGTGCTACGTGCCGACCAACCGTTGAGGGAACTTTATGGATTGCTTCATGGCGATGCACTCCCGGATGGTGAAGCGTTAAGCCATGCTGTGACTGCCGTGCTGGATAAGGGAGCGGAAATAATACGGTTGGCAGAAAAGGAAAGGAGAAAATACGAAGATGGATAAGACAAAAATAATAGTGGTGGAGGACAATATCGTGTATTGCGAATATGTCTGCAACCTGCTGGCACGGGAGGGCTACCATACCGTGAAGGCTTACCACTTATCGACAGCGAAGAAACATCTGCAACAGGCAACGGATAATGACATAGTGGTTGCCGACCTGCGTCTGCCTGACGGCAACGGTATAGACCTGCTGCGTTGGATGCACAAGGAAGGAAAGATGCAGCCCTTCATCATCATGACCGACTATGCCGAAGTGCATACCGCCGTGGAAAGTATGAAACTCGGTTCGATAGACTATATTCCCAAACAGCTTGTGGAGGATAAACTTATCCCCCTGATTCGTTCCATACTGAAAGAACGTCAGGCGGGACACCGCCGTATGCCCGTGTTCGCCCGTGAGGGTTCTGCCTTTCAGAAAATCATGCACCGAATAAAGTTGGTGGCGACAACTGATATGAGCGTTATGGTATTCGGTGAGAACGGCACGGGCAAGGAGCATATTGCCCACCTTCTGCACGACAAGAGCAAACGTGCGGGCAAACCCTTCGTGGCGGTGGACTGTGGTTCACTCACCAAAGAGCTTGCGCCGTCTGCATTCTTCGGACACGTCAAGGGAGCGTTTACAGGAGCGGACAGCACCAAGAAAGGGTATTTCCATGAAGCGGAAGGCGGCACGTTGTTTCTGGACGAGGTGGGAAACCTCGCATTGGAAACCCAACAGATGTTGCTCCGTGCCATACAAGAGAGACGTTATCGCCCGGTCGGTGACAAATCGGACAGAAGTTTCAATGTCCGAATCATCGCCGCCACCAACGAGGATCTGGAGGCGGCAGTGAGTGAAAAGCGTTTCCGGCAGGATTTACTCTACCGTCTGCACGACTTCGTGATAAGCGTGCCGTCGTTGCGTGACTGTCAGGAAGACATTATGCCGTTGGCAGAGTTTTTTCGTGAGATTGCAAACAATGAACTGGAGTGTAATGTGAGCGGGTTCAGTTCAGAAGCCCGAAAAGCATTACTGACCCACGTATGGCCGGGCAACGTGCGGGAACTCCGGCAAAAGATAATGGGTGCTGTATTGCAGGCACAGGAAGGTGTTGTTACGAAAGAGCATCTGGAACTTGCCGTAACGAAACCGACCTCACCCGTCAGTTTCGCCCTGCGCAATGACGCGGAGGATAAGGAACGGATATTGCGTGCGTTGAAACAGGCAAACGGCAATCGGAGCCTTGCCGCCGAACTGTTGGGAATAAGCAGGTCGGCACTATACAGTAAACTTGAAGAGTATGGACTTAAATATAAATTCAAGCAACCATAGCCCGCAATTCGCTGATTTTGGATGAATTTGACAATCGGAATTTGGTAGATCCAAGAAATAGTGTTATCTTCGCATTGAGCTATTTGAAATGATTGGGAATCATGCAAAATAATGAAGACAGGTGGTTTCTAAACCATTACCTATACCTCCGTTATTGGCCTACAATTGGTTGATAATCAGATATAATTTGGTTAGAGCAACAAATGTATAGCAAGGGAAATCGAAGTGTCCTGCTCAACGGTCATCCGTGAAATCAGGCGAAACTCCAAGCCAGACGGCACGTATGTGTGGAAGTATGCACAATCCAAGTGCGAAGCCCGCAAGCACGGCTTTAAAGGCAATCACCGCAAGCCTGAGGACTTATGGTGGCGTGTTGACCGCATGATAGAGGATGAGGACTGGTCTCCCAGCCAAATTGCAGGCGTGCTCAGACGTGAGGGTATTCACATCGTGAAGCAGACCATCTACAACCACGTCCATGCAGACACCACCGGAAAACTTGCTTCACATATGCCACATAGGCTCAAATACACAAAGAGGAGCAAGGCGTTGCGTCCTACGAAGGCTACCAATATCCCTAACCGTATAAGCATACACCAGAGACCAATGCAGGCTGACGGCACGCGCTTCGGAGACTGGGAACTGGACACTATCGTCGACTCGTACGGTCATGCCATTGTTACCTTAACGGAACGCTCGACTAACTACATTCTCATGGAAAGACTGCCGCAGGGACGGAAGGCGTTACCAACGGCAAAGACCGTGGCATAATTGGTTTTACCTAGTTTAAAAAAGAAATTATAATGAAAATATGGAGGCTAAGAATATAAAGATTAATAATGAATGTTGTTGTGGATGCAAAACAGAAAAGCCGGATCAAATTAAAGACAATTGTCCTGTATGTAATAATGAAGGGATTTCCGTTAGTAAAGTAACTGTTGAACATCTAGTGGTAGATGATTATCGTAATGCTGTTAACGGAGATCAATATAAGATTTGCATGAACGAGGACTGCGACGTTGTTTACTATAACTTAGATAATGAAATAAAATTCTTGAAAGACCAAGTTAGAGTTCCTATCTGGTTTAAGAAAGATGCAGACCCTAAGTATGCTTGTTATTGCAGCGAAGTCACAGAAAATCAGGTAATTGAAGCAGTTGTAAAGCATGGCGCGAAATCCGTAAAAGAAGTAAATGCCATCACTGGGGCAATGAAAAATTCTAATTGTAAAGAAAACAATCCGTTGGGAGTTTGTTGTCATAAGATTATTCAGGAAGCTATCGATAAAGGCTTGAAAATGAAATAATTACAGTCGATATGTTCCTACAAACGAGAGCCAATCTTTGATATGTTTCCATCTACGTGCGTGGATATGTTCCCCATAACCATAGGGGTTGAGACTGTAGTATTGATGTCAAGAAAACAGAATAACAAGCCATAAAACTTATAAAATCAATGGCTTATAGGATTTTAGAAGAAATCAATTCTATAATAAATTAAAAATCGTGTTGGTAGAAAAATCGTCTACTTCTACCAACACGATTTTACAAAGAGCCAGTACTTACATCTCTTTTTTTCCTGTAAAACTATTGTATCTTGATACTTTAAGGAGTTTCAATCATTCAGTTTGTTAGCCGTTATTTTTTGGATCTAAACTTAATAAAATAGCATTAATGGCGACGATGACTGTTGACACAGACATTAGGATTGCTCCTAATGCAGGGCTTAATGTGATACCAATAGGAGCCAAAATTCCTGCAGCTAGAGGGATAGCTATAATGTTATAACCAGCTCCCCAAAAGAGATTTTGTTTCATTTTACGAGTTGTTTTGTGTGCTAATTCAATAAATGATTCAATATCTCCTGGATCAGATTGAGTCAAGATGACATCAGCTGAATCCAACGCCACTTGAGTTCCTGCACCGACTGCTATTCCAACGTCTGCTAAGGCAAGAGAAGGGGCATCATTAACACCGTCACCTACCATGATAACTTTCTTTCCTTCTTCTTTAAGTGTTTTTACTAACTCATATTTGTCTTGTGGAGATTGATTTGATCTATATTCAATCCCTAAATCTTCTGCCGCGCCTTGAGCCGCTTTTTCATTATCACCTGTTGCCATAATCGGCTCTATATTGTTCTTTTTAAGAACTTTAATTAACTCTTTGCTCGTTGGTTTTAATTCATCCCCTAAAGCTACAGCACCAATAGCATCATCGTTTTCTACTAAGACACTGAGAGTTGCTCCTTTTGGAATATCCATATCCAGATTACGTCCGTAGGCTTTTTGGCTGATTAATTGGTAACTATGGCCCTTGGCTTTGCCTTCTACGCCAGCACCGGAAATCACATCAATTGAATCAAAAGATGCTGGACTTATACCTTGCTGCTTAGCGAAACTAATAATTGATTGAGCAATCGGGTGACTAGACCCTCCTTCAATACCTGCCAGTAAGGCAATGATTTCCTCTTTATTATATTTGTCATTAAGAAGTTTTACATCTAATACTTTAAACTCACCAGTTGTTAAAGTACCCGTTTTATCTAAAATCATCACATCTGCATCTTGAGCTATTTCTAAAGATTCTCGGTCTTTTACTAGTAAGCCACGACTTGCCCCTAAGCTTGTGCTACGAGCGGTGACCAATGGAATAGCTAGACCCAATGCGTGTGGACAAGCTATAACTAAAGTTGTGATAGCAAGTTTTACTGCCGTTGGGATGTCCGCTATAAGCGTCCAAACTACAAAAGCTATTAGTGCGACAATGATCGCAATATAGAAGAGCCACCCTGCAACCTTTTGAGCAATATTTTCTGCTCTGGAAGGCTGACTTTGAGCTTGGCTGATTAAATTCTGAACTTGAGAGATGAAGGATTGATCACCTGTCTCATTCACTTTAATATAAAGAACCCCTTCTCCATTTGTTGAGCCCCCGATTACTTCATCGCCAGGGCCTTTTTTTACTGCTTTTGATTCTCCAGTCAAAAGAGCTTCATTTAAACGTGATTCGCCACGCTCGATAGTTCCATCTGCTGGCACATTTTCTCCAGCTTGAACTCGAATTAAATCACCTACCTTTAAGTCAGCAACTGGTCGTGTTTCTATTGAATCGTCATCTAATACTACATGAGCATCTTTTGGTACTAGCTTAGCCAGTTCTTCTTGTGCATCTCCTGCTTCTCCAATAGCTTTCATCTCAATCCAGTGACCTAATAACATGATTAATAGTAATGAAGCAAATTCAAAGAAAAAGTCCATAATTTGTTCACCTGTTACGTAGCTTGCTATTACAGTATAAATACTATATAAATATGAAACACTTAAACCTAAAGAAACGAGAGCCATCATTCCAGGTTCTTTTTGTTTAAATTCGTCAACTGCCCCTTGATAGAATGGACGTCCACCATAAATAATTAATATAGTAGATAAAATAGCTACTACAATATCAGAATATGGAAAAGTAAACTGGAATGGTAGGTCAAACCCAGCCATAGGGGATAAGAGCATAATAATGATTCCTAGTGGTAATGACTTTAAGAAAAGTTCCTTAAAGTTACCGTGATGATGGTGGTCATGCCCTCCGTGCCCACTGTGATCATGCCCACTGTGCCCGCTGTGGTCATGCCCTCCGTGCCCACTGTGGTCATGACCAGCATGATGGTCGTGATGTTGATTCTTATGGTCTCTATGTTCTTCCGAGCTTACGTGCTCATGTTTTGAATGATCCATGTCGCCATGATTATGGTGACTGTGGGATGAATGTTTGTTGTTATTGTTCATTTTAAATTCCTCCTTATTCTTAATGATGATGTAAATGACATTTGCATTGTCTATGCGATTTCTGAAAAAAGTACACAGTTGATTGAATATTACTGGGACTGTATACCGGTCATTGGATTAAGACCTGAGAGTGTACACACCCGAAACGGGTTAGGTGCCAACTCATATACAAATATAAGCATTTATTACTAATGAGTACACACTTATTTTGCCAGTCCTCCACGGTCGTAGGACTGGCTAATTCGCATTTTGATCAGCGCACATTCTTTTACCGATATTAGAGATCACTAATACCGATATTAGTCGCGCCTAATATCGGTATTAGTAAATCCTCTGATCCAGGACCTAATTTTTCCCCACTCTGGGTGCGAGTCACACACATTAATATATAGCTGGGAAAAAGGCATCAGCATCTGCGCAAGGTGCTTGACGACAACCCCGAGTCCCCGGCATAAAGTGTATGGATAGATCCCGATGGAGATCGTCCCGATCGGTCCGACCTCATCGGATCGTCCGACGCGGCATTTTTGGTACCTTTACCTGCCCAATCATATAGGCCAATCAATCCAGTTTTAGCTTTGCAGAAATCGACTTTCCTCACCCTACTCCTGTCAGCGCTGACGCTCTGCTCTCCGCTCGGGGCTCAGACCCCGAGGGACGATAGTCCGGAGCTGCTATTCAGTGACTTCTACAGTCGGGCGCTCTGCCTTGAGCCGATCGACGTGGAGAGCGACCTCTCGCCCTACATTTCCCACCTCTGGCTGGCAAACCTTGCCGACTCGGTCCAGCCCTCAGCGCTCTCCGACATCGGCTTCCTCCTCACCCAGCTGGGTCAGCCGGAGCGCGCCCAGGCATATCTCATGCGCGCCTACCGCGCGTCACATGGGGATCACCTGATCGGTGAGCCTCTCGCTCGACTGGCGCTCGCCAATCAGGACTACGGCACCGCAGAGGAGGTGATCACGGAGCTCCTGGCCAAGGTGCCGGATGACCACTTCCTCCTCATCCTCCTGCAGCAGGCGTACCGATCGGAGGAGAAGTGGGATAAGGCGATCGAGGTGGGGAAAAAGATCGTCGAGCTGAGCAACGATGACCCGCGTCAGGTGTCGGGACTCTCGGGCCTCTACATACAGGCGGGGCGTCAGGCAGAGGCGCTGAAGCTGCTGGAGCAGTATGGCAAGAACCACCCGGGCGAGCCAACGACACAGACGGTACTCTTCTACCTCTACCTCTCTGACGGTGACTACGACCGCGCCGGGCAGGCTCTGGAGCAGCTGCGTAAGCAGGGCGCCGATAGCGACGCTCTGCGGGTGGCCGAGGTGACCTACCTCGCTCGCCGAGAGCGGTATCGCGAGGGGGCGAAGTACATACTCCGTCAGTCGCGGAGCGAGGGGATCGACCCGGAGCAGGTAGAGTCGCTGATCCAGACCTTATATAAGGAGTCCCCCAGTGCCACCGAGGCGCGACGAGAGATGGTGAGGGTGCGGCCCGACATTGCCAAGCTCTTTCCCCACACCCCGCAGCTCCTCCTCGGGCTCTCGCAGGATCATCTGCTGCTGGGCGACACGGTCGCCGCGGAGGCGATACTGAATAGGCTGGTGGATGACCGCGCCGAGCTGGTGTCACCATACGTCTACTTCACCGACCGCTATGCCGCCGCTGAGGATACGACACACCTCAGGCACTATGCCGAGGCGGGTCACGAGGCTCTGCCGGAGGAGGGAGTCTTCCGCCTTTACTTAGCCCTCCTCGCGGTCAATGCAGGCGACACGACCGGCTATCGCAAGCAGCTGGACGATGCCCTGACTGTGGTCTCGACTGAGGATCGATTTTATCCTCAACTGGCGCTCCTGCGGGCAGATGACCTGAGTGGCGGGGGAGACTTTGAGGCGGCAAGGCCCTACTACGAGGCAGCCGTGAGCCAGCCACTGCCCCCAGCGTACAATAACTACGCCTACTTCCTCACGGAGAAGTCCGGCACCCCGGCCGACCTCGATAAGGCGGAGAAGCTGGCCCGGCAGGCGATCAAGCTGGAGCCGGACAATGGGACCTACCTCGACACTTATGCTTGGGTACTCTACCGCAAGGGCTCATCGATGCTCGCCCTGATCTACATCAAGAAGGCGATCGAGGCGACTGAGACACCCGACCCGACACTCTACGAGCACCTCGCCGAGATCCTCACCGCTGAGGGTCGGTACGACGAGGCGATAGAGGCGTGGCGACACTGCCTCGAGAGCGGGGGCGACACGAAGAGGGTGGCACAAAAGGTAGAGGCCATCACGGAGATGAAAAAGAGTAAAAAGACCGAGCCGGTGACCGACTGACTCGGAGAAGAAAAATCAGTCACTTAGATCAAGGAAAAGCACCATGAGACAGACCATACATAGACCTGCATCCATCCTTCTACTCCCCTTACTGGGGGTGCTACTGCTCGTTGCCACCTCGTGCGGCTCACGGAGAAGATCCGTCGGTGGCTCGGGAGCCATGGGGACCCTCTCCAAGAGCGAAGTGATCCGAGGCTATGCCGCACTTCCCTCCTACCCCCTCGCCGATGCACGCGGTATGCTCTCCGTCTCAGCGGGCGACAAGGGCGATCTCTCGAGTGGCTACCGGATGTCGATCTACCCAGGGGAGGCGATGGTGATCTCGGCAAGGCCGATGGGACTCTTTGAGGCCGGTCGTGTGACGCTGCTCCCCGACCGGGTGGTGCTGCTGGATAAGATGGACCGCTATGGCGTGGATGAGGCACTGGACGTCACACCGGCGCTACCGGTCAGCATCCTTGACCTCTTCGGCTCCGTCAGCACAGCGCGCCTGGAGGAGATGAGTATGACCCGGGAGCCGGGAGGATACCGCTTCACCGACCGGGATAGCGGGAGCGAGCTCTTCATGGACCTGGACCTCAATCTCACCGGCATGTCGATCGACCTGCCGAGACGAGCGGGAGGGGTGACCGTCTCTTTCTCCCACTTCACCACCATATCCGGCTACCGTCCTCTCCCGCAGCGGATGAGCGCTGAGCTGCGTATGCCCTCGATGGGCGACCCAGCCACGCTGGCACTGACGATAACTGACTACGACACCAAGCCGTCGATGAGACCCGATAAGGCACTTCCCGACGACTATACCCGACTCAGCCTCTTCCGGCTGATCTCTGTAATCCTCGGCAAATGAAGCACCTCAAGACCCCCCTCTTGCTCCTCCTGCTCCTCTCCCTCTCCCTGACACCGCTCACGGAGGGGGCGGCACAGACGACGAAGAAGTCGGATGTGGTACGACAGCTGGAGAACCAGCGGAAGAAGATCCAGGAGGAGATCAAGCGGATCTCCGCACTCCTGACCCAGACCACCTCTTCGTCTAAGAATACCCTACAGCGCATCTCCCTCCTCGACCAGCAGATCCGCGCTCGTAAGGAGGCGATAGCGACGATGCAGAGCGAGGTGACTGCGCTCAATGGTCAGATCGATGAGCTGGAGGTGCAGCTGGACTCGCTACAGGTGCAGTTTGACCGCAAGCAGGTGAGCTACATCAAGTCGATCCGCGCTCTCCAGACCCACCACTCGACCGAGGATATGATGATGTTTGTCCTCAGTGCCAAGGACTTCGCCGAGGGGATGCGCCGGGCGGAGTACCTCGGGCAGTATGCCAAGTGGCAACGCAATCAGGCGGAGAAGCTGAAGGCTCTCCGCGCTGAGATAGAGGCTCAGAGGGCTGAGCTGGAGCGGGCGCGCGATAAGCAGCAGCAGCTCCTCAATGACAAGACCGCCGAGCAGACCAAGCTACAGGCGGATCAGGACGCTGCCCGTCAGGAGGCCACCCGACTGAAGGGGAAGGAGAAGGAGCTCCGGCAGCAGATCAAGAAGCAACAGCAGCAGGCCGCTGCCCTCGACCGGAAGATCCAAGAGCAGATCCGCAAGGAGGTGGAGGAGGCTCGGCGAAAGGCTGAGCTGGAGGCTCAGAAGGCCCAGAAGGGGAGCAAGGTCAGCCGCCGTCGCGCTGCCACCAAGGGCGGCTATGCAATGACGGAGAAGGAGATCAAGCTGTCGAAAAACTTTGCCGACAATCGGGGTAAGCTCCCCAGCCCGATCTCCGGTCCGAGCCGGGTAGTCTCCCGCTTCGGTCGGCAGAAGATTGCCGGTATGCAGTATGTCGAGCTGAATAACAACGGCATCGACCTGCAGGGTGCCGCAGGAGCACGGGCACTCTCCGTCTTTGATGGCGTGGTGACGCGCATCTTCACCCTCGAGGGCTTCAATAACAGCATCATCATCCGCCATGGTAATTACCTCACCGTCTACAGCAACCTGACGGAGGTCTTTGTCAAGACGGGCGACAAGGTCACTACCGGGCAGGCTCTCGGTAAGGTCTACTCCGATCCCGACGTGGGCGGTGCGACGAAGCTCCACTTCCAGCTCTGGAAGGAGACCACCAAGCTCGACCCCTCTGTATGGATCAGGCACTGACCCCTACCCTCCTCTCGCTCCGTGAGCTGAGCGAGACGCTGGAGGGACGTCCTTTTGTCGCCACGGTAGGCTCCTTCGACGGAGTCCACCTGGGACATCGAGCGGTGATCGAGAGGACCGTCCACGAAGCAGAGAGAGGGGGGGACGCCTCCGTGGTGATCACCTTTGACGGACATCCCTCCGAGGTGCTCCACAAAAGTGCTCCGCCTCTGATCACCAGCACGACCGAGAAGATCCGCTACCTCGCCCCCCTCGGGGCGGATGCGATCTTGCTCCTCCCCTTTACCCCTGAGCTGGCCGCCCTCTCGATGAGCGACTTCATCGGGGCGCTCCGGGAGATCGGACTGACTCGGATGGTACTGGGGTACAACAGCCGATTTGGGTGCGACACATCAGGGATCCCCTTTGACCTCTTTGACAAAAAGATGGCAGCGCTCGGTGTGCCGGTGGATCGCGTGTCACCGGTGAGTCCGGGTGGTAAGGAGGTGAGCAGCAGCCACATCCGGGAGCTGCTCGCTGAGGGACGTATCCCGGAGGCGGAGGCGCTACTGGGGCACCCCTACAGCCTCTGTGGCTACGTCGCGGGGGGACGGCAGATCGGGCGACAGATGGGCTTCCCCACAGCGAATATCGTCCCCGAGGGAGCGGCCCCGCTGATCCCGAGGGATGCAGTGCTGGCAGCGGAGGTACTGCTGGACGGAGTCACCTACCCAGCGATGGCCTACTACGGCACCGCACCGACGATCAGCGCCGACGACAGAGACTACAGGATCGAGGCCTTCCTCCTCGACTTTAGCGGTGACCTCTACGGGGATCGTGTGGAGATCTCTTTCCTTCTCTACCTCAGGGGCGACAAGCGCTTCGACAGCCTCGAGGAGCTGAGGGAGCAGCTACTCGAGGACGAGGAGGCTACCCGAGACTTCTTCCGCAAGAGAGGTCGCAGCGTATAGAGCCAAAAATTGCTACCTTTGTAACCACTATGAGACTAAGATCTTACCATACCATTGGGCTGGCGATCATCACCCTACTGATGACCGCATCGTCCCTACGTGCGCAGGAGTCGGTGATCGACTCGCTCACGGTGCGCAATATCTTTGACGAGCTGGCGCTCATCAAGGAGGGCGAGGGGACGGTCTTTATCACGCAGTCGCCCGACATTGCAGCGCTGGTGCACAATCGCCCCTCGCTGATCACTAAGGACGACCTCCAGGCAGGCTACACCTACAGGAGCGGCTACCGGATCCAGGTATTCAGTAGCAACGACACCAACGCCCGCAGCACTGCCTCCTACCGAGCACGACAGCTCAAGGATGCCTACCCGGAGATCGAGACCGATGTGCTCTACAAGGCACCCTTCTGGAGCGTCCGGACCGGTAGCTTCGTCACTCGCGAGGAGGCGAGAGACTTCATAGCTCGGCTCAAGGGGCGATTCCCTGCCTTTGCCCGAGAGATGCATGTGGTGCCGTCTAAGATCAAAGTACCACTCTAACGACTGACCCATCACTATGACCTCACGTCACGACAACCCCTACTTCACCGAGGAGGTCGATCCGCAGGAGATACAGGAGCGGACCGACCGACTGGCTGAGCTCTCCCGTCAGATCCTTACCGAGCTGGGTGAGGATGCCGGTCGCGATGGCCTCCAGGAGACGCCAGTACGCGTCGCCAAGGCACTCCAGGCACTCACCCGAGGCTACCATCAGGATCCCAAGGCGGTGCTCCGTGCTGCCACCTTTGAGGACGACTACAGCCAGATGGTGATCGTGAAGGATATCGAGTTTTACTCCCTCTGCGAGCATCATATGCTCCCATTCTTCGGCAAGGTACACATCGCCTACATACCCAACGGCCACATCACCGGGCTGAGCAAGCTGGCCCGCATCGTGGACATCTTCTCCCGTCGTCTGCAGGTGCAGGAGCGGCTCACGAGGCAGATCAAGGACTGCATTGAGGAGGCGCTTCACCCGCTCGGCGTGATGGTGGTGATCGAGGCGCGGCACCTCTGTATGCAGATGCGGGGCGTGCAGAAGCAAAATGCGATCACGACGACGAGCGACTTCTGCGGCGCTTTTGAGCGGCAGAGCACCCGATCCGAGTTCCTCGAGCTGATCCACCACGAGGGTAAGGGATACGTTTAATCTTAATAGAAAAAGGAAAATCATCATGAGCAATATCAAGCACACCCTGATCCTCTGCCTGGGAGTCCTCCTCGGCATGACCGCCTTCGGCAGCGCTGAGGCACAGTTCCACTGGGGACTCCGCGCCGGAGCCGACTTCTCCAAGTTCCCCACCACGGCGGAGCAATTTAAGTCCGACTACTACACCGGCTTCCACGTCGGTCCGACGGTCGAGCTGCAGCTGCCTCTCCGCTTCTCCATCGATGCCTCACTGCTCTTCTCTCAAAAGAAGGTGGGGATGACTATGGAGGAGACAAAGGCGAAGGACATCCTGAAGACCAATTACATCATCGTGCCGGTGAATGCGAAGTACGACCTCGTCAGCCTCCCTGGTGCGGACGTAATGGTCATCGCGGGACCGCAATTCAATTTTATGCTCAGCAACAACCTTGGGGACCTGAAGGACCTGAATGCCCTGCGGGAGACTGAGGCCAAGAAAGCGTCTGTCGGAGTCAATGTCGGTCTCGGCGTGCGGGTGCTGAAGATGCTGCAGATCTCTGCGCTCTACAATGCCACGCTGTCAGACGACTACAAGTTTACGAGCCTCAATCAGACGACGAAGGATGTCTTCAATGCCAAGACCAATAGCTTCGTCATCCAAGCCGCTGTCCTCTTCTGATAGAGTCAGCTGCCGTTATATAAGGAGAGACGCACCATCCGGCGAGGATGGTGCGTCTCTCTTTTTTTACTTGATCACCGCGCGACCGGCGTAGACGGCAGCGATGCCGAGACCGACGCTGAGGAGGATGTAGAGTGCCATCAGGCTATAGGCGCCGCTCTCCTTGAGCATCAGGCACTCCTTGGAGAAGGTGGAGAAAGTGGTGAAGCCGCCACAGAGCCCCACGGTGAGCCCCCGAGCGATCGCCGTATCGAGCGAAGTGGTCTCCGCAAGGGCGGTCAGCAGCCCGATGAGGAAGCAGCCGAGGAGGTTGATCACAAGTGTCCAAAGCGGGAAGCCGTGTACGAGAGTGGGCAGAGGGAGCAGCCCGATGCCGTAGCGGAGGATGCCGCCCAGCATACTGCCCAGTCCGACGAAGAGTATAGTTCTCATTATATATTCTAAGCTGTGAGTCCGGAGAGTCGCTCGAGGATCGTCGTCGCCTGGCGGAGCGTCTCCACACCACGGACGGAGATACTGCGGTCGCCTTTCTCCTCTTTAAATCGTAGCTCCTCGCCCCACTGAGCCGCAGCCTGGAGGATGTGGGAGAAGAGCGGACTCCTGTAGTAGGGGCTGTGGAGGTCGCGGACGAGGGTCAGCTTGAGCAGTCCGCGCTTGAGCAGCACCCGCTCCACGCCACACCGCATCGCCAGGAGGCGCAGCTCCACCACATGGAGCAGCTCCTCTCCCTCGCGTGGCATCGGACCGAAGCGGTCCACCATACGGTCGTAGAAGTCGAGAAGATCCCTCTTCCGCTGGATGCTATCCAGCTCCCGGTAGAGGCGCATCCGCTCCTCGTCTCCCGGGACATAGGTCTGGGGGAAGTAGGCAGCCACATCGGTGTCGATGGAGGTATCGGTGACATAGGACCGGCGGTGCCCCTTCTTGTCGGAGGGAGAGGGGCTCTCTGCCTGCTCCACAGGCTCCTCCTCTGTCGGAAAGAGATCGGCAAACTCCTCATCCTTAAGCTCCCTGACCGCCTCCTCCAGCACCTGCTTGTAGGTCTCGTAGCCGAGGTCGGCGATGAAGCCGGACTGCTCCGAGCCGAGGAGGTTTCCCGCGCCCCGTATGTCGAGGTCCTGCATGGCGATCTGGATACCGCTCCCCAGCTCCGCAAAGGAGACGATGCTCTCGAGTCGACGCTTCGCTGTATCGGTCAGCGCATCCGCCGGGGGCGTCAGGAGGATGCAGTACGCCTGCCGATCCCCGCGCCCTACCCGACCGCGGAGCTGGTGGAGGTCGCTGAGACCGAAGCGCTGCGCCTCATTGACGATGATGGTATTGGCATTGGGCACATCGATCCCATTCTCCACCACGGAGGTGGCGAGGAGCACATCGTACTCCTGATTGACAAAGCCGGTCAGCACCTTCTCCAGCTCCTTAGGTGGCATCTGACCGTGACCGACACCTATGCGGACGCCCGGCACCGCCTTCCGGATATCCTCCTCCACACTCTCCATGGTGCGGATCCGGTTATTGATCACAAAGACCTGCCCATCCCTCGCCAGCTCAGCATTGATCGCATCGGCGAGCACCTCGGGGCTGTAGGTGGTGTGGTCGGTCCGCACGGGGTGACGATTGGGCGGCGGAGTGAGGATATTGGAGAGGTCGCGGGCGCCCATGAGGGAGAATTGGAGCGTCCTCGGGATCGGCGTGGCGGTCATCGTCAGCGTGTCCACCTCAGCGCGCATCTTCCGGATCTTCTCCTTCACAGCAACGCCAAACTTCTGCTCCTCATCGATGATCAGCAGCCCCAGGTCCTTAAATTTCACCCCCTTCCCCGCCAGCGAGTGGGTGCCGATCAGTATGTCGATCTTCCCCTCCGCGAGATCCGTCAGCAGCTGCGTCCGCTCCTTCCCCTGCCGTGCGGCATTGAGGTAATCGACCCGCACGGGGAAGTCCTTGAGCCTTTTCTTAAAGGTGTGATAGTGCTGGTAGGCAAGCACGGTCGTCGGCACCATCACCGCCACCTGCTTGCTGTCGGCGCACGCCTTAAATGCCGCCCTCACGGCGATCTCCGTCTTGCCGAAGCCGACATCCCCGCAGACAAGCCGGTCCATCGGCACGGGCGACTCCATATCCGCCTTCACCTCCTCCGTAGCCCGCTCCTGATCGGGCGTATCCTCATACATGAAGGAGGCCTCCAGCTCCTGCTGCAGGTAGGTGTCGGGGCTAAAGGCGAAGCCCTTCATCTTCAGCCGCTGGGCGTAGAGCTTGATCAGGTCGCGGGCAATCTCCTTGACCTTCTTCTTCGTCTTGTCCTTGAGCCGATCCCAGGCACCGCTGCCCAGCTTATTGAGCTGCGGAGACTCCTCCACATCCTTGCTCTTGTACTTGGAGATGCGGCTGAGGGCGTTGATGCTGACGTAGAGGCTGTCGCCGCCCTTAAAGTTGAGCCGCACCGCCTCCCTTTCCTCCCCATTTTGCTCGATCTGGCAGAGCCCGCCAAACTGTGCCACCCCGTAGTCGGAGTGGACGACGTAGTCCCCGTACTCAAATCCCCGGATGTCCTGCAGTGTCAGCGCCGAGCTCCGCTTGCGGATGCGGTCACTCTTGAGCCTATAGCCGTGGTACCGCTCGAAGATGGAGTGGTCCGTCAGCAGGCAGAGCTTGATCTCGTGGTCGATGAAGCCCCCGTGCAGCGTCGGTCGCAGCGGGACGAAGTGGACCGGCTGCTCCCGCTCGGCGAGGAGCCTGTGAAGTCGCCCCAGCTGGCTCTCTTGGTCACTCATGATCATCGTCGCAAAGGACTGATGCTGGGAGTCGGAGAGCGTCTCGGCGAGGAGGTCCATCTTCTTATGAAAGAGGGGCTCCGGCTGCTCGCGGAAGGCGATCTCCTGCCACTGCGACTGCTCCCTCAGGTCGACGCCCCCGGTGAGGAGCGAGAAGTGCTCCAGCTGCTCCATCACCGTCTCCGGCTCGATCAGCCGCGCCTGCATCTCCTCGAGGGTGTGGAAGATATTGTCCTCCGGATGGACCGGGGGCATCTCGTAGACCGTGCGGAGGGTGGAGGGGAAGAAGGAGTGGCTCGGCAGATAGACCACCGCCTCCGCCGGCAGCAGCTCGAGGAGCGAGGTACCCTTGCTCTCACTCTTGCTATCTACCGGTGCCAGGATCCGCACCCGCTCCATCGTCTCGCCGGAGAGCTGGCTCTCGGGGTCAAAGAAGCTGATCGTCTCCACCTCATCACCGATGAAGTCGATCCGCACCGGTAGGTCCTGTGCGTACGAGTAGATGTCGATCAGACTGCCGCGGACGGCAAATTGTCCCGGCATGTAGACGTAGTCCGTCTCCTCGAAGCCCAGCGACCAAAGCCGCTCGCGGAGAGACTTCCGCTCATACTCCTCCCCGAGCGCGATGTCGATATGCCCCGCCTCATACTCCGCCTGGTCGGCAAAGCCCTCCGGCAGCGCCGCCGCATAGGTGACGATGATCCGTGGTGGCACCCCGCCACCCCTCAGCCGATCAGCGATCTCGCTCCGCAGCACCTCATTGGCCGCATCGGGCTGTCCGTAGCGGATGCCACGACGATAGAGCGAGGGGAGGAAAAAGACCTGCTCCTCGCCCCCCATCAGGGCGACCAGGTCACTCTGCAGGTAGCCCGCACTCTCCTCATCGTCACAGACGAGGAGGAAGGTCGGCACCTGTGCGAGCCGATCCGCCAGCTCGGCAAAGAGGAGCGCCGGAGCGGAGCCGGCAAGACCGGAGAGGAAGAGCCGGGCGGGACTCTTCCGCTCCTGGGCGAGGGAGCGGACGATCGTCTGCAGAGCGGGATGCTTCCCGTAGAGGCCCCGCAGCGTACTTAAGCCGACAGTCTTGGCTGTCGTTTCTTCTGGATCTTTGTTCTTCATGTACGGGGGCAAAGGTACCGCTTTTCCCTCACCCCGAGTGGACTAAAAGCCGTAGCTCACAGGGGTGACGCATTTGGATTTGCTCAAGGTCTCCCCTAGGTAAAAGGCGAGCACGCCTGTCGGGGTGCTCGCCCTGCCGACCTCCTTAGGGTCATCGGACAAGGGCGTATGTGAAGACCGCTACATAGGAGACTCTCTCCGCACCCGAAGGGTGCTCGCTCCATAGGCATCGGTCGAGGCACGAAGTGCCGATGACCGATGTATAAGCGTACACATCATCCCTCGACCCCTTGCGGGTCGCCGGCATTGGAGATGTCTGCTCGGCGACCCACAAGGGGTCGAGGTGGTAGGCTGGGGCTCTGTACATCGGTCACCGCTTCGCGGATGACCGATGCCTATGGAGCGAGCACCCCTGTCGGGGTGCTTCGTTCGGCACTCTTCACGATGAGTTGAGTGGCTTCTGTAACGCTCAAATGCGTCAGCCCTGCCGTATCTCAGTTCCAGCGCCGGCCCGGGACTGCCCCTGCTCATAGAGAGCAGCCCCCGCTGAGGACCGACTTTATCCTCCTCGAGTATACGCCTGAGGATCAGTAGCAAGGAGCGCCCTCCCTCTAGCGTATTTCTAATACCGATATTAGAGTTCACTAATACCGATATTAGAGTTTACTAATACCGATATTAGAGTTCGCTAATATCGGTATTAGGATTGACGCTTATCCCAAAAACAAGTACATTTGCAACGTGTACCATATTGGTACACATAAGAGCAAAGCAAGAAGGATTATGATCATAGTCACGGCAAGAGACTTTAGGGGCGAGCAAGGGAAGTACTTCCGGATGGTAGAGAGGGGCGAGGACGTGGTCATCAAGTCGAGAGACCACGGCTCCTTCAAGCTTGTTCCGATCACAGACGATGATACCCTGCTCTCTAAGAAGGAATTCTTTGATAAGATCAGGCAGGCAGAGGAGGAGATAGAGGCTGGAGAGGGCAAGGACTTTGCCACCGCTGAGGAGGCAGCGACCTATTTCCGCTCCTTATAGTGTATCACATCAAGGCCTCAAAGACCTTTGAGGAGGACCTCAAGAAGCTCAAGAAGCGTGAGGCTAAAGTCTCCAGAAAACCCTTAGACTCATCGAGGAGGTAGCTGAGCATCCTGAGTCAGGGACCGGCAAGCCGGAACCGCTAAGGGGACTGCCACCGGGGAGGTGGTCACGGAGACTGACCCAGAAGCACCGACTGGTATACCGGATAGTAGAGGAGGCGAAGGAGGTCCACCTGCTATCCGCCTATGGACACTACGACGACAAATAGCACCGGATGCAGGGTGTAGGGGAATCAAAAAATGGCTAACTTCGCATCAGAATCAACCACGATTACTTGATACAATCCCAATAATGACTGACCCTGCTGTCCCCTCCGCAGAGACGACAACGACTCACCGAGCCGGACCGATGGCTAAGGAGATCCTCCTGATCGTCATCGGCTCCTTCCTCGAGGCGCTGGCGTATGGTGGCTTCATCGCCCCCAACGATATCATCCCCGGTGGGGTCTATGGTATCACCATCGCCCTCCACGAGCTGACGAAGGGGGTATTTGCTTTCGCTCCCGACGGACTGCCGATCGGGACGACGGCGCTCTTCTTCAACGTCCCCCTCCTCCTCCTGGCGATGCATAAGCTGGGGCTGAAGTCGGGACCCAAGACGGTGCTCACCTTTATCCTCATCTCGCTTTTCACCGACGGGATCACCCTCTTCCTCGACCACAAGCCGATCATCGACGATATGATCCTCGCCTCCTGCTACGGCGGGGCGATCCTCGGTGTGGGGGTCTTCCTCGTCTTCCGTGCCGAGAGCACGAGCGCAGGGACGGACGTGCTGGGGCGGATCATCGCCAAGGGACGGAATATCAAGCTCGGCACCTGCATCATCATCATCGACTCGATCGTGGTCGTCTTCGGCCTGCTGGTCTTCCGGGACATCAAGGTGCCGCTTTACTCGTGGCTCACCATATTTATATACGGTCGGGTGGTCGAGTTCCTCTCGCCCGAGAACCCCAAGAAGGCAGTCTTCATCGTCTCCACTCAGGTGGAGCCGATCCGTCAGTGCCTCTCCGCCCTCGGCGTGCGGGGATCGATCCTCCACGGACGGGGCATGTACGAGGGTGTGGAGCGCGAGGTGCTCTTCATCGTCGCCGAGCGGAAGACACTCCGCCGCATACGAAGCGAAGTCAGAGCCCTGGACCCCAAGGCCTTTATCTCCACCATGGATGCCGGCGAGGATCCGCTGCCGATCCCTAAGGCTCCTCATCAGTAATCTCTTATGTCTAAGCTAAGTCCGGAAATGTGTACCGTCCCCGTGGACGGCGAGTATGATCCCTCGGTGATGCGCTTCCTCCACATACGCACCCACCTGCGTGAGGAGCTGTCCACCGGCAAGTACCCGTATCGGGTCGATATCACCTGGCCCTACGATGGGGACGAGAAGGGGCTCCCCGACCCTGAGACCGCCGATGCGATGAAGGGCTTCCGCGAGCGGGTGATCGACGAAGCGCTCGAGCGGGACAAGCTTGCCCTACTCGCCTACGAGGTGGTGGGCGAGGAGCGCTGCCTCTGGTGCATCTACACGCGGAATATCCCAGCCTTCCAGGAGATGCTCAACGAAGCCTCCGCGGAGCTGCCGGACTACCCGCTGGAGATCTATGCAGAGGAGGACCGGGAGGGTCTCGCCTTTGGCGAAGTGGAGCCGCTGATCGCGGCTGAGTAGCCTGCCCGTAAATGCAAAGCGGGGACGCACTTCGGATAAAAGTGCGTCCCCGCTCTGTATCAGGACCTTTGGTGGACGAGGTGAAAGAAATATCAATTTTTCTTCAAGAATAGCTACTGTAAATTTGTAAGGTACCGAGTTTATACCTATCTTTGCTTCGTCAACCAATCAAAGTAAGTAACGCAATGGAGACAGACAGCAGAGAGCGCACCCCGGTAGTCGACGTCCGGGAGCTGCACAAGACATATCCGGGAGCTCAGCCGCTCCACGTCCTTAAGGGCGTCTCCCTCCGAGTCGAGGAGGGAGAGATGGTGTCTCTGATGGGAGCGAGTGGCTCCGGCAAGAGTACCCTACTCAATGTCCTCGGCATCCTCGACACCTACGACGCCGGCTCATACTACCTGGACGGGCAGCTGATCACCCGCCCGGGGGAGAACGAAGCAGCGGAGCTCCGGGGGCATAAGATCGGATTTGTCTTCCAGTCCTTCAACCTCATCTCCTTCAAGACTGCGCTGGAGAATGTCGCCCTGCCGCTTTACTATCAGGGCGTCAGCACCCGCAAGCGGATGAAGCTCGCCGAGGAGTACCTTGATCGCGTGGGACTGCTCCCCTGGAGGGATCACCTGCCTAATGAGATGTCCGGCGGACAGAAGCAGCGCGTCTCCATCGCCCGGGCTCTCATCACCCGCCCCCGCCTGCTCCTTGCCGACGAGCCGACCGGCGCACTCGACAGCGCCACGGCAGATGATGTGATGCGGCTCCTCAGGGAGATCAATGAGGAGGACCACATGACCGAGCTCATCGTCACCCACGCCAAGGAGGTGGCAGAGCTGACCGACAGGATCATCCACATCAAGGACGGCCTCATCACCGACGAGCCATGAAAGAGCTATTTGCCGAGATCCTCGCCTCTATGCGGACGAGCAAGCTCCGCACCTTCCTCACCTCCTTCACCATCGCCTGGGGGATCATCATCCTTGTCGTGCTGCTGGGCATCGGGACCGGCATCCGCAATGGTGCCACCCGCATGTCTGAGGATATGGGGATGAGCCACTTCGGGACGAAGGTCACCCTACAGGAGACCGACCTGCCCTATGCGGGGTACCAGAAGGGACGGAAGCCCCGGCTGACCGCCGAGCAGATCGATCGCCTGAGGAGCACCTTTGCCGATGATCTCTACGGCATCGATCCGGCCCCGAGCTTCTCCTTCCTCACCTTCACCACCGACTTCGGCTCCGCCAGCACCCAACTGGATACCGCCACGCCTCTGAGTGAGCGCTTCCGCACCCTCCGCGTGATACAGGGACGCACTTTCTCCCCCCGCGAACTGGCTATGGGGGAGCGGGTGGCGCTACTCTGCAAGAGTACCATCTCGAAGCTCTTCGAGGCCGGCACCGACCCCATCGGACAGGTGATCACTGCCGGAGGCATCAGCTACCGCATCATCGGCGTGACGGAGGATGTCAATCCCTTCTTCGCCGTGACTGAGATACCGCTCACCACCTACCAGGGACTCTACCCCAATCAAATGATCGAGGTGAGCAACATTAAGCTTTACCCAAAAGGGTCCAAGGCAGAAGAGATGAAGAGCTTCGAAGAGCGACTTAAGGGCGAGCTGTCGAGTATGCTGAAGTTTGACCCCAACGATGCCTACGTCTTCCGACTCCACAGCTCCACGGATGTGAAAAACTCAATGGACAAGGCCTTCAATGGTCTCGACATGCTCCTCTGGATCATGGGGCTCGGCAGCCTCGCCGTCGGCTCCATCGGCGTCTCCACCATCATGACCGTCACCGTGCGGGAGCGCATGCGGGAGATCGGCATCCGCAAGGCCCTCGGCGCCCGACCGAGAGACATACTCAAGATGATCCTCGGCGAGAGCGTCGCCCTCTCCGTCGTCTCCGGTCTCGTCGGGCTGCTCCTCGGCGCCGGCATCGTCCGGCTCATCGGCTACTCTGCCGAGCACGATAGCTGGGCGATCCAGGAGATAAATAATGAAAATGGTGCCGAGGCGGCCTACTACCACATCGTCAGCGACCCGAGTGTCAACCTCAGCATCGCCATCGGAGCGCTGATCGTACTGGTGCTTGTCGGCATCATCGCCGGCATCCGTCCGGCACGCCACGCCCTCCATGTCCCTGCCGTCATCGCCATGAGAGATAAGTAAGAGTATGAGTAAGCTATTCTCCACAGAGCTCTGGAGCGAGGTCTTCTACTCGCTGAGACGCAACCGCCGCCGCACCCTCGTCACGTCACTTGGGGTCTTCTTCGGGATGTTTTTCTTCGTCCTCCTCGACGGGCTGGGCACCGGCATCGGCAACAGCATCAACGAGGGTTTCTCCACCCTCTCCAAGCGTATGGTCGCAGTCTTTGGGAGTCGAACCACCAAGCCCTACCGGGGTTATAAGGCCAACCGCTACATCGAGCTCACCTACCGGGACTACCTCTGGATGAGCGACCATGCCAAGAGCCTCGATAAGGCAGGCTGCTTCCTCGGCTTCAATAAGGAAAACATGTGGTCGGACTCCCAGATCACTGCCAACGGCAAGTCGGCAAAGGACTTCGTTGTCGGCGTCACTCACGAGTACCCCTACGACATCCGCCCGGTAATCGTCTCTTATGGGCGCTATATGACTCGCGAGGAGATCAAGCGGGGTGACCCGGTCTGTGTCATGGGACTGAGGACGACAAAGAACTTCTTTGACAAGCCGGAGGACGCAGTGGGGAAGTACCTCTCCGTCGGAGGGATTGCCTTCCGCATCGTAGGGGTGATCGAGACTATGAACGACAACTTCAATCTTGGATATAATGCCAAGTGGTGTGTCGAGGTGCCGATAGACTTTGCCGTCGGTGGCAATCTAGACCGGGAGGTGATGATCTCCGGACTGCTTAAGGAGGGCAGCTCAGCCGACGACCTCCGGAGCGAGCTGAGTGGTTACATTGCTCGCGTCCACCACGTGGATCCGACCGACACCGGCGCGCTCGGTATGGTGGACGTCGAGTCACAGCTCCGCATCTTTGACCTGATGGCCAACCTCCTGAATGCCCTCGTATGGATCATCGGTCTCGGCACCCTCCTCACCGGCGTCATCTCGGTCAGCAACATCCTCCTCGTGACCGTCAAGGAGCGACAGCGGGAGATCGGTGTCCGCCGCGCCCTCGGAGCCAAGCCGATCGACATTGTGATCCAATTTATGCTCGAGTCGATGGCGATGATCCTCGTCGCCGGACTCCTCGGGCTGCTCGTCGGACTGCTCCTTCTCCTCGGCATCGGCGCCCTGTCGGAGAGTACCGGCAAGCTGGCTGAGATCCTCGTACGCCCCTACCCGACGCCGGGGATCCTCCTCTTCTCCCTCATCATCATGATCCTTTCGGGTGCCTTTGCCGGGCTATTGCCGGTGCAGAAGGCGCTCGGCATCAAGGCGATCGACGCCATACGCGACGAGTAATCCCCTTTTCCTTATAGACAAAAAACAATAACTACCTATCATATCTCCATTATGATCCAAGATCCATCACAGTCCGGCACCGTCCCGGTGCAGAAGAAGCGTGCGAAGAAGTGGCCCAAGATCCTCCTCTGGGTCGTCATCGGCCTCGCCATCATCGGTGTCATCGCCACCTCGATCGTCAAGTCGCAGGGTAAGACGAAGGAGCTCTACGAGGAGGTCACCCCGACCGCCAATGACTCGATCGTCAAGTCGACCGTCCTCACCGGCTCCATCGAGCCGCGCGACGAGATCCTCGTGAAGCCCAATATGAACGGCATCATCGCTGAGCTCAATCACCTCCCCGGTGACTTCGTCCAGGAGGGCGAGCTGATCGCCAAGATCCAGATGGTCCCCGACGTCGCCATGGTCCAGAGTGCCGCCTCTCGCGTCGATGCCGCCCGCGTCGACCTGAAGCGCACCGAGGAGGTCTACAAGCGCGACAAGTCCCTCTACGACCAGCAGATCCTCGCCAAGGAGGCCTACGAGACCTCGCTCGCCAACTACCGCCGCGCCAAGATCGAGTACAGCTCCGCCGTCGAGCAGCTCGACCTCACCCGCACCGGCTCCTCCGCCTCCACCTCCAAGCGGAATAACACCCTCGTCTTTGCCACCGTCACCGGGACGATCCTCGAGCAGCCGGTCAAGGTCGGCTCACGCGTCACGATGGCGAATAACTTCAGCGAGGGTACCACCGTCGTCAGCATCGCCGACCTCACCGACCTCCTCTTCATCGGTAATGTCAATGAGAGCGACGTCAATAACGTCACCGTCGGCTCCCCCGTCACGATCCACGTCGGGGCGCTCAAGGACAAGACCTACCACGCTGTCGTGGAGTACGTCTCCCCCAAGGGCAAGGACACCAGCGGGACGATCCTCTTCGAGGTGAAGGCGGCGATCTCGGGTGACGACCTCTCGGCACTCAAGGCTGGTTTCTCCAGCAATGCCGAGGTAGAGATGGCGCACAAGACCGGTGTCCTCACCATCCCCGAGGCGACCGTCACCTACGAGGGCGACAAGAGCTTCGTCTTCGTCAAGGGCAGCAAGGGGCAGTATGAGAAGAAGGAGGTGACCCTTGGCCTCTCCGACGGCATCAAGGTGGAGGTACTCTCCGGACTCACCGGCGACGAGACGCTCCGCGGTAATCTTATGAAGAAGAAGAACTAATCCACCATGATCGCTCACAGACTTTTCGTCCCCACTCTTCTCCTCCCGCTCCTCGCCCTCACGGCTACGGCGCAGGTGCCGGAGGCGGAGCCTACCCTCAGCAGCGAGATGACCCTCTCGCAGTGCATCACCTACGCACAGAGGCACAGCCCCGAGCTGATCCCCGCCCAGGTGCAGATGGAGCAACTCGAGGTGCAGGAGGAGTCGGCTAAGATGGCCTTCCTCCCCGACCTCAATGCCGGCGTGGGGCAAAACTTCTCCTTTGGCTACACCCAAGGACACGATAAGGTGCTGAGGAAGAACAACGGATCCTCCACCGGGCTCAATGTCTCCACTTCGCTCTCCCTCTTTGAGGGCGGCGCCCGCTGGTGGGCACTTAAGAGCAGCCAAGAGGCGCTCGAGAGCAAGGACTACATCCTCGACGAGGTGGAGGACCGGATCGCCCTCACCGTCGCCTCCAGCTACGTCGGCGTCCTCCTCGCTCAGCAGATCGTCGAGGTGGCGGAGGAGAATCTCTCCCTCTCCCTTATGCAGCAGAAGCGGGTCGATGCTCAGGTGGCAGCGGGCAAGCTCGCTCCCTCGGAGCAGCTCAAGATGCGTACCCAGGTGGGTCAGGATCGCCTGGCGCTCAATGAGGCAAAGTCCGACCTCGACCGTGCCATGCGCGTCCTCCGACTCGATATGGGCATCACGGAGGAGGGCGAGACCTTTACCGTGCCTCAGGAGGATCCCGAGAGCGTCATCGCCCGATTGGAGCGGGAGTCACCCTATCGTGCGGCACCGGAGTGGACCAATCCCTCCCTCCGTCTCGCTCAGCTACGGTACGACCTCTCCTCCTACGACGTCAAGCGCGCCAAGGCTGGCTATATGCCCCGCCTAAGCCTCTCCGGTGGCTACTCTAATGGCTACTTCCACTACTTCGGTGACGAGGTCATCAATCAGTCCTTCAGCGACCAGCTCAAGTCAAATGGGCAGTACACCATCGGTCTCTCGCTCTCCATCCCGATCTTCAATCGCGGTCAGGTCCGCGCCTCCGTCCGTCAGGCAGAGCTGCAGCGGGAGAGCGCCCTCGGACAGCTCATCCAGCAGCAGTTTAGCGAGCAGCGAAACATTACCCTCGCCACCGCTGACCTCCGCAAGGCGGAGGAGTCCTACCGCCTCTCCAAGGACAATGTAGAGGTGGCGCAGGAGTCCCTCGATATGACCGAGAAGGAGTACAATGCCGGTCGCATCACCGCCTACGAGTGGGAGCAGTCCAAGAATAAACTCATCGGAGCGAAGTCGCAGTACCTCCAGAGCGTCTACACCCGACTCCTCCGCTCGATCAACCTCACCTACTACCTCACCGGAGCACTGCCCCGATAACCCTTTTATTTCATACCAAACACTATGCGCACCCTCAGATACCTACTTGCCTCCCTCGCCCTACTCGCCGGCTTTGTCGCCGCAGAGGCTCAGGAGCCCGGCCAGTTGCCCGATAAGACCATCACTCTTGACTACTGCCCCACCGACATAACCGCCTCTACAGGCTTCGAGGTGGTGCTCCGTCCCGGCACGGAGAATAAGGTGGACCTCTACGTCGACAACCTCGACAAGGTCAAGTGCTCCACCGATGCCTCGGAGAAGTCGCTCCGGATCTCGATGAAGCCCTCCTTTGGGACCATCAAAGACGACGACCACACCTATCTTGCCGTCGTCACCCTCACCGATCTCAATAGCCTCACCGCCCTAAAGGCGGAGACCGGCGCTGAGCTGCATATAGACAAGAACTACCGCCCCACTAAGATCGCTCGACTGGAGCTGAAGAGCTTCACCGGCGGCGAGCTGCTCTTCACCGGTGATGCGCAAGAAGTGATCGCCACTGCCGCCACCGGGGCTGAGCTCTACCTCTCCGGCAATCAGAGGACGCTGAAGCTCAAGAGCACCACCGGGGGTGAGATCGAGTACACCGGCTCCTTCCGCCTCGCTGACATACACGCCGGCACCGGGAGTGACATCACCCTCTCCGGCACCGGTGAGACCGTGAGCATCTCCGCCTCCTCAGGCGCTGAGGTGGATGGTAGTGATCTCACGGTGAATGGTGGCACCCTCAATGCCGAACTCTCCTCCGACATCACCATCCGCTGCACCGACCGTCGCAACATCACCCGCGACGGCAAGGGCGACATCGAGATACTGACGAAGTAAGGACGAGCAAAAGGATCATCCGGCGAGAGCCTGCTCCCCCTTGGGCAAAAGGGAGGAGCGGGCTCTCCTTTTATTTCTTAACTTTGCACCGCCAAGGGGGGCACTCCGTACTGCAAGTATATACCTCCTCTGTAGGAGGTGGGGAAACCGGTGAGAGTCCGGTACAGTACCCGCTGCTGTAAGTCTCACGCAATAGCCGATCGGCCTCGACAAGCCACTGGGAGCAACACTCCTCGGGAAGGCACCGATGCGGCAGAGATAAGTCAGAAGACCGACTTGCGACCCGGGATGCGCCCCCGATGATAAGCCCTTAGTAGTCACACACAATTTCTTTCGGGAGTTAAAGTTATGAACAGACAGTCAGGCGTTACTCGGTCATTTCTTAGCATCACACGCTTATGGTCGAGATAGTACGCAACCTACTCTGGACGGGGGACATTGCCTCCTCCATCTTCATCCTCGCCCTGGTGCTCACCATCGGCGTCTTACTCAGCAAGATCCGCCTCGGAGGCTTCTCCCTCGGCGTCTCTTGGGTCCTCTTCACCGGTATCTTCCTCGGGCATCTGGGGCTTCGGCTCGACCCACAGGTACTCTCCTTTGTCCGCGAGACGGGGATGATCCTCTTTATCTTCGGCATCGGCATGACCGTGGGGCCGGGATTCTTTGCCACCTTCCGTCAGGGAGGCGTGCGACTGAACCTCCTCTCTCTCCTCTCGATCCTCCTCTCCCTCATCGTCTCCTACATCCTCTACCGGGTGACGCAGACGCCTATGGCGACGCTGATGGGCATCCTCTCCGGTGCGGTGACGAATACACCCGCCCTCGCAGCGACGCAGGAGAGCGCCCGCGCCGTCGGCAGCGCCGCTCTCGGGGATGTGGGCATCGGGTACGCCCTTGGCTATCCGGTGGCGATCCTCGGGATGATCCTGACGATGTCTCTGCTGAAGTGGGTCTTCCGGATCGATGTCCCTCGTGAGGAGCGGGAGATAGAGGAGCGGGAGCGTGCCACCCACAAGGATGCAGTGGTCTACGCCCTCGAGGTGAGCAACCCCTGGATGGACGGTAAGAGCGTCTACGAGTCGAAGTCGGTGCTGGAGAAGTACGACGTCGTGATCTCCCGCATCATGCACCACGACTCCGGGGAGGTGGAGATGGCGGGGCCGAAGTCGATCATCCGCCTCGGCGACCGCTTGATGGTGATCTCCGACGAGAGTGACAAGGAGACGATCTGCGCCTTCCTCGGCAGGGAGTTGCCACTCGTGGAGCCGGAGTGGATCACACGAGGGGCAACCGACGTGGTCTCGCACCGCTGCCTCGTCACCCGGGATAGGATCAATGGGAAGAGCATCGGTAGCCTGAAGCTCCGCTCCCTCTACAATGCCTCGATCACGCGAGTCTACCGCGCCGGCGTCTACCTGATGGCGCGACCGGAGCTACTGCTCCAGGTGGGTGATACGGTGATCGTCGTCGGACACGAGGAGGATGTGAAGCACGTGGAGCAGGTGCTGGGCAACTCGCGCAAAACCCTCCGCCAGCCCAATCTCTTCATAGTCGCCCTCACGATCCTCATCGGTGTGCTGATCGGGAGCCTAAGGATCCACCTGCCCTCGATGTCCATGCCGGTCAAGCTCGGCTTTGCCGGCGGGACACTCGTGACGGCGATCCTGCTGAGCAACTTTGGCACCCACTTCCGCCTCAATACCCACAATACCGAGAGCGCCAATCATATGTTGCGCGAGCTGGGCATTGCGCTCTTCCTTGCCTGCGTCGGGCTGAGCGTGGGCGAGAGCTTTGTGGAGAAGATCGCAAGCGGTGGACTGGTCTGGATGGGCTACGCAGCGCTGATGATGATGATCCCACTCTGGGTCACGCTGATCATCGGGCGGCTCTGCCTCCGGCTGGACTACTTCACCCTCCTCGGCTACGTGGCGGGGAGCATGACCTTTGCCCCGGCGCTCTCGCTCACCCCGGATGCGACGAAGAATAACACCCCCTCCGTCCTCTACGCCACCATCTACCCCCTCACCCTCTTCGTCCGCGTCATGGCGGCTCAGTGGATGGTCCTGCTGCTGAGCTGAGGAAGGAGTGAGGATCTCCCTGTTTCTACTGCATTCTTGGTACCTTTGGGTGACAAGGATAAGATAACTATATCACCACTATGACCATGAAAGCAAAGAATCTACTGATAGCCCTTACAGGGACCGCTGCCGCAGCCGGTGCTGCTGCTTACTACTACATCTGGAAAAAGATGGGGCTACCTCGGGGAGCGTGGCCGGTGAGAGGCTTCGACCTCGAGCGCTACCTCGGCAAGTGGTACGAGATCGCCCGCCTCGACTCACGCTTTGAGAAAGATCTCGACAACACCACCGCCGAGTACTCCCTCAATGACGACGGCACCATCCGGGTCGTCAATAGCGGCTACGACCTCAAGAGGGAGCGCTGGAGCGACTCCATCGGCAGAGCAAAGCCGATCGAGGACCCTGAGGTGGCGCGGCTGATGGTCTCCTTCTTCGGTCCCTTCTACAGCTCCTACAACGTCGTCGAGCTCGACCCGGACTATCGCTATGCGCTCGTCGTCGGCCGCAATACCGACTACGTATGGTTCCTCTCCCGCACGATGGAGATGCCGGAGGGGGTGAAGGAGCTCTTCGTCTCCAAGGCCAAGGCACTCGGCTACGACACCGACCGGCTCGTCTGGGTCGAGCAGGGCACCCGCGAGCGTCCCGTGGAGCCGGAGGAAGATCCGGAGGACGAGGAGGATGAGGAGACGGACGACTGAGGTATGGGCGGGAGCGAGAGTACCGCTGCTCCTCATCAGTGCTCTCCTCCTCCTGCTCCCAGGCTGCCTCTCAGCCGGGGGGCGCACTCAGGACACCAAGCAAGAGACTGTAGAGATGAGTGATAGCGTAAGAGAGATCTACCTCGCCGGCGGATGCTTCTGGGGGACGGAGCACTTCCTCCGCCAGATCCGCGGTGTGGTGGAGACAGAGGTGGGATATGCCAATGGCAGTACCCCCGACCCCACCTACGAGATCGTCTGTGGCGACAAGTCGGGCTACGCCGAGACTGTCAGGGTGGTCTACGACCCGGAGGTGCTGTCGACGGCAAAGTTGCTTGAGACCTTCTTCCTCGCCATAGACCCTACGGCGGTCAATCGTCAGGGCAACGACCGCGGCACGCAGTACCGCACCGGGATCTACTACAGCGACCCCGCCGATGAGTCGGTGGTGACCGCTGCACTGGCGCAGCTCAGCACGCAGTACAGCAAGCCGATAGCGGTGGAGGGGATGCCGCTCAGGAGCTTCTATCGCGCCGAGGAGTACCACCAGGATTACTTGGAGAAAAACCCCTCCGCCTACTGCCACATCTCCCCCACCCTCTTCCGGAAGGCACGCGAGGCAAATCAGCCCCGCTTTAGCCGTAAGAGCAAGAAAGAGCTACACCGGCTCCTCACCGACCTGCAGTACGAGGTGACGCAGGAAGGAGGCACGGAGCGCGCCTTCAGCCATCCGTACGACAAGGAGTTTCGGGAGGGGATCTACGTCGATGTCACCACCGGCGAGCCGCTCTTCCTCTCCTCAGACAAATACGATAGCGGCTGCGGATGGCCCGCCTTCAGCCGACCGATCAGCGATAGCATCCTCGTGGAGCGGACCGATCTACGCTACGGCATGCGCCGTACGGAGGTGAGGAGTAAGCTGGGCGAGGCACACCTGGGACACGTCTTTGACGACGGTCCTCGCGATCGTGGCGGCCTCCGCTACTGCATCAATGGCGCCGCCCTCCGCTTCGTCCCCAAGGAGGAGATGGAGCGCGAGGGCTACGGCGACTACCTGCACCTACTCAAGAGATAGCCCACCCGGCGTATACCGATAGAGAGAGCCCCGCACTGACACTTGGTCCGTGCGGGGCTCTCCTTGTATTATGGTCGGCTTATGTACCGACGACAGGGGGTGCTAATTACTTAACAGCCTGCTCTGCCTCCTTAGCGGTCTGAGCTGCAGCGAGACTGTCAGCCTTGTCAGCTGCCTCATCGACAACCTCCTTAGCCTGGTCAGCCTTCTGGTCGATCTGATCCTTCATGGCGTCAGCCTTCTGGTCGATCTGCTCCTTAGCCTGGTCGGCGTTCTGCTGGTTCTCAGTCTTGTTGCAAGAAGCAAGACCCATCATCATACATACAGCGGCAGCGCTGATAGCGATAATCTTCTTCATAATTCTAAATCTATCTTTTAAGTGTGTAAAATATTGCCTATACTCGGGGACAAAGTTACATCTAATTTTCAATTGAGCAAACACTTCCCCGAGAAAATCTCGCAATCCCTGTCTGGATCAGCCTCTCGAGCATCGCACGATAGGGTAAACAAGGGGGGCTAAAGGGTCCCTACCCCTCCATAGGGGGCATAGTGCCCGACAACAAATGATAACACTCTATCGGGGAAGCCGATCAAACCTATGTCCCTACATCCCATCATAGTAGTATAAGAGAATCAGCATTATGAAACAGCTTATCAACTACCTCAGAGTCCACATCCTCCTCCCGCTCCTTATTATAGGGGCTGTACCGGTCGTCCTGCAGGCGCAGGATCTGAGCGGCTCCACGTGGAGGTCCACCTTTGACCACACGGGGGCAAAGGGGTACATCTCCTATCACTTCACCTCGGCACAGGCAGGGTACTACGAGTACAGCGTGAAGTCGATCTTCAAGGACTACAAGGGTCGAGGAGACTTCACCTACCGTACCGATGATGGGCGACGCTACATCATCTCCGACGTGGAGCACCCCGATGATCCCGACTACAAGACTCAGGTGCAGATCAGCGGACAGCTGCTGACCCTATCGATGCCCCCTCGGGTGGAGCAGATGGTGGAGGGCTCCCCAGGCTTTGTCCGGAAGATCCTGGACGAGTACCTCAGCGATATGCTGGTACTACAGCGTCAGGTGACGCCATAAGTGGGAGTTAAGATAGATTAGCTCTCCGGGGAGTGATCCCGAGAGAAGAATGTGGTACCTTTGTCCCCGTGATGAAGAAGGGAGAGAAAACTATATCGGTACTGACTATGACCCTGCTGTGCGGAGCGCTGCTGCTCCTCATGGCAGGTTCGCCTCACGATAGTGAGGAGGAGAGTCAGGTCCCGTCCACCGACACCATACTGGTCGCACATACAGATAGCTGCCAGGTGATCTATGACCAGCTGGGGCTGAGTGCTTGGGTGGATGAGGCAGCATTTCGCAAGGCCTACGACGGCTACTGCCGGATCAAGGACCGGAAGAAGGAGATCCTCACGCTGATCGACTTCACGAAGCCGTCCAATGAGGAGCGGCTCCTGGTGCTGGATATGGCGGCGGGGAAGCTTCTCTTCCACTCCCTCGTCGCCCATGGGCGTAATAGTGGCGACCTCTACGCCACCCGCTTCTCCAATCGCCCCGAGAGCCATCAGAGTTCGCTGGGGCTCTACCTCACCGAGGGGACCTACACCGGCAAGAATGGCTACTCACTTCGGCTCAATGGGCTGGAGAAGGGAGTCAACGACAATGCCCTCGCCCGGGCGATCGTGATCCACGGTGCCGCCTACGCTGACCCATCGGTCTGCCGTGGCGGGCGACGACTGGGGCGCAGCTGGGGCTGCCCCGCCCTGCCACCGGCTCTCAATCGTCCGATCATCGACACCATCAAGGGTGGCAGCGTGCTCTACATCTACGGGGAGAGTCGCAATCAGCGCTCCTGACCACCCTTCACATCTCATCGGATGGGTCTAGCCCACTCTATTTCACCACCATACGGACGCCCTCGACCATTCCTCTGGCTACTATCGGTATGAGCGAATACTAATACCGATAAAAGAAAACACTAATACCGATATTAGACGCGTCTAATATCGGTATTAGTGTATGCGCTCAGGCGGGAGCTTTTTTCCCCGTGTCACTCGATCACCACGACGAGAGAATTGCGGAGAGGTGCCCAGTCGTAGACAAACTTGGCGTGGCTGGAGGCATTGCGGACACACATATGGGAGCGCGGCGTGGTGCCGAGGCTGGGGCTCCACTCGCGTATCTTACCGTGAGGGTTATTGACCGGCACGCCATGGATATAGGCTCCGCAGCAGAAACGACTGGCATAGGGCGCAAAGCCGGCAATCGTCGAGCTGCCGTCCCCGGTGTAGTACATCTTGGGCTTCTTCTCCTGCAGGAGGTAGATCCCCAGTGGCGTGGCACGCGCGTAGGGCGGTCGCTTACGGCCGGTGGTGGCAGGGTTGACACTCCTAACGAGCCACTGCCCGCGAGACTCGCGCTCCACGGTGAGGATGTTCTGGTTGTTTCGGTCGACGAAGATGACGTGGTCAAAGAAGACGCTGTCCGGCAGTAGCTCGAGATACTTCCGCTTCACCATATACTCTCCCTCATCGTGCCGGGCGAGGAAGATGTGGTAGAAGGAGCCGACAGAGTCGATGACGTGGACGAGAGAGCCGTCCTGAGTATAACGGACCGGCTGGAGCGTGTCACTCAGCTCGTAGAGTGCTGCCGACTGATAGCGCTCGACCCCATACTTGTCGGTCACGTGCTTGTACTCGTTGCGGTGAAAGTCCTTGATCGTCGGTGACTCACCATTCTTATTCTGACGATTGGCGACCACCGCCCAGCGGTTCGCCTCCTCGTAGAGGCTCTCGATGTAGGCGAGTCGCTCCCGTACCTGATCATACTGCACCACACGGAAGGTATCCCGGTAGTCGTAGACGGAGTCGAGGTGGTACTCCTCGAAGAGAAGCTCCTCCCGCAGGCTTATGTCTGCCGCCGTGAGGGGCAGCTGCTCCTCCGGCTCCGGAGCAGAGATGATGCTGTCTGTGATCGGCACGCTATCGGTCACCGTCTCAGCACTCATTCCACCCCTTCCACACGAGAGGAGGAGCAGCAGCAGGAGCGACAGAGAGGGCAGAGTAAGGGGTCGTCTATTCATTTTTATGGATGATACGATTGGGAATGGTGAGACAAGATAATCAAAATCCATCGTCTATGGGTACCTTTGTCCTGACTATGGGACAGAAACTGACTATGGAGGAGATGGGAAGGCTCTCGCCGGAGGAGTACTCCGCAGCGCCTAAGTGCCCCATCCTCGTAATACTGGACAACGTGCGGAGTCTGCTCAATGTGGGGGCGGTCTTCAGGACCGCTGATGCGCTGAGGCTGCGGGGGATCGTCCTCTGTGGCATCACCGGTCGGCCAGGTCACGCCGACCTGCACAAGAGCGCCCTCGGCGCGGAGGAGACGGTCGACTGGAGTCACCAGCCTGACACCCTTGAGGCGGTGCGGCAGGCGCGCGAGGAGGGCTATCTGATCCTCTCCGTGGAGCAGGCGCACGACAGCATCTTGCTCCCTGATGTGGCAAAGGTGATCGACACCGACCGCCCCACCGCCCTCATCCTCGGGCATGAGGTCCACGGCGTGCAGCAGGCGGTAGTCGATGCCTCGGACCACTGCGTCGAGATCCCGCAGTTCGGCACCAAGCACTCGCTCAATGTCTCTGTCGCTGCCGGCATCGTCCTCTACACCATATCACAGCTCTACCGATGAGACGCACAGCCCTTATCATCGTCGCCGCCGGTCGGGGGGTCCGCATGGGTGCCCCGCTGCCCAAGCAGTACCTCCCTCTAGAGGGGCGACCGATCCTCGCCCATACGGTGCACGCCGCATCCGCCCTCCTCACCCCGGGCGATCAGCTGATCTTGGTGATCCCTCCCGATGACGACGAGAGGGTCCGTACGCTACTGGAGGAGTTCTGCCCGGACGTCTCCCTGACGCTGGTGCATGGCGGTACGACACGTGGGGAGAGTGTGCTCCACGGGCTGAGAGAGGTGTCGGAGGAGATCGAGCTGGTGGCGATCCACGACGGGGTACGTCCGATCCTCAGGCGGGAGATGTGGGACCGGCTACTCGCTGCGATGGAGGGCGCCGAGGCAGCCATCCCGGTGACTCACCCCACGGACAGCCTCCGGATGATCACGCCGGACGGGGGCAGCACCGTCCTCGACCGAAGCCTCGTCCGCTGCGTGCAAACACCGCAGCTCTTCACTCGCGAGGCGATCCTCACCGCCTACGAGGCGGAGGGCGACACGGCCCAGACGGATGATGCCGGGCTCTACAGCCTCCACACCGGTCGCAGTCCGCTCCTCGTCGAGGGTGACCCGGACAACCTCAAGATCACCACCCCCCGCGATCTCGCCCTCGCCGCCCTGATCCTTCGAGACGAGCTATAGCCTCTTATTGATTTTGTGGCTATATTTGCTGATAGTAGGTAACACCATCAATGCCTGTGAACTATGGGACATGTATTCGAAAGCCTGAAGGAGTATCTCAAGACAGCCTCCGAGAAAGAACTGCAAGAGGACTGGAGTGCGCTGGACCACCTCAATGAGGTGGGGACAGATGCCCTTGCATATGCCATTCAGATCCGGCTGACACAGGGTCTTGACCTAAGCGAACTGGATCGTCAAGAGGAAAATGGACACTCTTTTTCCTCCAACGACATGAATTACTTAGCAGCATAAAGCAATGGCAGGACAAGGCAAGGCCGCAACATTCACCCTTAAGTCGTATCGGTTTCTCCAAGTCTCAATGGACATGGAGACTCAGGAGGCTGCGACATTGAGCGTCTCTTTTGACCCCTGTGGAGAATACTCCAAATCCACCGGTGAGTACAAGTTGCGACTGATTACAAGAGTTTCATCGGAGGAAAAAGAATTTATCTCCACAACACTCCAAGTGGTATTTGGATTTATCGAGCCCATAGAGTTATCCGAGATACCGGGCTACTTTTATCCCAATTGTTTGGCAATCGTATTCCCCTACGTCCGGTCATTCCTAAGCACATTGTCACTTCAGGCTAACGTCCCACCAATCATCCTTCCGATCATTAATTTCTCTGACCTTCAGGGAATCCTCAAGCGCAACACCAAAGAGGTGGAGTAAGTCGTCTACGGACTAAGATGACACCTATATACCAGACTCTGGAGGACAGAGGAAATAGAGAAGAGGTTGCTATCCACGGGCCCTACTTATGCCGATCTGTGGGCGATAACGGGGAGAAGAAGAGTGGAACCAGAGAGCCATGGATGGGCGAGGGGTACTACTTCTGGGATACGCGTATAGAGGATGCTAAGTGGTGGGGCGATGAGATCTATGGGGACTCTCGATACATCATAGGCAGGACAAGCTTTGACGAGCAGTCAGAGCTACTCTTTGATACAGTGGGGCGTATGGCTGACCTAGACGACTTCCTTAAGTGCATTCGCCTGCTCCGTGACACCTTTCACCCCGATAGATTGACTATCCCTTTTGTCATAGCGTTCTTGAGGAGAGCAACAGACTTCCCATACAAGGCGATCAGAATGTGCCCCAGCCCGAGGAGATCTTCTCCCAATCCAGATGAAGCCATAGAGTACCCGGGAGAAAAAGCAACGCTGCTCATACTAAGGAGGGTCCAGATCTGCTTTTTTGACAAAACACTCCTCACAGAGCCTTTCGTCATAGTCTACCCGGATGAGACCAATCTATCCGGTAATACAAGCGACGAGAAGATGTAGTCTTAACCCCTATGGCGCGACCCGGAGACGGCACCTTGCTCGGCAGCGACCTCACCTACCTGACCGGGGTCGGGGAGCGGCGCGCCCACCTGCTGTCTAGCGAGCTATCCCTCCGGACACTGGAGGACCTAATCCTCTACTTCCCCTACAAGTACCTCGACCGGACGCAGATCTACCCCATCAGCCAGCTCTCCACCGGGCTGGCATACGTTCAGCTGAGAGGGCGCATCGTCAGCCTTGAGGAGGAGGGGCAGGGACACCGCAAGCGACTGAGGGGCTACTTCAGCGACGGCACCGGGATGGTGGAGCTGGTATGGTTCAATAGCATCTCCTACTGGACCCGCACCCTTCGTCAGGACACGGACTACATCCTCTTCGGTCAGCCCAAGGTCTACAAGGGAGTGATCAGCATCACCCACCCCGACATCGAGGTGGCGAGCAAGGCGGGGGAGAGCGTTGGGAGCTTTTTCCCCCTCTACCACACGTCAGACCGGATGAAGCGCTCCGGGCTCGACAGCAAGGCGCTCTCGAGTGCCGTCCGAAGGGCATTTGACCGGGTGCAGGGGCAGATCCCCGAGACCCTCCCCGACTACTTCCTCAGCCGGTATGGGCTGATGCCGAGGGCTCAGGCGCTCTACGCCATGCACTTCCCCACCGACCCGGCACAGCTGGAGGCGGCACAGCGGCGGCTCAAGCTGGAGGAGCTCTTCTACCTCCGCCTCCGGATGCGTCTGATCCACGCCGAGCGGCAGGCAGAGAGTGGCGGCTTCGTCCTCGGACCGCTGGGGGACCACTTCATGACCTTTTATGAGCAAGGGCTCACCTTTGAGCTCACGGGGGCGCAGAAGCGCGTCCTCAGGGAGATCCGCGAGGACGTCACCTCGGGGCATCAGATGAACCGCCTCCTACAGGGCGATGTGGGCTCAGGCAAGACGGTCGTGGCGCTCCTCGCGATGCTCCAAGCGGTGGACAGCGGTATGCAGGCCTGCATGATGGCGCCGACGGAGATCCTCGCACAGCAGCACTACAATACCCTCACAAGGATGCTCCGAGGACAGAAAACATCCGTCGCCCTCCTCACCGGGTCGATGCGGAAGCGGGAGAAGGAGCGGATCACCGCCCGCGTGGAGGCGGGCGAGGTGGACATTCTCGTCGGCACCCACATCCTGATCGAGGACTACGTCCACTTCCACGCCCTCGGTATGGCGGTGATCGATGAGCAGCACCGCTTCGGTGTCTATCAGAGGAGCCGGCTTTGGGAGAAAAACCCCGCCCTTCACCCACACATCCTCATTATGAGCGCCACCCCAATCCCCCGCACACTCGCCATGACGATGTACGGCGACCTTGACGTCTCCGTCCTCGATGAGCTCCCCCCGGGGCGCACGCCCATCAAGACCAGCTTTGCCCTCGAGAAGGACGTGGTGGAGGTGCGGAAGTTCCTCCATATGCAGCTCCGCGAGGGTCGGCAGGTCTACATCGTCTATCCGCTCATCGAGGAGAGCGAGAAGAGCGACCTGAAGTCGCTTGAGGAGGGGTACGACGAGACAAGGAGCATCTTCCCCTCCTATCAGGTGGGTATGGTGCATGGGAAGATGAAGGCGGCGGACAAGGAGGAGGAGATGCGGAAGTTTGCCGCCGGCGAGACGCAGATCCTCGTTGCCACGACGGTGATTGAAGTGGGTGTGGATGTGCCCAATGCCACCGTGATGGTGATCACGGCGGCGGAGCGATTCGGTCTCTCGCAGTTGCACCAGCTCCGCGGGCGTGTCGGGCGGGGCGATAAGCAGAGCTACTGCATCCTCCGTGTGGGACCTAAGGCGGGCGCCACCTCGATGAAGCGGATCCAGGTGATGTGCGACAGCACGGACGGATTCTACATTGCCGAGCAGGATATGGCGCTGAGGGGCTATGGCGAGCTGGAGGGGACGCAGCAGAGCGGTACGGTGATGAACCTCCGTGTGGCGGACCTCAGCCGAGATGTGACTGCCGTCACCTTCGCCGCCCGGCTGGTCGACTGGCTCCTCAAGGACGACCCCACGCTCTCCAAGGAGATCAACGCGCCCATCCGCACCACCCTCGCTGAGCTGATGACCGACGCCCCCGACTGGGGCCAGATCAGCTGATCGTCCCTCCCCCCCACCTTTTGAGACCCTTTCTTTGGAGTCTCTTGGAGAGAGGTATTGGATAAAATTTGCCAAAATCTCAAGAGAATGTGAAATAAATTCATATCTTTGTCATCAGATGGGCAGGGGACTCCACATTGACTCCTTCTTATCATTTAGCCCTACCACTGCCACAATTAGGGGGGGCGCTTTACCCGAATACTTTTCATCAAAACTATCGGTAGCATTATGGACACCACTATCCGACGCTTAACCGCCATTGCCGCCTTACTCATAGGTCTGTGTCTGCAAGCCTTCGCCCAATCACCGGAGGCTGTGACGCTCGATCTGAGTCAGGCGACCCTGCAGGAGGCCCTCGACCGGGTGCAAAAGCAGACAGGCGTGACCATTACCTTCTCTCCGCAGAGCCTCTCCAAGGAAGCGAGCCGGAAGGTCTCACTTAAGGTGAGTAACATATCTCTCAAGGTAGCCATGGACCGCCTCCTCGAGGGGACCGGGATGACCTACACCATCAGCGGTAAGCAGGTGGTGATCACAAAGTCCGGACCGGTCAAGGGTGGTCCGGTCACCATCCACGGTACCGTGGTGGATGAGGCGGGAGAGCCCCTCCCGGGCGTCACGATCCGGCTGAAGGGGAGCACCAGAGGCACGACCGCCAATGTCGATGGCTCCTACAAGCTCGATGTGCCCAATATCAAGACCGCCGTCCTCGTCTTCTCCCTCATCGGCATGAAGACGGAGGAGGTAAAGCCCTCGAGTGCTACCGTCAATATGACCCTACGAGAGGCAGCTGAGCTGCTGGGTGAGGTGCTGGTGGAGAGTACCGGATACCAGGATACGGAGAAGCGCCTCTCCACCTCCTCCGTCGTCACCATCGACGCCTCTGACGTACTGACGGCTGATGCCGGCTCCGTCGACCAGATGCTCTCCGGTAAGATCCCGGGACTGACCGTCCTCGGTGATGTCTCCACGCCGGGTGCCGCGGCCAAGATCCGCGTGCGTGGTGTCTCCACCCTCTCCGGCAGCCGCGACCCGCTCTGGGTGGTCGATGGTATCATCCTCGATGACCCGGTGCCGCTATCGGCAGAGGAGATCAACTCGCTTGATAATGTCAACCTCATCGGTAACGCCATCTCGGGTCTTAACCCGATGGACATCGAGAAGATCGATGTGCTGAAGGATGCCGCCGCCACCGCAATCTACGGTGTGCGCGCTGCCAATGGCGTCATCGTCGTCACGACGAAGAAGGGCTCCGGTGGGCGCTTTGCTGTCAATTACAGCGGCTCCGTCACCTACAACCAGCGACCCAACTACGGACAGATGGCGCTGATGAACTCCAAGGAGCGCATCGAGGTCTCCAAGGAGATCGAGGAGCGGGGACTCCCCTTCCTCTTCCGCGTCTCCCGCGTAGGGTACGAGGGACTGCTGATGGACCTCTACGACAGGAAGCTGACGGAGGACCAGTTTCTCCAGGGTGTGAAGACACTGGAGGAGAATAACACCGACTGGTTTGACCTCCTCTTCCGCGACACCGCTTCACAGCGGCACAACCTCAGCCTCAGTGGCGGCAACGACAAGGCGACCTACTACGCCTCCGGAAGCGTTGCCCTCCAGCCCGACCTCGTGAAGGGGAAAGGGGTGAATAACTACAACGGGATGCTGAAGATCAACTTCCGTCCCTCCAAGCAGGTGACCGCTCAGGTGCAATTCCGCGTCAATGGTAGCGACAAGAACTACACCTACATGAGCGTCTCCCCCTACGCCTACGCCCTCCGTACCTCCCGCGCCATCGCCGCCTATGACGACGCCGGGGAGCGACTCTTCTACAACAACACCATGGGCTACCAGGAGGAGCTTCGCTTCAATATGATGCACGAGATGGAGCACACCGGCAATACGGTGAAGGGCAACGGCTACAACGCCATCGCCTTCCTTGAGTACCGCCCCATTCTCGACCTAAAGCTCAATACCACCTTCGGTCTCAATATGAGCAACACGCAGAGCGAGTCGTGGTTTGACGAGCAGTCCTACGAGGCGGCAAAGATGCGCCGGCTCAACTACGGCAGTCCCCTACCGGACACCGAGAAGTTCCGCAAGGAGGTGTGCTCACTGCCCTATGGGGGTATGATGAGTACCAATAGCATGCGCAACCTCAGCTGGCAGTGGCGTGCGCAGCTGATCTACAACCTCCGCCGCGGACCGCATGTCCTCTCAATCAATACCGGTCCCGAGCTCCGCTCCGTACACTATACCGGTATCTCCTCCAAGGAGTACGGCTACCTGCCGGAGCGCGGTCAGACCTTCATGTACATCGACCCGACAGTCTGGCTCGCCTACAAGAAGATGGCAGAGTACTCGAGAGACCGGATGACCAACACCCTCTCCAACTTTGTCTCCCTCTTTGCCAACCTCACCTACACCTACGACCGGCGCTACATCGCCACCTTCAACGTCCGCGCTGAGGGGTCCAATAAGTTTGGCCAAGATCCCAAGGCTCGCTTCCTCCCGATCTGGTCGCTCTCCGCACGCTGGAACGCCCACGAGGAGGACTTCCTGAAGGACGTCAGCTGGCTCAATCTCCTTAGCTTCAAGGGCTCCTATGGCATCCAGGGTAATGTCTCCGACGACCAGACACCTAGCCTGATTATGCGCTTCGGAGAGTATGAGAGCCTGAGCGGACAATTCCAGAGCCACGTCTCCAAGCTCCCCAACCCCAACCTCCGCTGGGAGAAGAATACGTCGTGGAATGCCGGCTTCGAGACCGCCCTCTTCGACAACCGACTGACCCTCTCCGTAGACTACTACCAGCGTATCGGTACCGACCAGCTGATCAATAAGGTGGTCTCTCATACCCTCGGACGTACCAATATCCAGCTCAATGCCGGTACGCTCGTCAATAAGGGACTTGACTTTATGGCCACGGTGACCCCGATCCGCACGAAGGACTGGACCTGGACCCTCAATGTCAATGGCTCCCATAACGAGAACATCGTCACCGACGGTGGTATCAATACCGACTACACCTACCTCCAGCTCCTCAATGGTAGCGTGATCCGGAATGGCGAGTCGGTCAACACCTTCTACTCCTACCGCTTCAAGGGTCTGACAGAGAAGGGTCTGCCTGACTTCTACGGCATCGAGCCGCCCAAGGACGGTGAGACGAGGGAGGACTTCTTTGCCCGCGCCTTTGTCAACTCCGGCTCCCGTATCCCGATCGCTCAGGGAGGTATGGGCACCTCACTGAGGTGGAAGGACCTGACGCTTAACCTCTTCTTCAGCTACAGCGTCGGCAATAAGGTCCGTCTCAATGACCTCTACAACGACGGAGGCCAGACCACACCGAAGCCTCAGGAGAACCTATCCTCCGAGCTGGTGGATCGCTGGCGTCAGCCGGGCGATGAGACGAAGACGAATATCCCCGCCATCTCCTCCAACAAGCTGGACGATGTCAAGTCCGGAACAAGCGCAACGGGAGAAGAGAGCCCATATAAGTACGAGTTTGCCCGCAACCGCTGGCAGATGTACAATAAGAGCGACCTCCGCGTTGTCAGCGGCTCACACATCCGTCTCCGCTCCGCATCGCTCGTATACCGCTTCCGCCCGGAGCTACTGGAGAAGACCGGCTTCCTCCGCTCTGCCAATGTGAGACTGGAGGGCTACAACCTCCTCCTCTTCGCCTCCAAGGACCTCCACGGCCAGGATCCGTCTCAGGTCACCCTTGGATCTCGCACGACCCCTCCGTTGCCCTCCTTCGCTGTGACGGTCAACCTGGGATTCTAATCGCTCACTACAGAACGGACACTTCATATTATGAAACGATATACTTCACTCGTAGCGACCACAGCTCTGCTGGCAACTCTCATCCTCTCCGGATGCAAAGGGTTCCTAGACGAGTACTCGCAGGACAACATTGTCCCGACGACTGCCAAGGACTACTCCGAGATCCTCTACGGAGATGCATACTTCAAGGAAGACGTCCTCCCCTACAGGTACCTTGACCTCCTCACCGACGACGTTATGGCGTACGCCAATACGAAGTCCGTGCAGGGAGAGGATCAGCGACGCACCGCTTTCGGATACTTCACGTGGCAGGATCAGCCTGAGCTCTCCCCTACCAAGGTGCTCAATTCCGACTACACCTGGCTGACCCTGTACCAGCATATACTCACCAGTAACATCATCATCAATCAGATCGGTGAGATCAAGGGCACCCCGGAGGAGGTTGCCCGTCTCGAGGGAGAGGCACATGCCGTGCGACTCTTTGCCTACTTCATGCTGACCAATATCTATGGCGAGCCATACAACCCTGCCACCGCCTCCACGGCTATGGGTGTCCCGCTCAATTATCACCACTATGCCGAGGACGTGAGCTTCCCCCGCGCCACCGTGGCTGAGGACTATGCCGAGATGGTCAAGGACATCGAGGGGGCGATGACTGCCTTTGCGAAGGCTGACAACGAAGGTACCATCTACAGATGGAACGCTGCTGCCACCGCTGTCCTTGCCTCCCGCGTCTATCTCCACATGCAGGACTGGGACAATGTCATCAAGTATGCCGACAAGGCACTCTCGCTCAATGGTGCGCTCCATGATCTCAATAAGCTACCCGCACCGGGCAGCGGTAAGGCAAAGATTTTCCTCGGCAAGGAGAATAGAGAGATCAATTACTCCTACGGCTTCGGATGGATCCCGGAGCTCAGGACGGTCCACCCCTTCTACTACAATGCCTCCACCGACCTCCTCTCAATCTACAGTGAGGGCGACCTGAGGTATTATGAGAAGAAGGGATACTTCATCAATGCCAATAAGGTCAACGTCGGCAGTTTATGGTTCCCCAAGTATGAGTACGTGATGGACATCGTCAAGAGCGGCACCAAGGAGGACACCCATACCTACGGCTTTGCCATCCGCTCTGCTGAGGCGTACCTCAATCGCGCCGAGGCCTACGCTATGAAGGGTGACCTCTCCCGTGCGATGAAGGATCTGAACACCCTCCGCCGCGCCCGCATCACACCCGAGCACGCCACGCTGGCGACCCCAGCCACGCAAGACGAGGTGATTCGTCTCATCCGCGAGGAGCGTCGCAGGGAGTTCTGCTTCGAGCAGCTCCGCTGGTTTGATCTCCGTCGTCAGGGGATGCCGGAGCTGCACCACACCTACATTACCGGGAATGGCAAGGAGATCGGCACCGAGGAGTACACCCTCCCTGCCAAGTCTCCTAAGTATGTCCTCCCCGTTCCTCAGATCGTCCGTGAGTCCGATGCCGTTCTTGGCGGAGGTAAGACGACGAAGTAATCCTCACCCTATAGAGTACTGCATGCGATATGACACGTCATACATCATCGACACTACTGACACTTGTCGGACTTCTTCTCCTCGCCACAGGGTGCTACAAGGAGGCACCTGTGGTATCGGAGCTCGGTAAGCCGAGATACGAGATCAAGGACGGAAGTGACTACGTCACTCACACCATATATGACATCTACAAGCGGACGGGAGTAAAGGTCGTCTACGACTTTGATCCAAGCAATGTCCGCTGGAACCTCGGCGCACAGCTCGCCTTTAACGATCCCCGATACACTAAGATCGACCCCTCCGTGCCGGAGGACATGAAGGTGGTTGAGGACAATCTACGCCTCCTCGCTGACGACTTCCTCTCCTTCTACAAGGACGACTTTGCGCAGACTTACTTCCCCGCTTACATCTTTTTGACCGACAGCATCGCGAATGGCAGAGCCAATAAGCTCATCACCAACTCCAAGCGCGATCACATTGCGATCAACATGTACCGGGAGGGAGAGGTGATCAAGACCAAGCCCTCCATCAATACCTGGGACGCATACCGCCCGGAGATGATCTCACAGCTCCACAAGACGCTCTGGGAATTCATCTTCACCCACAGGATCAGCTGGCCGACGACCTTCAGCAACTACTCTGCCGATGCCTACGACCAGATCCTGGGACTGAGGAAAAACCTCCCGGGCACCACGGATGAGGACATTGAGAATCGGGATAAGATCCTTAAGTCCCACGGCTTCTGGGACTACAATCGGAACTTCGTCTATGCGGATGAGAAGTACAAGGCCCACAAGGATCCCTCACTCGACATTGCCGACTACATTTACCGTATGACGACGATGTCGGAGGCGGAGATCCAGGAGGCGATGGGCGACTACACGATCATGCACGAGAAGTACGATGCCCTCCGCTCCTTCATCAAGGACAAGACCGGTATGGACCTCCAGACCATCGGCAACGCTGCCGCCAAGAAGCGCCAGACCCCCGGCGATTAATCACTCAGACATCACTACATAACACATGAGACACTACTACAGACTCCTCCTCACCCTACTGCTGCTACTTCCGACCGGCGCCACCCGCCTTCAGGCCCAGGACTTCGGCGACCTGATCGGAGCAGTCGTGGACAAAGAGAACGAGCCCAAGGACGACAAGGGGAAGGAGGATAAGGACGATAAGGGGAAAAAGTACTCCGACGTCATCAAGAATCCCTCCAAGACCGTGCGAGGATTTATCGACCTGCATCTCCAGAAGGGGAAGGTCTACATGGAGATCCCGGTCGCCCTCCTCGACCGACCGATGCTCTTCACCGGTCGTGTCGATGCCATCAGCGACAATACCGATGTCATCGCCGGCGAGATGCCGGCGGAGCCCCTGATGGTCTCTTGGTCAAAGGACGACGAGCGCGTCTACCTCCACCAGCTCAATACCGCCATCACCGCTGACCCCGAGTCCTCGATCTATAAGAGGGTGCAGGACAATCACCTGATGCCGGTGCTGAGTGCCTTCAAGATCGCCACCTGGCGCCCCGACTCCACTGCTGTGGTGATCGACGCCACGTCGCTCTTCCTCACCGACAAGGCCCCGATCACGCCCTTCCTCCCCAAGTCCCCCTTTGACTCCTTCTTCGGAGCCAATAAGCTGAGTGGGAGCTTCAAGAAGGACCTCTCCTCCGTCACCGACATCAGCGCCTTCCCGCGCAATCTCAACGTGACCGTCCGCGCCGTCTACACCGTGGACAAGGAGCCCTTCACCGCTGTGATCAATGCCTCCCTCGGTCTGCTGCCGGACGACAAGGATATGATGCGTCCCCGCCTGCACGACTACCGCATAGGCTATTTCACCAACGGGACCACCAAGATCACCACCGACGCCCTGTCGATGGAGAAGGTGAAGTACATCAATCGCTGGCGCCTGGAGCCAAAGCCCGAGGACATCGAGCGGCATAAGCGAGGCGAACTCGTCGTCCCCGCCAAGCCAATCGTCTACTACGTCGATGATGCATTCCCCGACGAATGGTACCCCTACCTCAAGCAAGGCATCGAGGACTGGCAGAAGGCATTTGAGGCCATAGGCTTCAAGGACGCCATCGTCGCGAAGCGCTATCCGAAGGATGACCCGAGCTTTAACCCCAACGACATTCGCTACACCTGCCTCATCTACTCCTCCTCTCAGCAGGCCAATGCGATGGGACCCTCCTGGACCGACCCCCGCACAGGTGAGATCCTCCAGGCCTCGGTATACTTCTACCACAACGTGCTGGAGCTGATCCACGACTGGCGATTCTGCCAGACAGCGGCTGCCGATCCCTCCGCTCGCGGTCTCCACTACGAGATCTCCGTCCTCGGTCCGATGCTGCGCTACATCGTGGCACACGAGGTGGGGCACACCCTTGGCCTGATGCACAATATGGGTGCCTCCTCTTCCTACAAGGTGGAGGACCTCCGCTCCCCCGACTTCACCGCCAAGTACGGCACCACCCCATCCATCATGGACTACGCGCGCTACAATTACGTCGCACAGCCCGGTGATGGCGTGACCAACTTCCTCCCACCCCTCATCGGTATGTACGATATGTACGCCATCGCCTGGGGCTACAAGCCGATCTACGAGGCTGCCACCCCAGAGGAGGAGCGTCCGATCCTCAATCGCTGGATCACTGAGAAGCAGGGTGACCGTCGCTTCGCCTACGGGCCTCAACAGATCCTCTCCAATGCCGACTACACCGCTCAGACCGAGGACCTTGGCGATGATCCGGTGCTGGCAAGCTACTACGGGATCGAGAATCTAAAGCGCACAGTGGATCATCTCTTTGACTGGACTCCTCAGGAAGACGGCAAGACCTACAAGGCTCAGGAGCGCCTGCTCAGCTCGCTGGCAGGGCAGTTCCGCCTCTACATCGGCCACGCCACCTCCGTCATCGGAGGCTTTAGGAGAAATCTCCCCGTGCACGGTGACGGACAGACCAAGTACTCCGTGCCCTCCCGGAAGGAGCAGCAACGCGCACTTCGCTTTGTCCTCGACCAGTCAATTGACTTCCCCCGCTGGATGTCCACGAAGGAGGTGACGGAGAAGCTTGGCAAGCAGCCCAATAGCTTCTCCGACCAGATCTTCTCCACCATGAGCATGCTGACCGGCACCTCCGTCCTGAGCCGTCTCTCCAATACGGCTCTCTACTCCGAGGAGCGAAACCCCTACACGCCCGATGCCTACCTCGCCGACCTGCACGACTATGTGTGGCAAAATGGCGGAGCACTCACCCCCGTGGAGCGCAATATGCAGTATGCCTACGTCACTCAGCTGCTCAGCGGGCTCGGACTCGATGGGAAGAAGAGCAACGACAAGCAGAAGCTCAAGACTCAGGCGATCAACGTCCGTGGACCGCTCTACAAGAGCCTCCTCGGTGCCCGCTCAGTCATCTCCTCACGGATGGGCAACCACCCCGAGGCCGGTCACTACGCCGATCTCTACTACATGATCGATCGCGCCCTCAGCGGTAGGAACTGATCCCCCCAACCCATCAAGCGGGGCATGTCGACCACCCGGTCGGCATGCCCCGCTTCTTTTTATTTATTTATTAAGGTCATCTAACACACCACCTCTCGGGAAGCGAGAGACGCTACTCAGCCACTCAGGGGACTTCTTTGTGCCATTATTTGTCGGTTCTTATTCGCTACCTTATTGGATCAAGAAGGACAGCACCCCGGAGGGGTGCTCGTTTTTTAGCCACGGGTCGAGAGGCGTAGCCTCGAAGACCCGTGGACTAGACATAGCAAGCAATCGCGACCCCGCCAGGGTGTCGCACTTACCAGTCAGGCAATCAGTGCGACACCTTGGCGGGGGCGATGGGAAAGAGGATTTCTGCTCGGCGACCCGCAAGGGGTCGAGGGTGTAGGGACGGGGCTCTGTACATCGGTCACCGCTTCGCGGATGACCGATGCCTATGGAGCGAGCACCCTTCGGGTGCCTCAGGGATGAGCCCCCTTGATATATGATTACTTTAATGCTCAAATGGGTCACCCCTGTCCCCTCAATCGACCTTAGGATCACCCCTAAATCTAATACCGATATTAGTGATCACTAATACCGATATTAGACTTCACTAATATCGGTATTAGAGTTTCGCAAGAAGGATAGGAGGTAGACGGGCTATAGACCGAGGAGGTAGAGAGGACGCGGAAGTGGGACAAGAAAGCCCCCTCTCTCTCTGCCAAGGTCTCGGCAGAGAGAGAGGGGGGTATGTGTGTAGAGGGACGACGGATCAAGGAGGGTCCTCGGTGCCGTCAGCCCGGAGGGACCTTAGCTCTGAGGGTCGTCGGTGGCGTCTCTCTTGATGAAGAGCCAGATCACCAGAGCGATGATCACGAGCACGAGGAGAGAGATCCCGGCGAAGGCGAGGAGGTGGACGGCACCCTTGACGGCGTAGTAGATCCCTACGCAGAGGAGGAAGATGATCGCAAGGGTGATGAGGATTTTCTTGAAGTTCATATACTTAACTCTTATATGGGTTGGCGTGTTAGCGTCCGTTTTTCTGCTGCTCGCGGAGCCTCTTCATCTGCTCCTTCTGAGCTCTCTCAAGCCGCTCCATGAAGCCTGACTGCTTCTTTTTCTTGGGCTTCTTGGCATTCTCCTGCAGCTGGGCGAAGAGCTTCTTCTCATCGATAGCCCACTGGAAGGCCTTGGTCTGCAGGATACTGATGAGGAGGGAGACGAAGTAGTAGAGCGAGAGTCCGGAGGCGTTGTTATTGAGGAAGAAGAAGAGGAAGACCGACATGAAGATCGGCATCGCCTTCATCATGCAGGCAGACTGCTGATCACCGCCTGCCGTGCCGGACTGCGTGAGCCGCATGTAGATGATCTGCGTCACGGTCATCAGGAGGCAGAAGAGCGAGATGTGGTCCCCGATCATCGGTATGTCGGCACCCCAGCGGATCACGTCGTCGTAGGTACTGAGGTCCTGCGCCCAGAGGAAGCTCTCACCGCGGAGGTTGAGGCTGGTGGGGAAGTACTGGTACATCGCGATGAGGATCGGCATCTGGAGGAGCATAGGCAGGCAGCCGCCCATGACGTTGACGCCGGCATTCTGGTAGAGCTGCATCGTCGCCTTATTGCGCTCCATCATCTTGTCCTCGCCGGGATACTTCACATTGATCTCATCGACGAGTGGCTTGATGACCCGCATCTTGGCCTGACTCTTAAAGGACTTGTAGGTAAAGGGAGCGAGTATCAGCTTGATGATCAGCGTCAGGAGGATGATGATGAGCCCGTAATTGGAGATGTACTTCTCGAGGAAATTGAAGACCGGCAGTACGACCCAGACGGTGATGAAGCGGAACCACTTCCCCATATCAATCACCTCGGTCAGGTGGGTCTTGTCGCCAAGGTCCTTGTCGAGGCTCTTCAAGAGGGTGTGGTCATTGGGACCATTGTAGATCTGGAGCGAGATGGGCTGTGTGCCATCAAAGGGGAGGACAAACTTTGCCTCCATCTCCTTGAGTTTCTGCGGATCTCCCTTGATCACCTCCTGGCTTGCCGCCAGTGTGCCTAGGCGATTGCGGGAATAGACGATCGTGGAGAAGAACATGTCTCGGAAGGCGACCCACTTCACCTCGTTCGTCAGCTCCTTATCCTCCGACTTGCCGGTATTGAGCTTATCGACGTCACCGTCGGTGAATTCGTAGGCTATGCCGGAGTAGCGCTGCTCGGCCTGCTCGCTCTTCTCATTCTTATAGATAGAGAGGGACATATCCGCATCGAGGAAGGGGGAGTTGGGGGCCATCACGCTCTTGAAGTCTCTCGTGCCGGCGATGGTGACATCGATGAGGTACTTGGGGAGAAGGGTGTAGACGAGCGTGAGGCTGGAGCCATTGGTCGCCATGGCAGACATCTTGACCTGCGTGGGGCTCACCTGCTCGCCGACGAAGTAGAGGTCCTCGGTGCGGACGACGCGGTTCCCGCTCGTGAAGAGGGTGAGATTGAAGTGGCTGTCGTCCGGTCGGATGAGCCGGATGGGGGCTCCCTGGTAGTCCTTGTACCCCAGTACCTCCGAGGAGATCGGCTTACCGCCCTTCGTGGAGAGGGTGACGGAGAGGGAGTCATTGGCGATCGTGAAGGTCTGCTCCCTACCGTGTGCAGCGGGAGCGAAGGGACCAAATGCCTCCGCTGCCTGAGCCGTCAGGATGGAGTCGCGCTCGGCGGGGGTGTACTGTGCGAGGGTGGCACTCCTACGGAGGGAGTCCTCTGTCGCGATCCGGTCTATGGAGTCGGCCATGGCGCGCTCCTCGGCCTGAGCGGCGAGCGCCACGGAGTCGGCGTAGCGCTGCCGGAGCTCCAGCTCCTCCTTGGAGGGGCGCCCGAGGAGGGAGAATACCACGAGGACTACGCCCATGAGGACGAGACCGATGATCGTATTTTTATCCATTACTTATCTGTCTGAGGACAGCTCGGCAGAGCGAGCCGTCGAGATGATCGTCTGTACTTAGTGTGTAGACCTGATTTACTTGGTCTCTCCCTCACGGGCAGCCTTATGCCGAAGGGCCGCCTCAACGAGAGACATGAAGAGCGGGTGGGTGTGCTGGAGAGTGCTGGAGTACTCGGGGTGATACTGCACGCCGATAAACCACTGCTTGTCGGGCAACTCCACCACCTCCACGAGACCGGTCTCGGGGTTGCGACCAGCGATCAGCACGCCCGCCTCCTCAAAGGCCTGCTCGTACTTGCTATTAAACTCATACCGGTGGCGGTGACGCTCACGGATGGTCTCCGTGCCGTAGATCTGTGCCACCTTGCTACCCTTAGTCAGCTCGCAATCGTAGCCACCGAGGCGCATGGTGCCGCCCAACATGGTCACCTCCTTCTGCTCCTCCATCAGGTCGATGACGGGGTCGGGGGTCTGGGAGTCAAATTCGGTACTATTGGCCTGCTCCAGCCCGAGCATATCGCGGGCTATCTCGATGCAGATGCACTGCATGCCGAGGCAGATGCCGAGGGTCGGCAGGTCGTGCTCACGGCAGTAGCGGATCGCGGTCAGCTTGCCGGGGATGCCACGCGAGCCGAAGCCCGGTGCGATCACCACCGCATCGCAGGGAGCGAGTAGCTCAGCGACATTCTCATCCGTGATCTTCTCGCTCGAGATGCGGACGAGATCGACCAAGCGACCATTATAGACACCGCTCTGCTGGATCGCCTCGTCGATCGACTTGTAGGCGTCCTGGAGAGAGACGTACTTGCCGACGAGACCGATCTTGACCGGCTCTTTCTTCTTCGCCTCCTCGCCCAGCTCGAGGTAGTGGCGCCACTCCTTCAGCTCGGGAGCGGGACCGACGGGGAGCTTGAGCTGCCGCAGCACCGCCTCGTCCATTTTCTGCTCCTGGAGGAGTAGCGGCACACGGTAGATGGAGGGGCAGTCGTAGGACTGGATCACCGCATCCTTGGGGACGTTGCAGAAGAGTGCCACCTTGCGCAGCAGGTCATCCTCGAGCCTCATCTCGCTCCTCAGGACCAGCATATCCGGCTGGATACCCTCCTCCTGGAGTGACTTGACAGAGTGCTGGGTAGGCTTCGTCTTAAGCTCCTTAGCCGCATGGAGATAGGGGACATAGGTGAGGTGGATCACCATACAATTGTCGTCACCCAGCTCCCACTTGAGCTGGCGCACCGCCTCGAGGAAGGGGAGCGACTCAATGTCGCCCACCGTGCCACCGATCTCGGTGATGATGATGTCGTAGTCGTCGTCCTTAGAGAGGCGCTTGACACAGCGCTTGATCTCGTCCGTGATGTGGGGGACCACCTGTACCGTCTTGCCGAGGAAGTCTCCCCGGCGCTCCCGCTGGATCACGTTTTGATAGACGCGCCCGGTGGTGACGTTGCTATTGCGGGAGGTCTTGATGTCGAGGAAGCGCTCATAGTGCCCGAGGTCGAGGTCAGCCTCATAGCCGTCATCGGTGACGAAGCACTCGCCATGCTCGTAGGGATTGAGCGTCCCCGGGTCGATATTGATATAGGGATCAAACTTCTGGATGGTGCACTTCAGCCCGCGGCTGATCAGCAGTCGTCCGAGAGAGGAGGCGATGATGCCCTTACCGAGGGAGGAGACCACCCCGCCGGTGACGAATATATACTTGGTGTCCTTTGTTTTCATGGCGCTACAATGACTGGATAATAACAGCATAGACCCACCTACACTGTGTCGCAAAGATACCATTTTTACCCCGAAGGCTCACAAGGAGCGTCCCCTGCCGTGTGATGCACGACAGGGGACGCTGAGGGTATGAGAGGGGGGAAAAATTAGTCCTCCTTCTCAGGATACATAGGTGCCCCCTTCAGGGTCTGCTCCATGTGGCTGATCCAGACGTTGGCGATGGCGGGATAGTCGGCAAGTCCCTTCATGATGCAATTCTCGAGCGTGCAGGTGTAGCCGGCCTTGACCATCTCGGCGCGCCAGCTGCCCTCCTCGGCAGGGGTCCCTACTCCGCCCTTGAGGTCATTATTGGCGTGGTCACCGGCGATGGACATCAGCGGGTGGAGGATCACCTCGCCGGAGGTAAAGCCGGCTTTCTTCATCCGTCCGATCATCTCGCCAACGTAGTTGCCCTCCATATCAACCGTGGCGACGAAGTAGTGCATGTCGAGCTTCTGGAGCGCCTTCTCGATCATGATGTAGCGGCTGTTTCCGTTGCCGTAGTTCATATCGGCAGGGTTACCGTGACCCATGAAGCATACGAGCTTACCGGCCTTGACCTCCTTGCCGTAGACCTTGTGCAGCTCAGCGGCCACCTTGTCACAGTCGACCGCCTCGTAGAGGAGCGGTCCGGCGAGGTAGACGGTCACATCGGCAAAGGGGGTCTTTCCTCCCTCGACGCTGTGGTTGTGGAAGTCCTTGAGACAATTCTGCACCCGGAGATATTCCTCACCGGGGATGACGTGGAGGGACTGCACGGCGATGTCCTTGTAGCCGGCATTGCCGAGCGCCTCCATGTAGAATTGCGGGGCATAGTAGTTCCACCCCTTCTGCGCACAACGAGTCATGCAGATCTCGGAGGTGAAGGAGAAGTAGACGTCCCGGTCGGGGAACTTTGCCTTGAAGCTCTTGACCAGCTCCTTGAAGGACTGCTGTGGAGCATCCCAGGTGCTGCCGAAGGAGACGAGGAGGAGTGCCTTATCGGTGCTCTTTTTCGTCTTGACCTCCTGCGTCACGGCAGTCATCTTGCGGTCAAAATTGGACTTTAGGTCCGGCTTGTTGCTCTCCTCGCAGCCGCTGAGGGCTGTAGCGAGCATGCCCATCAGAAGGAGGGGCATTAGTTTCATTAGCTTACGCATAGTAAAGTGATGGTAAAAAGGTGAGTAAAAAACTATAGTTGCGATCACTCCTCAGAGTCATCGTCTGTAGACTGTCGGTGAGACCTGCCGGAGGCAGACCTCAGCTCCTTGCCGAAGTTGATCGTGCAGGAGAGGTAGAAGGTGCGCCCCGGAGTGTAGGTCCCGTAGTGGAGCCCATGGTAGGTGGTCTCGTAGTAATTGAAGATATTGTCGACCCCGGCATCGATGGCGAGTCGCCAGGAGTTGCTGAGGGTAAGGTCGTGGCGGGTATTGATCCGCCAGAGGTTGTAGGGCTTGCCATTGCCGTCGTCCTGGTAGTAGCGCGTGCTCTGCATTCTGCCGTAGAGCCCCACGCCGAGGTGGTAGCGGTCGGGGAGCAGCTCGCGCGACCAGTCGAGACCGATGGTGCCTCGGTGGTGTGCCATTCCGTCGATGATCACCCGCTTCATCGTCTCCTCCTCGAGGTCGTAGAGCAGGGCATCGGTGTCGAGGTAGCTGTAGCCCGCGGAGAGGGCAAGCGAGGGCAGCACCTGCCACTTCCCCTGGAAGTCCACCCCGAGGGTACGGGCGCTGTCCATATTCTTATACATCCGCACGCGCGCCGGGTCGTAGGTGAGAAGCAGCTCCGACGGAGCCTCGGTGCGCGGCACGGTGACGAGGGTGATCATATTGCGGAGCCAATTGGCATACCCTGTGACGTGGAGCGAGAGGGGTCCCTCCCGATACTCGACGTCTCCCGACAGGTAGCGGCTCGACTGGGCATCCAGCCCCTCATTGCCGAGGTAGAGTGCCAGCACCCCCATCTGGCGGACGTAGCGGTAGTGGAGCTGCTTATTGGAGGGCGTCTTGAAGCCCTCCGAGTAAGTCCCGCGGAGATTGACCGGCCCCACCTTATACCTGAGGGAGAGCTTTGGCGAGAGCTTTAGTCCAAAGGCGGGATGATAAGTGAGTCGTGCACCGGCAGTGACATTGAGCCGGTCGATGGGGTCCCACTCGTCCTGCAGATAGAGCCCGAGGAGATAGTCCTGCACCCGCTCGCGGTCAAGCCGGTAAGGGGCGATGAGCCAATTGTACTGCAGGTCCAGTCCGGTGCTGAGGCGATGGTGTGCCGGCAGCTCGAGGACGCCTTTCAGGTGACCGATCAGTCTCTGCTGATCGCTCTGCAGGGCAACGTCATCGGGGTAGTAGGGATAGCTATTCTCTTTCCCCTTGTCATCCCACTCCTTGATCCAAGTAAGCCCGGTGTAGACGTAGTAGTAGGCGTGCCGGTCGTAGAGGAGGTCCGCCGTGAGCAGGTGCCCCTCCGGGAGCTGCCAGCGGATGCCGGTGGCAGCGGAGGCGTTGCGGTAGCGAAAGTCGTAGGTTTTGTAGTCCGGGATGCCGGTGGGGCGGTGGATGTCCTTGCGGTAGACGCTCCCCTCGAGGTAGGCCGAGAGGCGCTTGGAGGGGCGCCAGTCGAGCCGCTCGCCGAGGGTATAGTCGAGGTAAGGGTTGCTGGTGTTATTGACGGAGTTGGTCACCGGGTGCTCGTACCTATTGGGGTCCTCGTAGGTGGTGTTTTGCCAGCCGGCGGAGTGCTTGAGGTGGAAGTCCGTCCGCGAGGTGACCCTACCGATCGTCGCCTGTGCGGAGGTCGACTGGATCACCGAGCCATAGGAGCCGATGCGGGTGGTATTGACGAGCGAGAGGTCGTGCGTGCTCTTGCGGGTGATGATATTGATCACGCCGGCTATGGCATCACTGCCGTAGAGGGCGGACGAGGCACCGCGGATCACCTCGATGCGCTCTATACGCGTCGGGTCGATGACGTCGAGATTGACCTGCCCACCGAGGTCGCCCATCAGCCGCTTGCCGTCTACGAGGATCAGGACGTACCCACCCGAGAGCCCGCCCATCTGCATCGAGGTGCCCATATCGCTCCGGCTGAAGTCTATCGACGGGATCAGCCCGGAGAGGATCTTCGAGAGCGGTGCGTGACCAAAGCTCCGAAGCGTCTTTCGGTCGATCACCTCGGTCTGTACCGGGGCATCCTTGATCAGCCGGAGCGTCCCGGTGCCGGTGACGACAAATTCGTCGAGGCTGTAGTCCCGCACCGAGTCGCCCGGTAGCGTCTGCGCCGTGGCGACGGTGCCGAGGAGTAGCCCCGCAGCGAGGAGAGGAAGAAAGTGATGTGACATATAGATAAGGTGTTACTTGATTTCCATTCCTACTAGGCGAGCCATCAGCTCGTCCGTGAGTGCAAGGTGGGTGTAGCTCGCCAGCAGCTGCCCCCGCCGCCAGAGAGCCGTAGGCACCGCCTCCCCACGAGCATCGTACTGCTGCAGGGAAGAGGGAAGGGGATCGATGATATGGGAGTAGTGAAACTCGTGCCCCCTCACCGCCACGCCGTCGAGCGTGAAGCTCCGATACCCGAGTGTCAGCCGCTTCCCCTCCATCGTCGCCACCTGGTCAAGCACCCCGGCGAGGTCGTACGCCCGACCGCTCTCGTCGATGATCTGCCGGCAGAGGAGCATCATCCCGCCACACTCAGCGAGGAGCGGGCGGCCACTGTCGGCGTACTCCCGGAGGCTGCGGAGCATCGATTGATTGTACGCCAGTTGCTCCAAGTATAGCTCCGGGTACCCACCCGGGAGGTAGAGGAAGTCGCACTTCGGCACACGCTCATCCCGCAGCGGGCTAAAGAATGTGATCTCGCCAAAGCGGGCGAGCACCCTCAGGCTCTCCTCGTAGACGAAGCTGCACGCCTCGTCCAGGGCGACAGCGATACAGAGGTCAGCCCTCCGCTCCTCCGGCTCCCGTAGAGCGGCAATCCCCTCGCACGCCGTCCGCTCCAGCAGGCGGTCGAGGTCGATACTCGCCTCCACCAGATCCGCTGCTGCCTCGGCATACTGCTCGGCGACATCCCGCTCCTCAGTCTGCAGGCCGAGGTAGCGCTCGGGGATCACAAGGGCATCGCACTTGGGAAGCACTCCGAGGACCGGCAGTCCCGCCGCCTCCACCGCCTCGGTGAGGAAGTGTCGGTGCCGGGGGGAGCTCACCTTATTGAGGATCACGCCGGCTATCGACACTCGTGGGTCGAAGTGGCGGTAGCCGTAGAGCAGGGGTGCCAGGCTGTATGCCATCGCGCCCGGCGTCACCACCAGCACCACCGGCAGGCGGAGCAGGCGTGCCACCTCGGCGGACGAACCCCGATCCCGGTCGTACCCGTCGAAGAGTCCCATCACGCCCTCTGCCACCGTCACCTCAGCCCCGGCGGCATATCGGCGATAGATCTCCTCCACCCCGGCCTCGCCATAGAGGAAGGTGTCGAGATTGATCGACGGGCGACCGGTCGCCGCCGCGTGGAGCTTCGGGTCGAGGTAGTCCGGGCCGCACTTAAAGGACTGCACCCGCAGCCCCCGCCGAACGAGCGCCCGCAGGAGTCCCATGGTGACGATGCTCTTTCCGCTGCCTGAGCGGGGTGCGCCGATGAGGAAGCTATTCATACGTGGTTTCACTTATTCTTATCCTCCACATTTCGCTCTATCAGTCCGCCCTCCTTGTCGATCAGGATCAGGTCGAGCCGGATCCCCGGGACGAGAGGCTTGCAGACGGTGTAGCAGCGGTCGAGGAGGATGTGGTAGAAAGGGTGAGCGTGGTCGGGGAGGATCTCCCAGATCTCGCCCGCCATGGTGATGCCGTCGATGCGGTCGAGTGTTGCCTCGTCGAGACCGCTCTCCCGACCGAGGCTGCGGATGAAGGGCTTGCTCATCACCGACTTCTTGCTGTGGGTGTCGAGCTGTCCCTCCGCCAGCTTGACCGCCTTACCGATCATGATGCCGAGGGTGATGTGGGCAAAGTCCATTGCCCGCGCCATCTCGAGGCATCGACCGATGAAGTTGCCGTACTGGACGAAGGCATTGGGCGGGAGGTCGGGGAAGTGCGCTCGGAGCCACCTCTCGCTCTTGCCACCGGAGTTGATCACCAGGTGCTCCCCGAAGACCGACCGCGAGACACCCATCTCCCGGCGGATCGAGTCGACCCACGCCTCGGTGGAGAAGGGACGAAGCACACCGGTAGTGCCGAGGATCGAGATGCCATCGACGACGCCGAGGCGGGGGTTGAAGGTGTGCGGTGCCAGTGTCTCACCCTCCGGCACGGTGATGGTGATGTCGATGCCGACCCGACTGAGGTCAAGGAGTCGCCCCACAGCCTCGGTCATCATCTGACGGGGTCCGGGGTTGATGGCGGGGTCACCGATCGGCAGTCCGATGCCGGGGAGGGTGATCCGCCCCACCCCTTTGCCCCCTTGGAAGGTGACGCCGGTGTGACTGTCGGTGAGGCGGACGGTGGAGAGGATGGCGGTGCCACTCGTCACGTCAGGGTCGTCCCCGGAGTACTTGATCGCCGTGGCGGTGGCGCACTCCTCGCTCTCTATGCAGGTCTCGCTGATCGGGAATCGGATCTCCTCACCGGTGAGTAGCCGTACCGGCACCTCGGTGTAGGTCTCATCGTTGAGGAGCGCCAGCAGAGCCGCCGTAGTGGCAGCGGTGGCGGTAGTGCCTGTGGTGAAGCCGATGCGGAGGGGGAAGAAGTCCGGATCCAGTCTCTCGAGTGCCCTACGGAGTCCCACGGGACCGAGGACGGTCTCCGTCGGTCGGTAGCCGAGGGTCGGTCGGCGGATGACGAGTATCGGGATGCCGAGGTCGGTGGCCACTTTCACTTTTTCCTCAAAGCCACTGCTCTCGCCACTCTCCTTGAGGAGCAGCAGGTCGGGTCGCAGTCGCTCCATAAGCGCCCGGTCGTCCTGTGCCCGGTCGTAGTAGATGAGCCGGTTGCGGGGGAAGTCGCTCTCGCTGACGACCCGCTCCGTCTCGGGTATCGGCATCACCCTCAGCCAAACCTCGTGCCTCAGCGGGTAGTCTCCCATGGCAGCGATGCTCTTGACCCCGGTGAGGGCAAGGAGTCTGCGGGGAGCGAGCCGCTCCAGCTCCTTCATCGCCTCGGGGAAGGAGCTGACGGAGAGCGCCCCCTCGGGGAGTGGAGGGAAGGCTCGCTCATACCGAATCGCCGGCAGGGTGAGTTCGCTTGCCGCCTTGGCGACATTCCGGTGAACAATGGTGGCAAAGGGGTGAGCCGCATCGACGAGGACACTCACCTCCTCACACCGACAGAGTGTCATCATCGCATCGGCATCCAAGGGTCCCTCAAGCCGAGTGCCATGATGTAGGGCGATCTCCTGCGAGGTGCCAAGGGTGGAGTAGAGGAAAGGCTTGCCCGCCTCCTCGCACACCTCCACCGCAGCCCTGCCCTCGGTAGTACCGCCGATGATGAGGATCTTACCCATGGTGCTCGTCTTTAGTTAGTAGGTCGAGGAGTTCCTCGATCGTGGTGGGTCGGAGGCACTGCCCATCAGCGGTCCTGAGGAGCAACCCCTCATCGGAGAGCTCGATCGCATCGGCACTCTCCGCCTCCGGTGTGGCGAGGATGGCATTACGCCTCAGCGCCTTCACGACCATATGGTAGAGCGGGAGGAGCCGGTGTGTGGGGGCGCTGATGCGGATGGTGCGGGTGTGAGGGTTCTCGATGCGGAAGAGCCCTCTGAGCCGGTCAAAGACGATATCCCTCCGCTCAAAGAAGTCACTCAGTGTCCCATCAAGGGAGAGATCCTCCGGGGTGCCGATGTGTAGTCGTTTCTCATCATCGAGGAGCCAGATCTTATCTGCGATCTGGAGCGCCATCTCGAGGTCGTGGATGGAGAGGAAGATGGTCTTGTGCGTCTCTCGGGAGAGCCGGTGGAGGAGCTGCATCATGTCCACCTTGGAGGGAAAGTCAAGGAAGGAGGTGGGCTCATCGAGGAGGATGATCGGGGTCTCCTGGGCGAGTGCCTTGGCGATCATCACCTTCTGTCGCTCTCCGTCGCTGAGCGTCCCGACGTCTCGGGGAGCGAAGCGCTCCATGCCCACGAGACGGAGGGCGTCGAGGGCTTTCCGCTCATTGGCGGCATCCACCTTTCCCCAAAAGCCGGTGTATAGGCTGCGCCCGAGGGAGACAAGGTCGAGCACGGTCATGTGTCCCACCTCTATCCGCTCCGTCAGCACGACGCTGATGAGCCGCGCCAGCTCCCGGCTCTTGTAGCTGCCTATCTCGCCCCCGCGGACGAGGATGGAGCCGCCGAGCTTGGGCTGGAAGGCGGCAATCGTGCGTAGGAGGGTTGACTTGCCCACGCCATTGGACCCGATGAGGCAGGTGAGCTCACCGGAGTAGACGGTGGCGGAGAGCCCCTCGGCGACTACCCTGTGCGGGTAGCCGATGGCGAGGTCGCGCAGCTCTATGGTGATCTCCTTACTCATAGTCTCTCGCCCCGACGGCGACTGAAGAGGACCCAGATAACTATCGGGGCACCGATGAGGGCGGTGACCGAATTGATCGGCAGCGCCCCCTCGAAGCCAGGCATCCGCGCGATGACGCTGCAGATCAGGGCGAGCAACGCTCCGACGAGCGTCACCGCAGGCATCAGGATCCGATGATTAGAGGTGGCGAAAATGGTTCGGCAGAGGTGCGGCACCGCCAGACCGATGAAGACGATCGGGCCGCAGTAGGCGGTGACGATGGCTGTGAGGAGGCAGGAGCAGAAGATCACCCGGTGGCGGGCGCGCTTGTAGTTGAGCCCAAGGCTACGGGCATAATTCTCTCCGAGGAGCAGGAGGTTAAGCGTCTTGATGAGGGGAAAGGAGAGGGGGATCAGCACCAGCATCAGGAGGACGAAGGTGGTGACGCGGTCGCCGCTCACCTTGGAGAAGCTCCCCAGTCCCCAGACGACATAGCTGCGGACATCCTCATCGTTGCTAAAGAACTTCAGCACGCCGATGATCGCATTGGCAATGTAGCCGATCATCACGCCCATGATGAGGAGGACGACATTCCCCTTCACCTTCTCCGACATGATCATGATGATCCCCATCACCGCCAGTGCCCCGAGGAGTGCCGCCACCGAGACCGCCATCTCCCCGACGAAGCCCATGCGGATCAGCGCTCTCTGGCTGATGCTCCCCGAGAGGAGCACAAGAGTCGCCACGCCGAGGCTGGCACCGGAGCTGATGCCGAGCTCCGAGGGGCCGGCGAGGGGATTACGGAAGACCGTCTGCATAAGCAGTCCGCTGATGGAGAGCCCAGCACCGGCGACGAGGGCGGTGATGGTCTGGGGGTAGCGGCTCTTCCAGACGATGTTACGCCAGATCTCACTCCCTCCAGTGTCGCGCCCGAGGAGGATATCCACCACGTCGCGGAAGGGGATCGCAATCGTCCCGAGAGAGAGATTGAGGACGAAGGCGACGACGATCAGGATCGCGACGATGCCGAAGGCTATGGCGTTACGGGAGCGGGGCATGGTATATCACTTCTCCCTCGTTAGGAGGTCGTAGTAGACGGGTGTATGGTCGGGGAGCAGCTCGGGGTGGAAGGCGTGGATCAGGTCGGCAAGGACCACCTCCGGCTCCACCGGTGAGCCTTCGTAGAAGGGGCGCTCCGAGAGATTGCAGTAGAGCACTTTCCGCTCCTTGTACGCCCGGAAGTCTCTGTACCGGGCGTCTGTGCGCGCGAGCACATTGTAGGAGTAGTCGCCCTTGTAGTTATTGGTGATCCGCCAGAAGTCCGCATCCGCCGCCTGGCTGTAGACGGTCTCAAAGTCGAGGTAAAAGCCCCCGGACTCCTTATTGTCCCTCAGGAAATAGTCCCCACCGGCATCGCGGAAGAGGTGCGCGAGGTAGCTCTCCCCGCCGACGACATACCAGTTGCCCCCGTGTAGCTCACCACTGAGGATCTTCGGGCGGGGCAGGTCGGGCGTGATGAGACTCTGGAGCTGGTGATAGCGCTGCTCTATCTGGTCAAAGGTCTGTTCCGCCTGCTCCTCCTTCCCGAGGAGGAGGGCGGTGAGCTTGATCCACTCCGCCTGACCGAGCGGGGAAGTCTCCTTGTACCCGAGGAAGGTGAGGAGCGGGATGTCGAGCTCCTTGAGAGCATCATACCCTCCGCGCTTGAAGGGGGAGACGAGGATCAGGTCCGGCTCCAGTGCCATGATCAGCTCGGAGTCAAAGTTTCCCTCTATCCCGATCCGTCGCGCCTTGCCCTCCGCCAGGCGGTCGAGCATCTTCTGATTGAAGAGAAAGTGGGTGCTCGGCATACCGACGACCCGGTCGACGGCATCGAGCTTGATGAAATTGGAGAGCTGCAGCGTCGTCATCACGATCACCCGCCTCACCGGCACCTCTATCGGCGTGTAGCCCTCGGGGATCTCCCCGCCGGCATCGGTCCCTCGGGGGACTAAGGCATAGCGATAGACTTCGCTCTCCGGCTTCGTCGGGTCGGAGATGTCGACCAGCGTCACCCCCTCACTACGACTGATCCTCAGCCCCTCGGCATAGCAGATGAGCGAGTCACCGGCGATCATCGTCTCCTCCCCGCCCTCCTTCTCCTTTCCCCCACAGGAGGAGAGGAGAAGGAGGAGTAGGGCGAGAGCACCATATACATAGGTCTTTATTTTCATCTCGTGCTTGGCTTAATGATAAGGAGGGAGAAGTAGGGGAAAGGGGTCTCGGGGAGGGACCTCAGGCTGTCGGTGACCAGCTCCCGATCCTCGTCGCCGATGTACTCACCATAGAGGATGGAGACCGGAGGATCGGTCCGGAGGAAGTCCCGTACCACCTCCTCCGAGCGGGAGAGCTTCATCACAACGACCACCTGCCCCCTGTCGATCGCCTCCCGGAGCTGCTCCGCACTCTCGACCCGACTGAGCACGAGGAGCGACTGCTCCCCCAGGACCAGCGGTCTGCTGAGACACGCCGGCAGCGTCATGTAGTAAGGGATGCCGGGGAGGATGAAGTGGGGCATATCCCTCTCCCTAAGGAGCCGGCAGACATAGCCCGCACTGGAGTAAGTCCCTGCGTCACCGATGGTGACGAGAGCGGTGGAGATGTCGGCGAGACAGTCCGCCTCGAGCTGACCGGCAAGTGCCTCGTATGCCGAGGCGGCTGCTCTCCGGTCGCTCTGCATCGGGACGGAGAGTATGGTCACCTTCTTCTCCAGCACCGCTCCTGAGGGAAGCGCCCGGATGATCTCTACTGCTGCCTCACCTATAGCGTAGATGCGCTCCACATCCTGCAGAGCCCAGTATGCGCGGAGGGTGATATCCTCCGGCTCCCCGCTGCCGAGGGAGACGATCATGATGGGTGTCATGGGCGAAAGAGATGCTTGAAGTCCTTGTGGTACAGGCGAGACAGCCCCTCACGATTGCCTATCGCCTCACCGACGACGATCATGGTGGTGAGCTTGAGCCCCTGCTCGCGGACGATCCGTGCGAGATCACTGAGCTCCCCGCGGTAGATCCGCTGCTCGGGGTGGGTCAGCTTATAGCAGACCGCAACAGGGGTGGTCGGCGGGTAGTGGGTGAGCAGCTCCCTCTCCACCTCCTCAGCGATCGAGGCACTGAGGTAGATGCACATCGTGCTCTGTGAGGCGGCGAGCCGGGAGAGCTGCTCCCGCTCCGGCACCGGCGTGCGCCCGCTGCCTCGGGTCAGGATAATGGTCTGCACCCGCTCCGGGATGGTAAATTCACTCTGCAGCTCTGCCGCAGCCGCCTGGAAGGAGGAGATCCCCGGTGTGATGTGGTACGCCATGCCCTCCTCGTCGAGGATCGCCATCTGCTCCTCGATGGCGCCATAGATGCAGGGGTCACCGGTGTGGAGTCGCACGACGAGCGCCCCCCGGTCGTAGAAGCTCTTCATCAGGGCTATCTGCTCCCCGAGTGCCATCCCCGCCGAGCTACGGACGACCGCTTCCTCCTTGGCACACTCCGTCAGAGCCACCGGGACGAGGCTCCCGGCGTAGAGGATCAGGTCTGCCGTCTCAAGGAAGTGTCTCCCTCGCACAGAGATCAAGTCCGGGTCTCCGGGTCCTGCGCCGACAAATTCGATGTGCCCTCTCATCACTCCCTTGCGCTCTATGGCGAGGGCAAAGGTAAAGTCACTCCCCTCGCTCAGCTTCCCCTTCTGCTTCTCGATCACCAGCTCACCCCCTCCCGTGGAGGTGAGGGCAGCCGCCTCGGAGACGCTGGCAGAGCCGGTCGCCTCACCGACCCGCTCAGAGGGATGCGGCACGCTCACCCCATCGAGCGTCTCGCTGTCGTAGTAGCGGACCGGCACCCCCAGACGCTCTGCCAGCGCCTCGAGGATCGGTTCGCCACGCTTCAGCTCTATACTGGAGAGATCCGCTATGGAGAGAGGGGAGAAGCCCCCTGCCCTCACCTCCGAGAGGATGTGGTCGGTCACCCCGGTCGGGTCGGCCATGCGCCGACAGCCGACCCCGAGATGAAGGAGGGAGGGACGGTAGCAGAGCTGTGGCAGATCGAGCTCCTCGTGGTACCGGCACCCCACGGTGATCAGGAGGTCAAAGTCCCGGGGTCGGATCTCCTCTGCCTTATGGAAAAGAGTGACCCACTCCGGCCTCGTCCGCTCAAGGAGTGCCGTCCCCGCCGAGCGTGTCTCTATGAGAAGTGCCACCCGGTGACGCTCCACGAAGAGGGCGATGGCGTGATTCATCGTCGTGCCGAGGAGCTCTGTCCGCCAGCCCTGCTCCTCGCCCAGCGTATCGAGAGCCCACAGTCCCCGCCGGTCGCTCTGCGTCGTGACGACAGCCTCACCACCGAGGATATGGGCGATGCGACGGGCGAGGTCGTTGGCTCCGCCGACGTGCCCCGAGGCGACGGGGATCACGTAGTGACCCGTCGTGTCGATGCAGAGGATGGCGGGGTCGATGTGCTTATCCTGCAGGAGATCGCCCACGGTCCGGACACAGATCCCGAGGGCGGAGCAGAAGATCAGAGCGGAGTACTCCCCGATCAGCTCCCGGCACCCCTCCCGCAGGGACGCCATAGTGTGGAAACCCTCCGCCTCCACTGTACTATAGAGAGTGACACCCGGGAGCTCGTCCCTGAGCAGCAGGGCAATCTCTCTCCCCTCGCGGGAGATGGTGAGTATGGCTACATTCTTCTCTTTCATTTCGTTGCTTGCATCACATGGATGGGATTGAAGTGGTCGACAGCCATCAGCGTCTCCTCCGACAGTCCGGTGCCGACATCGGCAAGGCTGGTGAGGAAGAGCTGTCGGCTCTCGTCACTGACAGAATTGAAGACGATCCGCCCGCCGGCCGGCAGCAGCGGATAGATCCGCCGGATCATCTCCGGGAGCCGTCCACCGTGACCCCCGATGAAGACCGCATCCGGGGTCGGGAGGGCCGAGAGGTCAGCCTCCAGGAAGTCTCCCGGGACGAAGTCGATCCCCGGGGCATGGAGCCTCCGGGCATTGGTCTCCAGGAGTGCTCCGCCCTCCGGACGGACCTCAAAGGCGACCACAGAGAGGTGGGGAAACTGCAGCTTAGCCTCTATCGAGACTGAGCCGGTGCAGGAGCCCACATCCCAGAGCGTCTGGGCCTGATGCAGCCCGAGGAGCGACAGGCTCTGCAGCCGTATCGGTGACTTGGTGATCATCCGGGGGCGTCCCTCCAGCGGGACAAAGGCCTCATCGGGGATCCCAAAGGGACGCTCCAAAGACCTCATGCGGAGGAGGATCAGGTTATTGGGGTAGCCGAAGTCCCTCTCCCTCATCTCCTCGAGCGACAGCCGCGTCACCCTCTGCTCCTCCCGATTGCCGAGATGCTCGCCGACGTAAGCGACGTAATTGTCATAGCCATAGGCGATCATCCGCTCCGCTATCGTGCGAGGCGTGTGGTGCCTCAGGTCGGTCAGGATGCCGATCATCCGCTCCCCGCAGATCAGGGCCTCGTCAAGTGCCCTCCAGGGGCGACCGGTCAGCGAGACCACATGCATATCCTGATAGGGAAGCAGCGCTGCATGAGCCAGCATCTGGAGCGAGTGAAAGTGGGGGAAGAGAGTGATCTCCGCCCCAGGGTGCAGCTCCATGATCCGCTGACCGATGCCATTGAATATCGGGTCACAGGAGGCCACCACCACCATATCCTCATACCTCCCGTAGCTGCGGATCTGATCATCTATCGGAGGGATGATGTCGATCCAGTCGTGCTCCGCCGGGAGGAAGGGGCGCATGATCTCGTGGTGCCGTCGCCCGCCGGAGAAGTGCCGGTGCGAGCGGATCACCTCCCGCACCTCCTCCGAGAGTGTCTGCTTCCGACTGTCACTGATACCGATGAGGAAGATCTTCATACGTCTCTGCCGGGGCGTATCGCCGCCGCATCGTCATAGCTCAGGATCGCATTGCAGAGCGTGGCGGCGAGGTTGCTCCCGCCCTTGCGCCCCTCGATGATCAGCTTGGGGATCTCCCGGAAGGGCTTGATCATATGCTTCGACTCACAGACGTGAACAAAGCCCACCGGTGCGGCGATGATGCCTGCCGGCTCAGCCTTCCCCTGATGGATCAGGTCGGCGAGCTCCATCAGCGCCGTGGGGGCGTTGCCAAAGGCGAAGAGCGCCCGGGGATGATCCTTCACCGCCAGACGGATCCCCGCCTGCGTGCGGGTGAGCTTACCGCCCGCCGTCATCTCAGCGATGCGAGGGTCGTGGAGGTAGCACTTGGCCTCCAGACCATACCGCTCGAGGGCCTTTTTCCTTATCCCGGAGACCACCATCGTCACGTCGGTCACGATGGTGTCGACCTCGCCGGAGCTTATCCGCTCATAGATCCGCCGCACAGCCTCGTGATCAGTATGGAGCAGCTCCTCCATCTCAAAGTCTGCCGTCGTGTGGACGGCATGGAGCAGCGCCCAGAGGTGTCCGGTATCGTATCGGTCAGCGTGCTTGAGGAGCGGGAGGATGGTGTGGAAGCTCTCGCTCATGATCATGGCACCGACAGAGCCCTCTCGCTCCTCCTCGCGGTAGTACCCTCTCGGCGTGACGATATGGTCACCGGAGATGTAGCTCTGACTATTGCCGATCAGGATCATCGTCAGCATATCCACCTCCGCCTCGTCCAGGTGATCCAGTGTCGTGATCTGCACCCTCTGCTCCGGTCGGCCGGCCTGATAGACGATGCCGACAGGGGTATCCCCCCTGCGGTGTAGGAGAAAGAGCTCCACGAGGCGGGTCAGCTGCCAGTACCTCTGCCGGCTGCGGGGATTGAAGACGGCGGTGACGAAGTCGCCCTCCGCTGCTGCCACGATCCTCCGCTCGATCACCGCCCAGGGGGTCATCAGGTCAGAGAGGGAGACGGAGCAGAAGTCGTGACCGATCGGGGCACCAAGGAGTGCCGCCGCCATCTGGAAGGAGGAGATCCCCGGGAGGGTCTCCAGCTCCACCTCACTCCCCCGCTCATCCCTCATCTCATAGAGCAGCGGTGCCATCCCGTAGATGCCTGCATCACCGGAGCTGATCATGCAGACGGTGGCACCCGCCTCCGCCCGCTCAAAGGCGAGCTCTCCCCGCTCACGCTCCTGACGCATGCCGGTATCGATGCACTCCGCCCCCTCGTGGAGCAGCGGCTCAACGAAGCGGAAGTAGTACTTGTACCCCACCACCACATCGGCCTGACGAAGCACCTGCTCCACGGCAGGCGTCACCTGCTCCGGACTGCCGGGACCGATCCCGACGACATATATCTTTCCTCTCTTCATACGATCTTCTATCTCATTCATTCAGGTATCTACCGCGATCGGCAGAACTCGTGATCCGGGTCCATCTGCCACCCGCCCCGGGAGGGCTGGCTCTCAGCAGGGAGTGGACCCCTAATTCTTTTACCGATATTAGATTTGTCTAATACCGGTATTAGAGAAGACTAATATCGGTATTAGACAAATCTAATATCGGTATTAGTCTGAGGGCGTCTCCACCTGCTCGCCGAGCAGCAGCTCCGGTACCGGTCATATAGCTTATCATAAGTCACAGATTATGAGGGCCTTACTTTCGTCGAGTCAGCCGCCTCAGGTAGCGCCTGCCCATCACCACACCGGTCACGGAGACCACCAGCCCGCCCAGCACGAGCGTCAGCATCGCCACGAGGCGGATCGTCCCATGCTCGGAGAAGAACTTTGACCTCAGGTTGTGGCAGAAGGGGTAGAGCCACTTCTGCAGCCGGTCGTTGCGACTGAAGTAGCGCGAGTAGCCACCGGTGGGGCTGACATACAGCCGACTCCCATCTGCGTCGTCGACGCTCACCCGATAGATCGGCAGCTCGTAGTCTCCCCGATTGTAGGCGTAGTAATTGTCATACTCATCGATCAGCTCGATCCTCATCGGACTGCCAAAGACCGGCTCCAGCTTGCTCCGCAGATCACTCTCCGTAAGCCATAGCGGCACCAGGCTCGGGTCACTCCCGTCGAGGGTCTCACTCCTCTCGCCATAGGTCTCCTCGTAGTAGGGCTTGGTGCCGTACTGACGCCAGGCAATCCCCGTGACCCCGGTCCGTGCAGCGAGCTGACGATAGTCGGTGGCGAAGAGGGAGAGGTCGACCGGATCCTCCGCCCGCGACCGCTTGGCGAGGCCCTTGTCGTGCCTCGGTGTCGGGAAGTCCGACAGGTCGATGAGCGAGGAGGCTCCACTGAGTGCGAAGAGCATCAGGGAGAGACCGAAGAGGCAACCGGCGATATGGTGCCAGCGGAAGGTCCCACGGTATGGACTGCCGAGACGGTGCCGGCGCCTGTAGTGGCGGATCAGCATATGGATCCCCACCACCAGCCCGCTGAGGCACATCACCCCGCCCAGTGCGCCGAGGAGGCTGACGACCCAGACCCAGAGCGATCTATTGCTCCGCAGCCCGGGGTAGTAAAACATATGGGGGACGGTCCCCAGCGAGGAGACGATCCGCTCTCGCTTGGTGCAGCACTGGAGCGCCCTCCCACTCTTTCCCGAGAGATAGAGCCACGTCCCCTCCGGGTCATCGAAGACGAAGCGGTAGATCGGCAGCTCCTTCTTATACCGCTCATAGGCGGTCCAGGTGTCAATGCTCCGGAGCGTGTCGATACGCGCTACCGGGTAGCTGCTGAAGCGACCCGCATAGCTCCGGCACCACTCCTCGGGCATCGCCTTGGGATCCACCGGGGCGAGCGTACTGTCGGCTCTCAGCGTCAGCCTCGTCCCCGAGTCGGTCTCGATGGTAAAGGTGGGGACACCGTAGGTGGTGCCAAGCGCGAGCGCCGTACAGCGCTCCCCCTCCGGCAGGCGACTCCTCACGCTGTCTAAGGGTGGCAGCAGTTCCGGGATGGTGTCGGCGACCCTGTCAGCCGCATCCCCCAGCCGGGGATAGCTGCTAAAGATCATCACCGACCCGGAGATGAGCCAGAGGACAAAGAGCGGCGCGAGGATCGTCCCGAGGATCCGATGCAGTTGCTTCCAGTGCTTCATTGCGGGGGATTACTTCACCGACATGACCCGGCTGATCTCGTAGCCGGAGGCGAGGTCGGCTCCCTTCGTCACCTTACCACTCTTGATGTCGTAGACGTAGAAGCGGGCACTGGGATCGGCATTCACATTGGCACCGATATAGGCCTTGCCGCCTCTCACGTCTGCTCCCTGAGCAAAGGATCCTCTGCAGAGCGGGATGTCCGTCAGACGCTTCACCGTATGGGTGCGGAAATTGAGCACCTGATAGAAGAAGACGTAGGGGTTTGTCTTTGAGTCCCAGGTGGGATTGTCGGGCGTGGCCTGCTTCGGATCCTGGACGTAGAGGAGGAGCTCATTGTCATTGAGCAGAGCCATATCCACGATCTTACCACGCTCCTGACCATAGCCCTCGTAGCTCTTGTCGATGGCAGTCTCACCACTCTTGACACGGAAGAGCTTACTTGCCTGACGGGTCGAGGATGAGGAGCCGGGCTTGACGCCATCCTCCATCAGGATGTCGCAGGCGATGTAGTAGAAGTTGCCCTCTGCGTCGGTGAAGGTGTGGCGTGTCTGCGTGTCGCCATAGGCGGTGGAGCCGATAAAGCCGGCACGGCTGTCGCTCTCGACCTTCTTGACCTTCATCGTAGATGCATCGATGAATGCCACATAGTACTCGCCGCGACGCTCCCGGAGGAGCTTGGACTTCTTGCTCATGGGCGTGTAGACATAGACGTAGATGAGGGTATTATCCGACTTGCGGTAGCCGAGGAGACCACTGGAGTTGAATTGCTCATTCTCCAGCGGAGCTTCCAGCTCGAGCTGTCCGTCCTTCTCCACCCGCATCTCGTCGGTATTGATGAGCACCCAATTGACCGCCCGCTTATCGCCGGCCGATCCCATCAGCACGATGTGGCTGTCATTGATCCAGGCGTGAGCAAAGCGACGATCTTGCACCTGCTTCGTAGGAAACTCCTTGATCACCTCGACCGTGGTGCCGGTGATCCTGAACTTCCCGAAGTTGCCCGCTCTCGAGACACTGTAATAGTAGCCATTGCGGTAGACCACATTGGACGTGAGGGATGTGCCACTGATGTCGGCCCCCTTGCCCTCCACGCTGAGGGTCCCCTTGGAGAGGTCGTCCGCCTTCAGGATGACGTAAGCATCCTTGCCATTCATGGAGCCATTGAGATCATTGAGGGGGATCCAGAGGTCGATTGATCCGGTCTCCTCGGCGGGGTTGGGAGTATCCTTCCCCGACTCCTCGCAGGAGGAGAGGGAGAGGGTCGCGAGAGCGACGATGAGGGTAAGGAGTATATTCTTGAGTTTCATAATGATATTGTGAGTTACTTAATGGATGTACGATAGACCGGGACTATACGCTCGATCTCAAAGCCGGCCTCCAGCTCAGCGCCCTTGGACACCTTGCCACTCTTGAGGTCGTAGATGTAGATGCAGCTATTGCCGCTCGCCACATTGGCACCGAGGTAGACCTTGCCTGCCGAGGGTGCGGCGAAGTGGCTGAAGTTGCCGACAGAGAGGGGCACGCCCTCGATGCGGCGCACCTTGTGGGTGCGGAGGTTCAGGATCTGCCAGAAGAAGACGTACCTATTTTTTACCGAGTCCCAGATGGGATTGTCGGGCGTAGCCTGCTTGGGATCCTGGACGTAGAGCATCACCTCATCGTCGCTGACCGGAGTGAGGTCGATGATCTTGCCCCGAGGCTGATCGTAGGCGTCGTAGGTCTTGTCTGTCTCCATAGCACCGCTATTGACGCGGAGGATAAGGCTCCGCTGTGCTGTGGTACTTGGTCTCGTCGTCTCCTTGAGGATCTTGGCGGCCACGAAGTAGAAGTTTCCCGCCTTGTCGGTAAAGGTGTTGCAGGTCCTATTGTCCCCAAAGGACATAGACCCAAGCCAGTCCGCCCGCTTATCGGTGTCGACCGACTTTACCTGCATCGTCGCCGCGTCGATGAAGGCGACGTAGATCTCTCCGCGGAGCATCTTTGCTCGGTCACTGCGCTTCTTGGAGATGTAGATGTGGGGGAAGATGAGTGTATTATCCGACCGGCGATAGCCGAGGAGACCACTGGCACAGAAGATCTCATCCACAGCCGGAACCTTCAGGTCCAGTGTGCCGGAGTCGAGGAGCTTCATCTCCTGCGTATCGATCCTCGCCCAGGAGACCTCCTTTTGCTTACCGGTGGAGCCGACCAGCACGAGCGTCTTCCGATCGAGCCAGGCGTGGGAGAACTGCCGATCCTTGATCATCGGCAGTGGAAACTCCTTGATCGCCCGGACCGTGGCACCGACCTCAAACTTCCCGAAGTTGCCCTCCCTCGAGACACCGTAGTAGTAGCCGTCCCTATAGATGATGTGCGGAGTGAGTGCCGTGCCACCCGTATCGGCGCCTTTCCCGGTGATGGAGATCGTCCCCTTCGTGAGATCCTTGGCACGGACGATGATATTCTGGTCATACTCCTTCTGAGTCTTGCCGGTGGCTCCCTTGACCGGTATCCAGAGGTCGAAGCCCTCCGCCTCTACAGGCGTAGGCGTGGGATTGGGCGTATCCTCCCCGCAGGAGGAGAGGAGACCGAGGGTCAGGAGTGAGGAGATAAGGAGTGTTGCGAAGTTTTTCTTCATGATGTCGTGATTAATTGAGGAATAGACGGAGCTTGCAGTAGACGGAGCGTCCCGGCTTCTGCAGCATATAGTTGTCGTAGAGCGGACGATCCAGGAGGTTGTCGCCCTGCAACGAGATGGAGTATCTATTGTGCCGGAAGGACCACGTGACCCCACCGGAGAGATTGTACTGGCTGGGGATGATCGCCTTAGACTCACGGGAGCCAAAGGCGGCCCAGGTGAGGTAAAACCACTTGATGTACCCGAGTGAGAGATTGAGCCGGATCTTGCTCATATTGATCCCAAAAGGCTCCCTCATGGTCAGCCCGGTGATCAGATTGCCGTAGAGCCAGGGGCGATTGGGGATCCGGTAGCCGTAGGTGGCATTGGTCTTGCCGTAGCGATCCTGCCTTGTCCGGTCCCGTTCGTCGGTGTAGGTGCCATTGAGCGTGATGTCCAGGAGGGAGTCATAGGTGTACCTCAGCTCCCCCTCCAGACCGACGATCCGGGAGGTGCCGATATTCTCATACTGGCTCTCCACATCGCTATGGACCACCCGGTGGATGAAGTCGTGCACATCGCGGTAGAAGAGCGTCGCCTCGTAATTGAGGAAATGGCTCTGCGCCGGGGAGGTCTGACCATAGAGCACAAGGTTGAGATTGTAGGCCCTCTCGGGGCGGAGCTTGAAATTGGGATAAATGGTGATCCCATTGCCCATCAGCTCGCGGGCAGACGGGAGCTGCGTGGCGTACTCAAAGGAGCCCTTCACCGACAGCGCCTCCAGCGGGGCATACCGCAGCCCGAGGCCATAGCCGATGTTATTCTTCGTAAAGTGGGAGGGCACGTCGGTCGAGCCGGTGAGCCACTCGAGGTCGGACTGACCTATGGAGACGGTATAGAGGTAGTCCTTGACGAAAGTGAGCGCATGGAGCCTGCCATCGAGGAGGTAGCCACCGTAGGAGAGGCCGAGGATGTGCCGTGCCATCCGGTCCTTCGTTTCGTCAAAAGAGGTGTCGTAGTCGTCGTACCGATGGTTCTCGACTGCAGAGAGCTGGTAATTGAAGTTGAGTTTCCCCCATTTCCTCAGGTCATAGGAGAGATTGACCCGCGCCGAGAGACCGGGACGGAGCGTGTGACGGAGTGCCTTTCCCCGACGGGTCACCTCACTGTAATTGGTCTCTACGAAGGTGCCGTCCCAGGCATACTTCCTGTAGGTGGTGTCGGCGAGCAGCATGTGATCTCTCGCGACAGCGGCATCGACCTGAGCCGACAGTCCCGGGGTCAGCAGATCCTTCTTGGCATACCTGCCGGTGAGACTCAGGTCGGACCGTCGCCGGGTCGCCTCGCCTATCACGAGGGTCTGCATAAACCCGGTCTGGATCTCTTTGTCACTCCCGGTGTACTGTACCCCGAGGAGTGCCTCGTCGGCCCACCGCACCTGAGTCACTCCGAGCTGCACCCCGGCGGTGAGGGTGCGGTACCCATCATGGAAGCGCGGGAGATCCCTCCGGACGAAGTCGTACGCCTCCTCGTCCCAGACCGACACCCCCTTCATCGTATAGTTATTCCGACTGGAGAGACAGCTCAGCGTGGGGCGAAGGGTTAGCCCGCTCGCTGCGTGGCGATACTGACCGTGGAGGTCAGCACCGATGGTGCCGAAGGAGCCAAGTCTCAGAGAGGCATCCAAGAAGCTCGCCCGGCTCTTCTTGGTGATGATATTCACCGCTCCCCCGAGCGCATCCATCCCCAACTCCGGGGGGACCACGCCCTTGTAGATCTCTATTCGGTCAACGATATTGGCCGGCAGCGTCTCGAGGCTAAGACCACTCCCGCGGGAGGAGAGCGGGACCCCGTCGATGAAGTAGCGGACCGCCTGACCACCGAGACCATTGATCGACAGCTCCACGCCTGAGCCCAGCCCTCCCTGACCGCGGACATTGACCCCGGAGGACTGCCCCACCAAGTCGCTGAGGCTGCTGAGGGAGGAGATCACGGAGCTGACGTCGAGACTCATGGCGGAGAGCGCCTGATGCTGTAAGGCTCGCTCGTGCGAGGGAGCGAGCACCACCACCTCACCGAGCAGCTTTGGATCCTCCCTGAGGACAAAGTCTACCGTCTCTTTCATCGGGAGGGACACCGACCTCGTCTCCTCCCTGTAGCCCATCAGCCCGGCAGTCACCCGATAGTCGCCGGGGGCAAGAGAAAAGCTGTACCTCCCCTCCTTATTGGTCATCATCGCCACGATGACCTTGCTCTCCCGCATAGGCCGTACCCTGATGGTGACACCCGGCATCGGCTTCCCCTCCGTGTCTGTCACACGTCCCCGAAGCACCTCCGTCGCCTCAGCACCGAGGGAGCAGAGGAGCAGCAGGAGACCGATCGCCCATCTCATTAGTCTACTCATCCTCAGCACTCAGCTTCACACCGGTTTTCTCGTAGATCTTTTTCTTCTCCCCGATCAGGAGGCGTCGGTTATGAGCGAAGAAGCGCGCCCGCTCCACCACCAGCTCCTGCACCTCGGGCAGCTCTCCCAGCCCTCGGGCATCCACCGTCACCTCATAGCCCGCGTCACGCAGGGCGGTGGCCCACTCATCGGAGATGTCGTGCTTGGCATGCTCGCCCGCCACCATCATCAGCGGCATGAGGCAGACCCTCCGGAGGCCGGTGGCACGGAGACGCCTGAGCGCCTGATCGTAGTAGGGGTAGCCCTCGATGCAGCCGACAATGATCTGCGAGAGTCCGCGATCCACCAGGTAGTGGTCCAGCATCGCATACTGCGCCGTGGAGCTGTCGTAGGTGCCGTGCCCCACTAAGAGGTAAGCGGTATCCCTATCCTTAGCCAGTGGTGCCAGCACCCGGTCTGTCAGCTCTCGGTAATCCTTCTCGTAGAAGAGGAGTGGCGTCGTCAGTCGGATCTCTCGGAAGTCGCCCCGCCGCTGCGCCACCTCCTGCTCTAAGGCTTTCATCTCCAGCCCATAGATCACCTGGGACGGGACGATCAGCAGATGGGTCACCCCCTCCGCCCGGAGCTTATCCATCGCCTCCATGGGCGAGAGCTTCTCGATCCCTCGGTCACGGAGCCGCTTGCAGACGATCCGCGAGGAGTAGGCCTCGCGCAGCTCTATGCCGGGGAAAGCCGCTCCCACTGCGTGATTGAGTGCGTCAAGCGTCCGCACACGAGTGTCGTCGTGTGTGGTGCCGAAGTGAACCATCAGTATCGCCCCTCTCTCTCCCTCACCGAGGGAGTCAAAGAGCGGACTCTCCACAAAGATCTTCTCCTCACCCCTAACAACTACATTAGAGAATAGCATACAGAGTACACCAAAGAGGATAAGACGGTATGTCTTACTCATAACGTGTATGAAAATCATCCGACCCACTTGCCCCCGAGCGGGATCCGAAAAATTATCTTACAGCTATGGCAGGTCTCCTGACTCACCTCCGGCCTTGCTTGCGTACCTTCCCATCGACTCGGTCGACAGTGGTAATAAAGAATGGCAAGCAGCCTAATGGAGGAATACAGTAGCGGGCACTGTGCCGGACTCGCACCGGACTTCCCTCTTGTGATGGGATGCGCGCCTCAGGCTGAGAGCGCATCGCACCATAGCTCACGACAAAGGTACACTAAAAAATCCCCCTCGCCAACTAATGTTAAGACCTCACCTCCATCGCCCACGCGCTGGCGGGCTAATTCGCATGGCGATGTGGAAGTGGTACATTGCCGGAGAGAGATAATTTCGTACCTTTGCGGAGCCTTACCCCCAGTGAGAGGTGGGGCGGGTAGCACCCTAAGAGGCTGTCCCTTGCCGAAATAGCTCAGTTGGTAGAGCGACGCATTCGTAATGCGTAGGTCACGAGTTCGAGTCTCGTTTTCGGCTCTCCCTCCCCCGAGAGCGTCTGCGGATGATTTTTATCCGTGGGCGCTCTCACTTTTTGGAGGTGGCGGGTAGTAAGGGTATATTTGCGAGAAGGACCGCATCGTCAGTCCTTCACAGACTATCACACTACAGCCCCCACGCTATGGCAAATGTCCTCCAAGTGCTCTCTCCGGAGATGAAGGAGATCCTCCGATCGCAAAACATCTGGCCCGATCAGGTACTCTACCTGACCCACCCGGATCAGCGGCTAGATATGTTTGCCCTCGGGCAGCGCCACTTCGAGATCTTCCTGCAGACCGAGGAGTACTTTCGTCAATTGGTCTCCAAGGCGGACCGCAAGGAGCGGAGTGCGGGCTACAATGTGCTTCCCCGCAAGTTCAGCGCAGTCCTCTACGAGTCCGATGACACCGCCGAGCCACGTCGGCTGCTCTTAGCCCTGCCCCAGTCCGACATCCCCGGGCTGCGGGATCTCTACCCCATGCTGATATGGACCACGGATGAGGAAAAGAGCCTGCTGGAGAGCCTGGGGGATGATATCGCCCTCCAGGCCTACCGAGACGGCTATATGGATGGCATGCCTATCGTCGCTCTGATGACCGGGGAGGTGCTCGCAGATGAGGACCCCCGTGGGGAGGAGAAGGAGAGACGCCGGTCCGAAGCGATCCCGGAGGAGCTCTTCGCCTCCATTGATGATCGGGCTGAAGTGGGCGAGGCAACGCAGATGGAGATGAGGGAGAAGGGGATCCTCCCGGAGGATCTGCTGATGATACGGGTCGCTGACGAGACGATGGACAGTCTCTCGGAGCGGAGGACTCACGGCATCCTCCTGCGCTACGATGACGAGAATATGGATCGACTCTACCGGCAAGCCGACTCAGACAGCCCACTCGATGCGGACACCCGCACACCCAGGCCCTTCAAGGCTTGCCTACTGAGGGACAGCCGCGGGACAGAGAAGCTCTACAGGATGGAGGCTCCGCCCAAGTTAGATCCGGACGAACCGGAGCGACCACTCTTCTTCCCCCACCCGTCGATGCACGAGGGGATGGAGGAGGCGATCCCCTTCCTCTCTATTATGGCCACGGTGGATGCCGAGTACCTCTGCAGCCTTGGGCTGACGGAGGAGGACGCCTACATTTTTATCCCCCTACGCCTCTCAGAGGCAAGTGACGACACCCAAGATTTATTTCACCTATGAAGTGTAAGAAAATACTCACCCTCCCGGTGGTGATGACCCTTCTCCTGACACTTAGCTGCCACAAGACCGTAGAAGAGGGCGCACCCGACTATCCGACCAAGCTAACCGACCTCGTGGATCCCTGGATCGGGACGGGAGGTCATGGGCATGTCTTCCTCGGTGCAAGCGTCCCACTCGGGATGGTCCAGCTCGGTCCCACCTCCGTCACGGAGGGCTGGGACTGGTGCAGCGGCTACCACATCTCCGACAGCACGATCATCGGCTTCTCTCACACACATATGAGCGGGACGGGCATCGGGGATCTCCTCGACCTGACGGTAATGCCGGTGACGGGCGAGGTGACGCCGGGGCGAGGGACGGCGGACGATCCGGCGAGCGGTCAGTGGAGCTACTCCGACCGGAGCCGTGAGGTGGTCCGCCCGGGCTACTACGCCACCCGACTCAGCCGATACGGCATAGACGTAGAGCTGACGACGACAAGCAGGGTGGGACTGCATCGGTACTCCTTCCCCGAGGGAGCAGAGCAGCCGGCGATCATCTGGGACCTTGCCAATGGAGGAAACTGGGACCGGCTGACCAAGGGCGAGGTAAAGCAAGTGAGCGACACGAGAGTGGAGGGCTACCGCTACTCCACCGGCTGGGCAAAGGATCAGCGGGTCTACTTCGCTGCTGAGCTCTCCACCCCGATCCGCTCCATCGACTACGGCACGAGCCCCACACCAGGAAAGGAGAGCGACGTGCCTTACAACTACGCCTACATCCACTTGGCCCAGCCGACGGAGCCGGTCCTCCTGAAGGTCGCCCTCTCACCTACCTCCACCGAGGATGCATGGGCCAATATGGCGGCCGAGTGCCCCGGGTGGGACTTTGACAGCGTCCGCAAGGCCGCTGACGAGGCGTGGGAGAAGGAGCTGGGTCGGATGCGTATGGCAGCGAGCGACTCTGCCACCCTCGTCACCCTCTACACCGCCCTGTACCACACCCTCTTCACCCCCTCCGACTACAGCAACACAGACGGGTCATACCTCGGTGCCGACTTGGCGAAGCACGCCGACCCGGGCTACACGACCCGATCGACCTTCTCCCTATGGGACACCTACCGAGCCTATCACCCGCTCTTTACGCTGACACAGACCGACCGAATGAGGGACATCGTCGGCACAATGACAGCGATCTCGCGCGAGGGGGGCAAGGTGCCGGTCTGGCACTTCTATGCCAATGAGACGAATACTATGGTGGGCGATCCCGGCATCTGTGTGCTCGCAGATGCGATCGTGAAGGGTCTCTGCGAGGAGCCTGACTCGGTCTACCAAGAGCTGAGGAAGACCGCCCTCCTCGACGAACGGGGGAAGGATCTCCGCCGCGAGTACGGCTACATCCCCTACGACAAGATGGGCGAGAGCGTCGCCTACGATATGGAGTACGCGATCGCCGATGCCGCCCTTGCCGAGGCAGCGAAGCACCTTGGGCACGAGGAGGACTACACCTATTTTCTCAAGATGAGCAAGTCCTACCACCACCTCTTCGACCCGGTGACCGGCTTCATGCGGGGCAAGGGCAGCGATGGCGAGTGGCACACCCCCTTTGACCCCACCGCCTCCAAGCACCGCGATGATGACTACTGCGAGGGCAATGCGTGGCAGTACACCTTCCTCGTCCCGCAGGATGTGGAGGGGCTGGCGGGCTGCTTCGGCGGAGAGGAGCGGCTGATCGCCAAGTTGGATAGCCTCTTCTCCATCTCCTCCGACCTCACCGGTGCCGATGCTTCGCCTGACATATCCGGCCTGATCGGTCAGTATGCGCACGGCAATGAGCCGAGCCATCACACCATTTACCTCTACAGTGTCCTCGGCAGGCAGTCCAAGGCGGCACCACTCCTCCGCCAAGTGATGACGGAGCTGTACCATGCGGCACCGGATGGGCTGTCGGGCAATGAGGATGCAGGGCAGATGAGCGCCTGGCTCCTCCTCTCCGCCATCGGGCTCTACCAGGTGGAGCCGGCGGGCGGGCGCTACTACTTCGGTAGCCCGATCATCGATGCGGCAGAGCTGAGCGTGCGAGACGGGCACTTCACGATCCGCGTGCACGACAATAGTGCGGAGAATATCTACATCCAGAGGATCCGGCTCAATGGCGGCGACTACACCAAGCGCTACCTCGACTATGAGGACATCGCTCGCGGGGGGATCCTCGACATCTATATGGGGAGCGAGCCCCGAGACTTCTGAGAGACAAGGACTATGAGTCAAGGAAAGAAAAAGAGATTAGTGGTGCTGACCGGTGCCGGTATGAGTGCCGAGAGTGACCTGCACGATCTCGGCTCCTATCATCCCAGATCGTACGAGGTGGTCTTGCTCCGGGACAACCGTGGAGGGGAGCTGCTCAGCGAGCCTGAGATTGCATCTCGGGAGGATGAGGAGGAGTATCCGCTCTGCTTTCCCCACCCGTCCATGCACGAGGAGATGGAGGCGGCTCTCCCCTTCTTCTCCATTATGGCGTCGGTGGACGCCGAGTATCTCTGCAGCCTTGGACTGACCATGGAGGACGCCTATATTTTTATCCCACTTCGCCACAAGAAGACAGAAACACCCCATCATGACCTGTAAGAAAACCCTTTTCCTCTCCGTACTCGTGTCTCTCCTCCTGCTCGGTTGCAGCAAGACCGTAGAAGAGAGTGCACCCGAATACCCGTACAAGCTGACTGATCTCGTGGACCCGACGATCGGGATCAAGGGATTCGCACACGTCTTCCTCGGTGCGAGTGTCCCGCTCGGGATGGTCCAGCTCGGTCCCACCTTCGTCACGGAGGGCCGGGACCGGTGCATCGGGGACTACCCCCCCTATAGCCCGGTCATAGGCTTCTCCCACACCCGTATGAGCGGAACCGGCATCGGGGACCTCCTCGACCTGACGGTGATGCCGGTGACGGGCGAGGTAACTCCGGGGCGAGGAACGGCGGATGACCCGGCGAGCGGGCAGTGGAGTGACTTCGACCTGGACAGTGAGGTGGCCCGCCCGGGCTACTACGCCACCTGGCTCGCCCGATACGACATCTACGTAGAGCTGACAGCGACAAGCAGGGTGGGACTGCATCGGTACTACTTCCCCGAGGGAGCAGAGCAGCCGGCGATCATCTGGGACCTTGCCAATGGGGGAAACTGGGATCGGCTGACCAAGGGCGAGGTAAAGCAAGTGAGCGATACAAGAGTGGAGGGCTACCGCTACTCCACCGGCTGGGCAAAGGATCATCGGGTCTACTTCGCCGCTGAGCTCTCCACCCCGATCCGTTCCATCGACTATGGCACGAGCCCCACACCGGGAAAGGAGAGCGATGTGCCTTACAACTACGCCTACATCCACCTGGCTCAGCCGACGGAGCCGGTTCTCCTGAAGGTCGCCCTCTCCCCCACCTCCACAGAGGATGCGTGGGCCAATATGGCAGCCGAGTGCCCCGGGTGGGACTTCGACAGCGTCCGCGAGGCTGCTGACGAGGCGTGGGAGAAGGAGTTGGGTCGGATGCGGATGGCAGCGCGCTACTATTCCACCCTCGTCGACCTCTACACCGCCCTGTACTACACCCTCATCACCCCCTCCGACTACAGCAATGCGGACGGGTCTTACCTCGGTGCTGACTTCGCCAAGCACGCCGACCCGGGCTACACGACCCGCTCGACATTCTCCCTCTGGGATACCTACAGAGCCTATCACCCACTCTTCACGCTGACACAGTCCGACCGTATGAGGGACATCGTCGGCACGATGACAGCGATCTCGCGCGAGGGGGGCAAGGTACCGGTCTGGCACTTCTATACCAAGACGAATACTATGGTGGGCGATCCCGGGATCTGTGTGCTCGCCGATGCGATCGTGAAGGGTCTCTGCGATGAGCCTGACTCGGTCTACCAAGAGCTGAAGAAGACCGCCCTCCTCGATGAGCGGGGGAAGGATCTCCGTCGCGAGTACGGCTACATCCCCTACGACAAGATGGGCAAGAGCGTCGCCTACGACATGGAGTACGCAATCGCCGATGCCGCCCTTGCTGAGGCAGCAAAGCACCTTGGGCACGAGGAGGACTACACCTATTTCCTCAAGAAGAGCAAGTCCTACCACCACCTCTTCGACCCGGTCACCGGCTTCATGCGGGGCAAGGGCAGCAATGGCGAGTGGCACACCCCCTTTGACCCCACTGCCTCCAAGCACCGCGACGACTACTGCGAGGGCAATGCGTGGCAGTACACCTTCCTCGTCCCGCAGGATGTGGAGGGGCTGGCGGGCTGCTTCGGCGGGGAGGAGCGGCTGATCGCCAAGCTGGACAGCCTCTTCTCCATCCCCTCTGACCTGACCGATGACGATGCCTACCCCGACATATCCGGCCTGATCGGGCAGTATGTGCACGGCAATGAGCCGAGCCTCCACACCATTTACCTCTACAGTGTCCTCGGCAGGCAGTCCAAGGCGGCACCATTCCTCCGCCAAGTGATGACGGAGCTGTACTATCCGTCACGGGGCGGCGGGCTGTCGAGCATTAAGGATGCAGGGCAGGTGAGCGCCTGGTACCTCCTCACCGCCATCGGGCTCTATCAAGTGGAGCCGGCGGGCGGGCGCTACTACTTCGGTAGCCCGATCATCGATGCGGCGGAGCTGAGCGTGCGAGACGGGTGCTTCACCATCCGCGTGCACGACAATAGTGCGGAGAATATCTACATCCAGAGGATCCGGCTCAATGGCGGCGACTACACCAAGCGCTACCTCGACTATGAGGACATCGCTCGCGGGGGGATCCTCGACATCTATATGGGGAGCGAACCCCGAGACTTCTGAGAGACAAGGACCATGAGCCAAGGAAAGAAAAAGAGATTAGTGGTGCTGACCGGTGCCGGCATGAGTGCCGAGAGCGGGCTCAGCACCTTCCGCGACGCCGACGGGCTGTGGGAGAATGAGCCTGTCGCCGAGGTGGCCACCCATGAAGCGATCCTGCGCGACCCGGCACGCTGCATCCGCTTCGCCAATAAGCTTCGCCTCGGCTGCGCTGCCGCTCAGCCCAATGCCGGACACAAGCTCCTCGCAGAGCTGGAGCAGGACTACGATGTCACCATCGTGACGCAGAATATCGACGATCTCCACGAGCGGGCAGGGAGCAGCCACGTGATCCATCTCCATGGCGAGCTGATGAAGTGCTGCACCATGGACGACCCCGAGACGCCACTCCCTCTCCCGGACGGTGAGCTGGAGATGGCCATCGATGCCACCGACCGCAGTGGGCGCCGGCTGCGTCCTTTCATCGTCTACTTCGGTGAGGGGGTTCCCCGCATGAGCGATGCGATCCGCGCCACCGCTGCAGCAGACATTTTCCTCATCATCGGCACCAGCCTCGTCGTCTACCCCGCCGCCGGTCTCTCCACCTGCGCCCCGAGCGGGATCCCGAAGTTCCTCATCGACCCTAAGCCGGTGCCGGTGCCGGGCGACTTTGAGCAGATCCACGAGGGCGCCTCAGCCGGCGTGCGCCACTTTGTCGACCTCCTGAGGGAGCGAAATCTCTGAGCACCATGACAGAGGATAAGAGAAAGCGGATGGACTGGGCGCGACTCATGGCGAGTGAGCGCTTTGGTCAGGAGGAGTCGGCGGCCGAGCAGCCCGGGCGAACTGACTACCAGCGGGACTACGACCGACTGATCTTCAGTGCCCCCTTCCGCCGGTTGCAGAATAAGACGCAGGTCTTCCCCCTCCCCGGGCAGATCTTTGTCCACAACCGCCTCACCCACACGCTCGAGGTATCCTGCGTCGGTCGCTCGCTCGGCAATGCCATCGGTCGTGCTGTCAAGGTTGAGGAGCCGGAGCTGCCCTTCGACTTCTCCGACGTCGGCACCGTCGTCTCCGCTGCCTGCCTGGCGCACGACATGGGCAATCCCCCCTTTGGTCACGCCGGTGAGCGAGCCATCCACGCCTACTTCACCGAGGGTGCCGGCACCCGCTGGCGGGAGAGCCTCGAGGCGGAGGGCGGCCGCTGGACAGACTTTGTCCACTACGACGGCAATGCCAATGGTCTCCGCCTACTGACCCACACCTTCTGCGGCAGACGCCCCGGCGGCTACGGTCTCACCTATGCCACGATAGGTTCCTTCATCAAGTATCCCTACACCTCCGCCAAGGAGTGTGGGACGGGGAAGTTTGGCTGCTTTGCCAGCGAGGAGGAGACGCTACACCGAGTGGCGCGGAAGCTCGGGCTGCCTGCGCTCAGCGAGGAGGGCGAGCGCCCCGAGTACGCCCGTCACCCGCTCGTCTACTTGGTCGAGGCGGCGGACGACATCTGCTACCAGATCATGGATCTCGAGGATGCGTATAAGCTCAAGATCCTCTCGCAGGAGGAGTGCACCGAGCTGCTCTACCCCTTCCTCACCGACCCGGAGCGGGAGGAGGCCGGCAGGGTGATCCGTCGGCTCTCGGACGACAACGAGCAGATCGCCTACCTCCGCGGCAAGGTGGTCAATCGCCTCACCCTCTCCGCCATCGACACCTTCCTCGCCCATCGGGAGGAGATCCTGAGCGGCACCTTCCACGGCAGCCTGATCGGTGCCATGGAGGAGCGACAGCGGGAGGCGTACAGGGAGGCGCGGGAGGTTGCCTTTGACCGCATCTACTACGCCAGCGAGGTGCTCGACATTGAGCTGGCGGGATTTCGGATCTTCTCCTCACTCTTGGACAACCTGATCGAGGCACAGCGCCATCCGGAGAGAGCCTACTCCAAGCTCTGGTTTAATCGCATCCCCTCGCAGTACGACATGTCGTCGCCGACGCTCTACGGCAAGATCCAGTCCGCCCTCGACTACATCAGCGGCATGACCGATGTCTACGCCCTCGACCTCTACCGCAAGTTTACCGGCATGAGCCTGCCCGCCATTTAAGCAAAAGGATAGTAATGGAAAGAAAAGACTTCGAGATCATGGCACCGGCCGGCAGCCGGGAGTCGCTCATGGCAGCAATCCAGGGTGGCGCCGATGCCGCCTACTTCGGCATCGAGGGGCTCAATATGCGTGCCCACTCCTCCAAGAGCTTCACGCTCGAGGACCTGCCTGAGGTGGCAACCCTGCTCCGCGACCACGGGATGAAGAGCTACCTCACCGTCAATACCATCATCTACCCCGAGGATATGGTGCGGATGCACGAGATCATCGACGCCGCTAAGGGCGCTGGCATCTCAGCCATCATCGCCACCGACATAGCCACTATGGCCTACGCCTACGAGCAGGGGGTGGAGGTCCACCTCAGCACTCAGCTCAATATCTCCAATGTTGAGGCGCTCCGCTTCTACGCCCGCTACGCCGACGTGGTGGTGCTTGCTCGCGAGCTCACGCTGGACCAGGTGGAGCTGATCCACCGTGCGATAGAGGAGGAGCATATCTGTGGGCCCAAGGGGGAGCCGATCCGCATTGAGATGTTTGCCCACGGAGCGCTCTGTATGGCGGTGAGTGGCAAGTGCTACCTCAGCCTCGGGGAGATGAATAAGTCTGCCAATCGGGGCGAGTGCAATCAGATCTGCCGCCGGCGCTACCTCGTCACTGATGATGCCACAGGCGACCAGCTCACCGTCGACGGCAAGTACATTATGTCGCCCAAGGACCTCAAGACGATCCACTTCCTCAATAAGATGATCGATGCCGGCGTGCGGGTCTTCAAGATCGAGGGCCGCGCCCGAGGTCCGGAGTATGTCCGCACGGTCTCCGAGTGCTACGATGAGGCGATACGAGCCTACTTAGACGGCAGCTACGGAGCGGAGAAGATAGCCGGCTGGGACGAGCGACTGGCGACGGTATTCAACCGAGGCTTCTGGGATGGCTACTACCTCGGTCAGCGGCTCGGTGAGTGGACCGATCACTATGGATCCGACACGACAGAGGTGAAGGTGGGCATCGGTCGCGTCTCCCACTACTATACGAAGATCGGTGTGGCGGAGCTGGTGCTGGAGACCGGCTATGTCGAGGAGGGAGAGCGGCTCTTGGTGACCGGTCCGACAACCGGGGCAGTCTTCTTTGAGGCGAAGCAGATGCTGCTCGGTGACAAGTCTGAGCGAAGGAGCCGCATCGACGAGATCGGCATCCCCTTCAGCATAAAAGTACCCGAGGAGCTGCGCCCGGGGGATCGCCTCTTCGTGATGAGGAGGCGGAAGAAAGAGAGGGGGAGCAAGTACTTCTGAGCCATGGCACCCAAGACCTATCTCTTCATCAGCCCCACCCTGATCGTCCGCGACTATGAGTGCGACATCCAGGGTGTGGTGAACCATGCCAATTACCTCCACTACATGGAGCACGCGCGGCACCAATTTCTCCGCATCATCGGTGACAGCTTCTCGAGCAAGCACGGCGAGGGATTTGACATGTTTGTCACCCATGCGGAGCTGGACTATCATCGACCACTCCGGTCCGACGACACCTTTGTCATCGGCATCACAATCGGTCGGAGGGGTCCCCTCCTCGTGGTCGATGAGGATGTGATCCGCGAGAGCGATGGCGTAGTGGTCTGCTCCGGTCGAGTCCACGTCGCCGGCGTGCAGGATGGCCGGCTGACGCGGGGGGAGTACTTCGACATCCTCATGGACTACTGCGACAAGCACCTCAAGCCCCTCACCTTCCCGTGTCCCTCTCACTGACCCCTGCCGAGCTTGCCCTCCTGCGACTGACGATGCTCCCGGGGGTCGGCTCCACCATCAGCCATGCCCTCCTCGAGGACTTTGACAACCATCCGGAGCGGATCTTTGAGGCGACGGCAGACGAGTTGGCGCATAACCCCAACATCCGCCCCGCCTTAGCTCGGCTCATCCGCTCCGAGGACTCCCTCCGCAAGGCAGAGGAGGAGCTCCGGACGCTGAGCGAGAGGGCAGCAGCGGGCGAGACGATCACCCCACTCTTCTATGGAGAAAAAGGCTACCCCGACTACCTGCTCAACTGTGCCGACTCGCCCCTTGTCCTCTACGTCAAGGGGACCCTCCCCATTGACAGCCCGATGATCGCCATCGTCGGCACCCGCCGTTGCACCACCTACGCAGCCGATGTGATCGAGCGGATGATAGGGCGCTGGGCGGAGCTGAGACCCGACCTGGTCATCGTCAGCGGGCTCGCCTATGGGGTCGATGCCCTTGCGCACCGAGCGGCAGCCAAGCATGGGCTGCGCTCCGTCGGTGTGGTGGCACACGGGCACTACACGCTCTACCCCTCTCGCCACAGAGACCTCGCCGCAGAGATGATCCATAGCGGAGGAGGTGTGGTGACGGAGTACAGCTACCATACCCGAGCCTTCCCGCAGCACTTCGTCCTCCGCAATCGCATCGTCGCCGGGATGACTCGCGCCACGGTGGTCGTGGAGAGTGCCCGACGAGGCGGAGCGCTCATCACGGCCGGTCTCGCCCTCGACTACGGGCGATCGGTCTTTGCCGTGCCGGGGCGGATCTTTGACTCCACCTCCGAGGGATGCAATAGGCTACTCACCGACCAGCGCGCCACCTGCCTCACCGACCCGGAGACACTCCTCGAGGAGCTAAGCCTCCTGCCTGAGGTTAGTACCAAGCGACAGCTCCCCTTTGCCGAGGAGGCAGAGAGAGACGAGGACCCGATCCTCGCGACACTGCAGGAGGCAGGGGCGCTCACGCTCAACGACCTCTCCATGAGGCTGGGCGAGTCACCCGGCATACTCTCTGGACGGCTCTTCGAGCTGGAGCTGTCCGGCAAGGTCCGCTCCCTCCCCGGTGCCCGCTACGAGTGCACCTCCCGCTGATCCCACCCCCACCTGATGCTTCGATTTCTCTAATACCGATATTAGAGGATTCTTTTACCGATATTAGAGAATACTAATACCGATATTAGGCTCACCTAATATCGGTATTAGTCACGGCCGGATAAATCCGGCTCAAATGGGGTCTAAAGCAGCGGATCTCCCTCCCTCCGGAGAGCGAGGGTCCTTTTCATTCGCGGTGTCCGTCAGCACACCTCCCGCTAGTCACCACCCTTATCCCTATGCCGTAAGGAGGGATCGACTTACATTTCAGAGGAAGGGGTATATGCCGCCCTCAGCCGGTCTGCTCTGCTGAGGCTTACGGCTGGATGCGCTGTAGGGCATCATCCAGCGCACGGAGGACGGTGGGGTCGGTCTCGGCGGAGCGGAGTGCTGTGAGATCATCCCGGTAGCGGAGATAGGTGGTCTCTCCCAGCCAGCGGACGGCCGCAGCCCGCACAAGTGGTGACTCGTCGTAGAGGAGACCCTGGATCCAGCCCTTGGCACTCCAGGAATTCATCTTCATCAGCGTGTCCAGCACCTCCACCTTCTTCTCCGGCGCAGCATAGAGGAGCAGGTCGTAGGCGTCGCTCTCATACTGACGGCGCTCCTCATTCATCTTGATCTCCCTCCCGAAGTGATCCGGGTCGATAAACTTACGATCGATCTGCTCTGGGATCTCCGACGAGGCGACAAGGTGAGCCATCCGGGGGATCATCCACTGCATACCAGCGGTATTCTCGGGGTGACCGATGACGGAGAGCGTCTTGCCCGCACCATAGGAGCCGGTGATGATGAAGGGCTTACCATTGGTCACCCCACCGGGGACGCCATACTCGTGGACATCGCTCTCCATGGTGGCAAGTGAGGTGTAGGTGATCTCGCCCTTGTCATCGGGGACCAGGACCGGTCCCTCGTAGTACATTATATATAGCGTATCCCGAGCGGCCAGCTCCGGAAAGGCGCTCTTCCCCTCGGGCGTAAGCGTCACCATAGAGACAGCGAGCCCGCGGGTGTCATGCTCGATGTCGATCGCCTTGGCACCACTCATCCTCAGGCAGGCATAGTCGGGCGTATCGGTCAGCTCATACGCCCCGGCGCAGATACCGACGATGCCACCTCCCTGACGGACGAAGCGACGTATCCGCTCGGCACCGAGACCGCCGAAATTGAGGTACTCCGTGGAGCCGCCCCCACCCGGGAGGATCAGCACATCGAGGCGATCCAGCGCCCCAGTGGCTATATCCCGGCTGTAGATGTAGTGAGGCGTGATGGAGCGGTCCATCAGGAGTGCCGCATAGGTCTCCTCAACACAGGTCTCGGCACCTCCGTGCCCGGCAAAGACGCCCACCTCGAGTCGCTTCTGCGCCGAGAGGGGGAGTGCCATCACGATGATGGCAAGTGTAAAAAAGAGTTTCTTCATTTCTTTCTCTTAATGGTTAAGATGATTTCTATGATAAAGATACACAAAAGGGATAAAAAAAAGCCCCCTTCCCGAAATGTCGGTGAGGGGGCTTCTGTAACTCACTCTATGTGAGGATCAATGACGGCTCTTATAGGTCTGCAGACCGCTACGCAGCCAGGTAATGTACTTGTCGACATCCTCATCGAAGCCATAGCTGGCGGCGAGAGGGTGACCGGTGTTGTCAAGCATGACGTAGAAAGGCTGAGCATTGGAGCCAAACTTTGTCCTCTGGAAGAAGCTCCACCGCTCGCCGACCGTCTTGAGCGTGCGGTGGTCGCCATTGGTCTCCGTCACCTCAAGGGGCTGAGCGAGGCGGGTCTTGTCATCGACGATGAGCGTGATCAGCACAAAGTCATTGTCCAGGATATCCTTCACCGTGGGGTCGGTCCATACGGAGGCCTCCATCTTACGGCAATTGACGCACCCATAGCCGGAGAAGTCGATGATCACCGGCTTGCCCTCACGCTTGGCATAGGCCATACCTGCCTCATAGTCGTCAAACTTGGCATGCACCTCGCTGTCGTAGAGGTTGAAGTCCTGCGTCGTGAGTGGCGGAGCAAAGGCACTGATAGCCTTGAGCGGAGCGCCCCAGAGCCCGGGCACCATGTAGATGCCGAAAGCGAAGACGATCGTCGCCAAGAGGGTACCAAACCATGAGACTGACTCCTTCTTGTCGTCTGCCGGGAAGCGGATGATCCCGAGCAGGTAGAGCCCAAGGAGTAAGGAGATGGCGATCCATAGGGAGACAAAGGTCTCGCGGTCAAGGATGTGCCAGCCGTATGCGAGGTCGGCCACGGAGAGGAACTTGAGCGACAGTGCCAGCTCGATAAAGGCGAGGACCACCTTGACACTATTGAGCCAGCCACCGCTCTTCGGCATACTCTGGAGCCAATTGGGGAAAATGGCAAAGAGGGTGAAGGGCAGGGCGAGAGCCAGCGCAAAGCCGAGCATGCCGAGTGTCGGGCCGAGGATATTTCCCTCAGCTGCCGCCTGCACGAGGAGGGTACCAATGATCGGTCCCGTGCAGGAGAAAGAGACCAGCACAAGGGTGAAGGCCATGAAGAAGATACTCAGCAGACCTGATGAGGTGGAGGCATTGGTACTCACCCTATTGGTCCACGAGGAGGGTAGCGTGATCTCGAAGGCACCGAAGAAGCTGATCGAGAAAACCACCAGGAGGAGGAAGAGGAAGATATTGAATATCGCATTGGTAGACAGCTCATTCAGCGCACTGGCACCGAAGATACCGGTGACGAGCAGTCCGAGAGCGACATAGATCACCACGATCGAGAGACCATAGATGATCGCATCGCGGAGCGCACTCTTCTTACTCTTAGAGCGGTGCATAAAGAAGCTCACCGTCATCGGGATGATCGGCCATACGCAGGGCGTGAAGAGCGCCACGAGACCACCGAGGAAGCCGAGGAGGAAGATCTTCAGGAGCGATGTGTCAGGGCTGGTGAAGTTCTTGTCCCCATATGCCCTCAGCTCGCTCTCTACAGACTCATAGAGCGCCCCCTCATCAGCCGCGGAGACGGCAGAGACAGCCTCGGGAGCAGGCTCCTCAGTCGGCTGCGCCCCACCCTCCTCAATGTCGGTAGCAGGCACCGAGGTGACGGCAGTCTTCAGGTCCTTGGGTCCGTAAGTAAAGGAATGGCGGTCCGGAGGGGTGCAGGTCTCGTCATTGCAGGCCTGCCAAATCAGATCGCCCTTGATGACAAAATTCGTCGGGTCGAGGATCTGCACCTTCTGGGTAAAGGTCACCTTACCATCGAAGGTGGTGAGGTCCATGGCAAAGTTGGGGTCATACGTGGTGGCGGGCTTCCGGTCGGGAGTGAGACCGGTAAGCGCCTTGACCCCCCTACTCTCGGAGAAGTCGGCAGTGGTGACGGTGGGGCCATCCTTGGGGAGGTCCACACCATATATGTGCCAGCCGGACTGGATCGTCGCCGTGTAGGTCAGCGTGACGATGCCATTGGCATCATTACTCTGTGAGGTCTCCCAGCGCACAATGTTCTCAAACATCTGAGCACTCGCCCCGAGGGAGAGTGTGCTCGCCAGCAGTAGCGCCAAGAGTGTGACTAAATGCTTACGCATGTCTGTGAGTCGCAATTTTGATATTTGTATTAAAGGTCTATTGAGAGGGGGTAGTCAGGAGCGTCACTCCTCAGGCTGCCCCTTATCCTGTGCTAATAAAGTCCTAAAGTGGGAGGGGATCGGGCGCCTCAGGCGCAGCGTCTCCCCGGTGTGGGGCATCGTCAGCTCCAGCTCCGTCTGAGCCAAAGCGATCTGATCCTTGGCATAGAAGTGCGAGTGGTACCGGATGTCCCCGAAGATGCGAAGCTTATTGTCGCCAAAGATCTTACGCATCGAGTAGATACGCACGCCGACCACGTCCGCCTCCACGAGGTGGAGGTTCCCTCCCGCTGAGCTGGTAAGGGGCTGCACCTCAGCCCTCACGGCAGTCTCGGTCCGGGCAGCCGTGCGTCCCTTACGCTCGTCCTCGCTCGGGGTCGATACCGAGGTGAGCTCAAAGGGCTCCGTCGTCGGCAGGGTCCCCTCCACCACGAGGGCATAGCGCTGATGATGGACAGCGCTGCTCCAGCGGCGGGAGAGTAGTTCCTTGGCCTCTGTGGTCTTTGCAAAGACAACAAAGCCGGCAGAGCTCTTATCGAGGCGGCTAAGCATGAAGAGCTTAGCCGCGGGATTGCTCTTCTTGTAGTGTCGGCTCAGGATATGGAGCACAGTATTGCGCGGATCCTTATGAGCGGTATTTACGGTGGGGATGCCGGTTTTCTTATAGACCACCACATACGAGTCATCCTCCCACTCGACTGAGATGAGGGGGTGAGCAAAGGGGGCTACCGGCGCCAGGCGGTGGACCGTCACAGCGGTGCCTGGCTCCAGCATCTGCGTCGCCATAGTCGTCGGGGTCTCCGCCACCGACACTCTCCCCGAGCTGATGAGACGCTTAGTAGCAGTGCGTGAGCGACCAGACTTTGTGATGATCAGGTCGAGCAGGGACTGCTGCTCCTCAGCGCTGTATGACTCCTGGGTGGGAGAGGTATTGACGGAGGAGGCGAGACGGCGGGCTGACCTACCGGTCGGCCGAGCCTTGCTCTGCCCTCGGCTCTCTGAGGAGGATCTCCCGGGAGATCGGTATGATTTGCTTTTAGCCAAGTTGTAATGATCTAAGGGTATCGACGACAAAGGTATGTAAAATGCCCCATTTCTCTTATCACTAACGGCGGATAGCCACAGCGTTAATAGATTTTTTCCATCCTTATAAGTAGACTTCCCTAATGCAGACTTTTGCCGGCGGAGTGTCTTGTAGCGCTTTATCCTTAACTTTGTTGAGTCGTTTTACGAAAGCTATAGAAACAAAGTATGTCGTACGGATTGCTTAAGGGGAAGAGGGGGATTATTTTCGGGGCACTCAATGAGAAGTCCATCGCCTGGAAAGTGGCACAGCGCTGCCATGAGGAGGGTGCCACACTCGCCCTCTCAAATACTGCCGCAGCGCTACGCTTCGGCACGCTTGATAAGCTGGCAGAGGAGACCGGTAGCATCGTCATCCCGGCGGATGCCACCTCGGTCGAGGAGCTGGAGCGGGTCTTCACGGAGGCGATGGAGCAGCTGGGCGGGACGATCGACTTTGTGCTCCACTCGATAGGTATGAGCCCCAATATCCGCAAGCGGATCCCCTACGAGGAGCTTAGCTACAAGAATTACGAGAAGACCCTCGACATCTCTGCAGTGTCCTTCCACAAGATGCTCTCGGTCGCCAAGCGGCTCGACGCGATCAGCGAGTGGGGCTCGGTGGTGGCGCTTACCTACATCGCGTCGCAGCGCTCCTTTGTCGACTACAGCGACATGGCGGATGCCAAGGCGATGCTCGAGTCGATCACTCGGAGCTTTGGCCTGATCTATGGCGAAGCGCGCCACGTGCGTATCAATACCATCTCCCAGTCGCCCACGGCGACCACTGCCGGTGAGGGGATCGAGGGGATGGAGCAGCTACGTCTCTTTGCCGACCGGATGTCGCCCCTCGGCAATGCCGATGCGGACGACTGTGCGAACTACTGCGTCGCGCTCTTCTCCGACCTGACACGCAAGGTGACAATGCAGAATCTCTACCACGACGGCGGCTTCTCCTCCGTCGGCATCACCCGCTCCGCCCTCGAGCAATTCTTCTCTTAAGCCACGGTGGGCGAAGATACATTTGTATCTCTTTCGCTACATTTGTGCCAAAGGAAACACTAACTCAACCGAACTACCATGGCTAAGAAGAACTTTGTACTCGATACCAACGTGATCCTCCACGACTACCAGTGCGTGAAGAATTTCCAGGAAAACAACGTCTACATCCCCATCGCCGTCCTCGAGGAGGTGGATAAATTCAAGAAAGGCTACGAGCAGATCAATTACAATGCTCGCGCCTTTACCCGCATCATCGACAAGGCGATCGAGAAGGAGACGGAGAAGGATACGAAGGACAAGGGGAGCAAGCTCCACGACTTCATCACCAAGGGCATCGAGGTCAATGACGACGGCGGGCGCGTCTATATCCTCACCGAGGGACAGCACCACCCCAAGGTGCAGGCAGCCTTTGGGGAAGACATCAAGGATCACCGCATACTCTCCACCGCGCTGACGCTGATGGACGAGCGTCACGGTGAGGAGACGGTGCTCGTGAGCAAGGACGTCAATATGCGACTCAAGGCACTCTCCCTCGGGCTCGAGGCGGAGGACTACACGACCGACAAGATCCGGCAGGAGGACCCCAATAGGCCCGAGCAGCACGAGATAGAGATCGCCGATGACAGCGCCGTGGACAGCCTCTACGTCGCCGGTGGCAAGGGTGTCCCCGTGGAGGAGCTCTCCCTGCCGGTCACCGTGGTGCCCAATCAGACCTTTGTCCTCAAGGCTCCCAACTCCTCCGCACTCTGTCGCGTGGACAACGAGGCGAAGACCATCCGCACGGTGGAGAAGAAGAGCTACTACGGCATCACCCCACGCAATGCGGAGCAGGCGCTCGCCTTCGATGTGCTGATGGACCAGTCACTCTCCCTCGTTGCCCTCACCGGTACCGCCGGTACGGGTAAGACGCTCCTCGCCCTCGCCGCCGCCCTTGCCCAGGCCGAGGACTACCGCCAGATCCTCCTCGCCCGGCCGATCGTCTCCCTTGCCGACAAGGACATCGGCTTCCTCCCGGGAGACTATAAGCAGAAGATCATGCCCTATATGCAGCCACTCTTCGATAACCTCAATGTGATCAAGTCACAGCTCGGCACCGGGTCCGCCGCCGCACAGGAGATCGATGCCATGCTGGGCGATGAGCGCTTAGTGGTCGAGGCACTTGCCTACATCCGTGGCCGTAGTCTCGGTGATGTGATCTTCATCATCGACGAGGCGCAGAACCTTACCCCCCAGGAGATCAAGACCATCATCACCCGCGCCGGCGACCACGCCCGTATGATCTTCACCGGAGACGTGCAGCAGATCGACTCCCCCTACCTCGACAGCAGGAGCAACGGCCTCGCCTATATGATCGAGCGGATGCGCGGTGAGGACTGCTTTGCACACGTCAACCTCATCCACGGCGAGCGGTCCCACCTGAGCGACCTCGCCGCACGCAAGCTGTAGGAACTCCACCTCTTTTTATGACAAAAAAAAGGAAACCGATACAATTCAGTCTCGTCTACCGAGACATGTTCCAGAGCTCGGGGAAGTACCAGCCTCTCGCCCACCAGCTGGAGCGGGTCGCCCCGGCGATCATCGATATGGGCTGCTTCTCCCGAGTGGAGACGAATGGAGGCGCCTTTGAGCAGGTACAGCTGCTCGCCGGGGAAAACCCCAACCAAGCTGTCCGGACTTTTACCAAGCCCTTCCGTGAGGCGGGGATCAAAACCCATATGCTCGACAGGGCGCTCAATGCCCTCCGGATGTACCCCTGTCCGTCGGACGTGCGGCGGCTGATGTACAAGGTGAAGCACGCTCAGGGAGTCGACATTACCCGCATCTTCGACGGGCTCAATGACCCCCGCAACGTCATCCCCTCGATCCGGTACGCCAAGGAGGCGGGGATGACCCCACAGGCTACGCTCTGCATCACCCACTCGCCCGTCCACACGGTCGACTACTACGCCACTCTCGCCGACACACTCATCGAGGCGGGGGCGGAGGAGATCTGTCTCAAGGATATGGCCGGCATCGGTCGACCGACAGTCATCGGTCAGATCGTCCGGCGGATCAAGGAGGCACACCCCGACATCGTGATCGAGTACCACGGCCACATCGGTCCCGGCTTCTCCGTCGCATCAATGCTCGAGGCGGCACGCGCCGGTGTGGATATCCTCGACACCGCTGTGGAGCCGCTGTCGTGGGGTAAGATCCACCCCGATGTGATCACCATCCGGGAGATGCTGAGGGCGGACGGCTTCGAGGTCCCGGAGATCAATATGAAGGCTTATATGCAGGTCCGCACGCTCACGCAGGAGTTTGTGGACGACTTCCTCGGCTACTACATCAATGATCAAAACCTCCAATGCTCCTCCCTCCTCATCGGCTGCGGGCTCCCCGGAGGGATGATGGGCTCGATGATGTCCGACCTTCAGGGCATCCACGAGGCGATCAATATGTTTCATCGACAGAAGGGCGAGCCGGAGATCTCCATCGACGATCTGATGGTGAAGCTCTTCGACGAGGTGGCGCACATTTGGCCGAAGCTCGGCTATCCGCCCCTCGTCACCCCCTACAGCCAGTACACCAAGAATATTGCCCTCATGAATGTCTTCAATATGGAGCGTGGCGGCGATCGGTGGCAGGCGATCGATGAGAAGGCGTGGGGCATGATCCTCGGGAAGAATGGTCGCGTCCCCGGTCCTGTGGCTGAGGAGCTGCGCACGCTTGCGGAGGAGAAGGGGCTAGCCTTTACCGACGCTGACCCGCAGACCAATTATCCCGACGACCTTGACCGCTTCCGCCGGATGATGGACGAGGAGGGCTGGGACTACGGCGAGGACGACGAGGAGCTCTTTGAGCTCGCCATGCACGAGCCGCAGTACCGCGACTACCGCTCCGGTGTTGCCAAGGAGCGATTCCTCGAGGACCTGGAGCAGAAGCGTGCCGAGCGCGCCGCTCTCCGCGGCACCACCCCTGAGGAGGTTCGGGCGCTGAAGCGCGCCGCTTGGACGGCTGTCACCGCCCCTGCGAGTGGTCAGATCCTCTGGGAGATCAATCTCGAGGAGGGGTCCGCCGCGCCACAGGTCGGCACCGCCTACCGTCGCGGGAGCTGCCTCTGCGAGATCTGCCCCTCAGGCGGCTACCGCGAGCCGGTGACTGCCCATGTCGGCGGGCGTATCCGCGAGGTGGTCGCTAACCAGGGCGCCATGGTCCGCAAGGGCGATGTCATCTGCTATATGGACGATGACGAGGAGAGCCTGCCGGCGGAGGAGAAGCCTGCCGGCACCGCCCTCCACCGCCCTGAGGAGCAGCCCTACAGCCACCACGAGGTGCTCAACCCCTCCACCCGTATGGGCAGGTAGGAGTCACCACCAAGATAAAGCAAGAGAGCGATGAAGAGAAAAAGATCTCCTCATCGCTCTCATTTTTTGTCGGGGTGGCGAGATTCGAACTCGCGACCCTCTGCTCCCAAAGCAGATACGCTAACCGGACTGCGCTACACCCCGATGACCTCTCGGTCTTATGTGATGGCAAAGGTAGCCATTTTATCCAGATTACGAAACGCCCCCATGTCGGTGCCCGCTGCTATCCCGTAAAACTCAAATGCGTCACCCCTGTCCAAAGTAGCCCACTCCACAGAGAAATCTCTAATACCGATATTAGTGACGCCTAATACCGATATTAGACTTCACTAATATCGGTATTAGATAGAGCGCCTATCCATCGGGTATTGGGCACCCCTCCTTTATGGTCCACAGCAAAGGCTACCTCTTTTTCCTCTCCCTCCCGGCCCATCAAAATGCGAGCTGGTCTAATTATGCTCGGCAAACATTATCTCTGGCAAACATAGCTTTTCTTGGGATTAAATTAAGTGGCAGAGGTGACGCCCATTGCGGACTACATCCCCTCAGTGTGGGGCAAAAGAGCTACATTTGTGCCTGTAGAAGAATTAGCAAACGTAATCCTATGAGATCATTTCACCTCTCTGTCGTGCGCAGCCTTGTCTTGGCTGTGACGCTGCTTGTGACGCTGCCCGGTCAGGCAGTCGTCCATGAGACCCCCAAGCCGGTCAAGAATGTCATCCTCTGCATCTCCGACGGGACCTCCCTCGCCACCCTCTCGCTAGCACGCTGGTACCAGCGCCTCACGGATGCGGAGAAGCAAAACCTCCTCATCGACCCCTATCTCTGCGGGACCATCCTCACCTACTGCTCCGACTCGCCCATCGGCGACTCCGCCCCCACCACCAGCACCTATATGAATGGTGTGCCGGGCATTGCCGGTCAGGTGAGCACCTATCCTGTCCTCCACGGTGAGGCGGACCTCCTCCCCTACGACTCGCTGTGGCAGAGACGCCCCCTCGTGCCGCTCTGGCAGGCACTCCGTATGGAGCAGGGGCGTAAGACCGGCATCGTGGTGACATGTGAGTTTCCCCACGCCACCCCCGCCGACTGCACCTCCTCCTCATACAGGAGGAGCAAGTACTCGTGGATCGTCCCCCAGATGGTGCACAATCAGATCGACGTCCTCTACGGTGGCGGGGCCTCCCTCATAAAGCCGGAGTACCGCAAGTACCTCGAGGAGCGTGGCTGGAGCGTCTTCACAGACCCGGGCAAGGCGGCGCTTGACTATCAGGGCGAGAGAGTATGGGGACTCTTTGCTCCGATGGACATGCCCTTTGACATCGACCGGGACCCCGCCGTGATGCCCTCGCTGGAGGAGATGACAAAGAGTGCCCTCCGGATCTTGGACACGAATAACGACAAGGGCTTCGTGCTGATGATCGAGGGATCCAAGGTGGACTGGGCAGCCCATGCCAATGACCCTGTCGGCATGGCGACCGAGTTCCTCGGCTTTGATCGTGCAGTCAAGGCTGCGATCGACTTTGCAAAGAAGGATGGCAACACAGTCGTCCTGATGACCGCCGACCACGGCAATAGCGGCATCTCCCTCGGGACCGACAACCTCGGTCACACGTACGCAGAGACACCTGCATCCAAGCTCTTCGGTCCCATCACGGACATCAAGCTCACCGCCACCGGCCTTGCCGAGCGCCTGATCGCCTCCCCGGAGGAGGATATTGAGCAGATCTGGGAGGAGGTGACCACTCGCGAGCTCCCCGCAGACCAGCTGCCGATCGTCCGCGCACTCCGCCGGTACGAGGTGGACAGCCGTAGTGCAGCCACCCAGCCGGCTGAGGTGAGGAAGAAGGTACAGCTCTCCGACTACCTCTCCGCCGACCTCATCGACCACCTCAAGTCGCTCTACGCCTCCTCGCTCGCCGGCTACATCTGCCGCGCCTACACCGATATGACCTACATCGTCTTCACCACCCACGGGCATACCGGTGAGGAGGTCTTCCTCGGCTGCTACCACCCCGACTTTGAGAAGCGTCTCATCGGCTTCAATACCAACCTCCAGCTCCACGACTACCTCCGCACGCTGACGGCGATGCCACAGACGATGAAGGAGCTGTCGGATAAGTACTTCGCACCCCATACGGAGGTCTTTGCGGGGTGCAAGATGACCCTCAAGGGCGACCGCGCCGAGGATATGGTGCTGACGGTGAAGAAGGGCGGTCACACCTACGTGATCCCCGCCTTCTCGACCCTCTACACCGTGGATGGCAAGCAGAGGGAGCTGCCCATTGCCACAGTCTACAACGACGAGAACAAGACCCTCTATCTCCCCCGCACGCTCTGACGAGAGGAGGAGGAGAAACGGTAAAGCGTCCCGGGTGCTACGGCTACTCGGGACGCTTTCTTTGACCCTGAGCCACCGGCACACCGGGTCTCGTACGGCAACGTAGCGGAGAGATGGCAGGGTATTTGCGGTGTTCTTGGTAGATTTGAGTGTAAGAAAGAGACAATATGGAGGAAAATAGCATAGACGACAAGGCTTCGGCAAAGCAGTATCTGCAGATGACGATCGGCGGAATGGGCAATCTGAGTGCCAATCCGTCCATCCTCGTGATGCTGCTGATCCCCAAGAGCGAGACGGGCAAGCCGATCCGAGAGGTGACCGAGCAGCTATTCCCCGTCCCCCTTCAGCCACCGCTGGGACAGCTTTACTTCCCTCGTCTGGTAAGTACACTGCACCGAGGACCCGAGCCTGAGAGCCTATTCAGGTCATACCTTGTCTCCTCCGGTACGAGCCTGCTCTCCCTCAAGGTCACCTCGGAGGGGGATCACCTCACCACGATGGTGACGCTGAGGGATCGGGAGGGACTGACGAAGAGCTTCTCCGTCCCTATGGTGGATGCGCTGATCCACGCAGTCTTGCATGGGGTGCCGATCTATGTGGACCGAGACATCCTGCTGAGCATTGGCTCGCAGGTATCCTTCCACTTCATTTCCGACCCGACAGAGACGCCGACGATCCGGCCGGAGCGGGTGATGCCCCCCTACGAGAGGATCACCGACTTTATCCGCTCCGGGAGTAAGCCCGAGGAGATGGACGAGGAGATGAGGAAAAATGTGCAGGTGATGCTCCCTCGACAGTGGGAGGAGCTGGGAGAGATCGCCGTAGAGACAGAGAATTATGAGTGGGCCTCCTATCTGCAAGAGCTGGAGAGCACTCATCCATCCGATACGATGACAGGCCATGAGTGAGAGCAGCACAAAGATCGTACAGATAGCCTTCAGCGGGCTGGAGATGGGACGGGTGCCCGGCAGCGAGTCGGACTTGCGTCTGGTGCTTAAGACTGTGGAGGAGGGTCCCCGGCGGGAGTATTTACTGCCGGTACCCCCCTCGCTTGACTCGGAGTGTACCGGCATCATCCGTCTCTACCTGTCGGGCAAGGACCAGATACGGAGCGCTGACTCCTTTTTCCGTAATATACAGGATGCTGTGGGCTGCCACGTCAGCCGCATAGTGATCCGGGGCGACGGGGAGGGAGGTCAGCCACGTGCGGAGGTAAAGGCGGTGACTGAGGAGGGCGACATCTCCTTTGACGTGCAGGTGTCCGAGGGGGTACTCCACGCAACGTTCAATAGCCTGCCCTTACTGATCGAGGAGCAGCTCCTTAGCCCCTCTCACCGGCACAATGAGGAGGAGTGGGAGGGGACGATGCGTCGGCTCTCCCCGGAGGCTGAGTATGAGCTTCTCAGCCATCACCTAAGACAGGGACGGATGCCGGAGGACTATGAGGCTGATCGGTTAGTCGCCTCCTTTGACACGATCAGCAAGGCGCATGCGGGAGACCTGCTGCATCAGGCGATAGAGGCGGAGCAGTACGAGTGGGCCGAGTGGATTAGTAATTACTTAGAGAGAGAAGAGCCATGAAAGCGAAGTGTCCTTACTGTAGTAGAGAGATCAATGTCACCTGCCCTGCCCCCACCATGAAGGACGGGGTACGGGAGGTCTGCCCCCTCTGCCGTCACCCATTCCTTGTCTTCCGCAGCGAGACCCATCGGCTCATGCAGCAGACTCCGGAGATGCTCTCGATCTCGCTCGAGGAGCCCGGCAGCTGCTACATCGAGGTGGTGGACAGTCAGCTCTCCGATGAGCGAAAGTTTGCCCTTCCCCGTGGCTGTGAGCGCTCCTTTGGGCGCTTCCAGACCGACTCCGACGTCGACCTTCAGCTACCGACGCACGATGCCGACCTCGATCGGCGCCATGCCATTTTCACTCACGACAAGAGGGGAAACCTGACCGTGCGGGATGCCGGCAGCAGCAAGGGGACCTATGTCAATGGGGAACCGCTGCAGCCGGGAGAGCGACGCCGCCTGGAGGATGGGGACGTGATCACGATGGGGCACACCTCCGTGATCGTCTCTGCCGGGGAGTGATGGGCGACGCTCCGCTTGACGGAATTTAGGTACCTTTGTGCCACTCAAAGAGGTGGACGAACTTCCTCTAATACTATAAGCTTCTTCCCTTATGGTCCTTGACCCTACACATCATCAGTACTGTGTGATCCTTGCCGGTGGCACCGGCAGCCGTTTTTGGCCCTACAGCCGGGAGAGTCACCCGAAGCAATTCATCGACTTCCTCGACACCGGCAAGAGCCTCCTCCAGCTATCCTACCATAGATACCTCAAGCACTTCGCCAAGGAGCGCCTCTTCGTGGTGAGCAACGTGGACTACCGCACCCAGCTGAGTGAGCAGTTGCCGGAGCTGCCGGAGGAGTGCCTCCTCCTCGAGCCGACCCACCGCAATACCGCACCGGCGATCGCCTACGCCGTCCGCCACATCTACGCCCTCGACCCCGAGGCGGTGGTGACCATAGCACCATGTGACCACTTAATCGTCGCCCCGGAGGAGTTTGTCGAGCTGGTGGCTGATGGCTGCCGTCTGGCAGAGAAGGCGGGCGAGATCGTCACCATAGGCATCCGCCCCACCTACCCCGAGACCAATTACGGATACATCCAGGCGGTCAGCCGTGACGAGAAGCAGACTGAGGGAACCGGAGCTCAGCCGTATGAGGTGAAGACCTTTACCGAGAAGCCTAATGCCGAGATGGCTCAGGTGCTGATGGACAGCGGGGAGTTTTTCTGGAATTCGGGCCTCTTCATCGCCCGCGCCGACACCTTCATCACCGAGCTCAAGACTCACCTCCCGGAGCTGACCGAGAGACTCTATGCTCGCGATGAGGTGTGGGGGACGACTGAGGAGGAGAGCTTCGTAAGTGCCGTCCTGCCCTACAGCCCCAATATCTCCTTTGACTACGCTGTGATGGAGAAGGCTGAGCATGTCACGATGCTGCTCTCCGACGCCGGGTGGGTCGACCTCGGCACCTGGTCGGCGATCCACTCGATGGCGGACAAGGATGAGCAGGGCAATGCGGTACTGGGGAAGGGCACAAAGATCTGCAACTCCTGCCGCAATACCCTCGTCGTCTCCGAGGATCCCAACCGACTGATCGCTCTCGAGGGAATGGAGGATGTCGTGGTGATCGACCATAAGGATGTGCTGCTGGTCTGCAAGATCAATGATCTCGACAAGATCAAGCAGCTAATATTTGATGCAGGGAGCATAGACCGGAAGTTTGTCGAGTGAGTAAGGCGACAGACAAGAAGAAGAGCCAAGAGGGCAAGTCGGGGATCCACGGGATACCTCTCGAGGATCGTCCCCGAGAGAGGGGCTTGAGGGATGGCGTGCGCGAGCTCTCTGACGCTGAGCTCCTGGCGATACTGATCCGCGGAGGGACCAGTAAGCAAAGCGCAATAGAGCTGGCGAAGTCGCTCTTAGCCGAGTACCTCGGTCACCTCGACCTCCTCTACAAAGACTTTATAGACAATATATACCCCTCCATCCATGGTATGGGCGACGTGAAGTTAGTCACGATCGCCGCCGCCATGGAGCTGGGTATGCGCGCCACCAGAGGTCTCTGCGACCCCAAGTATGGCACGGATATGTCGCAGGCGAGCAACAGCCTCAAGATCTACGACTACATGGCTGACCGGCTGACCGGTCTCTCGGAGGAGCAGATGTGGCTCCTCTGCTTCAATAGTCAGAATATGGTGGTCCACAGCAATCGGATCCTTAGCCGAAGCGAGTTGCTCGGTGATGACGAGGTGCGGATCGAGCGAAAGCAGCGAGCCGAGACCGACAGCCGAGCTGTGGCTGAGGAGGAGACAAGGCTGAGGCTCACCACGCCTATCCGCCGGGTGATCTCTGCCGGTGGGTATCAGGAGACCTCTGCCGATGTGCGGGTGATCCTCCGAGAGGCACTGCGTCACCGGTCGCTCGGTATCGCCGTGGTCCACAATCACCCGGGAGGGTCGCTCACCCCAAGCACCGACGACGACAGCTTCACTTGGCGGCTCTACGAGGCGTGCCGCGTGGTGGGCGTGACGCTGCTTGACCACCTCATCTACACCGACAGAGGCTACTACAGCTACTTCGATCACAACCGGCTGACGGGCAGGTAGCCGGTCTCTCTCGACCTTTGCAATCAGGTTGCGAGAAAGGACTCCTACCTTTGCATCATAAGTAACAGTTATGAGTACCTATTATGAATAAAAAATTAGCACGCATTATCGCTGCCGCCCTACTCCTAGCGGTGTCCATTGTCATTGAGCACAATGTGGCTCTGCCTCTCTGGCAGCTGCTCCTCATCTACCTCGTCCCCTACCTCATCGTTGGGTACGACACGCTGTGGGAGGCAGCGGAGGGAATAGCGGAGGGGGAGCTGCTGGACGAGGACTTCCTGATGAGCATCGCCACTCTCGGCGCACTGGGGATAGGCTTCCTGCCGGGGGCTGAGAGCCAGTTCCCCGAGGCGGTCTTCGTGATGCTCTTCTTCCAGCTCGGGGAGCTCTTCGAGGAGTATGCCGAGGGACGCAGCCGTCGGGCGATCTCCCACCTGATGGAGATCCGCCCCGACACCACTCACATCCGCCGAGGGGGAGAGGTGGTGGAGGTCCCCTCGGAGGAGGTCTCCGTCGGCGACACCATGGTGATACGACCGGGAGAGCGGGTGCCCCTCGACGGCATCGTCACCGAGGGGCGCTCCAGTCTCAATACCGTCGCCCTCACCGGTGAGAGCGTTCCGCGGGGGGTCACCGTGGAGGATGAGGTCCTCTCGGGATGCGTCAATATCTCGGGGCTGCTTGAGGCACGCGTGACGAAGAGCTTCGGCGACTCCACCGCCTCGCGGATCATCAAGCTGGTGGAGAAGTCCGCCGAGCACAAGTCCCGGAGCGAGACCTTCATCACCCGCTTCGCACGTGTCTACACCCCGATCGTCGTGGGTGTGGCGGTGCTGCTGGCCATCATTCCGCCCCTCCTCTCGGGCGACTTCAGTGGTCACTTCGCCACCTGGCTCTACCGCGCCCTCACCTTCCTCGTCGTCTCCTGCCCCTGCGCACTGGTGATTTCCATTCCGCTCACCTTCTTCGCCGGTATCGGTGGCGCCTCGAGGGAGGGGATATTGATAAAAGGGGCCAACTACATTGATCGGCTTGCCAAGACCGGCATCGTCGTGCTGGATAAGACCGGCACGCTGACGAAGGGGGTCTTCGAGGTGAATGCGGTCCACCCCGTGGCGCAGGATGAGCGTCACCTACTTCACCTCGCCGCCCACGTGGAGCGCTTCTCCACCCACCCCATCGCCGCGTCACTCCGCGAGGCCTACCCCGGGGAGCAGGACGACTGTAGCGTAGAGCAGATCGAGGAGATCGCCGGTGAGGGCGTCACGGCGGTGGTGAATGGACAAAAGGTGGCGGTCGGCAACAGCACCCTCATGGAGCGCATCGGAGCCGAGTGGCACCCCTGCGACCACGTCGGGACGATTGTCCACATCGCCATCGATGGCGTCTACGCCGGACACATCGTCGTCTCGGACGCTATCAAGCCCGACGCCCGTGAGGCGATGGACGCACTGCGTCAGGCGGGGATCAGCCGCAGCGTGATGCTGACCGGCGACCACCGAGACGTGGCTGCCCATATCGCTGAGGAGACCGGCGTGACGGCATTTCACGCTGAGCTCCTCCCTGAGGATAAGGTAAAGAGACTGGAGGAGGAGCTGAATGCAGCCGAGGGGATGGTCGCCTTCGTCGGGGATGGGATCAATGATGCGCCCGCCCTCGCACGAGCCGACATCGGGATCGCCATGGGCGGTCTCGGCTCCGATGCCGCCATCGAGGCGGCAGACGTAGTGCTGATGGACGACAAGCCCTCCAAGATCGCCCTCGCCATCCGTATCTCTCGCCGGATCCTCCGTATCGCCCGAGAGAATGCTATCTTCGCCATCGGGGTGAAGCTACTGGTGCTCCTCCTCGCCGCCCTCGGCCTCGCCACGATGGGCATGGCGGTCTTCGCCGATGTCGGCGTGATGGTCCTCGCGATCCTCAACGCCATGCGCGCCCTCCGCACCCCGAGATAACAGGAGGCGTACCTCTTCGCTGACCTGATCAGCAGGCGCGTCTGCTTCACGTTGACCACAAGACAAAGGGTTAGCAGCCCCCTCCACTGATACCGAAAGGATCCTCGGCAGAGCAGTCTGTCGGGGATCCTTGTTTCAGGGAAAGGACTGGAGTTATACCACCCCCTCCTACCCTCCTTGTCTCTTATCTGCACTTATTACCCATTACACGCAACTCTTGTAAAAGTTCATCCCAGGGCGACAGGCTCACTCAAGCATTGCCTGCACGATCCCGATCATAAAGGCGACAAAAACTATGACTCCAAGGACTCCGAGGATAAGCATGAAGATGCAGCTACAGCCACCCTCGACGATATTGCCTGTCAGGATCTCCTTGGCGCTACCGAAGAGACCCGAGAAATAGCCACCAATAATCCGAAATATCAGTACAACGAAACAAATGATCGCTACAAAGATGATGATGCCGATAATCAAGTGCTCCATGATCAGAAAGAGTTATCCACAGTTTAAGGTCCTCGTTACGACTGCGCCCTCAGACCCCGACTTGCCCCTGTTGACGCTTCGGTGAACTAACAAAGATAGACTAATATCAGTCCCCTTCGCAATCCAAAGCTACACAATAAACTTGTCACCATTAAAAAACCTGCACACAGGGGCAGGGGTGACGCATTTGAGCATTAGGGTAATCATAAACCAGGGTGTGCTCATCCGTGAGGCAACCGAAGGGTGCTCGCTCCTTAGGCATCGGTCATCCGCAAAGCGGTGACCGATGTGCCGAGACCCGCCCCAACACCCTCGACCCCTGGGGGGGTCGTGTATCTTACTTAAGATCATCTTTCCCCTGGGGCATCGGCACTTTGCGCCTCGACCGATGCCCGTTCCATAGGCCTCCTTGCGGATGCCGGCCGGTTGCTTTTTCTTTTGTCGGGGAGATAAGTTACCTTTGTGGGAAGGGGGAGAGGGTGGACCGATCCACCCGATACTGAGACACGTACACTATCCGGACTTACTTCATGCGAGAAGACGATACCATTACTGCTGCGTTCCTCGACTTTGGCAGCCACACGATCAAGGCAGCCCTAGCGGACTGCAAGGCGGACGGCACCTTTACATTCCGTCAGCAGAGCACGGTCGAGTCGGAGGGACAGATCCGTCGCGGCATCATTTATAACCTCAAGGAGGTGGCGGCGAAGACCGACGAGCTCCTCCGACAGCTCTCACAGCTCGCCGACTGCCCCATAGACCGAGTCTACGCCGGGGTCAATGGGCAGAGTCTCCACTCCGACATGCACGAGGCGGAGCTGACACTCGGTGAGCCGCGCGAGATCACGGAGAAGGATATGGACACGCTGCGACTGCAGACGGCGGACGAGGACTTCGACAGCCGCTACATATCGATCGCCGACGATGTCACCCCCGCCTACTATGTGGACGGCAGCTGGACAAATAACCCGGTCGGCGTCCAGGGATCCAATCTCAAGGTGAGCTACCAGCTGCTCCTCGCCCGTGAGGAGCTGGACCGCAATATCCGGCGCGTGCTGGAGGAGAAGCTGGCGCGCGAGACAGAGTACCTGATCCCGGCGACGATCATGAGCGACCTCTTCCTCACCACGGAGCAGAAGCGCTTCGGCTGCGCCCTGATCGACTTCGGCGCCGAGTGTACGACCGTCTCGGTGTACAATAGAGGGCAGATGGTCGGTCTGCGTGTGATCCCACTCGGTGGCGATGCGATCACCACCGACCTGACCGATATGCACATCTCGCTCATGGAGGCGGAGCGGATCAAGACGAAGAATGGCTCCACTCTCTCTGCCTCCGAGGAGGAGGCTAAGGGCGAAGTGGTGGTGCAGACCGCCAACGGCATGACCTCCAAGAGCCTACCACTCCGCGAGGTCAATCGGTACATCCGCGCCCGCTCCTCAGAGATCGTCCGCAATATCTCGACCTACATCAATACCCTCCTCCCCGAGCACAGCCTCTCCGGCATCGTGATCACCGGTGGAGCATCCCGCATGATCGGTCTGAGGGATCTGCTGACGAAGGAGTTTAATGTAAAGGTGGACTACGCCTCCTCCATCCTCGGTCGCTACGGGAGAGACAACAGCTACTACATCGAGAACCCTGAGTGGCACTCCGTCTACAGTATGGTCTACTACGTGGCTCAGGACCTCGCTGCCACCTATGTCCGCCCCGAGCCGTCGGCGCAGAAGCAGACACCGACCGCCCCCACCGAGCAGCCGGTGACACGGACGAGCGAGCAGGCAACCTCGACCGGCAGCGACTACCCGGAGGATCAGCTGCCGGATGATGCCTTTGCCGGCACGACGCAGACGCTCATCGATGTGGAGGAGATAGAGACGAAGGCGCAGGAGCCGCCCAAGAAAGTGACCCGCCGCAGCGGCTCGAAGCACAGGGACAAGGGCAATGGATTCTTTTCCAAGCTATTCAGTGGCGGCCTCATCTTCCCCGAGGATGACGTCGACGAGTGATCTCTACCCTTTTATATCATAGATACGTATCGGACTTATGAGCGAATTACTCAATATCAGCAGCAAAAAAAAGGATGAGATCCCGACGATCATCAAGGTGATCGGCGTCGGTGGCGGTGGTGGCAACGCCGTCAACTATATGTATGGTCAGGATGTCGACCACGTCTCCTACCTGCTCTGCAATACCGACCGACAGCACCTCCTGGAGTGCAACGTCCCCGACACGATCGTGCTGGGACAGAAGACGACAAAGGGGCTCGGCGCCGGCAATCGTCCGGAGGTGGCTCACGCTGCCGCCGAGGAGTCGGCGGAGGAGATCCGCGAGGCGCTCAACGACGGGACAGAGATGGTCTTCATCACCGCCGGTATGGGTGGTGGCACCGGCACAGGTGCCGCCCCGGTGATCGCCCGCATCGCCAAGGATATGGGCAAGCTGACGGTAGGCGTGGTGACGATCCCCTTTGTCTTTGAGGGACGGGTGAAGATCCTCCAGGCGATCCAGGGCGTGGAGGAGCTGGCGAAGAATGTGGATGCCCTCCTTGTGATCAAGAATGAGCTGCTCTACCGAGTCTACCCCGACCTGACGATCACCGAGGCCTTTAAGAAAGCGGATGACGTCGTCACCACCTCCACGCGTGCCATCGCGGAGATGATCACGATCAAGGGCGCGATCAACCTCGACTTTGCCGACGTCCGCACGACGCTGCAGAATGGAGGTGTCTCGATCATCACCATGGGCTTTGCGAGCGAGGAGGAGGGCGTCAGCGTCGCCATGGATCGAGCGCTGAAGTCACCGCTCGTCAATACGACCAACTTCGACAAGGCCTCGCGCGTCCTCCTGCTGCTGACCTTCCTCAAGGGACACGACCCCAAGGCAGCGATCGCACAGGACTTCCAGCGCGAGCTGGAGAAGATCCAGAATAACTACTCCCTCATCTGGGGTATAAGCGAGCGGGAGGACATGGAGAATGAGATCGGCGTCACGCTCCTCGCCTCCGGCTTCAGCGAGGGTGACCTCCGCTACGACGAGTATGGCAAGGAGCTGAGCGACGCGATCAGCAAGGAGATCGGTGAGACCGCCGAGAAGCGGCACGAGAACGATCGCAAGATCAGCCTCTTCTATGGCGATGTGCTCGACACGGGTCCCTACGCGACCGTGATCTTCAGTGAGGACGAGCTCGACAACGACGACTTCATCTCCGCCGTCCTCGCCACCCCGACGCTGAAGCGCAAGGACGAGGACCTGAAGAAACTCCGGCAGCACCTCCGCACCTCAGGCGGGACGGAGGGGAAGCATACCCCCGTCACCACACGACGGGAGCCGGTCTCAGGAGTGGATGACCTCGGCTCACTGGAGTCTCACGCACCGGAGGGCGCCTCCGTCGCTCCGGAGATCCCGACTGCCGAGGAGGAGCCGGTGATCTCGCCCGCACCGGAGCCGCAGGAGAGCCTCTCCGACGATGAGGAGCAGGAGGAGATCATCCGGTTTGGTAACGACTAATAGCGAAGAATACCTATGAGCAATCTATTTGACCAAGTAAGCAACGATATACAGAAAGCGATGCTGGCGCACGACCACGTGCGGACAGAGACCCTGAGGGGGATCAAGAAAGAGTTCCTCGAGGCGAAGACCGCCAAGGGCGCTGAGGGCGAGCTCACAGACAGCCACGCGATAGAGATCCTGCAGAAGATGAAGAAGCAGCGTCTAGATGCGGCACAGATCTACCGCGACAATGGTCGCCCGGAGCTGGCCGAGGGCGAGGAGGCAGAGGCTAAGATACTCGAGGAGTACCTCCCCAAGCAGATGGACGAGGGCGAGCTCACTGAGTATATCCGTGCTCTGATCGAGAAGCTCGGGGTCACGGACATGAAGGGGATGGGACGCATCATGGGCACCGCCACGAAGGAGCTGGCAGGCAAGGCTCAGGGTGGCGACATCTCCCGCATCGTCAAGCAGCTCCTCACGGGCAAGTGATCCAGATGGCTATGGATGTAGAGCGACTGAGGGAGGACTTCCCCGCCCTGCGGGATACCATATATAAGGAGGTGCCACTGACTTACCTCGACAACGCTGCCACGACACAGCGTCCCCAGTGCGTCATCGACCGGCTCGCCGAGGGCTACCTCCACGCCAATGCGAATATCCACCGCGGTGTCCACTACCTCAGTCGCGTGGCGACGGAGGCGCACGAGGCGGCACGGGAAACCGTTGCCCACTTCATCCACGCCCGGGAGGCTGCCGAGGTGGTCTTCACCCGAGGCACCACCGACGGCATCAATACCGTGGCGGACACCTACTGCCGAGCCTTTATGCAGCCGGGTGACGAGGTGATCGTCTCCACGATGGAGCACCACTCCAATATCGTCCCCTGGCAGCTCCAGGGCGCCAAGCTCCGCGTGATCCCGATCAGCGATGAGGGAGAGCTCGATATGGAGGCGTACGAGAGACTCTTCACCACACGGACGCGATTAGTGGCTGTCACCGCCCTCTCCAACGTCCTCGGCACGGTCAATCCGGTGCGCGAGATCGTCGACATCGCACACGCACACGGCGTCCCCTGTCTCATCGATGCTGCACAGGCCATCGCCCATCGTCCGGTGGATGTGCAGGCGTGGGACTGCGACTTCCTCACCTTCAGCGGACACAAGATCTACGGGCCGACCGGCATCGGCGTCCTCTACGGCAAGCGGGAGTGGCTGGAGCGGATACCGCCCTATCAGGGCGGCGGGGAGATGATCGACCACGTCTCCTTTGACCACACCACCTACGCCGACCTGCCCTATAAGTTTGAGGCCGGGACGCCTGACTTCATCGGCAGCCTCGGACTGGAGACAGCACTCAAGTACGTGAGCAAGATCGGCATCGACGAGATACAGTCTCACGAGCGGGAGCTGATCGACTACTGCACGAGCGAGATGGATCAGATCGAGGGGATGAGGATATACGGCACCGCACCGGGCAAGGAGAGCGTCATCTCCTTCCTCATTGACGGCGTCCACCCCTACGACCTCGGCACGCTGCTTGACCACCTCGGCATCGCCCTCCGCACCGGGCACCACTGCGCTCAGCCACTGATGGAGCGGTATGGCATCACCGGCACGGCGAGGGTCAGCTTTGCCCTCTACACCACACGCGAGGAGGTGGACACCTTCATCGCCGGTCTCAGGCGCGTACTGCCTATGCTCCGCTGAGCATGAGCAAGTAAGGGAGGGTTGCCCGCATTTTTGTACCTTTGCACATAGAGCGAAGATGGGGGAGAGCTTAGGCGAGCCCTCCCCCCTCCTTCACTCACTCACCTATTTGTATCACCAACTATCACACTAATCGACTCGATTATTATGATGACATCAGACCAACTTGCTTCGGTGTTGGAGCGCCGCGATGCGCTGAGGGGGTACCTTTGACATCGATAACAAGAGAATACAACTAAAAGAAGAGGAGCTCCGGACCCAGGACCCGCACTTCTGGGACGACCCCGCCAAGGCGCAGGACAAGATGCGCGAGGTGGGCGACCTGAAGCGCTGGATCGAGGACTACGATAAGATCGACACGATGGCGGAGGAGCTCTCCCTCGCCCTCGAGTACGCCAAGGAGGACCCGGAGCTGATCTCCGAGGAGGAGACCGACAAGATATACGCCTCTACCCTGGAGGCGCTCGACGACCTCGAGTTGCGCAATATGCTGCGGAGCGAGGAGGATCAGCTGGGCGCCCTACTCCAGATCAACTCCGGTGCCGGCGGTACCGAGAGTCAGGACTGGGCCTCTATGCTGGCTCGTATGTACCAGCGGTGGGCCGAGGCGCACGGGTACAAGGTGACGATCACCAATTGGCAGGACGGCGATGAGGCCGGGATCAAGACCTGCACCTTTGAGATCGAGGGCGACTACGCCTACGGCTATCTCAAGAGCGAGAATGGCGTCCATCGTCTCGTCCGCGTCTCGCCCTACAATGCTCAGGGCAAGCGGATGACCTCCTTTGCCTCCGTCTTCGTCGTCCCCCTCGTGGACGACCGGATCGAGGTGACGGTAGACCCCGCCAAGATCAGCTGGGACACCTTCCGCTCCGGTGGCGCCGGCGGGCAGAACGTCAATAAGGTCGAGACCGGAGTCCGGCTACGCTACCAGTACACCGACCCCGACACCGGCGAGACGGAGGAGATCCTGATCGAGAATACGGAGACCCGTAAGCAGCAGGAAAATCGCGCCAACGCCATGCGACACCTCAAGTCAGAGCTCTACGACCGAGAGCTCAAGCGTCGCCACAAGATGACCGAGGAGATCGAGGGTAGTAAGATGAAGATCGAGTGGGGCTCCCAGATACGCAGCTACGTCTTTGACGACCGACGTGTCAAGGACCACCGCACCGACTACCAGACCTCCGACGTCGACGGCGTCATGGACGGCGACCTGGATGGCTTCATCAAGGCCTTCCTGATGGAGTTTGGCGCCTCCCCCAAGGACATCTCCGGACACTGATAATACATTAAAACAAAATATACCAAGATGATTACTACAGCAGAATTCAAGAACGGCGTCTGCATCGAGCTCGACAGCCAGCTCTACGAGATCGTGGAGTTTCTCCACGTAAAGCCCGGCAAGGGTCCCGCCTTTGTCCGCACCAAGCTGCGCAACCTCCGCGACGGCCGCGTACTCGATAAGACCTGGAGCTCAGGCGTCAAGGTAAAGGACGTCCGCATCGAGCGTCGCCCCTACCAGTACCTCTACAAGGACGAGATGGGTCTCGTCTTCATGCACCCGGAGAGCTTTGAGCAGATCACCATCCCCGAGGAGGCGATCGTCGGCGTGCAGTTCCTCAAGGAGGGCGACATGGTCGAGGCAATGATCAATGCAGAGAATGAGGAGATCCTCACCTGCGAGCTCCCCGCCCACGTCACGCTCGAGGTGACCTACACCGAGCCTGCCGTCAAGGGCAACACCGCCACCAACGCCTCCAAGGCTGCCACCGTGGAGACCGGCGCCGAGGTGATGGTCCCGCTCTTCATCACGACAGGTGAGCGCATCGAGATCGACACCCGCGACGGCTCCTACGTCGGTCGCTCCAAGGAGTAACTGATCCGAGGCATCCGCACGAGAGAGTGCCACATCCTCCACCGAGGGTGTGGCACTCTCTCTTCGTAGGGAGGAGCGAGAGAGAAAAAATAATAGGAGAGACACGCCACATACCTGCTTTATTTCGTTACCTTTGTAGGTGAGTAACAATAGTATTAAAGACTTAGAAGAATGAAGACCATCAAGATTGCGACACTTGCCGCTCTGGTACTCACTGTGGGGCTCGCCGGCTGCAGCACCCTCAAGCCTCTGGATCCTCAGCGCGTGAGCGTAGATCCACAGCCCCTTGTCCTCAAGGGCGGGAAGGTCCCGGCCACCATCACTGTCCGCTTCCCCAATAAGTGGTTCAATAAGAAGGCCGAGGTGCGTGTCACACCGATCCTCAAGTACCCCGGCGGAGAGAGCTGGGGAACAGCCTACTCCCTGCAGGGCGAGAAGGTACGCGGCAATGCTCAGACCATCTCCTATGCCGGTCAGAGCGTGGTGCTGAATAGTGACTTCGACTGGAAGCCCGAGATGCGCAACGCAGGGCTCTACCTGAAGTTTAATGCCAAGGTCAATGGCAAGGAGGTGCGTCTCCCCGACCTCAAGATAGGTGAGGGAACCATCGCCACCGAGGCTCTGGCTGATGTCGCTTACGCCGTACCGGCTCTCGCTCCGGACAACTTCCAGAGGATCATCAAGAAGCAGTACGACGCCAATATCCAATTCCTCATCCAGCAGGCCAACCTCCGCGGCACCGAGCTCTCCAAGAGCGAGATCAGCAACTGGAAGGACCTGGTGCAAAACGCCTATCAGATCCCCAATCAGGATGTCGACGTCGAGGTGCAGGCCTACGCCTCTCCCGATGGAGGCGTGGAGCTGAATGATAAGCTGGCTCAGAGCCGTGAGAAGAATACCACCCAGTACCTGCAGCGTGAGCTCAATCGTCTCCGTGTGGAGAAGGATGTCGCTGCACACTACACCGCTCAGGACTGGGAGGGATTCCGTAAGCTGGTCGAGCAGAGCAACCTCCAGGACAAGGAGCTGGTACTCCGCGTCCTCGAGATGTACCCCGACCCCGAGGTGCGCGAGCGCGAGATCAAGAATATCTCCTCCGTCTTCTCCGACCTCGCTGACGTCATCCTGCCGCAGCTGCGTCGCTCTCGCTTAGTAGCCAATGTCACCATCGTCGGCAAGAGCGATGAGGACATCCTCCGCTACCTCCGCGAGCGTCCCGGTCGTCTCACCGTGGACGAGCTCCTCTATGCCGCCACCCTCTCCGACGACCCTGCTGTCAAGCTCAATGCCTACCAGCAGGCCTCCGGCATCTACCCCAAGGACTACCGCGCCTGGAATAACCTCGGCCTCCTCCGCTACCTCGCAGGAGACATCGATGGTGCAGCCTCCTACTTTGACAAAGCCACCAACGCCGCCAACGCTGCCGGCGTGGAGGCTCCCGAGGTGGCACTCAATAAGGGCCTCATTGCCCTCAAGGACGGCAACGTGCGCAACGCTCAGACCCTGATCGGTCAGGCCACCAAGGTGCCCGAGTATGAGGGCGTGATGGGCCTGCTTGCGATCAGCGAGGGCCGCTATGCCGATGCTGCCAAGGCACTCCGCGACGTGCCGACCAACAATGGTGTGCTGGCGCAGATCCTCAATAAGGACTACAATCGTGCCCTTGAGCTGCTCGGCAAGATCTCCACTCCTGACGCCACGACAGCCTACCTCAAGGCGATCATCGGTGCCCGCACGGCACAGGACAGCCTCGTACGTGAGGGTATCCGTGAGGCCGTCTCCCTCGATCCGTCGCTCAAGAGCACCATCGCTCAGGACAAGGAGCTGGGACGCTACACCACCAACGCTGACATTAAGTCTCTACTGATGTAAGAGACTGCTGACAAATACATTTTTCCATATTTTTGCTTCGAAGGGGTGCACTCGTGAGAGTGCGCCCCTTCTCTTTTTCCTCTATGTGGGGGGGGTGTGAACTAATACCGATAAAAGAAATCACTAATACCGATATTAGTCGCGCCTAATATCGGTATTAGTGTTGCGCCATAGAGATGGGGGCAGAGACCCGGTTAGGGATGCTCGGGAGGTGAGGGAGAATGGGTACCTTTGCTATCGAAATTATGAGCGAAACGATTATACAGATCATCAATGCCGTCCTCGGCATCGTCTACGTCCTACTGGAGGGCAGCGCCTCGATGTGGCTTTGGCCGCTGGGAGTGATACAGCCTGTCTTTGCCCTGATCGTCGGCTGGCAGAGCCAAACCTACAGCACGATCCTTGTGCAGCTCTACTACCTCATCACCTGCATCATCGGCTGGATCTCGTGGCAGAGACGGCGCCGGAGTGGCGGAGATGGCGAGACGGCTCATCCACCGATCACCCGCATACCTCTCCGCGAACTGGCTATCTGCGCCCTGGCGACGATGGCGGCCTTTGTGCTGATATTGGTCTCGGTCGAGACCTTTAGCCCATACCCTGCGGTAGAGGCCGCCGGGACAGCACTTTGCTTCCTCGGTATGTACCTGCTCATCAGGGCGTATGTCGAGTCGTGGTATGTCTGGATCGTCTCCAACCTCCTCTACACCGTCCTCTACGCCCTCATCCCGGGATACTTCTACACCGCTATCCTCTACGGCGTGCTGACCCTGCTTGCTGTGCGGGGGCTGATCGTCTGGAGGCGAAAGATGCACCACCAGAGCGACCTATGAGATACCTACCCCACCCCATCTCCACCGTAATCTTTGCCGACGGAGAGGCTCCCTCCGAAGAGCTTGCCTCCTCAGTCCTCAGTCGAGCGTCCCGCGTGATCGTCACCGATGGCGCCCTGAGTAATTACTACCGCCTCACGGAGCGGGATCCGGATGTGGTGATCGGCGACGGGGACTCGGTCCCGACGGAGCTGCTGGAGCGACACAGCCTCACCTTTACCCGCATCGATGATCAGATGACCAACGACCTCACGAAGGCGGTCCACCATGCCCTTACTAAGGGATGGCGGTCGATCACGATCTTAGGCGGGACAGGGCTGAGGGAGGACCACACGATCGCCAATATCTTCCTCCTGATGGACTACTACGAGTCGGGCGCGGAGGTTCAGATGGTGAGCGACTACGGGACCTTTGTCCCCTTCTCCGGTGAGCGCCACTTCGATGTGCCGCAGGGGCTGGAGGTGAGCTTTTTCTCCCAAGACCACCTGCCGATGAGTGCCGAGGGGGTGACCTACCCCTTCCACAAGGCGATCTACCCGAAGCATTGGCAGATGACGCTCAATAGCGTCACCGACTGCCCCATATGTCTCGAGGCGGAGGGGATTGCGCTGCTCTACGTGGCGAACGAGAGGTATGTCCCACGAGAAGAGGTCAAAGTATGAGGGGTAACGACGAGCCTAAGGTCTATGTCGTCTGGTCGGGTCGGGAGACGGGCGTCTTCGACAGCTGGGACGACTGCAAGCCCCTTGTGGTGGGGGTGAAGGGGGCGAAGTACAAGTCTTTCAAGGGCATCACGCATGCCGAGGCGGAGCAGATCCTCGCTGACGGTCCGGAGCAGTACTATAGCACAGGGACGAAGGAGAAGAAGCCCGCACCGGACTACGAGCAGGCGAAGGCCTCCATCTCGCCCGATGCGATCGCTGTCGACGCCTCCTCGCAGGGCAATCCGGGACGGATGGAGTACAGAGGAGTCTACGTGGAGACGGGGGACGAGGTCTTCCACAGCCAGGTCTACCCGAGGGGGACGAATAACATCGGCGAATTCCTCGCCATCGTCCACGCCCTCGCCTGGGAGGAGCAGATGGGGTACTTCGTCCCGATCTACTCCGATAGCCGAAATGCGATCCGCTGGGTGCAGAATAAGGTCTGCAAGACGAAGCTCCCTCGCGATGAGCGCACGGAGCAGCTCTTCCGCCACATCGACCGGGCGATCCTGTGGCTACAGCGACACGACCTATCGCGGTACGACCTGAGGAAGTGGCCTACGGAGGTACTGGGCGAGATCCCTGCCGACTTCGGTCGTAAGTAGAGAATGTTGCACGAAGTGCCATTCTCGCACATTTGTTTCAAATGTGCTGAGACTTTGCACGAAGGATGAGATGCAAGGCGCTGAGGATGAGACCGAAGGGAGCGTACTCACGTACGTGACCGAGGTCGAATTCCGAAAGCAACGCAGCAGATCGCCTTCGTGCAACAGTCGCAAGTAATAAGCAAAGAGAGCCCCGGGCGGTCGTTTCCGCTCGGGGCTCTGCTTATAGAGGGTGGTCGCTCTTAGTGCTTCTTGTTGGTCAGCGCCTCCACCACATTGATGGCGTAGTCGGCGAAGTGCTCGTACTCATCGATGTCATCGACGTAGTAGACGGAGGCCTCGTAGGGATACTTGAGCGCACTGACGTCCACGATATTTTGCTTCTCGAGAGCATCTCGTCGGTTGTTCATTTCATTCTCAAGGTTTTGCGCCTTGTAGAAGAAGGACTCATCCCTCGGGTAAGTGTCCACGGTGGCGACGGTATTGTCGAGGATCTGCTCGCAGAGGGTATGGAGCTCGAGGAGCGTAGAGACCAGCTCGGGAGCCATCTCGACGGAGTTGCCGCGCTGGCGACGTAGGGCGCGACCGATATTGAAGCAGGAGTCACCCATGCTCTCGATCTCGGTGGCACAGCGCATGTAGGCCTGGATGTCGTGGTGGGTCTCCTTGGAGAGGTCGTTGGTACTCAGGCGAGTGAGGAAGTCTACGATCTCGATTTCGACCCGGTCACAGATATTCTCATACTTCTCCAGTCGCGTGAAGGTCTGCGTGAAGCGTCCCGGATCCTCCTCTAAGTAGAGCTCCCGCACCATGGCGAGCATCGTATGGATCCGTCCGAGGTAGATCCCCATCTCCCGCTGCACCTGCAGGAGGGAGAGTTCACCGGTGGAGAGCAGCGGTGCGGAGACGAACTGGAGGTGGCTGTACTCCTTGCTCCCCTTGTGCTTCTTCGCCGGGCGAATCACCTGCTCGCAGATCTTGGCATAAAGGGGGACGAACCAGATCATGAGCAGCATATTGGTGACATTGAAGCAGGTATGGAAGAGCGAGAGCCCGATGCTGACGGCGCTGGTGTAGGAGACGATTTGTGACTGAGCGGCTATCATTGCCGGGTCGGTCAGTGTCTCTCCGCTGGTTATCAGGCTGATTTGGTCGCTCGAGAAGCGGCTCCCCAGTGAGCCTATGTAGTCATACAGCTCCCTCGGGTCGGCCCCACCACTGCTCACCACCATCGAGGCGACGAGGTTTGTGACGGGGGAGAAGAGGATCAGCACCCAGAGGACGCCGAAGACATTGAAAAGCAGGTGCGAGAAGGCAGCCCGCTTGGCGGTCGTATTGGCGCTCAGTGCAGCGAGGTTGGCGGTGATCGTGGTACCGATATTCTCTCCGAGGATCATTGCCGCACCGATGTGGAAGGGGATCCACCCCTGGGCGCACATCACGAGCGTGATCGCCACCATCGCACTTGATGACTGGACGATCAGCGTCAGGACAGTACCGATGAAGAGGAAGATCAGGATCGACCCATAGCCCATCCCGGTGTACTTGGAGAGGAAGGCGAGTGCCTCAGGGCTGCTCTGCAGGTCGGGCATAGAGTTCTTAAGAAACTCAAGACCCAAAAAAAGCAACGCAAAGCCGAAGATGAACTCTCCTATGGCATTGAGGTTGCTTTTCTTAGAGAATATGAGTGGGATGCCTATCGCCATCATCGGGATCGTGAAGGCACTTATCTCCACCTTAAATCCCAGCAGCGAGATGATCCACGCCGTCGCCGTGGTACCGATATTGGCACCCATGATGACGCCTATCGCCTGCGTGAGGTTGAGGAGCCCTGCATTCACGAAGCTTACCACCATCACCGTCGTAGCCGAGGAGGACTGGATCATCGCAGTGATGAAGAGCCCGGTCAGCGCACCGAGGAAGCGATTGGAGGTGATGGCCGAGAGTAAAGATCGGAGGCGATCTCCGGCAGCTTTCTGCAAACCCTCGCTCATGATCTTCATCCCGTAGAGGAAGAGACCGAGGGACCCAAGCAGGCTGAGGAAGTCAAGTAGACTGTAATTCATGACTTAATAGGCTTTCAGAGCAGAGAGGTATGCAAAACTTAAGGAGTACACCCTCTCCTATTAAATACCTTGACAAAGGTACCCACAAAATGGCAATAGCCGTAAGGAGGGAGCCCCCACAATCGCCATCGATGAGGCATCGGTCTTACAGCTCCAGCGACTCAGGATTGAGCAAAAAGTCATAGATACTTATGGTCGTGATGCCACTCTCACTCCTAAGGACCGGTGTCTCCTCCCCGGAGCCTGTGACACTTTTTTCGAGTAGAAATACACGCTTTTGGCTTAATTCCATTAATCCTACTCGAAAAAGTTGTCACATGTGACACTTTTTTCGAGTAGCGAATAGGGTGGCGCACTTGAGCTATAGGGCAATCATATACCAAGTGAGACTTGTCCGTGAGGCACCCGAAGGGTGCTCGCTCCTTAGGCATCGGTCATCCGCGAAGCGGTGACCGATGTACCCCCTCCCCTACCCTCTCGACCCCGATAGGGCGTCGAGCAGCCCCCCCTTCCCGGCGACCCGTAAAGGGTCGAGACACAATATGTACGCTTATACATCGGTCGTCGGCACTTCGTGCCTTGACCGATGCCTATGGAACGGGCATCCTTGCGGATGCCGATATAACTGTCAGAGCTTAGTGTATTTGGACAAAACGTCCGACTTGTCCGACTCGTCCGATAGAGCCTCTCAAAGGCTGGGGCCCATCGATGGCTCCCCTGTCCTTCAGGGCAATGAGAGAAAAGCGGTATCTTTGAGCTGTCACAAGCCGACTACTATTTACCGCGATACACGGATATGAAAGACAAGCAACTATCATTTACCGAAGCGGTGGTGGCGATGATCACCATCCCGCTCGCACTCGTCATCGGGTCGATCCTCCTCAGCAAGAAAAAGAGGTAGACCGATGGGGATGACCTACTACCGATATTAGATCGATCCTCATTTCTGAGCCCTTTTTCTTTTATCCGGGTACTGAATTAATTCGGTACCTTTGTATGTTACATACTTCAAGCAATCACGAAACAATAAGTAGAGTACAGATCCGAGATGTTAACGACTGAATTCCTACTGGAGCATACCGATGAGGCGATCCGGAGACTGAAGATCAAGAATGTCGACCCGGAGCCGATCATCGACAAGGTGCGCGCCCTCGACGAGGAGCGCCGGCAGACCCAGAGCGAGCTCGACGAGACCAATGCCGAGATCAATACGCTCTCCCGCGAGATCGGGGGACTGATGCGCGATGGCAAGCGCGACGAGGCTGAGACGATCAAGGAGAGAGTGAGCAGCCTCAAGGACCGCTCCAAGGAGCTAACTGACCGCAAGCGGGAGCTGGAGCAGCAGCAGGTCGATACGATCGTCCTCCTGCCCAATGCCCCCTCGGAGACTGTCCCCGCCGGTAAGTCGGCCGACGACAATGTCATTGAGAGGCAAGGTGGTGAGATGCCGGACCTCCACCCGGACCACAAGAAGCCTCACTGGGAGCTCGCCAATGAGTATGGCCTGATCGACTTTGAGCTGGGCGTGAAGATCACCGGTGCGGGCTTCCCCGTCTACACCGGCTACGGCACAAGACTGCAGAGGGCGCTGATCTGCTTCTTTATGGACAGCGCGCGCGAGGCGGGTTATCTCGAGATCGAGCCCCCCTTTGTCGTCAATGAAGCATCCGGCTTCGGCACCGGGCAGATCCCTGATAAGGAGGGGCAGATGTACCACTGCGAGGTGGACGACTTTTACCTCATCCCGACGGCAGAGGTGCCGGTGACCAATATCTTCCGCGACGAGATCGTCGAGGAGAAGAGCCTGCCGATCCGCATGTGCGCCTACTCCGCCTGCTTCCGTCGCGAGGCAGGGAGCTACGGCAAGGACGTGAGGGGGCTCAACCGCCTGCACCAGTTTAACAAGGTGGAGCTGGTTCGCATCGAGCATCCCGACCGCTCCTATGAGGCACTGGATCAGATGGTCCGCTACGTGGAGACGCTGGTCAGCAAGCTGGAGCTGCCGTACCGCATCGTCCGGCTCTGTGGTGGAGACATCAGCTTCACGTCAGCACTGACCTTTGACTTCGAGGTCTTCTCCGCTGCACAGGAGCGCTGGCTGGAGGTGAGCTCGGTATCGAATTTCGAGAGCTTCCAGGCCAATCGCCTGAAGTGTCGCTTCAAGGGCGAGGACGGCAAGATGCACCTCGTCCACACGCTCAATGGCAGTGCCCTCGCCCTGCCCCGCATCGTGGCCGCACTGCTGGAGAATAACCAGACGCCTGAGGGCATCGTCATCCCCGAGGCGCTGCGCCCCTACACCGGATTTGACATCATCCCGGCACCTGCTGCGGGCAAGTGAAGGAGAGCGACGGATGCGTCCCATACTATCATACACCCTCACCCTGCTCCTTACGCTCCTCTCAGGGGTGGCGGTGGCGCAGGGTCCCACCGCACGTCTCAAGTCGTCGCCCATGCTGGCGGGTACAGAGACGCTCACCTTTGACCTCTCCTACTCCGTTGCCTTCGTCAAGGGCAGCGTAGGCACAGCCACCCTCACCACCACGCCCACGCGGGGCGGAGGCTGCACCACGCGGCTCCTGCTTCGCACGAAGAACGCTGTCGAGACCTTCTTCCCCATGCGAGACACGATGCAGACCTGGTACGGCGCCGACCGACTGCCGCAGCGCTTCTACAAGGGGATCGATGAGAATAAGTACCGCATGCGGGACGAGGTGACCTACCGATTTACCCCCAAGACCGCCTTCACCAGTGCGAGACAGTACCACGATGACGGCACCCTGCGGGAGTCGCGTGACAGCCGCATTGATGCGACGAGTGCCGCGGTGCTCGACCTACTCTCCATGGTCGCCTATGTGCGCGCGATCCCTGAGGACGAGCTGACAGCCGCCACGAGTGGGCAGAGCTTCATCATCCCGCTCGGCAAGGAGCTGACAGAGGGGCGCTTCACCTTCATCGGATACAAGATGCGGAAGTATCAGGGCAAGTCAGTCAGCACGATGGAGGTGAGCTTCGACATCGGCGACCCGGGATTTAAGAAAAACCGGGACACGCTACGGCTCTACATCACCCGGGATGCCAAGCGGCTGCCGATCTTTGCCCGCGCCGAGCTGGCGATCGGCTCCGTAGACTGCCGTCTCGTATCGGATAAGTAACCCCCTATGACTAAGCGTGTTGACCCTCTCGAGCTGATCCGCAAGTACTACGACCCTGCGTCGGAGGCGTACCGCATCCTGACGATCCACAGCGAGCGGGTGACGGCAAAGGCGCTGGACATCGTCGATCGCCATCCCGAGTGGCACTTAGATCGTGACTTCGTCGCCGAGGCGGCGATGCTCCACGACATCGGCATCTTCCTCACCGATGCGCCGAGCATAGACTGTCACGGCACCGAGCCTTACCTGATGCACGGCGCCCTCGGTGCCGACCTCCTCCGCAAGGAGGGGCTGCCCCGTCACGCTCTCGTCTGCGAGCGGCATACCGGCACCGGCGTGACGCTGGAGGAGATCCTACGGGAGGGCTACGAGATGCCGCACCGGGAGATGGTGCCGATCACGCTCGAGGAGCAGATCATCTGCTTTGCCGACTGCTTTTACTCCAAGGGGAATGTGGAGAAGCTGACCGTCGAGAAGAGCGTCGAGAGCCTCCGCGAGAAGCAGCGCGGCTACGGGCAGGACAATCTCGACCGCTTCGATGCCTGGTGTACCCTTTTCCTATAACGTCACATGAATCTACGGACTGAAGACCTCGTCAAGAAATACAAGAGCCGCACGGTAGTCAACCACGTCTCCATCAACGTCTCTCAGGGAGAGATCGTCGGGCTACTCGGTCCCAATGGTGCCGGGAAGACCACCACCTTCTACATGACGGTGGGGCTGGTGGTGCCCAATAACGGGCGGATCTACCTCGATGATGAGGACATCACGCGAGAGCCGATCTACAAGCGGGCGCACCGAGGGATCAGCTACCTCGCGCAGGAGGAGTCCGTCTTCCGCAAGATGAGCGTGGAGGACAATATCCTCTCCGTGCTCGAGATGACCAAGCTCACTAAGGAGCAGCAGCACGAGAAGCTCGAGTCGCTGATCAGCGAATTTGGTCTCGAGAAGGTGCGGACCAACCAGGGCGACCGCCTCTCCGGCGGAGAGCGCCGACGGACGGAGATCGCGCGCTGCCTCGCCATCGACCCTAAGTTCATCATGCTCGATGAGCCCTTTGCCGGCGTCGACCCGATCGCCGTGCAGGACATCCAGTCCATCGTCGCCCGACTCAAGCGCCTCAATATCGGTGTGCTGATCACCGACCATAATGTGAATGAGACCCTCTCCATCACCGACAGAGCCTACCTCCTCTTTGAGGGAAAGATCCTCTTCCAGGGGACGGCGGAGGAGCTGGCGGCCAATGAGATCGTCCGGGAGAAATACCTCGGGACCGACTTCGAGCTCCGCCGGCGCACCTTTGCCGGGATCGATGCATGAGACAGGACCTGAGACAATTCTCTCCTCTCCTCGACCGAGCCGTCCGGGCGCTCGGCGGGCTCCCCGGTGTCGGCAGCAAGAGCGCCCTACGGCTGGCACTCTTCCTCCTGAGGGAGGACAAGAGCTTCACTCACGGGCTTACCGATGACCTCCGGGACTTCGTCGACGGCATCCACTACTGCAGCGAGTGCCACAATATCTGTGATGAGGAGCTCTGCGCCATCTGCAGCGACCCGCAGCGCGACCCGCAGCTCGTCTGCGTCGTCGAGAGCGTGCGTGAGGTGCTGGCGATAGAGCAGACCGGGCGGTACCACGGGCGGTACCACGTCCTCGGCGGGCTCATCTCGCCCATCGACGGTATCGGTCCCGACGACCTCTTCCTTGCCGACCTGCCTCAGCGGGTACAGGACGAGGGGGTGAGGGAGATCCTCCTCGCCCTCAGCACCACCATGGAGGGCGACACGACCAATTTCTACATCTACCGCCTACTCAAGGAGATCCCCGACCTCAGTATCAGCACCCTCTCCCGCGGTGTCTCCGTCGGTGACGACCTCGAGTACGCCGACCAGCTCACCCTCGGCCGCTCGATAGAGAACCGGATCCCCTTCTCCTCCACCCTCCGGGACTAAGCCCTCCCCTCCCGATAATCTGTATTTGGGCAAAACGTCCGACTTGTCCGACTCGTCCGACTTGTCCGACCTGTGGGCTGCACCCCGGCAGGGGTGCGTTGTTCATAGCCCGGGTGTCGGAGGGGCGCAGCCCCGACGACCCCGGGTAAGCATAGACCTCTTTTACCCCCTCGACCCCGATAGGGCGTCGCTCGTCATAGAGAGCTTCTGAAGGGAGCGACACCCTATCGGGGTCGTATATATAAGGCGTACCGCAGGTGACCCGGGGTCATCGGCACTTCGTGCCTCGACCGCGGGCTATGCGGAAAGGACCCCTACCGGGGTCCCCTGTCGGACAGCCTTCCGATAATCTGCATTTGGTGTAGATTCACCCCTCCCGATTCACCCCTCCCGATAATCTGCATTTGGTGTAGAAAATAGGAATGCGAGCCCCCAGAGACAGCACCCGCCAGGGTGCTCGCTCCATAGGCATCGGTCATCCTCGAAGCGGTGACCGATGTACAGAGGCACACCTTAATTCCTCGACCCCTTGCGGGTCGCCGAGCAGACATCCCCTCCCGGCGACCCGCAAGGGGTCGAACTGTCCAAACCAATCCCTTTACATCGGTCGTCGCCACTACGTGGCTCGACCGATGCCTAGGGAACGGGCATCCTTCGGATGCCGGAATACTGATATTCCCTGGTATGATTCGCATCTCTAACCGATAACCCATAGTAGGTCGGCGAGCTGCACCCGCCAGGGTGCTCGCTCCATAGGCATCGGTCATCCGCGAAGCGGTGACCGATGTACAGAAACATACCCTAATCCCTCGACCCCTTGCGGGTCGCCGAGCAGACATCCCCTCCCGGCGACCCGCAAGGGGTCGAACTGTCCAAACCAATCCCTTTACATCGGTCGTCGCCACTACGTGGCTCGACCGATGCCTAGGGAACGGGCATCCTTCGGATGCCGGAATACTGATATTCCCTGGTATGATTCGCATCTCTAACCGATAACCCATAGTAGGTCGGCGAGCTGCACCCGCCAGGGTGCTCGCTCCATAGGCATCGGTCATCCGCGAAGCGGTGACCGATGTACAGAGACATACCCTAATCCCTCGACCCCTTGCGGGTCGCCGAGCAGACATCCCCTCCCGGCGACCCGCAAGGGGTCGAACTGTCCAAACCAATCCCTTTACATCGGTCGCCACTACGTGGCTCGACCGATGCCTAAGGAACGGGCATCCTTCGGATGCGGCAATGCCCCCACGACGGCGTGCTCGCCAACATCGTATCCTACCTATAAGCTGCAAAAATGGTTACCTTTGGGAAAACAAGACTTTTATGGAGCACAATCGCAACACCTACTTCTCAGCATTCTACCACATTGTCTTCTCCACCAAAGACCGACAGAGATTTCTTGAGGGAGATCACAAGACAAATATCCTCAGGTATATGGTTGCTTTTGTCAAAAACAACCATGCTCATCTAATCATCGTCAATGGGATGCCCGATCACATACATATGCTTATCCACGTGAGCAGCCCCTCATTCCTGATGTCTGACTTTGTACGCGAGCTAAAAAAGTCTACAAACAAAGTACTAAATCAAATCTATGGCTTTGGCGGAAGATTTAAGTGGCAATCCGGGTACTACGTACAGAGCTTAGGTAGGTCGCAAGTGGATAGTTGCTATCACTACATCCAAGACCAGGAGCTACACCACTGCTCCATGTCCTTTGATGACGAATGGGATGCGATAATGAAAGGGATCTCAAAAGACGAGACCGTACTAGCTGAAAAGCAATGAAACAACACTTAGCGACCCCGTACGTCATCCACCCGGAGGACCTGCGGATCAGCGAGGAGGGGATCACCTTCCTGCCGCTCTACATGACCCCACTACTCTGATGACGAAGACACTGATCTACTTCCACGGCTTTCAGTCCGGCGCCGGCACCGCCACCGTTGGGCGCTTCCGCCGGAGCCTCCCCGACTGGCGCGTGGAGGCACCCGACATCCCGCAGGACCCCTTCGAGGCGCTCTCCTTCCTCCGCGCCCTCTGCGCCGAGCTCCGTCCGGACGTCATCCTCGGCACCAGCCTCGGTGCCTTCTACGCCCACCAGATGGTCGGCTACCGCCGCATAGCGGTCAATCCCGCCCTCCACCTCTCCGAGATGCCCGAGATCCTCCACGTCGGGCGGTACCACTACCTCCAGCCGAGGCTCAATGGGGAGACCACCTTTGAGATCACCGACGAGATCATCCGCCACTTCCGCGAGGCGGAGCAGCGGCAGTGGGACCACCTGCGAGACCGGGATGGCCGAGCGGAGCCGGTCCTCGGCTTCTTCGGCACCCGAGACACCACCGTCGACTGCAGGAGCGACTTTGAGCAGCACTACGGCACCGCCTGCACCGCCTCCTTTGACGGCGAGCACCGGATGACCGACCGCGTCGTCAGCGAGGTCCTCGCCCCGGTGGTTCGCTCCTTTAGATAGTCCCCCGACTATCAGATCGAGGGATCGGGCAGGCTAAAGGTATCGCCTCCCTCCAGCGTCCCCTCGCGGTAGCCCTTGTTGAGCCACGCCATACGCTGCTTCGAGGTGCCGTGATTGAAGGCATCCGGCACCACGTACCCCTGGGCCTCCATCTGCAGCTTGTCATCCCCGATGGCGTGCGCCGCATTGATCCCCTCCTCGATGTCGCCCGGCTCGAGCGAACCGAAGCGCGCATCATCGTAGTGCGCCCACATACCGGCGTAGTAGTCCGCCTGCAGCTCCAGCCGCACGCTGATCGCATTCGCCTCCGTCTTGCTCACCTGCGCCATCCGCGCATGCGCCTTATCGAGCGTCCCGAGGAGGTTCTGCACATGGTGCCCCACCTCGTGCGCGATCACGTAGGCGTAGGCAAAGTCCCCTCCGGCGCCGAGCTGCGTCTTCATCTGGTTAAAGAAGGAGAGATCTATATACAAGGTCTGGTCTGCCGAGCAGTAGAAGGGACCCACCTGCGACGACGCCCCACCGCAGCCACTCTGCACCGCATCGGTATAGAGTACCATCCGCGGTGGCGTGTAGGTCTTGCCATACTTCGCAAAGATCTCCGTCCAGGCATCCTCCGTCCCCTTGAGGATCACCTTGGCAAAGGTGGCCATCTCCTCCTCCTCGGCCGTCGGGGTGTACGGCTCCTCCTGAGCCGTCTGCTGCGTGACGATCGCGCCACCGCCCTGCCGAAGCACGTCGAGGGGATTACCCCCCATCAGCCAGGTGATCAGCCCGACGACGATCAGCCCCCCGATGCCCATGCTGGCACCCTTGACCCGCCTACCACGCCGGTCCTCTACGTTACCGCTCTGTTGTCTTCCGTCCAGTCTCATATCTTTTTTTCTGATAGAAAATTAATAGCTCTCGGTCTCATTGGGAAACGACCCCTCCGCCACGGCGGCGGCATAGTCGTCAAAGGCGCGCACCATCGCCTCCCCCACCTCACCGAAGCGGCGGAGGAACTTCGGCCTGAAGCCCTCAGTCATCCCCAGCATATCCTGCATCACTAAGATCTGCGCATCGGTATCCGGGCCGGCACCTATGCCGATCGTCGGCACCGAGACCGCCTCCGTCACCCGCTTGGCGAGGGCGGCGGGGATCTTCTCCAGCGTGATCGCCGTGACGCCGATCTCATCCAGCATCCGCGCATCCTCCATCAGTCGCTCGGCGGCCGCCTCCTCCCTCGCCTGCAGGCCATAGCCGCCGAGGCGGTGGATCGACTGAGGCGTCAGCCCCAGGTGCCCCACCACAGGGATATTTGCCCCGAGGATCATCTCCAGAGAGGCGCGGACCTCACGACCGCCCTCCACCTTCACCGCATCACAGCCACCCTCCTTCATCATCCGGATGGCGTTCTGCAGAGCGACATAGGGGTCCCCATGCACGGTGCCGAAGGGCATATCTCCCATCACAAAGCAGTGGCGCACCGCACGTGTCACGCACTGCACGTGGTAGATCATCTGATCCAGCGTGATCGGCAGCGTCGTCGGGTGACCCGCCATCGTATTGGATGCCGAGTCGCCCACGAGTATCGCATCGATCCGGCTCCTGTCCACGAGGAGGGCGGAGGTATAGTCGTAGCAGGTGACGCAGGCAAGCTTCCGTTGCCCCTTCAGCTCCGCAAAGTCTCTTGCGGTGATCTTCTTACGCTCGGTTTTCTCAGTCATATCTTGATTGTCGATTGATTTCTCTCTCACAAAGGTACCCCATTCTCCCGAGACAGATTCTCGCCCCGATCTAATACCGATATTAGTTTTCTCTAATACCGATATTAGAGTTGTCTAATACCGATATTAGAGATCTCTAATACCGGTAAAAGAATTTGGGCCCATTCTATGCGATTCCTGGAAAAAGTACACAGTTGATTGAATATTACTAGGACTGTATACCGGTCATTGGATTAAGACCTGAGAGTGTACAC